>PVML01016999.1_pt1 | contig 422078 bp, 390 predicted proteins | sample 1853371 | NCBI WGS metagenome assembly PVML01 (sample SAMN08533508, study PRJNA380276) | Human gut metagenome, whole genome shotgun sequencing project. | isolation source: participant 1, chromium library | host: Homo sapiens | collected 2017 | reverse complement strand
GTTTGTGCTTGCGTTGTAATCCAGCACCAAACCTGAATTCACATTCGTCAAGCGTATGGTTCCGTCACTTTGATTCTCCAGTTTCCATTTTTGATTGTTGCCTCCTGTAGCATCCCACTGGGTCACTTTTCCTCCGCCAAGTAAGCTTGCTCCGTAGACTTCCAAGTCCTTTCCGCTTACTGCTGATTTTATTTCATAGTACCCATCGGGTACTACCTGTGTCGCGTTACAATCAGTTTTAATAAACTGCCATTGCTGATTAACTCCTCCGTTGTACTCATAACTTACCACATGCTGACCATCTTCCATGGTTCCATACAATACATCCATTGCATAGCCGTTGGACTGATTTCTGATGCAGTAATTTCCCTCGGTACTTGTTTTGGAAATTTCCCATCTTTGATTGGAACCTCCATGCCAGTCCCATTGTTCATACGCGTTTACGCTTCCGTTATAGTCCAATACCAAGCCTGAGTTTACATTCGTAATGCGGACACTTCCGTCTGCCTGGTTTTCTACTTTCCATTTCTGGTTCTTTCCTCCTGTAGCGTACCACTGGGTGATTTTTGCTCCGCCCAGTGTACTTACTCCGTATACTTCCAGATTCTTTCCGCTTACTGCAGAACGTATCTCGTAATAGCCGTCCGGGATGACAACATCTTTTTGTTGAGCAGAATTAAGAGTCTGTTTTTCTTGTGAATCCACAGTATTTTCTACGTTGGAATTCGTAGAATAAGAGTTTACAGCACGTTCAAATGAAAAGCTTTCATTAGGCATATTATAAGACAATTGTAATGTATTTTCAGAAGAAACAACCACCATTTGATGATTGTAGGACTTTAAAAATACTGTCTCTTCCTCTGTGGATACCAATGACCAATACTGAGTTTCATCGTCATTCCAATCGGAAAAAACAGCTGTATTATCTTGTGCTGTTAATACTTTTTGAGAACTTTGCTGTACAATTTTATATTTGTCTTGTTCCAACTTCTCAAAACAAAATAGCTGTTCATCAGACTCTTGCTCGTCAGCAAATATAAAGGTTTGTCCACCATTTTGTTCTGAGCTAACACCAGTCAGTACTTTGTTCTGATATTTAATTTTATAAATTCCTTCTTCAAGGTCGTATGGATAGGTTTGTACATTATCAGTAGTATTGTCTGTACTACTTTCTGATTCATTTCCATCTTGAACTGTTGATACAGACGATGAATAAGTGTCAGCAAAAACAGCTGTAAACGATGGTACACACAATAAAACTACCATAAAAATCGCTAAAAAACCAGTAAATTTTTTCATTTTCGCCCCTAACTTTCCTAATAATTTATGTAAAATTATATTATCACAAACTACAATGTAATTGCAATAAAACGGAAGAAATTTCACATTCTTTCATTTAGAAATTTTTTCAAATATTGGAAACTTGAGTATTTTTCCATAAAAAAACTCTAACGTTAAACGTTAGAGTTTTTTATTTATGATTTATCTGTATATTTCTTATTCCGTAAAACTAAAGTGACAACAATTACTAAAGAAACAGCCAATATTGTAATTAATATAGGTACCAATATTAGATATGTTGTATCCCCTGTCGGTACATTATTTATATTTTGATTTTGTTCCATTGGATGACTGTCACTTGGTGTCTCCGGAATTACCGATGGCACATATTTTCCTATCGTAATTGTTTCTGTTGCTTCTTTATTTACGTGAGTATTGCTTGCAGTTACCGTATTCGTTACAGCTTTATCCGAATCGCTTTCCTGTACAGTATAAAGGAAGTCGAGAGTCACTGTCTCTCCGGGCTGTAATGTTTGAATCATGACCGCAGTCCCTGATTGGGAAGACACTTGCTTGATATTGTTATTCAAAGAAGCTGCATCAAGTGTTATATTTGGCATTACATCCGCTACTTCTAAATTTGTTAACGGTTCAACGCCTAGGTTAGAAACTTTAACCGTAAAGCTTACTTGCTCGCCAACATTATAATGTTTATCAGCTCTGTCGGCTGTTTTGGAAATACTTACTTGATAGGCTCTGAATACTTCTACATCAACTGTATTACTGGTAATTTGGTCTACTTTTCTATTCGCTCTGGTCATATCAATGCCTGTATTTGGGTCGCCATCCAGTTCTCCTTCAAGCATAAACGCATTTGGAATTGTCCATTGAGTGATGTCTTCAGGCTGATTATCTACAGCTTTTACATCAACTTGGAACGTATAAGACGGAATCGTATCGTCTGCCTGTGCGGGAAGATTACTGATATCCATTGACAATACAGTGGTACCGTCCTCTTGCGGTGTAGCAGTCATACCCTGAGGCATATTGACAACGCTTAAACCCTTATCCAGAATATCTGTAAAGGTTGTATCTGCTACATCAATTCCATTACTGTTATAGATAGAAAATGTATAAGAAAATACCTCTTCTGTTTTTACTGTGTGCTTTGAAACATCTTTTTTCAAAGTAACATTTGGACGTTTTGCAGTGATAGTTTGAACTTCACTTTCTGCAGATTCATATTCGGTACCGCCTTGAACCAATACAGGCCAACCAATAGATGCTTTATGCTCCATTTCCCATGTATTTACTGTAGGGTCATCAAAGTTTTGGCTGTAATAGTCCACAGTGGTTTTTACCAAAAATACTTCTTTATCTGTCAGTATGTCAATATTTAATGTAAGGACGTCTCTTCCTGTCTCATCTTTTGTGACAGTATAAAGTGATGTATCTACAGGAGTTCCATCTGCATATGTCAATCCGCTAAAGCTTACACCTTTTGGCAGTACATCCGTTATTATTACATTTTCAAGAGAATTTGACGTACTTTGCCCTTGCTCTACAATGGCAGTTAGCTTAAAGACAGCCTCTTGCCCTTGTTGATAGAATTCTTTCGGATTTTCTACGGTATTGGTAATAGACGCAATTGGACTTGTCACATATACATTAGTATTTGGAGTAACCGTTTCCGCTCCATCCATTGAAACGGTTGCTTGGTTTGGAACAGTCCATGCATTGTTATCAACAGTCAATCCCGTTTGTCCTAACACTTTTACATTAAATTCAACATATGCCTGTACCGGTACATCCGGTCGATTCTCCGCTCTTCCCGGAATTGTTAGATTCGTTATCTCAAGAGTGCCGTTGTTTAACGTATATGAAGTAATCGGTGTTACAGTATCTGTACCATCGTTATTTATCACATGCAGCTGCAACGTGCCCTCTTGGAATTCCAACAATCTGTTTATCTGGTCTGTCACCTTCAGATTTTGTTTTTCAGCGGTATTAAAATTCTGCATACCAATACGGTATGTAATCAGTTCACCAGGATGATGTTCTGCTTTATCATCTGCTGTCCAATCAGTTTGACCTTCTGCCTTATATTCTTTTGAAATGACAGTCTGTTGATTGCGTACAACAGGAGCATTTAGCTGTACTGTTTCTCCGCTGTTTACAGTAACTTCAAAAGAAGTTGCCTGTATTTTACCACTGTCAGGGTCAAATGCTTCCGCTGTTTGAAGATGTCCAAAGCTGTCGGAATCCATTTGAGCATTGGTTTCAAATGAAAAATGTTCATCCGTTGTTGTTCCATAGAACGTAATACGGTATGTACCCGGCATTAATTTGTAACGGTCGAATACATAAGGAGAATCTATTGAAGTTACCTGACCTAAATCAACAGGTGCATTGTTTACTTTTTCCCATGTATCATTTACTTTTTTCTCCAGTACCGCAGTAACATTGATATAGGTTCCAATGAGGCTGTCAATGGAATTATCCCAGAGTTGGTTCTGATTGTCGTCAAACCAAGCCAATGTTCTTACATGGGCGTAGTTAATAAAACCAATGTTAATATTAAAATCTGTAGCATCCTTGTCACCTGTAACGGCAAAACCATCGGATTTACCGTCTATCGTAACATTGTTTGCAATTGCATTGGGTTCTGTATGAACCGGAACTTTGGTTTCAATATCATAAGTGGTTCCGTCCTGAGTCGTTTTTCCAAATTCAACATAATATTGACCTGCCACTACATCATTAAATTGATAATAACCATTCTCATCTGTTGTAGCAGTTGCAACCTCAGCATTGTCAAACAATCCTTTTAAGGTTACTGTAATTCCCTCCAGAAGCCGGTCTGTATTTTCATCATAAATACCATTGTAGTCCGCATCATAAAATGCACGGCCTGTAATTTGAACCGGTTTGTATAAACCAAAGTTTTGGTCAGATTTTTCTCCACCTAAACTCAAATCCAAATGCTCCCGAATGGCTATTTTTGTATCATCTTGCGTCACGATGTTGGTCGGTGCAGAGAAATACGCTCTAGTATCAGAATCGCATACCACTACCGCATAACCATCTTGTGGGGACAAGCCTTCAAATCTGTAAGAACCGTCATTATTTGTTCTGTAATGTTGGTCGGCAGGCAAATTTTCTAAGAAAGCTATTTTATCTTGACTTGCGTCAAAAGCAGTTTTGTCACTTGGTTTTAATAAATATGCAGTATATCCGCTTAACCTTGGTTCACCGTCATTTAATGTACCGTTGGTATCTGTATCAAACCAAACATAACCACTTACTACTGCCGGAGTATAGATGCCTAAGTTTGCAATATAATCGCCTGAAGTACCGGTTGCAAACGGAGGCACAACGCCTGTTGTATTTGCATGGTTTTTATCCGCAGTGGATACCGGGTCAGTACTTAGTTTTACATCCTCCATATGATTGGTCACAATACGTCCATCCGGCAAAGTAAAGATAATTTTATAATTGGTATTGCCGGGTACATTGTAAAATGCATAGGTACCATCACTGCCCGTTGTTGTGTTATTGATAAAGGTACCGTCTTCCTTATATAAAGATGCTTTTACACCACTGATTTTTTGGTCATTGGACTGCATGGTGCCATCAATATCCACATCATTCCAAACAGTACCTTTCACATTGACTTTAGGTAACGCTAAGCCTACATACAGCCAAGCAGTTGGTTTATCAGAATTTAAGGTAACTGTTTGATTATACTCTCCCAATTTACCGTTGGCAGCATCCGGAGTGACTGTACTGTATCGGTTTGATGCTGCTATATCATAAATATCATAGGTCTTGGGTATCGTATATTTCCAAGGGGTACCGTCCGGTAATGTGAATTTAACCTTATAGTTTCCTTCAGATAAACCGTCTACCATATAAGTTCCGTCGGCCTGCACTTGTGTTCTGCCAACTTCAGCTTGTGTATCTTCTGAAATCACAGAAACAGTTAATCCATTTTCTCCATTATAACTTTCTGCAGCATTTTTGATACCATCGTCATTATCGTCAATCCAAACGCGTCCTTCAATGTGGAAGCCATTTGCGATAATTGCACCTGCATCTACATCGGTACGTTTGGCTGCTGTTTCATTCGTACCTAAATTTACTGCCTCGCCGGTGCCTGTAAAAATAGTTCCTGAACAGCTGATTGTATCAATTGTACTGTTTAGTGTTGTATTGTCCGGCTTGGATTCCGTGAAAGAATATCCGCTTGGCAATGTAAAACGGACTTTATAATTTGTTTTTAAGTCCAAATCATGGAAGAAATACGTTCCATCAGCACCTGTTAGATTATTTGTAAGCGGACTGCCTTGCGCATCAACCGCTGCAGCACCCGGAACCACTTCGTAATTTCCACCGTTTTCTTTGAGCAGTTCTACCTTAACTCCTGCCAAACCAGGCTCTGCTCTTTGCTGATATCCGTCTTTATTGGTATCCAACCAAACCTTATCACCAATGGTACCTCTTAGTAAAGATACGCCTGCATCAATGTTACTGTAATTGGATTCCTCATACATGGTAATTGGATTAGAATATCCGAATGTATGTGACTTACCGTTAATAGAGCTGTTATCTTTTGCAAAGAAGTTGCTGTCCTTGGTTGCATCTGTTCCCTGCAATCTCGGAGAGAATTGGTATACTCCTTGACTCTCATCTGTAATTAATGCATTCGGGTCTACAATTACATAATAGGTAATACCGCTTGTAGAAGCAGCAACACCTTCAAAGGAATAACTGCCGTCCGCCTTTGTTACAGTAGAACCTTTTAAATAGCTGCCCGAAATACTTGTGCTGCTAGTACTTAAATATACAGGAACATTCTCCAGAGGCAGCTCTCCTGCATCTTGCACACCATTCTTATTCGCGTCGTTCCATACTTTTCCGCTTACTGTATTTGCACTTAAGCGTAAACCAACTTTATTACTTTCACCTTTTACGTTTACACTGGCCTCTTCACCTCTGTAAGCATAAAAACGGTATCCGTAACTGTTATAAGCCGTGGTTCCCGCTGCTGCCTGTGCTGCACTGGCCGGAACTTTTGCTTTAATGGTAATGGTCATAGTAGAATTTTGACTGCCTGTCATTTGATATCCGTCCGGTGCTACCACTCTGATATACATATCACCTTCCTGATACGTATCGTGCCAGCCTGTATCATCTCCCATCCAGTCAGGAGTATCTAAAGACGCTTTGCTGCTGTACTGGATTTTTGCTCCGCTTACATTGGTAGTAACATTTGTAATTGTTGCCAAAGACCATTGGCTTCCTCTCGGACGCTGACTGTAAGCACCGGTATCATCTACACCCGGTAAACGGTCAATTACACATACATCTTCATATGTGTAAGCATTGGTCAATGTATTTTTCAGTGTCAACGTATATGTCACATCCGCATTATGCTCTGTAAATGCATAATTACGTCCGCTTTGTACATAAGAGGTAGAGCCGTTGACAACAGATGTAACAGATTTTTCTGCAGTAAAACCTAAACCTCCACCAATATCCACTTCTGCATTGGAGTTAACAGCATCTTTACCGTCATATTTTACTTTAAATCCATTCTGCACATCTTTCTCTGTAAAATTCTCTGTGGGCAACAAATAAGATTCGTTTGTCACCGGACCATAGTTTACAGGGTCAGCCTCCACCAACAGGCGAATGCGCACAGACTGCCCAGGAGCAAACGTACCTTTTACAGGAATGGTTACTTTTGTAACATCATCTACGGTATCTGTGGATAATCCACTAATATCATAGGAAGAACTGCTGCTTTCCGCAGAGATAAACCTCCAGCCGTATGGCAATACGTCTACAACAGTTGGATCTACCATATTAGAAGCTTGATTTTTACCATCTATATTGGTTCCCGCCGTACTTGCATTGGAAACAGTAATATCATAGTAAATTTGTACACCCGGTGTTAATACCGGCTGATTATAAGTTGCGACTTTGGTTACACCCGGTTTAATGCCATCTTGATATAAATAAGTATAAATGCTGCTGTAAATATAATAATCGGTATCCGGGTTACGGTCTAGGTCATTCGTATCGTTTGCAGCACCGCGATTACCGTAGTTTGGGTTGGAACTCCAGTTTACATTTGTATAAATTCTGTCGTATTCACTGCGATTGATAAATGCATACATATAATTTGTCACTTGCAGCGATTTTCCTGTAGCACTTTCCATAGCAGAATCTGTGATTTTTACATTATACTGCAATTCGATGGTAGAACCTGCCGGAAGTACATACGGCTGTCCTTGGTCATCGGTTAAGGAAATATACATTTTATTTCCTTCCTGAGTCACACTTGCATTTACAGTTGTATTCCCTACCTTAGCAGTAATTGGGTCAGACTGTGCGTTGCCATTGACATCAGTGTAAATGAATCCTTCCGGCAATACATCAACCAATGTATCAAGCGGCAGGTCAGCACCACCGTTATAGTTGCTCGAACTGCTTGAATTTACATATGCACGATATTTTACCACATCACCGGTGTGAAAATAATTATTGTAACCATAAGATAGAATTTCTTTACGGATACTTGCAGCCAATGAGCTGGAACGTACATAAATGGTACTTGCATTCTGAATGATTCTTTCTTGTACATCGTTATCCAGGTCGTAGTCTTTATCATCCACATTTAAGTTTCCGTTTGTCCCTGCTGTTAAATTGGTTACACCATCGGCAAACACATAACATGCTCCGCTGTAACTTGCATAACCGGAACTATTTAAGTTTCCTGCTACTTGTTCTACTGTAGGAGCTGTTGCGGTATATGTAATTTCGACAATATCACCTGTATTGACAGTCAGTTCTTCTTCTGTGCCAAACATGTAAATACCATTGCCCTGAGTCGTACCTTGTACAGGTGTATAAGTTGTCTGCTCACCTTTTGCAGATGTTTTTGTAATACTTACCACATCTTTAAACGTAAAACCTGTGGGTAACAAAGAAGCTAATTTTATTTTCATATTCTTTGCATAATCTGCTGTTAATTTTATCTTTAAGGTTGCAGTTTCGTTATCAGTTCCGGCCGGACGGATAGAACCTGTTGTATCACTGCTTCCACCAACCACTGTTGTTTGCAATAAGCTTAATTGTGGTTGTTGAACCACCGTGCCTCCGGCTGTTTTACCGCTGGCCAAATGTACATTTTGACTTGGGGAATTACCATGAGGATGCTTCTCTAATGTAAATTCATTTTCAAAACCAAGCGGCGTATACACATGATAGTCACTATTAGGATATAACTGCTGTAATGTTTCTACATCATATGTTTTTAATTTTAATTTCAACTCGACATATCCGCCAATTGGCACACCGGAATCTGTTCCCGGTTCACCCTGATGGGACGTTGAATGCATATCAGAACATATCTCAAAATTCAGAGCATTTTTCCCGTTGATTTTGGTACCGTTTACAACGGTTTGGAATTTGTCCAGCTTTTTGCCTGAAGCATCATAAGCGGTAAATTCCCATGCGGAATCTGTACCATTGGCAGCCAATGCTGTATCTGAACCGTTAAAGATTCTTTCCAAAGCCGGAAATAACTGTTCGCCACCGTTACCCATGTTTTCACCAAACAATTCCTGTAATTGCAAATGATACGGAGCAAATCCACCGGATTGATATAGTGTACTGTCTATTGGAACACGTATGGTAAAGTCTACCCAGTCTCCCGGATAAATCTTTTTAACAAACCCTTGTCGGTCTTGCAAGTCTGCATTACCATTCTCAAAGGTCTTATATGTATCCATAACCGGCTCGGGCAGGTTATCATAAAAGGTAGAAACAGCTTCGGAGGTAGCGGATGTTAATTTATCTCCGCCGCCTTCTTTATCTGCATCAAGACGTGTCTCAATTGTATGAAAAGATACCCAAGAACGATTTGCCAAACGATTATCTCCCAGATAATCCGCATCTTCGCCGCCTGCTGAATCACTTTCTTCTTTTAATACCTTGAATGTAAGGTTTATGCCATCTCCGGTTGATGGTTTGACAGTATTGGACAGCGAATAATATGTTTTGCCGTTATAAGATGTGGTTCCGCTACTGTAACTATACATATGAAAACGGATACCTACAATATCCTCCATGGTATAACCAGAAGGTAACGTCGATTTAATCTCATTATAAGAAATAGTCTTTCTATATGAAGAATACACGTTGATTCTGGGAAGTGCATGTGTATAATCCGTTTCACCTTTTAAACGGTAATAAGGAGTTACATAAATATCGCCGCTGCTCATAGCAGGATATTGTATCCCCTGCAATTCCATTCTTTGATTTGGGTTTTTGCTGCCTGCTTCCGTCTCCCAATCATCATATACGTTATATTCGTAAATTTTGTTATTACCGATTTCGCAACCCCAATTGGAAATCTTGAATGTTAGGGTATCCTCATTGGTAACCAATGTTTTATCTACAGATTTGGAAACTTTTAAAGCACTGCCGGCATCCAAATTTTCCTTTTTAAATATAATATCTCTATGCACATCATTTGGATCTATTTCAAAAACAGTTTGGTCACTGTCGCGTCCGTAAAGTTTTGCACTTTCCAGCTTCCACTCTACATTTTTGATTTCAGAACCTGCAGCCATAGTACCAACATCAAATAAATTAGGATACAAATAATGAATCTGTAAATAGCTGATTTTTCCATAACTGCTGGTTGGTGTAATTGTAATTTTTAACCGTACAGAATCCGTTCTTCCATCCACCTGAGAAATTTGCTCTATTGTCGTTTCTGTGCGGAAGTAAGAATTACTGTCGTTAAGGCTGTAATAATCGGTACGGCCATTTACATTAAAATAACCTTTATAATTATTGACATTTTCCAGATACTGGTCATCCGTAATATTTAAAAGTCCTTCCGGAACTTTTAATGTAACATTTAACTCAATTTTGTCCGGATGAATGCTGTTAGCGTCACTATATAAATTATTGTCCAGACGAAGGCCGAATCCGCCTTTTTCTCCTGCATCGTATGTATTAAAATTGCCGTTTGGAACGACAATCGTATTATTTGTGCCCGTATTACTTGTATAAAGCGTCGCCGGTTTCCAATCAAATTTTGTTTCAATTTTGGGAATATTGGTTGAAGTAACTTTTGAAATATCTGTTACATCATGGTATTCCTCTGAATCAGGCGATAAATCTTTTTGAAGGACTTCCACACGAATTGGTGTTTCTCCACGTGAACTGGTTGCGCCTTCAGGCCACAACAAACCAAATGTCATCTCACGGCCAACAGAGTCCAGGCCATCGCTGTATATTTCGGGAATTGTTACATCAATATACTGAAAACTTTTATTTCCGGCGTCATCTTTGCCACCTTCCACCGGAATAGGTGTGCTTTCTACTTTTGTTGTTAAATATTGATAGTCTCCAACCTTAACTGTAATATTTTGGTCAGCGGGAACATAAATGCGAACTTTCATGTTCTTTAACACTTTACGTTCACTGATATTGCTCTTATAAAACAACTTATAGTTGACTTGCTGACCGGGTGTTACTTGATGATAACTGGTAAGCTGCGTAACAGAAAAATACAAATCACCGTCTTGTACAGCAGATTCAACATACGGACCTTGATCCGGATTGTTTTTTCTGACAATTGCCATTTTTAAATTCGAGCCTGCAAATTGTTCTGTAATGTCTATTTCTGATGCATCATCCGGTACAGAGGGGGTTACTTTTACAGAATCAAAAGCTACTGTGATTGGAGAAGAATTATTGTCGCTTAATCCGCTTACATTAATATTTTTGGGAATAACAGTTGCATCCACCTGCGTTACATTTTGTCCGCTTTTTGACTTTACGGTTAATTCTACTTCCAGTTTTCCTGAACCTTTTTTAGAAACTGTATAAGTAATATCTTGGTCATCCGGAGATAAGTTAGAAGCAAACGCTAAATCTACCAATTCTGAGCCGGGCATTCCAGAAACAAATTCCAAACCTGTTCCGGTTTGTATTGAAAACTTAGTATAAAACACTTTTGTATTCAAATTTCCATTTGCCTTATCTGTAGATTTGAATTGATATTTTAATGCTTGGGATGCTTGGCCATGAAATACGGATTGGTCCGGGTTTGTTACTTCACACTGAATATTATCCGCAACAGCAACATATTCCCAATTGGTACTTGCTGTTACTTCAAATGTAATGGTATCTAATGGACTTAACTCTTTTTCACCTTGATATAGCTTACCGGTAATTTGATATTCCCCCGGGGCTGTTTGCTTATCCGGCATTTTGGCGCTAAAACTGAGACTTAACGCTTTATCAAGATTGTTGTTTGTAAAATCATCAAAATTTAATGTTAGCTCTCTGGTGGCCTGATGATAGGAGTACACGTCTGCATCATGAGGCAATGTTGTAACCTCCATACCTTCCGGTAATGTGAACACATACTTCACGTTCTGAATTGCAAAATCCGGCCAAACTTCACTTCCTTCTTCAGATAAACCTAAATCGTGAGGTTTTACTCCGTTTTTCATTTGAAAGCTTGCCACATAATCTACAATTTGACCCGCAGCAACGCTATCTTGTACCGACGGTGTAAGTACCATTTCAAAGTGGTCGGTTTTATCCGTTAAATCTACTGTGGCAACCGCTTCTTTATTAGCAGGAGGCGTATACACCGCCTCTGGTATTTTCACAGAATAAGCTGCTTCAAATGTTTGGCTTTTTTCACCATTTACAATGGATACGGCTTTTATTGTTGTATCTTGATAAATGGTAATTGGTGCCGAATATTTGGTACTGACCGCACTGGGCTCGCTTCCATCTTCCGTATAATAAATAACGGCTTCAGGATTGCTGCAAGTAAGTGTGACCTGTGTACCTGTTTCTACCTCACCAGCTGCAACATTCGCTTGGGGTGTGGGAATTATATTCCCACCCAGACTGTCAATTGCAGCAAAACTTGGCAGTTGTATGGCAGTCATGGTCATAATAAAAAATAACACCATTGCCACAACTTGCTTGGAACGTACATTCAATTTTTTCATGAAATTCCCCTTTCTTAAATTAGACTCCCTTTTGGCTCAGATAGATTATCAGATGTTTCCAATGAACTGCATCCTAACTGCCAATGGCTTGGGATAGCATACAGTTCATAATTTCATTAAATATCATCTAATCATCTATGTTCATAAAAGCATACTTAATATATAACCAGACTAGTTCGGTTTATAATTTAAGTAATTTACTTTATATGTTATTTTTAAGAATAACATATAACCAAAAAAATTTCCATATGTTGTATTAAAAATACAAAAATTTGTATCCAATGATAACTAAATGCAAAAAGTATTGCAAAATACATTACTCTTGACACAAACATAAAGGTTTTGCTTATAGACTTATTATGCAATCATGGTTTATATACAAAAATTTATAAATAAAAATACCTAATGATGGAATAAGGAGTAAAAAATATATGCATACTTTAAAAAGAGTCTCACTTTGAAAGCGCTTTCAAAATATTGATAAAAATAAAATAAAAATAAGAATCATTATTGACATTTCCAAAATATGATGTATAATATACTCATACACAACAATATAATACATTTACAAAATAAAGGAGGTCTTTATTTATGAAACATTTAATTGGTCATAAAGTAGAAGATTTTAAAGTACAAGCTTACCATCAAGGTGATTTTAAAGAGGTTACATTACAAGATACAAAAGGTCATTGGTCTATTTTCTTTTTCTATCCGGCAGACTTTACTTTTGTTTGCCCAACAGAATTAGGCGATTTGGCTGACCACTACGAGGAATTCAAAAAAGAAAACTGTGAAATTTATTCTGTATCAACTGATACTCACTTCACACATAAAGCTTGGGCAGACCACTCCGAAACAATCGGAAAAATTCAATTTCCTATGTTAGGAGACCCAACATGGGCACTATCAAAAGATTTTGGCGTGCTTATTAAAGATGCAGGTCAAGCTCTACGCGGAACTTTTATTGTAAATCCTGAAGGTGAAATTGTAGCATATGAAGTACATGACCTAGGAATTGGCAGAAATGCTGAAGAACTGCTTCGTAAACTACAAGCTGCTCAATTCGTTGCAGAACACGGCGACCAAGTTTGCCCAGCAAAATGGAAACCAGGTAGCAAAACCCTAACACCAAGCTTAGACCTTGTGGGTAAACTATAAGTTTTCGCTCATAGTCAGTTACTAAGAAAACGCTTTGGAAATGTCGCCGGCACTGCCGTCGGCATTTTTTTATAGGAGGATGTATATGGGAACAATTTACGATTTAATTATTATCGGCAGCGGTTCTGCAGGTCTTTCAGCAGGACTATATGCAGGACGCGCAATGCTCAACACTCTAATTATAGAAAAAAAACAAGTTGGCGGACAGATTATAAATACTGCTGAAGTTGTAAACTATCCAGGTGTACGCAAAACTTCCGGTCCGGAACTAATGGAAGTGATGCATGCACAAGCCAAAGATTTTGGTGTATCATTTGTTACAGATGAAATTAAGGAAGTAGACTTTTCAGGTGAAGTAAAACGTTTGATTTCTGAAAAGCAAGAATATTTATGCCGAGCTGTAATTATTGCAACAGGTGCTCAGCCGCGTAAGTTAGGTTTTCCGGGAGAAAAAGAATATACAGGGCGGGGTATTGCATACTGCGCAACTTGTGACGGAGAATTCTTTTCCGGTTTGGATATCTTTGTCATCGGCGGTGGCTATGCAGCGGCAGAAGAAGCGATGTATTTAACCCGTTACGGAAAGCATGTCACCATGATTATCCGTGAACCGGACTTTACCTGCGCTAAAAGTATCGCTGATAAAGTAAAAGAGCATCCGGATATTACAATTCATTATCATACTGAGATTAAAAAAGCCGATGGTGATGATTTATTAAGAGAAGCTACTTTCATAAACAATCAAACCGGAGAAGAATTTACGTATACTGCTTCTGAGGAAGACCAAACATTCGGTATTTTTGTATTTGCCGGTTATGAACCAGCTACCGCTTTATTTAAAAATCACATTGAATTAGATGATTATGGCTATATCCCTACCGATAACAATATGAACACCAATGTTCACGGAGTGTTCGCAGCAGGAGACCTCCGTCCAAAAGCACTGCGACAAATTGTAACCGCAGTTGCAGACGGCGCTATTGCAGCAACCGCTGCAGAACGCTACGTTGCAGAAGAAAAAGAACGTCTTGGCATCAAAGATGAAGAAAAAGTAATAAAATCAAAATCCACTGAATCCGCAGCCGCATCTCCTGCGCCTTCAAAAACCAACACCACACCATCGGAAGAAGCTGAAGAATCATTGTGGCCGGCTGAACTGATAGAGCAAGTACGAGGTATATTAAATGCATTGAATCAAGATGTAACATTGGTTACCATTGTAAATTCTCAAAATGAGCATTCTCTGGAGCTAAAAAATTGGCTGGAAGTACTTCCAACTTTAAATTCTCACATTCATCTAAATTCCTATGAAGAAGGTACAAACACTGCGGTTGAAGAACAAATTGGCGCTGACCAGCTGCCGGTTGTAGCCTTTTTAGATAAAAACGGCGTATATACCGGTGTAAAATTTTATGGAATTCCTGGCGGCCATGAAATGAATTCATTTATTTTGGCATTGTATAATTTGGCCGGTCCGGGACAAGCCATTGATGATAAAACATTAAATCGCATTAAAGCAATTGATAAACCTGTAAAATTAAAAGTATGTATTTCTCTTTCCTGCAAATTCTGTCCTGATGTTGTAGCGGCATGTCAGCGCATTGCAATATTGAATCCCCATGTAGAGGCTTCTATGATGGATATTGCATTATTCCCTCAGCTAAAAAAAGAATTCAAAATTATGAGTGTTCCGGCTGTTATCAAAAATAATGATAAACTTTTATTTGGTTCTAAAACAATAGATGAAATTTTAGACTTTATCGAAGAATAAAAAGAACAGCTTCGCGCATTAGCGTGAAGCTGTTCTTTTTATCTTTTTAAAAACGTTAGCCTGCATACAGTATATACAATTAGTGTAATAGCAAAACCTATTAACCATCCGCCTATAATATCTGTGATATAGTGTACTCCTAAGTACACACGGCTATATGCTACGACTAAAATGAGTGCACTCAAACACGGAACCAATACGATTTTAGCCAATATACTCTTTAAATATTTGCATACCAAAATAATCAGCATAATATATAAAGCTGAGCTGAGCATAGCGTGTGCACTTGGAAAACTAAAACCTGTTTCCTCAATTAGTCTCAATACACTCGGTCTTGGTCTTGAAAAAATGTGCTTAAACATTACGCTTAAACCAATGGCAACAGCTACTGAAATAGAGGCCGGTATCCCCACCTTTTTCCTGGTGCCGGGTATAATCAATAACAATACGCATATTCCTATGATGACAAAAACGTCCCCTGCATATGTAATAATTTTGAGAAATTCTGTCAACACAGGGGTAATTGTTTGAGATACCCAACCATACACCCACTCATCAAATCCTTGAGTTACTCCCAGCTGGATGCAAATAGCAAGTGCTGCAAATCCTCCTACGGCCAGAAGCACAAAAATACTGCGACAAATTACTTTTTTCATGATTCTTCCCTATCTTTTAGATCATTTTCATCATACAATATGATGCACATTGAAATCCATTATACGCCTGTTTTGCATTTATGGGGTAATATTTTCATATATTTTATGAAAAGTTTACAAATACAAAATGATTGACAAGAATTTTATCTTTTTATACGCCCTGTCTTGTGGAAAATGTAAAATTATCATATAATATAAGACATACTAACATAAAGTGAGTGTTTTTTTAATGAAACATCTTGATTTAATCACCATTATCATCGGTGCTCTAACATTGATTTTAGGCATTGCAGGCATTATTATTTCTCTGATTTTGAGAAGCGAATATATGATTGTTTCTATTTGCGGCTGTACCTGTGCTGTATTGTGCGGAGGTTTTGCCTTATTCAGCGGTATTATGGCAAAAAGGAAACCATAATATATGCTAACATGCTGCATCATTTACATTTTTGTGAATAGTAAATTGAAATAATAATGAAGGGATATTCCAATTTCGTATTTTAGAATATCCCTATTTCTATTTATATCACCTTTGTCAATATCCGCTTTTCAAGTGTATCCGGTTAAGAGATTGACAAAGATTCACTTTTTCTTTTATAAACAAGAATCTGCATAATTTGCAGAAATAAGTAGCAAATTGATTGTTTTTCTACCTGGTATTCTGTAAAACATTTTTATATTTCATCAATTCTTAGAATACATTTTAAATGTTTTGTTAAAAAGCAAAAAAGGCTTCCATTGCAAGGAAGCCCTTTTTAGATTTAAAAATATTATTCAGCTTTTTTCTTTCTTGCAAAGAATACAGTACCTGTCATAGCACCTGCTGCCAGTACTGCCACAGCAATCCACATTACAGTGTTGCTGTTGTCTCCTGTTTGAGGTGAGTTCATTTCTTGCTCTGTTGAACCATCAATTGTTCCTGAAGCACCTGGAGTGGTTGGTTCAGTAGGTTCTGCTGGATTTACAGGAGTTTCCTCTTTTTTCTCCAATGCTGCAATTGCTTCTTCAATTGCCTGAGCCATTGCGTCTACTTCAGCTTGTTGTGTAATATTTTTTCCTCTCACAACTGCATTTACTGCTGCATCTACGCCTGAGAAATCTTTATATTCATCTCTGTTTAGTGCGTTTGCTTTGGCAATTGCTTCATCAACCTTAGTATAATCCGCATCGGTGATGCTATAAACTTGTAATCCGTTTGCTACAGAAATATCTACAAACCAAACGGCACGACGTCCTTTTGCAACATCTAAAGATGTACCAGGAAGTAAAATATCATTGGTGGAAGCAATTTCCACACCATCTTTCAAAATGGAGAAATTACCAAATACCATTGTTTCGCCAGGAATATAAGAATATTTGAAAGTATATAAACCTGCTTCTGTAAGTTGAGCTGAGAAATTAGAGTCAAGACCTGCACTTACTGAAATACCATTTGTATTATCTTTCCAGAAATTTACTAAGAATTCTGTTAAATAATTATCGTTCACATCATTTAGTGATGAGGTTAATGCAAATTTTTCACCTGCAGTTAATTGTGCAGGGTCAATATAAACATTCACTTCATCAACAACAGTACCATTCTCTAACAAAGTACCTTTTGTATTTACATAGGGACCACAGTGTGCATTATTCTGATCTAAAACTGTATCGCCTTTTAATACAGCTGATACATCTGATACTGTTTCAACGCTGCCATATCCATTTCCACTAATCCAATCACTTGGCAATAGAATAGGCGCAGCTTGTTCTGTTGGAGCAGGAGATGGAACATTTGGAGTTCCAATTCTTAAACCACCTTCAACAGAAATATCAGAAAACCAAATATATCCTCTTGTACCACAATCTGCTGTTTTTGCATTCATGTTGATTTCCTGAGTAGAAGCAACAACTTTGCCATTGTATTCAATGATAAATTGAGCATATACATCTCCGGATTTATCAAAGTAACGATATTTTAATGTGTAGATACCAGTTTCTTTTAACTCAGCTGTAAAGGAGGTATCAAGTCCAACGCTTACTTGTACTGCGTTATTATAATTTTTCCAAAAATTCGCCAATAACTCGGTTTTATAAGCACCGTTAGTATCATTCATAGACACAGTTAATGCAAATTTTTCAGCAACATTCATCGTGTTTGGATTAATAAATACATCTACAGATTCTACTATTTCTCCATCTGCCAGACTTGCAGCATTTGCTTTGGTATAAGGACCGCTGTGTGAATTGTCCGTATTTAATTCAGAATCACCCTGAAAAGTATATGTACCGTCAGAATTAGGTGTTATACTTCCGTAGCCCTGACCTGTTACCCATTCATCTACTTGTATGGCGAAAACAGCTGTCGGAATTAAGCTGAATACCATCACTACAGAAATAATCATAGCGATTATTTTTTTCTTACTCATAAAAAATCCTCCTGTTACTTTTCTGCCTATTCCCTAATTTTGAATAAAATTCTTTGTAAAGGTGTACTTTTTTAAAGAAAATTAATTATGGACATATTCTTTAAATTATAAATTTATGAATATTGAAAAAGATAAAATGATATTATATAATTAACATTATGGAATAATATAAATTCTTTGTAAAAGTACACCTTTATAAAAAAAGCCAAGGGAAAATCATATGATTTTCCCTTGGCTTTTTTATCTTGATTGTTTTCAATGATAGTTTTTATAACTCCAGCTATACTGATTGATAATATAAAATTTTTAGAAGCTATCTTTATCAAATATTGTGAATGAGGTAAATTTGGTTTATTCCATAGCAATCATAGCCGCTTTTCCATGTATAAAATCCAGCAACTGTTCGGGGGAGAGTTCGATTTGTGTTCCAATCTTTCCTCCACTTATGATGATAGTCCCCCATTTGGTACAACTCTCATCTATTATAGTTTGATACTGTTTTCTCATACCAATAGGAGAACAGCCACCGCGAATGTATCCTGTTACTTTTTGTATTTCTGAAACAGGAATCATCTCCACAGATTTTTCGCCTACCGCTTTTGCCGCCGCTTTTAAATTTAATTCCTTCGCAACAGGAATTACAAATACATAATATTGTTTACTATGCCCTTGTGTCACCAATGTTTTAAAAACTTGATTGACATTTTGATGTAATTTACTCGCAACAGACATACCGTCAATCGCTCCGTCTTTACTGTCATAAGTATGTTCTGCATATGGAATATGCGCTTTATCCAGTATGCGCATTACATTTGTTTTTTGCTCCTTTGCCACTGCTCATTCCTCTTTTCCTTTTCTTTTTGTATAAATGCAGAAATCCAATACTTCTCCTAATTTAAATATATTTTTCGATAAAACACCTTATAAACAAACCCTGCACGACTCATGGTCGATAACAAAAGGTTCGGCATACAAACGTACAATATTCTATTGCTTAAATACAGTACAGCTTATTTCTTCAATCCCCCTGCCCACAATGCCATTATCTTAAAACAGTTCTCCTAATCAATATACAATCTCCGCAGTTTTGCTATATATGTCATTTTAGACAAATACGCCAATTCTTCCTACTGCTTTTCCATTTACTTCTATGGCAGACAGTAGATTTTGGAAAATATCGCTTTTCAGGGATTCCAAAATAAACTCCTATGCACCTTTTCGTGTATACGGATATAGCAATACATTTCACGGAAATACATCTGTCAATATTGCACTATACTTCTTTTGGAGCATATAAAGTCAAATCGGGCACATCTGATATCATCTATTTTCTCGAAATAAACTTTCTGATACTCCTTTTAAAACAAGGTTACAAATGAAAGAATCGAAACTCCTCCCAAAACTGCAACGACAATCCAAGCTTTTATCTTTTGAAACATTGTATTTTGATACTCTCCCATGACATCTTTACGGGAAGTCAGTAATGTTAAAAATACCAATATTGGCGTCATGAGAATGCCGCTTATCACCTGTACCAAGATAGCTAAATGATTCAGCGGTAAACCCGGTATCATAACTACAACTGCTGCCGCAATGACACAGCCAAAATATACACCATAGAATTTAGGAGCTTTGGTAATGCTGTCATCTAAACTTTTACTCCATCCAAATGCTTCTGCTACCGACCATGATGAAGATAACGAAACTGTAATTGCCGCCAGCAGACCTGCATCAAATAGTCCAATTCCAAACAGCATTGCAGGTACAAAGCCAAATTTCTCCTGCAACGCTCCTATTAACTCGGAAGGACCTGCATTTTCAATATCAGGAATACATCCAAATAAAGCGGCTCCTATTAATATAATAAACACTGCAATGACAACTTGCAAGACACAACCGATTACGGTATCCATTTTTCCTTTTCGTAAATCTTCTTTTTTAGAACCCTTATTGATATACGCACTGTTTTGATAAAAAATCATCCAAGGTGCAATTGCATTACCCACCAATGCAATCATGTACCATATTACATTGCCATGTTCTCCACTGGGAACTGCCCATGTTATAAATGAATTTGCAATTGCATTCCAATCAGGTTTTGTCATGCAGGCAATGATAATGAACACAATGTTTAAACAGCCAACACCTACTGCTATTTTTTCTTTGGTTGCATATCCGCGAAATAACGCAATTGCCAATACCAATACTAACCCTATTAGCACTGCTGCCCACATAGGCAGCCCAAGAATGACCAAACCTGCAGACATGCCAATAAATTCTGTCATCAAAGTGATAAAATTCTCTACGACCAAGGAAAGTAATTGGTATATCATCCAAAACTTTCCATACTTTTGTTTTACCAAAGTATTGTAACTATCCTCTGCCACTACCCCTAATCTCATTGCCATTTCTTGTACCGTATAAGTAATCAACACCATAAGCAATGTAAGCGGAATAAACAGTCCAACACCAAATTTGGCGCCTGTTACTGCATAGGAAATCACCCCGCCCGCATCATTGTCGGCCAAAGCGGCAACCAGTCCCGGTCCCAATAATCCCAGTACCATGAACAACGAACGTTTGACAGAGTGCTTTTCTCCCTGCAATTTATGTTTGCCCATGACACCACTCCTAAAAATAGTTCTAGGATATCATACGCAAACGGGATAATTTCTGTGAGGAATAAAAAAGCCACAGAAAGTCACCAATTAAGTATCAATATATGATTCATAATCTATTCCCAAGTATATAGCTATAAGATAAAGCACACTGACAAAACAAAAATAAATTTTTTCACATTTCTCAGACTTAACCGTTTCGTTTCATATATAACAGTGGATACGGATTTCCTTGCTCATCATAGTCAGTTCTTTTATATGTACGAAAGCCCATATGCTCATAAAATCCTTTTGCAGATATATTTTGCTCGTTAACAGTCAGCTCATTAATTGAATAATGCTTTATCCCGTATTGCAATAATCGCTTCCCCAATCCTTTTCCTATATCTTCCGATGAAACAAATAACATTTCAAGTTTTTGTTGTTCCACACCCATAAAGGCAATAGGAATTTTATGTTCATTCTCCGCAATAATTAAATGAGAGATATGTTCTAAGGCTTGCGGGACATATTTTTTGATTTCCTCTATTTCGCTGTCTGACAAAAACAGATGTGTTTTCTTCACAGCGCTCTCCCACACTTGTAATAACTGTTGTATCAGCAATACAGGTCTTTCAGTTACTTCAAATATTTGCATATTTATTTCTCCTCATATGAATCTATTTTGGGATAATTATAGCATAAATACGCCTTCAATTTTATATCAAAATTAAGTAAAGTTTCCCTCTTCAGAATACAAAAACAGTTCTAAAAAAGTCAGCAAACATGCCATAAAGTTTACGTCATACTGTAAAACAGGTGGTTTCCTCTATTGCAAATGAAAAAACGGCTTTTTTAAAAAAGCCGTTTTTTATCCGCCAACTTATTCTTCAATTCTCCATTTAATGCCTTGAGGCGTATCTTCCAAAACAACATGTCTGGCTTTTAATTCATCTCGAATTCTGTCAGCAGTTTCCCAATCTTTTTCCGCACGGGCTTTGGTACGCTGTGCAATGAAAGCTTCTATTTCCTCATCCAAAGACTGCTCTTTTCTACTATAAAGCAGACCTAACACATCTGCCAAACGGTTAAACATATCCAGCGCATATTGACATATTTCTTTCGATGGTTTTGAAGAAGCATTTAAATGAGTATTTATATCTTTGGCCAAGTCAAATAATGCTGAAATCGCATCTGCAGTATTAAGGTCATCGTCCATTGCCTCAATGAAATGCGCTTCATGACGATTAAATTTCTCTTTTAGTGCTGATTCGCCTTCTTTCTTTCCTATTTCCGCATTTTCTAGTAAGAAAGTCAAATTTTCACGGCAATTATATAAACGGTCCAAAGCAGCTTTACATTGCTCAATAATTTCTGTACTGTAATTGATTGGACTGCGATAATGAGAGGCCACCATTAAATAACGAATCGGCTCATATCCATACTTCTCTGCTACATCGCGCACCGTAAAGAAATTATTCAATGATTTGCTCATCTTATGATTATCTACATTGATATAACCGTTGTGCATCCAATAACGCGCGAAAATTTTTCCGTTACAACATTCACTTTGTGCGATTTCGTTTTCATGATGTGGGAAAATTAAATCTTGACCACCACAGTGAACATCAATGGTTTCTCCCAAATAACGGCGTGCCATTGCAGAACATTCAATGTGCCAGCCGGGACGTCCCTTACTCCAAGGAGCTTCCCAGTACGGCTCTCCTTCTTTGGCCGCCTTCCAAACCGCAAAATCCATGGCGTCTTCTTTCATTTCACCTACACTGATGCGGGCGCCGGATTGCAAATCATCCAGAGGCTGATGTGACAATTTACCATATTCATCAAATTTTTTGGTTCTAAAGTATACGTCCCCATTTTCAGCAACGTAAGCATATCCTTTTTCCAATAAATCAGCAATAATATGGATAATTTCATCCATATTTTCAGTTGCAAGCGGATGCACTGTTGCATGACCTACATTGAGTCCATCAGCGTCTTTCCAATATTCCTCAATGTATTTTTTGGAAACAGTAAGATAATCCGTACCCTCTTCATTGGCTTTTTTGATGATTTTATCATCAATATCCGTAAAGTTCTGTACAAACGTTACCTTATTTCCGCGGTACTCCAGGTAGCGGCGCAGTACCTCAAATACACAAATCGGCCGTGCATTTCCAATGTGAATATAATTGTAAACAGTTGGTCCGCAGGCATATATTTTGAAGTGGCCTTCCTCTTGAGGAATCAACTCTTCTTTCTCTCTGGTTAAGGTATTGTATATTCTCATCCAACTCTTCCTCTCATCTTCTGTCTTCCTATTTCATCTTATGCTCATTCTTCTTTTGTATCACCGGTTTTCTCTTCTGTTGGAGCCGGCAATAATTTTTGCTGTGTTGCTGCAGCAAGCTGCTTTTTTAAATCTTCTACTTCCAGCTTTAATTTAGTATGCTCTACACTCAGGCGGCACAGCTCCTGCGCTACCGGGTCAGAAACGTGAATTTGGTCTAAATTACAAGTTTTAATTCCATTGATTCTTACAATTCGGGCAGGCACACCAACCGCTGTAGCATTGTCCGGCACTTCATCCAACACCACTGCACCGGATGCGACACGTGCTCCGTCACCTACACGGAACGGTCCCAATACTTTTGCCCCTGAACCTATCATAACATCATTGCCCAGCGTTGGGTGTCGTTTCCCGTGGTCCTTGCCTGTACCGCCCAGCGTTACATTTTGATAAATGGTACAGTTATCTCCAATTTCAGCTGTTTCTCCAATGACCACTCCCATACCATGGTCAATGAATAGTCCTTTGCCTATTTTGGCACCCGGATGGATTTCAATTCCTGTTTTATGGCGTGAACGCTGAGAAATCCAGCGGGCAATAAACTTCATATTGTGTCTGTAAAACCAGTTGGCCTTGCGGTAAGAACGCACGGCTTTAAAACCGGAATACAGCAGATACACTTCTAATCTGGAACGGGCAGCAGGGTCGCGTTCCATAATAGAATCCAAATCTTCTTTTAACTGTTTAAACATAATTGCCTCCTTCTGCCGTAATCAATGGGCAAACATTATATACAAAAATAAAAACCGCCTGCGTCCCCTGTTACAGGGACGGAGGCGGCATAACAGTCGCGGTTCCACTCCGTTTTATCACTCTCAGGGCCGATAACGGTGCCAACCGTACAAAGATACTCCCACAAGATTAGCGGTTTCCCCTTATCTGCATGCAAAATACCTTGTATTTTGCCAAATAGGTGCATTTCTTGTCTGTTCAACATTAAGAATGCTTTCAGCCTATGGACATTCTCTCTCTGCAACGGAAGCAAACAGTACTTCTCCTATTTATTACATTTGATTACTCTCTATTATATTACAAAGCTAATAAAAATGCACTACTTTATTTTGAATTTTTAAACAAATTCCAGTTTTGTTTTAAATAAATTGCACCTGAAATAATGGTAAATAAAGTAGAAATACCTACTAAAACGTTTCCCGCAAACCAGAATACCGTACTGCTGGAAAATTGGCCAACAGTGAAACTTGGCATAACTGACAAGTTAATCAGTTCCTGTAGATACTGCATGATTAAAATACCTACAATTGCAACCATTTGGCTGACAGTTTTTGCTTTACCCCAAATATTTGCGGCAATGACCTCTCCCGTATTAACTGCAATCAAACGAATCGAAGTCACCATAAATTCACGCGCAATGATAATTAGGACAAACCAAAGCTCTGCAAGACCTAAATTCACAAAACACACCAATGCGGATATGACCAATATTTTGTCTGCAAGCGGGTCTAAAAACTTACCAAAATTCGTGACCAAATTTCTTTTTCTGGCTATTTTTCCGTCCAATAAATCAGTAAAGGAAGCCAAAGCGAAAATAAGCCCTGCAATTAAAAAGTGGTGAGGAATTGTAACGTTTACCAGAAACACTACAAAAAACGGCACCATAATAATACGAGCTACCGTCAGTTTATTTGGTAAATTCATGAGGTATGCCCTCCTTCCACCAGTTCCCCCATCAGGTCGCAATTGATGCAATCTGTGATATGTACATGAACAAAATCACCCGGAGTTGGTAATGTATTCACCGCCGTAAATAATACTTTGCCGTCAATATCCGGGGAATCTGCATAGCTTCTGCCGTAATAACAGCCGGAATACTCATCATATCCTTCTACCAATATTTCCATAACGGTTCCGATACGCTGCTGTCCCAATTGCTGCATAATATCCATTTGTTCTTCCATCATGATTTGTGCACGATGCTGTTTTACATCTTCGTCAATTTGATTCGGCATCAACGCGGCAGGCGTGTCTTCTTCCTGCGAATAGGCAAAACATCCCATACGGTCAAAACGGATATTACGGGAGAATTCTGCCATTTGGTTAAATTCTTCTTCCGTCTCTCCCGGAAATCCTGCAATAAAGGTAGTGCGAATGACCATATTGGGAATTCTGTCACGCATTTTTTGAATTAACGCTGTCAGACTTTCTGTATCTTCACCGCGGTTCATCTCACTTAATACACGTCCAACAGAATGTTGCAGAGGAAGGTCGATATACTTCAAAATTTTATCTTCCGTTGCTATTACATCTATTAATTCATCCGTAATACGGTTGGGATAACAATACAATAAACGAATCCAATGAGCACCTTCAATTTTGCATAAACGGCACAGTAATTCAGGAAGCATCAGCTTTCCGTAAATATCCTCTCCGTAGCGTGTGGTGTCTTGTGCAATCACAATGAGCTCTTTTACACCGTTTGCAACCAGTTGTTCTGCTTCTGCTACAATGTCTTCCATGGTACGGCTTCTAAATCTGCCGCGTATCAGCGGAATGGCACAGTAAGTGCAGCAATTATCACAACCGTCTGATATTTTTAAATAGGCATAAAATTTTGGTGTAGAAAGTACACGCTCACCTGACAAGGACAAATCATATTTGGAGGCAAATAACTCTTTTTTATGTCCTTCCAGTGCTTCTTTCAATGCCAGTGCAATATCTTTATTAGCACCAATTCCAAGCACCGCATCTACTTCTGGCAATTCTTTGCGGATTTCTGTTTGGTATCTTTCCGCTAAACAGCCTGTTACTACAATTGCCTTTAGTTTGCCTGCTTCTTTTCTGCGTGCAAGCTGCAAAATTTCGTCAATGGATTCTTTTTTTGCACTTTCAATAAAACCGCAAGTATTTACAATCACTGCGTCGGCCTCTTCTTCAGAATTGCAGAGCGTATATCCTGCCTGCTGAACGGTTGCCAGCAGCATTTCTCCATCTACTTGATTTTTAGAACAGCCGAGGCTGACCATTCCCACTTTATATGACATAAAGACACCTTTCCTTACTGAATTTGTCTGAATTATTATTATACGTCACTGCTGTTCCATTTGCAATGCCTGTATCTAAGAATCATTCATAGTAAATATCTTCATCGCCCTCGCAGAAAAAACATGAAATTGCCTGTTTGATATCCTCATAACGATAACCCAGTCTTTGCAGTCCGTTTACAGTGCGTCGATATCCTTTTTCATCCTGCAAACAACGTAAATATTTTTTTTCAATGATTTCCTTTATCTTTTCTACCGGATTCGGCTCCAGTTCTTCCACTACTTGCGCAATGATTTCCTTATCAATGCCTTTTTGCAGCAATTCATACTGCGCACGTCGGCCGGAAAATCCTTTTCTGTTGAATAATTCTGCAGCATATCGTTTGGCAAATTCTTCATCATTGACCAGCCCCAACTCCTCCATGCGGTCAGCAGCCGACCGAGCAGCTTCTTTGCTGGTGGTACGCTGGATTTTTTCTATCAATTCTTTTTTGGAATGGCTGCGGTGCTCCAACAAATACAGTGCTTTTTCATTTGCACGACGGGCATCGGAAGCCAAAATCAACTCATGCAGCTGCTCATCCGTAATATCCATACCAATTTTATAACGGAACTGCAGCAATGTTTCCGTGTCAATGTTCACTGCAAATTCTCCGTCCAAAAATAACGCGGATAACATTTTACGTCTTTTTTCTATCGCCGTTATGAGCATATCTTTTCTCCTCTTTTATAAAACGGAAAATAAGGCGAACAAATCGTTCGCCTTATGGGTATACCGCTTAATCGTCTACGGTAATATCAATATTTGCCTTAGATGCAATTCTGGTAGTAGGAGTTTCAGGCTTTTCCGGTTCTGTTACTACCGGCTTTGCAACTGCTTTTGCAGCCCCCCTGGTAGATTTTGCATACAGTTTGCCAACATTTGCTTTTACTTCTTCTTCGATTTTGTCGTAAATCTCTTTATTTGCAAGCAAGAACTCTTTTACATTATCACGGCCTTGTCCCAAACGGGTCTCTCCATAAGAAAACCAAGATCCGCCTTTTTGAACTACATCCAGTTTAACTGCCAAGTCAAGCAGTTCTCCCTCGCGGGAAATACCGCGTCCGTACATCACGTCAAATTCTGCTTCACGGAAAGGAGGAGCCACTTTATTTTTCACTACTTTTGCTCTGGTACGGGAACCGATTTGTTCCGTACCGTTTTTTAAGGTTTCAGTTCTGCGAATATCAATACGAACAGAGGAGTAGAATTTCAGTGCACGTCCGCCCGGGGTAACTTCCGGACTTCCATAAATTACGCCCACTTTTTCACGCAGCTGATTGATAAAAATAGCAACACAGTTGGATTTTGAAATAGCGCCTGCCAACTTACGCAAAGCTTGAGACATCAAACGCGCTTGCAAACCAACATGGGAATCTCCCATTTCACCTTCAATTTCTGCTCTTGGAACCAAAGCTGCAACGGAGTCAACTACAATCACATCAATTGCGCCGGAACGTACCAAAGCTTCTGTAATTTCCAAAGCCTGCTCACCTGTGTCAGGCTGAGAAACCAACAGTGCATCCACATCAACGCCCAATGCACGTGCATAAACCGGGTCAAGAGCATGCTCCACGTCGATGAATGCAGCCGTACCGCCGTTTTTCTGTCCTTCCGCAATACAGTGCAGTGCCAAAGTAGTTTTACCGGAAGATTCAGGTCCGTATATTTCTACAATTCTGCCCCTCGGCAAACCGCCGATGCCAAGGGCAAGGTCTAAAGACAGAGAGCCTGTCGGAATTGCTTCTACCTGCAAGGCATCTTCTTGACCAAGACGCATAACGGCACCTTTTCCGAATTGTTTTTCAATTTGTGCCAGTGCAGTATCCAGCGCTTTGCTTTTATCTATAACAGCCATAATTTCCTCCATATTTGTATCAGTATGTGTCTTATTATAGTACATGTTTTCGCTAAAATCAATGGATTTCACAAATTTTCCAAACAAATGTTTGGTTTTATTTTTTGATTCCTGCAACTACTCGAATGATATTACCGCTGTCTTTTTCAAACTGTATTTGTTCTACACCTGCATCGGCAAACAGACGAGCAACCGCTGTTTCCTGCCCCTCACCAATCTCTACTGCAACGATACCGCCTGTTTTTATTTTAGGAATCCAAATATCCGCAATTGCACGGTAAAACAGCAAGCCGTCTTCACCGCCATCCAATGCGGTTGTTGGTTCTTTTTGCACTTCTTCCTGCAATGTCGGCAAGACTGCCGTTTCAATATACGGAGGATTGGACACAATCGTATCTATATCTTGAAAAGCAGAGGCAAATGCTTCGGACAAAATATCTCCCTGCAAAGCAACTACATTTTCAATCCCCTGTTCTTTACACAACGCAATGTTTTGTTGTAAATATGCAAAAGCAGGTGCATATTTTTCCACACAAGTGACATGTGCTGTGGAAAGTAAGGAGGCTATTCCCAAGCCCACAGCACCTGTACCCGCACATAAATCTAAAATTGTTGCTTGTTTTGTTTGTATTAATTTTGCTGCTGTTTCTACCAACACAGTAGTATCTTCCCGGGCAATTAATACGCCTTCCCCCATTTTTAAATGAAAATCGAGAAACGGCCACTCTCCAAGAATATACTGTAAGGGTCGTTTTTTTGCCCGTTGCTCTATCAAAGAAAAAAATTCTGTTTCCTGTTCCAAAGTCGCCTGTTTTGTATTGCCGTGCAGCATGAGGTCCTGCCGATTCATATGAAACACATGCTCAAACAGGCATATAGCATCAAAGGCAGGGCTTTCATTCCCTGCCTTTTGTAAACGCTGTTTGCCTTCCAAATAAATTACTTGCAGCGTCCGCATATAATATCTTCTCCATTCTCAGGAATCACATCTTTCATTGCTGCAATTGCAACTTCAATCATGCCGTCATCCGGTTCTTTTACAGTAATACGCTGCATCCACAAACCTGGAGCCGCAACGATACGTGTAATAATATTGTCATATTTAGAGCAGATTTTAATCAATTCAAAACCAATGGATACGGAAACAGGAAGCAGTAATAATTTAGCTGATGTTCTCAAAAACGGATTTTCAAATGGAATGAAAAAGCCTACTACAATACCTACTATCAGCATCAGCACCAAAAAACTGGTACCGCAGCGCGGATGGAAACGACTGTGTTTGCGGACATTTTCAACGGTTAACTCTTCTTTATTTTCATAGCAGAAGATGGTTTTATGCTCAGCGCCATGGTATTGAAACACTCGTTTGACTGAAGGAATCAAAGAGCAGATACCAATATAAGCAATAAAAATCAGTATACGAATTACACCTTCAAAAGTAGAGCGCCAAGGCAAAAAGCCATCGCCGATTCCTGTATAATTATAAATCAAATTAAAACTTAGTGCCGGCAAAAAGAAAAATAACCCGATTGCAATTAATACACCTAAAGTTCCTGCTATTACCATAAGGTAATTCATTGCATTTTCTCCAAACACACGGGTCATCCATTGGTCAAATTTTGAAGGTTCTGCTTCCTCTTCATCTTCAGGCAGAGATTTGTCCGCAGACATACCCAAAGCTTTAAACCCAATGGTCATAGACTCGTACATTGCAATAACGCCTCTGATAAAAGGCCAATTGAGCCATTTATATCTTTCACGAAGAGATTTGATTTTTAACTCTTCCACATCAATTGTTTCGTCAGGAAGCCGAACTGCCACCGAAGTCTTTTTCGGCCCCCTCATCATAACACCTTCCATTAAAGCTTGGCCACCGATGGAGGTAATCATTTTTGTTTGTTCTCTTGCCATATTCAATTGTTATTCCTTTCTTCAACCTCTCTGTTACTTTGATTTTCATTATCGTCCAACGTATCATCTATCTGCTTTGCATCGATAATATGTTGTTCTTGTGATTCTATTGGTAATTCCTGTTGTACTTCTTGCATATCTTTATTGTCAAATTGTTGCATTGCAGGAATACGAATGGTAACAGCTGTACCCAAGTTTTCCTGACTTTCCACTTCTAAAGTGCCATTATGCAAGGTGATAATTTCATCTGCCAAAGCCAAACCAATACCGCTTCCGCGCACTACATGATTTGCTTTATAAAATTTCTTCTTTATATTTGGCAAATGCTCGATAGGAATGCCACAGCCTGTATCTACAATCTGCACTTTAATAAAACCATCTTCTTCACAAGCTGATACACTAACAGTACCCTGTTCATCCGTATATTTCAAGGCATTATCAATAATGTTTACAAAAACTTGACGTAAACGGTTAATATCTCCCAGAACAGGAGATAACATTGCAGGTTCTTCGTACAGTAAAAACTTATGCTCTGCTTTTGCACGGTCACTGAACATATAAACGGCTTCGCCGAGTTCTGCCAGAATATCAATACGATCCATCATCAGCGTCATTCTGCCACTTTGCATTCTAGAGAAATCCAATAATTCTTCTACAATTCCGGAAAGACGCTCGGACTCACGAATAATAACGCCCATACCTTTATCAAAGGTACCGCGGTCAATTTCTCCGCTCTGCATCGTTTCTGCCCAGCCTTTAATAGCTGTCAGGGGAGTACGCAGTTCATGAGAAACGGATGAAATAAAATCATTTTTCATTTGCTGAGAGTTCCCTAATTCTATAGCCATTTCATTAATCGTATCGCACAGCTCACCAATTTCATCGTTGTGCTTTTTCTGTATACGGGCATCAAAATCACCTTGGGCAATTCGTTTTGCCGTACTGTTGATTTCACGCACAGGATTTAAAATAGATTTTACAAAATAAGTGCTGGAAATGCAGACAAACAGAATAATCAAAACACCTATTCCCGTTAAAGTTGCCACAATGGCTAAAATTTGACGGTCTGCATTTTCTAATGATACCACATAACGTACTCCCCCTACAACCATACCGTCATTATTTCTTAGTACACGGGTAACCGCCATCACTCTCTCGCCTGAAGAAAGCTTTCCTTTCCAGCTGCCATAACCTTCGGCGTCCTGCAAAGCTGCATAATAATCATTCATAGGCTGATTTTGGTCCGGAGTAAAACCTGTAGAAGTGAGTACAATTTTACCATCACTGTTAATAACCATCAGCTCCATACTTTCTTTGCTGGTAAAGTTTTCTACATAGGTATATGCAAAGGATGTAAAATCTGAAGATGTTTTATTTTTATAATCAATAAACACGTTGGTTAATTCTCTGGAATTGGCATTTAGCGCTTGTAAAATACCGTTATAGGTATAATTCTGCACTGCAAAAGATAGTGATACGATTAAAACGACCAATACCAATACTACAATTCCTAAAACGTTAAATAACCAGCGCCGTGTGATACCTTTTATCCACAAGGCGATATATTCTCCCCTTTTCTAAATGATAAAGCAGCAAAGCATCTTATGCTTCCCACTTATATCCCAGTCCCCAAACGGTTACAATATGTTTTGGGTTAGACGGTTCATCTTCCACTTTCATTCTCAAACGGCGAATATTCACATCTACAATTTTTTCTTCACCAAAATAACTTTCTCCCCACACATGTTTCAAAATATCCGTTCTGTCAAGTGCGGTGGCAGGGTTGGAGAAAAAATATTCCATAATCTGAAATTCTACTTGGGTCAATTCAATAGGCTGTCCGCGTTTGAGCAGGTATCTGTTGCGTAAATTTAAAGAAAATTCACCGGAATGAATTTCTTCCTTAAAATTATTTTCCGTTCGCATCTCCGCCAGTGCTACTCTACGGTAAATAGCATCGACACGTGCTACCAATTCGGACGGACTGAATGGTTTTGTCATATAGTCGTCCGCGCCCATCATTAAACCACTGACTTTGTCCATCTCCTGTGTTTTTGCAGTTAACAGAATAATACCAATGGTTCCGCTTCTTTTTCTCAGCTCTTTACATACTGCAAGACCATCATATTTTCCCGGCATCATAATATCCAGTACGGCAACATCAAAATCGCCGCCTTCCCGTTCGTAAATTTCCAGTGCCTGCTCTCCGTTTTCTGCTTCATATGCTTCATATCCTGCACGTTTTAAGTTAATGACAACAAATTCACGAATAACTTGTTCGTCTTCACATACTAGAATTTTCTTCATGTGTTATTCCTCCTGAATTAAAATAGGACAATTAATTTGGTGAAAATAATCTAAAATAATATTCCACCTGCTCCATAGTCAATGACAGTTTGGAATTTGCACTTTCCAATTTTGCTGCAAACACCATATTTTCATGCTGCTTTAATTTATACAGTTCCGTATTTTCAGACTGATTCTTCCACTCATCTTCTGTCATTACTTGTATGGTTAACAATGCACTCCCTTTCACGCCGCTGTCAGCTCCTGCCGTATCAGGAATCCATTCATAAAAAGTTAACGCTCTGTTTTCTTCGCTCCACTCGGTTGTAATGACATCTTTCCATGCATCCGGTATCATGAACATATAACCGTCTTTGCTGTTGACAACTGTACTCAATAAATTGGTAAATGTATTTGTGCTGACATCATAGCGATGCCAATTTACAATATAAGCCGTATCGCTGATATTATCTGAAGAAATTCCCGGTAAAATATGTGTAATCGGAATTTCTATCATGGAATCCCCGTTAATATCCTGAGATGGAATAGAGGTGTTTCGTTCCGTATATAATACAGTTTTATCCTCGGGTCTGTACAAAGGATTCTTTAATTTATAGTCATTGCGGTCCCAATATAAAATTTCTGTTTGGTACGTACGTGCACTTTTCATACCGTCAAGGATGATACCATAATCATTGGCACTTATTTTTCCTACAGTTACTTTATTGTATTTTGTTACATCCGAGTCCAGTTTAGCTGTACCTAACAAACTGATACTTCCGTTTGAAATTGTAAATAATTTTGCAGTGGAAGGGCTTTCTTTTGTTTGCAAACGAATGGTTAAAATACCGTTTTTTCCACTTTCAAACTCTACTACAGCAAGTTCATTGTACAATTCTTTTGTTGGAACCTCTTTGATTGTTTCATCTTTATATGTATACAAATTCAATTCGCTGGTACCTGTCGTAGAATTTCCCCAGCCAATTGCAAAATCAACGATTCCGTTGCCGTTAAAATCTCCAAAACAAATTCTATCAATCTGTGTGGAAGGATTTTTATAGGATGCAATTTCAGTCCATGTTCCGTCTATCTGACTAATGACAGATATGATTGTATATGGCTCATCCCCTTTGGTATAAAATGCAATTGCCTCATCATTGCCATCACCCGTAACATCCTTCATGACAATAGCTGAACGATACTCTCCCGCTTTCGGATAACGCAATGTTAACTGATGGTTTGCCTTTTCTTCCAACACACTATAAATTTCTTGTCTTTCACCGGTTGCTTTCGGCGGTTTCATTAATGTTTGCGCATCCAGACCCAAAGGAGAACAACCGGTTAATGCAACTGCCAATAAAGCCGATGCTATGGTAATGAATAATTTCCGCTTCATTTTATACACCTTTACATGATATTTTCAATCAAAATAATCGTTATATGTATTTTTTATTATATCATCTTCTACATAAAAAGTGTAGTATCAATAATGTAACACTATCTTATATAAAAAACGGAAAAGACAAGTCTTTTCCGTTTTTTATATAAGAATTATTATGCATGAGGAATATCGGTATGTTCTGAAATCTCTCTATTAATTGTGACCAAATCTTGCACAGACAAGTCATGAATATTTTGATGACCTGTAATACGTCCAAACATTTTCAACTCTTCAAAAGACGCATTTAAATAATTGGATAAACGTTTCGCTGCATGGTCAATATGTAATCTGGAACGCAATTCAGGGTCTTGCGTGGCAATACCTACAGGACATTTTCCTGTTTCACAAATGCGATACTGCTGGCATGCAGCCGACATCAAAGCTGCGCTTGCAATAGCAATGGCATCGGCACCCATAGCAAGCGCTTTGGCAAAGTCACTGCTGACACGTAAACCTCCTGTAATCACTAAATCTATTTCCAAATGATGCTCAGTCAAATATTTTTTTGCTCTGTACAATGCGTAAATGGTAGGTATACTGGAGGCATCTCGTAATATAAGAGGGCTTGCTCCTGTCGCACCCCCACGACCGTCAATGGTAATAAAATCCGGTTTTGCATATGCAATCCATTCCAAATCTTTTTCAATATGTCCTGCTGCAATTTTGATGCCAATTGGACGTCCTTCAGAAACCTCTCTGAGCCAATCCACCATTGCTTTTACATCTTCCTTCGTTTGAATATTAGGAAAACGACTTGGACTGATTACATCTTCTCCAACCGGTTTGTTACGAATTTTTGCAATTTCCGGTGTTACTTTTGCGCCGGGCAAATGTCCACCCATACCCGGTTTTGTACCTTGGCCAATTTTAATTTCAATGGCATCTGCCTCTTTTAAATTTTCGTCTGTTACACTGTATAAATTCGGTACATACTCAAAGATATATTTATAGCTTGCGGCTTTTTCTTCCGGCAAAATGCCACCTTCTCCCGAACACATTGCAGTACCTGCCATAGCGGAACCTTTTGCCAGACCCACTTTAATCTCTTTGGAAAGTGCACCAAAACTCATGTGAGAAATATAAACAGGTCCATCCAGTTCCATAGGCTGTCTTGCGTGCTTACCAATTACAGTAGTGAGGGTTACATCTGCATGTGCATCCAACGGAGATGGATTTAATTGAGCACCCAAAATCAGAATATCGTTCCAGCTGACAGTTGACAAATGTGTACCCATAGGAGAAATAATGGATTCTCCCGTTAACGACATTTGATGAATCATGTCCATATACGGTTCATCTTGAGAGTCATATTTCGCAAACTCTTTTGGATACGCCAAAGGATTGTCTTTTGGTATATCTTCTGTTTTAGGTTTCTCAGACGCTTCTTTTACCTTTGTAAATTTTGCTTTTTCAGCACCGCAGATTGGACAGCGCCAATCATTCGGGAGAGCAGAAAATAGGGTGTTTCCGGCTTCATCATATAAATAGCCGCATACATTACATTTAAAAATAGCCATAGTGCCATTCCTCCTCATCTTTCTGGATATTTTTATTATACGCTTGATATATAAGTATGTCTATACAAAAATAATAATAATTCTTATTTTTATGATTTATGATAAATTTTTGTTTAAAAATGTAACATATCATACAAATTACTAGGTTTTTATCATGCAAAAATCCCCTTAGATGTTTCAATCTAAAGGGAATTTTCTCCTAATAAAAAAGTTTAACAACAAAAACGAGTCAATGAATAGATGTTTGAGAAAATATTCAGTCAAATTCTAACACTTTTGGATTGAAGCTCTTTGCAAAGCATTCATACGTACTGCATAATACGAAAAACTCTAAAGATGATTTTACCAAACAAATGCTCATTACGCGAAACAATCCTTGGATATGTATTATATCCAAGGATTGTTTTATGATTATTCAGACGGTGCAAATCGTTTTACGATATAATGATTCGCCGCCAATTCATCTTTATCATCCAATTCAGGTAACTCTACTTTACCAAAACGTCTATTTAACGCTGTTTGCAGCAAATAATCACATAAATGAGGATTCTTAGGAAGCAACGGACCATGAAGATAAGTACCGATTACATTTTTATATACAATGCCTTCACTTTTATCTTTATCATTATTTCCATGTCCGCTTAACACTTTGCCAAGAGGCTGATAATCCTCAATAAACGTTCTGCCTCCATGATTCTCAAAACCAACGATAGGCAGCGGGAACAAATCGCTTTGCAATACAATATTGCTGATTAATCGGCTGTCTCCACGTTCGGTATGAATGTTTACCACACCCAATCCCTCTATGGTTTCATCCCCCATTTTATAGTAATTGCCAAGCAGCTGATATCCACCGCAAATTGCCAATACAACGCCGCCTTGCTCTACATAATCAATAAAGTCTTTTTTAATTTTTTTTAAGCGGTTGCATACTAGCAGTTGTTCCCGGTCCGAGCCGCCGCCAAGTAATACAATATCCAATTTGGAAAAGTCTATTTTATCATTCAAATCAAATTCTCTTACTTCTGCGTCAATACCGCGCCATTTTAAACGCTGTACCATACAAATAATGTTGCCGCGATCTCCGTAAAGATTTAATAATTCCGGATACAAATGCCCTATTGTCAGCTTCATACTTTTCCTTCCTCCAATTTCTTGAGGATAAGATGGGTATTATACAATGCCGTATAGTTGCATAATACGTACAAATTGCCCGTTCCTCCCGTAACAAGGCGCTCGATTGCCTTTGTAACATCTTCTTCCACTTTTGATGGAATATCTGCATATTTAAACCGCAGCTGCATATCCAAAGCACGAATGCCGCTTGCAATAAAGGTTTGGACGCGCGCATCATGAAAACGTTCAAAATCAACATCCCACAACCAAGAAATATCTTTGCCGTCCTGTGCTTTATCGTTAATCACTACAATTAAATCTTTCGGAGATTTATCTTCCAAAACAGCGGAAATGTTCTGATTGAAACCGGCCGGATTCTTTGCAAGATTTAAAACCACATGTCTTCCGCCAATATCAAACAGTTCCATACGTCCGTTTTGCGTTTTGTGCCTGCGCAGCACTTGGTCAAACCGTTCCAAATAAAAGCCTGCGGTTCTTGCTGCCGCATAAGCTGCAAGAATATTATACACATTATAAAACCCATGACTTTTAATGCGGAATTGTCTGCCTTCCATGCGTAAAGAAATCCCTCTGTCTAAATGCACATTGGTGACAGCGTAATCCAATTTTGGTCTTGCAAAATCACATTTGGGGCAGTGATATTTTCCCAATTGACTGTAATGATAATAGTCATATTGTAATTCAGCACCGCACATTTGACAAAAGCGGCCTTCTTTCGTCTCTTTTGCCGCATGTTTGGCATCGATTACTTGTTCATCCACACCAAAAGTAACAAATGGATTGCCACTTTGTTTTGCCAACGCTACAGACAGAGGGTCATCTCCGTTTACAATTAACTTTGTATTTGGTGACATTGCCAAAGCTTCTTTGAGCACATCCATCGTAATATCAATTTCGCCGTAACGGTCCAGCTGGTCACGAAATAAATTGGTCAATACCATGTAATTCGGTTTAAAGTGGGGAAATGCTCTGCGCGCAGAAGCTTCGTCAATCTCAATGCAAGCACAGTCTGCGTTTAGTTTGCCACTGATGCTGGCGGAATCTGCAAATGCAGTTACAATACCATATAACATATTGGCGCCTGCACTGTTGCATACAACTTTTTTTCCTTCAGAACGAAGTGCTTCACATAAAAGGTTATTGGTAGTGGTCTTTCCGTTGGTACCACAAACCACAAAAATATCTTCGCGCACTTGGGCAGCCAAATCCTTAAGTAAATTCGGATAAATTTTCAGCCCAATTTTGCCCGGAGTAGAAGAACCCTGTTTGTTCATTGCTTGTCCAAGCCATATTAAAAATTTTGTCGCACCGATTGCGAGCATTTTTCTCATAAATAGTTCCTTCCTCCTGTTATGCCAACTTGATAACGGGTGTACAACTGTAACTTGCTGATACAGTCAAAACTTTTATATTTAGTTCATTATATAATACAGGCATTGAAATAGCAATGCGGAAATACAAGCTTTTACAAAATATATGAAAGCAGACTATTCATATATTTGTATAAAAATTATCATGTAATTTAAATATAAAAGCAATCTCTGCACATTCCAAGCAGTACTTTCATATGATGTGATAAAAGAAATAAACGATTCATGTTCAGATAAGGAGTTATACTATGATAATTCATGTTGTAGAACCCGGAGATTCTCTTTATAAAATAGGGCAGGAATATGGTGTTTCTCCGTATCGTCTTGCAATTGATAACGGAATTGAATACAACAGTACATTGGTAATTGGGCAAACCATTGTTGTGCAATTTCCAACGGTAGTTCATACCGTAAAACAAGGGGAATCCTTATATACCATTGCAAAACAATACGGAGTTTCTGTCATTTCTCTTTATCAAAACAATCCCCAGTTAAATGGGCGTTCTACTATTATGCCGGGGGAACAACTTATTATTACTTACGACCAAGAAAAACTGGGAAGTTTTGAAGTAAATGGATATGGAGAACCGTCCATCTCAGATGATTTACTGAGAAAAACATTGCCTTATTTAACATATGTAACACCTTTTACTTACGGATTAACTCAAAGCGGCAGTCTGGTCATGCTGAATGATAATCATATGATAGACATTGCAAAAGAATATGATACAGCCCCATTAATGCACCTATCCACCTTAACAGAAAAAGGCAACTTTGACAGTGCACGTGCTTCCATTGTATTAAACAACCAAATGATACAAGATAAATTGATTGATGAAATTATCGAAAATATGAATGATAAAGGTTACTACGGATTGGACGTTGACTTTGAATTTATTAACAAGCAGGATGCAGAGAAATATGCTGCGTTTATTTCCAATCTGCGCTCCCGCTTAAACCCTTTGGGGTATGAAGTGATTACCGCGCTTGCCCCTAAAATTTCAGCCATGCAAAGAGGTACCATATATGAAGGACACTTGTATAAAGAAATCGGCATTGCATCGAATGCCGTATTTGTTATGACGTATGAATGGGGCTACACATACGGACCGCCTCAAGCAGTGTCTCCCTTGCCAAATGTACGCGCAGTGTTAGACTATGCTGTTTCAGAAATTCCGCGTGAAAAAATATTTATGGGCATATCCAATTATGGCTACGATTGGACACTGCCGTTTGAAAAAGGAGATAAAGCACGTTCTATTTCTAACGATGAAGCAATCAAACTGGCAATTCAATACGGCGCTGAAATTCAATATGATGAAACCGCACAAGCACCTTATTTCCACTATTACGATAAAAGAGGTCGGGAACATGTCGTATGGTTTGAAGACGCCCGCAGTATTCAGGCAAAATTGGCTCTAATTCCCGAATATGGACTGCGCGGTGCAGGATATTGGAATATTATGCGACCGTATCAACAGGGATGGACCGTACTGAACAGCTTATATCACATAAAACGTATTTCGGAATAAAGCAAAATACAAATTATTCAAGATAAAATGAAAGTATAACGTATATAAAGTATGCATTGTATTTAGCGTTGATATTCGTTCAGACCTTCATATATCTATGCTTTACAAAACGAATTATCTTATCATCTGTTCCAATACTTAGTCCCCATCTGCCACCAATGTTCTAACAGAAAATCAATGCGATAAGCTCCTTCTATTTATCTCAATCTATTTCTTCCATTTTTCTGTACAATGGATTTTTACTCTGTACAACACTTCTGTCCTCTGTTACATTTTCTTGCTACCATGCTTTAATCATAAATTATAATCTCAACCATTATCATAAAATAGAGTGTATTAAAAAAGCAATAAACCTTCTGGTATCTATTGACTTAGTGATTTTACAGAGATATAATATTAATAGGGAATGAAGTTCTCCCTCGGCATTGCCGGAACTGCTTAGTAAAGCTAATGACTTCTGCATTTGATGCAGAAGTCATTTTTTTTTGCAAAAGAAAGGGGGCAAATACAATGGCAAGCAATCAACATAACCATTTCTGCCTAATTGATAAATTTTTTCAAATATATTCTCATCAGATACCAAAAATTTTTTTAAATAATAAAGGAAAAAATTCTGCTGTCTACATAAAAATATTCCAAATACAAAAATGCTTTCAATATCATTTGGAAAATTGGCAACAACTGACTGACACTGATTTATATCAACATACATTACATTCCTCAAAAAGGAATTTGAAACAAAATCCTGTGGTTATATATCAAAAACACAATTTTCAGCAGACACAACATGAAAATGTATCGTTTTCATTCGCAGATATTGACTTTTCGTATGAAAACCAAATCGGAAAAAAATCAGATAGGAACATAAGATATCGCCTTACTCAATCCTATACATTTCATCGTTTCAATCAGAGTATATGTCCGCATATAGAACGTGCGCCTCCTTTATAAAAATCTTTCTTTCCCTTTTGAAATAGAAAGAAAAATATCAAATACAGCTTGAAAACATATTGGACTGTTATACATTATGAACACAAGACGGAAATAACAACCAAGATACAAGATGGACGGAGTGAAATTACATGCAAAAATTTATCAAACAAATACAAGTCATGGGAAAACCCATTGCAATGCAGCTTTTGTTGGGACTCATAGGAATCCCTGTGGGAATTATCATCGGAGCTATGGATACGGCTTTTGGAAAAATACTGCTTGAAATAACGGGTATCAGAGAGTTGTATCCTTTATATCTCATCCCCGCTTTACCGCTTGCCGGTATTTTAATTGCATTCTGCTATCAAAAGTTTGGAGGAACCAGCAGTAAAGGAATGGCACTGATATTTGAAGTGGGACATGGTGATGAAAAAAAGATTCCTTTAAGATTGATTCCTTTTGTAGTGGGAAGCACATGGATTACCCACCTATTCGGCGGCAGTGCGGGACGTGAAGGTGTTGCCGTTCAAATTGGTGCAACGTTCTCTCATTGGATTGGCAGACATTTACCCATAAAAAATGCAGGACCTATCTTTCTTGTGGCAGGTATGGCTGCCGGTTTTTCCGGATTATTCGGAACGCCCATTGCGGCTGTTTTCTTTGCAATGGAAGTATTGGTCATTGGAGAAATGAAGTTTGAAGCACTTCTTCCGGCATTTACAGCATCAATTGCAGCAAGTACCACATCTCAGGCATTGGGTTTGAGTAAATTTACTTTTATATTATCAGAGGACATCTCTTTCTCATGGATATTGCTTGCACAACTTCTCCTGCTGGGTCTTATTTTCGGCGTAGTCGGAGGACTGTTTGCATGGTGTTTGAAGCTGGTAAAACGCTTTTTGTCCGATAAAATAAAGAATCCTATCGTCCGTATTGCACTGGTGGGCGTCGGATTAAGCGCTTTATTTCTCTTATTATATCAAGGTCGCTACTCCGGTCTGGGAACCAATTTGATTCAGGCATCTTTTCACAATGGAACCATATATGGCTGGGACTGGATTTTAAAATTTATATTAACCATTGTGACTCTTTCAGCCGGATTTCAAGGAGGAGAAGTAACACCTTTGTTTTCAATTGGAGCCAGCCTTGGAGCAGCCATGGCAGGTTTGTTTGGTCTTCCTGTACCATTTGTGGCGGCATTAGGTTACGCAGCTGTATTCGGCGGCGCTACAAATACCTTTTTGGCTCCAATTATTATTGGAGGAGAAATTTTCGGATTTGAATCTATTCCGTATTTCTTTATTGTATGTACCATTTCCTATGTGTTTAATGCAAATAAATCTATTTATTTACAAAAAGCAAAAAACGCGCTAAAAAAATAGAATGAAAATAATTTCACAATTTTCGTAAAGTCGATAAAAACCAGAAAGTGAGTGGTACTCTTAAATACATAGCGTACTATGATACCAAACAACTGTCTTATCAACAGACTACGCAAAAATAAACTGATACCAACTGATTAAATGAAGTAAATGTATGAAAAGAGAGAACACGGATAATCCATATAAATTAATTATGGGGTCTACAAATATGTTTTTTATGGGTATACACATAATTTGATACAAAATAAATATGGCAGTCTCAAAATAAATCAGCTGTCTGCTAACGCAGACAGCTGATTGTTCTTTTAAAACCAATCATCTAAATAATAAATGTTTATGTCAGAGACACAGCAACGATGCAAAGTTGAAATACTTTTGTCCTAAAGGTAACAATTTATTGTTTATGATATACCCCATAATTTTAACATTTGGTTACGATTCTTCAAATCTTTTTTGAAAATACTGTTTGTTCAGCAAATAAGCCTTATCATTTGGTTTGCAGTCACCTGCTTTTTCATTGTAGTAGTTGGCTGTATCGTAATCTCCAAGTTTGTCATAGCAGACACACATTTGCATGTATGGAATATAATCATAACAATCCGGTTGGATAAAACCGCCTTCCGTATCCTTTCGTGCAGTATTGGCCGCCGTTTGATACCAATATATTGCCCTTTGATATGCGTTGCACTCCATAAAATAATCTCCTATTTCACAGCACGTTTCTGCACGCGGCTCATCATAAACAAAGCTTTGAAATAACGCATAAAGCGCTTCTTGTTTCTGACCCATTTGACGTCTACAATAAAATATAAATGTGCATGCATCAATTTGATTTTCTACCCAAGCATCTTCTCTTTGCAAAAATGCGTTAAATACTTGAATTGCTTTTTCAAATTGATTATGGTAATACAATTCTCGTGCATAATAGAACTGTTGTCTGGCGTCTAACACGTTTCCCTGCGCAATTAACTTTTCAAATATTCTTAAATTGCGGTCAGGATCTTGAACTCGCAATTTTTTATGAGATACGGCTGCGTCATCACTGTAATAGATATTACCTGTAGGCGGTATAATTTCATGTACAGCTCCTACCCATTGATACCCCTTATGATTTGCAATTAACCGTTCCCTATAGTAAGAAAAGGTAGGTTTGCCGCTGCTGTCAAAAGCAGTATGATATTTCATCATAACCATGTCTGTTTCGGGAGACAATGTCTCCTTCAATCTTTGAAATCCTTCTTGGTCTTTGAGCAGTATTACATCGTCTGCGTCGAGCCACATACAATACATACATTTTGCTTTGGAAAATGCAAAATTTCTGGCTGCTGCAAAATCATCTATCCATACAAAATCAAATACGTTATCCGTATAGGTATGAGCAATTTCTTTGGTGCGGTCTTTAGAACCTGTATCTACAATAATAATTTCATCCACCAAATCTTTGACCGAATCCAAACAGCGTGCCAGCACGTCTTCTTCGTTCTTTACAATCATACATAAGCTGACTGTTACCACATACATTCCTCCCATGCAGTTATCCTGGTAGTATTCTATGCATGGAAACAATAACAGGGAACCGAGATAAAAAAGCGCCCCGCAAATCGGAGCGCTTTTTCTTTATTCAAATATAGAAATTACGGAAACAGGACAATTTTCTTCTGCTTCCTGTGCGTCATCAAGACAATACTCCGGAATTTCATCCACGATGACCGAAGAAAGTCCATCTTCAAATTGAAACACTTCGGGACAGGTTGCTACGCAAAGTCCGCAAGCAATACATCCTCTTCTGTCTACATGAGCTTTCATAAAAAATCCTCCTTACGATGCTGCATTCCCTGTTGATAATACTCTGCTGTATACACTGCCTGCTACAGGCGTAATTTCTTTTGCATTTAACAATTCCGAAACCGTGACAAGCTGATAACCTCGCTCTATCAATGCAGGAATTAATTCCTCACAAGCGTCTGCAGTGGTACTGTACATATCATGCATGAGTATAATATCTCCATCTTTTACGTTATTTAATACCTCACTGACAATGGCATCTTTGTCTCTTGTTTTCCAGTCTTGCGTATCAATGGACCACAATACAAAGGTTTTTTGAAGTACCTCTTTTAATGATTGTGTAATTTGTCCATATGGCGGCCGTACCAATTTAGTGGTATAAGGCACATATTGCTGAATACGATGCTCTGTTTCCGCAAATTGATACTCAATTTCATCTGACGTTAATGTTGTGATTTGCGGATGACTAAACGAGTGACTTCCTATTTCATGCCCTTGACTATACTCTCTTTGAATGATATTGGGAAAATTGTCAACACGGTTGCCCAATACAAAAAACGTTGCCCTGGCATTATGCTCTTGCAAAATATCAAGAATGCGGGGTGTTACGGTATAGTGCGGACCATCGTCAAATGTCAAGGCAACCATTGGCTTTTGTTTGTCAATGATTGCGGTTTGCGGTTCTGTTAACTCACCTTTTGGCAGTGCTGTTGTTTGCACGGCTTCGAGAACAGCATTAGATAAATCAATATTCAAATGTCCGGATAAACTGTCATAGGGAATGGTAACGGATTGAATTCCAAAATAACCCGGCAAAATTTGATATTTTTCAAAATAAACTGCCAATCCATCTTCTTTTAAAGCAAAGTGCTGATAATTTTGTTCCGTGGGCTCTGTTCCGTTTAAAAATAATTCCGTATCCATTTGACTTTTTACATCCGAATTTTCTGCAAATTCTTCCTTTGCCTGTTCTGCCAGTATAGAGAAATCATCAGATTTGAATATATCGCCTAAACTGAGTTGTTTTGCGGAAGTTATTTCAAATACCAACGTATCAACACATTCAAGAGGATGTGCCAAAGCGGAAAAATTCTCTTCTGTATAAAAAACAACGGAAATAATGTCTCCTTTGATATAAGATTCATAATCAATCCAGATTGAAGAAGAAACATCAGGTTCCAGTGCTTGATAACCTATCTTTTTATTTTCAAACTCTTCTATTTTGTTGTATACTTCCTGCTCGATGACACGGTCAATTTCTGAGATTCCTGTAATAGGATAATGAATACTGACCGCATGTTCCTTATCATCATTTATGATGGATTTTGTTTGTCCCACTACCTGATTTCCGTCGCTGTCTTTTACATAAACATGCTGCGTAACAGCAGCCATAGGTTCTGTTTCTGGCATGGTTATTACCACAGAACAAATCCAATCAAAAATGAGAATCATCATGGTGAAAAAGACAATAAAACAGGCAGCTTGTTTAAAAACGGAATGTTTCATGTTAGATCGCATCCTATATTACAACGTATTTCGGTTTAGTATTCTCCGTTTTTTACATATTATCAGAAAGAAAATTACACTACATACAAAATAGGCATTCCATTCAGTTTTTTCTTTAGCTGCTCACGCAAAAAAGTCTCTCCCTCTATTCTCAATGCCTCTTTATACCAATATTTTCCCCTTCCTCGCCCGGTCATATCTTGTTTGTCATACAAGGGTACCGCATTGGGAAACGCTTCTGTATTGATTGCATGATGTACATAACTGTAAGTCATAAAAATAATTTCTATAAATGCAGACTTTTTTACTTTACTGCTCAAGGTATCTGCCAAATGGGAAATCAATTCTGCATATAATATTTTCCATTGGGGAACAAAAATAACAGGCGCCAATAAAATCCCCACAGGATAACCTGCGTCACACATAGCATTTAATGCCATAATGCGCTGATTGAGCCTCGATGTTCCCAATTCCACTTTTCTGATAATGGTTTCCGGATTCAAACTCATACGAAATATCACCTTCTGCTGATGATTCAGAGAAAGCAAAGGCGAAATCATGTCGAACTTTGTGGGAAAGGTTAATTTTCCTTTTGCATTTGCGGCAAATTGTTCAATAGTCCATGGAAGATTTTCCGTAACTACATTCTCCAAAATTAAGTCGCTGTTGCTTCCAATCTCAAATGTGAGCGGATTTTCAGACTGATTGGCGGTACGAATCAGCTTCTCCATCATTTGTTCACGATTGACAAATATTCGCAAATAGGAACACTTGTTGTAATTACAGACCAGATAACAATAAAGACACATCGCACTGCATCCGGAAGACGTATAGGGAACCAGAAAATCAGAAACCTTATGATTTTCCGTATACTTATGTGTTTTCCTGGTACCTATAATTAAATTGCGTTTTAATTTTGGAAACTCGCTATTTTGAGCATTTCTGAACTGCTGTATATGATTATGGCTTTCAATCTCCTGCCATGGCAAATCTGCATATTTTTCTTTTAATTGTTGTCCTAAAGGATAAGATAATACCGACGGTTCATAATAGACCGCATCAAATGAAATGTTCATACGTCTCTCTCCTTGTTCTTATTTTACGTTCTAGTATGTCCAAAATGGTTTGTATATAAAAATAAAAAAGAGCGATACAGCTGTATCACTCTTTCCTTAACATCTCAATGTGTTCCTTTTACAATTTTCATACCGTTTTGTTCCAACATTCGGATAATCTCCGTCATGGATGGACATTCCGTACCATCCTTTTTTCTGGCGCAAATTCCAACATGTACAATTTGCGTTCCTAACTGCTTGAGCCTCTCTATTTTTTCCAGCATGCCATGGTCTGTATTTGGAGGATTTCCACATCCATTGCATTTCATAAACGCATCCAAATATAATGCTTCCGTTTGATAAATTGCAAAAGAACCTGTTCTATCATAAAACGCTTTAAGGCAAGAAGCACCCGTACATACGGCATTTGCATTCAAACAGGTTAACATGGCAATATGCTTCATTTTGTTTTTCCTCCCGGATGATATAAAATATGTAAAACGCCATTTTGTTCCATTACGTCCGCTTGTACCTCATAAATTTCTTCAATGATTTCAGAGGTCAGTACTTCTTTTGGTGTACCTTTTGTCACAATCTCACCATGTTTCATAACATAAATATAATCGCAATACATAGCAGCAATATTTAAATCATGAATTGCCGCAATTATTGTAATATCCAAAGATTTTACAATATCCATTAACTGCAACTGATATTTAATGTCCAAATGATTGGTGGGCTCATCTAAAATCAAACAGGGCGTCTGCTGCGCCAGAGCGCGAGCCAACAGTACTCTCTGCTGTTCTCCGCCTGACAGAGAGGAAAACAAACGTTCTGAAAAGTCTTGCATACCAACTTGTTGTAAACAGGTATCTACCAGTTGAAAATCTTCTTTGGTGTCTCTGTCTAACATACGTTTATGAGGCGCTCTTCCCAACATAACGACATCTTTTACCGTAAAATCAAAATTATAATGATTATGCTGCGCTACTACAGCTATCTTTTTTGCCGATTGCTTTAAGCTTAGTGTTCGCAAAAATACATCGTCCAGTAAAACAGCGCCGGACGTTGGTTTTAAGGTACGATAAATACATTTCAGCAACGTACTTTTTCCGCTGCCGTTGGGACCTATGATTCCAACGAATGAATGTTGTTTTGTATGAAAATCAATTCCCTTCAGTATTTCCGTTCCACCCAGTGAAATATGGAGGTTTTGGGTTGATACCGTCATGCGTCTTTTCCTCCAAATCCATATTTTCTGCGAATCATTAAGTAGATAAATACAGGCGCGCCAATGATACCTGTGAGTACACCTACAGGAAGTTCATTCCCCTTGAGCAACACACGGCAGCAAACATCTACCCAGATTAAAAAGATAGCGCCTATCAGTGCTGAGAGGGGTACTACTTTTTTGTGGTCAGTACCTACCAGCATACGCACACAATGGGGTATCACCAGCCCCACAAAACCAATCATACCTGCCGCATATACCAACACGCCAACAATAGCGGCACAAACTACCAAATATACATGGCGCCATACATGCAAATTAGTGCCGAGTGTAATTGCTGTTTCATCGCCATACAGCATTAAATTCAAGGTACGATATTGTGTCAGAAAAAATATAAAACCGGCCAGCACCACAGATAAAACAATCAAATTTGTGGTCCAATTGGCACCGCTTAAACTGCCCAACAGCCAATGGTTCACCGTTACAACACTTTCATTATCTTTTGTCATATATACAATAAAGTTCGCAATTGCACTGCATACAGCACTTAACGCCATACCGGACAGCAACAATTTCGCTGTATTGGCTCTTGAACCAATATTTGCAAGAGTAAGTACTGCCAAAGAAACGACAAATGCACCTATAAATGCCAATATTCCTACAAAATTCCCGCCCAAAACAGAGCCAATCCCCAGAACAATTGCAATAACCGCACCTAAATATGCACCTGAAGATATACCCAGTACGTATGGGTCTGCCAATGGATTTTTCACAATGGCCTGCATAACAGTACCACAGACGGATAACCCAATACCAACCCCGACTGCTAAAATCAGACGCGGAAGCCGAATAAACCAGACGACATCATGAATGGAACCTTTGGCATAAGAGGCATCTCCAATGCCAAATAATTGGCGAATAATAACCTTATATACATCTGCCATAGAGATATTGCTGGAACCAATGGTAACCGCAAATAACAATGAAACAATCAGTGCACCAGACAGCAGAACCAACAAAGTGATAAAAGATAGGTTCCCTTTGAATAACCCATTTTTGAATGATCTTTTTTTCATACTATTGATTTAGTTCCGGATACAAACCTGCGGCAAAATTGCGGATTCCATCAATGGTACGAGCGCCACTTGCATACATATCACCCAACATAATTGGATATACACGTCCATTTTTTACAGCATCCAGACTTGCAAATGCCGGGTCTTCCATGACTTTTGCAACACATGTACTTTTTACATCTTCTCCATCGTCACCGCTGTTTTCCATGTAAACCACAAAAATAACATCCGGATTTTGTTCTACCAAATCTTCTTTTCCTACTTGTTTTGCATCAGGAGCTGCCAGTTCTCCTCCTAACTGTGTAATCATATCTCCTGCTAAAGAAGACGCACCATAATTGGAAATGTCATCATTCAAAAATTCAATGACAGAAACGGTTTGTGCTTCTTTTCCTTTGGTTTTAGCCAATGCGTCTTCAATTTCTTGCTTCATTTCATCTACCAGTGCTTGCGCTTTTTCTTCTACATCAAATATTTTTCCTATATTTAAAATATCTGTATATTCGTGTTCCAAAGTACGGTCATAACCACCCGCTCTTGTATTGGTATTAATATAAGTATTGGTACCTCTGGAAATCCATTGGTCTACATCGCCTAATTTTTTCTCACCAAACAAAGAACCCCAACTGAAAATCATGTCCGGCTCCAACATCATGACATCTTCTTTGGAGGGTGCAAACACTTCTTCGTGATAGTTCATCTTTGACAAACCGTCTTCCCATTCCTCTTTTACGGCATTATCCAGTCCGTAAGAAGCCACTACATGTTCCTCTAATCCCAAAGCAAGCATCGTTTCAATGGAACCTTGATACACAGCAATCACACGTTCCGGTGCCTTTTCATACGTAGTTGTTACCACATCACCCGCATAATTATAGCTTTCAACCGTCACGGGATAATGAGAGTCTGTCTGGCTCACCGATATTTCATTGGAAGCCGTCTCCTGTTGTGTTGTCCCGCAGCCGGTAAGCGCTGCAATTAACAATAGCGCCGACATACCTAAACCCATCCATTTTTTCATACTTGTTACTCCCTTTCAAATGTAAATAAAATATAAAAAACCGCATGAACCCTTCAAAAGATTCATGCGGTAATTTGCATTGGAACAGGATAATGAACACACGCCGAATAAGGCTGTGTGAAAACAGCCTTTTTATCCATTTAGTACCTCTTGAGTCCGAAGAGTAATTGTACTTATGTAATATCGCTGTATTCTGACTTAAACCTCATAGCAAATACCCTTCGCCTTCCCAGAAAATATCCAGTGACTGAACAAAAACAATTTGTTCGTGAAAGGCCGCTCCGTTATTACAGCAGCGTTCCTGTGTGGGAATTACACCCAACTTCCTGCAAATAATTGCAAAAGCGATATGACATACTTTATTAAATTATGGCAACATTATATCGGTTTCGGCAAAATCTGTCAATATCATCATTATGGAAAAAAGCCATACAACGTATGACTTTTTTGGGGATGTGATAAAATTTTACTGTGATAAATGAATGTGTTATGATTTTGCAATCCACTGTGCCGCATTGATTGCCGCAACTGCACCGTCTGCTACTGCTGTTGCCGCCTGACGTACTTGCTTTACACAAATATCGCCGGCTGCATACACTCCTTGATACATAGTTTCCATTTTTTCATTTACGGGAATATAGCCGTTTTCTAAGTATAATTCAGGATACAACTGTGTATTTGGCGTAGCACCTGCATAGACAAAAATCCCACAGCCTTCGTCCTCTATTTTTGTGGTTACACCTGTTTTTTCATCTGTAAGCTGTAACCATTCTACTTGGCCCTTACCGCCGATTTCGGTCAAACGAGAATGCAATAATAATTCCACATTGCCTAACTGAGCCAGTTTATTGGTAAACTCCGGAATGGCCCCCAGTTTGTCTTCAAAATGAATAATAAATACCTTTTTAGCAAAACGAGATAAATATAATGCCTCTTTGATGGCGCCGTCCGCACCGCCTACCACATAAACATGTTTTCCAGCATACGCTTGCGCTGATTTCGCTGCATTGAGTGCATAGCCTTTTCCTGTCAGTGTATCCTCGCCGGGAATACCTAGTGTTCTTGGTGTAGTACCGTTTGCAAGCAGCACTGCATGAGATTCGTAAACGTCACTGTTGGTCTTTACTATTTTTGTTTTACCTGTCAATTGCACCTCTACTACAGTCTCATAAGAAATTTGTACACCGGCATCCAGTGCTTGTTTTTTCATACGTGCAGCAAATGTTTCCCCAGTTTCACCCTCTACAATGGCTGTATAATGGCTTACAATGGACACTTTCCCAATCACTCCGCCGATTTTTTCCTGTTCTAAAACCAAAACACGCAGTCCTCTGCTCACCGCATACACAGCCGCACTAATACCTGCAGGACCGCCGCCAATAATAATAAAATCGTACATGATGCCTCTCCTTTACCAAATGATTTCTCTTATCCTCATTGGCTATATTATATGATAAAACTGTTATAAAGTAAAATTATAAATTTAAATAGTTTTATTATTAAAATTTATAGATATGGTAATTGTCAAAGATATCCTATATTTGAAAAAATCCTTTATTACACTGCTTTTCCTCTATCCATACCAAACCTCCACTTCTTCTAAATTATCAGAACTTCCATGTACTTCCTAAAAAGCTTAAACGTGCCATAGCAACGCTTTAGAAAAACAAAAAGACTCAGGCAGAGTTTCTGGTCTCTGTTCTGAGTCTTACTTTATGAATTGTTCCTGATTAAGATATGTCTCAGTACCCTTCCGGAGATTTTTAAGAGTGTCCTTTATGAATGGATAACAAATCGAAATATATAATCTAAACAAACGTTGTTATCCTTCGGATGATTCAATTGCTGTTTTCTTTTTATTCATTGGCCAAAAAGGTAATATACCAATTATAGCCCCTATCGCGGCCGGAATCATCCAACCCAGATTTAAATCATAAAGCGGAAGCATACCAATCCAATCAGCTACAATACCCAGAGGAATATTGGCGCTGTCTAAGCCATTGATAAATGAAATGCAGAATGCAAATGCCATTGAAAGTACATATATCATTCTTCTGTGCTGAATCCATCTTTTGAAAAAAGATAGGATAATGAGGACAACCAATACAGGATAAACCGCCATCAGCACTGGCAATGAAACCGCAACCAATTGAGTAAGACCAACATTACTGATTACAAAACTAAAGATACACACAATCAAAGCAATTTTTTGATAAGATACAGATGGAATTAACTCGTGGAAATAGTCGGAAAATGATGTGGTCAGCCCAATCGACGTAGTCAGACATGCCAATAATACGGCAATACCTAAAATGATACCGCCCGGAGTACCCAGTAAATCACTGGTCACAGCATGCAGCAGTTCCCCTCCGTTAGGGAACGAAGTTAGTGTAGAGGCACCAATATAAGTCAACATAAAATAAATTGCCGATAAAATGATAACCGCACCAATGCCGCAAATTACGGTATACTTTGTAATATTTTTTCTTTTCTTAATTCCAAAACCTGTTACCGCATTGATAATAATAATAGCAAATACCAAACCTGCAGGGCCATCCAGTGCATTATAACCTTCTACTAATCCCTGGAAAAAGGCACCGCCTGAGGAATAAGCATCCGATGCTGTTGTGGCTCCATATTGAATCGTATGATTTGATTTATCCATAAACAGGCAGGAAAAGAAAATAGCTACAATGCTGAGAATCAAGATAGGTGTAAGATATTTTCCTATAATATCTACAATTTTGTTCGGTCTTGCACTCAGAAAATATGTAACAGCGAAAAACACAGCTGTTACCGCTAAAGAAACCAACCATGAATATTCACTTGGCACATAAGGTTTTGCCGCTAATTCATACGATACACTTCCTGTCCTTGGAAGTGCAAATAATGGGCCAATGAGCAAATAAACAACAATAGAAAGAAAAATGGAGAATTTTTTACTTATCAAATTTCCTAAATCCGTAATTTCATTACCCACCAGAACAACCGCAATAATGCCAAGTAAAGCAATACCTGCATCGGTTAATATGAAACCAATCAAAGCCTGCCAATAATTTTCTCCTGCCAGCTGTCCCATAGCGGGCGGAAAAACCATATTGCCTGCCCCGAAAAAAATAGCAAATAATGTTAAAGTAAGGGACATTATTTGCTTAAATTTTAATTTTTCCATTGTACCCTCCTCTAAAATCAATCTTTCATAAAATAACATGTCGTTTTATGATACCGTTTTTTGTGATTATTTTCAAGGATGAAATGGATTTTTGTATAAAATAATACAAATTTTCTGGAAAAAGTTGATATATCTATAAAAATAAAAAATAACTGTACTTTATTCTATTAGGATTCTTTTAAATGTTCCATACAAAATTGATAGAACTGCAAATATTCCTCTTCAAAAATACTGTCTTTCAAATATACAAAATTAAATTCTCTCTCTGTCGAAAATTTCTCAATGGAAATCTCTTTTAGAATTCCCTTTTCAATTTCTTCCTTTACAACCGGTTCATAGGCACATGTAAATCCAATTCCTTGACGCACCAAATCTTTAATTACCTGAAAACTTCCCAACTCTAAAATTTGTTCATAGTCATTGATAGATAGGTAATGTTCATTCAATATGTGTTCAAAAATATCTCTGGTACCGGAACCTTTTTCTCTTGTAACCAAAGGATAACGGCACAATTCATCTAATTTGTACGTACGTTGCAATAAAGGATGTCCCGGAGCACAAACCGCTAAAAATCTTTCATAAGACAACAGAGCATGTCCATATATGTGTTTATCAAAATAACCTTCAATGATGGCAAATTCAATTTCCCCATTGTTTAAACGTTGCAACAATCGTTTTGTATTTTCCACCGGCATGGTAATTTGCACATTCGGATGCTGCGTAAAATATTTGGCCATAATCTGAGGCATAATATATTGACCAATGGTAAGTGTTGCTCCAAATTTAATATGACGTTTTTCTTCTGTAGGTTCTTTCAAAATTTGTTTGACACGTTCGCTGTCCGCTTCCATGGTCATAATAAAGTGATACAATTGCTCCCCTTTTGGCGTTAGCATAACGCTTTTTCCGTGATATTCTACCAGTGGTACACCGTACTGTCTTTCTAGATACTGAACATGCTGTGTGACTGTTGGTTGTGTCATATGCAAGTTTTCTGCTGTTTTAGTATAACTTTTTAACTCACATAGTTTCATAAAAGTAAGCAAACGAAAATCTAACATAATATCCTCTTTCATAAATTAAATTTATCATTATATAATTTTTTATAATTTGATTTTATAACGAAACAATGATAAAATCAAGTCACAAATAAAAGGGAGGTGCAAAATGACCCATGAAAACAAAAATAATAGAACTGTTAAAACGCGCAAAACAAAACATACTTGAAATTTTACCCGGGCTGATTGTATGCGTTATCATTGCCGGAATCAGCCAAGTAATTGCACATTTTGTACCTACTGTAGGGGCTGCTTTATTCGCCATCGCTTTAGGTATTATTGTTGGAAATACACTCTGCACAAAAGATTTTTTTAACAGAGGAACAAAATTTTCAGAAAGTCGTTTGTTAGAGTATTCCATTGTACTGACAGGTTTAACACTAAATTTAACTGATATTATGAGTGTCGGCTGGCAAGGCGTATTATTCATTATTCTGCAAATGACTTTGACCATTATTGTCACATATTTTATTGGAAAATTACTCCGCTTTGGAAAAAAATTCTCCTTACTAATGTGTGCAGGTAACTCTGTGTGCGGTTCCTCCGCAATCGGCACAGTTTCAGGTGTAATTCATCCAAGCGCAAAAGACAAAGGTATTTCAATTACCACCGTGAATTTAACGGGTACCGTACTAATGATTACACTTCCCTTTCTCACAGGTGCTCTTTACGGAAATGAAACGATGCAAACTTCCGCGATGATTGGCGGTACTTTACAATCTGTCGGCCAAGTAATTGGCTCGGCTACCTTTGTTAACTCTGATGTAGTAGCTATGTCTACCATATTTAAAATTATCAGAATTATATTTATTGTATTTGTTGCATTGGCTTTCTCCAAATTAAATACCAATGAAGGAGAAAAACTGCTTTCCAGAAGCACCACAGCTAATGACGACAAAAAAGTAAAAGCAAAAATTCCGTGGTATATTATCGGCTTTTTTCTATTCAGCATCATTGCAACATTCAATATTATTCCTGAAATTGTTTCTCACACAGCTCATACCATCAGCAGCCAATTTGAAATTATTGCACTGGCAGGTATCGGAATGCGTGTAAAATTCCGCGATTTAGTAAAAGACGGACCAAAGGCATTGTTATACGGCGGTACTGTAGGCATTTGTCAAGTTGGAATTGCAATTGGGCTCATATTTATTTTCTTCGGATTACTTTAAAAAAAGCTCCTGAAAACTCAGGAGCTTTTTTTATGTTGCAAACATGACAAGAACGATTAAAATTCCTAAAAACGAAACATTAACTACGGTAAACAACCCCAAATAACGGAGGCCCTTCTTAGGTTCATGTTTTACATATTCACGGAAAGTAATCAAACTGGCCAAAGAAGAAATTAAAGTACCAATTCCACCAATATTGACTGCATATAATAAATCTTTATAATCGGTCACAAAATTAGACAGCAATAATGCACTGGGGACATTGCTGATAAACTGACATGTCAATATTCCATATAAAAAGGTATTTTGCTGAACCAGATAACCAAAAAAATCCCTTACTCCAGGAATACGCGCCATATTGCCGGCAAATACAAAAAAGGCACAAAACGTGAACAGCAGCAAATAATCTACTTCTAATAAAGCCTTTCTATCAGCAAAACAGAGAACACCTATGACTGCCAGAAGTCCTATATAATAGGGAATGCCATGAAATACGATTAAAATAGAAATTATCAGCAAACCCATCATCAGTGCCGTCTTTTTTCCGTCTAATTTTTCCGAATTTGCCTGTGACAATTTCATAGGTGTAGATTTCACAAAAATCAAACAAGTAATGGTAATTAAAATAATGGAATATAAAAATGGCAAAAACATGGTAGAAATAAATTCCAAATCCGGTATCTGAAATTTACCATACAAATACAAATTCTGCGGATTTCCAAAAGGAGTCAGCATGCCTCCCAAATTCGCAGCAATAGTTTGCATAATAAAAGTAAACGCCATCCATTTTAAGTTATCTGAATTTTTGAGAAGATAATAGCCCAACGGTAAAAATGTAATCAAAGCCAAATCATTTGCAATAATCATAGATGCCACAAAAGTTAAATAGATTAATGCCAAAACAGCCATTTTTACCGTACGAAAACGCTGAATAATTTTTTTAGATATAATTTCAAAAAAATGAATATGATGCAGCCCGTTAACCACTGCTAAAACACAAAAGATACACGCTAAAATTTTAAAGTCAAAATATTGTATATACTGAGAATCTATAGGAACAAAAAACATCGTAACGATTGCCGCTGTAACAGCAATACAAAATACGATGTTCTTTTTCAAGAAATCGCCTACAATCATGGCAGCTTTACGCATACAATCACACTTTATCCATTAAATTTTTAGATAAGTTTATTATACGCTGTTACCGGATTTCGGGCAATAAAAAATATTTGTTTTTTATATGGTTTATTTAAGACAATGGAAATTCCACCACAAGAAACATTTTGAACTGCTCTTTTGCAAATACACTGTGTGGGTGCTGAGCAGGCATGATAATCGAATCTCCTGCATTTAGAATATAAGAAGTATCGTCAATGGTAATTTGGCCTTGTCCGTCCAATACGATGACCAAAGCATCTCCATCGGAAGCATGGGTGCCGATTTCTTCTCCCTTATCAAATGCAAATAAAGTCAAACTTAACGCTTTACTCTGAGCAATGGTTTTGCTGACCACCTGACCTTTTTGATATTGTACTTGCTGAGCAAACGGAAGAACAGCAGCAAACTCTAAATTTTTCATAAAAATCCTCCTACAACTTTATGATTCCTATTGTAGCATATTTCTGATATTAGTATGTTGCAAATACAACAAATCATGAAAAATATAATTCAAATATCTTCCGTTAGGATTCTGGAATTTGCATGCATATTTTCGGACAACCTTGAATCTATATTATAGAACATATAAAAATAAACTTCACTTTGATAAGGGAGGATATCGTATGAAGTATAATGACACCATTCGGCTGATTGGAATTGTATGCATTATCTATGGATTACAAGGTATTGTGTTCCCATTGTTAAAAGCAATTTTCAGCCATGAAATCCTATTTGAATTTTTTCATTGTTCATCCTGGGTAGCACTCATTATATACCTATGTTTTATCGTAGCAGGTGTATGTATGATACTATTTACAAAACCGTTTTCCAAACGGAAAAAAGCACAAAAGTAAAGGAAAAAATCATATCAAATATCTTACAACATAAGAGAAGTTTTGAAATAATGTCTGTAGGCAGAACGTTAAAATCTTGTCTTAGCAATCAAAATTTTGAACATGGAAAGATGCTCCTTTCTATATTTGTTTTGCTTTTTGCTGCAAGGTTGTTATAACCTCAAAAAAATTGTTCAACAATTTTTAACGCATAAACGTTACAACGTTCTTATCAATAGCCAAAACTTTAGTTTTGTTGCTGGTGCAAGGTTGTTATAGCATAAAATAAATTGCAAAGTAATTTCTAACATATAAACGCTAAAACGTTCTTGTTAACAGCCAAAACTTTAGTTTTGTTGCAGTTACAAGGTTGTTATAGCATATGCTATTTACATAAAAAATAAAGCATCCTATCCTTAAAAGGATAGGATGCTTTATCAACCATTTACAGCTTAAGCATACGATAACCCACACCAATATGTGTTTGGATATATTGGGGAGCGGAAGGATCCTTTTCTATCTTCTTACGCAGCGTAGCCATAAATACTCGCAAAGAAGCTACCCCGTTGCTCCAAGTATTGCCCCATATCTCCTTTGTAATGCAGGTATGTGTTAAAACTTTTCCGGTATTTTTGGCTAATAGGCAAAGGAGTTTATATTCTATTGGTGTTAAATACAATTCCTTATCCTTCATGTACACACATCTGGCTGCATAATCAATTTTTAAATCTCCATTGATATATACGGACTGTTCTGCCTCTGAACTTGTTTTCATAGTATTTAATCTACGAATAGTTACACGCAAACGTGCAAGTAATTCCTCTACTGAAAATGGTTTTGTCAAATAATCATCGGCACCTGCATCCAACGCATCTATTTTATCTGTATCTTCACTTCTTGCACTTACTACTATAATAGGCATGTTAGACCAAGTTCTGATTTTTGTAATAATATCAATGCCGTCCATATCGGGCAAACCTAAATCTAATAATACAATATCAGGATTGTGGGATACTGCTTCTAATATTGCTGCCTCTCCCGTACCTGCTGTATGAAAACGATAATCATGGGTTTCTAAAGTTGTAGTAATTAAATTACACACTGCCGTGTCATTTTCTACAACCAAAATTAAGGGTTTATTCATATAAATTGACCTCCTCTGCAGGTAATGTAAACCGAAAAACAGTACCTTTCGGTTTATTATCCAAAACAGAAATTTCCCCGCCATGTGCATTAATAATGGACTTGCAAAGCGCAAGACCCAAACCAAGACTTCTATGACTGTCTACCACTTCATTGGGGGCAATATAAAACATGTCAAAAATTCTTTCTTTTGCTTGGTCCGGAATTCCGGGTCCGTCATCTGCAATATCTACAATAACCTGTTTGTCTTTCTTTGTGGTTGAAATGGTAATGGTAGAGCCCGTAGGGGTATACTTTATAGCATTATCCACAATATTAATAATAACCTGAACAATTAATCTTGCGTCCATTTTTGCTAAAATAAAGTCTTCCGTTTGCACTACTTTGATGGTATGTTCATCCTTTTTCTTATTTACATGATGCAATGCTTCCGTAATGACTTCATCCATCAATTCTGCGGACATCTTTAAATGCATACTTCCTTCTTCAATTTTTGTAACCGCCAATAAGTTTTCTACCAGGTTAATCAACCATAACGCATCATCATAAATATCACTGTATAATTGCTGTTTCTTTTCTTGTTTCAATGTGTCTCCATTAGATAACAAAATACCTGCATTGCCTGAAATAGACGTTAACGGTGTACGCAAATCATGTGAAATGGAACGAAGCAAGTTTGCTCGCAATTGTTCATTTTTAGCAAGAATAGCAGCCTTTTCCCTTTCTTTTGCAACTTTTTCATTTTCCAAGGCCAATGCACATTCGCCTAAGATAGAAAGCATAATGCTGTTTTCAAATTCCTCCAAAGGCTCTTCATCTATGACAATGCCCACGACACCATATACATTATCATTCATCCGAATTGCAAGATATAAGCATTTCGCACTGGACAGCGTTCCTGTAGTGGCACCTGCCCTTTGATTGTTCTTAAATACCCATTCGGCAACAATACGTTCATTATCACTGATATAAGCCTCATTATGTTGTTCAATTCCTCTTGGTGAATATATCCGAGGCTCGGACAATGAAGCATCTTTTGCCAAATACACAACGATGTCTCTATCCAATAATTTGATTAACTGATGAACCGTAACATCAATGATATTTTGCTCACCTTCTGATTTTTGGATTAACTGGTTTGTATCAAATAATACCTTTGTACGAAATGCAACCTGGGCAGCTTGCCTGGCATTTCTTTTTATTTTGGTTGCCAGCGTACTTGTAATAAAAGCGGCAACAAACATAATAATAAAAGTGGCAGGATACTCTAATCCATACGTATGAAAGGTATATCTTGGGTAAGTAAAGAAGAAGTTAAACACAAATACGCTGATAACGGACGAGGCCAGACTATAAATACGGTTTGTTGTAATAACAGCCGTAACCAACACGCCCAATATATAAACAATAATAATATTTGCTTCACTAAAACCAAATAAATCAAAAATATACCCAATCAGCGTTGCTGCACATAAAACAAGAATACTTTTAATCAAATCAAGGGGTACAAATTTCCATTTATAATGCTGCTTCTTTTTTATTTTATAAGGTACAGTTTCCTTATCCGGAATTACATAGATATCTAAATTTGGAGAGAGCACCAACATCTTTTCTGTCAGCGTTGGCTTTGCAAAAATATGTTTTCTCTTTGCGGTACTTCTTCCAACTACAATTTTAGAAACACCGGACAATCTTGCAAATTCTGTGATTTGGAATGCAACGTCATCGCCGTAAACGGTTTCAATCGTTGCTCCCAACTGTTCTGCCAAATGGATATTGTCACGTAACCGTTTTTTATCCTCTTCACTCATATTGGGAAAATCTGATGTTTCTACAAACAAAGCGGTAAAAGTACCTTTAAACGCGTTTGCCATTCTCGATGCTGTTCGGATGATTTTTGCATTTGTAGGGGAAGAAGACAGGCAAACCAAAATATGTTCATCCGTAAAATAATCGCTGTTACTTTTAATTCTGGCACTTTCTGTCAGTTTATTTACTCTATCCGCACATCTTCTGAGAGAAATTTCTCTTAACGCCGTTAAATTTTCTATGCTGAAAAAATTTGTTAATGCCTTTTGCGCTTGGGTATCTAAATAAATTTGTCCGGCATGCAAACGCTCTATCAAATCTTCGGGTTCGATATCTACCAGTTCTACCTGGTCCGCATTGTCAAATACTCTGTCCGGAATACGTTCTCTTACCGTAATCCCTGTAATAGAAGCCACCATATCATTTAAGCTTTCAATATGCTGTACATTTACGGTAGTATATACGTCAATTCCTGCTTTTAACAGTTCCTCCACATCTTGATAACGCTTTTCATGTCTGCATCCTTCCGCATTGGTATGTGCAAGTTCGTCTACGATAACCAACTGTGGCTTTCTTTTTATAACGGCATCTAAATCAAATTCTTTTAATACAATATTGTGATAAGGTATTTGTTTATTCGGCAGTATTTCCAACCCTTTCAGTAACGCTGCCGTGCGCGGTCTTGGGTGCGGCTCCACATACCCTACTACCACGTCAATTCCTCGTCTTTTAGCGGCGTGTGCCGCTTTTAACATCGCATACGTTTTACCTACACCTGCCGCATAACCAAAAAATATTTTTAAATGTCCTCTCTTATGATAAGAATCTTCATTTTTAATGGCTCTTAACAATTCATCGGGATTGGACCTTATTTCTCCCATATAATTCACTCCAAAGCGCTTGATACATAAATTTATTATAGCATAGCCTATCTTAAGGAAATATAAACGAACCATAAATAGCATTAAGATTGTATAAAGATTATATCATACGGCTACATCTTTACAATATCTCCTTACTTGTATTTTTATCCATCACAGAAATACAAACAAACAATAATAGTCTAAAAAGATAGAAAATCCCGCTTTGAGAACATTCCATAAATATAGGCGTACAAAAAAGGGATTTTTCCTATCACGGAAAAATCCCTTAATATATTTGTAATGCTCAAACAAAATTATTCTTTTAAAATACCGTCTAACATGAGATTGACTTTTAGAACATTTACTGTTTCTTCACCAAAGATTCCTATAAATCTGCCATTTTTACATTTATCAATAATTGCTCGAATTTCATCTTCGGTTTTATTATTTGCCTTAGCAAGTCTGGGAATTTGATATTCGGCAGCTGCCACAGAAATATGTGGGTCAAGACCACTTCCCGAACATGTAACCAAATCAACAGGAATAGGCGTATCACCCATATCAGGATTGGCTGCTTTAATTTTTTGTACACGTTCATCTACCAATGCCTGATATTCTTCACTTGCAGGACTCAAGTTTGATGGGGATGCATACATAAGCGCTTTTCCATTTTCGTCTGTATAAGTAGAAACATCAATATTCATAATACGGCCCCACATATGTGCATCGTCAGTATATTGCTGGCCTAACAATTCACAGCCATATTTTTTACCGTCTACTTCGATAATACTGCCATTGGCTTGGTTAGGAAAAATAAGCTGTGCAAGACCTGTTACAACACCTGTATAAACAACACTGCACACTATGGTAAAGATTAAAAAGATAAGTGCTGCACGCGGTAACACGCTTTTTAATGTTTTCATGTACAATTCCTCCTTAACCAATTCCCATAACAGTTAATAACATATCCAATAATTTAATACAAATAAACGGTGCTACCAGTCCGCCCAAACCATATATCAGCAAGTTCCTCGACAACAGCTTTCCGGACGAAACCTCACGATATTTTACACCTTTTAGAGCCAATGGAATCAATACAATGATAATTAATGCATTGTAAATAATAGCCGATAGCACTGCTGTTTGTGGGGAATGCAAGCCCATAATGTTCAGCGCGGACAATCCCGGATACAATCCCATAAACAGAGCAGGGATAATTGCAAAATATTTTGCAACGTCGTTTGCGATTGAGAATGTTGTCAAACTGCCTCTTGTCATTAACAATTGTTTACCAACACGTACAATATCAATCAGCTTTGTAGGCGAAGAATCCAAATCAACCATGTTTCCGGCTTCTTTCGCCGCTTGTGTACCACTGTTCATGGCCACCGCAACGTCTGCTTGTGCAAGAGCCGGTGCATCGTTGGTACCGTCACCTGTCATAGCAACCAAGTGGCCTTTGCTTTGATAATCGCGAATCATTTGAAGTTTTGCTTCAGGTGTTGCTTCGGCCAAGAAATCGTCCACACCTGCCTCTGCCGCAATGGCTGCAGCAGTTAATGGGTTATCGCCTGTAATCATAATAGTTTTAATACCCATTTTTCTTAAATCAGCAAATTTTTCTTTTACACCTTGTTTTACAATATCTTTTAGATGTATTACGCCCAAAATTTTATGGTCTTTTGCTACAACCAAAGGAGTGCCACCTTGATTGGAAATGGTTTTTACTGTCTCGTAACATTCTTCCGTATAACTTCCACCCGCTTCATGTACATAATTGCGAACAGTATCTGCTGCACCTTTACGTACTTCCATGCCATGATAGTCCACACCACTCATACGGGTTTTAGCCGTAAATGGAATAAAAGTCATTTCATTTTCTGAAATTGTTCTTTCCTCAACACCATATTTTTCTTTCGCAAGAGCAACAATGCTTCTGCCCTCTGGTGTTTCGTCCGATAAAGAAGATAAATAAGCAGCATCAGCCAATTCTATAATGGAAGCGCCGTCCACAGGAACAAATTCATGTGCCTGGCGGTTACCGTATGTAATGGTACCTGTCTTATCAAGCATTAAAATGTCAACGTCACCTGCTGCCTCAATGGCACGACCACTCATTGCAAGTACATTGGCCTGATTGAGTCGGCTCATACCTGCAATACCAATGGCAGACAACAATGCGCCAATGGTAGTAGGAGCCAAACAAACAAGCAATGCAACCAATGTGGTTACGGAAGTAGGATTTTCAATACCTGCCTGATTTGCTGAAAATACAGAGTAAGTATAAAGAGAAACTGTAACCAAAATAAAGATAATTGAAAGAGCAACAAGGAAAATTTGGAGTGCAATTTCATTTGGTGTTTTCTTTCTGGCAGCACCCTCAACCATTGCAATCATTTTATCCAAGAAGCTTTCTCCTGCGTCACTGGTAACCTGTACTACAATCCAGTCAGATAACACTGTGGTACCGCCTGTAACAGCGCTTCTGTCACCACCGCTTTCACGGATAACAGGAGCAGATTCACCTGTTATGGCACTTTCATCTACAGATGCAGCACCTTCAATAATCTCACCATCGGCAGGAATTTGTTCTCCTGCCTGAACAATGACAATATCACCTTTTTTCAAAGTTGCGGAAGATACCACTGTGATTGCATCCTTTTGGTCTGCTGACGGTATTTTATGGGCTTCCACATCTTTTTTTGCCGCGCGCAAAGAGTCGGCCTGTGCCTTGCCTCTGCCCTCGGCAATGGCTTCTGCAAAGTTAGCAAACAAAACAGTAAACCAAAGAATAATCGCAATTGCGAGTGTGTAACCGGCTGAAGCATCCTTCAAGCCGCACAGAGCAATAATCCAAAGAATCGTCGTTAAAATAGCTGAGATGTAAACTAGCAGCATCACAGGATTTTGTGCTTGTGTTTTTGGATTAAGTTTAATAAAAGAATCTGAAATGGCTCGGCCAATCATTTTTTTATCGGCAAAGCCTTTTTTCGGATTTGATGCCATAGTATAACCTCCTTATGCTATTGTGCTGAAGAACTCAGCAATAGGACCAAGTGCAAGCGCCGGTAAGAAGCTGAGTGCACCGACCAAAAGTACAATTAATATCAGCAAAAATACGAACATTGCGTTTGTAGTGGATAGAGTTCCGGATGTGGTTGCAATCTTGCTCTTTTTGGCAAGACTTCCGGCAATGGCCAGAGTACCGATAATAGGCAAAAATCTTGCAAAAAGCATTACCAGTCCCAATGACACATTCAAGAATATCGTATTTCCGTTAAAGCCTGCAAAAGCCGAACCGTTATTACCACCGCACGACGAATATGCATATAACATCTCTGAGAACCCATGCGCTCCTGAGTTATTTAAACTGTCTGCCACACCCGGAACAATTGCAGCAATACCACTGCCCAACAGAATGGCAACAGGTGTTGCCAAACAAACGACAACTGACCATTTCATTTCATATGGTTCAATCTTTTTACCCAAGAATTCCGGCGTTCGTCCAACCATAAGACCGGCTATAAATACCGTGAGTATCGCAAAGGCCAGCATACCATACAGTCCGCAGCCAACACCGCCGAATATAACTTCACCTAATTGCATCAGCAACATCGTGACCATACCTCCAAGAGGTGTATAACTGTCATGCATGGAGTTAACTGAACCGTTAGAAGCAGCGGTTGTAAAGGTAGCCCATGTTGCGGAAGTTGCAATACCAAAACGGGATTCTTTACCTTCCATATTACCGCCGGCTTGATCGTACATTGTTAGATTTACCGCACCGTTGTCACTCAATTGAGATGTGCCGATTTGTTCTGTAACCGCCACTGAACTTAGTGCAAGTACCAAGCAAATAAACATTGCGCAGAAAATCGCGAAACCTTGCTTTTTATTCTTAATACTTAAACCAAAGGAGAAGCATAAAGCTGCAGGAATTAACAGCAGAGAAATCATTTCAAGCAAGTTTGTAAATGGATTTGGGTTTTCAAGTGGGTGAGCTGAGTTTACACCCATATAACCACCGCCGTTTGTACCCGTTTGCTTAATTGCAACCTGGCTGGCCGCAGGACCCATCGGAACAAATTGTTCCGTTACAATTTGTGCATCTGAAACAATCTCACCATTTAAGGTAACGGTATTGGTATCTAAATCAACCGTTGCACCCTCCAATACTTCACCGTCTGCACTTACCGCTACAGGTTCTACCAAAGAAACGGTTTCAGCCGGTTTAAAGTTCTGAATGACTCCGCCGCCAACAAGACAAAGCGCAATAATGAGGTTTAAAGGAATTAATACGTGAACTGTAATACGTGTAAGGTCTACCCAGAAGCTTCCAAGTCCTGTATCTTTTACTTTTGTAAAACCACGAATCAACGCATATAAAACCGCAATGCCGGTTGCTGCAGAAACGAAGTTTTGTACTGTAAGTCCCAGAGCTTGTGTTAAATAGCTTAAAGTTGACTCACCGGTGTATGCCTGCCAGTTTGTATTGGTAATAAAACTAATAGCAGTGTTAAAGGATAAGTCCCACGATACTCCGGAGAGTCCCTGTGGGTTGCCGGGTAAAAATCCCTGAAGCAATTGCAAAAGAAAGACAAACAGAAATCCAATACCGGAAAAAATCAGCACGCTGACTAAATATTTTTTCCAGGTCATCTGTTCGTCACTTTTAATCCTCATTAACTTATATACACCTTTTTCACACGGTGTAAGTATTCTTGAAAGAAAGGTCTTTTCGCCTTCCATTACTCTTTTAATATAAAAACCGAGTGGAACGGCCAATGCAACAAGAATTACAAGATACAGAACGTATTGTAAAACTGTGTTCATTTTTGATTATCTCCTTTCATTAAGATTACTACATAATAAACTAGAAGCGCGACCGCAATGCAGCCAATAATTGAAACAATTATCAACATCTTTTCTCATCCCCTTTTTTGCGCCTTCCTCAACAAGTATAATAGCAAAGATTTAAAAAAGGTATTAGCATAAACGTCTGTACATTAAGATTGCATTAAGTTTTCACGTTTTGTTCACAAGTCAGCCAAGTAACAATATCCATTTATGATATTATTTAGAAAAATTTTCATGTAACTTTCCATATTCAAATAGAAAGATTTTTTCTTATGATAAACAAGAGCAATAAAAAAGACTGCACGAAATCGTGCAGTCTTTTTCACTTAATATTTAAATTTCAGGATTTGAAATACCTGCTTAATATGATATAACGCTGTATTATGAAATTATATTTTCTCTTTTCTAACTCGTAATACAACAATTGAAACAACTAGGGCAGCAGATAATGCCACGGCAATATAAATCATAGTATTATTTCTCTGATCTCCTGTAGATGGAGAATTTACATTTGCAGTCGCTTGCTCTGTCTCGGGTTCTGACATTAAGCCTGTATCGGTCTCTGCGCTGTTTTGCTCTTCTTTCAGTGCTTGTATTTTTTGTTCGGCAGCTTCCAAAACCGCTAAGTTCGTTACCTTTTCTTTTTGTTCTTCTGTCAATGAGTTATAAGCGGCGCGTACATCTGCTACCGCTTGCTCTTGTTCCAAACCGGTTATTTCACCCAAGTTTTCAATCATTTCGCTCACTTTGTCCGCCGCAGCCTGATCATCTTTTAAAGATGTAATTTTAAGTTCTGCTGCTTCCAGCAGATTCAGGTTATATACCTGTGCCTTTAAATCTTCTGTCAACGCATCGTATGCATCGCGTACTTTTACTACGTCTGATTCTTGCTCCAGACCAGTAATCTCAGGAAGATTTTGAATCATAGCAATGACATCATCTGCAGCATTTTCCTGTCTGTCATTTGTATACGCTTTGATCATAGCATTACCCAAAGTCAGTTTCATTGTGGTTTCCTGAGTTTGGAGTTCAAACGGTTTTAACGTTGAAACATCCAGCCATTGTCCGTCACAACTAATATAGCTTTCTCCCGGATTGGAGACTGCAATATATTCAAAACTATTCAACAAATATCCAATCTCTACCGGAAGGTAATTGTTAGCAGAACCGCCATTTACGGTTTGAACAATGGTATAAGTATCTCCCGGACGTAAATTTACCGGTTGATCTAAATTTATAGTATAAAATCCGTTGCCATCAACCGTTGCAGTCTGTTTGGAAACCAATGTTCCGCTTTCGGGCTTTCCTGATTCACCACCTAGATAAACAGCAATTTCTGCTGTGCTTCCTTCAGCTTGGTTAGAAAATAGAGACACTGCAGCCAAAGTGACATAATCATCTGCCGTAAATACATTAGCTACGGATTCATCCATACCACCAGTGTATCCGTTGTCTGCTAAAACAGCCTGAGCAGCACTCTGTGACATAGATAATGGAGAAGTAATGCCAAGATAATCATATTGCTCTATATTGTCGTAATCAAATCCGTCTGTTATAACATCCATCTCATAAGAAACAGGCAAACTTAAACTCTCATCATAATAAGAAATCCAAAAATACCCATAATCTTTTCCACCTTCATCATTTGGGATAGCATGCATATAATCATGCGCTGCAGAATAGGAATCAGGATCTTCTCCCCAGCTGTTTTTAATTAGAAAAGCACCATTTCCTTCCGGTTTTGTATCTCCGCTAAAGTTATCTTTAGAAAAATTATCATCCCAACCGATAATAGCAACAACATGATTAGGGCTATTTGACCCTGTGGTATAATAACACCCATGTTCTTCATTCCAATATTTCAAGATATTATCTTTTTCGGCATCACTTGTAGGCTGATATACATAGTAAAAGGCACTTACAGCACCATTATTATAAATAGATTCTTTTATTTGTTCAACAGCCTTGGCATCGTAAACATATTCTCCTGTTGTCCAGTTAGCAGGGCTGGGAAATATTTCTGCATTTTGCAAATGCGCTTCGCTAGCGGTACGATATGTTTCATTTACAGTCCAATTCGCATCTTTATCTTTTCCTCCGTTATCATCCTGATACGGAACATCGCTTTCATAAACAGGACCTTGCCAAGCAGCGTAGGTACCCATAGCATTTGTTACTTGTCCGCTGTCTAAGGCAGAACCTATATTATTGTTATTCATGCCTTCTCCCGCCTGATCTAATCCTTCAGGTCTTGCATGCTTTGTAAAATAAGCCAAATGTTTTTCCGAAAAATCAGGTGCAACTCCTGTTTTTAATAAGTAATTGGACTCTACTGCAGCAGTTGCCGCAAAAGCCCAACAAGTGCCTAATGGGTCCTGATTTTTTACCGACGTTGATAATTGATAATCGCGTAAATCATAAGATGCAGGCAAATCAACACCTGTATTTGCATAAGTTGCGGGTACATTTAAGTCACGGTCCAGCTGGTCTTTCAGCATATCCGCAAAGGGTATTTCTTCCAATGCAGGAAATGAAATTTCTGTATTTTCTTCCGCCTGCACAAAACTGAAACTGGATACTGCCAACAATGCAGTAAAGGTTGCAGCAAGCATAGCTGCCGTTCTTCGATATTTTTTTACTCCTGTCTGTTTCATATAATTCCCCCTATTATTCTGCCCTAATTCTAAGAGTTCCCTATAACTCTTCTAAAAACATTGTATTTTTCATGTTATTTTTGTCTAATTTGACATATATTAATATTATAATTCTTTTTTACCTTTTTGTAAATATGTTATTCCAATATGATAAATTAAAGTATAAATTTATCATATTTATACTATGAAAATAATATTCCTATCCATTTTGGATACTCTTTTGTGATAACTTTGAAAAACGGATTTCATATATAGTATGTATTTTCTTATATCACAAAAACCTGCCGATAAAGCAGTCGCCACTTTTTCGACGGGTTTTCCACATAAAACAACAAACCAACAGCTAATAATTTTATCAACTGTCGGTTCGGTTATGGGTTTACGCTACCGAAAAGATACCTGTTTAAAGCGCGGGGGGAAATGGCAAAACAAAAATCTTGGTACGGTGACAGGATTTGAACCCGTAATTTATCACTTAAAAACGGCATAAATACGTGCTTTTCAATACCACGTGTTTATAGGTTTTATGACCGTTTTTTAGGATTTCCCAATCAAATATAACACAAAGAAAACCGCGTAACCAAGCCATTTGACCTAGTTACGCGGTTTTTACGTTGGTACGGGTGACAGGACTTGAACCCGTAAGCTATTGCTTAAAAACGGCATAAATACGCGTTTTTTCATGATTCATGTTGCATTTTGTGTTGCATGATATAAAAACATCACTTTATAATCATATTTAAACTCTTGCTTTTTATCATAAAAAAGAAGCTGCCCAGCCCGAAAGCTGAACAGCTGTAGCCCCGCTAGTGCGGGGAGTTTGCCCTATTACTAAAACATCTCAGGAAAGGAAGATAGTATAAGTATAAGGACACCCCTGCTGACGCAGGGAAGAATAAAAATTTACATGTAGATATACAAGTACTTCACTCTTGTATGCCTATATAGTACCACGTACAAAACAAAAAGTAAATGTGCTTTTTACATAAAGAAAAGCAGCATTTTTTGTCGCTGCTCTTTTTTATTAGTCATACCAAAATGTAAAATTTTCTTCTGTATAGCCGTGTTCTTTAGCTTGTCTTAAAATTTCAGCTTTTAATTCATCGTAATTTTTTTCGTCATCTGCCGGAAGTTCTGCGTACAACTCGATGTTTTCATCTTCGTTCTCTAGGATCGGCACTTCTACAAGCATATAATCTACGCCGATAATCTCTCCGTTGTATGTGCTTCTGGATTCTCCACCGTCAAATCTTACCTCATATTTTTTCATTTTGTTTACCCCTTTTCTTTTCATTATACTGTAAGTTTTTGTAAATTCAAAGTATTTTTTTAGATTTCTACATTTAAAATATCAGCTGCTTTATATACTACGCTTTCAAAGGTTTCTCCGTCTGCTGATTCGTACTCTTCCAACATATCAGCTTCTTCACAAAGTTGTTTTAGAAGTTCGTCATCCCATGTCTCGCTGTTTCTAATCTCTCTTGCAATTTCTTGTACGTTCATTTTTAATATCTCCTTTGTTTTTGTGTTTCTTATCTTTACTGTATCTATATTATATAACATACGTACGTAATTATCAATAGGCAAAATAAACAAATATACGTACGTAGATATGTGCATTTTTATTATGTACGTATTAATATGAAGATGATATAATAAAGAAAAGGAGGTTTAAAATGGCTTACACAGAAAAACAGGGACAGTATAGCATTGAGTACGCAAAAAAGAATCTAAAAAGAATTCCGCTCGATGTAAAAAGAGAGTACTATGATAAAGTTATTGTAAAGGCAGCCGAAAAAGAAGGTTTGTCCGTTAGAGCTTTTATTTTATCAGCAATCGAAGAAAAAATCTCTAAAAACACTTGACTTTATTACGTACGTATAGTATAATAGATATAGTAAGAAGGCAAGTTCTTACAAATATCGGAAAGGCGGTACACATGGAAGAGATGACAGATAAACAATTTGATAAAATTTTAAAAATGGTTGCAATGATTTTAGACGGTTGTAAGGATTTAGAAGAAGCGAAAGAAAAGGTAAACGACTTACTGAAAGAGCAAAAGAAAGAAGATTAAGAAGAAAGCGGGCTTGCCACCGCTTTTCTTTTTGCATAAAAAAAGAGGGTAACGGTTAAACCGCTACCCTTTTATTATTCTATGTCTAAATATTTAAGCATTTGTATTAAGTATTCACCGGACATCACAGACGTTTCATCTTTTTCCAGCTTTCTTTTCCCAGCATTTTTGAATCCGTTAGATTCATAAAATTCCAATAATCTTGATTTATTTTCACATTCTAAGTATACAACCTTCCCACCTAAGATAAATTGAGTAGACTTAACATCATCACAAGCAATCTTTAATAATTCATCTCCTGTAATCAATTTATCACAGTTGTCTGCATAATTTTTTCCTAATTGCGCAATCAAGGGCGCAGGTATGTAAAAATTGTTTAACCCCTCGTTATAAGTAGCAAACTTTCTAATCCGTCTCTTTAATCCTTTTGATATTTTTGATGATTTGTTTATAGTGATTCCTTTGTTCGCCAGAGTGAAATATCCGACTAATTTTAGCTCATTTTGATAAGATGCAAAAATTAAATGGGTTCGAGACAGTCCTTGTTTGTCAAATAGGATAGCGTTTTTATGTAGAAAGTATTCAACATCTTTGTTAAGAGGACACGAAAAAGAGGAGAGAATAGTTTTCACTCTATCCTCTCCTAAGCTATCAATCATATTTGCTAAAGATACTTTAAGATAACCTGTCATTTTTATCTCCGAAAATTTTTATGATATCATCCTTGTCTAGGTTCCTAACTTGTCTTGTTAACTTTACCTCTTTACCTTTTTGGTCTTTTGAGTGTTCTAACGCAGAAATCAGACTATGACAAAATTTTCTATCTTTAACAACTATGTTTTTTAATATACTTCTCGTTGCCATACTTACACCCCTATTCACGATTTTCATATACATCCTATAGCACACTTTATCCTTATATAGTATATCATAGTGTCCTGGTTTTATACAATGTTTTTTGCTCATTTCTGTATTTTTGTAGAATAGCCACAAAAAGCGTAGGGTTATTTTTTCACCCATTAAGCATATAATTGATAAAAACCATCCTATAAACCCACCCAAAAAAACTAAAAATTTCCCTAAATAGGGAAACTTTTTTTAAATAATTTGTAAAAATAAAAAAGTCCTCCCCTGCACTAAGCAAGAGAGGACTTTAGCAGTCGGTTAACCCGTCCTACTGATATCTCATCATTATTAGTATAACCGAAATGTCTGCTTTTTTCAAGACTTTTACTTATTTTTGTTCTGTGTCTGTATCACTATCTTTTGAGCTATCGCCTTTAAACTGCTTAAAAATCTGATTTGCGTATACACTTGCACCGCTTACCAGTACGCCTTGTGTCAGTGCTGTAAAGATAGCCATAGCTACAGCTTGCGGACTACCTAGGTCACTGGTAGCCAGCACATAGATGATAGATAGCAGGATACCCGCCGCGCCTACTGTAAGCGGAATCAGTTTATCAGCAATCAAAGCTGTTTTCTTTACTGCCATACCAATCACATATAAAACCGGTACTAAAATAAGCAATTCTGGTTTGATATATTCTAAAAAGTCCATGTCATTTCCCTCCATTTTGATTTATCTTTCGTATTTCTTCCATTTCGCTTTCAACAAAGCCGTTGCCGCCCATAGCCTTATAAACTTCAAAAAGCGATTCTAAAGCGGACATCGAGTAGTTGCTGACGTGTCCTTCTGCTTTCGCTCGTCTTAAAGCCGTATCTATCTGATAGCGTATCTGTGATACCAAAGCGGCATTGACATTTTTAAACATTTTGTTGTTTTCAATTGTTTTTGTTATCTTTTTATTTATCAGCTTGATGACGATAGCCACCGCCGCCGATGTTGAGGTGATAACCCCACATATGTATAAAATAATATCTAGGTTTATACTCATAGCTACCTCTTATTCAATACATAGTCTAAGCTCTGTGATAGGTACGCCCAAAACGCCCGCATACCCGTCTTGTCCTTGACCTTTCTCGTTGTCGTATTGCCAAGAGTATGCGTTTACCATATACTTTGCTCTCTTATATGGTCTGATGTCACCGGGGGTAAAGAAGTAAATCTCGATAGCGTCTATCACTTTACCCTCTCCTGCAAAACCATTCTTGTAGTCGTTGATGTTGTAGCCTGTCACATACGGAAGCCAACCTTCGCCCAGCACGTGAACGCGATACTTTATACTGCCTCTATCTACTCTAATAGCGACATCGGTTATCGGGGAACCTTCAAAACCTGCAAAGTCTTTCAAGTTTTCCACTTCCGGCAGCCAACCATGTGCCTGTGTGCGTACTCTGTAGTAGGCATTTACCTCTACTGTTTGGGTTGGTGTTTGTGGTGCAGGTTCAGCCTGTCCACCGTCCAAGCGTGCATTTACAAGATCAACGATTTCTGGGAAACGTCCTTCAAGATACGGACCGGGGCAGGCGGTTGCTGCAAACATCTTGTGCATTGTTAAGCTGCCATTTTGTGTACCGTCATAAGAAAGCCGAAAATTGTTTCTTTGGCAGATATCTGCACATAGGTCAATGAGCTTGTTAAAAGCAGTATCACTCACGTGCCAGTTTCCGCCGATTTCATCGTTTGCTACCTCTATTGTGACCGCCCGATTATCATTCCACGGTGAAGCACTTGCCCAAGAGCGATTGGCTTCATCTACGTATAGCCCCACGTTTCCATTGCTGTCAATGCCGTAGTTCGCGCTTGCTTCCCTGCTTGCGTTTGCAAAAAGTTCTCCGCACTGCTCAACACTAAGAGTACCAGCCATATGATGAATGGTAATTTTTGATATTGGCTGATTACGCGGCGCGTTCATATTTGGTGATAATTTTGTGTATGTTACTAAGTTGCTATTTGACATTTTTATTCTCCTCCCTCTGCTACATCTATCGCACCTTCAAACATAGGCTCTTGCTTTAACTTTTCATACATAGATTCATAACTGACTGCTGTTTCTTTGTCGAGAGGATATTGAAAGGTATATACAAAAATGGATAAATCAAGAGGAACAGGAAAACCAATCTCGTTATTTTCTTCTGTCAACGCAATTACTTTTTCTTTGCTGTACTTCTCTCCCGTTTTTGCCATTTCCGCTTCCAGCTGTTCTTTGACTTCTTTCTGCCTTTCAATCAGGGATTCTCTTTCTTTTTCCTGCTGTCTGTAACTTTCATCTGTATAGCTTTTTACTGTAATTTCAATACCGTCTACCATAGAGATACTGTCTATTCTGTGGTAGGATGTTTTTACACCTTTTCCATTGATAAGTTCTTTTTCCAGTGCCATGTTCTTTCCTCCTTATGTTGTTCTTTTCCATATGTAACACGTGATGTATGGCTGTACAATGCTTGTCTCGCTCGTATCGCCTGTTGACGAAGCCTGTGCTACATCGCGAGTGTTTGTCGATGCCTGAATCCCTGCGTTTACGCCTGCCTGTGTACTGCCTTCATACGCATAGGTGCCATAACTTGATGTAGAGTATTTATATGCTTGTATCATATTGTCATCACTACCCACAGCAGTACCGTAGTAACCTTTATATCCAACCTTGAACTCGTGTCTTTCGGTTTTCTTGCCGCCTGTTTTTTCTACTGTATTAAAGTCGCTGTCAGCGGTATTTACCCCTACAGGGACGCGACCGCCTCCCCACGCTGCCCATGTGCCACCATAAAGTGTGCCGGGGTTTGTAGAAACCGTTGTTTCAAACAGACTGCCCACAGGATGCGACGCCAAAAAGATTGCACCGGTTCCGATGTCCGCCGCTGTAATTGTGATATTGCCTGTTAACGCCTTTCCGTTTATCGTTCGGCTTGTAGGCACTGCGCCTACATCGGCTGCGGTCGGCATTTGTATTAATTTACCGCTGCCGTCCAGTCCTGCGATACCGTTTGGATGATTTTTCTGCGTATTGATAGTGTCTATAGCTGCCTGCTCTGCTGTTTCTTCCGCAGCTCCCGCCGCATCTTCTGCCTTCTTGACTGCTGTGTCTATTTCTTGGTTAAAGCCTGTCATAGCGGTATTAAAATTTTGTTTGATTTCTTGTATCGCCTGTGCTCCGTCTGCTTCAACCTTTGCTGTAGCTTGCTGTGCGGCCTGTGTGGCTTGATTTGCTGATGTTACGGCAGCATTTACTTGCTGTGTAAAGCTTGTCATGCTTTCATTGAAATCGCTGGTTACATCTTGCATTTTTTGGGACACAATTTGGTCAATTTCTTGCTCTTTTTCCGCTAAAAATTCAATCACATACTCTAAAGATTCATCTGCTTTTTTTAAAGCTTCTATTAATGCTGTAAACTCATTTGTGCTCTCTATAGCTTCATCCACGTTGGAAGTGCCTTTTATTTTCAAACAGATACCAGATACTTTTAATCTCGATTTATCGTTTCCGATAATATGTACTTCAAAATCTTTTACCACGCCTGCAACGATACTCATCTGAGATGTTAAAGAAACATTTATTTTCCCGTTAGGCGCATCTACCACACTACAAGAATTAAAAATAATTTTTCCATCAGGCTTTGTCATGTACACCATAACAGTTTTTCCTGTAAGGTTAAAAAAGTTACCCTTATCTGTAATTGTAATTTCCAGAAAACGGCTGTTAATTTCACCTTGCATTGCAGTGACCACGGTTTCCGGTATTTGATGCCAAACATCTAAAGTTATATTGTATTTTGTCACTGTTTCACCTTCGTTTCTTTTCTGATTTCAAGCGGCTTTTGCTCAGTAGACATTAATTTTTGCTTTTCTTTTAAATAATTTACATATTGTTTCTTGTTCTCAATAGATAATATATCTTGAAATGAATTGTTATCAATTGCGCGTGTTTTTCTCACCTTCACACCTTGCAACTCTTTCACTTGTTCAGATAACTCTTGCACAGCTTTTATGAGATACGGAACAAGATCAACTGTTTTCAAGCTGTAGTGTCCATCCTCAGCACTAATATCCACTAAAGACGGTTCTACCTTTTCAACTTGTTGCGCTATCAATCCGATTTTCTGATGTTCTCCACTTTCAATCCAATCAAACTTTTTACACTCAAGTGCGTTAATGATATCAAGTCCGTAAACATCAGTATTTTGAATATTCGTTTTTAGCCTCACGTCAGATTGATTCAGTATAGAGTATCCATGCATATCTAAATTGCGATAATATTCGACATTCCCGTCTGCATTAAACCGCACTATAGTATCATCTGTACCACCCGTTTTTTTGCATACTACAAAACCGTTGGTAGTGCGAATACCCCCACCGTTACTGTAAGACACTGTTTCAGTAGTTCCAGCTTTATCCAGTACAAAGTAATATGCGTTGCTATAAAGATTACATCCAAGTTGAAGCCCTGGGGAGTATCCTATATCTCCGCGTGGTGTATAAATAAATTGAACCGTATATTCGCTGGCTCCGGCTTTACGATATCCCCATGTCAGATAGTCACCTTCGGTCTCAAGATTAAAAGCGATACCCTTTTTACTTGGGTCAGGCTTCCATTGAGATCGTCCCATATAACCAATATATCTATCTCCATCATAGAAACCTTGCCCACTTGAGTTTAATACCATCAGCTTATTATTACTTGCATCAAAAACTGTCATATTTGCGCCATCTAAGTTGAAAATTAATCGCCCGTTTCTACTGATAAGCGAACCGGATTTCACGATTCCTGCACTTAAACTTCCTGTTGTAATGAAATCGGCGCAAATTTGTCCGTCTGCTGTAATCGCAGCCTGTCCATATGGTCCGTTATATCCATACTTTGAGTGAGCCAATCCAGCTAGATTCCAACGCCAAATATTGCGGGCTGTTGAAATACTATCTTTATCCATTATTAAGAATTCCCTTGGTTTTTCCTTGGGGTTTAAAACCACATTTCCGCCCGTCTGCCCTGTTATAGCGTCCGTTACACGGTCAAATTCTTGTTTTAATTCTGATGTTTCTGTTTTCACTTTATCAACAATTGGTTTGCTTGAGTTGCTATTTGATGCCCCTATTATAGGAAGAACACTACCTAGCGTAACATTAATATATCGTTGTGAAATCGCATCATACTGATACGATACTACTCTTGATGTTAAGTTGACGTTTAGGTTAGGGTGATAAACTGTGATAGTATCACCCAAATACACACTTTCCAAAACTTCTACATCTTTATACTCTTCTGTGTTTTGTAGTGCAATAAAATCCACTTGTCCGCTTACAGTTGGTTTATCTAACCCATTGTCATACTCTGCCTTTGCTGCATTTCTTAGCATACTATACGCTTGTTCTTGCGTTACATCATCAGATATACTAATATCCGTATAGTGAATTCGTTTGGTTCTCACATTTGCATAGTTACCAATTAGAGGGCTGTCAATGTACTTCTCAGGTAACTTTAACACACTGTTACTTTCCTTTACACCTGTAGGCATGATTCGTGTGATAACTTCACTCATATCTATTGTTAGGTCAAGACCTGTTAAGTTCTTGCCATAGCGGATTGTAACACCTCTGTCAGAACCCACTCGAGACCACACATTTACCATATAGTATGACCGTTCTAATTCTCCACCCCAGCGGTTTATAAAAGAGTTATCAGCACCAATCAAAGCATTTATCGGATTAGTCATCTCATAGTAGGATGTAGCCAAACTATCTATATCGCAAGAACCTTTAAATTTTGTATCTTTCAAGATAAGACTTAGAGCCAGTGACCCGTTACAATCGGTCGGTCTTGTATCTTCTATGAAGTCGGTTAGCATATCATAACTGATATGTCTTGCGTTGACTGTCTTAGTACCATTTAAAGTGGTATTGATTGAATAAACACGAAATATATCAGTTCCCGTTGGAACCGGAACTTTTATGATACTTTCCTCTTCCACCATAGTTTCAGATTGTGGCAAAGTTAGCTGTATACTATAGTCACCGTTCAGTTCTTCTGTCACAATACACTCTAAAGGTTTTAATATACAAATACCATTATTATTGAATTCGGTGCATTTCTTATCATATAAATTAATCATTATACCCACCTCCAATTCGGTTCAATTTCCACTCTGGAAGCGTTGCCAGTCCACGAAATAGCATTTTCACCTACTTTAAAAATAGGAAAATCACCCGTCATATTTTGGTTCATCAAAACCGCACCGTTATATGCATTTTGCATTTCACTATCAATAACTACTTTATCTGTAACGCCCTTTAATATGATTCCCGCGCCATTGATATTTAAAGTAATATCGCCTGTACCATAAACAGTAATTTTAGGCTCACTTTCATATGTACCATAATTAAATATTTTACTGTTATTCGTTACAATAAAATTTTGCGGTTGCGTCTCATACCCAAAGGGCTGTACTTCAAATTGAACAATAAATCTTCTCCACATCCTGATAATCTGCGAAAATTCGATTGCATTAGCCACTCTCGCTTTATATTTTCTATGCAACTCATTACTTAAAGTAAGCCAACTTATCCCCTTAAAAACGGAACAAATTTTATCCAGTTTACTAAGGTCAAGTGCAGTAATTTCAACTGACTGTGTATATGGCTCAAAAGTACCGTCTGTTTCCGTAAGCACTCCATGTCTACCTGATACAGCTGTTGTTGTATATCTTTGTTGCGGACTTACTTTTGGTGGCAACATTTCAATATGAAGATTCAAATCTCTGGAATCAACCCCGTTAAAAATCACATAATAACTCATTAAGTTAGCCCCCTCGCCAAATTCGCATTGCGTGCATAAAAGTCAAGTTCTTGAGCGAAAGATTGTACATCGCCAGGGCGATTATTGACAAACTTATCAATTTGAATAACAAAAGTAGGGGATATTTGAGTTGATGGAACCGTTTGAGTATTAACTGATTTCGGAACACCAATAGAAAGTTTAAGAGTTTTATCAAGATTGCTCACTCGATTCAAGCCAGCTTGAATATGTCCTATATTATCCGTAAAAGTATTCACAGAAAAACCCTTCATTGAGAGTTCCCATTCCGATTTTATTGATTTTGACATATTAGACGTTGCTTGCATGGCTACAGAAGTATTATCTTTTATTCCTTTTGCTATGCCTTCTGGAATTGATTGTGCAGCCCTTGCCATAATTTTAGATGGAGAGTTAATTTCCAAATCTTTTTTAAAGCGCGCAACTAAACCAGTAGCTAGCGAACCAATCATTCCTAAAGCTACACCCCCAGCAGAACCAATTCCAAGTTGCACACCTCCCACTGCCCATTCAGTAGCAATATTGAAGTTTTCTCTTTCATCTTTAATTCTTTGTTCTCCATCAGTCATTGTAGTTCCCAGAGCATCTGATATTTTCCAGCCGTTTTCAGATACGCCACTTGCTGTGGAATTCATATTTCCTGCCATCGCACTTTTTAGGAAAGGAGCTTTTGCGCTAACCTCATTTACAGCATTACTCATACCCGTTCCCCATGCTGATAGTATGCTTGGGAAGCCTGTGTTTATAGTGCTGGTCATAGATTGAAGCTCTGCGTTTGTTGCATCAAGTTTTTTCTGCGCCGATTCTATTTGCTGTAATTCCAGTTCATCGTTAGTACCTTTATATATCTCTTTCAGGTGGTTGAGGTATTCTTCCTGACTTGCTCTTTCTTGCTCAAGCAACGTTCTTCTGTCGCTTATTCCTGTCGCTTTGCTGGCTGTAACGCTTGTTTCAATTTTTGCTATTTCTTCGGCGTTTCCGCTGGCAAGTCTTACGGAGTTTAGCTCGTAATCGCTGATAGTGTTATAGTATCCATCTATAATCCCTTGTTTTGTCTCGTAAGTATCTTCCATTTCCCTAAGATCTTGCGTTAAATTATTTCTTTCATGTGCACTTGTCTCGTTAGCAATTTCCTGCTTTTTCTTTTCTATGTCGATCGCTAACTGACGTTGGTTATTCACTTCTTTTTCTAAGTTTAAAACAGCTTCTTTGTATGCTTCTTCTTGAGCTTCCATTATAATTTGCGCTCTTTTGGTATTTATCAGTTCGGTGATTTTGTTTTTGAACTCATCATAGTTTTGGATTTGTCCTTCAACCAATTCCATTTCGGTTCCGATTGCCTCATTTAACTCGTTTATAATAAAGTTTGCACGTGCCTCGTAACCTTCTTTTACTCTACCGTTTGCATCAACTAACGTTTCAAGCTCACTTGCAAGCTGTTGCGTTTGTTCTAACTCCCCTAAACCTGTAGCGATTTTTTCATTTTGTTTATCTATTAACTCTTGCCATGCTTTAGCAGCTTCCTCCGCTTCTTCTCTTTGCTTTCTTATCAAAGATGATTCTGTTTCCATATTGGAACACAACAAAGTAATTCCAGTTATTAAAGTTCCTACACCAATCGCAAGAGCAGCCCACGGGCTTTTTAAGCCGTTTAAAATAGTTTGTTTTGCGATTTGCAAATCTATTCCGCCACACACATTAGAAATACCTTTTGCTAACAAATTTACTATTGTATTGGTTCCTTCTACTGCTTTTGAAGCTTTCTTGTATGTAAGGAAAGCTGCTACAACTGCACCAACCGCGGGAGCTAACCACTTGAAATTTTTCAGTATTCCTTCTAAAAGCTTAAGGGCAGGCGGGAGCAGTTTATTTGCCAGTTCTAAAAAAATTCCCGCTACATCACCCAAGATATTAGAAAAACTTTGTAGTGAACCGCTGTTTTTTAAAGTATCAAAGAATTTTTTTACTTGTGGAATCACTTCTTCTGCAAGCGGTTTAGACAAACTGGTTTTAAACTCTCTTTTTAGCTGTTCCAACTCATGTTCAAAACCGGAATATTGTACTTTGTTGATTTCTTCTAGGCTGTTTTTAGTAGTTGTTATTTCTCCGTTGGTGTCACTAAGAGCTTTTATCGCATCTGCCCCAAGGTCTTCCCACATAGTGCCGAAAAGATCAACTCCAGCCTGATTTTGCTTTACCGCATCATCCATAGAGAAAAGCGCAGTTAAAATTGTATCCGTTGCTTGTTTTGCACTTTCTCCGCCTGCTGCGAATTTTGCACGCATTTCATCAGCATTTAAACCTAAAATTTCATACGCTTCTGTTGTGGTGTTGGTGGTGTCCTTTGCACGTATACCGAATTCCTTCCATGCATCGCCCAGCTTGTCCACAGAGAAAGTGCCTTCTTCTGCGCCGTTTTCAAGCATGTTAAAGAAATCCTCTGCTCCGCGCCCTGTTTGCTTAAAGTGAACCGCATATTCGTTGATAGTATCGAGTAAATCACCATTTTTATTAAGTCCGTTTTGTGCGCCTTGTGCAATCAAGTTATATGCTTCTTCGCCGCTGATACCAAATTGATCCATCAACATATTGGCTGCACGCATAGTTTCGTTGACTTCAAACCCGAAGGCATCGCGCAAAGTCAGTGCGCCTTCTGTTAACTCTTGAATTTTTGCGGGGTCTACTTCTTTTGAGTTTTGTGCCACCGTTGCTATTGACTGTGCAATATCATCAAAACTTTCACCATAATTTTTGTTGTACATCTCCTTCATGATTCCATTGTATTTTTCCATTTCTTTGGAACTCATTCCGGTTTGTACTTGCAGGGCGTTCATCGCACTTTCAAATTCTGCTGAAAAAGTCACAGCTTCTTTTGTAAGGTTTATTAGCTCCGTTGTTAAAACTTTGATTCCTTCTGCTATTAAGTTCGCCATGATACCTTTTGCAACTGTAAAGCTATCGCTTAATTTTTCGGTCGCTTCTTCTGCTTTTTCAGTGCTGAAAGTGAAATTTTCCACTTCGCTTTCAGTATCATCAATCGCTTTCTTGGTTTTATTCAGTTCAGCTTCAGCTTTATTTAAAGAAGTTTGCCAATCCTTAACTTTATTTTCAGCAGTTTGATAACTTTTCTCCGTTTTGTTTAACGCTTCCTTTAAGTCAGCTATCTTTTTATTTTGCTTTTCAATTGATTCTGCGGTTTCGGAAGAACTTTCTTTCATTTCTTCCATTTCTTTTTCTGCTGCATTTAAAGCAGTTTTCAATTCTTCGATTTTTTCGCCGCAACTCTTATAATTCTTTTGTGCGTTTTCAAGGGCAGCTTTTAATGTATCTGTTTTTGATTTTTGCGTATCATACTGCTTTGAAAGAATTTTTAACTTATCATTTAACGCCTCTATACTTTTGCCATTCGCTTCAAATTCACTTTTATTCTTCTCTAAAGCGGATTTTAAAACAGTTAAATCTTTATTAATACCGCTAATCGCTGATTTAAATTCTTTTTCACCGTCAAGTGCAATACCTGCACCAATTTTTGCTTTGCCTGCCATATATCACACTCCTTTTTTGAGCATAAAAAAAGCACCGTACATTTCTGTACAATGCTTATTTTTAAAGAGGTTTTTTAATTTTTCCAATAAAAATACCATACCCTAATTAGAGTATGGTACTTAAATATTACAGTCCAACTTGATTTACGCCATATACAGCTTGCTCATAAGTGTAACCTTCAAATTGCAATTGGTCTATTAGTCCTTGACGAGAAAATGACATTATATCCAAATAGCTTTGTGCTTTCTTAGCTGCTTGCTCATTCCAATCCGCACCACAATTATCAGTTGCATACACAGCTTGCTCGTAAGTGTATCCTTCATACTGCAATTGTTCTATCAACCCCTTACGAGAAAACGCCATTGTATTTAAATAACTTTTCGCTTTTTTAGCTGCCTGTTCGCTCCAATTAGCGCCGCAGTTATCCGCTGCATATACGGCATCATCATGAGAATATTGCTCATACTCTAACTGTTCAATTAGTCCAGTATAAGAAAACGGCATTGTTCTTAAGTATTGTTTTGCTCTGTTTAAAGCATTTTTTTGACCTGTTGTAACTGTAGGTGTTTTTGGTGTAGATGATGTTGCGGCAGTTGAAGATGAGATGTTTTCAGAAGGTATAGCAGAATTGTTAGTCTCAGGCAAAGAAGTTGTTTCTATCTTTTTGAGACTTGCTAATATGTTAGGAAAATAATTAGAAGCTTGCTCCCGTTGATCGGATATACTTACATACAGGATTTGGATAAACTTATTATTATAGCTGATAGAGAAAGTATCCATGTAGTATAAAGTATCTCCTACGCTCGGTAACTTTCCTGTATAAGAGCATCTAAAACCTTCAAAATCTCCATTTTTTTGGGTAGCTTTTGAAAGTATGGTGTAATCGTCCATCGATTCTTTAATTCCTTCAATCACCGATTCTTGGTTTTCTTCCAAAAGTATTGAATCTTCCATATCATCCATTATTGATACTTGTAAAAAGTCACTGTTAACAGAAGAATAGAAATAAGTATGACCGTTTTTTGTTTTTTCTGTCCATGATTTAGGCACTTGAATTTCAAAATCATTAAAAGAATATGTTTTAGTTTCCGTTTCTATAGAAACGGAAGATTTTGAAGTCATACTTTCTAAAGAACTTGTAGTATTGTTTTCATCACTCCCACATCCAACAAAAACAGCAGCACATAACAATGTTGCTAAAACTAAGCTAATAACCTTTTTCATACTTTCTCCCCCTTGTATAAATATTCCATATTTTATCATATTTAGGGAGATATAGCAATCTTTTGTGAGTAACTCTAACAATATAATATATAATAAAAAATGTTTACATTTTAATCATCCTCCTAAAAGAACAGATAAAGGAACCTCTTCCTCTTTTTCCTTTTTATATCCGTTCCACTCACAATATTTTTCAAATACAACTACCAATTTTTTTAATGTTATTTCCCAAAATTCTTCATCCGAATAGCCAAGCAATACTTTTGCCCTATAGTACCATGTATCTATATCAACGACTATTCGGCTGTCGCGTTTTTTTCATCTTCCTCTGTATCTTTACTCGGCATGGCGTTCATTATTACATCTGCTATTAAACTAGATAACGTTTTAATGTCAGACATTCCGAATGCCTCACCTATTTGTTCTGCAGTGTAATACCCCCATTTTTCCGTACTGTTTTTATTATGTTTTTTCACATCTTGATTGATTAATAAACATAACAACCAAAGCATATCACCTACTTTAGCCATTTTTTCAAAAAAGCTGTCTAAATCTTCATATTTTTCTTGAATTTCCGCAATTACATTTAGGTTGAATTTTAATCGAAATGTTTTACCATCAAACTCAAAAGGAACAGTTTTTTCTTTTACATTACATTTCATTTAAAATCAACCTCCCAGTTCAGCCGGTGTGAATTTCGATTTAATGAACTCTAACGCTTCATTTTCTGCGTCAAAAATCTTCATATATTTCCAATTACCAGCGTTATCGGAAGTACCTTTTCCCGTGATACTCGGTGTGTTCCAAGTGATACTATCTCCTTTGGTTGTGCATTTTTCAGCCGGTGGTGTGAATTTCACTTTTGGAAACCAAACCGCAACATAAGTTGTAACATTTTCCACCATTTCACCCTTTACAAAACCAAAACCAACATATTTTGCAATATCGTTGATATTCGCCTTGACTTCTTTGTTGTCCTCTGCAACCGTTTGTCCGAATAATGCGGTAAACGCTTCTACAGGTAAAGATGTTGTATTAAGTGTAACATCAAGATCTTTAAATTCTTTTACATATTCAGATAAGGCATTATCCCCATACAACGATGCTTCATTGTAATTTGGTGTTACTTCCACATCAATCATTTTTCCAAGTGCCAAACCTTTTTCATATGTAGCCTCGGCAGCTTCCGGTTCTGTTTTAATAGCTGCCACATAAGGGTACGCTACTTTATATTGTGCCATAATTAATAATCCTCCATTTGTGTTTCAGATATTCCTTCGATCATCACCTCGATAATGGTGTGAAAGAGTTTTGTTGTTTCTTCGTAAATTTCTGTTGTTGACAAGTACGTAAATCCTGCTTGTCTCAGTTTTTTGCGTATCTTTTTAGCAGTTGATTTTGGATTGTTGGGCGTAAAAAAATGGACTTGCACGTATGCAATGTCCATAAGTTCTTCATTATTTCCAAAAAATGACGGTCGGTTATCACTATCATTAAAGGTTATATATTCTGTTTCGTTTCCCACGTATCTCATCCACTGCACCGGTATGCCTATATTGGATAGCGCAGTCATAATTAACGGATTTGTATTCATTGTTTTTCAACCTCTCTGTTAAAAACTTCCTGCATTTTATTTAGTACTTCCGATTCTGCATCGTTTACAGCAGACTGTAAAAACGGAGTTGGTGGTTGTTTCGAGGTTCCAAATTCCAAAGCAAGCATTTTCTGATAATTGCGGTAACCTTCCGTAGAATATCCGCCTTTTTTTCTTGCCCTTTTATACACCTTACCTTTTGCAACACCCGTAGCAGTAACATATCCGTAGTATCCGCCACCTTTTACCGGCTTTGCTTTCTTTGCTTTTATTGAGTTGATAAGTTCGCCGGTATCTTTATGCCTTAACAGTTTTCTTTTCATAGATTTCTCCAGTATCGGGGCAGCTTCATCAATCATCTGTGGCGCAATTTCGTCAAATTTTGCACCTAGATTTTCAAGTTGTTTTTGAAAGTCATCAGACCATATAATTTCAAAGTTTGCCATTGGCTTCACCTTTAACAATCGCTTTGATTTTTATAACTTTATTGCTATATTGCACAGAATCAATAAAGGTAATGTCATATGGAACATTTTTAAATAAAATGCGATAATCTTTGGTGTTTAACTCACTTACTTTCTCACAATATCTTATTTCTAAAACAACTGTTTGTTCTGCGTTGACCGCCATAGCTTCCCAAAACTCGCCACCACTCAGATTGTTGACATACGCCCAACACGAATAATAATCTTTCCATTGTTGAGAGGTTAAGCCGTCAGAGTCTGTTTCAACAACATACTTTTGAAATGTAATTCTTTGCTTCATTTTGGAAGTATTCATATATCAGTCCTCCAATTGAAGTTGCAAAACCATACTTCTAAGTGAATATTGTACTTTTTCGTTGGCTTGTAGCACGGTATATACACGGTTTTCATATAAGGTAGAAACAATATTTAACAAAAGAAGTTTCATTCGTGCAGAACTTTCTTTGTACTGACCAACCGCATCAGCAATATATTCTTCCGCCGCTGCTATTTCCAGTGTAATTAAACTGTCATCGTCATCAAAATCAACCTTTAAAAAGTTTTTAACCTCTTCTAAAGTCATGCTTTTAACCTTTATTTGCTGCTAACGCTCGCAGCCGCAGGAGTTGTATCAAATTCGCCGTAAATATAGCATTTATCAGATTTATCGCATTGAACTACGTCAATGAATTCAATTAAACGAGCAATGGTTGTATTGCTCATAAATCCAGCCTCTGTGGAAGTTGCAAAAGCTACTTGGCCGTTCAAATCTACAAATTTTACTGCTTCTGATAAATTACCATAAAAAATCGGTGCCTTTTTCTCGTTGTTAGGCAACATTGCATCAGAAAAAACATGAATAACTTGACCATTAAACAACTTCTGTGTTGGGTTTACTGGGTTTGGTTGCAAAATCGGTCTACCTGTTTCATCTAATGCGCTATCCATGTAGTCAAAACCGGTTTGATTTGTTACGATGCAAGAGCCAAAAAGTACAGCAGGGTCCAAATCTACATTGATAGAAGATTTCAAAGCCTTCCAATCTTGCAGAGCTTTTGCAGATTTATTAGATTTCAGTACGGTAATAATCATTTTATTTTCTGTAATTACTGCTTTTTTTGCAAAAACTTCTACGATGTAGGCAATTAGCGCATTATCTGTTAGTTTTAGCAATGTATTAGATAGCTTAATAAATGCAGCTTTTTCTTTTAGAGAGAAAGAAACATTTTTAAATTTAATATCATTGGAATCTTGACCGTCTGTACCATCTGCAAAATCAACCAATTCAGAAACAGTTTCAAAATCTTCGATAGGGAAAGAACCTGTTAGAGCTGATGTTGGGATATAACCGACAACTTCGCGTAAACTTCTGTACTGTCTGATTTTTTTATGAATTAATGTACTGATATCTTCCGGTAAAATATAACTTTCACCATGTTCACCGGTAGTATGTTCTGTAGAGGGTAACAATAAAGCATTTTCTGCTTCTGTTAGCGGAGCACCGGTTACTTTTTTAATCATGGCACGGATAGCGCTTGCATTTTCTTTTGTTTTATCCGCTGTCATACCTTCTTTTTTATCTTTTGCTTCTTTGTTTAAAATTTCTGCTTCTTCTTTGTCAAGTTGCTCTTGTAGAGAAATCGCTTCTTTCAAAATTTTAGCTTCTTCCATTTTCGCTTTCGCTTCATCTACTTTTTTAGCATTCAAAAGTGTTTGAGCATCTTCTTTTAAAGTTTCGAGTTGACTTTTTAGTTCATCAATTTTTTTCATTCTTTTAATTCCTACTTTCTTGTAAAAAAATTACAAGCCGAGTAAATCTAACTCGACCTGCAATAATTCAATATTATTTTCTTTGTCTGATTTTTGTGAAAAATTTGGAACGTGGTTATATTTATCAAAGTAATCCGATTCACAAGCAACAATTTCTTTGCACTCTTCGACCTCTATATCAAAGTATTCTGCTGCTTGTTTTCCAGTCAACCAGGTTTCCTTGTTCACCATTTCTTCTATCGCTGCTCTGGACACATTTTCTTTCACGTGTTCCATGTATACATTCATAATGGATTCTTGACACACATCCAGAGAATCAGCGCATTTTCTTAATTCATCCGCGCTTCCGTATGCATAGCTCCACGGTTTATGTATCATAAATTGCGCATTTGACGGAATCACTACTTTATCCCCCGATAAAGCGATGACACTTGCGATACTTGCAGCGATACCATCCACATAAACTGTTTTCTCGCCTGGATAACGTTTCAAGATATTGTATATAGCTAAACCACCATGAACGGAACCACCGCCACTGTTAATGTAAATATCAATTGCTTGATAGCTATTCAATTCAGCTAAAAAATCCACAATATCTTGTGGACACTTGTCCTCTTCATACCAATACGATTGCCAGCTATCAGAAACGATGTCACCATAAAAATATAACTCCGCTTTGTTTTCTCCCACAGAGTTAAATTTTAATGTGCCTTTATTTTCTTTTTGCTTTGTTTTAGTGTTCCTTTGAGTAAACGTATAAATCTTATTCACTGTTATCACCCCCTTTCTTTGTATATTGCTTGCCTAATTCAGAAAGAGGGATGCTTGCTCCGTTGCCGATAATCAAGCGGTCAGTTCCTTTCTCAAAAGTCAAATTTTCTTTCTCTCTTGCTTCTGAGATTTTTAGAAAGCCGTTATTAATTCCAATTTGGTGTGCTTGATACCTTGTTAAAATATCGCTTCTCAGAATTGCATCTACATTGAATCTGAAATATTTCCCACTACTTCTTTGTTGCAGCGTAAGAAGCTTATAATCCATTTCCTGTTCATAGCTGGTAACAACATTTTGAAGTGTATCTGAGTAAAACGCCCTGTTTTGTTGTTCTATGTTGTTGTATGTGGATTTTTCCATATCATTTAACTGAAAGCCTTTCACACCGAAAGCATTCGCTATTTGGCGAGTGGTTAACCCTTGCAATTCAAAAAATTGATTATTTACAAGCTTTGTTTCCAGTTGTTCCACTTTAAAGTCAGTTGGAATTGGGATTACTTTGCCTGCATTTTTAGCTCCACCCATTTTTGAAAACTTATTTACAATCTTTTGTCGCTTAGCTTCGTTTAAATCACCGATATATTGAACTATAATCGGGTCTTGTAAGCCGCTACTGTACTTTTCCTTTATGACTTCTCGCGCCATTTTTTCGCTGTTAATGGTATCACTTAAATATTTTTTTATCGACTTTCCTTCAATTCCGTTTAACGCAAAGTTTTTAAAGTGTACAATTTCATCGCTTGTATATACCTCATCTCCATACTTTGAATCATGATAGTAGTAATATACTGCATTTTTCTTATTAAGGACACTGGTATCATCAATGATAATCTCCATATTTCTACTGTCTAGGAGATAAAGCGCTTTTATTTTTCCACGAAGTGTACTTATAAGCCAGTACGCGTTACCGTACTCTAATCTTTGATATTCAGTAGACCATAAAAAATCGTGGGGCGTGATATATGGGTTCGGTCGATACTTTAATACTTGTGCAATATCGTCATCTATCTTCTCGACATTTCCGTCACTAGACATCTGCATTAGTTTAATCGGGAGTTTTGCAAGTGCGTTGCACCTTATCTGCATACACGCGTAGTAAGTAGCACTATTTAACATTGAACTGGAAATATCTCCAATCTTTCTTCCAAAAAACATCTCAAGTTCTTCTAGCGTTGGATTTACGCCAATAGTTTCAACTTCGTTTTTAAGTTGTTTGTTTTTATCTTTTTTAAACAGGTTCATGTTTCACCCCCTCTCTACCACTCTTCATTATCTAGCCATTCATCAGTTAAGGTTTCGTCAAAAAACTCATGGTACAGCGCCAATTTAAATGCACACAGCAATGCATCCACAGGGTCAATTCTTTTCTTTGCTGTATCTTTATCAATTTTTATCAGTCCGTTACTCTGCTTAATAACTGCGTTACTCATAGCAAAGTTTAAAAGCGGATTACAAGTATATATCACATTCCCTTCATACACTTTTTCCCGAAATCCCGCTGTACTTTCGTTTAAAGAACGGTGCGATTGATATACCTCTTCCACCAGATAACCTTCATTGGATAAATCCATCATCATTTTGCTGGCATTCGCTGGGTCAAAACACAAACATTCTATTTTCCAGTTGTTTTTTTCGCATATATCTTTTACATATTGCATTACTGCACTCTGATCAACAATCTCTGTGTTTGTAACCGTTAAATAGCCATTTCTTTCCCACGCATCATATGGAACTTTGTCTTTTATGATTCTTTCTCTCAATTTTTCTTTGTTTGGAATGAAAGAATGCGAAAAACACACATAGTGAATCACCTTATTTCCATTTTTATCAACTTTATCTGTTTGAATAGGAAAAACGAAAGCCACTGAAGTTAAATCTATTTTGGCAGACATATCAAAACCCACATAAACCGGTTGTCCATCCAGTTTATACGGAACTTTTTTCACTTCGCATTTTTTCCATTTAGCCATATCCATATATCCGTTTTCTTGAGCTTGCACCCAAATATTCAGCACTTTTGTCAAGAACATAGTCATTTTTTCAGGAATTGATTTTGCTATATCATAAGCTTCTTGTATCTTCTTAATTCCGTCAGGATAGGTTGCGCGAATCGGATTGGCTTTTAGCCATGTGTTAAGACTTCCTATATCGTCATTTACCTCTGCTTCGCAAATATCCACAAAGTAACTTTCATTTGATACATCTACATCAGGATTCAAAATTTTTGAGCAGTACTCATACTCTTGTGTGTAACACGGATAAGTTAAATCAACGCCGGCCGTTGTAATAATCATAAGTAAGTTTTCTTTTGCATTAGCACCCAGTCCTAAGTCGTAAAATTCAGTTGTTGGCTGCTGATGATATTCATCCAGTACTAATACAGCTGGGTTAGTTCCATCACCTTTTTGTCCATCTTCTTTACTCAACGCTTTAATAAAACTGCCTGTTTTCTTGTGTTCAATAATATTTTTTGTGATTTTAAATTTTGCACGCAAAGGGCTTCCTTTTAAAAGATTATTACATTCATTAAAAATAATTTTAGACTGATCTCTTTTTGTACCAGCTGTATACGTTTCATATATTTCGTTATTTCTGGATGCACCATATGAAATCTCATAAAGTAAAACACCTGCTTGCTCTTGGGATTTTGCATTTTTTCTTCCTACTTCTTTAAAAGCTTGAGTGAAACGTTTATATCCTGTATCTTTATGCCTCCACCCATAAATCTGACATAATGAAAACTTTTGCCACGTGGTAAGCTGGATATATTGTCCCGCCAACGTTCCTTTGCTGTGTTTCAACAAAGAAAACCACTTCACAATTTTTTGCGCTTCTGCTTCATTCCACACAAAAGGAAAGTCATCATCTTCTTGTTCTGATCGCGTTAAATCGTTCAAAAATCTCTTGCAAGCCCAAATGTGTTTTGTTCCATTTTTTTCAGGGTTACTGATGCAGTCATGACAGTAGTGAATCAATTCATCTTTAATACTTTTAAATATCTCCAAAAGTATCCTCTATTTCTTGTTGTGTTTCTTCGGCTTTTTTAGAACCTATCTTTAGCCTACTGTCAATTGTTAAACCACACAGTGATGCAAAACTTCTCATTTCAGTCGCATAATTTTTTTGTATTTTTATGAGAGGGTTTTCAGCTGTTGTAGTGCTTCCGTTTGGCATAGTTTTTTCAACAGTTAATTCTTCATTCTTTAATTGATTAGTCGCTTCTACATACAAGGCAAAAGAATTACAATACCCGGCTATATTATTCAAATCTAAATTTCCAACTACGTCAATTTTATTAAATTCTTTAACAACACGATTAAATTCTTTTATTGCTGTTTGATTTATAAGCCAGTCCGGAGGCATATCTAATTGAGATTTTCCTACACTTACCAAATTCTCTGCCTCTGCTTTATTCAATTGTATTTCAACCCTTAAATCTCCTTTTTGTTCTGCTAGTAGCTTTCTAGGCCTCCCCAATTTTACACCTCCTAAAAAATCAATATTTACAAATTTGCATAAAGAAAACTAGGCCTGCGGTTCTTCTCGCTTTATATAAAACATTTTCATGTACCCCCTATACCCATTTCCTTCCTAAACCTTAAAACCAAATCTCGCAGTATAGAAACCACTCTTTTTTTATCTTCTTCACTCTTCCTCATAAGGTCATGTAAAGCTTGATGATTTGAATCTGTTAGGTATATCAGGTTGGTATCTTCTAATCTTTTGTTCCAATCGTCTTTTAACGGCACTATATGGTGCATTATTCTGCCATAGCTAATGACGTCATTGATATACAAGTCATATATATCCAGCTGATGATACACATCTATCATGTACTCTCTTTTCTTTCTCCACTCTTTGGATAAGTAAAAGCTTTCTATCTTATCATCAATATATATTTTTTCATGCTTGTACCTTTTCTTACTGCACTTACACTTAGTACCAGCTGGTAATCTCTTACCACATCTGTCACATCTTTTGTATATAGGTACTGTAATCACCTCAATAAAAAAAGACCATGCATCAAGCACAGTCTTGCGTTAATGTCCTCTACTGGGCCACATCAAAGAGAGGTGCGAGAGGTCTCGTTTGGACTAGCTGACAAGGTCATGCCCTTGCTTGATACCACTATCGCGATATAACCAGCTATATATATTCCGTGTCGCCACTACGGATATTTTATGTGTGTTTCCGTGGAATGCCGCGGCACACAGGCGAAAAAATAATTAAATTGCTTTTTTGCTATACCAATCCGGTATAACACCACCATGTTGTTGTCTTATTAAATTTCTATTTTCTTTTACTTTTCTAAATGCTGGTACCAACCTTGTGATATTTGTATTAATTAATTCATCAGATATTCGTATTACATCCCACTCACTTCCCAAAGCTAGACAAATTAAATTATCTCGTATTTGCTCTTTTTGTTCAGTATTTTTATTGTGATATAACACTCCATCGACTTCCAGCACTATTTTTTCATCAGGCAAAACAAAATCAGCTTTATAACGCCCTAATTTAACCTGATGTCTAGCTTTAATATTGTTTTTAACAAGCTCAATAGCAACCATAATTTCTTCTGTACTATCAAACCAACCATCTGTAAACAATTTGTTGTGTATTTTTTCAAACGCCGTAGTATAACACTTAATATTCTTTTTAACTTTTTTAAATCTGCTAACAGCATTTTGAAATTTTCTTTCTTTTAATTCATGGGTTGCTATAACTCTATTTTCTTTATCTGATAAATATTTATCCAGTTTGCACCCTTTACATGTGAATGTTAAGTTCGGTCTATAAGAATATGTTAACATCGGTTCTCCGCACACATGGCAAAGTGGATAATATACAGTCATACCGTTTAGTTGTCCAGTTTTAATATTATCATTTAAAGCATCAACATATGACATTTCGATTATCCTTTCTGGTGGACTTCGCCCACCTTGACTATATCATAGTTTTTATAGGACATACTAGGACATGTTATGTATTTTTATTTGAATTAATGCCTTTCCATGTAATCTCGTAATATTTCGATAACCATAACCCATCATAACGGAAATTTTTTCCCACGTAAATCCATTGATATACCGATAACGTAAAAGCACCCTTAAAGTATCATCTTCTACAGTATGAAGTGCCTTCTCAATATCCTCTTTTACTTCATATAGCAAATCTATCTTTTTATTAATTTTTTCTTCTTGCTCTTCCAGCTTTTCAATAGTTGACTGTGTTCTATTATTTTCTCCTGTACCTTTCGGCATATCGCTGTAAGTAGGAGTTATTTTTGTACCAAGTGAAAATATTTCATCTTTTTCCATAAGCAATTGATTTACTTCTCTATCTATCTTCCTATATCTTTTTAGATATTCTTTCTTTTCTTTAGTCGTCATATCTTTTCTTCTTTTTCCTCCCTCTCAAGTCACTTATATACAAAATCACACAAAAAATCAGTACACTACCTGAAAGTATCGTACCTATCAAAAAGGCCCACCAGTAATGTAAAACTATAACGAAAGATATATGTAGCGCCAAAGTTATTGTTGATACTAAGCAGATGAAAGATGCTATTATGCAGAGAATGGTAATTATGTTTTTATTTTTCATCTATAATTCTCCCGCATTTAACACACCGTTTGAACTCTTCGACAATTCTACCTCCTTCAAAAATCTTCACTTCTTCTATATTGTCACTTCCGCATTTATCACATACTTCACTATTCTTTCTCCTATTCCACACCTTCGCAGCCTCTTCTTTTGCGCAGTAATCAAGGCTTTCTATAAAGGATTTTGTTTGTAAAGCGCATTTTTTACATAGTACCTTTACAGAGGATGGCGTTGCATCAATATATCTAGTTTCTTTCATTTCTGCTTCCCCGCCACAGCAGGGACATTCTTTTAATTTAATTTTTTCCATTTTGTTCACCTTCTTTTTTCATCAACCTAACCATGCGTGCAATAGCTTCCGCATCATTTCTCTGTACTCCTTGGCTCATAAGCAACTTTATAAATCTTTTTCGTGTCATTCTGGTTCCTCCAAATCCATTTTTGTGATGATATACCCTTTGCATCTATATCCCCTACGGTAACAAGAAGCTACAGAACATTGGCGAACCCCCATCGCTTCGCAGGCTTCTTTTTCAGAATCGAACTTAATTTTCTCGTTTCCTTTTGAGAATACATATTGAACTCTGTTCGTTTTATGTAGCTTGCGAATATTCTTAATATTTCTTCTTCCTGCTTCGGAAAGGTTCACAGACATCGGGATAAAGCAACACGTTTTAGGACTATACTGCTTTTCTCCTCTTGAAAATAAATCCTTATCAATCGACATTTTGCCGTTCTTCATCCATTCAGAATATCCTGGTAATTTTTGAATATCTTCATAAAAGTTAGATAAATAAAACCATCTTTCACAAACAGAGCAATCCTTATAAGTTTTGCCTTTTGTTCGTTGCAATTGTTCCTCATCATAGCAACGACGCAGCATATCAAACCAAAGGGAATATACTCGTTTATTGTTTTTACTTTTAGTCCATCCAGCCGGCATATCGTTTACTCCACCGTACTTATTCTTTGCCATTATCGTCCTCCCGCATAAACGCTCCGCAATTAGGACAGAAATGCATATAATACAAGTAGTCTTCAAAAGACCACTCTCCTGTAAGTGAAAATTCAACTGCGCATTGAGAACATTTGGCGCAATCCTCATATTCATGTTCAACTAACTCCCATATTCCATGCGTTTGATTTTCCAGTATAAACAAATGCTCTGGAAGTAACGCTGTACCTTCAACAAAATCCTCATCTCTTGCATTGAGTACATATTCTTTATTGACTACAAAAGTATCCTTATTAAAAATAAATCCTTTTTGGTATCTATACATTTTTCATTCCTCCGGCAAGCTAGGTAATGGCATCCAGTGGGTAATCATATAGTCGTTGGTACAGCAATCTAAATACCAGACTTTATCATAGTAACCCGTGCGCACGTGAAGATTACGAGCATCTTCAAAAAATACAGCACAAACTAGGTATGTCCCCCTCGTTTCCGGCAGCCTATCTTTTACACTTATCCACTCCATATCACTCACCGTCCAACTCTGCTTGTATAAAAATACTATCTTCTCGGTCTCTCACCAAAGAGCCCACTTCCGCAGTCGATAAGTTTTTAATATAGCCGTTAAAAAAGTCAACAATACAAATATTTTTAATGTTGCCTGTTTTCATTCTCTCTAAAACTTCATCAAATGAAATAATTTTTGCTTTCATTTTTTATTCCTCCGTTCAATTAATTTTTCTATCTTTTTATCTTTCAGTTCGATTTCTCCACCTAAAAGTCGCTTTATCACTTCATGTGCACTCCTATTGCTGTTACAAACACAAAACGGATCTTTATCAATCAAGATTATGGTTTTGTATGTAGAACAATAATTTTTTACCCGTTTAGTTTCAATTAACATTTTTTATCCTCAACCAGCATTAAACGAAGCCAAAACAACGCCTTTTTCAACGGATTCATCAGCTACTCCAATCTTTCGGCACTTCACGTCGCTGGGCATTTTTACCCAGTCGTATGTAGCTAGCCACATACTATCAAAAAAAGTCCCGTCTGGATGAATCTTGACTGCTTCTTCTTCACTTTCTGCGCAAACAATAGCGGAATCGTATGTATCCCAACCCACGTTTACATCTTGCGTTAATAAATATAAATTCATATGCATACCTCTTTCATAAAATCCTTGTACATCATGCTTGATTGAATCCCTGTATTATTCTGATACTTCCCACTGTTATACAAATCATAGTCACCTTTTATGGTGTGATAATAGATTTGGCATACTTCAATATCGGGATAAATAATCAATGGATGAATACAATAAATTTCCAATGTCCAGTAACCTGCAAAGCCAATATCTCCGAAACCGGCGGTTACATGAATACACAATCCCAAACGACCTGTAGAGGAGCGTCCTTCTAACATAGGTACATATTTACTGGTAGTTGTAAATTCTTTAGTTCTTCCCAAATACAACTTATTTGGTTCTAATAATAACCCTTCTGGTGGAATCACTAACTTTTTAGTCGGATTAGGCTTTTTCATATCTAAAACATCATCTTCATATACCAATAACTCGTTATGCAGCGTTAAGTTATAGCTGTTTGGGTTTACTTGGTTACGATGGAAATGGTTTATTACAATATTTCCATTATTTATTTCTCTTTCAATTTCTTTTCCAGATAAAATCATAAATCCACCTCAATCCAGCACAATCACTTCACCGCAAAACGGACACGTTAGTGTTTTAGTTGACTCTACAACTTTACCTTCTGCATAAAATTTTATTTCCTCAATTTTTATTGTATCTATCAATTTAATGTATCTATTTAAGTACCACTGAGCTTTCTTTAAATCCTCGATTTTACTTGAACTTTCTTTTAACCCTGCACGACTGATATACTTAACAATATTTCCTAGATGATACCCCAGTTTTTTATCCTCTATGTAGTCAATCACTTCGATATTCCCCTGCGTATAATGAGATGGGTGGTTTATATTATCTTTCATCTAAATGCCTCCTAAATAAACTCGATTACAAGTTCTTTTTCAAAAGCTTTTGCTACACGCTCTAACGTCCTGATGCTAGGATTTCCAATGTCATTTACTAGCTTATTAATTTGTGTAATACCTACTCCTGATTTATCCGCTAAATCCTGTTGCTCCCATTTTTTCACTTTCATTAACGCTTTCACTTTTTCACCTATCGTCATTTATCATCACCCCATAACAAAGGTTGTCCACACTTAGGGCAACTTTCAACTCTTTTTGTTCTTGATTCGGTTACATATCCCAAGGAGTAACAGCAATAGGGACAAACATATAACATTTCATCAAAATAAAAAGATAGCTGTATGACCGATTCTGCTGCTGCGTTATTTCTTCTCGTTTTCATCCAAAGATAACCTCCCATCCATAATACGAACCATTTTTTTACATAGTTCACATCCATGTAATTCAATATCTTTATTAACCTTACCCATAGCAACCCGCAAATCGTCAAATTGTCTTCCTCTGGATAGCAACAACTTTTCTTTTTCGGACTGTTCTAAATAAGCACTTTTTATTTGTCCTCTTTCTTTTTGCGCCTGTTCCTTATCCAGATAACCTAAACGATAATCATGATATACACACCGCATAGATAGATACGCGATTTGTTCCGATTGCGCATGATATTTTGGTAGAGGTTGACTTTCAAACGCTAGTTTTTCTATTTCGTTAAAATCCGTCCACATATTTCACCTATTAATAAATAACCATAGTATACATTGTGTACATATGTATACAGTGACGTATACGCTCTAAACAACGCTGTTATGCGGCTTTCAAGATTTTGTGTACGTGTGTACGTTTTTTTTGAAATTCTCTTACGCGCGAGAAATTTTATATTATTTTTATTATTTTTATCTATATAATAGGGTGTGTTAAAACTTGTACACAACGTATACACGTATACAACCGCATAATTGCTAGCTTTTTTACATTCTAACTCGTATACGCAACGTATACATTAATCATCTTCTCCTAAAAAATGATAGTCATTTTCTTCGGTATCAGACAAAAGTGTTAAAGATACACAATTACAAGGAACTCCATTGATTCTTTTGGAAATCGTATTTCTGTTACTTTTGGTTTCAATTAACCTTTTTTGTTTGAGCCACGAAAGAAAAGAACTACTATTAAAATTGCCCTCATCACAAATACGATTAAATGCGTTTCTGATAATATAAACTTTTCCTTCTTCTAATCGTCCTAAAACTTCGGTTATCTCGCTACTTCCGCAAAATTTATTTTTGTTTTGAACAACATATTCGCATATGTACTCATAAGCACGCTGATTCACAGACACAGCCTCTTTGCTTTTTAAAAATTCGCTGATTTCTTTTACTGTTAACGCCTTTTCATCTTTAAAAATCCAGTCCGTTACCAACTTATCCGCAGTTAATACAAGAGCGGCAGCACCCGCTTGTTTCTCCATCGTATCTTCTGTTTTGGTCTGTGCGTAAATCTGCTCATAGATAATTTGTGCCGCTTCTATCATTTCAGGCGCTTGCAACAGTTCAACAAACGCTTTACCAGCAAAGCCGTAATTTGATTTTAAAAGATTTGCAACATAACGAGGGTCATCAAACAGTCTTTCTGTACACTCTACCTCTAAAATACGGTTAACCGCGCCACCACCAGACGAAGCATTTGTAATAGGCATTTCTCCGCTTGTAATGATACAATTCGACCATGTGGGAGTTTTATCTACTCCACCACTTTTATTACCTCTGGTGCGTCCCGCGCCCTCGGAAAGCATATAAATAGATTGGTCGAAGTCTTTTTTATCTTTTATGATTTGTAGTTCATCTAATATAAGCGGTAAAGAGTTAACGAAGGCAGCGGATTTTTCACGTCCTACTGATGTGCTGTTAAAAGTATGAATATATCTGCCAACTTCGGGATTCGCCCACACGCTGGCCGCTAACATCAACCCTACAGTTTTACCTACCTCTGTTCCTCCCCAAATGTGAAGAAAGAATGGCAAACCACCTAACGGCTTTACCAGCACACTGGCGAAACTTGCAGCTAAAATCAAGCGCGGAAATACATTTCCTGACCGTACCTTTTTGGCAAGCTCTAACCATATATCATAGTCACCGTAACACTGTACGCTTTCAAAATATGATTTAAAGTTCACATCTCCGTCAAACACTAAATTTTCAACATATGGGGAAAATCCTTCTCCATCAATCCAACCTAAACGGGAAACGCTGTTTTTTTCGGGAATTAAGTCGTAATTTAAAGATTCAACATCATGTAAGTACTGCACTAATAATTTTGAATTTTCACTTGTTACACCTACTCCAACATTGGCAAGCTCTAAAATTGAGTTATTACTTGCTAATGTCTTTTTATCCGCTAAAGTGCTACGCCACTGCTTTCCTTTACGATAAGAAATCATTAGTTTTTCTACTCCCGTATCAATGTTGACAAGGCGCATAATCGGTAAAATCGGATGATTACAGGCGAATTTTTCTCCATAGTCCGTTTCAATAGATACTCCAAACTCGTCAGCTCTCCAAGCCCCGCAGCTAAGTTCAAGTGCTTGTCCTTCAAACTGCGTCACACTGTCCAAAGCTATCGGTTTAGTCAACTTCTTTTTCTTCTTTACGTATTCTGAAAAAATTTTGCGAAAATTCTTAACATTGACCTCTTTAGCGTTATTTGACATTTGAGTTATAACACGCTCTAATGTAAAGCTATCATCTATGTACTGATATGCGTATTCATAAGGAGTTGTACTGCTAATATAATCTTCATAGGTATATATCGGTATTCCGTTTATAATCGATTCTTCCGTCACCCGTACACCTCCTTCCATTTTCCAAAAGTATTATATGTATCAAGCCAATACTCTAAATAATCTGTGTGGTGTAAAGCATATATAAAAGCAGGGTTTAACTGCTCGTTTTGTGTTTTCGGCGCCAATCTCTTTCTTTGCAGCCATAGTGTACGAAACCAACAACTTACAACATAATAATGATCTTTATACATCATTTTTAAATTATCAACTTTTTCTTTTTCTGATTGAATTTCTTTCCAACGAGCGTCTAAATCTCTTTTACGGCTTTCTGATTGTTGGCACAAACCAAGTCCAAAATCGTCATCTAATCGTATGATTGCGCTGCCAAAATCAATCTTAAAAAGATGGGCAACAAAGCTGATAACGTCACCGCCCATACCGCAGCCAAAGCAATAAAATGTATTGGTGTCGGTATAAATGCGTAAGCTAGGTGTTTTTTCGTTATGGAAAGGACACGAAATAAAACCTTTTTTAGGTTTATATCCGTATCTATCAATTACATTTTGGATAGTGATAAGCCGTTTTATTTTATCAACATTATTATTGTAGTAATTCATCTACAACACCGCTTTCCAAGCGCTCTTTTAGCTCATAATAAAGGGTTTTATATATCAGTTGTCCTGTGAGTTTTGGAGTGCAAAATAAGATATGTGTTCCGTATCTTGCTTCCCATGCTTTTAAGCTGGCTACCAAAGCCATAGGATTCAGCTGACTTCGGTAATTTCCTGAAAAAATATCTTCCCAACTGGTATTTTCTATTAGTAAATAAGGTTTTCCGCCTGTGCTTTTTAATCTGTCAAACTCACGCACAAACCTTTTACGACCACGTGTGAAATTGGAACATATTTCATCTGCGCTCATTTTACGTTCAATGACTACTTTATCCGCTAAAGAATAAATAATTCCGTTTGGTAATGTACACTCGCAGCTATAATCTCCAGAATCTAACTTTTGTCTTTTATGAGGACACTGCATTGATTTCAATCTTCTATGTAATGCAGCCGTTTCCTGTTCCCTAGTATCATAAATAACAGTCATACTAGAAAGACAATCTCTTACTTCAAATGGTGTCATGTAAACCACCCATTAAAACGGAAGGTCTTCATCATCAAGAAGTTGCACCGTTTCAGGCTGTGTACTTCCTGTAGGTTGCACAGTAGATTTATTTTGCAATGGTTTATCTTTAGGAATTTCAAATTTGTTTTCTCTAATTATACTTACAGATACCGCTTTACATGGTTGTGTTTTCCAACCACTTCTATTATCGTATTCCCACTCTTCACGTCTAAATAAACAACCAAACACTTTCCCTTTCAGTGTGGTTTCGTCCCAATCCCAGTGATAACCTTGGTTGCTTTCCTCAACCGCTTCTGTGAACGCTTTAAAAACGCTTATTGTCCAATTATCCTTTTCTGTTCCATCTTCTTTTGGCAAGTATAGTTTTAGGACACCTCTCCATTTTTTATCTTCCGTATTTTGATTTTTATAATCATTTTTGTAATAGTCTTGATATTCACCCTCTGCAATATCCAAACTTACATCCAGTCTTGAAAAATCGCCGTTCCTTCCACTAAAAGTCACTTCTTTTGCATCCATAATTTTTGCGACATATCCACCTGCCGGTAACGCTACAAAATCTCCTGCTGCTTTTACATTTTCCCAGTTATTAAATTTTCTCATTTTTTATTCTCCTTATTAAATGTTATAAAATTCTCTTATTTTGGTATCTACAAATTTCAAGTCGTTATCAATCGTTATGCTATCAAATAGCCCCACAGGACTTTTAACGGTATCCATGCCATTTGTTTGCGTAGTAAACATATATTTTCCATCTTGAACCAGTGTTTTTAATACGATGGTAAACATGCCTTCTAATGTGATTTTTTCATCTAACATTCTTCCGATTGTTTTAAATTTTTCGTTACCATTATTATCACGCTCTATATGCCCCAAAAAATAAACAATCACATCACTAGGCAAATCTTTTATGACCATTTGCACCAAATTCCAGAAATTCAATGCAATATCGGTAAATTTTTGATATCCGTTTGATTTGGCATTGCGCATAAATTCATTTACCATTAAATACTGTGCATCATCTATCACAATGGATTTTGTTTTTGAGCGTAAAATCACATCTGAAATTAAATTATAATCATCAGAATTAAATGGCTTTAAATCCGTTTTAAAAGGAAGCGGCTTATATCCTACATTAATAATGCCAAGCTCTCCATCCTTAAAATTTCGCATAGAAGTTGTTTTTCCGCTTCCCGATTCCCCAATTATGAGTACAGGAATCCCCATAAAATCACTCCTTTATTTTCAGCGGACACCGCTCTCCAATACAGTTCAACGGGTCAAGTATCCACTCGCTTGTTAAGCGACAGCTATATCTTTTATAGTTTTCTTCGTATTTTAAAAAGAGCCAGCACCAACGGCAAGCGATATCACCGTTAGGGAAATTTATTTCAACTTCCGTTTTTCCTTTTTTGTATGAGGATACGCCGTTACTCTTCATCTTCTCGCACCTCTCTCCAATCTCCGCTATAAAACCAATCAACAAGCATTTTTTCAAATTCATTTGTCATTTTTTCGTCCGGTTCTGCCAGTGGTCTTTTATCATATCCCAGCTTTGACATGGCATAAGCCACAGCTTCCTCTTTATATACCAGTCCGATATCACGATTTTTGCATATCCCTTGATATCCGATTAATGGCGGCCGCTTAAAAAGTGGATGGTCTTCATATTTCATTTGACAATACTCCTTTATACTTCGTTGCCCCAGCAATCCCAACCTTCTACTTGCTGGCGCGCGAAAAGCTCTATTTTGGGTAAATCCCCCATTAATTCAACGATTTTATCCCTTACAATGTCAGGTTTTTGACTATGAGAACGAATCTCAGATTCAACAATTTGGGACAAGCTTCTCGTTAAAAACGTTGGCTTTTTACCCATTATCCCGATTAGACACAACTCTGCATTGCCTCTTGTATAATGTCCAAGCCCAAGATGAATTTTTCCGTTTTTTGTTCTCTTTATCCAGCAAAAACCGCAAGTTTTATATGTAAAACCCCACGATTCCATTACCTGAAAAGCTTTATCTAGCATCGGCATTGTTATCCACATGAAAAGAATCGAATTTTCTTTTGCTATATTTTTAATCGGAAGAGCTTTTATGTCACTTAAATCCATAGTGTCATAAAAACTGGCAGCCCCCCTGATTTCCCCGTGAATTCCTTTCATTTTCATTTTATCTCGATACGACCAAGGTGGATCAGCATAGATAATGTTATACTTCTTATCTGTGTTGAAAATATCCACTACCATTGACACACATCACCTTCCCTTGCTATAATGAATATGGTTTTTATTGCTATTGCCCTTAGTAGGAGTTGCCGCTCCTCTGGGGCTTTTTCTTTTTTTACTTAAAAAGTGATGGACTACTGCAAGTAAAGTTATCCCTGCGATACATACAGCTTGTCCTATAAAAAAGCCTGCTGTATCAAGCCTGCCTTGCTCAAAGCTCCCGACTACACCAAGGGCTGATATAGTCAAGGCAAAAGTCAGTCCGATTGTCACCCAGTCAAATATCTTTCTCATTTAGTCATCTCCTATCACTACTTGTGGCAGCTTGAATTCTATGCCTATAAGCTTATACAAAGCACACAGCTCTTTAAGTGTCATATTAGAAGCATCTTTTATTCTTTGATTAACGGTACTCCTTGACATACCTAGCTTTATTCCTAGCTCTTCTACACTTAATCCTTTTTTGTCCTTGCAATGCTTCATGACACATGCTGCTTGCTTTTTATTTTTTTCAAGCACAATGTCTTTTCCATATGTTACTTTTGGCATTCTCTCACCTCCTTTCTGTGATTTTAATTAACATTTTATGTGAATCTAGTTCACTAGCTTTTCTATTTTTGTTTTTGCTTTGATTGCCCTCTCTCCCATATAGTGGTAAAATTTGTTTGGAGAGGAGGTGAGCATTATGAGTGAAAATGAATTGACTAAAGATGCTGAGTATATGTTGTGCGCCTTATATAAAAGCTATCTCGACAGAAGAAAAAACGGCGTTAATAAACATGATGCTAAAATGTTTGGTTCATCAGAAAATATTCATAAAGATTTTATGAATGAATGGATTTTTCAGGATGTAGATGAGACTTGTCGAGAACTCTCACGTGCTGAATATTTACATAACAAATATGCTGACAATATTGCTTATTTCGTAGTTTTATCTGATAAAGCGATCATTTATATGGAAACCAGATTTGAAAGAAAAATTAATAAAATAGTAGACTATATGGCTAAAATTAAAAATGTTATTCCTTTTGTTTAGATTTGGGATACTCAATACCAAAAGTCTCTGCAAACTCAAAAATCACATTTTCCCAATCATCTACAATTTCATTTAAATTTTTACGTCCATCTTTAAGCGTTTGCTCTAAGGTGGACATTCTTTTTTCCAGGTTTAAGATTCTTTCTTCTTGTGTCATGCTTGCTCCTTTCTTAGTCGGTTTTTGTTAAGCGATGTTGTCTTGCTCTATTAACGGATAAATTCCTAATCCTTTTAACAAGTCATAGATAAACAATCGACCTTTTTGTGTCCAGTAAGTATGAATTTTACTGTGTTGTTTTCCGTCAGAACCGTTATACACTTCTGTTTTTGATTTGGTATACCCTTTGTCTGCGTACTTTTGATACAGTAACCATACTCCACCTTGCTTAAATTGCACTTTATTTTCATGCAAAATATTATTTAGCCATATTGCACTTTTACCATAGTCTTTTGCTATCTGTGTGGCTGATACTACATCAGGTGTTTGTAACACAACATCGTAATAACTTGCTTTTGGACTAAACTCAGCCAGCATTTGCTTTTGTTGCAGATTTTCTGTTTCTAAACACTGAATCTTTTCATCTGCAATTTTTAAAGCCCTTGCCATTACCTTTTCAGGACTGTTCCATTCCTTTTCTAACTGAATAAAATATTGACGTGCCTGCTTTCCTTTTTCATTACGCTGTAACATAGAAATTTCTTTTGCCATTTCTATTGTTAGTTGGTGGTCTTGCAATTCTTGTTTTGCCAGGGTGTTAAAAACTTTACACCCTAAATAATCAATCGCTTCTGCAAATCCATATTGTTTCATTCTTTCAAACCATGAAGAATATCTCTCGGTTACACCTAAAAAATTATGTAGGTCTCTTCCCATTACTGTGGGACGTTCATTTTCATATGTAACTTTTATTAAATGTGTCATAGTTACTCCTTTCTCCCTATATTGATTTATATCTTTTCCTCTTTTATAATCAAAAAGTACTAATTATTTGTGAGGTTATAAAATGGTTTACTTTGATAAAAAAACTCTTTCCATTTTGAAGTTTATAAAGCACAGTGGCAAAAATGGTGTTACGTGGCAAACTATTTTGAATGAATGTAAAGATAAAGAAGTATCTATTCAACTATTAGAAAACCTAACCAGAGAGAAATATATAGTTACACAAAATGAATGCGGCGAATGGGTAGACTTTAAAACCTTAGAAAAACAGCTTCCTATCCACCAGAACTCTCACTTCAAATCATTTGCAACGCCAAAAGGAAATGAGTTAATTGAATTAAGATGTTTTAATTTTTGGAAATGGGTTATTCCTACCGTTATATCAATTATTTCCCTTGTAATTAGCACTGTTTCTTTTTGGATAAACCTCTTAACTTAAAAATAGCGTTATCGCTATAAGTGAAACTATCAGCGATACTATAGATACTGCAAATGATATTTTACTTAATAACGCCCACCTGTCGATTCTAATACTTGTATACATTATCTGTTCATGAACATAATTAGCAGAAAAAACTTGTATGCCATCAATTTTTATTACGTATGGCTCCGGTTTTCGTTTTTCCCTCTCTTCCTTTTCTTGAATCTCACGAGAATAAAAATATTCAGAAAGAGACATTTTGGGAGTTGTATTCTTTTCTTCCATTTTTGTTTTTTATCCTCCTTTCTTTTTTATGTGCAACAACTCTTACTTTTTACGTAAGTTTTGCTGCAAAAAAAATATCCAATGCCTTAGTTTTAGTTATCCCAAGAGCTTCAATACTTTTACATATAAATGGGTAAGTGGGATTTTGCCCTTTTAATACATTGTTTACCGTTTCACGGCTTACCCCCATTTTTCGCGACAGAGCAGATATACTTAAATTTTGTCGTCCCATTTCCGCCCTTAGCTCTGGAATATTTACATAATACATATTTATCACCAACTTTCTTTCTACGTAAGTTATTCTATACTAAATTTAACATATTGTCAATACCTTTTAAGTAAGTTTTTTAATATTTTTGCGTTTAAATCTTGCATTTTAAGAAAAATTATGTATAATTAGATATTAGAAAGAGGTTTTAAATATGATGACATTAGGAGACAGAATTAAGGAAAAACGACTTCAAAATAAAATGACTTTACTAGAAGTTGCAAATCGTTTAGGAGTTAAAGAAGCAACGGTACAGCGGTATGAAAGTGGAGAAATAAAAAATTTAAAACAGCATACCATTGCAAAGCTTGCTGAAATTTTCGATACCTCTCCCGCCTACTTAATGGGCTGGGATGAAAAAAATAATATCCTTCCAGAGGGAGCTTTTGAATATAATCCTACACATAAAATCCCGATACTAGGATATATTTCCGCAGGACTTCCACTTTATGCCGAACAGCACATTGAAGGTTATACATATACAGAACTTAACGGAGGTGCGGAGTACTTCGGGCTTATAGTAAAGGGAGACAGCATGAATGCAGCTATGATTTATCCCGGTGCTACTTTGATTGTACGTCGCCAAGAAAGCGTAGAAAACGGAGAAATAGCTGTTGTTATGGTTAACGATGAAAACGCCACAGTAAAACAGTTTCGCAGGGAAAATGATATGGTTATACTAGAGCCGAAATCGACAAACCCAATCCACCAAACACAAATATATAGCTTAAAAAATACAGCAATTCGTATTATAGGGAAGGTTATTGAGGTTAAATATACTATACAATAAAAATAACCGTCCACTACTGCCATAGTGAACGGTTTGAATGGGGATAAATGTCACAACCCCAACATTATTATACTAAATTGGCGTTTTTTGTCAATTTTTAGGGGGAAGTTTTATGGGAATGTTTACAAAAGGTCAAGAAAAAAGGGCAGCTAATGTATACGAAGAGGTCAGACAGTATCTAAAGCAAAAAGACGGAGCGTTACATGTCGTGATGATAAACAGCTTTAGTAAGTGGGGTAACGCAGCTTTCGGATGTGATGACAAGTATACCACTCAAATAGATTATATTTTGCATTGTATGCAGCGTGAAGGGTATCAAATCGTAGATGTAAAATTCAATTCTTTACAAAACCAAGGAATGACAGGAAATTCAGAAGGATTCAACACTTTGATTATGTATAAATAACAAGTAAAAATAAAAAAACGCCCCTACCCTGCGCCAACAGGATAGAGACGTTGACTATATAACCCTAGGGCTACATAGTACAGTAGTTAATACCAAAAATATTGTACCATTGCAGCCTGTAAAAATCAAGGGGCTGCTTTTTTGCGCCCTTTTTTAGGAGGTACAACAATGGCAAAGGCTAAGAAATTGCCGTCTGGTAAGTGGAGGGCTTTAGTATATGACTATACAGACAGTAACGGCAAACGAAAATATAAATCATTTACAGCAGAAACGAAAAAGGAAGCAGAGTTTTTGGCCGCTGACTATAGCTTGAATAAAAAAATGAGGTCAAGCACTCACTCTATCACCTTATACGACGGGTATACAAGATATATCGAAAGTAAAAATAACGTTTTAAGTCCGTCAACCCTTAGAGAGTACAAACGACAACAAAAACATGATTTTCCTGAGCTTATGCCGCTTCCTATACAAAAAATAACTCAAGAAAATATTCAAATCGCTGTCAATCGTGCGGCAGGGCTCTACTCACCCAAAACAGTTCACAATATGCATGGGCTTTTGGTATCTGTCTTATCAATGTTTTTGCCAAATTTTAAGGTAAGCACAACGTTACCACAAAAGATAAAGAAAAAAGTCTACGTCCCTGATGATAAAATGATAAAATCTTTGATGGACGCATGCACAAATCCCGACCTTCTAAAAGCTATTATTTTAGCCTCCATCGGTACACTAAGACGGTCAGAAATAAGCGCCTTACTTGAAAGCGACCTTGTGGGAAACTCCGTAAAAGTGGATAAAGCTATGGTAAAAGATTCTGATGGAAAGTGGGTTGTGAAGCCGCCTAAAACCGAAGAAAGTACACGTACTATAGATTTTCCACCAGAAACTATGAAAATGTTGAGAGAAGGACTACAAGAAGGCGAAAGAGTTGTAAATCTTACTCCAAACTCAATCACTGATGCTTTCGCGGAATTGAGAGATAAAGTCACCACCGAAAAGTTTGGAATTCACAAGCTGCGGCATTACTCCGCTTCCATAATGCATGCGTTAAATGTCCCAGATATATACATTATGGAGCGTGGAGGTTGGAAGTCACGAGAAACACTCCAAAAAATTTACACCCATGCACTAGACGACCAAAAGACAAAAAATGATAAAATTGTTTTAGAATACTTTTCAGAACTGTAAATATGCAAACTAAAATCCGTGTTGCATTTCGTGTTGCATGTGTTGCATTTTTACAGGTTTTTTGTCTGTTTTTTAAGATTTTTGAACCAAATATAACACAAAGAAAACCGCGTAACCAAGCCATTTGACCTAGTTACGCGGTTTTTACGTTGGTACGGGTGACAGGACTTGAACCTGCACGGTCGCCCACCAGAACCTAAATCTGGCGTGTCTGCCAATTCCACCACACCCGCATATTTTGATGCGACAATTTCTTGACGCAAGTAGGATTATATCAAAGCCGCACCAAAAAGTCAACAGTTTTTTACTATTTTATCAAATCTTTTTCCAACATACTCTGCGCTGCAAGCATCGCGCCCAATTTTCCGCTGTGAAAATTGAGTCCACCTTGCATCCAAGCAGCATATGGTTCACGCAACGGTGCATCGGCAGATAACTCGATAGATGCACCTAAAGTAAATGCGCCTGCCGCCATAATCACCTGACAATCATATCCGGGCATATCCCATGGTTCCGGTACAACAAAAGAATCTACAGGCGCTCCTTTCTGAATTCCCTGACAAAATGCAATCAGCGCTTCTTCTTTTTCCAACAGCACTGCCTGTATGATATCTGCTCTCGGTTCATTCCATGCAGGAGTAACATCATAACCAAAATGATTCATTAATCCCGCAGTGAATACTGCTGTTTTGAGTGCTTCTCCCGTTACATGAGGCGCATGAAACGCGCCTAAAAATAATTCCCTGTTATTTCCCAGTGTCGCTCCTATCTCTCTGCCTGTACCCGGAGTTGTCAAACGATAAGCACAGCTTTCAACCAAGTCTTTTCTTCCTGCAATATATCCTCCGGTAGGGGCAATTCCTCCGCCCGGATTTTTAATCAAAGAGCCTGCCATTAAATCAGCACCACGAGAAGTAGGCTCTTCTGTTTGAACAAATTCACCGTAACAGTTGTCTACCATTACAATGCAATTCGGCGCCTTTTTCTTAGCAATTGCCGCAATTTTTTCGATATCTTCTATCAATAAAGATGGCCTTAGGCTGTATCCTCTCGAGCGCTGGATATATACCATTTTTTGATTCGGTTCAATCGCTTGTTCAATGGCCTGATAATCAGGAGTGCCGTCTGCTTTTAACTGCACTTCTTTATAATGAATCCCAAACTCTTTTAAAGAACCGTTTGCATCACCCGTCATTCCAATGACACCTCTTAAGGTATCGTATGGAATTCCTGTTACACTCAGCATGGTATCTCCGGGACGCAGGACGCCAAATAAAGCTACGGTAAGCGCATGGGTTCCGCTTACAAAATTATGGCGTACCAGAGCATCTTCTGCTCCCAACGCCTTTGCATATACCATGTCCAATGCGTCTCTTCCCCTGTCACCGTAGCCGTAGCCTGTAGAAGATACAAAATGACTTTCACTGACTCCTGCCTCATGGAATGCAGCCATCATCTTTTGCTGATTATATTCGGTAATCTCATCAATTTCCTGCAGACGCGGAGTAATTTTCTTCATGACTTCCGCCGCTGCATTTTGAATTTTTGAATCTATTTTAAACTGTGGATAAAACATGTTTTCTCCTTTTAGATTTGTTCTAATTCCGCCCATACACCGCTGTCCGTAAATCCCATTGTGCGGTAAAAAAGCGCATTTTCTTTTGAATTACAATACACATAGATATGCTTCTGATACTTTGCCATGCAATGATACAATAAACTTTGTACAACAGAGGTACCGATTCCTTGCCTCTGATACTCCGGTAAAACGGCTACAGCCCCTATAATGGCGGCATGTTCTGTTTCTGCCACAGTCATTGCACAGGCGATGATTTTTTCTTCTTTTTCATATCCTACTGCCGCTGCTCCCCCATGACGGATTCTATGGGACATATCCAAATAAAACGGCTCAAATTCCGGTACATGAAACGCTTTACTGCGGCAAGCCTGCAATATACTGTATACCTGATGCAAATTGGGAGAAATCGTTCTATTGGTCTGTTCAATCAAATGTGCATTCCATTTCATGATAGTCCCTGTCCTTGCAGGAGTAATATGCAATTGTTCTGCACAGGAAGCATGGCACATCAGACACCTTGCTCCTATCATTTTAATAAATATACAAAGTTCATCAAAATCCGCATTTTCATGAGCAAACAGCGTAATTACGCCGTCCATTTTTGACAGATATGCTGTAGGGTGCTCTGCCTCTTCTTTCTTTTGTATCCAGAAATCTGCAAATGGATAGTTCTCATACATATTTGCAATACATAAAATTCTGCATGCAAAAGAATCTGTTTCCTGATATTGAGCTATCGGGGTCAAGTCTTTCTTTTCTGCCAACACAATCATACTTGTTCGCTGCCTGCAATTCTCTCTGCCAATTTCATAATAAGCGTTTCAGCAGAGTGAAAATCATCTTGTGCTATTTGTCCTACCGCAGAATGCAGATATCTGCAAGCCAACGATACCGCAATGGTGCGCACACCGTCACGGGTAGCATGAATAGCCCCCGCATCATTGCCGCCTGCTACTGCCTGTTTTATTTGGCAAGGCAATTGTTCTTCTCTTGCTGTATCCAGTGCCAAATCGTAATATGCGCGATCATAAATGGTTCCTTTATCCATAAAGGAAATAACCGCACCTTTGCCCAAGCTGCACACATGCTTTTCATTAGGAACACCTGCAACATCTGCTGCCGTTGTGGTTTCCACAACAATTGCGGCCTGCGGCTGTACCTGATAAGTTGCAGTACGAGACCCTCTTGTACCTACCTCTTCCTGTACACAAAACACAAATGTCATATCATAAGGCAATTCAGACTGAATCATATCAATTAAAATGGCACAGCCTGCACGGTCATCCAATGCACGACTGCGTATCATACCGTTTTGCGTATCAAACAGAGAATCAAAACAGACTGAATCGCCCAAATGGACCACTTTTTCGGCTTCTTCACGGCTGGAAGCTCCAATATCCAAATACATATCATGGATTGGAACGGCTTTTCCTCTTTCCTCGGAGTTCAGCAGATGAATGGGTTTTGCACCAATTACGCCGTGAACACCATTACCTATGATAACGCTTCTGCCACAAAGAACGCGTTTATCAATACCGCCTACAGTGGCAAATTTTAAATAGCCATCGTTATCAATATGGGTTACAATCAGACCGACTTCATCCATATGTGCATTTAACATCAGTTTTGTTTTTGCAGGCTTTGCACCTTTTTTCTCTGCAATCACATTTCCCATTGCATCTATGATAACATGTTCTGCATAAGGTGTAATTTGCGCTACAATAAAATCTCGAACCGATTCTTCATCTCCCGAAATGCCTCTTAATGTACACAATTGTTCCAGTAACTTCATATTTGCCATGTCTTTTCCTCCTTTCTTTATCTATGATGAATGTAAGAAGCCATCAGTTTGGCTACACGCTCTATATCTTCCAAGTCCACTACCTCCACAGGTGTATGCATATAACGCAAAGGAATCGAAATCAATGCTGTTCTGACACCCGACTGTGTGGTACCGATGACATCTGCATTGGTACCTGTGGAACCACCCATTACTTCCATTTGATAAGGAATCTCTTCGTCTTTCGCAATATGAACCAATTTATCTTTCATTTCTCGGTCTAATGTAGGGGATACGCCTATCATAGGTCCTGCCCCCAGTTTTCCACATTTATAGGCTGCCACTCCGGGCTGGTCGGCAAAGCTGACGTCTACCGCAATTGCTTCTGTGGGGAAAATACGGAATGCGCCTGTTTTTGCACCTTGGCTTCCGGTTTCTTCTCTGGTACTGAGCAATATAGTCAGCCCACATTTTAGCGGTTTGTCATGCAACAATTGTGCACAGCGAATCAGAGCCGCACAACCGGCGCGGTCGTCCAATGCGGCGGAGGATACACGATGATTCAACAAAGTACGGGGTTCACCGTTGATGATAATGCGGTCACCCAAAGATACCTTTTGCTCTGCTTCTTCTTTGGTCAAACCTAAGTCTACCGCCATCTTATCAACCGGTTCTACTTTATTGCCGTCATCCTCTACCAAATGAGGCGGCAGACAACATACAATTCCGGTTAACGTCTCATGGCCGTATACCGTTACGGGAGCGCCCGGAAGCACACGGCGGTCTACACCGCCGCATGGCGCTATATGCAGAAAACCATCTTCATCAATCTGTGTTACAATCATTCCAATTTGGTCTATATGGGCGTCTAACATCACTTGACGCTCTGCATTTTTATCTCCCATAAAACCAATGACATTTCCCATATGGTCTATGGTTACATCTGTACAATATGGCTCCAATGCTTTTTTTGCCTGAAGTGCTGCAAAGTGCTCATCACCCGGTGTACCTGCCGCACTGCAAAGCTGAAACAGCATTTCTTTTAATTGTTCCATAGTACCCCTCCTTACAACGCATTTACGATATTCTTAAAATGATTTCCTCTGGCTTCAAAATTTGGATATAAATCAAAACTTGCGGAAGCCGGTGATAGAGATACAATATCTCCCTTTTGTGCCTGTTCTTTCGCCAAAGCAACCGCCTTCTCCATAGAGTTGGCATGTAAAATTACAATTTCCTGTTCACAGTAGTTTGGCGCTGCTTTTACAGCAGCTTCTATTTTATCGGCTGTTGCACCCATTAAAATTAATGTTTTCACTTTATCCATAATAATTGGACCAAGTGTATCGTATGGAATTTGTTTGTCATATCCGCCTGCAATTAAAATTATTTTTCTGTCATACAGCTGTAAAGTTCCGTTCGCTGTCCTGGTTGGGCTGGTTCCGATAGAGTCATTGTAATAAGAAACTCCGTCTAGCACTCTGACCAACTCTGCACGATGCGGTACCCCTCCAAAGTTTTTTGCCACTTGGCAAATTGCCTCATGGGGAACATCTCCCCACACTGCCGTTATGGCTGCCAAATAATTTTCCACATTATGTTTTCCGGGAATTTTAATCTCACTGCTATGCAGTACCTCTGTTTGCGTTTCCCCTTCAGACATGACAATCATTCCATCTTGCCTTAAATACGCCCCATATTTGCATGGTTTTGCACTGCTAAACGTGAACAATTGTCCCCTGACATCACTTGCAAACGACATGGTCAGTTGATTTTCTGCATTCAATACTGTTTTGGACGCTGCTGTTTGATGCAGTACCAAATTGCGTTTTGCCTGTACATATTCATCCATATCTTTATGCATATCCAAATGATTGGGAGAAAGATTGGTCACCACTGCAACCTTTGGACTGCGGCGCATAGAAATCAGCTGAAAACTGGATAATTCCACAACCGCCACATCGTTTGTATCTATTTGCTCAATTTCGGGAAGCAGAGGAGTACCAATGTTTCCGCCTAAGTGTATTCGTTTGCCTGCCGCTTTTAAAAATTCTGAAATAATTGTTGTGGTTGTAGTTTTTCCGTCACTGCCCGTAACTGCATAAATAGGACAAGGACAAAGGTCAAAAAACACTTCCATTTCAGATGTTACAACAATTCCTTTTTCTCTTGCCTGTTCCAGCTCTTTTGTATGAAAACGCATGCCGGGAGTGCGGAACATCATATCAACGTCCAATTGCTCCAAATAATGTTCCCCTAATTTTAAGGTGATACCCATTTGCTCCAATTCTTCTCCTGTTTTTCCGAGCTGTTCTTTTTCTCTTTTGTCACAGGCAAATACTATTGCACCTTTTTGACGAAAGATTTTTGCCAACGGTAAATTGCTGCCTCCGATTCCCAGAAATGCAATCTTTTTTCCTTTGATATCTTCAAAATAGGATTCCACTCTACTATCCATCGCAATGCCTCTTTCCATTTTGTACTCATACAAAAACATAGTTATTTTTATTATACGTTTTGGGACTGTAAATAGCAATACAACACCACAATATGTATGTAAAATTTACAAATAATACTGCATGTTTCTCTAGGATTATTCCTCTTTTTATGGTAAACTAATCACAATTGCGTAAGAGAATCCATCATAAAAAACGAAACATAAAAAGGGGTAAGTATCCTATGCTGATAGAATTAACAGAACATAAGAAACATATGAAAGAACATAAAAAAGAGAAAAAGCAATTACAAGACGAGCTGATGGTTTTGCAGCAGACCATTCGGGAACATCAACTGCCTGTCATTATATTATTTGAAGGATGGAGCTTTTCAGGAAAAGGCACATTTATTTCCGAACTCATGATTCATTTTGACTTTCGCCATTTAACCATGCATAACATTACTCCTCCGACAGATGAAGAAAAGCGCCACCCGTTTTTATGGCGCCATTGGAATATGCTTCCCAAAAAGGGAGAAATGTCTATTTTGGATTGCAGTTGGTATCAGGACATTTCGGCATACCCACTTTTAAATCAAACGGATGAGGATAAAATAGAAGAACGAACCAAAGAAATTCTACAGTTTGAACGTACACTCCATGATGCAGGTTATATTATCATTAAATTCTTTCTTCAAATTAACGAAAAAACGTTAAAAAATAGAATTGACGGTTTGGAAAATAACAGTGCAACCAAATGGCGCGTTACGGAAAAAGAAAAGAAACAATATCATCAATATCACCATTTTTATAAAGTGTACCAAGATATGCTGGAATCTACCAATACGGGAATTGCGCCATGGCATGTGGTAGATGCTTCTTATTTGGATGAAGCGTCTGCATTTATTTTTGAAACGGTCATCAATACCATTCAAAGTTCTGCCAGTCAGTTGGAAAATAAAACATGGCCTATTCTTATGCCTTCCGATACCTATCCAACTTTAAAACACGAACCGATTCAAACGGTTCCTCTGGGACAAAAAATATCAGATGATGATTATGATAAACAATTAAAAAAATTACAAAAGAAATTGTTTGACCTGCAATCACGTTTATATCGAAAAAAGATTCCGGCACTGTTTCTGTTTGAGGGCTGGGATGCTGCGGGAAAAGGCGGCTGTATTAACCGTGTTTGCCAAAGCTTAGACCCCAGAGGATACCAAGTACGGCAAATTGCAGCTCCGTCGGAAGAAGAACGCCAGTACCACTATTTGTGGCGTTTTTGGCGCAGCATTCCCAAAACAGGACATATTACAATTTTTGACCGCACATGGTACGGCCGCGTTCTGGTAGAATATATTGAACAATTCTGCACAAAAGAAGAACAAATTCGTGCATACAGTGAAATTAATGAACTGGAAAAGCAATTGACGGACTGGGGCGCTGTGATTGTAAAGTTTTGGCTGCAAATTGATAAAGATGAACAGCTGAAACGGTTTAATGACCGTCAATCCACACCGTCAAAACGATGGAAAATCACCCCTGAAGATTGGCGTAACAGGGAAAAATGGGACAGCTACGAAATTGCTGTAAATCAGATGTTGGAACACACCTCTACAGAATTTGCGCCGTGGCATGTGGTCCCCACACAATGCAAAAAGTACGGACGTATCCAAGTATTGGAGCATATCATTCATGCCATTGAACAAAAATTACAGTAAGTTGTTTCATACAATTTACAATGCTCACAAAATTATATAAAATTTCTAATTGTGTCTATCATAATCGACAAAAAAGTGATAAAATAGAGCAGACATAAAAATATCACTTCAGTTAAAAATTGCGGAGGTTTTGATTCATGAAAGCTGTATATCAAGGCAAAACAAAAGATGTATTTGCGCTGGACAACGGAAATTATTTATTGAAATTTAAAGATGATGTCACAGGCACTGACGGTGTGTTTGACCCTGGCGCCAACACAGTTGGACTTACCATTGACGGAATTGGCAAAGAAAACTTAAAAGTATCTATCTTCTTCTTTGAAATTTTGAAAAAAGCAGGCATTCAAACACATTATGTTTCTGCAGATGTAGAAAACTCCACCATGGAAGTACTGCCGGCAAAATGCTTTGGTAAAGGTGTAGAAGTGATTTGCCGTAATCGTGCAGTAGGCAGCTTCTTTAAAAGATATGGTGATTATGTAACAGAAGGCCAACCTCTAAACGCTTATGTAGAAGTGACTTTAAAAGACGATGACCGTGGAGACCCGCTGATTACTTGTGAAGGTTTGGATGCATTGGGCATTATGACACCTGAGCAATTTGAGGATACAAAAAAATTAACACAAACCATTAATAGCATTATCACCGACACTTTAAAAGAAAAAGGTATTGACCTTTATGACATCAAATTTGAATTTGGCTACCATAACGGAGAAGTTATCTTAATTGACGAAATTGCTTCCGGAAATATGCGTTGCTATAAAGACGGTAAAAAACTGGATCCTATGGATTTAACTGCAATGATTCTTGCATAAAAGAACATAAAAAAACAGCGCCTGCAAAATATGCAGGCGCTTTCTTTATCATTTTTTCGATAATGTATTGACATTGCCGCTACGTAAACCATTAAAATGCAAACAGGAGGTGATGATATGGAATATACCATCAAACAGCTGGCAAATCTATCAGGAGTCAGTACCCGTACCTTACGCTATTATGATGAAATCGATTTATTAAAACCAAAACGTATTGGAGAAAACGGATATCGTATATATGAAACGGAACAAATAGACACGCTGGAGCAAATTTTATGTTATCGTTCACTTGGCGTATCTCTTGAAGAAATTTCTCGCTTACTTAGCGCGACAAATACGGAAAAAGAACAAGTACTTCAAAGACATTTAATTGCATTGTCAGAAAGAAAATCACAAATAGAACTTTTCATTGAAAATGTGAGCAAAACAATTTTACTCTTGAAAGGAGACATTATTATGACAGATGAAGAAAAATTTAAAGTGATGAAACAAACTATACTATCTGAAACAGAGCAAAAATACGGTAACGAATTGCGTCAAAATTATGGCGATGCTATCATGGCTGATGCAAATAAAAGATTATCCGATATGAGCCGAGAAACTTGGATTCTTCAAGAAACTTTGGAAAAAGAAATCCGTTTGTTATTGAAGAATGCCGTAAAAACAAAAAATCCCAATTGCGAACAAGCTCAAAAGGCATGTGATTTGCATCGCCAATGGTTATGCCTGTTTTGGCCTGAAGGAATATACTCTAAAGCAGTTCATAAAGCATTGGGCGACAGTTATGTATCTGACAGTCGTTTTAAATCCTATTACGACCAATTAGGTGAAAACTGCGCAAATTTTTTCAGAGATGCCATCGATATTTACTGTTCTAAATAGCCATCTTCATTCCATATCAAATAAGTCCCCCCACATCACCTCCACCTAATAAACCCAAAATAAAAAGAGACAGAATTATATTCTGTCTCTTTTTATTTTATTCAATTTCAGGCAGTTCTTCTTTGATGGACTCTTGTTCTTCCTCTTCTTTCTTCATGGTTTTAATGCCAAAGATAAAGAACAGAATGTGGAACAGCCAAACACATCCCAGTACAATTTGACCAATCGGCACTCTCATCATCATAACGCAGCCGATTGCCATTAATACGGTTACAACAGACATGATTCTAATTTTGACCTTCCAAGTCATACCTTTGCCTTTTACAAAAGATTCCAAGTTCTTTTTGTATAGTTTGGTATTAATAAACCAATTGTGCAACTTTTCAGAACTTTTGGCAAAGCAAACGGCTGCCAGCAATAAAAAGGGAAATGCAGGCATTAAAGGAAGCACTGCGCCTACAGCGCCCAAAGCCAAACCAATACACCCCAATACAATAAATAGGATTTTCTTTACTTTTTTCATGTCTGCCCCTCCAATTTCTTTTTCTCTGATTTTGATTCTACTACATGTCTGATAGCCCATACCGGATGATGCAATAACATTCTGGGTCCTGAAAAACGCATAACCGCACGAATTTTTTCACGCATCACCGGCTTATAACAATGCACTTTGCAGTTGGAACAAAATGTTTTTGTCTCCATAAACGGACACTTATCACTGCGCAATTTTGCGTATTCGTTCAGCTCATCACACTCAGGACATAATGCTCCGCCTTTTGTGTGATGCTGCTTTTTACAATACAGTTTTATCATTTCGGTTACCATACGCTTTTCCCGTTCTCGTTTGGTTTGTACCGTTTTCATCAGCTCATCCTTCCGCGCTCTACATTATATACATCATCTGCTATTTTCATGGTGGAAGCTCTGTGGGAAATTAAAACTACAGTTTTATCATCGCTTGCCTGGTGTAAGGATTTTAAGATAACAGCCTCATTTAAGCTGTCAAGATTGCTGGTCGGCTCATCCAGCAAAATAAACGGCGCATTGTGTAAAAATGCTCTGGCAAGCCCCAGTCGTTGTTTTTCACCGCCGGACAAAGTATCTCCCAATTCTCCGACCTGAGTTTCATAACCGTTTGGAAGACTCATAATAAATTCGTGAATAGATGCCTTTTTACATGCTTGCTCCAATTCTTCCTGAGTTGCGTCTTGTTTTGCAATCCGTAAATTTTGTGCAATACTTGCATGGAACAAGTGGGTTTCCTGTGTTACTAAACTTTCCATGTCTCTTAAATTATCGGTGTTGATTGCTTCTATATTGGTATTGGAGATTTCTACTTTTCCCTGCTGTACTTTCCAAAAACGCATCATTAATTTCAGCAAGGTTGATTTTCCGCTGCCGCTTTTACCGACAATGCCAACAATTTTATTTTTGGGTACAGCCATGCTAATATCTGACAGAACTACTTCTTTGTCATATGCAAATGTTACATTTTCTACCTGCACTCCTGTAAATGATACTTCCGGTTTTCCCGTAATATCTTCTGTCAAAGGTGTTTCTTCCAAAATATCCAATACGCGGTTGCCTGCTGCAAATGTATTTTGCAACGTGCTTCCCAAATTTGCCAAAGCAACGACCGGGCCAAATGAACTCATCATAGCAATGACGGAAATCAATAACCCTTCAAAACTAATCATGTTGTTTACGTATAACAAAGATGCCGCCGTTAACATCAACAAACTGAAAATTAAAATAATGGTATTGGTAATTGCCATATTTCGTCCCATATATTTTTTTTGCTTTTCCTCTTCTTTGGTTAGGCTATCCGTGCGGCTATCCAACTCTTCCAAACGCTTTTTACCTGTTTGATATTGGATGCTCTCACCCAGGCCACGCAGACTATCCAACACAAAGCTGCTTAAAGAGCCGGATTGCTCACGAAACTGATTGCCTGTATCTCCACTCATTTTGGATACAATCATTGGTACCGCTACACCAACAACCAAATATGCTGCCAATGCTACCAGTCCCAGCACCCAATGAATGCTCATGATAAAGCCAATCATAATAACGGACACGGAAAATGCAATTAAAATAGGAGAAATGGTATGCGCATAAAAGACTTCCAATAATTCGATGTCAGAAGTAATTACTGAAATCAGATTGCCCTTTCCTTTTCCTTCTAATTTAGCAGGGCAAAGTTTACGCAGCGCTTTAAACACATGGTCGCGAATCAAAGCCAATAATTTAAACGCAATATAGTGATTGCAGGCCTGTTCTCCGTAACGGAGGAAACCGCGCGCAACAGCAATGGAAATTGCTATGGCAAATGCAGCAGCCATTGGAACAGGAGATTCCATATGCAGGGCATCCAACAAAGCCCAGCCGCCGAAAATGGTAATGAAAATAGCACATAAAAAACCGACCACGCCAAGCAATACTGCTAAAATCATATAACCGGTCAACGGCTTTACAAGACCTATCAGACGCATCATTACCGTAAGATTGCTTCTCTTTTTCATACGGCTGCCTCCTTTCCGTATTGCTCCAGCTGTTTCTGGCTATGATAAAGCTCATAGTAAGTTCCTTGCTGTTCCATCAGGCGCTCATGCGTACCCTGTTCTGTAATACTGCCATGTTTCATCACATAAATATGGTCTGCTTGTACTACATTTGCAAGTCTGTGAGAAATGAGAATGACTGTTTTAGTCTTTGCCAAATGATAGATTTGCTCCATAATATCGTCTTCGCTCTCTACATCAATATTAGAGGTAGCCTCATCAAAAATATAAATAGGACTGTTATGAAGCAGTGCACGGCTCAGCGCCAAACGTTGGCATTGACCGCCTGACAAGTTAGACGCCTTTTCCAATAAGAGCGTATCCAAACCTTGCTCGCTGCGCAAAAATGCAGCAAGTTTTGTTTGTTCCAGCACATGCCACATTTGTTCGTCTGTGGCATTGGGGTCCCCCATTAACAAATTATCACGTACAGTTCCTTTAAATAAATAACTGTTATGACTAATATAAGTAATGGTCTGCATTAAATTACTTTCTTCAATCTCACTTAGTTCTACACCACCAATGGTAATATGACCCTGATACGGTGCATTGCGGCCCATAAGAATGCCGCCTAACGTAGATTTACCACAGCCGCTTTCACCTACAATGGCTGTAAAACTGCCTTGAGGAAACTGTACATTGATATCTTTTAAAATTTCTCGTTCTTCATTGTAACGGAATCCTACATGACTGCATGCAATATCACAGTTATGATTTGGAACTGTTTTTGTTTTTTCCTGAGGCTCTTCTAAATCTAACAAATGGAAAATCTTATCGCTGGCCGCCATACCGTTCATTGCGATATGGAAAAAACTACCCAACTGACGCATTGGAATGAAAAAGTCGGCTGAAAGCAAAATAATGATAATACAGCCGGCAAAATCGATATTACCTGCCGCCAACTGACTAACCGCCATTACGATACCGGCCGCAGCGCCGCCAAATGCTACAATATCCATGATGGAAATGGAGTTTAACTGCATGGTAAGCACTTTCATGGTTATTTTTCTGAAGTGCTCTGCCTCCACATTCATTTCTTCATTTTTTTTCGCATCTGCCTGATAAATTTTTAAAGTGGTCAATCCTTGCAGATTTTCCAAAAAGGTATCTCCCAAAGCAGTATATTGTCCCCAATATTTAGATAACAGTTTTTTTGCAAATGTTTGTACCAGAGCAATGGAAATTGGAATGAGCGGAACACACCCTAACAAAATCAATGCTGACTGCCAGTTGATAAAGCATAGCACTACGAATAAGGTAATAGGAGCAATCATGCTGTAAAAGAATTGCGGAAGATAAGAGGCAAAATAAATATCCAGCTGGTCCACACCTTCTACTGACATTTGCACCACTTCAGAGGTAGACACTTTACTGTTATAAGAACTCCCCAGTCTCAGTAACTTACTGTAGATTTTATTTCTCAAAGTTTTTTTTACAGATTTTGAGGACAAGTGACTCATACGAGCAGCACCAATGGTACATAAAAATCGTACGATGATTGCCCCCACCGCAATAGACGCTAATACAATAATAGAAGTAACATCTTCTGTTTTCGTCAATAACTTTTGTAAAAAGAAACCGATTGCACCAATCATGACAATATTGGCCGCCAAAGACAGCCATTGTAACGCCACATTTAACGCAATATATTTTTTTGACTCAGGTACTGCCTGAATCAAACGTTTGTTAATCATCATTGTAACAAATCACCTAATTTCCGGAGATGCAAATCATCTCATCATTTTTATTCATTCTTCTGTATGTTGAAACTAACTAAAGTTAGCTATTACTAATTGATACGTAAAAAATAAAGCGGATATCATATCCCGCTTAGCAATTTTTCTGCAAACATTACGTTTTCCCATGAAACAAAAAACAGGAAAAGCAAGTATAGAAATCATATCATATTATTTTGTAAATTGTCAAGAAATGCAGACACAATTCTATCTTTTGATTTTCTTTATCCATCCACCAGTAAAAATAAAGGCAGCCTCTACAACGAGGCTGTCTTATTACTCTGTTTTTGCAACATCTTTTCTGTCAAATTCCAATCGAATGGAACCGCCTATGTTATCAGAGGCAGGAATTAACAGGCCAATTTTATCCTGTGTAACGTAACCAAACAAAGATGGCGGAAATGATTCTGAAAGAGGATAGTCAGCTGTTGCCAGTTTATCCGCGGAAACAGTTCCGTTTCGTAATAGATTTTGTACTGCAACACGCGCCGTGGTATCAGATTCACTGTTATCTGCTACAATCTGATACAAACCATATTTTAATTGATAAAAAACATTGTATACTGAAGCATAATCATTAAAATGTTTTTGTTCTCCTGTTTTTAAATCAATGACCAAACTATGCAAATACGTTGTAGGATAACCTGTATTCTCTTCCGGATTGGTCAGCGTCCAACGGTAAACCAGCGACAGAGTTTCACCATCTAAAAAGGTAACTTCAACAGTTCCTTCCAAATTGGCCGTATCACTGTATTGTTGCGGTCCCAATTGATTGCTTGTTTGAATCAATTGATTTACTTTCTCTTCTACAGAGGCATCATCCATTTGTGACACAGTAGGATAAACCAACTTTGTACGCTCTGTTTCATTCGTTGTATCTGTTAAGGTAATATTATCATTCATAGGCTGTTCAGATACTTCACTGGAAGTTGCTGAAGAAGCTTGAGACTCTGCCTGTGATGTAGGTTCACTTACATTGGAAGATGCTGTGTTCACATTCTGTGTACCGCAGCCATACATGACAGTACCTGCTGCCAAAACAGCACACAAAAGTAGTAGCGCTTTACGTTTCAACAATAAATCCCCTTTCAGTGGACAAATATATATTAATGATACAACAATCACAATATAAAATCAACGGATACTCTTTAGATAGTATCAACCTATGATATAAAAATAAACATCACACAGCAAGCCTCTGTGTGATGTTTTGATAATCTCTTAATCTTCGTATAAATAGTTTCTTGTCATTGGTAAATCGTTATCTACACCTTTGGTAAATAAAATTTGATGGATATCGCAAATTCCGTTGTGGAATACAGAAGCACATGACACCAAGTACAATTCCCACATTCTTACAAAGCGCTCTTCGAACATGGTATCTATTACATCACGCTTTGCAGCATAGTTTTTTGACCACTCCAATAATGTTTTTTCGTAATGGCGTCTTAGACTTTCCACATCCAGCGTGTAGTAGTTATACTCGCCGATTAAATAAATAATTTCTCTTAAGCTTGGAATGATGCCGCCAGGGAAAATATATTTTTTAATCCAAGGATCACCGTCATGTTCTTGTCTGCCACTGATATAATGCAGCAAAACAATTCCCTTTTTATTCAAAACTTTATCAATATTTTTAAAGAACAGAGGGTAATTATCGCGGCTAACGTGTTCCAGCATACCTACGCTTACAATACGGTCAAATGTCATACCGGATTTTTCAAGGTCACGATAATCCATCAGGCGAATTTCAACTTGTCCTTCCAGACCTTCTGCCTTAATCCGTTCTTGTCCTTTTTTATATTGTTCTTCACTTAACGTAATGCCAACGCCTTTTACATGATATTTTTTAGCAGCTGCAATCAATAGATATCCCCAACCGCATCCAATATCCAAAAGGGTTTGACCCTCTTTTAAATTTAGTTTCTTTAAGATATGTTCTACTTTATGTACCTGCGCATCATAAAGAGTATCTGTTTCATGCTTGAAATAGCCACAAGAATAGCTCATGGTTTCATCTAACCACAATTCAAAGAATTCATTGCCAATATCATAGTGGGTCGCAATTTCTTGCTTTTGATTCTTTTTGGAAGTAGATGTTTTCATAATTTTGGTTAAGCCGCTGAAATCGCTTGCGAAATCTTCCAGTTTTGCAAGCACCATATTTAAAATTTCAAATAAATCTCCTTTTTCCAATTCCAGCGTTTTATCCATATACGCTTCACCTAAAGCCAGAGATGGGCTTTTCATCACTGCACCCATATCAATTCCGCCATTTGCTCGAATAATGGCTTGCGGTTCACCTTCACCCACTTTAAATTCTTCACCATCAGGAAATTTTACTACAAAAGGTACATCATCGAATTTTTTCAGTAGTTTTTTTACAATCATCTTATCAAAAGCCATAGTTTTGAATACTCCTTTTCCTATTGACATACATAAAGAAACATTTTTATCACAAACACATGAAAATATATACTATCTTTATATCTTACCCAATATTACGGCGTTGTCAATATCAAATTAACACTGTTGTTTACTTTTATTTATTTTTTACATTTTTATCACAAATAGTAGTAGTTTGAAACCATTTAAGAAACTATGAATAAAAGCCCCCAATTGGGGGCTTTTATTATTTTAATTTATGCTTGCGTTTGACTCTCAGAACAATTACAACAGTAATATAAGTAACAAATATTACACCCGAAATCAGTATGCCCGGAAGTAACCACGGTGTTCTGTATTTCAACACCACATGATTTTCACCTTCTGTGATTGGTATTGCCATAAAGCCAACATTCGCTTTTTCTACTTCTACTGTTTCTCCATTCACTGTTGCTGACCAGCCTTCAGTATACGGAATGCTAAAGAACAACATTTTGTCTTGGTCAACAGTAATATTTCCTTCTACTTTTGTATCCTCTACTGTTAATGACTCAAACTTATCTTGGGCACGCGCCTGTACATTGGGTAGATATTCTTCATTCATATCCACTGCATATACATTGATATCATCAAAAGTCATGGTTCCTGAACCCACTGCAAGTTTTATTTGCATAACATCTTCCGTTGCTTCTCCCAAAGAAACCAAATAATCATGATTACCATAGTAATACAACCAGTCCGGATTTAAATAATGGAACATGGACTCCTGTTCTCCGTTAACAACAGTGACATATCTGGTGGTGTCCAAGTGCAAATTCTTAAATTGAACATATATCGTTTTTCCTTTTGGAATATTGACATTTAACAGAACTTCTCCATTTCCACCTACTGTAATTTCGTTGTCAGAAATAATAGTACTTTCGTTTGATTCTTCAAATGTGTACGCTGCCTCAGGTAAACTGTTAATATCTGAAGAGGATTTTTCCGTTAAACCATTCGATGACGCATTATCCTCTAAAATCAAAGAGGACAACAATGTATTCTTTTTGTCCATTGTATTGAGTTTGTCGTATTCAGAACGATACATAATACTATCATATGTAAATCCTAACGGTAATACATATTGATTTTCGTGTACAATTCCAGAATATCCCTCCGGTGTTTCTACCTTTTCATAACCAAACATGGACACACCTTTTTCTGTTATCTGATATTTTGCGGACAACAAGGTATTTAAATAAACGTCATTTCCAAATCCACCAAAATAGTGGACAAAGTGCAATCCAATATCTTGATCTACATAAAAATCATAAATATCTTTGTCCTGTAAGCTCCAGTAGCCCACCGTACTATGATACGGAGTGACCAAGCTATCATTTATCAGTGAACTAGCTACAGAACGATAAAAGTTATCATCATCAGACAAATACGAGGCTGTCTTTCCCAACCCGGTTTCGTAACTTGTACGGACCTGATCTAACTTATTATATACATTAGACATCTCCAAAAAGTTTTTGTCATACACTATAAAGCCGTTCAACCCAAGATATATACACGTAACTACCAGCAACGCTGATTTTGTAAAGCGTACATATTGCGTTTTTCCAAAGAAAAATAGTATGGACAGTACAATTAACATAAAGCCCAGGCCCATATAAATATAAATATTCTCTAACCCTTTCAGCCAGAGGCATAGCCCTATATAAACAACAATGCAGCCTGCCAAAATTCCTGCTTTTACTTTAGATAATTGATACAATTTAGGTAATACAACTACTGTGATTAACGAAACTAAAAATGCATATCCAAACATCCAACGATTTACAGGATATCCAAAACCATTAAAGATGCTTCCTCCAATTGGAATGAGCATAAATGCGGATAATACAATAAATCCAACTCGTAACTGCCAGTATTTCTTTTCTCTGGTTATAAACAGAATAATCAGAGCAAAAAAACTGATTGCGGCAAAAGACAATGAGGTATAATTATCGCCCTCTCCCGGAATTGCAAATTCTGTAAAAAAGAGCTTGTAATAACCCGGATAGTAAAATAAACCTGCATCCAATAGGGAACTGTTACTTACACGGCAGCTTGATAAAAATCCTTTTATCATTGGTAAAAACAGAAAGGCTCCCATGCAAGCTCCTGTAGCAAAAAAGCCAATGCATTTTCCTATGGTTGCAAAAAAAGCTTTTACTGTGGAACGATATTCAAATAAATAGCGTATGATTCCATATATTACAATCAATAGTACCAACATATATAACATATAGAAATTTACTAAAACGCTTAAAAAGCTCATTATTACAAAAAAATGAGGTTTTTCTTTACGAAAGATTTTCTCCAGGCCTAACAATAACAGCGGCAGATAAATAATTGCCGTGCCAAAAAGACTCATAGGAATGACAAATACCACTACAAATCCGCAAAATGCATACAATAAGCTGCCTAATAAGCTTTCAAACCATCCTCTTTTTAAGTAATGGACATATGCAAAAAAGGCAACGCCCATGCAATACATTTTTACAAGAATAATAAAACTATAGAGCAATTCTATTTGGCTTTGCGGCCAAATGCCTGCTAACAAGGCAAACGGATCGCCTACTACATAATAACCTAACGTAGTAATAACATCTGAACCCAAACCAATATCCCATGACCATGTAGGTAACGTCCCATGAATTAAATTGCTGAATAAACCTTTCAACCAATCTCCGTAATAATATAATGCCGGATAGAGTTGATCCGTACCATCATAGTAACCCAACAAGGTTTTATAATCATTTCTAAAAAGCCCAAGGTACATGATTGAAAATACGAATAAAAAACATATGGAAAATATAAGTAAAAATGATAAAATTGGTCTCTGTTTTCTCCAAGTATCAAATTTATTTATCTGCTGACAAAAGTAATTCTTCATTTATTTCTTCCTTATAAATTCTGATTAGACTTTTTCTTTTCATTTTTATACAGAAAAACTATATATCCTCCTAATGCAACAATACTGATTCCACTTATAATTCCTCCAACAATCAGTCCGGGAGGTACAAAAGATAATTCTACAGTATGCGTTCCTTCAGGGATTTTAACAGATAAGAATGTATCAAATACTTTTTCTGTTTCTACTTTCTGCCCGTCGATATAAACATTCCAACCATTTTCATATGGCAATGACAAGAATAATCTTTCATTTTCTTTCGCAGTAACTTCACCGCTAAAAGAAGAACTGCTGTTTTTATTTGCGTTAAAACTGCCATCTGCCAGGTAATTATAATATTGTTCAAAAGTATTCATATCTTGTCTGTAAACATATGGTACACCTAAAATAAAGCTGTTTTCTTTTAATTCGATTGTTATCGTGTACGTATCTTGGTCATCCGAAATTAAAACAGGATGAATATAGTCATAATGTACCCCATGAAGATAATGGTCATAAAATACTTCTTCACCATTCAGTTTAACAGAAGCTTTTAAAGCCTGTTCTGAATGTTGGAAACACATATACACAGGGTCTTTCTCTTCATTTCTTTTATAGGTGTAAGAAATAGAAGCCGGAGCGTCCGTATTGATTTTCTCTAACACAATTGTTCCATCATCTTGCGTTACAACATGTAAATTTTCTGTTTGTGTGTCTAGCAGTTCTTCCGGAACAAAAATATCTTGCTCCAGTTCGGGAACAAAACATTTGAATACATTGTTTTGTGATACAAACGGATTATCATCACTGAGTTCTAATGTATCCATATTTTCAGGAATGGTAAACCCTAAACCGAGTGCAAAAGGATTTTCATAAATTGTGTATTTTGATTCTTCATAAACTTTTTGATACTGTGAAAAATATTGATTCTCTGAGATAAAGTATTTAATATTGTAAATACTGTCAAATGCGATGGTATTTCCCTGACCGTTGCTAATATATACACTGTTTGATTTATATCCTGTTTTATTAAAAAAGTTCACCAAGTTTGTTTTTAAATTAGAACTATAATGGGTAATAGAAGGATAAGAAAAATTCATAGCATCATTAAATGTGTATAAGTAATCTTTTTCTATTCTTGAAACGCTGTTTCCTGTCAATGCTTTTGCTTTTTCAATCACCGATGTTGTATCTTCATGGAAGTTTAAGTAGGATGCACTGTCTCCATAAGACATTTGCCGTAATCCGGTATATGCATTCAATGATACATTCGCTGTGCACACAACTCCAACACTCATTGTTAAAACGATTTGTATCCATTTTTTATTTTGCAGGTACACAAAATACAACAAGACAAAAAAGAATATGATAAGTCCTATATCCAATAATGTATATTTTAAGGCATTATGAAATCTACCTGTGTAATATGATAACAACACAGTAACCGCCAGCATTGCTATTCCTGTAATAGAATATCTAATAATCGGCGGTTTGGATTTTCTTAATGCTTGGAAGCTTTCCATGGCGATGGTAATTAATACAAAGCTGAATAGAAACGCATATCTATGCGTAAACCAGTTAGGAGGTGTAAACCCTTGCCATGCTAAGTCAAATGGCACAATATTAAATGATAAGATAAAAACAACAATCAGGCCACCGGCCAGCAGCTTACTTCTTATATCAATTGTTTTGTGTATAAAGAACAATACTGCAAGAACGATGATAAAAATACCTACAAAAATGTTGGGAGGGCCATCCCTTAAATCGTCCCAATTGAACATATTCGTATATAAATTTCCAAATATATCTAAAAACGAACCATTCAGAGCAAATGATAAATTTTTTGTACCTCCTGATTTTCCTCCACTTAAAGCCATAAAAGTGGGCAGCAATACAACAGCAGACAAACCGCCTGCTATTAAGGAAGATACAATATATGTTCTGGCTTTATTCCAAAAATATTTTAATTTTGATTCTGTCGGCAAAGAACGCAAAATATAATATAAAAAATATAAAACTGTAAAAATACATAGCATGTAACCAATATAATAATTGGTTACCAAAGCAAAAAATAAAGAAATAATATAGCACAGTGGTCGCTTTTTATCAATAATACGGTGAATCCCCAATACAACAATAGGAAGTAAAATAACACCATCCAGCCACATAATATGGGACAAATATACCATATTAAAGCTCATGAGTGCATAACAAACAGAAAAAATTAACGAAGACCACGCTTTACGAAAAACTCTGTTTAAGAAAATATAACTTGTTAATCCGCATGCTCCTATTTTTAGTATAGTCATAATAAAAATAGCTGTTGGCAGCTGGCTGGAAGTAAAGAACAAAAGGATAAAATTGAAGGGACTGAGCAAATAGTAAGGCAAAAGTCCCCACATATTATTGCCTAAAGTTTGGCTAAGACAATATAAAAGATTATTTTCTCCTGTAAAAAAGCTTTTAAAGTAAGAGAAAAAATCAGTATATTGAGCCGCCAAATCATTTGTTAAAACTGTTTTTTCTAAGCCCGGAAAGACATGTAATACAGCCAAAATAAGCATTAATATACATGCAGGTATTATAAAGGAAAGTAGAAATGGGATACATTTACACATTTTTTCCTTATAATGATTGTTGTTTAAGGTTTTATTCTTCGACATATTCATTTTACTTTCCTCTTGAGAAAATAGATGAGCGCCTATTTTATTTTTCATCTATATTTTCTTCCTTTACCAGATAAATTGGTCTTTTCTTTGTTTCCAAATACGTCTTAGATAGATATTTGCCCAATATTCCCATACAAAACAGCTGAACACCGCCTACAAACAGAATTACGCACATCAATGAAGGGTAACCTGCAACAGGATCACCAAATGCCAATGTCTTCACTACGATTACAATAATTAATACAAATGCTATAAAGCATAACAACAACCCTAAAATGGAAGCAATGGAAAGCGGCACGGTTGAAAACGCAACAATACCATCAAGAGAATATTTTAAAAGCTTCCAAAAAGACCATTTGGTTTCTCCTGCTCTTCTCTCCACATTTTCATACTCTAACCATTTTGTGTTAAAGCCTACCCAGCTAAAAATACCTTTAGAAAAGCGATTATACTCTTTTACTTCAAGAATTGCGTCTACCATTTGGCGTGTCATTAATCTGTAATCACGTGCGCCATCTACAATTTCTGTCTTTGATATTTTATTTATCATAGAATAAAATAATTTAGCAAAAAGTGAACGGATAGGAGGTTCCCCTTTTCGAGATACTCGACGCGTAGCAACACAGTCATATTCACCGCTTTCTAAATCCTGAAACATTTGCACTAACAGCTCCGGAGGATCCTGTAAATCCACATCCATAACTGCAATATAATCTCCTGAAGACTTTTCTAATCCTGCATACATAGCAGCTTCTTTACCAAAATTTTTTGAAAAAGAAACATACTTTACGCGTTCGTCTCTCTTTGCCAATTCTCTCAAAACATTTATTGTTTTATCTTTTGAGCCGTCATTAATAAACAAATATTCAAATTCAGCATCATTTTCCATGATTTTAGAAATTTTCACTATTTCATCATAAAAGAAAGGAATTGCTTCTTGCTCATTGTAACATGGAACTATAACTGATATTTTTTTCATGGTATATTTCCTCTTTTTCCGTACTTTTTGCAGAATTTATTTATAAAAATCCTATTTTTTACATTATTTTATTATATCTTACTGATATTATATTGTCAACGTTAAGGGAATTGTATTCTCATTTCCAATAAAAAGAACAATTATTTTATAACCGCCATAAAAATACAATAGGCTCGAACTTCCAATAATAGAAATTCGAGCCTATTGTTTGGTGATCCATCGGAGATTCGAACTCCGGACACCCTGATTAAAAGTCAGGTGCTCTGCCAGCTGAGCTAATGGATCGTCATAAAAATGACAACTTATATATAATAGCAGATTTTTCTGCCCTTGTCAACAAAATTTTCTGCCTTTTTTGGCAGAATATTTGGCTGGGCTGGCAGGATTCGAACCTACGAATGACGGAGTCAAAGTCCGTTGCCTTACCGCTTGGCGACAGCCCAATATAGACACAGAATGTACATAGTAGATTCTGTGTTATGTACAAATGGGGTGGATAGTCGGATTCGAACCGACGGTCTCCAGTGCCACAAACTGGCGCTTTAACCAACTAAGCTATACCCACCATATGGCGCGCTGAAAGGGATTCGAACCCCTGGCCTACTGCTTAGAAGGCAGTTGCTCTATCCAGCTGAGCTATCAGCGCATTTGTAATGTGGAGCGGGTGATGGGAATCGAACCCACGCGACCAGCTTGGAAGGCTGGAGTTCTACCATTGAACTACACCCGCACTTTCGACAACGTTATGAATTATAGCATATAACATTGTCGTCTGTCAATAGCTTTTTTCAATATATTGGTTACTTTTTTTCTAAAAGCTATTATTACCATATGGTGGATATTTTATTCACCCTAAATAGAATTCAATTTTATTTCATTATTTTCAACTGTAATTGCAATTCCTGTAACCTGTTGGTCATAATGTGTTACAAGCAGCGCTGCAATTTGGTCCTCTATCTTCTTGCGAATCAGATTTCTCAAATCACGCGCACCACTCTTACCGCCGATTGCATGGTCAGCTAACCAGCTAAGCACAGTATCGTCATATTTTAACGTAATATTACGTTCTTGTAAAGAAACCACATATTCATCAATCATGAGGCGTGCAATTGCCTGAAAATCGGTTCCCGTTAATTCGTGGAAAATGATAATTTCATCCACACGGCTTAAAAACTCAGGACGTAAAAACTCTGATAACGCCTTCATCGTCTTATCACGGGTAACATCTGCCGCATTTTTTGCAAAGCCAAGCGCAGATTCTTTTCTTTCACTTCCTGCATTGGAAGTCATAACAATAATGGTATTTTCAAAATTAACCACACGTCCATGGGCGTCTGTAATTTTGCCTTCGTCTAAAATTTGAAGCAAAATATTCATAACATCCGGATGTGCTTTTTCAATTTCATCAAATAAAATCACAGAGTAAGGTTTTCTTCTTACTTTTTCCGTCATTTGACCTGCTTCATCATAACCAACATAGCCCGGCGGTGAACCGATGATACGGGAGACAGAGTGTTTCTCCATAAATTCAGACATATCCAAGCGAATGAGCGCGTCAGGAGTGTCGAACAACTCGTGAGACAACACTTTTACCAATTCGGTTTTTCCTACGCCTGTAGGCCCTACAAAGATAAAGGAAGCCGGTCTGCGTCTTGGACTGATTTGCACTTTACTTCTTCTGATAGCAGCCGCCACTGCTTCCACAGCTTCTTTTTGACCAATCACCTTAGAGTTTAACTTACCCTCTAAATCTGCAAGTTTTTTCAGTTCACTTTCCTGAATACGGCTTGCAGGAATACCGGTCCATAATTCAATCACATGCGCCAGGTCTTCTTCTGTCACGGAAGAATGCAGCGCATCTTGTTCCAAAGACTTTGTCTTTTCTTCCAAACGGGCAATTTCACAGCGTGTTTCCGCCAGTTTTTCATAATCCGGTTCAGCACCGTCTGCTGTCATTTGTTCTTCCTGTTCTTTTAACTTTTCCAGCTCAAATCTTGCTGTATCATACTCCGCCATAGAGGCATTGCGCAAAGCTGCGCAGGCACAAGATTCATCCATTAAGTCAATTGCTTTGTCAGGCAAGAAACGGTCTGTAATATAGCGTTCTGACAATACAACCGCACGTTTGATAATATCATCTGAAAGCTGCACTCTATGATAATTTTCATAATAGGACTTAATACCCAAAAGCACACCAATCGTATCGTCTACGGAAGGTTCCACTACCGTTACAGGCTGAAAACGTCTTTCCAAAGCAGTATCTTTTTCAATATATTTTCGATACTCTGTAAATGTGGTAGCGCCAATAACCTGAATTTCTCCGCGAGAGAGAGCAGGTTTTAAAATATTGGCCGCATTCATGGAGCCTTCCGCATCACCTGTTCCTACCAGATTATGCACTTCGTCGATAAACAGAATAATATTTCCGTCTGCTTTGACTTCATCTACCAAACCTTTGATCCGACTTTCAAATTGACCTCTAAATTGAGTTCCTGCTACCAAAGCAGTTAAGTCTAATAAATGAATTTCTTTCTTTTTCAGGCGTGCAGGAACATTTCCCTGTGCAATACGAATGGAAAGTCCCTCCGCAATGGCAGTTTTACCAACGCCGGGCTCACCGATTAGACAAGGATTGTTTTTTGTTCTTCTGCTTAGAATTTGAATCACGCGCGCAATTTCATTGTCACGTCCAATAATGGCATCCAACTCTCCATTTTTTGCTTTTCCTGTTAAGTTGGTGCAATACATGTTCAAATATTTCCGTTTTTTCTTTTTCTTATCGTCTGTTTTTCTGGAGGAAGTATCTGTTTCTTCCTGCTCTTTTGTTGCTTCCTCTCCATTAGGACCTTGGAATATATTTTTCAGGAATGGGAAAGTAGCTGCACCGCCTTGTGTGAAGCCGTTTTCATCCCCATTCTCATCATCGTCATCATCAGTTGGCATCATAGCGCCATCCATAGACATCAAACCGCTTAATTCGGATTCCATGGATTCCATCATCTCTTCCGTAATACCCATTTTTTCCATTAAATCATTTACCGGTTTAATACCCAACTCTTTTGCGCAAACAAGGCAATAACCTTGACTTTGCTGCGCATCTGTCGAACCTGAGACAAATACAACAGCAGGTCTTTTTTTGCAACGTGTACACATCATCATAGAAATTTTTCTCTTCTCCGCTACCGCAACGGATTTTTCACCCTGCCCTGCGGTTAAATTAGGACAGTTCTAACCAATCGGTAAGTTCGCAATTATATAAACCACGAAGTAATAGGATTATTATAAAAAATAAATTGATAAATAAAGGAGTTATCCAATACTTGTTTCATGGGTTCTGAACTGTTGCCTATCACAGGCATCAACAGTTGTAACAAAATACATGCCAAGAAGATATAAACAACACCTTTAAATATACCAAATAAACCGCCCAGTATACCGTCTACCTGACGCAAAATCGGCAAACGAAATACATTGCCGATTAATTTTATTACTAAGCGTACCAATATCACCAAAATAAAGAATAAAATGACAGTTAGCAACAATTGCAGCAGCCATATAACAGCAGGAGAAATCAAATCTGCTGTTGCAGGCGCCGCATTGCTTCCTGCTGCCTGTAAACTTTGTTCAATTTGTGACGAAGTAATTCCCTGATTGTTCAGTGTATTACTTAAAAAACCCGGTAAATTTGCTACCACCTGTGCAGCCTTCTCCGGGAAAGATGCCAACGCATCATTCGAAAGGACTGATGAAATATTATCAATCAGTTTTTCTCTAAAAACACCTTGGTACAGGGCATTTGCAATTAAACCTGCCAACACCCAAGCCAAAAACATGGCAATGACTGCACCGATAAAACCGGCAATGCTTTTAAAAAATCCTTTCTTATAGCCGAAAACGACACAAAGTAAGATGATAATGACAAAGCCAATATCCAATAGGATACCCATGTATAACCTCCTGGTTTGTTACCCTGTTAATATAACACAATTTGCATTACTTCACAAGGGTTGCGCCTATGAAAATCTTGCCTGACGGATTTGGCTGACACCCAGAACATAAACGGTAGCTTCATCCGCCAAAGCAATGCCTCTTGCATCTGAGCCGGCCTCTGCTGTGCTGAAGGAATTACCGCTGCTGGCTGAGTAACCTGTTATGGTACTGTCGGTCAAAATTGCAGCTGTATCTCCATACAAGGAAACCGCATCAATTTTATCTTGACTTTCTATGACACACTTTTCCGAAGCGCTGCTGTCTAAAATAACCAATTTGCTTGCAGATTGGTTATCATAAGGAGTCAGTGCCAATGCCACCCTATTTTTATCAATTGCATAATCTGTCATTTGGCGGGACTGATAGTTGTAATCTACCTTTTCACCTGTAGTACCGTTAATCATACTGGTAGTGGTGTCTCCAATTGCAGCAACCGTACCGTTATCCATATACTCTACTTTTTCCATTAACACTTCATTATATGTTAATATGGATATCGGTTCAGGATTGGAAAAGTCAAAGATATAAACTGCGGAAACAATACCGCCGTCTTTTGCTGTAATACCGGAAACCGCTGCTCTGGTACCGTCGCTGTTCAACGAAATATCCGTTACATAATATTCAGAAAAATCATATTTATACTGCACAGTATTATCGGTTAAGTATACGGATAAGGAAGACGGGTATCCTTGTGTTTCGGTCACCAACGCATATCGTCCGCTTCCTGCGATATCGCCTGCTATAATATTATTACTGGTATTGCCGGAATATATCGTATCCGAGCTGCCTTCTATTTTAAATCCGTTTCCTCCCAAATTATAAATGAGATATTTTCCGCTTGTCGCCTGCAAAACAGGGCTGTTAAAACTATGCTGACGGTTGATAGATTGATTGGCACTGCTGTTCATAACCGTTAAGGCAGTGTCACTTACAGTAACCACATTTTTATCCAACGTCATGAAATTACCGCGATTGACAGAACTTCCTACAATAGATGTTGGATATCCGTCCCCTTGTCCGCTTCCTACGGTAATGCTCCGAAACCATTGACCAATTCCGGAAGAACTGTCTACACTGAACCAGATAAACAGACCCAAAACCACAGCAAGCAATACTGCTATGATAGCATAAACCCACTTTGGTAACTTGGAAAGCGGTGTTTTTTTCTTCATACGTTTTGGTGCATTTTTTTTGCGGTCAGGAGAAATTACCGGTTCTTCTTGAGATTTTTCGACTTGGTCTGCACTGGGCAAATTCGTTTTTCCGGCAAAATTATCTAAAAATTGACCTTTGTTATTTTTTTTATTTTCATCCATTGCCATATAACACCTTTCTTAAAATCTCAAAGTTTTCTTGCTGTCCCACTCTGTCTGTTAATAAAACACACGGTTTAAATACAATCCGCATGGGGGTGCTGTCGGTCCCGCCATTTTTCTGTTTTTTGCTTCCAAAATATGAGGAATATCTTCCGGCTGAAATTTTCCTTGCGCTACTCTGAGCAAAGTTCCAACCATAATACGTACCATATTATAAAGGAATCCATCCGCAGATACGGTAAACAGTACCATATCACCTGCTCTTTCTACCTTTGCCTCTGTTACGGTTCGTACCATATCGCCCATTTTGCGTTGGTCTAACGTACAAAAAGACGTAAAATCATGGGAACCAATATAATGTTTTGCAGCTTCATTCAGCTGTTTTTCATCCAGAGCATACCAATAATGATGGGCATAGCCATCCAAAAAAGGGTCTCTGATGGGATGATTCCACATCTTATAAACATATTCTTTTCCTTTGCAGGAGTATCTTGCGTGAAAATTATCATCTACTTGCTCACAGCTATGTACTGCAATGTTGGGCGGCAGAAAGTGATTCAGCGCTGCTACCAGCCTTTGTTCCGGAATACTGTGCTCCAGTTTCATACTGATACAATACTCATATGCATGTACACCCGAATCTGTTCTGCTGCAGCCTTTCAAATCCGGTTGTATACCCAGAATATTTTTTAAGGCATCCTGAAATACCTCCTGTACCGTAACAGCATTTTGTTGTATCTGCCAACCGTGATAATATTTGCCGTCATATGAAATTTTCAAAAGCAAATTCCTCATATATGGATATATCCTTTATATCAAAAAGTTTTCTACTACAAATAAATTGAGCAGTACAACGCCTGCACAAACTGCTACCGTAATCAAAGAAGTTACAACATCTTTTGCGGTGATATGCAAAATTTTCATCTTCGTTCTGCCCTTACCACCATTATAGCATCTGCATTCCATAGCCATTGCCAAATCATACGCACGGCGGAAAGAAGATACAAACAACGGTATCAACACAGGAATCAAAGCCTTAACACGAGAGATAATACCTCCGCTTTCCAAATCGGCTCCTCTTGCCTTTTGCGCGCTCATAATTTTATCGGTTTCCTCCAGCAAAGTAGGGACAAACCGTAATGCAATGGTCATCATCATGGCGATTTCATGTACTTTGATGCGGAAAATCTTCAGCGGCTTCATCAGTCGTTCCAGCGCGTCGGTCAACTGAGTCGGAGATGTGGTATACGTTAAAATAGAACTCATCAGAATGAGCACCACAATACGAACTGCAATAAAGATAGCATTGCGGATACCGCCCGTTGTAATTTGTATAAAGCCCCATTGTACCAGTACGGTTCCTCCGCCGTAAAACAAGTTCAATATAGAGGTAAACAGTACAATGAACAATACACCGCGGATACTTCGTATATATCTGGTAAACGGTACGCCTGACAGCAGCATTGCCACCAATGTAAATACCGTCATCAATCCTAAACTTGAAAAATTGCCTGCTATAAATATAAAAACAATATTAACTAATGTTAATAGAACTTTTACTCTTGGGTCCAGTTTATGGATAATAGACTTACCCGGAAAATACTGGCCTAATGTAACGTCCTTAATCATTGGCGGCTCCTCTCTGCACAAGTGGCAAAATTTCTTTTACTGCCTGCTCCAGTGTAAACACAGCAGGGTCCACAGGGTACCCGTTTTCATGCAGTTTCATCATGATTTTTGTAACCTGCGGCACACGCAAACCGATTTGCTCCAGCTCTTTCGCGTGAGAAAATACCTTTGCGGTTTCGTCAAACAAAAAGACTTTGCTTTCATTCATTACCAAAACACGGTCGGCTACCCGCGCAATATCTTCCATACTGTGAGATACCAAAATGACCGTATTCTGCCGTTGTTTATGATACGCTTTTATTTGACTGAGCAAATGGTCTCTGCCTTGGGGGTCCAGTCCCGCCGTAGGCTCGTCCAGAACCAAAACGTCGGGGTCCATGGCGATCACGCCTGCAATGGCGGCACGGCGTTTTTCACCGCCGGACAAGTCAAACGGTGATTTTTCCAGCAACGCATGGTCCAAACCCACAAAATCCACAGCCTGCATCACGCGCTGATTGACTTCATCCTGTGAAAGCCCCATATTTCTGGGACCAAATCCAATATCTTTGATTACAGTATCTTCAAACAACTGATATTCCGGATATTGAAATACCATGCCAACCTGAAAGCGTACTTTGCGAATTTCTTTCTTTTTTTCCCAAATATCTTTTCCGTTTAACAATACAGTGCCTGATGTTGGTCTGAGCAATCCGTTCAGCTGCTGAATCAATGTGGATTTACCGGAACCTGTATGACCGATTAAGCCAATGAATTCGCCTTTTTTAATTGCGATGTTTACATCTTCGATTGCCGTTTTACTAAATGGCGTTCCGGCGCCGTAAGTATACGTAAGATTTTTTGTTTCTATTACATTCATCGGCTTACGCTTTCTCCTTTAACAGTAATTCCAACGCGGCAACACACTCATCTTCCGTTAATACACCGTTTGGCAGTCTCATACAGCCTGCCTCTTTCAAACGATGAATCAGTTCTGTAGACTGGGGTACATCCAAGTGATGTTCCTTTAATAAGTCTACCTGAGAAAAAATTTCTTTCGGTGTGCCGTCCATTAAAATATTGCCTTTATCCATAACCACTACACGGTTCGCAGCAATTGCCTCGTCCATATAGTGGGTAATCAACACAATCGTGATGCCTTTTTCCCTGTTCAGCTTTGTTATGGTATCCATAACTTCTTGGCGACCTCTCGGGTCAAGCATAGCAGTAGGCTCGTCCAAAACAATGGTGGAAGGTTCCATTGCAATGATACCTGCAATGGCAACCCTTTGTTTTTGTCCGCCTGATAATTTGTGCGGCGCATGTTCACGATACTCGTACATGTCTACCGCTTTTAGCGCATCGTCTACTCTTTGACGAATTTCCGCAGGAGGAACTCCTAAATTTTCAGGTCCAAAGGCAATGTCTTCTTCTACAATACTTGCAACCAATTGGTTATCGGGATTTTGCAGAATCAAACCGACACGTTTTCTGATTTCAAATTTGAGACTGTCATCTGTGGTATCCATGGTATCCACATATACTTTGCCGCCGCTTGGCAGTAAAATTGCATTAAAATGTTTTGCAAGGGTCGATTTACCGGAACCATTATGGCCCAACAATGAAACAAAGTCACCCTTTTGGATACCTAAAGTAACGCCTTTTAAGACTTCCACGATTCCGCTTTCATCTTCATCATAAGAGAATCTAACGTCCTGTGTTTGTAAATAGTCCATATGGTTTCCTTTCTATATGCAATGGTTATTTGGATTGCCAAATTGCGGTAGAACCGCAGGGAAGTACAAAACCTGAGGAGGTTACGGGCAATCCGATTTCGCTTGACGATACGGTACCGCCAAACGGTTTCTTTAACATAACTCCAAGAAGATATTCCATCACAGCAGGAGATAGCCCTGTTGTATAAGAATTCAATATAAAAAATAAAGGTTGTTTGGATAAAATCGGCAGACATAACTCCACCAAATGGTAAAGCTGTTCTTCCAGTTTCCACACTTCGCCTCCCGGTCCTCTTCCGTAAGACGGCGGGTCCATAATAATACCGTCGTACGTATTGCCGCGGCGCTGTTCCCTTTGTACAAATTTCACACAGTCATCTACCAGCCAGCGAATCGGTTTGTCTGCAAGTCCGCTTGAGACGGCATTTTCTTTTGCCCAAGCAACCATGCCCTTAGAAGCGTCCACATGACAAACCTCCGCACCTGCACTGGCACATGCCAAAGAAGCAGCTCCTGTATAACCGAACAAATTCAGCACTTTTACAGGACGTTTGGCCCCTTTGATTTTATTCATGGCAAAATCCCAGTTTACGGCCTGTTCGGGGAAGATACCCGTATGCTTAAACCCCATTGGTTTTAGGTTAAACGTCATATCTTTATAACGGATACTCCACACAGCAGGCATTTTTTTATTTTCCTGCCAATGACCGCCGCCGGTATTGGAACGATGATACCTTGCATGCGCTTTTCTCCACAACGGATTGGTTTTTGGGGTATTCCAAATAATCTGAGGGTCAGGACGAATTAAAATAACATCGCCCCAACGCTCCAGACGCTCTCCTGCGGAAGTATCTATTAATTCATAATCGTTCCAATCTGCAACTCTCAAATGTGTAACGTCCTTTCTCTTTATACCAGTTGCTCACGAATGACGTCAGCAACATAATCTGCTAATTCCTGAATTTCTGCTTCATTTTCACCTTCTACCATAACACGCAGCAATGGTTCGGTACCACTTGGACGCACCAAAATACGTCCTTTTCTTCCCAACTGATTTTGCACTCTTTGCGTTGCCTCTTTGATTTTTCTGTCTGTATAAAAACGAAGTTTTCCTTCATTGGATACTTCCACATTTACAAGAACCTGAGGAAAACGTGTCATTAAAGTAGCAAGGCTGGACAATTTTGCTTCTCTGCGATGCACCAAACTAAGCAGATGTGCGCCTGTCAGTTGTCCGTCGCCTGTGGTGCCAAAATCTAAGAAAATAACATGACCGCTTTGCTCTCCGCCAAAATTATAATCGTTCTGGCGCATGGTTTCCAACACATAACGGTCTCCAACTTTGGCTGCTTCAAAACGCATACCGTTTTCTTCACAAAAACGGATAAATCCCATATTGCTCATAACCGTTCCCACAACGGCATTATGGGCCAATTTTCCGCGGGATTTTAAATCTGCCGCACAAATTGCCATGACGAAATCGCCGTCAACCAATTGACCTTTTTCATCTACAGCCAAACAGCGGTCGGCGTCGCCGTCAAATGCAATGCCTGCGTCCAGTCCGTTATCCAATACAAATTGCTTTAAGCTCTCCATATGAGTAGACCCGCATTTGTCATTGATATTGGTTCCGTTTGGCTTATCATGAAGCATATAACATTCAGCACCCAATTCTGTGTAAAGACGTTCTGCTGTTCTGGAAGCAGAACCGTTGGCACAGTCCAAAGCAATTTTCATTCCGTCCAACGCATACGGAACCGTACTTTTGATATGTTGAATATAAAGGTCTACCGCATCCTCTTCACGGGTAATGCTGCCAACTCCGCCGCCTGTGGGACAATCATACGTATCAATATGATCCAACACGATGGCTTCAATTTGTTCCTCCAGCGCATCGGGCAGTTTAAAGCCGTCCCCGCTGAAAATTTTAATGCCGTTAAACTCGCATGGATTATGAGATGCAGAAATCATAATGCCCGCATCTGCTTTTAACTTTCCAATTAAAAAGGCAACAGCCGGTGTAGGAACCACACCAAGTGTTACAACATCCGCACCAACAGAGCATAAACCTGCTGCCAGTGCGTTCTCCAGCATATCAGAAGAAATTCTGGTATCTTTGCCTATTAAAATTTTCGGTCTCATTCTGCTATCGTTTGTTAAAACCATTGCTGCGGCACGGCCAATATTCATAGCCATTTCACAAGTCAATTCCGCATTGGCCACACCTCTGGCGCCATCGGTTCCAAATAATCTACCCATATAAGATCTCTCCTATAACTCCATTTTTCTATGGATTACTATATCTATGAAAATACATTGTGTTTATGTTAGATTCCGTCTATTTTTTGCTGCATGGTTTCCTTTTCCGCTTGTGCGGGAGGCTTCAATCCCAAATGCAAATATGCGGCATGGGTTGCGCATCTTCCTCTTGGGGTTCTGCTCAAAAATCCAATTTGCATCAAATACGGCTCATATACGTCTTCCAGTGTGACAGCCTCTTCGCCGATGGCAGCCGCCAATGTTTCAATTCCCACAGGACCGCCGTTATAAAACTGTATCAATGTTTTCAGCATTCTTCTGTCATTGGCATCCAAACCGATTTCATCTACTTCCAGACGGTCCAGACCAATTTTAGCGGACTGATATGTAATGACACCGTCACTGATAATCTGCGCAAAGTCCCGCACACGCTTTAACATGCGGTTTGCAATACGTGGTGTTCCTCTGGAACGGGAAGCAATCTCCAATGCTCCGTCTGCCTCAATGGGGATTCCTAAAATCTGCGCGCTGCGGGTAACAATCTCCGCAAGCTGCTGCGGTGTATACATCTCCAAACGAAGCACAACACCGAAGCGGTCTCTTAACGGCGCACTTAACTGTCCTGCTCGAGTGGTTGCACCGACAAGTGTAAACTTAGGCAGAGGTAAATGATAAGAAGCTGCCATTTGACCTTTTCCTGTAATAATATCCAGTGCAAAGTCTTCCATTGCAGGATACAAAATTTCTTCTACGCTGCGGGAAAGGCGATGAATTTCGTCGATAAACAATACATCGCCCTCATTTAAATTGGTAAGCAATGCCGCTAAATCCCCGGGTTTTTCAATGGCAGGGCCTGAAGTAATGCGGACATTGACATTCATTTCATTTGCAATGACGCCTGCAAGTGTGGTTTTACCCAAACCCGGCGGTCCGTAAAGCAATACGTGGTCAAGAGATTCTTTTCTAAGACGCGCCGCCTCAATAAAAACAGAGAGATTTTCTTTTACTTTCTCTTGGCCGATATATTCAGTTAAACGTTTGGGACGCAGAGGATTTTCCACTTCCGCATCTTCCGGCGTATATTCCGGCGCAACCATACGATTTTCAAAATCGTACTCGCTGTTTTCCGTAAAATCGTAATTCAAATTCTCATCTCCCTATTCAGGCATTACATCTTTCCTGCCATTGCTTTTAATGACAAGCGGATTAACTCCTCTACAGGCAAAGCGCTGTCGAATTTTGCCACCACTGCGGCCGCATCTGTTGGAGAATATCCCAAAACGGTCAGTGCATTGACTGCCTCACCTGCATTGGAAGAAGCAGATACCACCCCTTGTTTTGGAATGACTACACTATCATCTATATCCATTTTCTTTACTTTATCCGTTAATTCCAGCACAATACGCTGCGCCAATTTCGGACCTACCCCTGCTGCCCTGGTTAACGCTTTGCTGTCGTTTGTGGCAATCGAAGTTGCAACTTGTTCCGGTGTTAATTCTGATAAAATTGCCAGCCCCACCTTTGGGCCTACTCCGCTCACGCCGGTTAACATTTTATAACAGTTTAATTCCATTACAGTTGCAAACCCATAAATGTCCATTGCATCTTCCCGAACATGTACGTAGGTATATACTTTTATTTCCTGACCCATTTTTGGCAAACTGCGCTGTGTGGTCAGCGTAGTATAACATTTGTAACCTACACCGCCGCACTCCACCACGAAAAAGCTTGGCTCCACATGGGTTAATATTCCTTTTAAACTATAAAACAAGAATTACATCCTCCCTGACAACATGGTACGGCGCAGCATAGAACCGGCCGCCTGCCCATGACAAATCGCCATTGCCAATGCATCGCAAGTATCGTCCAGCTTTGGCATTTGGGTTAAACAAAGCAACCGTTTTGTCATTTCCATCACTTGCGGTTTTTGTGCCTGTCCATAACCGGTTACAGCTTGCTTTACTTGCAAAGGCGTATATTCTGAAATCGAAACGCCTGCTTTTTGTGCCGCAAGCAAAATAACACCTCTTGCTTCCGCCACTTGGATAGCCGTTTTTTGGTTACTGTTAAAAAATAACTTTTCAATTGCAACCGCATCAGGCTTCCATTTTTGTAAAATAGCCTCCATAGAATTGTAGATGACTTCCAGGCGCCCGTTAAAATCTTGTGTTGATTTTGTGGTGACCGCACCATGCTCCAATGGACGATAACGGCTGTTTTTTGCCTCTATCACACCGTAACCGACAATTGCATAACCGGGATCAATTCCTAAAATAACCATGAACAAGCTCCTATTTCGTCTCATCTTTCAAAATATCTATAATTAATTTATTATAACATATGAGAAATTGCTTTGCAATTTCTAACAGATAAATGTTAAAACGTTCTAGACAACAGTCAAAATTTTGAATATTGAAAGATGTTCCTTTCAATGTTAGTTTTGTTGCTGTTGCTAGGTTGTTACAGCATAAAAACGTCTATCTGCCGAATACTGCATTCACCTTTCGCCCTTTACTATAAGCAGACAAGAAAATGGATAGTTCTATTATTTTAACATTACCACAAATACAGCGCAAAAACATGAATATTTATTAAATTCTGCTTCATTTGCATAATTATGTTTTTTTCGCAAAAAATAACGTAAATATTTGGTGATTTAGAAAGGCGGAATTTACAATGTCCACCAAAAGAATAATACAAATTTCAAGTATAATCATTACAATTATTTTTATATTGAGCGCATTTACTTGGATAGGATATGCACAAGCCGCTTCCTATCGAACAGATTTGGAATACACATATCGCAGGGCGCTGAATGATTTAAACACCCATATAAACGATATGAATGTAACATTGACAAAAGCAAATTATGCAAATACATCTTCACAGCAAAATGGTATGGCAGGCAGATTAATGAAAAATACCAGCGGAGCCAAAGCAGCGCTCGCTGTTCTTCCTATTGGAAATGATTCCTTAAATAACGTAAATAAGTTCATTTCACAGGTGGGTGATTTTGCCTCCTCTATCTCTTCAAAACTATCTGTAGGAGAATCGTTAAGTGATGAAGATAAAAATATTCTTCAACAATTTTCTCAATATTGTAATATTCTTGCCGGCAATTTAAATGAAATTCAAGAGAATATTGCCGAACAAGAAGTAGTCATTGGGCAATCGGAAGAAATGCTCCGAAACTTAGAAAGCAAGCAACCTCCTTTTGAGGATTATTTTCTTTCTACCGCTGAAGAATTCGCAAACTATCCTACTTTAATTTACGATGGCCCCTTTTCAGACCATATGACACAGAAAACAGCTGAAATGACTGCCAATGCACAAACCGTTTCTGTTGATGAAGCAAAACAAATGGCTGCTCAATATTTATATGCAGACCCTAACACATTAACTCATACCAACGATACGGAAGGCAACCTACCTGTATACAATTTTAATACGGACACTACACACATTTCTGTTACAAAACAAGGCGGATATTTGTCCTCCTTTATGAATGCAAGACCAATTGATACCATTACTTTGCAATTAGAAGAAGCCAAACAGTATGCCAAACAATATTTAAGCAGTATTTATCAAGAAGAGTTTGTTGAAACGTACTATGTAATTTATAATAACATGTGTACCATTCAATATGCTTACAGTAAAGATAATGTTGTGTATTACTCTGATTTGATTAAAGTATCTGTAGCAATGGATACGGGAGAAATTGTAGAGTATAATGCCGATAATTTTCTTATGAATCATAAAGAAAGACAAACGCAAACACCTGTTATCGGTGAATTATCTGCAAGACAGCAAGTCAGCGATCATTTGACCATTGAATCATCACGAATGGCAGTGATTCCAACTACAAGAGAGGAAGAGCCTTTGTGTTATGAATTTCTATGCCGCGGTCAAAATGATGAACAAGTATTGGTGTATATCAACAGTGAGACCGGCATGGAAGAACAAATTCTAATTTTAATTGAGACCGACAACGGTACACTAACCCAATAAAAGAAAAGAATCTGCCAAGGCAGATTCTTTTCTTTTATTGTCTAATCTTAAAAAATAGAAAGTTAAATATGTATAAGAACAACGAATGTAAATGATTCAAGAGGGAAATACACGATTTTGTTTTCCTATATTTGTGCAGTAATACAAAGATGTTGCTTCCATTTTCAATCTCTATAAATTACCAAAAAATAGTGTTATAATGAAGATATCCCTCAGTGAAAAGATAATAAAAAAAAGATTTGACAAAATTCATAGTATGTAGTATGATTAAAATAACAATAATAGTAATTATTCTTATTTTACTATTAAATTTTATAGAAAGAGAGAAATGAATGATGAAAGATTTAAAAGGAACCAAAACAGAAGCTAACCTAATGGCAGCATTTGCCGGAGAAAGCCAAGCAAGAAACAAATATACATACTATGCAAGCAAAGCAAAAAAAGAAGGCTATGAACAAATTGCAGCACTGTTCTTAGAAACAGCAAATAATGAAAAAGAACACGCAAAAATTTGGTTTAAACTGCTTCATGGCGGAGAAATGCCTGATACTATGGCAAACCTAAAAGACGCTGCGGACGGAGAAAACTATGAATGGACAGATATGTATGCAAAAATGGCTGTCGAAGCAAGAGAAGAAGGCTTTGACCATATTGCATTCTTATTTGAAAAAGTTGGTGAAATTGAAAAACACCATGAAGAAAGATATCGCAAGCTATTATCTAACATTGAAGAAGGCATTGTATTCTCAAGAGACGGGGATACCATTTGGCAATGCGCAAACTGCGGTCATATTGTAATTGGTAAAAAAGCACCTGAGGTTTGTCCTGTATGTGCACATCCTCAATCCTTCTTCCAAATTTTAGCTGAGAATTATTAAGCCTATTTTCTGTATTTACATATAAAAGGTAGACTTTTGCAAAAACCTCCATTGGATAAATATCCAATGGAGGTTTTTCTTTGTTTGTTTTTATATTTCAATAAAAAGTCCATACATTATAAGAACAGCAGCAAACTAATTGCCATAACTACCATTCCGGAAATTAAACCATAAATGGACAAATGATGTTCTCCATATTCTCTGGCAGCAGGAAGAAGTTCATCAAATGAAATAAATACCATAATACCTGCGACTCCTGCAAAAATAACACCAAATACAACATTATTCATAATCGGCATTAAAATTAGCCAACCGATTAACGCACCTACAGGTTCCGCCAAACCTGATAAAAAAGAATATAAAAAGGCTTTCATCTTAGAGCCCGTTGCCTGATAAATGGGAACAGAAACAGCAATTCCTTCCGGTATATTGTGAATTGCAATGGCAACTACAATGGGAATTGCAACACTGGGTTCCTGCATAGCAGAAACAAATGTAGCCAATCCTTCCGGAAAGTTATGAATGGCGATTGCAAGTGCTGTAAAAACGCCCATGCGCATCAGTTTGGAATGTTTTGGAGGTTTTTTATTTTCATCTTCCACCGATTTTAGCTCATGAGGATTTTCTTCTGAAGGGATTAATTTATCAATGATTGCAATGACCAGCATACCTCCAAAAAAAGAACCTACTGTAACCCAGTTACCTGCTATTTTTCCAAGTTCAGATACTAGGGAATCTTGTGCTTTTACAAATATTTCTATCATCGAAACATATATCATAACACCTGCAGAAAAACCAAGACTGATGGATAAAAATTTTCTGTTGGTATGTTTTGCAAAAAATGCGATACAGCTGCCGATTCCGGTACTTAATCCTGCAATTAACGTAAGGGCAAATGCGAGAAAAACATTGTTCATATCGTTTTCCTTTCTATAGAGTTAGCGTATGCTAACTCATATGTATAGAATAGCAGTCCTATTCCTTTTTGTCAAGAAAAATGCCAGTCTCACGAACCAATTGATGAGACAACATAGAGAGAAAACAAATTTTCAACATTTTATTGATACGGTTAAGGCAGCATATACATATAAACTGTATTTTTATTTTATCATAACTGAAATTGATATTTAATGTTTGATTCCATTCATTTTTTACTTAAACTTCAAAAAAAAGAGATACAGTTTACCACTGTATCTCTTTTCATTCATGCGATATCCCATTTCACTTGAATTATATTGAGTTCCCATTTGATACGATACCTCATATGACATATCATCTGATAAAAATGAATTCAATTTTTATGTACTATTTAATGACATTTGACAGTGATATTATGACATATGAAAGGAAGAAAACTCTGTCATGGCGACACATCGATATTAATTATCTGAATGAACATAAAATGTACCAAATTCCCTATTCTTTAATCATTTGTTTTCTGTTTTTTACATATCGCAATCAATCCTCCTGAAATAATAAAACCAAATAAACATAAGTAGCCTATTAAATTACTGCCGTCCTCTGTTTTTGGAGAATTGATATCTGTTGTTCCACTCTCCTTTTGAACATTAGTTGCTGATATTACTTTTTCCTCTGATTTTTTTATTTCAGACGTTTCTGAATTTATATTCGTTTGTGGTACAGATTGATTTTGATGAATCTCTTTGGTTTGTCTAGCCCCATTTTTATCTGTGTGACCTGTATTCTCTCCACCATTCTCCTTATGAATTACGGTTTCATCTAACTTAGATGTCTGTAAAGAGGACCAATCTAATTTTAATAAAACTTTTTGTGTTCCATGTCCCGGTGCAATTTTTTCCATGATTGGCACAAACACTTCTAATGTTACGGAATCAGCTTTATATGCTACAGGGAATTCTACAGTCTTAGGATATTTTGTGCCGTCTGATGTTGTACCCCATGCTATAATATCCGAATCATTTTTTAAGTTTCCTTCAAAGTATGACACTTTGCTGAGTGCTCCTTCTGAAGTTCCGAGTTTTATCGTATTCATATTCATTCTTAATCTGTATGTTCCATCCTTTGCAATCACAGACAAAGGTTGTTCCAGTCCTTGATTTGCCATAGATAGTTTATCTGGGCTATTAAAGTTATATAGAGCCCCCTTCAATGTATATTCACCATTTTGCAAGTTGATTTCATTTTTTGGAATGTCCGTACCCGGCTGTTCCATTGGGGGTATGTCGGTTGACGGTTCTTCCGGAGTTCCAGCTGGTTTTAACCCTTGCATGCCCTCTTCCAATTTATCAATTAATTGCTGAAGCTGAGCATTTGTTAAAGTGCTCCTTTTACTCCAATTTGCCTTTCCTTCGTCTATAGCAGTTTTTAATACTGCATAGCTTTTTTCTGTATAATCTTCTGCCTTTTTCTCCTCTGCTGCTACAAGTACACGTGTAAAATCATCCACTTTTTTAGGCACAAGATAAATCTCTTTTGCAGATTTTAAATATTTTGCTGCACTGTCAACTGTCTCTTCAGTTGCGGTTACATCTTCAAGTGCCATCAGAGCCTTATTATAAAGATTCAGAAAACTTCTAGAGCCTTCTTCTTTATATTCTCCTGCCAAAACCTCATCATAAGTTGTCTTATTTTCATCAATTACTTTTTTTAATTCTGCTTTATCGGCCTGTTTTAAACTTTCTCCTTCAGCCCTCTTTGATGTAGTATCCAACACTAACACAGCGGGCATTTCACTGACATCGGGTCCGGCCATTTTTGCCCCAAGCAGAACATCTATCGTTTTTTCTCCGGATTTCTGTCTTTTAATGGTAAATACCTTATCATACTCGCCTATGCCGGTACTTTCCTCTGCCAAAACTTCTTTGCCATTCTCTATATGCTTTACTGTTAAAATATTGGCTGTTATTCCTTGAAATTTGTCTTTTTTAAAGGATATCTGGTATACACTTTCACCCTCGTTTTCTATTAGAAGAACATGAGGATTCATAAATGCATTGGCCATAGATGGAGTCTCACTATCCCCCGCCTGTCCTATTTTGGCATTTATTGTGAATCTGTTCCCCGCCTGACTCTGTTTTACCACTGCATTTAAGGCATTTTCCAGTTTAGACTCCAAAGTCTTTACTTTACTTTTGGTATTTCCGCCCCGCTCTGCCTCTTGTTTGACATCAGACAGAACCTGTCGTAACTGGGCAATACTGGTTTGTGTATACTCCTGTTCATTCGCAATGATTGTTTCTGCTTGTTCCATCAAATGTTTGTATCGAGTCCAGTCAGCGGGTGCATAAGCTAAAGACTCCAAAGCCTCTCTCAGTTCTGACACTGCATTATAAATTGTAGTTTGATCTGCTCTGTTATCCTTCAGAACAGACATGGCCTTCTCATATTTTTCTACCAACTTTGCCATAGAAGAAGACTCATATTCATCTCCGTCTTTCTGTTCATAAAGACTCCTTGCTTCGTACACAGCTTTTGCTAACTCGGTTTTCGCTGTCTTTTCTCCCGCATTTGGCTCCTGTTCTAATTCCGTAATTAACTCTAATATCTTATTGTGAAAATCCGGCGGTGTCGAGTCAGTACCACCCATAACAGGCATTTCACTTGGCAGCGGCATATTTTTAATTTCTGCGTATGTTTTCCCAACATACTTAGTCAGCCCGCCCTCTTCTTTAAATACTTCCCATACATTTGCTGTCCAACCCGGTGCATCTGTTGTTTTATCTACTATGTTTTCTATCATAGCACCATAGCTTGATACATATACGTCAACCTTATAAATTGCGATACCAGTATTTAATGTAATCTCTCGTTTCGTCACACCATCTGTTATGATATCTTCAGGCTGTACGGTCGTAGCACTGCTCATAGCATCTATTTCTGCAGGGTGATTCATACTGGTTGCAGCAGATGCTGTGGCTAGAGGAGTAAGCATCAACGACGATATTAATACACTCCCCAATATCATTTTTAAATTCTTTTTCATGTTCTTCCTCCCTAATTCCATTTTAATTTTTAATGGAATTGTTCACGATTTATCATCTTCCAATAGGTTAGCATACGCTAACTTAAAGCATATGGCAATTTTTATAAATTGTCAATAGATTACATGAAAAATATTTTTACATTTTAACTATTTACTTTTATATCAATTGACATCTCTTATAAAATTATATATTAAAATATAGCAATTAATGATTATTTCCAACAAATAATATATCAGATATAAAACTGAAATATTTTCTTTACAACTGTTGATTGCAACGGAATAAAAAAAGAGATACAGCTGATTGCTGTATCTCTTTTCGATTATTTCATTAAAGTAACCAATACTGCTTTTTGTGCATGCAAACGATTTTCGGCTTCATCGAAAATCTCGTCTGCGTGAGACTCAAATACATCCGCTGTTATTTCTTCTCCTCTGTGTGCAGGTAAACAATGCTGTACCATAGCATCAGGTTTTGCTAATTTCATCAACTCTGCATTGATTTGGTAACCTTCAAATGCTTTTCTTCTTTCGGCAGCCTCACCTTCCTGACCCATGGAGGCCCATACATCTGTAAACAACACGTCTGCATCTTTTGCGGCAGTTGCAGGAGAATCCGTCATCTCGAAGCCCTCATATTGAGAAGCAAACTCCAACACTTCTTTATCGGGACGGTAACCTTCCGGACATGCTACACTGATAGACATACCCATCTTCAAACATCCTACAATAATAGAATGCATCATATTGTTGCCGTCTCCAATATAACATGCTTTCAGACCTTCCAAAGCACCTTTTCTTTCGCGAATAGTCATCAGGTCAGCCAGCACTTGACATGGATGAGCAAAATCTGTCAAAGCATTGATAATCGGAATAGAGCCGTATTTTGCCAAATCTTCTACTTGCTTTTGTTCAAAAGTACGAATCATAATTCCGTCCAAATAGCGGGATAACACTCTTGCGGTATCTTCAATTGGTTCTCCACGTCCAATTTGCATATCATTTGCAGATAAGTACATAGGATATCCACCCAATTGATACATACCTGTTTCAAAAGAAACACGGGTTCTGGTAGATGCTTTGGCAAAAATCATACCTAAGGTTTTGCCTTTCAAATGGTGATGCTCAATTCCGTGTTTTAATTCATATTTTAATTGGTCAGCCAAATTCAGGATTTCTTCAATCTCTTCTGTTGTTAAATCCAACAATTTTAACAAGTGTTTCATATCCAGTCTCCCTTCAATCTGTTCTGTTTTATCATCATTTTAAGCCTGTTTGATAACTTTTTCCAATATTGCCAAGCCCTTATCAATTTCTTCAAAGGTGATGGTAAGCGGAGGCAACAGACGTACCAGTGTTTTTGCGGTCAGCACCAGCAGACCATGTTCAATACATGCAGCTGCTACATCTTTGGCTGTTCCTTTTTCCAGCACAATTCCAATCATCATGCCAATGCCTCTTACTTCGGCAACACCTTCCATCTCGGACAGCTTTTGCTGCATATATTCACCCTTAGCTTTTACTTCCTGTAAAAATGTCTCATCTGATACACGTTCCAACACACTTAAGGCGCCTGCACATGCAACAGGGTTTCCACCAAAGGTAGAACCATGCATACCGCTGTTCAGTACGTCTCCCAAGCGTTCGGTACACAGACACGCACCAATGGGCAATCCACCGCCAAGCGCTTTTGAAGATGTAATCACATCTGGCTCAATGCCATATTGTTCATAACAAAACAGAGTACCTGTTCTTCCCATACCGGTTTGTACTTCGTCTACCATAAGCAGTACGTCATGCTTTTTGCACAGCTTTTCCAGTTCTTTTACAAAATGAGGTTCTAAAGGCATAACACCGCCTTCACCTTGAATCATTTCTATAAACACAGCGCAGGTATTTTCATCCAGTAACGATTTTACACTCTCGATATCGTTTGCCTGCGCATATGTAAAGCCCTCCGTAAATGGATTAAAATAATGATGGAACGTATCCTGACCTGTTGCCGCCAGAGTTGTAACCGTTCTTCCATGGAAAGAATTCACCAACGTGATGATTTTAGTTCTGTTCTCATTGTATTTATCCGTACTGTATTTTCTTGCTAATTTAATAGCGCATTCATTTGCTTCCGCACCGGAATTGCTGAAAAACACTTTACTGAAACCGGATAATTCACAAAGTTTTTGAGCCAAATTGGTCTGCGCAGGATTGTAATACAAATTGGAAATATGCTGTAATGTGGAAGCCTGCTTTGTAATAGCAGCAATCCATTGATCATCACAAAAACCAAGGGCATTGACACCAATACCGCTTGTAAAATCAATATAAGATTTTCCTTCGCTGTCCTGTGCAACAACGCCTTTTCCTTTCACAATCGCAACTTCAAAGCGGCCGTAAGTTGGCATCATATTCTTCTTTTCTTGTTCTTTAATATCTAAAAAATGCATGGTAATCTCTCCTTTGCATTCTTCCAAAGATGCCGCTTTGAAAGAATGGATTTAATATAACATGGTTCCAATACCTTCATCGGAAAACAGTTCGATTAAAATAGAGTGTGGAATTCTTCCATCCAAGATATGCGCACGATGCACACCGCGGCGGACTGCCTCCACACAGCAATCAATTTTAGGAATCATACCGCCGCTGATAATACCGCTGCGTTGTAATCTTGGTACTTCGCTGACATTGACAACGGGAATCAGTGTACTTTCGTCATCTTTGTCTTTTAATAATCCACGAATATCTGTCATGAGAATCAGCTTTCGTGCTCCCAATTCGGCTGCAATGCGGGCGGCAGCGATGTCTGCATTAATGTTATACACTTCTCCGTTCACACCACCGGCAATGGTAGCAATAATCGGCACATAACCATTGTTGGTTGCGTCTGTGATAATTTTAGTATTTACCCTTACAATTTCACCTACATAACCAAGGTCAGCGCCGCTTTCCAATTTACGCGCCTGAATCATAGAGCCGTCCAAACCGCAAAGCCCGATGGCTTTACCACTGTGATTTTCCAAATGCTGAACCAAGTCTTTATTTACTTTTCCTGCCAAAACCATTTGTGCAATTTCCATGGTTTCTTCATCCGTATAACGCAAACCGCCAATAAATTTGCTTTCTTTGCCCACACGGCTTAACATGGTATTAATTTCAGGACCACCGCCGTGTACCAATACGACATTGATGCCAACAGACTGCATCAATACAATATCAGTCATAACAGCAGATTTAATCTCCTCATTAATCATAGCGTTGCCGCCATATTTTACTACAATGGTTTTTCCCGCATATTTTTGAATATAGGGTAAAGCCTGAGCTAAAATTTGAGCTCTATCGTTATTGGAAATATTCATATGACATCCTTTTCCTATTTTACAATATTCTAAATCAGCTTCTGTAATCGCCGTTAATTTTTACATAATCATAAGTCAAATCACAACCATATGCAGTTGCGCATTCGCTGCCTTCATGCAAAGTTACCGCTACAATAATGTCGTCCTCTAAAAGAATTTTCTTGGCAATATCCTCATCAAAAGGCAAACCTGCACCGTTTTTGCATACTTCAATACGTCCTTGTTTGGATTCAAATGCAACATCCACACCATTAATATTAATATTGGCACCTGAATAACCAATTGCGCACAGCACTCTTCCCCAGTTTGCATCGGCGCCAAAAATAGCGCATTTCAGCAAATTAGAACAAATCACGGATTTTGCAACTGTTCTTGCATCCTCTTTTGTTTTTGCCCCTGTGACAGCGCATTCCAATAATCTGGTTGCACCTTCACCGTCCTTTGCAATTTTACGGGACAACACTGCGCAAACTTCTGTCAATGCTTGTGTAAACAATTCATAATCATGATTTTTTTCTGTAATGGTTTGGTTTTCTGCCAAACCGGACGCCATAACGGACACCATATCATTGGTAGAGGTATCTCCGTCCACACTTACCATATTGAAAGTATCCTCAATGGCTGTGTGCAGTGCCTCGTTCAACAGTTCCGGCGTAATAGAGGCATCTGTCGATAAGAAACCAAGCATGGTTGCCATGTTCGGGTGAATCATACCGGAACCTTTTGTAATGCCGCCTATGGTTACCGTTTTACCGTCCAGTTCCACCTCAAGTGCATATTCTTTTTCTACCGTATCTGTCGTCATAATTGCTTTTGCCGCATCATTGGAACCTGTTGCACTTAACGCTTCTGCTAATGTTTTTACCGAATTTGCAATCGGTTCAATGGGCAGTACCTGACCAATCACGCCTGTCGATGCTACAATCACGTCGCTTGCATCAATATGCAGTTCTGCTGCAATCAAATCACACATTTTCTGTGCTTTTTCTTCTCCGTCCGCATTGCAGGTATTGGCATTGCCGCTGTTACAAATCACAGCTCGTGCCATACCGTCTGCAATGTTGCGTTTGGTAACCGCAATGGGAGCGCCTTTTACTAAGTTTTGTGTATACACAGCTGCCGCTGCACAGGGCACATCACTGTAAATCAAAGCAAGGTCTGCTTTGCTGCGATTTTTGCGGATACCACAATGAATTCCCGAAGCCTGAAATCCTTTTGCTGCTGTAACGCCGCCTTCTATGATATGAAATGTCATATGCTGCCTCCATCATATATTCTTTATAGGACATAAATCCCCGCTGCGGCATCGCAACAGGGTTATGCTTGTATGATAAATTACAATTAAAATGCCGGTGGAATTAATGTAAGACCTGTTTTTTCTTCCAAGCCCAATACCAAATTCATGTTTTGTATTGCCTGACCGGCAGCGCCTTTCACCATATTATCAATGGCAGAAATGGCAACCAGAGTGTTTGCGTGCTCATCTACATGGACGGAAATATCACAGAAGTTGGTATACTGCACATGTTTAATATTGGCTACACTGCCTTTTGGCAGCATACGTACAAAGTATTCCTGTTGATAACGTCGTCCATACACATAACGAACTTGCTCTTCTGTTACACCCTCTCTTAGTGTAGCATAGCATGTTGCCAGAATACCACGGCTAACCGGAAGCAAGTGCGGAACAAACGTTAATTTTACCGGATTTGGAGCATAACAAGATAATGTTTGTTCTATCTCCGGCGTATGACGGTGAGCAGCTACCTTATATGCGGTAAAGCTCTCATTACAGTCCGGAAAATGAGTGGTTTGGGTAGGTTTTCTGCCCGCGCCTGTTGTTCCGGATTTGCAGTCCGCAATGATATGGTCTGTTTCAATCAAACCCGCTTCCATGGCAGGCACAATGGCCAAAGGAACTGCTGTTGCATAACAACCCGGATTTGCAATTAAGCTTTTTCCTCTGATAAATGGACGGAACAGTTCCGGCAGTCCATATACAGCTTGCTCATGCAACGCTTTATCAAGAAATTCACAGCCATACCAAGTTTTATAAGTTTCTTCATCTTCCAAGCGGAAATCAGCGCCTAAATCAATAAAGAATTTCATACGTTTGGCACAGGCTGCTGCCAATTCTTGAGATAATCCATGCGGCAATGCTGCAAATACAACGTCGCATTTTTCCACCACTTCCTCCTGAGTTTTGCAAACCATATCGCATAATCCAAGATAAGAAGGATATACCTCACTTATTTTTTGCCCTTCAAAGGTAACTGAACTGATTGCAGTCAGCTTTGCATAAGGGTGGTTTAATAAAAGTCTTACCAATTCGGCGCCTGCATATCCGGTTGCGCCGACAACTCCAACTTTAATTTCCATTGATTTGCCTGCCTTTCACCATTGTGCCGGTTATTTTCCCAGCAAGTTCAATACTCGTTTTGCCTGCATCTCTACATTTTCAGGAGCAGGAGCACCCAAAACATTGCGTCCGTTTACACAGCGTTCCAAAGAGATTGCATCATAAATACCTTCATCAAAGGTATCACATACCGCTTTATAATCTTCCAATGGCAATGTTTCCAATGTTAAGTTTCGCTCAATGCATTGTGCAACCAAAGTGCCGGTTATTTTATAGGCATCGCGGAATGCTAAACCTTTATTCACCAAGTAATCTGCACAGTCTGTGGCATTAATAAATCCACGTGCTGCGGCATTGCGCATATTTTCAGGCAACACTTTCATAGTATCTACCATAGGAATAAATGCAGTGAGGCACATTCTTAAGGTATCTACTGCGTCAAAAATTGCCTCTTTGTCTTCTTGCATGTCCTTGTTATAGGCCAAAGGTAATCCCTTCAGCATGGTTAATAATGTAACAACATCACCAATGACTCGGCCGGATTTACCGCGTACCAATTCAGCAATATCTGGATTTTTCTTTTGCGGCATAATGCTGGAACCTGTAGAAAAGGCGTCGTCCAACTCCACAAATTTAAATTCCCAAGAACACCATAAAATAATTTCTTCTGAAAAACGAGATAGGTGCACCATAGCCAACGCAATGGCAGAAGCAATTTCTACACAGAAATCACGGTCTGCAACACTGTCCAAACTGTTATTGGTGACTCTGGAAAAGCCCAATAATTCAGCAGTCATACTTCGGTTTAACGGATACGTAGTACCTGCCAATGCACCCGCTCCCAACGGAAGTTCGTCCATACGCGCTTTGGCATCTTTCAAACGGCCAAGGTCACGCAGGAACATCTCTGCATAAGCCATTAAGTGATGACCAAATGTAATGGGCTGCGCACGCTGTAAGTGGGTATATCCCGGCATAACATCGCCTTTATGAGTCATCGCCTTTTTACAAAGCACTGTTACCAATTCTTCAATTTGGCTATATAATGCATCACATTCCTTTTTCAAGTATAAACGTACATCCAATGCCACTTGGTCGTTACGGCTGCGTGCAGTATGCAGACGTTTTCCGGAAACACCAATACGCTGAGTCAACTCTCCTTCTACAAAGGTGTGTACATCTTCCGCATTTGGGTCAATAGGTAATGTTTCGTTCTGAATATCTTTATAAATTTGTTCCAGCTCTTTACAAATTAGTTCTGCTTCTGATTGCTCAATAATTCCGCAAGCACCTAACATGGTTGCATGGGCAATGCTGCCCTTGATATCTTCCTCAATCATTCGGCTGTCGAATTTTATGGAAGAGTTAAAGTCATTTGTTTTTTGATCAATCTCTTTTGAAAAACGTCCTGCCCATAGCTTCATGCCGGGAGCCCTCCTTATGGATTATCCTTAATTGAATTTACGTCCTTTTTTTGCCTGGATTTTCATAGACAAACCAAACAAGTTAATGAAACCTGCAGCGTCTGCTTGATTGTAAACTTCATCTTCATCAAAGGTTGCGGTATCTTCATCATATAGAGAATATGGAGATGTCATACCTGCATCAATGATATTGCCTTTGTACAATTTCAGTTTGACATCGCCTGTTACATATTCCTGAGTGCTGTCTACAAATGCGGATAAAGCTTCTCTTAATGGAGTATACCATTTACCGTCGTATACCAATTCACCGAAGGTAATAGCAACTTGTTGTTTATAATGGAAGGTATCTTTATCCAAGCACATTTCTTCCAATTTATTGTGTGCATGATACAAAATAGTACCGCCGGGAGTTTCATAAACACCGCGGGATTTCATGCCAACCAATCTGTTCTCTAAAATATCCGCAATACCAATACCGTTTGCGCCGCCCAATTGATTTAATTTTGCCATAACTTCAAGAGCATTCATGTTAACGCCGTCAATTGCAGTTGGAATTCCTTTTTCAAAGTGAATGGTTACATAAGTTGCTACATCCGGAGCCTGTTCCGGAGAAACGCCTAACTCTAAAATTTCATTATATTTTGGTTCGTTTGCAGGGTCTTCCAAATCCAATCCTTCATGAGATAAGTGCCATAGGTTTTTATCTTTGGAATAGTTGGTTTCCCTTGTAATTTTCAAAGGAATATTGTGAGCCTCTGCATAGTCGATTTCTTCTTCTCTGGATTTGATATCCCACTCTCTCCAAGGAGCAATGATTTTAATATCCGGGTCAAATGCACGAATGGACAACTCAAAACGAACTTGGTCGTTACCTTTTCCTGTGCAACCGTGGCAAATTGCGTCTGCACCTTCTTTTTTTGCAATTTCAACCAGTCTTTTTGCAATCAAAGGTCTTGCAAAAGAAGTACCTAATAAATATCTGCCCTCATAAGCAGCGTTTGCTTTTAAAGTAGGCCAAATATATTCTTCAATCAATTCTTTTCTCATGTCTTCAATGTACAATTTAGAAGCGCCTGTTTTGATTGCTTTTTCGTTTAGGCCTTCCAATTCATCTTCTTGACCAAGGTCAGCGGAAACTGCGATTACTTCGCAATTGTCATAGTTTTCTTTCAGCCATGGAATAATGATAGAGGTATCCAAACCTCCTGAATATGCAAGTACTACTTTTTTAATTTGTTGTGCCATATCTATGCTCCTTTTTATCCGTTATTGAAATATAAGTATTATTATACGCTTCTGATTGTATATTACAAGCATACAATGCATAATTATTCAGTTTTGATAAAATTTTCACATCATGACAAAATTCATATGATTTTTACGGTTTCCTTGTAGAAAATGCAATACATTTGAAAAGAAACTGAGAATTCATAGCGAACAGTTGCAAACTTTACTGAGAATCTGTAATATAATAAATAAGGTTACGATTGTATAAAAATTGATAAACAACGATATGGAGGGTATAAACATGTCTTTAAAACCAATTGATCCAAAAACATTGGAACTAAATCCTTTTACAACCATTGGAACAGAATGGATGTTATTAACCGCCGGAAATGAAGATAAACATAACACCATGACCGTCAGCTGGGGCGGATTGGGCGTGCTGTGGAGAAAAAATGTCACTTACGTTTTGGTACGTCCACAGCGTTATACTATGGAATTTATGGACCGTGAAGAGTACTATTCATTATGTGTATTCGATGAAACCTATAAGCCTGCATTAAAACTATGCGGTACCAAATCCGGCAGAGATATAGACAAAGATAAAGAAACCGGTCTGACCGTCATGTTTGACCAAGAGGCGCCTTATTACGCTGAAGCAAAACTGGTTTTCATCTGCAAAAAGATGTCCAAACAAAAAATGGAGCCCAGCTCATTTATAGATAGCACCATTGATGAAACATTCTATAAAGAAAAAGATTATCACGAAGTGTTTGTTGGTGATATTGTAACCATACTAAAACAAGACTGATTCACCATTTTTATTAGAATATCTAAATATCGTATTCATTAAAAAAAGCCTTGCTTATTTAAAATAAGCAAGGCTTTTTTAGTAACTGATTTTTATTTTAACCTTATTTCAGATACTATATGCTTGTACATTTTTCATATCACACTCTTAGAAATCACTTGTTTTCAGCCAGACAAATACGTGATTCCTTCTATTATATGACACCACCTCCTAACAGAAAACTATATTTAACTGTTAAGAGAGTATTTGAAAATTGGTATGATAAGAATTGCACAGTAAATTTCTTTCTATTATAATAAATACAATGATAAAAACAGAGGAGTTATCTCATGGACAAACAAGTCAAGCTGCGTATTGCAACTATACAGGATGCCGCTGCATTATTGGATATTTATGCACCATATGTAGAAAATACAGCAATTACATTTGAATATACCGTGCCTTCTGTACAAGAATTTGAACAACGTATCTCCAATACGCTGCAAACATATCCGTATCTTGTCGCTGAAATAGACAATGAAATTGTAGGTTATACTTATGCAAGCCTCTTTCGGGAACGCTGTGCTTATCAATGGGCAGTTGAGGTTTCCATTTATGTAAAGAAAACAGCGAAAAAAATGGGGATAGGAAAAAAATTGTATCAAACATTGGAAACTATTTTAAGCCTTCAAAACATCACAAATTTGTATGCTTGTATTGCTGACACAACTGAAGAAGACCTTCATCTAACAAAAGACAGTATGTTATTCCATCAACGTCTTGGCTATCGTCAAGTAGGAACATGTGCGCAATGCGGCTATAAGTTTCACCGCTGGTATGATATTGTTTGGATGGAGAAGCATATCCAATCTCATACGATACCTCCTGAGAATATAAAAACATTTGAAGAAATTCGTGAAATGGTAAAAACACAATATCATCTATAAAAAAGAGTATGGACTACACCCATACTCTTTTTTCATTCATGAAATAGAAATGCTGCGATTTGGTGAAGAGAAAAAACTACATACTCCATTCCATAGTAAAGTCCATCTGACCTGTTTCAGAATCCATTTGTTTCTTTTTGATTTGAAATCCCTCTTTGAAGTAGAACCGCAGTGCGGATTGATTTTTCTCATACACCTGTAACGTAAGAGAAGAACAAAGTTGTTTTGCAAGATTTAATAATTGTGTTCCTATCCCCTTACCACGCATAGATTCCTCTACAAAAATTCCTTCAATATAATTCTTTGTCAATCCTATAAAGCCCTGTACAGAACCATTATCTTCATATACATATACGGTAGCATCCGGCAGCATTTCTTTTACTTGCCCAAAATATTTCATCCAATATTCCCTTGGTATAAAAGAATGCGCTTGTATATTGGAACTCAACCAAATATTCATTACAGCATCAATATCGCTTGGTTTTAATATTCGTATCATCAAATCAACACCAATTATTCTTCTCCCAAAATTGCATAAGGCAATACCTGCTGCAATAAGTCAGGAGTAACCATTGCAACAAGATGCAGACCTTCTTCAACATACTCTTCTTGCAGTACAGTACCATCTTTGCGAATTTCAGCTGCAAGGCCACTTTTGGAAAACGGCAATAACAATTCTACTTTGGTATTTTTCACAGGGAGATTTTCTTCAATGACCTCCAGTAAATGGTCAACACCTTGTCCCGTCGCAGCACTGATTCTCACTGCACCGCCAATCATTGGCATATGATTAATCTCAGGAACCAAATCGCATTTATTTAATACAGGAATAATCGGTCTGTCTTTACAACCCAGCTCTTCCAATAGTGTTTTGGTTACCGTTAAGTGCACTTGTGATTCCACGCTGGATGCATCACAAATATTTAAAATAATATCCGCAGTTGCCGCCTGTTCCAACGTAGATTTAAATGCCTGTACCAAATGGTGCGGAAGTCTGCGGACCAACCCTACCGTATCTATGAGCATTACGGTTTTTCCGCAAGGCAAGCGCAAAGCTCTCGCAGTTGGGTCCAGCGTTGCAAACAGCATATCCTTTGCCAATACGCCTGCATCCGTTAAATAATTCATCAATGTACTTTTCCCAACGTTGGTATAGCCCACCAACGCTACTGTAACGGTACCGTCCTTTTTCCTTCTGCGATTGATTTGCTCTCTATGTTTTTCTACTTGTTCCAACTGTTCTTTTAAAGCATCTATTCTTCGATGAATATGACGCTTGTCCGTTTCCAATTTGGTTTCACCGGGACCTCTGGTACCAATACCGCCGCCCAAACGGGAAAGAGCGGTACCCTTTCCGGTTAAACGGGGCAGCATATATTTGAGCTGCGCCAATTCCACTTGCAATTTACCTTCTTTGGAAACAGCACGTGCTGCAAAAATATCCAAAATCAGCATTGTTCTGTCTATCACTCGCACGTTTGTAATATCCTCTATATTCCGTATTTGCGTTGGAGACAATTCGCAGTCAAAAATCAACAAATCAATCTCCTGTTTTTGGCAAATATCTGCAATTTCCTGAACCATACCTGAACCAACACAGGTAGCAGTTTCATAAGCCGGTCTTTTTTGTGTCATGGCTCCAAAGGGCTCTGCGCCCGCAGTTTTGGTAAGTTCATATAACTCTGCCAAAGAAGCCTCTACATCATAACTTCCTGTATCTACCGCAACCAACAAAGCACGCTCTTGTTTCTCTGTATTTTCATGCAGTTCCATTTACTTGTTCCCCCTTTGTTTTGCCTGAATGTTTCTGTACCAACACGTTAAATTATATTTTTAATCACTGTATTTTCCTAAAAAATGTTTATCTTAATGATAGTATAATAAAGCAGAAAATACAAGTGATTTCCTTCTATTACGACAATTGGGGCAATGCCAAACATTGCCCCAACCTGTTTCTCTATTTTATTTAACCCAAAATTTTGATACTTATACACTCAAACATCCAAATCATTCTGCTTCACTTGCAAATGTAACCGTACATTCCACATGAGCAGGGATGTAATCAGAAACAGCTTTTTGCGTATCTTGCTGTGTTTGGCCGTCTTTTACAGACAACACCTGTACGCCTATATGCTGTGTGCTTGGAGATTCGGTCACTTCAGCCTCAATCCCTCCTGATTGTAATATGTTCAAAAAGTCCGCTTTGCTAAAGGAATTTACATTAACGGCACCACGCATGCATAACAGTTTTCTTCTTTCTTCTTCCGTGCAGGAGCTGAGATGCAAACCAAATAACAATTCTTTTTCTTCTAAACCATAAGAAACCGCTGTTGGAATCAATGCTTCCTGCAATAATTCATCCAGTTGGTCATGCAGCGTTTGAAAGCCGGCATCATAAGCTTTTAATTCTGCATATAGTCTTGTATCTTCTGTGATTTCATACATTCCGTTTGCAAGCAAAGCATTTTGCATTGCTGTAAATGAAATACTCAACTTATATCACGCCGCCTTCCTCAATGATAATATTGCCTTTCACAACCAATTTATTTTGCGGCGTTGAAAAATCTTCTCCCGGAGGTGTAAAGTGATTGACAATCGCACCCGATTCCAACATGTTCCTACATAATTCAGCAACACGGAAAATACCACCAATATGCATCTGCGCAAAATAATCATCAACGACTTGCATACAAATTTCCTTGGCCTGCTCAAACGAATACTGCTCTGCAGGCTTGATTTGAATCCGCAGCGGTATCTTTTGTAAAACCGCCGGTTTTACGGTTACCGCTACATTTAATTCCCTTGCTTCATCGAATTGGTTTTGTAATTCTTCTATGACTTCATCAGACGGCACGCCGCCTCTGGTAGCCACATATACGGAAACCGTTCCAACTCCGTCATCTTTTGCAACTACACCTGCGGAATAAACGGACGGATGTTTCATTGCCAATTCCCTGTAAAATGCAGCATTGGTTCCATTGGAAATATTTGCGTAACTTTTTAATAAACGTGCACGAAATGCATTGTCATCTTCAGCATCCATGCCGCCAATAAATGGTTCTGCATTTGTCACTGCCTTAATTCCGGAAGGAGGAGTAATCATAATTTGAATGGTATTTTCAGCCGTGTTACCGTTACGGCCTCCTTCTTTCGCCTTTGCTTTTACAGTCACGCTCAATTCATTTGCCTTTAAGGTTGCCTCTTCTGTTGTAATATATCGTACCGTATCCTCTTTATCTACAGCACAAACAGTTCCAACGGGAATGGGCAAATCATAACTCAGCGCACTGGTTCTGGAAAAAGTTAAACTTCCTACTGCCGCTTGAGACTCCTTTCTCACAAGTCCTCTTTGTGTGCCGTGCATCGTCAAATATTCTCCCGTAGCTGTTTGAGGAAATACCTGACGCTTTAACCATTCTATGTTTGCAAATGAACTGTAAAGTTCTCCTGCCAATACTTGCATTCGTATTTCCAAATCACTGTTTTTTTCTACTTCATAACCTGCTTGCTGTGCAAAGCTTTGTTTCATTCTTTCTAAAATTTCCTCATACGTTTCCATTTACTCTCCTCCTTTCAGTGAAAACTGTAAAGCGTCGTCTCCGTATTCCGTTTCTATATAAACTGTAATTGTTTTCTCTGCAATGACTACATCTTTTACCCTAACCTGCGGTATGAACTCCAATGCTTCTTCTATTGCTTCCAATACCTTCTGTTCACATTTGGAATCGCTTGCAGCAATTTGGTACAATCTGCTGCCCAGCGTTCCGCAGTAAGGAAATTCCCCTCGATGCGCTGTCAGCTGTATCCAAACTCGCTGCAATAACTCCCGCCTGCCGCTGACTAAAATGGCAGACGTATCCCCGTTTTGTATCAAACTGTCTATGGAAATCCCCTCCTCAAGTTGATTGCAGAGGAAATACTTGTCCATTTATGACAATATCTCCGTTATTCTTCAAGTAGATATATGCTCCGCCTGAAGAACGCAGCATCAGTTCCCCTTCAGATAAATTTATAGACTCGGAAATTGCCCCCGTACACAATACCGTATCCTCTTCTTCCAACAAAACTACCTTTGTTCCTTTGGGCGGTACATAAGTAATTCCAAACGGAGCCGCTAGGGGCACTGCACTGTATTGTCCCACAGCCTGTATGGAAAGACTGCCTGTATTACTAAGTACTTCCCCTACTTGTATCTGGGCGCTCGGTTGTTCCAAAGCGCCTACTTTTTGTGAAATCCACATCGTATCAACTCATTTCTTATCATTAAATATCTTCTTTTCTCAGCAAATATTCACAGCGTTCCCCATTACTGTTCAGCGTATAGGTCCAGCCTGCAATACTCAATTTATCAATGGTACCCAAAATCGCATCGGAAATAACAACAGGCATTTTTAAAGAACCACAAATGCCTCCCGCACATACAACCGTTACTTCTACTGCCTTTCGTTTTGCACTGTCAATCATGCGTGTTCCTCTATAATTATTGGAGACCACAAATCGTCTGCGCTGTACACCTAATTTATGTGCTTGGTCATCATGCACAACAGAAGTATATGCCTGTCCCAGCTTTGGCTGTATATACAATTCACTGACTCGTTTATAAAATTTATCACGATAAAGAATCGACAAATAAGGGATACACGACGCATCGCTGTTATCAAATACCAGCTGCTCGTTTGGGACTGCCCCGCTGCAATCAATATAATCGTCAGCTGTTACAAAAGGAATCGTTCCAAAGCATCTGACACAAAACTCTTCAATGACTTGCCATTCACTCATTCCTTTGGTGATGGTCATCTTTGTATCAAACGTTCCCCCATTGCCGATAAAGCCACAAAATCCATACGGTTCTACGTGTCGTTCATACAGTTGAGTCAAGGAAGGATAGTGATATTCCTGTGGCATGGCTTCGTTATCCAAAAGCAATGCTGCCCTGCTGCGAGCAATTAATTTTAACATGGCTCCATTTTTTGTCACTCCCATGATTTGCTCATCTATGATTCCTGAAAATATTGGTTTTTCACCATTCCAAACACGTATAGTTGCTATCTTTGGCACTTGTTCTATAAGCGGGAATATAACCGTCATATCATCGGCAGGAGCATCTTCATGCACATTGATTTGAACAGAAATAGGAGGCAATAATGCAACTTTTTTACCACTTACCGTATAGCAGCAATAGTTCATGGCAAAGTCACCTGCAAACCTTCTGTTAAATAACTGGGCCATACAATGTGGGGATTGAGCCGAAGCAGTTCTTCTACCGTTGTGTGTTCCTTTTGTGCAATGGTCCATAAATTTTCTCCGTCTTCTTTCACCGTAACATGCATACGAAACCGGGAGATTTCAGGTACTGAAACAGAATTTTTGCTGTCTTCCCAGAATACAAACTGATAACGGAGAATATCCGGTCTTGTTACAGTCATATAAGAAAGAGAAACAGGCTTTGCAATGAAAGCAGGAAAATTAGGCAATGATAATACGCCGCTTTCTCCGCTTTCAAACAATGCTGCCAGCTTTTGATATGTCTCCATACATCGTTTTCCCGAAAACTCGCCTTCTCCTTTGATTATTCGTTTCTGTTCTCCGTAATCCTGCATCACGGAACCATGAAAAGGAATCGACAATTCCTTAATGTCTCTTGTAATAGAAATATTGAATGTTTCGGGATTTTTACTCCATATAAAATCTTTGAATTTCATAAGAGGTACCACTAACCAATCACCTCTTCGTCTAACTTATGTGCATATCTGCGATAATCTTGCTCCAATTGGTCAGAAACAGATGAGACAGTGTTGGTATCAAAAATATCTTTTGGTGTTTGATTCCATAATTCTTCCATAACGATTCTCCTTCTACGATGCTACAACTTTCTGCAGTATCGCACAAACATAGATTGGCTCATTTTGCAGATAGACTGCCCTGGATTTTGTAACCCAATATAGGACGTCATCCTGTTCCAGTTTGGTTTCCTCCAATTCCCTGTCAATGCGGTATTCAGCCGGACCAAGATACAAGTAACCGCCGTCATCCGTATGGTCAAAAGGAATGCCCAGCTCATTGGAAGAAGGTAAATGTTGAAAAGACAACGGGCGAATAAATCCTTTTACTTGATATTCTTTTTTATATTTTGGGTACACCGTAATCTCATTTCCGTATGTTTGAAACATAGTTTTTAAATACGCACTTTTTTTCATATTTTCATCTCCCAAAAACCAAAATCCGGGTCTTTCAATAACGGAGCAGCATGACTGCGCGCCTCAAGCCAAAAATCTTTTGCCCACTCCACACTTTTGCTGTTGTGAGAAATGCGCACATCTCCTACGGTAAAATCAGCTTGACCTGCAGCATTTTGATGTAATGTATATTGGTAAAATGCCAACGCAGCGGCAGCAGCACAAACCAAATCTCCAACACAAGAAGCATCTTTCTGTTTTTTTCTTTGTGATTCCAGCAAAACATAAGCGTCACCGCAAAGATCCTGCCATTGTTCCGCTTCCTCCACTGTCAGTCCTGCAAGTCTTGCAAACCTTCTCAATACTTCTTCCATAATAAAACCTAATTAAGCAGTATAAGAAGCCGCTTTTGCAGCGCCTGTAAAGATTTTTGCAAAGCCTGCAATGGTACTGATGGTTGCACGTTCCAATTGACGGTCAATCAGTTTATCATAATCTGTGATAACATCACCTGCTTGTACCATTTCCAATGCACAATTTTTATCAAGACCAATAATGGTTTTGTCTTTCAAAGACGGAACATGAAGCAAATTCGCTCCCAAAGGTGTGACAAGTTTGCCTGTACCTTGAAAATTCAAACCTGCTGTTGCATCTTTAAATTCGTCAATATTTAATAAATCCTGCATGGTTACAGTCGATGCTAACATGGTGTTTAGTTCATATGGAGCCAATTCACCCCAGAGTTTTACAATATCCGTATAAGTAGGTTTTGAAGATAAAGAGGTAGGTGTTAGCGCATTGTCGTTTCCGTCACCGTTGAGCAAGACATCTACTGCGTCTTTCAATTGTGCTCTGGCGATATACGCGCCAATTTGACGTAATGTCACCGTAAATAAGTCTAATTTCTGGAAACGCAACGCCTCATAGGAGGACACCAGCATTCTGCCTCTTTTATGAAGTTTTACCAGATTATCTTGTGTTCTGACTACGGTTTGAGGGATTTGGGCACCTTCCACCACAGGCTTTAATTCTTTGTCATCCTCACTGGGAGACGCTGTAATGGTTCTGTAATCCATAGACTGAATTGTAGTAGTGGTGGCCACAATAGAAGGCAGTAAATTCGCATACTCCATACCTTGCTTTACTGCACGTGTTACATATTCGGGAAACAAGGCAGCGCTGTCACTGGTTTGGAAAAATTTTTCTACCGCATCGGAGCTTCTGCCTCCTACTTTAATGTCAAAACGTTTTAATTGACGCTGATAAGCATCCAAACCTTCCAACTCTGTTCCTTCATAGTTTTTGGAACAGTCCAGTTCTTCCAATACTTGTGTAAAACTTTTATTACCGGAATTGTACATTCCTTTTTCCAATTTTAAATTATCATAAAAAGCCATTTGATTCTCCCTTTCCAATTAAAGAATAATACCGCAGGTAGAAGATTCACTGTCTATATCTACTACCAGACACTCTTTACCTGTTTCAGATACTTCCGCCTTATCAGAAGTAGCGCCAAGTTTTAAGATTCCAACCTTCATACCGGAACCTGTGTATGGCAACCCACTATAGTAACCCTGCAGCTGTACTGCTGCAAAACCATTTCTGACATTGAGTGCAATACCACAAAATGCTTCTTTGGCCGTACATAAACCAACTTTGCCGTTACCGGTCATTTTAACAGGATAACCCGCTCTTACACTGTCTTCTGCTTCAAATGTAGTTACGCTTTCACCGTAACCGTTTAATGACACTTTCATATATTCAACTCCTTAAATTTTAAATGCCTGATTTGGGCTGTTTTTCTTGTATTCTTTCTCTTTTGCCACAGCCAACTGCGGAGAAAGTGGAATCACTTCTTCCGCCTTTGTGCGAAATGCCTTCTCAAAGACTTTTAAATCATCTAAACTCATACCTTCTGTCACACGCTTCATCACCTCAGAAGAAATTTGAGGCTGTGCCAAACCGCAAAGTTTGACTACATTGCGGCTTACTTCTTCCCTGTATGCTTTTCCGCACGCTGCATATTCTTCCATTTGTTCCAGATGTCTGAGCATTTTTCTGATTTCTTCTTCGGAAAGGAATAGCCCCTCTTGAGTCTCTTTCATTTTTTGAATGATTTGTTCCACCGTCATTCCCCCTTTCGTCTTTGCAAACATCTTTATGACCCCCGCCTCTCGCTGAGCAGGTACTGCCACAAAAGACCATTCATATGCATCTGTCGGCTGATTCAAAACAACGTGGCAGACTTCTTTTATTCCGTTTTTTTCATAACGCTTTCCCTGTTTATGGTTACATGGTGCGAATACTTGGTTCGCACCGCAAACAGAACAAATTCTCTCTGCAACAGCACAACCTACGCTTACCTCTTTTTTCATACCGCTTTCAATTTCCATAATCAAATCTGTGTTTTTTTCACATCGCGGCAAGTATGCTTTTGCTACCAAACGAGTATACGGTTCTCCATAAGAAGTCATTTTTTCTTCCATAGTTTCCATTGCTGTATCATAAATACGCGCCGCTTGATTACCTGTTTTCATATTGTGGTCAAAAATGCCTGTTTTTCCTAAAAACAATTGACTTAACGTATGTAATGCTTCTACACTGAACCGTTCAAAATCACGGTCGATTTCGTTGTCACAAAGTACCACGGAAAACGTATATACTTCCTGTTCCGTAAATGGCCTGCGTGTATATTGATTGATGCATTCCAAGTCGTGCGTCATATCTGTTTGCATATGTTTGATAATGGCTCCGTTCACTGTTTTCCCTCCTTTTCCTTTTCAGTTTCCCATTCCAGTTTCTCTGCTTGTGCGTGTTTTAATCTGGCGTCGGCTTCCTCTACACGGTCCTGCATGGTAATGGTATCCCATACAATTTCAAAAGAGGTATCATAACCATGCAGTGTAAGCCAAAGGGAACATATTTTTTCAATAGAAGGGTTCAGCAGCATACGGTAAGCTTCCATTTCTTTTGTTAAAACATCCGCCTGCTGGCTGGACATTCTTTCGGTCGAGGACCACGACAATCCTAAAATAAACGGGGGCAATCCAAGCCTTGTAATAATCTGCTCCATCATCTGACGTACAGGTACTTCACTATCTAAAATCTGGTTGTCCGCGCCAATGACTTTAATCCCTACATCACCCACTGCCACAAAATCACTGATATCGCCGCTGCGCATAGCACGGCTCCACTCTGTGGCAATTTGCTGTGCACGTTCTTTTGCATACGCACGGTCCATGGGGTCACTGGTCGGTTTGTAGGTAACTGCAAATCTGACGTTACCAACTCTGTCCCAGTTCATACCAATGGATTTATAAATTTTCAGAAGCACTTCACTGACAAACGGCAACCCTCTTAAAATGGAAACGCCATGTGCACTGCCGTGAGGCGGATTGAGTGCTGTCATTAAAATCAAATCCGGATATGGAATCGGCTTTCTTTCCCCAAAGTTATCTTTTACATAAATATCCACGGATAACGTTTTATCGTTATGCATTAAATCAATGTTGTCCAAATCAGCTACATACAATGCACCAATATCATCGCCTCCTATGGTAGGAACTATCTCAGCAACTGCTGTACCATAAGTAAGCAACTGGTCAAAATAGCAGCTGATAAAACTGTAAATACCTTGTTGATACGTATTCACCTTTACGTGGTCCAGAAAAGAATGCAGCTCTTTTTCCACCTGTTTATCCTCGCATTCCACAGTAAAATTTCCAATAATACGAAGCAATTTATGAATGGCAGAATCAATAATCGGCACTGCACCTCTTAATGCAGTATAAAGCTGCCGCTCCGCAGCAATGTTATTCTCACAACATTGCCAAACAAAATAATCTTGTTTACCAACAGTTTGGACTGCCATGGTAGCGTCAACTGTCTTACTTTCTAAAGCTTGTTCTTTTTTCTTCTTTTTCCCCTCTTGTCCTTGTTTTCTCATGAAATTCAATGAAAAAATCCCTTCTTTTTTCTCTATCATCTGTTGTTGGTATTTTCTATGTCGACTGCGCCGTACTGAAATAAATCAACAGCGCTGCGTTGCCATAACAAAAAAATCGTCACTTCTTTCTGATAAAACGGTAGAAACAAAATAGCGAATGTCATCCATAGCGTGGTCATTTTCCTTAATCGGCATATCTTTGTGCATGGAATCGTTCCAGCGGTATAAACCAAATTCACGAATCGTATCCGTACAAGTATTGCAAATTCGGATATCCCCTTGTTTTAAAGCAACACTCACTGCACGGATACCATCTACCACGTCATTCTTTGCAGGAAGAACCAAATACGCTCCATGACGCTGAATAACCGCAATAAAGCTGGCGGCAGATGGGTCTACCACAATTTTGGCAACCGGACGACCTGCGATTAAAGCTACCAATCCTGCATAATGTTCCTCATCCGTGCGGGACATCCCCGTCAAACGGGAATGATAGTAATATTCCTCCAGACGATACCAAATCCCTTGTTGTTTTCCCCACAAACCAAAGGAGGAAGGATTAATGGTGCCGTAATCGCAGGATACCACATATTCCTCAAATGCTCCTTTCGGTGTATCGCAAAATCTATCTTGAGTCATAAAAGGATAGATAAGACCTTGTACCGCTACCCATTTTCCCAAAACAAAGCGTTCATAAAACGCACCTGAATACAAAGAATGATAGCGCTTACGCACCTTTGGGGACAACGACGGATTATCCTCCATTGTAAAATGCAAATATAACGCCTGTTTTTGTTTGGTTTTTAAAATCCATTCTTGGTAAAACCAATGCTGAGGATGCTCCGGATTACAGTTGAACCAAAACTTTGCCTCTTCTACAGAGCATCTTGCCAAAGCTTGCTCCACAAAAGAGCGCGGCATCAAGGCAACTTCATCAAACATAACACCTGCTAACGTAATACCTTGTATCATTGCTGCCGAACCTTCATCTTTACCGCCAAACAAATAGAATCGATTTTTTCGTCCTTGAAAGATTACACTCAAACAATTTTCTGAATAATGAATGTGACATTGAAAACCCAACTCCTTCAAAATCGGTAAAACAGGGGTGATTAAATTCCGCCTTAAAGAGCGTATGGTTTTACCGCAGAAGGCAAACGATTGATTTTGAAATTGATAAAAAGCCCAGAGAAAAAACGAAATACTCATACATAAGGTTTTTCCGCTTCTGACTGCACCGTCACAAATAACAGCTGTGTAAGAGGCATACGGACTGCCTCGATACCACCAGCTTAATGCCTGCAGCTGTTTTTTTGAGAATGATTGAAATATCAATTAAGATTCATCCTCCTCAAATGTTTTCACACCTTGCTCCAAAGCACGGTAAAAGCCGGAAGTATCACTTGACTGACCATTGTATAATTCCTGCAAGCATTGCAGCGCCTTCAAACGGTCATAAAATTTGATTTCAATTCCTCCGCCTTTTGGTCGCTTAATTTCAGAAATATTGAATAAGTCCAATTTATTCAGTATGCGGGTATTTAACTCATCACAAAACAAAAGTTTAATGGCATCTGTTACATTACCAAAAGCTAAGCGCTCAAGACCTTCCACTAATTTTGTCTGTTTTTCCTGTTCTGTATGTTCCATAAAGTCCTCCTAATGCTTTTATTTATATAAACCCCCTCACTATACCGTAAAAAAGAGTGGAAAATTCGCCTAAATAGGGAAATATGATGTGAAAAAATTTTTCAAAAACGAGTCAGAATACGAAAAAAAGAAAAAAGCCGAACTTTCAATTGAGAAAGTTCGGCTTTTATGAAATGCTTAAACAATATTAAAGTTTTTAATCTCGGTTCATAATCGTAGTTTGCACGTCAAATGTGAAATCCTCATTTTCATTCATTCTGCGAATGGTTAAGGTAATTTCTTCCCCCACACGATAATCTTTTAACTGCGTATATACATCCTCAAGTGTTTTAATGGTATTACCATTAAATGCTACAACCAAATCCCCCTGTTCCAAGTCGCTGTCTGCTAAAGGACTGCTGCTATCAATAGATGCAATCAATACGCCGCCTGCTACAGAATAGTTTTCACCATCTACCGGCAGATATTGAGTGGAACCTGTAATACCCAGTCTGCCCACAGATGGTATATCACCTTCTCTGATTAATGTGTCCAATATAGACTTTGCTTGACTGATTGGAATAGAAAATCCCATACCTTCATAACCGGAAGAAACTACTTTTATGGTATTAATTCCAACAATCTGCCCACGCATATTGATTAATCCGCCTCCTGAGTTGCCCGGATTAATGGCTGTATCTGTTTGTATATACGTAATGCCGGTACTGCTATAATTTGCTACACTGCGATTCACTGCAGATACAACCCCCATGGTCATAGAGCCGGAATAACGTACACCACCCGGATTTCCAATCGCAACCACGGTTTCTCCTACAGATAAATTACTGTCATCTCCAAATTCAGCGGGAGTTAAACCTTCCGCTTCAATTTTAATCACAGCCAAATCGGCATCCTTATCAAGACCTACTACGATACCATCATATTGCTTTTGGTCATGCGTAATAACAGATACTTGTGCGGATTTGGAATAATTAATTACATGTGCATTTGTAATGATATATCCATTGGAAGTTGCAATGACCCCGCTTCCCTGACTGACAGAAGAACCACTTTCTGTTGTATTGCCGATAGAAGTCGCCAAAACGCTGACCATGGATACCGATACTTTTTCATACACTTGTTCAGGAGTAAGTGTTTCGCTGTCAGCAGATGAAAGCGTGATTCCCTGAAAATCCGGGTCCGTTTTATCAAGAATGTTTGCAGCTGTGTCCTCATCCACAATAGTATCATTGGAAGATTGAGAAGAACTGTGATTATCGCTTGATTCAGATGATGTGCCATCTTGCTGCTGAACCACCACATAAATACCAAATCCAGCAAAACCTCCAATAAAGCTGACTGCCAAAACAGCCAATATCACAATAAATACCTTTACACCTACGCTCATCTTCTGTTTGGGTTCCTGAGGAGGCCATCCGGAAGGAGAAGGCTGAAATCCTGCTCCATTTTGCCAATACTGCCCGTTCCAATTGGGAAATGAACCGCCATTATCATTTTGGTTCCAAGAATTCGGCTGTCCTGTTCCGTAAGGATATTGCTGCCCATAGGAATCACGTGGAGCTTGCTGCCCGGACGGTTCTCGATTCCCGGAAAAATCTCCCTGATAGGAAGAGTTCCATTGGTACGGCGGGATATCAGAACTTCTTTCTTGCTGATTCTGTTCTGTGTTCCTATATTCTTGCCCTGATTGGTAATAGACACTCTCCGATTGGCCGGCAGCCCCCTGTTGAGGCCATTCCGTTGACGGAGTGGTATGGGAACCTGTTTGCTGTGGCTCAGACGGATTGGAATTTGACTGCGTAGAATCAAACGGATTGCGGTTTTCGTCCATGTATACACCTCTTATCAATAGTATCTGATGACAAACAGTAGGGCAAAACTATGTTTACCCTACTGTTCATTACACATCAATGCAGTGCAGCATCGTCATCTTTTGGTTTTTCTACAATTTCTACATCTGTCACTTCAATGACCTCAGGCGCAGAATCTGCTTCTTCTTTTTTCTTCGCTTTCTTATCTGTTTTTACTTGCTTGCTATCACTTTTTAGAGGATTATTCCACTTGCTGTCTTTTGGTTCTTTACTGTCTTTTCCTTTATCTGAATTTAAATCTTTTATCTTCTTAGGCAGCCAAAATTCAAATTGGCAAAATTCATTCTCAACACTGCTAACACTAATTTCACCGCCATGCAGACGGATGATGGTACGAACAATATAAAGCCCAAGGCCCATTCCGTTTTTATCTTGACTGCGAGATTTATCCGTTTTATAAAAACGGTCAAATATCATAGCCACTTCATCCGCAGGAATACCCGGACCACTGTTCTTAATGGTGACTGTTACACGGTCATTGGTTTCTGCTAAGCGTATGTCAATGTAACCTTCTACATTCGTAAACTTTACTGCATTTTCCAATAAATTATATAAAACCTGATGTATCATATCAGGGTCACCGTCTACAAATAAACTGGAGGCGGTTTCCAAACCACGAATTTCTATTTTTTTGTCTTCTATGGCTTTTTCAAACGATAGCAACGTAACAAATACGGTATTACTTAAATCAAAGCGAGTAAGGCGCAGTTTCATTTCACCGCTGTCAATTTTAGAAAGATCCAACATGGTCTTTACCAAACGGGACAAACGTTTTACTTCCTGAGAAACAATTTTCAAATAATGATTGCGTTTTTCTTCGGGAATGGTACCATCCAGAATACCATCCACAAATCCTGCAATGGTTGTCATAGGTGTTTTCAGCTCATGAGAAGTATTGGCAATAAAATTGCGCCTCATACTTTCACCTGCCGCCAATGTTTCCGCCATTTGGTTAAATGCAGATGCCAGCTCTCCAATTTCATCCTGACTTTCAACAGGAACACGAACCGAGAAATCTCCTTCTCCAAAGTGTTTGGTTGCAATTGCCATTTCTCGCAGTGGTTTTGCCAATTTGTACGAGAATGTCCAAACAATGCAAAAAGATACCATAAATGCTGCAACAGCCGCCAATAAAAACATTTTAATGGTTTCATCTCTGAATACATCCAATACCTTCAGGTCAGATGCAGCAAATACAGCTCCTATCGCCACTTGTTGACCCGATGAATTGGTGGTAACAATCGGTACCCCAATAATATAGTAATTACTGCTATACAACCCATTCATAGTACCTGTAGCGGAAAAATATCCGGATAATGCTTGCTGCATGGCTTCAGAACTGATATTTTTCCTGGATTTGATATCTGCACTGGGATTTTCATCTTCTTCAATGCTGTAGGTAGAAATCATTTCAGCACCGGACTGATCCACCAAGAAAAAATCAGCATCCACATTCTCCGAAAAAGCCTTAATAAATAAAGCCATTCTGGAACCGTCGATTAAGTATTGATTATCTTGCATCATAACAACGCTTTGACCTGCAATGCTTGCCATACTTTTTGCATTCTGGGTTAACTGCGCCTGCTTTTCAGACTGGAAGTAGCGAGCAATAAATACAATCATAACGGTGCCTAAGAATAAAAAGCTAACCACAATGATAATAGATGTTACACTTAAGTATTTCTTAAACAAGCTCTTTTTCAATCAAAACAGCCCTCTCTTTATTCTTTCAGCTCAAATTTGTAACCAACACCCCAAACAGTTTTCAGCGCCCATTTATCAGAAACGCCCTCTAGCTTTTCTCTTAAACGTTTTACGTGCACGTCAACGGTACGGGAATCTCCGTAATAATCAAATCCCCATACTTCATCCAAAAGCTGGTCACGAGTAAATACACGGTTGGGATTGCTGGCCAAATGGTAAATCAATTCCATCTCCTTGGGAGGTGTATCAATTGCCACACCATCCACCTTCAACTCATAATTGGTCAAGTTGATGCTTAATTTATCGTAACGCACTTCTTTTACCTGCTCCTCAGCATTGCTTCCGTAGCGGCGTAAAACAGCCTTAATGCGGGCAACTACTTCTTTGGTTTCAAACGGTTTTACCACATAGTCGTCCGCACCTAATTCAAGGCCAAGTACTTTATCAAATACCTCACCTTTCGCAGTCAGCATAATGATAGGACATTGAGATTTCTTTCTGATTTCTCTGCACACCTGCCAACCGTCCAATTCCGGCAACATAATATCCAGCATAATCAAATCGGGATTCTGCTCTTCAAAAATCTCCAATGCTTTGCGACCGTCATTGGCAATACGGACTTCAAAGCCTTCTTTTTCAATATATAAACGCAATAATTCGCAAATATTCTGGTCGTCATCCACTACTAATATTTTACCTGCCGACATCATAACCGATTCCTCTCTTTAGTATCTTGATAGCTTCATTATAATAGAAAATCGCTTGATATTTATGAATATTTTATAAAGCTTTTCCGTTTTTCTGTCTATAAAACAACAAAAGAGTATAACCAAAATACTAATGTATTTCAGAAATACTCCTTCTCATTATTTTCCTATACTTTTCAGTAATCCGCCTTTGGAAATAATATTTTGAATAAACGGCGGGAATGGTTCTGCCTGGTATGTTTTTCCCGTAGTAACGTTTTCGATTACACCTGTATCAAAATCTACTTTTACTTCATCACCGTCTTTAATATCTTTTGCTGCCTCATCACATTCTAAAATTGCAAGGCCGATATTAATAGAATTGCGATAAAAGATACGTGCAAATGTGCTTGCGATTACACAAGAAATGCCGCTTGCTTTAATCGCGATGGGAGCATGTTCACGAGAAGAACCGCAGCCAAAGTTTTTATTGGCAACAATGATATCGCCTTGTTTTACTTTGTTTACAAAATCCTTATCAATATCTTCCATACAATGAGCAGCCAGCTCACTGTGGGAAGCGGTATTCAAATAACGGGCAGGGATAATTACGTCTGTATCAACATTATCGCCATACTTATGTACAATACCATGTGCGTTCATATGGAAAGCCTCCTTTTTATTTGGTTGGGTCTGTAATATAACCGGTCAATGCACTTGCAGCAGCAACTGCCGGACTGGACAAGTAAATTTCTGAATCGATGTGGCCCATACGTCCCACAAAGTTACGGTTTGTTGTTGAAACCGCACGCTCGCCTTTGCCCAGAATGCCCATGTGTCCGCCCAGACAAGGACCGCATGTTGGTGTAGAAAATACTGCGCCTGCTTCGATGAAGATTTCTACCCAACCTCTGCGAATCGCCTCCAAATAAATGGACTGTGTACCCGGAATAATGATACATCTTACATGTTTGGCAACTTTTTTGCCTTTTAAAATCTCAGCGGTCACTTCCAAGTCTTCAATTCTGCCATTGGTGCAGGAACCAATTACTACTTGGTCAATTTTAATTTCGTTTTCGCCAATTTCGTCAATGGTCTTGGTATTTTCAGGTAAATGAGGAAATGCCACTGTAGGGCGCAACGCAGAAAGGTCAATTACAATGGTTTCATCGTACTCTGCATCCGCGTCTGCCTGAAAAATTCTAGGCTCTCTCTGGCATCTGTCTTTACAATATTCCAGTGTCACATCATCTACCGGGAAGATACCATTTTTGGCGCCTGCTTCAATTGCCATATTTGCAATGCAAAGACGGTCGTCCATGGACAAACTTGCAACACCTTCTCCTGTAAACTCTAAAGAACGGTATAAAGCGCCATCTACGCCAATTTTACCAATCAAGTGCAAAATAACATCTTTACCGCTTACATATTTTTGAAGTTTTCCTACAAGTTCTACTTTAATTGCAGATGGTACCTTAAACCAGGCTTTTCCTGTTATCATACCGCAAGCCATATCTGTAGAACCTACACCTGTGGAAAATGCACCTAAAGCGCCATAAGTACAAGTGTGTGAATCCGCGCCAATAATAACATCGCCCGGACCTACAACCCCTTGCTCAGGGAGAAGTGCATGCTCAATGCCCATTTGCCCTACATCAAAATAATTCTTAATATCATATTTATCTGCAAAATTTCTTACCTGACGGCATTGTTCTGCAGCCTTAATATCCTTATTTGGTGTAAAGTGGTCCATTACAAGCGCAATTCTTTCTTTATTAAATACGCCTTTGGCACCACATTTTTCAAATTCATTGATTGCAACTGGGCTTGTAATATCATTGCCTAATACAATGTCCAAGTTGGCTTCAATTAATTGACCTGCTTTTACAGAGTCCAACCCGGCATGTGCAGCAAGAATTTTTTGTGTCATGGTCATGCCCATTTCTATTTCCCCCTCATTCAAACTCATAATCATTTCTATCTATTATACTGTTTTTTTCATCTTTTTTCAACTTCACAAAAAAACACAGTACCGTTTTACGGGTACTGTGCCGACAAAATAATACGTGTCTTTATTTTTCGAATACAGCACCGCGAGAACCTGAGGTTACATGCTGTGCATAGCGTTTGATATAACCTGTCAGTTCTTTTTCTGGAGCTTTCCAACGTTTCTTTCTTTCTGCAAGCTCTTGCTCACTTACACGAACATCCAGCTTACGTTCTGTGATATTGATATCAACGATGTCGTCATCTTCAATCAACGCAATTACACCGCCTGCTGCAGCTTCAGGAGAAACGTGTCCGATAGAAGCGCCTCGGGTAGCACCCGAAAAACGTCCGTCTGTAATCAGTGCAACGCTGGCACCCAGTCCCATACCTGTAATGGCCGCGGTTGGCTGTAACATTTCACGCATACCAGGACCGCCTTTTGGTCCTTCATAACGAATAATTACAACATCACCTGCTTTAATTTTACCGCCAAGAATTGCTTCTGAGGCATCCTCTTCACAGTTAAAGCAACGTGCAGGACCACTGTGAACCATCATTTCAGGTGCAACCGCACCTTGTTTTACAACTGCGCCTTCCGGTGCAATATTGCCTTTCAAGATAGCAATACCGCCATCTTTACGGAAAGCATTTTCAATAGTACGAATAACCTCACCATCAGCCGCAGGATAATTCTGCATTCTCTCACCAACCGTACCACTGACTGTTGGAATATCCGTATGTACCAATCCTGCTTTTGCAAGTTCTTTCAGTACAGATTGAATACCGCCCACTTCATTTAAATCCGTAATAAACACTTCGCTTGCAGGATTTAGTTTGCAAAGCTGAGGTGTTGTTTTGCTGATTTCATCAATCAAATCCATCGTTACATTCACACCTGCTTCATATGCAATGGCAAGCAAATGCAAAACGGTATTGCTGGAGCAACCCAGAGCCATATCGCTTCTTAACGCATTTTCAAATGCTTTTTCATTTAGAATGTCTTTTGGACGAAGATTTTGTTTCAGCAATTCCATAATGCGTTCACCTGCTTGCTTTGCAAGTGCAGTTCTGGCAGACATGACCGCAGGAATGCTGCCATTTCCGGGTAAAGCCAATCCTATCGCTTCAGTTAAACAGTTCATAGAATTTGCCGTATACATGCCGGAACAAGAACCGCAGCTTGGACAAGCTGATTTTTCCATATCTGTCAATTCGTCCAAATCAATTTTTCCGGACGCATAACTGCCAACTGCTTCAAACATTTCAGAAAGTCCGAAACGAGTATCTTTATGTTTGCCCGGAAGCATTGGTCCACCACTTACAAAAATACTTGGTAAATTCAAACGGCACGCTGCCATAACCATGCCGGGTACAATTTTATCGCAGTTTGGAATAAACACAACCGCATCTAAAGGATGAGCTGTCAGCATGACTTCAATAGAGTCCGCAATTAATTCACGGGAGCATAGAGAATATTTCATACCTTGATGTCCCATTGCCAATCCATCGCAAACACCAATGGTTTCAAATTCAAACGGAACTCCGCCTGCATTGCGAATTCCTGCTTTTACTGCTTCCGCGATTTCTCCCAAGTGTTTATGACCCGGAATATAATCACTCTTAGAACAAACCACACCAATAAACGGACGTGTCAACTCCATGTCCGAAAGTCCCAATGCACGCAATAAAGAACGCTGAGGTGCACGGCTGGGACCGCCTTTCATTAAATCACTTCTCATGATTGTGTCATCTCTTTTCTTAATTATATGAAATTTAGTCTCTTGATTTTATTGCGGAAATATTCAGGTTTCATATTTTGGTAGCGTAATGTTGTAGTTTGTAACCATTCATATAGCAACTAAAATCACCATCATGTCTATGTCATAAAAGCTCACGACTTTTGGGTTTCAGATTTTTTGATTTCAGACTTTTTCTTTTGAAACCATTTCTTTATGAACGACACATCACCATTTTTGCTTGAAATAAATTTGTTCATGTAACCCAAACCAATCCAGAACACCGACGATGCCGGAGATACGACATATACAATTTCAATGATAAACATGCTTGCTGTGCAAACAGCAACCATACATGCCAAAATAGCCGCAAATGCACTGAATTCTTCACTTTCAAATAATAATTTTCTGTTTCTGAATAGATGTATTACGATTAAAAGTGCAAATGCCAAAAATGGAACAATACCTAAAATACCCTGGCTTGCTAAAATTTCAAAGAACACATTATGCATACTTGAAAAATGAATATAATCATTTGTAATAAGGTAAGATGTCGGCAATTCAGCTTCTACATACTTCAAAAGGTTTCCACGAGAAGCGCCGTAAATTGGTGATGATTTGAATATGTCGACAGCGCTTTCCCAAATGTCAAAACGTCTGTTTGACGGGTCAGTCTCAAGTTCACCGCCACGCTCAATTACCAGTGAGTTCGGCTTATCAGGGGAATCTACATTACCATCATCTTTCATCATACTTTGCACGGTTAAATTGTAACCCGATTGAATTCCCGCAGGCAATTCATAAGCAGCAACAGCAATGACAAGCGACGCCGCGATGATACACACAACTTTTAACGCAAGCTTTTTTATGTTTACCTTTTTCAGCAATAAGAAAACAGATAAACAAAATACTGATGTCAAAAGTGCTACTCTGCCGGTTCTGGAGTCTGAAAAAGCCACATAACACACCTGAAGTGTCAAATTCAATGCATGCAAAGTTTTCAGCACCCAATGCTTATGTTTAATGATGAAATATACTGATAATAAGATAACAACAACTGCTGTTAACGCACCGATATTGGGATCCCAATAAGCTCCGTAAAGACGTCCATTTGCAAAACCTATGTAATAAGGCGGAGCCTCTGGATTGTCGAGCGAAACAAACGCTTTGTTATAACCCGAAAACATCAATACAAAACTGGTTAATGCCAACACCGCTGTAACCAAACAAACATACTGCATGCAAATTTGAAAATGCTTTTTAACCTTGTCAACACAGTCTCCATTTTTGTAAGCATAAAGCATGCCGAACTGTAAAGTCAGAAATACAAGATAGCGAAAGTTCTCAGATACGCCGTATTGCCTCATAAAAATTGATGAAATGGCATAACTGACCGCAAAAAAGATTAAAATATATATGCCGGTCGAATCTTTATATTTTTTAAAGAATAAAAATCTGTAAAGAATGAGTAAGCCGCCAAGCGCTATGGTCGGCCAAAGAACAACGGAAATAATTTTATTGCCGAATGTGATAGAACTTGCCTGCAAAAATCCATAAGTAATAAATAAAAGCTTAAAAATTAACTCTAAAACTAAAACAGGCTTTTCGGTTTTTCTATATAAAGTTTCCATTTTTTATATCCCATTGCCTTTCATAAAAATCATAAAATTACTTTGTAAAAGAAATTTTACGACAAAATTACATAATGAAAATACGCTTAGATATTATATCAATTTGAGAAATAAATGTCAACCAATAGCAAAGTGACAACATCAAAGAGTCGCGTATTTACAACTCAAAGAAAAGACAATGATTAATTGGAATAATGCCTTTCACTCTTTTTTACTCTCACTGCCATTTCACAGAATTTCTTAAATGTTCAGGGCTTACATTACCGCTTTTTTAAGGTGAAGCTACGCTGTATATAAATTGTCCCGTTCATATAGCTGCCTGTAAAAAGTCGACTTATTTCGTACCAATAATACAAATGGGCAGTTCGGTCATCCGACTGCCCATTTTATCTATTCATAATATATTTGTAACTATCGGCTTATTTCTTTCTACCGAATGAAATAAGATATACGGCCTAAAATTTTTTAAATTCTCAAAAACTCATTGCCTATATAGATTTGCGTACTTTTTAATTGTTTAAAGGCTTCATTGTGGGGAATAGCAATACATCACGAATGGATGCACTATCTGTCAACAGCATTGCTAAACGGTCAATTCCCATACCCATACCACCGGTAGGAGGCATACCATATTCCAGTGCTGTAATGAAATCGTCATCAATTTGGTTGGCCTCTTCATCACCTTGTTCGCGTAATTTCATTTGATATTCAAAACGCTCTTTTTGGTCTATTGGGTCATTTAATTCTGTATATGCATTTGCAAATTCGCGGCGTGTAATAAACAACTCAAAGCGTTCTACCAGTTCGGGTCTATCCGCTTTTCGTTTTGTCAGTGGAGAAACCTCAACAGGATAATCACAGATGAAGGTTGGCTGCAGAAGTTTTTCTTCTACTTTTTCTTCAAATGCCAGATTTAAAATATCGCCCCAAACATGATGCTTTTCAACAGGCAGATTCAATTCTTTTGCCACAGCATGGGCCTTTTCATTGTCGCCTACGAATGCATCAAAATCCACACCTGTATATTCTTTCACAGCTTCTATCATGGTCAAGCGACGAAATGGTTTTTGCAGATTGACTTCTTCCCCTTGATACGTAATGATATCGCTTCCACAAACAGCTTGTGCACAAGCATTGATTAAATTCTCTGTGATATCCATCATACCATGGTAATCTGTATACGCTTCATACAGTTCAATGGTAGTAAATTCAGGATTATGTTTCACAGACATACCTTCATTACGGAATTGGCGTCCAATTTCATACACCTTTTCCATACCGCCTACAATGAGACGTTTCAGATACAGCTCAGGCGCAATACGCAAAAACAAATCCATATTTAATGTATTGTGATGTGTAATAAAAGGTCTGGCAGCAGCACCGCCCGCGATGGTGTTTAAAATAGGAGTTTCCACCTCAATAAATCCTAAGTTATCCAGTACAGAACGCATAGTGCTGATAATTTTACTGCGTTTGATAAAAGTATCTTTTACTTCCGGATTTACAATCAAATCCACATAGCGTTGACGGTATCTTAAGTCTGTATCCTTAAGTCCATGGAACTTTTCAGGCAATGGAAGCAAAGATTTGGAAAGCAAACGAATAGATTTTGCATGTACGGAAATTTCTCCGCGGCGTGTTCTGAATACATATCCTTTTACTTCTGCAATATCACCTAAATCCCAATTAGAAAGGCCCTTGTACACATCCTCTCCAACTTCATCTATTTTCAAATATACCTGCATTCGTCCTGAACGGTCGTGGATATCCATAAAACTTGCTTTTCCCATATCACGCCAGCTCATAATACGGCCTGCAATGCACACATCTTTTCCTTCCAGCTCTTCAAAGCGGTCATGAATTTCCTGTGCACTGATATCTTTATCGCAAGTATTTACAAAAAACGGATTGTTCCCTTCTGCTTGTAATGCAGCCAATTTATCACGGCGAATTTGAAGTAATTCACTGATATCTTGCTGCTGTTCTTCCACAATAGCCTCTTTTTCCTTTTCGCTCATGTTATACTCTCCCTACTTTAAACTTCTTAAAAATAAAAGGGCAGGGTGAAAAACTCACGCCGCCCCCCTACAATCTTACTTTGAAATACTTAACACTTCATAAAGCATAACACCTGCAGGTACTTCCACTTCCACCTTATCTCCTACAGTATGTCCCAATAAAGATTTTCCAATCAAAGATTCATCAGAAATTCTTCCTGCTTTTGGGTTTGCTTCGTTAGAACCTACAATGCGGTATTCTTTAATACTGGACTCTCCATTTTTCACCGCAGTTACTTTTACTTCCACTTTAGAACCAATGTGGATATTCTCTGTGCCAAGTTCACTTTCATCAATGACTTGCACGTTTTTCAGCATAACCTCAATATCTGCAATACGTGCTTCTACAATGGCTTGGTCGTTTTTCGCCTCATCATATTCACTATTTTCAGACAAGTCACCAAATGACAGTGCGACTTTAATTTTCTCTGCAATTTCTTTACGTTTGACAGATTTTAAATCTTCCAGTTCTTGCTCCAGCGCTGCAAGGCCCTCTTCTGTCAAAAAAATTGGTTTAGACATATGTGAATAACCACCTTTATGATATTGATATAAAATTGGTGTGTGCTGTATAAATAAAATGCTGTAAGCATTGATTAATACTTATGTCCTATTATAGTAAAAGTGCCTGTATCTGTCAATGACAATTAGGAGTTTAGAACAAAATACCTACCCCATAAATTTATAATTACAAAAAATAAAGATTGACAATACAGTAAAGAACTCAAGATAATCATTTTCTTTTACAAATCAAAAACGATTCTGAATTTACCTTCAGAATCGTTTTTAAGCACTAAAAATATTTAGTTAAAGAGCCGTAAATATCAGGATAGTAATTAAGAGGATCTTGTTTTACTCCCATGTAGCGCACCTCAAAGTGTAGGTGTGGTCCTGTGGACTGACCTGTATTTCCAATATAACCAATTACTTGTCCTTGTTCAACATATTGACCCGGAGTAGCAATTTTGCTGCTCATATGACCGTATACAGTAATATAGCCATTTCCATGATCAATCATTACGTAGGTGCCATATCCGTAAGGATCAGGCATAGCATTCATAACTGTACCTGATTTTGCTGCAACTATTGGGTTACCGTAACATCCTCCAGTAGCGATATCCCAAGCACCGTGATTTCTGCCATCGCTAAAATCAGAAGTCAATCCGTATGTACCCGGCGCAGGGAACATCCAACCTGTGGAACTTAAACCACCGTTAATAATGGCTCCACCGCCACTGGAACTTCCCCCACCGGAAGAACTTCCGCCACCGTTGGTAGAACCGCCGGAATTGCCGGAACCACCTGAGTTTCCAGAGCTGCCGGAATTATTGTTTTGATTTTGCTGCGCTTGTTGTGCTTGTTGTGCATAATAATCCGCAAACCACTGATCAACCGCTGCAGCCGCTTCGGCACTTTGTTCATCCAAAACATGTAAATGCTCATTTTCTTGAGCAATATTCGCATTTAGCTCTTCCAATACACGATTGCTCTCTTCTACAAGTGCATTGATTTCTTCCTGCTTTTGGTCAAGCTCCACTTTAGCGCTGGCTACTTCGTCACGGTTGGCTTCAATCTCAGCTTTTTCATCTTTAATTTCACTGATAGCTGTTTGTAACTCTTCAATTAGTTTTTTATCATGTTCTGTAATGCTCTGCACTACCTCCATGTTGTCCATTAGCTCAGTTGCATTGCTGGAATGAAGTAAGATTTCTAGCGTAGTTGTTTCACCTGCAAGATAAATTGCATTTAGACGTTGACCCAATTGTTCAAAATTGGCGTCAATTTCTGCTTGTTTATCTTCAATTGCAGCTTGCTTTTCAACAATTTGAGCATCCAGTACACTAATACGCTCTTCAATCACATATTTTTCTTGTTTTACATTATACAATTGTTGGTCAAGTGTATTTTTGTACTCTTGCTGCTGTGTTTGGTCAGCTTTCAAGCTTTCCAACTTTGCGTTGGTTTCTTCTTTTTGTTGTTCAATTTCACTTTGTTTTTCCTGCAGTTCATCCAACGAAGATGCAGCGGAAACGGTAGGAGTGAAATATGTATGCATGATTGGCGCTACGGTAACAGAAACAGCCATAGTAGCAATCAATGCAATTTTAATAATTTTGTTTCTCAAAGTTTTACAAAGCAATTACCTTACTCCCTTCTTTATTCAAATACTTTCCAATGGAGATTAGACCGCCAACAAGTCCAAATAAAATACCTGCCCCAACAAACGCTAAAATAGTCCATGGAATGACTGTTGATAACGGCAATGGTATAAACGATGACATCAGGCTGGAAATAACCTTCATTACATAATTGTATGCCAATGCAACCAAACCACTGGAAATCAAACCGGAAATACATCCGATTAAAGCACCTTCCACTAAAAATGGAACTCTTACAAAACCGTTTGTAGCACCAACCGATTTCATAATACTGATTTCCAGTCTTCTGGAGTGCATAGTGACTCGAATGGTATTCGCAATAATAAACAGTGAAACAATACCTAATACAGTTACAACACTGATTGCAACAATTTTCACCATGGTGTCCAGTCTTGTTAATTTATTTGCAACTTCGGAATAGTCATTAATTTTTTGTACGCCCTCAATACTTAAAATCTGCTGTGCTGTTTCTTCATAAATGGATAAATCTTTTAATGAAATTCTAAAGGCATCCGGCAGTGGATTATTTTCTCCCGTTAATCCGGCCAGAATATCGCCATCACCGCCCAAAGCGTCAATATAGCTCTGCACCGCTTCATCTTTTGAAACAAACTCACAATTCTCTACATTATCAATCGATTTAATTGCTTCTCCTATTTTTACAGATTCCAAAGTAGGTAATCCATCATCCAGATATACCTGAATGGAGTTTCCTCCCTGGAAAACCTCCATAGCCTTAGCAAGATTCATAGAAAACAGAACTGCAGAGCCGGTTAATAATAGACAAGAAACCAAAACAGCTATGGAAGCAATTGTCATAGTACGATTAGACCAAGCATTTTTTACGCCTTCTTTAAACAGGTAGCCTAATTTCATCCCTTTGCCACCTCCTTGTCTTTCTCGTCCTCTTCTGTTTCATGTTTTAAAACATTTTCAAGCTCTTCCAATGCATCTTCATAATGAACAATTTCTTCCTCATTATCTTCGTCTTCCGACTGAGCCTCCGGTTGAGAAATTGTCTCGACATTTACAATATGTTCTTTTACATGTCCCGGAATATATTCTTTCACTTCTTCCGTTTGCTCTTCCAGTTCCTCTTCTGAAGCAACACTGTAACGTCTTAACATTTCCTGATAATCAGAGTCTGGATATGTAACTTGTTCGCCTGCATCGTCTTCTCTATAATCATCATCAAGCAAATCATCATCTTGGAATGTATCCTGTTCTTGTTCAGGCGTATTTGGTACCGATGCTCCCCTTACATAAGGCTGCGGCTGATTTTTCACGTTTGTATCAGCAACCACAACACCGCCGTGAATTTCAATGACACGTTTATGGAAATGCTGAACCAAGTCATGTTCGTGAGTAACCATAAGAACAGTGGTACCGCGGCGGTTAATTTCGCTGAGCAAATCTACAATTTCAAAGGATAAATCCGGGTCAACGTTACCTGTAGGTTCGTCTGCAATGATAATTTTGGGATTATTCACAAGCGCTCTTGCCAAGCCAACACGCTGCTGTTCGCCGCCGGAAAGTTCATGAGGTTTGCACTTCATCTTTTTCTCAAGGCCAACCAATCCGCAAATATAAGGTACACGTTTTTTAATCTCACGGTTACTTGCCCCTACAACATGCATGGCAAATGCAACATTATCATAAACAGTCATATGGTCAATCAGGCGGAAATCCTGGAACACGGTTCCCATATTACGTCTGATATACGGAATTTCTCTCTTACGTATTTTTGACAAATTTCGCCCGTTGAATATAATGTCGCCGGATTCCGGTTTTTCTTCGCACATAATTAACTTCAAAAAAGTACTTTTACCGGCACCGGAGGAGCCTACGATAAAAACGAATTCGCCTTTTTCTATGTTAATGTTTACATTCTTCAAAGCCACCGCACCATTGGGGTATACTTTGGAGACATTCTTAAACTCTATCAAAACAAATTCTCCTCATTGGTAACAAAATTCGAGTAAGTTTTTGAAAAAGTGTCAAAACCCACTGATATTATTTACAATCATACCAATGGGTCTTTCTTTTATAATTCTTTTAATGAAAATAACTGTAATTATTTTGTAATTATTTTGTTAACTCTGTAGCGACTGGAAATATCAAGAAAAAATAATTCTAAAACTTTACAGGATTGGAAGAAAGATACTTTTTCACCATTAAAGCAACTTTAAATACAATCGCATCTTCAAACTCACGCAAGTCTAAACCTGTAATTTTTTTAATTTTTTCCAAACGATAAACTAAGGTATTTCTATGAACAAAAAGTTTACGGGAAGTTTCTGATACGTTTAAATTATTTTCAAAAAAACGTTGAATGGTAAACAATGTTTCATGGTCTAAAGATTCTATGGAGCCGCGTTTGAATACTTCTTTCAGGAACATATCGCATAAGGTGGTAGGCAATTGATAAATCAAACGTGCAATGCCCAAATTATCATAGCTTACAATGGTTTTTTCCGTATCAAACACTTTGCCTACTTCCATTGCAACCTGAGCTTCCTTAAAGGAGCGTGCCAAATCTTTAATACCCACAACAATGGTACCGATACCAATCATACAATGGATATAATATTCGCTGGATAATGTATCTACAATAGAGCTTGCCAGTTTATCCAAGTCTTTCATTTCAATATCGCTGCGTATTTCTTTGACCAAGGCAATATCAGTTTCATTAATATTGATGATAAAGTCTTTTGTTTTATCAGGGAATAAATTTTGAATGACATCATAAGCGGAAACATCAGATTTATTGGTAATTTTAATCAACATGCACACACGGCTTACATCCGTATTAAAGCGCAATTCTCTGGCCTTTAAATAAATATCACCAGGTAAAATGTTATCTAAAATTACATTTTTGATAAAATTGCTGCGATCATATTTTTCATCATAATATTGTTTGATGCTTCCAAGAGAAATTGCCAATAAATTGGCGTACTTTACAGCCTCACTATCTGTACCGGATACAAATACGGCAAACTCCGGTTTGGGACGGCTGCCAAATGATTTATAAGTATAACCGTTTAAAACAAAAGTATCGGTAGAGGCCATTGTCTCTGCATTTACACTTTCGTTTACTTCTCCAATTCTGCCAAGTTCACTGCACGCAATTATAACGGATGTTTCGTCCATAACGCCAATTGTTCTGTCAATGGCGTCACGCATTTGATGAATCACACCTTGGAATAATCTGTTCGACATATCATTTTCCCTCACTTTTTTGTAAGAATTGCGTAAAGCAATTTGTTCATGAATACCTTAAAATTTTTTTAACATTTGGTAAGTTTGTCACCACAAATATTTATTGTATTATTTATTTTACACAAAGATTACGTTTTTTTCAACCTATTTAGCATAAAATCATATGATTTTTTGAAAAAAGTTTATTTTTCAAAAACTGTCTGTCCATTCTTTTCCCAAAATCTTTTGTGTATTTTGTATATAAAAAAAGAACTGTCACAATATACAGTTCTTTTTACGATTATTTATGAAAAATTGCAGTTCTCTCTTGTTCTGTTAATTCCCGTGTTTCTCCTCTATGTAAATCTGTGTCCAACTGTAGATTTCCTATTTGAATTCTTTCCAAATATACAACTTGTTTGCCTCGCGCTAAAAACATTCGTTTTACTTGGTGAAACTTCCCCTCACAAATGGTCACCTTTGCCCATGGTTCCCCTTCCTTTTCCAAACGTTCCAAATGTGCCGGCAAACAATGCAGGTCACCAATCACAATTCCTGTTTCAAATGCAGTGATATCTTCATCTGTCACAGGGGCATCCAATTTTGCATGATACACTTTAAACACGTTGCTTTTGGGAGACAACATTTTATGCGCAAAATCTCCATCATCTGTAATAATTAAAAGCCCCTCCGTATCACGGTCCAGTCTTCCTGCAGGAAATAATCCACGGCGGCGATATACTTCAGGCAATAAGTCCAGTACTGTCTGCATACGGCTGTCCCTGGCTGCACTTAGTATCCCTGCGGGTTTGTTCATCATAAGATATAAATGGCGTTTAAATTGCAGCGAAATACCGTTGACACAAATTTCGTCAAGGTCTCCATCCACTTTCGTATCAGATTTCTTCACAACAAGACCATTTACCGTAATTGCCCCTTTACGTATCAGCAATCCTACGTCTTTTCTGCTTCCTATATTTTGAGATGCAAGAATTTTATCCAAACGTTCTTTCATGTTTCCATCCGCTCCTGTTATCAGTCGCTTTATTTTATCATACTTTTCCTGCAAGAGAAAGTCTTATCAGTCTGTTGGATACGCTGTGGTAGGAATTTCTCCTTTGGATTGCTGCGAAGCCTCCTCAATCTCAGATGCTATCATAGAACCGGATAATTGATTGGTCTCCTGTGAGCCTTCTCCCATAAAACCATACATGAACCCATCTAACTCGGCAGAGCTGATATCACCTCCTATGACTTTATCATGATAAATTAGCAGTGTTGCATGCACAATGGTATCCTGCCGCTGATAATTTGTAATTTGATATACCACTTTTTTTACTGTTTTTCCTGCATATTTGGTAAGGTCCATTCCTTGTGTTTTTTGTAATTCATTGTAGCGTTCGTACACCTGATTGAACTGTTGAGGAATGACAATTTCCTCAATAGATACGGGTTCCTGCTCTACTTCCCATCCAAATTGTTTTAAAAAGTCGATTCTTTGTTCGTTTTCCCCGGCTTGTATCGAATATTGTGCGCCTGCCACCATAACCCATGTCTCTCCTTTAAAATTAAAATAAATAATCACGGATACAATGATAGCTGCAATGATTCCTAAAATAACAATAACCGTTAATTTTATTTTCGGTTTTATGGAACATATCAACACAATAACCACACCTTTCCATAATAAAATCATATGTTCCATAAAGAATCATCATGACTGAAAAGCATGAATCTTTTCCTTTTTTCATGGGCGGTTTATCGTCCACAAGCAGAAAACGATAAAGAAAAAGAACTTTTCAAACGAAAAGTTCCTGTTCTCTCTTATTGATAGAGCACATAAATATGATATTCTCCATTATTATCCGCTTTTAACAGAATATTAAAGCGATGCCCATCCATACTGCCGGTACTGCTTGTTACTGACTGAGCCGCATTATCAATCATCCAAGCACATTTGCTCCAAAGTGATTCCGGGGCATCTTGATACCAGCCGTCTCCTGTATATTCTTCAAAATATTCAGCAGAATCAGCCGACAACGCAGTATCCAACGTAAATCCTTTTCCTATGCCGTAGGATACCATATCTGCGTAAATAGCATCTTTGTCATAAGGTGCATCATAAGCGGTTTTGGCACGTACCGTTACAACACAAGCGGAAGATTTTCCATTGGAGGTAGTCGCTGTAATCACTGCCACGCCCGGAGATTTTCCTGTTACTACGCCGCTTTCTACGGTTGCTACAGACTCATTACTGCTTTTCCATGTAAGTTTTTTATCCGTTGCCTGATTAGGATACACTTCAGCCGTTAATGTCACTGTTTTTCCTACCAACAACTTTTTATCTACAGCATCCAAGGATACCTTGCCTACAGCAGTGGTTGTATTGTTTTGACCATTATTTGTGTCATTTTCGCCATTTCCTGTACCGCCGTTGGTGTTTCCTCCCTCTAAGCTTCCTTGTGTACCGGCTCCACCTGTCACTCCATCATAATTCGGGTCGATATAAACCGGTTTTTGTACGCCGCCGCCTTCTGCAAGTTCACTCTCTGTTGAGGAAGTACCTTCCGCAGAGCTCACTCCACTGGCATCGCCTGAAGCTGGTTGGTCTTTTCCAGGTTGCCCTCCTGCCAGAAAAATGGAACACAATGTAACAATTAAAACAATGAGGATACATACAATTACTGTAATGATAATAGCAATTTTTCTTTTTTTATGATGGTCCGTCGGCTCTTTTGGCTCGGTGGACGCCTTTGGCAATTGTTCTTTTTCGCTCATTTCAAACTCCTTCTCAATCAAATCATATGTAACTATGCCAATACAATATGAAAACGCTATTATTTTAACATAGTGCAGCCGGTTTTTCAACGAAAAATTATACTAATAGTAAAAATTAGAATGAATATTCCATTTGTATGCGTTTTTGATACCATAAATTCCATATAAAAACAGCAGCAAAAATTTCGCTGCTGTTTTTATGACATATTAAGTTTTTCCGGCAATAACAGCGGCAGACGCACAGTAAAAGTAGTTCCTACCCCGGGCGTACTTTCCACACTTACTTCTCCACCGTATAGTACAGCCAAATGCTTTACAATAGACAAGCCAAGCCCCGTACCACCAATTGCTCTTGACCTACTGGTATCTACACGATAAAAACGCTCAAACAATCTGTTAAAGTGTTCTTCTTCAATTCCGATTCCTGTATCTTGAATGCGAATCACTGCCATTTGTCGCGATTCCTCTGCAGTAATTTTCACAGAACCGTTTGGTTTATTGTATTTGATTGCATTTTCAATCAGATTACCAAGCATTTGCTGCAAGCGTGATGAGGAACATGCAACCCAAATACCGTCTTTTAACTCTACCTTTAGAGAAATGTTCTCCTTTTCGGCAATCGGATATAATCTTGCCACTGTTTCACGGATTTCCTGAGCTACATCACACCGCTGTTCTGTACTGTCGGGCTTTGCATTTTCAATCTGGGACAATACCAACATGTCATCAATTAAATGATGCAGCCGTTCCGCTTCAATATCCAAAACATCATAAAAATATCTTCGGGTTTCCTCATCTCTGTCAGCGCTTTTGAGCAATTCAATGCTGCCGCGTATTGCTGTAAGCGGTGTTTTCAGCTCATGCGTTACATTGGCAACAAATTCACTCCGCAGCTGTTCCAATTTGCTGATATGCGTGACATCTGCAATTACCGCCAACACTGCCGATTCTTTATTGTTTTGAATGGGTGTTGCATAAACCGTAAAGATACGTTCTCCCTGTGGACTTGCTGCCGAAACAACGGTATCTTTGATTACTTTTTCTTCTTTTAATGCTTGATTCATAAATGCAGCAATTTTACCAACCAATAAACTGCCTTCAAACGATTTGCCTGTTTGTAACGTGGCAACTCCAAGCATTTGTTTGGCGCTGTCATTCAAGAACAAAATCATATTATCTGCATTTACGGCAAGTACACCGTCATGCATTCCTTGCAAAACACCTTCCAATTGATGCTGTTTGCTCTTCATTTCGTCAATGGCCTGCTGTGTATTATCCGCCATTAAATTAAATGTACGAGCCAAATTTCCCATTTCATCCGTGTAAATCCCCTCTACACGACTGGTATAATCTCCCTCTGCAATTTTTAAGGAAGCATCTGATAACTTTTTCAATGGTTTTGAAAGTTTGGTAAAAATCAACCATGTCACCAGCACTACAATGATACTTCCTACAGCGCCTGCAATCATGGCATACATCCATACCATAGTAACTGCATGGTTCATTTCTTCTGTGGGCAATGCTGCCCTTAAAAAATAACGGTCTCCCACTTGTACCGCAGCATAATAATATTCTTTCTGAATGCTGTCACTTTTGCGGGTATCATAGCCAATATCTTCTTTTTGTGCTTGCTGTATTTCAGGGCGATAAAGATGATTTTCTGCAGGAAGCGTACCGTGTTCGCCGATTCCGCTGTCTCCAATGACATTCCCTCCAGAATCCAAGATGGTAATTCGAATTTCTTGACCTTTTTCCTGTAACTCTTCCCCTATCTTAACGGCAAACCCTTGAGGCTCTTGTCCAATATCATCCACCTGAGATTCCATCATCGCCAATATGGAATCCAGTCTCCGTGTAAATTCCAATTGATATTGGTCCTGAACCAATTTGGCTGCCAAAGCAAACGCAACAAGAAAGCCGACTATGATAATCGCTGCTGTACTTGCCATCAAGCGCTTTCTCATAATCGGCCCCCTTTATTCACCAACAAATTTATACCCAACCCCACGCACTGTTTGTAACAACTGCGGTGTATCCGGATTATCTTCAATTTTTTGACGCAGATAACGCACATGCACATCTACTGTACGGGTATCTCCAAAATATTCTACTCCCCATACCCTGTCCAGAAGCGTATCTCTTGTCAATACCCGTCCGGAATTGCGCATTAACATAACCAATAAATCAAACTCTTTTGCAGTAAGTTCGATGGATTTATCTCCTTTTGTCACAGTGTGCGAAACAATGTCAACTGTAATATCTCCGCCCTTAATTTTTTCTTCTTGCTGGGGCGCAACTTGATTTTCCGTACGACGCAGTACCGCGCGTACACGTGCGCAAACTTCTTTTACGCCAAACGGTTTTACAATATAATCGTCTGCACCCATTTCAAGTCCCAATACCTTGTCCACTTCGGCGCCCCGTGCGGTAAGCAATAAAATAGGAATATATTTGGTGTCTTCCTCACTGCGCAAAGAACGGCATATAGTCAAGCCATCCGGGGGCGGCATCATCCAGTCTAAAATGATAGCGTCCGGTTTTCTCTTTTGAATTGCTTCCAATAGAGAATTACCGTCTGTAAACGTAGCTGTTTCAAATCCTTCATCTTTGAGACCAAACGCTACTAATTTACAAATATTCGGTTCATCATCTGTCACATAAACCAACGCCATATTTTTCTCCACCTTTTATTATGATTCTTCTTCAGAATCGTTTCCTGCACGTACATACGGACTGGACAATTCGTGCTTGTTCAAGTCAGGATGTTCGCCTGTTTCAATATAAATAACCCACTCTGCAATATTGGTTGCATGGTCGGCCATGCGTTCTGCATATTTTGTAATCAACAATAAATCCACATCGCCCATAACATTGGAGCTTTGAGCAATTGTGCTGCTGATTTCCAAAATTACCTTGGAAAATAAATTATCTACATAATCGTCGCTGGCACAAATATCCTTTGCTTCTTCAACATCACGACTGATAAATACATCCATAGCGCGGCGGAACATATCTCTCGCCGCTTCCATCATTTGAATAATTTTGGATACAATCAGACTGTTTCCGTAAACTTGTCCCGTGCTTAAAATTTCACAAACATCAGCACATTGGTCGCCTTCACGTTCAATATCAGTCAAAATTTTCAAACATGCGGCAATCATTCGTAAATCTTTTGCAATTGGCTGCTGCAACGCAATTAAATTTAAGCATAAAATTTCCGTTTTATGCTCTTTACGGTCAATTTCATGGTCATGCTCTGCAACATACTTTGCTTTTTCTATATCTACTGTACGCAGACATTCAATTGTTTTTTCAAATCTGTCATCTACAGTATTGCCCAAATCGGTCATTTCTCTAACAAGTTCTTCCAATTCATGGTCAAATAGTTTTCTTGGCATACCTGTTACCTCCAGCCTTTGAAACGCATTGTTTCATATAGTATATCTATAATATCTTAGCATTTTTCTATGGATTTGTAAACATTTCCATAACACAACACAAAATTAACCAAAACGGCCGGTAATGTAACGTTCGGTTCTTTCGTCTTTTGGATTATTGAACATAGTTTGTGTATCTGTATATTCCACAATTTCTCCTGTTAGGAAGAACGCTGTTTTATCCGCAATACGTGCAGCTTGTTGCATATTATGGGTTACGATAATAACCGTATATTTTTCGCGCAAATCATCCATCAAATCCTCAATTTTCAAAGTAGAAATTGGGTCCAAAGCGGAGGTTGGCTCATCCATCAAAATAATATCGGGCTCTACAGCCAATGCACGTGCAATACACAAACGCTGCTGCTGTCCGCCGGACATACCCAAGGCAGATTTTTTCAAACGGTCTTTTACCTCATCCCATAGCGCTGCACTGCGAAGAGAACTTTCTACAATTTCGTCCAGCTTAGATTTTGCTTTGATACCGTGTACCCTTGGACCATAGGCAATATTATCATAAATAGACATTGGAAATGGATTCGCTTTCTGGAATACCATTCCTGCGCGTTTTCTTAACAGATTGATATCTGTACGAGGGTCGTAGATATCCTCCCCATCAATGGTAATTTTACCTGTAATTTTACAACCGTCTACCAAATCGTTCATACGGTTTAGTGTTTTCAAACAAGTAGATTTACCGCAGCCGGAAGGACCGATAAACGCAGTTACTTTGTTTGCCGGAATATCAATATTTAGACCTTTTAATGCATGAAAATCGCCGTAATATAGATTCAAGTCTCTAACGGAAACTTTTGCGTTGGGATTGATTTCTGTACTACTCATGTGCTACTATCCTTTCTTTAATACCTTAGAAAGCAAGCTTGCCAAACGGTTTAATATAAAGATGAAAATTAATAAAACAGAAGCTGTTGCAAAGGCAACGTTCAATGCATCCGGAGAAGCCGCCTCTCTTGCTGTTTGATACAAATGCAATGTAAGTGTACGTCCACTGGACATAATTTGAGAAAAGAAACCGCTTGGCATATTGTAGGATAAACCTGAAGTAAACAGCAATGCAGCAGATTCACCAACAATACGACCCATTGCCAAAATAACCGCTGTCAATACGCCCGGCATAGCGCAAGGCAAAACAATTCCCATAATAACACGGAATTTTCCGGCTCCCAGTGCCAAAGCACCTTCTTTATAGGAACCCGGAACTGCCAGTAAAGCTTCCTCGGTTGTACGAATGATAGTCGGAAGCACACAAATGGCCATAGTTAAGCAACCGGCAATGATAGATGTTTGCAGTCTGAACAAAATACAGAATACCGTATAACCGAACAGACCAAATATGATAGATGGAATGCCGGAAAGAACTTCTGTGGTAAAACGAATTGCGCGAACAAGTTTTCCTTGCTTTGCATATTGCGTCAAATAAATTGCCGCGGAAATACCAATCGGAGCCGATATCAACAAGGTAATGACTACAATATATAAGGTATTGATAATCATGGGCAGAATACCCTTCATACTTGCCCTTGTTTCCGAATACGGTGAAGAAAGGAATGACCATGTGATATGCGGAATACCATTCCATAAAATATAACCGATAATTCCAATCAAAGCCGCTACTGTAATAGCAGTTGCGGTGTAAATGACAATTCTTAATACGATATCAGAAGTATGTCTTTTTTTCTGATATAACGATTGCGGTTTATGAGGTTCCGGATTCTGTGCTGTATCTGGAGATACAGCCGCAGCATTACTTGACATTCACTTTCGCTCCTTTCCTTGAAATAATTGTGAAGGAGATATTTACAATCATAATAAAGATAAATAGCACCAAACCGATTGCAAATAATGCCTGACGATGCAGACCGGACGCATAAGACATTTCCATTGCAATACCGGTTGTTAAAAATCTTGTGGTACCCAATAAGGTCGGCATATTGGCAACGTTACCTGCGACCATAATCACAGCCATAGTTTCACCAATTGCTCTGCCAACACCCAGAATAACGCCTGACAAAATACCTGACCTTGCTGCCGGAATGGTTACTTTAAAAATGGTTCTGATTGGTGTGGCTCCCAGCCCCAATGAAGCTTCTCTGTAAGACTTTGGCACAGCTCTGAGTGCATTCTCAGTAACGTTTACAATGGTTGGTATTACCATAATCGCCAAAATGATAATTGCCGCCAGCAAACTGTCACCAATGGTTTGACCCGGGAACATGGCTCTGATTGCGGGAACAATCACAAGCATGCCAAAGAAACCGTATACAACCGACGGGATACCTGCTAACAATTCAATTGCCGGATGAATAATTTTCGCAACTCTTGGTCTTGCAATTTCAGTCAAAAATACTGCAGTCAAAATACCAATTGGAACGCCTATGATAATTGCGCCAACAGTACCGCAGATAGAAGCTAAGATTAAAGGCAAAATACCAAACTGATTGGTAGAGGCGTCCCAAGTGGTACCGAATAAGAACTTGAAAACACCTATCTCTGCCATAGCGGGAATACCTGCTGAGAAAATGTACACTGTGATGGTTAATACTGCCGCAATAGATACGCATGCAAACGTAAGGAAAATGGCTCTGGCCAATTTCTCAACACCCTGTGTGGAGAGAGAAAGTACCGCACAAACCAGCCCCGCTACCAAAACATAAATAAACGGAACCATATAACCAACTGTAACGTGACTAATGTTTAAAGCAGTAACGTCAGATTGAATGCTTGCTGTTGAAATTAATACCACAAGCGGTGTAATTGCAGAAATAATAAACGATAGTCCCGACAACACAGGACGTTTAAAGAAAATGAGAACGGTACCTGCCAATGCAAATACAGCGCCGGCAATGACTGCAATTCTAATCAAAACAGGAATACCGATTAGGGCGCTGGTTGTACCGGTTTCCACACGGAATCCACTTGCAATTAATAAATCTAAACCACTGGTTACATATTTTGTATCCTTAAATACAAACTGTGCATACGGCAGGAAAAACATGACAACTGAGCCGACACCGAACACCATTGTAATGATGCGCTTAATCAAATTCACTTTTTCCAACTTTTTTTGAGCCGTAAGGTCATTCATTGAAATACCCATTACTCCACCAATTCCTTCTTCCAACTTACGGTTATGCATTACCCGTTTTTATTGGCCGTGCCAATTAAACCAACATCTTTAATAATTTGCTGTCCTTCTGAAGATTCTATAAATTCAAACCATGCATTAATCAACGCACTGTCTGTTCCCTTTTTATAAATTTGAATAAACGGACGCTGTACGGTATAAGTACCGTTTTCTATATTTTCTTCCGTTGCCTCGACGCCGTCTACTTTACATGCTACAACGCTGTCGTTCAAAGATTCCAACGAAACGTATCCAATTGCTGAAATATCACTGGATATTTTTGTAACAATTTCACCGGTTGAAGAAAGCTCTGCCGCATATACCGGAGATTCTATGCTGAAAATAGATTCAAATCCGTCTCTGGTTCCGGAAGCAGCCTCTCTTCCCAATGTAGTAATTGCTTTATCTTGACCGCCAAGCTCACTCCAGTTTGTAATATCACCTGTAAAAATCTTTTCAATTTGTTCTGTTGTCAAATCCTGCACCGGATTGTCTTTATGCACCGCAATGGCAATGCCGTCAATCGCAATTTGCTTTATCTCAAATTCATCCGGATTTTCACTTTCTTTTAAATCTCTGGACATATCTCCAATTAAAGCAATACCCGAACGTACAGAGTTTGGCGCATCACCGGAACCGGTTCCGCTTTTTTCTACAGAAACGCCGGGATATTTTTCGCTGAATGCCTCTCCCAAAGCTTGGCACACTCTTGTCATAGAAGTAGAACCGTTTAATGTTAATTTACCTGCAACTGTTCCACTCATATCCTGGCTTTCAGATAATTTGGTTCCTACAATTTCAGGACCGCAGCCTGTAAGTAAACCAACTGAAGCTACTAATATTATTATGGTAAGCAGGGATAAAAATTTCTTCATCCTTGTTTAACCTCCAACCAATCATTTTATGTCTGTTCTATTTTAATTCTCTAATGTTAAATCTATGTTAAATTCCTTTTAGAAAGTTCTAAAAAAGTTCATAATTAATATTCCGATTATATGTATACTATAGTAAATTTTAAAAATATAGTTATGATATGAAAGGCAAAAGCACTATGAGGTTCATAGTGCTTTTGAAATATTTCACGTAACTTTGCTTTTTTGTATTAAATTTTTAAATTTGATCTCTTACAATCTCTTCCAGTTGTTCAGGAAACACAATTCCTCTCACCAACTTATAACATAAACGCTTTGCATCAATTGTGCTTCTGGTTATTTGTTCACATTTAGAGCAAAGTGTCTCATTTTCTTTCTCTTGCAGTATTGTAATGGAGTAACCTTCTTTCCTGCTTCCTGTTAAGTAATACTTTAAAATACATTTTCCGTGTTCAACCACAACTCTCCCAAATAATCTTCTCATTCACATTCTCCTATTTTCAAGCTTAATGATAAAACAAACCTCGTGAAATATTTTCACTATTATCATACGTAATTGCAAACAAAAACACAATCAAAACTATACTAAAAATGTGTAGAAAATACCAATACTGCCATATATGCGGAAAACAAAACAGAAAAAGCATATATCTTGTTATTTTTTATTTTATTACAATATTGAATTACTTAAGTGTTGAAAAAGGAGGTAAAACTTTACATAAATGATATAAAAAAACATAACCCTTTTTAAACAAAATAAATTTTAAAATACTATTTCGTCTATTATGTGCTGATATTCAACAATTTCAACCATTTTCAACTAAAAAAGTAAGTTTGTATTTTATTTACAAATCAATGAAATAATTTCACACTTTATGTTATTTATCTTAACAATTAGCTTATATTAGAATAGCAATATGGCAAATTTTGTATTTAAAGGGTGAGATGTATGAAAAAGAATAGCCGAACGAAAAAATATTATTTACTTCTTATAATTGCGTTATTATCAATTGCAAGTTTATTATGCGGAGCAACATTAATTGGAATTTCTATGAATACACCTACAGGTACAAAGCTGAATATTTCAGTCGGCTCTTCCACAAAATTGATTCCCAAAAAAGACGAAGGTTATTTTTTAATTCAAAATCAAGAGCAGAGCACTTATGTTGCTTTGTTAAGTGAACAAGGATATATTTTGCAGGAACAAACATTTAACAGAAAATACAATGAGGTTTGTTATTCCGCTGATTATTTATATATTTTAATGTCAGATTCGGAGCATAAATCATCTATTATTACTTATCAATTATCTGATACATCCGTTACAAATTATCAAACTACAGAATTAAGTACAGCTTTATATTCCTTCACAACCTCTCAAGACGGAACCATATATGGTATTGACTACTGGGACAGACATAGTCTACTCGCTTATACCAATGTATCAGAGAAAACTTCAGCTCAGCCAATCCTCCTAAACACGTTTGAAGCATCTTTAGACAAATTATGTACCTCTCCGGATGGCATTCTTTATGTCGCATTAAAGGATAATACAGATGTGTATACTGCATCTATCTCCCAAGGACTGCCTTATCATTTTAACTTACACCAAACAGATACGGATATACCATCCTTTTCTCCTCATACACTTACAAATGACATACTATGTGATCGTAACGGTTACTTATATCAATTGCACACAGAACAAGCTTCATTATTTACTTTATTGAGCGACACTTGTTATACAAATGCATGTCCTCTTACGGATACCAATATTTTAGTTTCTCCTGCATCAAAAGAATATTTAGAGGAATTGGACTTTAATGGAACCATGCAAAACCGTTATCAAATAAAAGGAGAATGTATCGCAATGGCGACAAATGCAAAAGACACAGGTATTTTATTAAAGCAGGAAGATTCGCTTTATTTTATTACGCTATCCGAACTTAGCCGTATAGAAAATACACCTGACAGTTCTGAACCTAATTCTTCAGAATTTGATTCTGTCTCCAGTACAACAAATGAAAGTGACCACGAAAATGACCAATCCTCTCACTCTGATTCCTCCTCTTCCAATTATCCTTATCAACTGGAGAGCGATACATTCTTAATAGATCGCAGCAACAATACTATTTTCTTACCTCCAGCCACTACATTTGCTGTGTTACGAGACAGTTTAAACTCGACAAAAGATACCATTATTATGAAAAATCTAAGCGGTACTACTATAAACAGCGGAAATCTTGGCACAAGCTATACAGTTGCTCTTGAAATTGACGGCTCAATTGTAGACAAGCTCACCATTATAGTAAAAGGAGATATTAACGGAACCGGCACTGTTAATTCTAGAGATGTGCAGTTACTTTATGACCAATTAAACGGCTCTGAAACATTATCCGATATTCAGTTGCTGGCCTGCGATATGAACAGTGATGAACTGATAGACACCAGTGATCTATTGCTGCTAAAACAGCAAATTGTATCAGCACAATAAAAAAAGGACGAAGATAATACCTCGTCCTCTTTTTAATTCAATTATAGAGAAGCTAAAATTTCGTTACATTTTTTAACTACATCTTCAGCAGTTACTGTACCCCCACAGCAACAACCACAGCTGCCGTCTTTTCCTTTTTCAAATACTGTAACAATATTTTTATTCATATCATATGTAGTATGATTTGCTTTTGGACAATCATTGGTATCCTCAGCCCAAATATAACCATTGTCTGTATTAAAGTACAATCTTACCCAACCGGTCTTTTCATTGTATCTTCCTGTTTCATTTTCAATGTCTTGAGAAAGTGTTACTTCTTTAATAGCCATAATAAATCATCCTCCATTTTTACATCTATAAAATGTACCCTTAGTTTATCATACTAAAGTCAAGAATTCAATACTTACTGCACATCAAAATAGGAATAAATATATGTAACTCAAAGGTTAATTTATAAACATTATGTTAGAAAATTTTTATTAAGCCAGTATTTTTCCTTCCGGAAATAGTTTACGAAAAATAAATCGTAATAGCGGACCTACAATCAATAACTGAAACGGCAAAGCCATTGCTAAGTTTCTGGGAAAAATCATTAAATATTGCCATCCAATGGTACTCCATTTCCCTGTTGCCATACAAGATTCAATTGCACCAAAGACAGACATAAGAATGACCATAGGTAAAATAGTGCAGCATGTAATTGATATAATAATTTTCCATGATTTACTTGTTGGCTTTACAAGAAAACGAAATGCAAACCTCTCTACAAATTTGGAAACAATGAATTTTTGGAATAAAAACGCTACCAAGTATGCAAGCGGAAACGCCAACCAAGCCTCCTGTAACACTTCTAAGGATAGTCCCCCGTAAACAATAGCCATATTATTAAGTACACATCCAAATGGTCATAATAAAAACCAGCGGCACCAAATAAATTAAATCTTCCCTTTTATTCTGTGGCATTATAGATACCTCCATTTTACATTTTGCATTGATATTGATATTTATTGTATACATATTTTGGGACCTGATGTAATACCCTATTTTATTTTCAGTGTTATTCACAACATATAACGCACTATATCTTGTACATTTTCTCCATATAAATATATATATAATTATAAAATCCCACTTTTGTATATTTCTTTTTCCTTCAATGAAAAATAAAATATTTTTGTTTTATCAGAAAGTAATACCTTGTTTATGGATACCCCTTATCCTTTACACAATTTTAGACTAACCTTATATCAAAATATTATTGTATCTTGCCTATAAAAACATAACAATCTGCTTTATGATTATGATATGGAGAGAAGGTGAGAAATTTTAGTCGAGTACTTCATTGAAACGGTTTATCTTAATTTGTTATAATAAAATAAAACAACGAAATATAAGCGGATGGAGGCGAGATCATTGCATCGCACTCAATCAAGAAATTATATTAAAAATTCTTTGTGGGAACTTAGCAGACATGTTACGGCAGACAACATAAAAGTAAAAGATTTGGCAAGTTATTCGGGCGTCTCTCGAACAGTATTTTACCGTAATTTTGGATGTTTAAGCGATGTTTGGCATAGTATAGGTCATGATGTATTAAATGATATTGCATCCTCTCAGGAGTTATTTTATACCGATAGTGGACAAGGGTTGCGCGAGAATGTACTGCAAAATGTAGCAGCATGTATCTACCACTCAAAAGATAAAATTCAAAATATTACCTCCGAATATGGGGACCCCATCTTTATTCCTAAATTTGAAAAACAAACACAAATATGGATACAGCAATGTATCAGCAAATCTCAACATTGGGAAGAGAATTTACAGCAAAAACAAATGGCATCGTTTCTATCTCAAGCTGTGGTTCACGCCGCTTTAGATGGAATAAAGGAAAATAATTTTGAAAAGCTTTCTCAATCTTTTTTATCCTTAGACCAAATTTTCTATGCATTACATGTGAAAGATAACATCGTTTCTTTTTATGATAAAGAACATTCATAAATATATTATTTTCAGCCATCTTTCAAAACAATCATATTACACGATTCTTTGTTAGATATATTCATCCTCTCTGTAAGGCGGCAATGGAACTTTATGTCCATTGCCGCCTTGTCTTATTTATTTTTTATTGTTAAGTTCCGTTAGAAGAAAAAGTGGAACAAAATGTTAGATATGTCAACAGTAAAAAATAAAGTATTTCATTCTGATGATAAAAATTAGTCAAAAAATGATTGTTTCTATTTGAATTTATCGCAATAATGTGGTTATACAAAGCTTTGTATTGATTTGATTGGAGGAAACAAAATTATGAAGCATGATATCAAAGAATCGATACAAGAACGTTGGGAACACTCAGCAAAAGGTTACAGCGATGGAATCCAGCAAGATTTTGATACAAAAGTAGTTGAAACATGGCAAAATCTGATACTACATCATATAGTGTTAACTGACAAACCCTTAGAAATTTTGGATGTAGGTACTGGCCCCGGCTATTTTGCAACTATTTTATCAATGGCCGGCCATAATGTTACCGCAATAGACTGTGCAAAAAATATGTTGGAAGAAGCAAAAATAAATGCTGATATGCACCATGTTTATCCCAAATTTTATCAAATGGACAGCCATTTATTATCATTTCAGCCCGAAAGCTTTGATATGATTGTAAGCCGTAATGTAACATGGACTTTATATGACCCCATACATGCATTCAAACAATGGCATCATGTGTTAAAACCGGGCGGAAAACTTGTGATTTTTGATGCCAATTGGCATTTGCATCAGTTTGAACCCTCACTTTATAAAAAAGTAATGCAAGGGTGCAAAGAAAATGAAGCACGTCCTTCCGAATGTGCGTATCAAGGCAATAATCCCAAAGTACTGGACTATTATAAAGATATGCCTTTGGCCCGAATACAACGTCCAAAATGGGATGAAGAAACATTGCCGCAGTTAGGATTTGAAATAATACAAATACAACCATGTTTAAATGCTGTGGTGTATAATATCCAAGACCAAATGAAATACGAACATATTCCTTTGTTTCAAATCGTCGCACAAAAGGTATAGCTATTTCAAGGAGATTTACTTTGCAAACATATAGGTATTTATTAAAAAAACTTTTATTCATGATTCCAATTTTATTACTGGTATCTGTAGCCACCTTTATTTTAGTAGATTGTACTGCAGGTGACCCGGCAAGGGTTATGTTACAAGGTTCAACGGGCAATCCGTCTGAAGAGTCTGTCCAATTACTGCAGCAAGAACTTGGGCTGGATCAACCAAAAATAGTACAGTATTTTCAATGGCTGGGAAATGTACTCAGATTCAATTTCGGTAATTCCTATGTAAGTTCCAAACCTGTCATCTGGGAATTGTTGAATCGTGTACCTGTTACTTTGGGAATTGCGATTCTAGGTATTATTATAGTTTTGCTTATCAGTATTCCTTTGGGCATATTAGCTGCTATACGCAAAAATACTTGGTTGGACCATGTAATCCAAATATTTTCCGTCTTTACCGTTTGTGTACCTGCTTTTTGGCTGGGATTGGGACTATTAATTTTATTTGGAATTGTTTTGCACAGCATGAACATTATAGGGGGAGCTGTTGGTATATGGATATGGGTACCCGCCCTGTCTATTGCATTAGGTTATACCGGGCAATATATTGGTCTTTTACGGGATAACATGATTGATGTATTAGAAAAACCTTACATTAAAGCAGCAAAAGTACGGGGAATCAACCCATTTCGCATTATTATGCAGCATGCTCTCAAAAATGCTTTTATTCCTCTTCTAACAAAGCTTGGTATTACATTTGGTACTTTTCTAGGGGGTACCGTAATTATAGAAAGCGTCTTTTCCATAAACGGAATTGGATTTTATGTAATGGAGTCTATTAAAGACAAAGACATTCCTGTAATTCAGGCATTTGTACTTCTGATTTCATTTACCATTGTAATTTTAAATTTGTTGGTAGACCTTTTGTATGCATATATCGATCCCCGTATTACATTAAGATAGGCTGGCATTATGAAAACAAAAACAATTCATATATCACAAAAACTTGAAAAATTCGGAATTTTCTTTGGATTATCTCTCATTATTCTTATGATCATATTGGCAATATTTGCTCCTGTTATAAGCCCACATGATCCTTTGGAAATAAATATACAAAATAAAATGGCTGCCGCCAGCCCGGATTATCCGTTTGGCACAGATAATCTTGGGCGCTGTATCTTTTCCCGCGTATTATATGGAGCACGTTATTCGTTGACTTATGCCGGTATTTTATTAGCCATCATGTTGGCCATCAGTATTCCGCTAGGCTTATTGTGCGGCTACATCGGAGGCAAGTTTGACCTGATTGTCATGGGAATTGCTGATGCAGTTATGGCTTTTCCCAGCACAATTGTTGCTTTGGCTGTCGCAGGTTTATTAGGTCCCAGCGCTCAAAATCTTATTCTTGCACTTTCTTGTGTTTGGTGGGCAAGCTATACGCGTCTCATTCGAGGAATGACACTTGAAATAAAAGAAAAAGAATTTATACTGGCTGCCAAAGGAAGCGGATGCAGCACCATAAAAATTTTGCTGCGTTATATTTTAAAAAATATGTTATCTCCCCTATGTGTGTTAGCAGCTCTTGAAGTAGGAATTATCATTTTGTCCATTGCCGGATTCTCTTTCATTGGTTTAGGAGCCCAGCCGCCAACGCCGGAATGGGGCGTTATGATGAATGATTATAAAGACTATGTCCAATTATACCCTCAGCTAATGCTATATCCCGGTCTTTTTATTGCAATTACGGTAATGGGCTTTAGCTTATTTGGTTCGGGTTTAAAATCACTTTTGAAAAGGAGAGACAGCACATGAATTACACTTCTACGGTATTACAAGCCAAAAATATTTCTGTTCAATTTACAACAGAAAAAGGATGTGTACAAGCTGTCAAGGACATCTCCATCGAGGTACACAAAGGAAAAATAACTGCTCTAATCGGTCAAAGCGGCAGCGGAAAATCTGCAACAGCAATGGCTATTGCCGGTATTTTAGACAGCAACGGAACCATGACAAGCGGACAAATATATTTGCAAAATCAAGACATCAACAAGCTAAAAGGAAAATCTTTGCGGACATATAGAGGGAAACATCTTGGTATGATATTTCAAGAACCCATGGAATCACTCAATCCTTTATTGAAAATTGGGGAACAAATTTATCAAACACTAAGATTGACACAAAAATTGAATAAAAAACAAGCAAAACAAAAATCCATTGCATTACTGAAGCAAGTAGGTCTGCCTGAACCGAGGAATATTCTAAAAAAATATCCATTCGAACTTTCAGGAGGCATGTGTCAGCGTGTTATGATAGCCATTGCAATCTGTTTAAAACCAACTTTACTAATTGCAGATGAACCTACCACTGCCTTGGATGTAACCATACAATGTCAAATTTTGCAACAAATACAGCACATGTGTAAAGAATATAATATGGGCGTGTTGTTTATCACACATGATTTAGGAATTGTTGCGGAAATAGCCGACGATGTATATGTAATGCACCATGGCGAGATTGTGGAACATAACGATGTTTTTTCATTATTCTCGGAACCGAAACATCCATATACTAAAGAATTGTTAAATTCTATTTTATAAAGGGAAGAAATCATGTTATTACAAATCAACCATATTACAAAAACATATAATGTAAATTCTTCTTTTAAACGGAAAAAGCAAACTGTTTTAAACGATATTTCTCTATCTCTCAATAAAGGAGACAGTATTGCCCTTATCGGAGAAAGCGGGTGCGGAAAAAGCACACTTGGCAAAATAATCGCCGGTCTTTTACAACCGGACAGCGGGGAAATCATGTGGAAACAAACAGCGATTCAAAATCTTTCTCCACGTAAACGAAAAGCATTGCGCAAAGATATACAAATGATATATCAGAACAGCACCTCTACGTTTCATCCCTTGCAAAGTATTGGCACAAGCATTGCAGAGCCGCTCTTGAACTATAAATTATGCACAAAGGCACAGGCAAAAAAACAGGTGACCGAATGTATGGAACAAGTTGGATTATCCGAATCATTTTATCAGCGTTTACCAAAAGAATTAAGCGGTGGTCAGAGACAACGTGCTAACATTGCACGCGGTATTATACTTCATCCTCAGCTAATTGTCTGTGATGAAGTAGTATCCAGTCTGGATTTTTCTCTAAGAACACAAATTTTAAATTTACTTAATGATTTAAAAAAACAATATCATCTTTCCTACTTATTTATTTCTCATGATTTATCCACAGTAAAATATGTTTGCAATAAAGCAATCATCATGTATCGCGGTGTGATTGTAGAAAAATTAGAAACAACAGAACATTTGGAACAGACTGTATGTCATCCGTACTCAAAAGAGTTATTTGCGGCAGTTCCCGTGACAAGCCCTTTTTTGCGTAAAGAAAGACATATTTCTTTTCCCAAAGGCTGGGACGAGCCCTCCACACAAGGATGTGTATTTCAAAATCGTTGTACACACCGTAAAGACATCTGCAAAAAAATACAACCTCAACTACGAGAAATGGCGCCTGGACATTTTATTGCATGTCATGTCCCATACCAAAAATACAAGGAGAAGTAAAATGAAATACAAAAAAATAATCAGCTATATATGCATGGTCGTTGTTTGTTTTACTACAGTGGCCCTATTTACAGGCTGCGGAACAGAGCAAACCACAGCTTCAACATCTAATCGGGAAAAAGTAATTACCATTGCTATATCAAAAGGTAACCAAGAAAGTTTATTGGACCAGACTGACAGCAGAAAAAGTATTACTTATTTAAACTATGAACTCATCTATGATCCACTGGTCAATTACGGAGAAGATGGAAGTTATGAACCCGGTCTTGCCGAAAGTTGGGATATCAGCCCTGACGGCACAGAATATACCTTTCATTTGCGTAAAGGTGTAAAATTTTCTGATGGGACCGATTTTAATGCCGATTCTGTTTTATTCAACGTAAAACGCTGGAAAGATAAGCCCTCCACCGCTTCTATCAGCATTTATACCAATATGACCAATATTGAAAAAATCGACGATTATACTGTAAAAATGACTTTTAACAAAAATTATTACCCCTATTTATCAGAGCTAACTTATACAAGACCTTGCCGTATGATGAGCCCTACCTCTGTATCACCAGCCGGTGATGAAAATGCAGAATTTCAAACGCCAATCGGAACCGGTCCTTGGATGATAGAAAGCTGTGAAGACGGTGTACAAACCGTTTTGGTTCCGAATCCCTATTATTGGGGAGAAAAACCAAAAGTAGATAAATTGGTTTTGAAAGTAATAAAAGATGCCGATGCCAGAGTTATGGCTCTTCAAAACGGAGAGGTTGATTTCAGCGCCGAAAGTTTGCAAGCACAGGATATTGAATTATTGGAAGCAAATAATAATATCTCCTTCATGGAAACAAAAGGAAGTCGCGGATTCCATTTAATGTTTAACTATGAAAATAAAGTTTTACAAGATAAAAATATTCGTTTGGCATTAAATTATGCAGTAGATAAAGATGAAATTGCAAACGATTTATTGGATGGAAACGGAATTGCAGCCAAAGGTATGTTTAACGCCTCTGTGGTGCCTTATGTAACCGATGAAAACAGCCCAGGATATGCATATGACCCAAATAAAGCACGCGAGCTTTTAAAGGAAGCCGGATACGAAGATACCAACGGAGATGGATATGTAGATAAAAACGGGCAAAATCTTTCTTTTAAACTCTTGCTCCAGAACACAGAATATCCGGATTTTAAACCGGTTTGCGAATTTTTAAAAGAACAATATAAAGAGGTCGGGATACAAATTGATTTAAACTTAATGGAGCAAAATGCATATTATGATGAAATTTGGACAGGCAAAAACTACGATTTGGTCATTTATCGTACCTATGCCGATGCATGGAATCCACATGGCTTTTTAATGGATATGTATACTTCCAAGGACGGAACCCTTCCTGCTGCCTGGAATGATGAAACATTACAAAGTATGATAGACAATGTTCTTATGACTACAGATGAAACGGAAAGACAAAAACAATACGATGATTTATTTACGTATATACAAGAGCAAGCAATCAGTGTTCCTTTATATTATCAAAAAAGCACATTTGGATATAATAAAAAATTAAAAAATGTTTCTCCTGCCAGCACAACTTACCAAGTAGCTAAATTTAACGAAATGGACATAGAAGAATAAGTACAGTTTTATGCTTCCAATCAAATTAATATAAACAATCTTTATAAAACCGAATTTAAAGGAAAGAGAAAATGACTAGAATTCATTTCCTCTTTCCTTTAATGGATAAGCTTATTTACCATAGATAAAAACAACCGCTTTAATTAAGTAACCGGAGAATTTGGAGGAAATTGATACTTTAGATGCTACTCTCAAATATCCATTTTATATTAAATATCACGGATAACGCTCTTTAATTTCCCAATATTTTTCTGCAATATTGTATTTCCTCCAGAGTAAAAAGCCACTACATTCTGGCTTTTGAACAATATATTTCATAGTTAAATCTGACCGATTTATAATGCAAAGATTTGTAAATCCATCAGATAACTCACCTGTATCTCAGCGATTCTTGATTAATCCCTTTGTTGCTCTTCCCCCATCATATGGATTGATCATTTGTAAAAACCGTGCAGAGTTACACTTGTATTTCTCCTTCGCATGTTTGTACATTTCCCTCATTTCTTTCTCAAAGTTTAAGGCTAACTTTTCGTTCATGGGTCTTTTCTTCTTCAAATCATTGTTTACTTTATTTTTCTGATTACTTAGAAACTAAATCCGATATAATTAGAACTAAACAAGAATAACGGTTGGGCGACTTTAGATATCTTTCCACATAGTGGTATTACGGAACAAGTTATCGCACAATTTTCATAAAAAAGCTGCATTTCAGAATTGAAATGCAGCTTTTAACTTGGTTGCGGGAGTTTGCACCATAGTTTACCTACGATTTTATTTTATTATATTGCTAAAATTTAAGGGCAAACTATTGACATAAAGTATATTATGTAGTACAATGTATCACAGATAAGGAGTTGAACGAATATGAGTTTTTCAATTAGACTTACCACAGAAGAAAAAAGCCTTGCAGAGAGTTACGCTAAACTGCACGCCATGTCATTGGGTGAAGCCTTTAAAAAAGCATTATTTGAAAAAATTGAAGATGAGTACGATATAACAATAGCCAATGAAGCTTACAACGATTATGTAAAAAGCGGTAAAAAGAGTAGACCAATTTCCGAATTATGGAAGGAATTGGATTTATGAAATATAAGCTAGAATCAACGCCGAGATTTGATAAGGAATTTAAAAAACTTGATAGGTATACACAGCGTTTTATAAAATCTTGGATTGAAAAAAATCTGACAGACTGTGAGAATCCACGCCAACACGGAAAAGGACTGACAGCAAACCGTAGCGGTCAATGGCGTTACCGCATAGGCGATTACCGTTTAATTTGTCAAATCGAAGATACTAAATTAATAATTCTTACATTATCAGTAGGACATAGAAAAGAAATATATTAAGAGGAGCGGGCAACCGCTCTTTTTCATTTTTACGCATGTATCCGCTCTTGCATATAATTGAATTGTTCTTTTCTAATCAATGCTTCATCTGGCAACATGTGACTTTTGTGTGTTGCTGAATAAATATATTCATCAAAGAATGGTTTTAACAGCCGCAAACCTTTGCCACTTCGCATACGTCTAAACGCTGTTTGCTCAACTTCTCTTACGCGGCTAGGGTGTACGTTTATAACCTCACTTACTTCTTTTAAAGTTCTATTGTAGTAATATCTTAATGATATAATGGTTTGTTGGCGAGCGGTGCAGGTGTCCAATGCTTCTGTTAATGCTTCTCTTAATAACTCATTATCTGTTTTCTCTTCCACGTCTTGCATATCTTGTGTTGCGCTTTCGTCCTCGAGAATATCACACAAATTCAAATCTTCATCTTCACCCATTGGCACATCAAGACTGCCACAATGATTGAGTGGCTCTTTCTTGCTTGTTCTTTGTCCCAGTAATGCGTTTATCGCTGTTTTGAGGTGATATTTTAAGTAACTGTTAAAATTATACTCTTTGTCTGGTTTAAAGGCTTCTACGGCTTTCAAAAAGGCAAAATAACTTTCCTGCGTGAAGTCCTCAAGCGTTACGCCTTTACGTGAACAGAAATCACAACCATAATGAGCATAAGCACGCCCACACATTAAATATAACAGCTTGTACACCTGTAACCATAGTTTTTCCAGTGCCAGCTTGTCGCCTTGTTGTGCTTGTGCTGCCAGTTCTTCATTTGTCATATTTCAACACCCCTAAAATAAAAAGCCCTTGCGTTCGGCTTCCCCTGATTGTGGGGTACTTACTTACAAGGGCAATATTAATATTGTTTAACCCGCTTGGTTTTCTTGGTAGTAAATGGCTTTTACTTTATTATCCAAAACAAATGCGTCATAGTTAATACGACCTTCCACAAGAGAACCGCTAATGCCTGGCGGGTCTTCATGAATTTTGTAATCTGCCAATTTTGTTGGTGCTACAGTTGCGCATGGGTGAGCAACCATAAAACCGAAGTTTTCAGGCAGTCTATTTGCTGGTACTTTCACAACAGTTGCACCGTCTAGCATACCGATAACACCTTTTAGGCGTAAATCATTACCGATGTCAGTTTCCATTGTGATATTGGTGTCTTGCTTCATAAGTACATACGTTGCAGGTGTAACAAGAATCACTCTGCCTATTTCTGGTACTTCCGCTTCATCCAAAGCAAGGTTTGCCGCCAGAATTTCAGTGTAAATGTTTGTATTGGTCAGTGCTTTTGCCTCTGGCTTTGTACCTGCTTTTGTACACATAACGTTATACACATAAGTGTCAACCTCTGGCACAACAACTTCACGGACTTGTCTTTCAAGTGCAGAAGCGGCTTGCAAATTACGCACAGTTTCGTCACTATCCAGTTTATCAATGGCGAATGTAAAAGAACGGTCTTTTGTCAATGTGAACTCTTCTGTTGTAGCGTCTAAGCCTGCAACATCACCATATCGGCTTGCCTTTTTGCTTGTACCCGCTCTGTCATAATCATTCATGGCAGATGTTGTAATTTTATATACTTTAACCGTTTTTGCTCCTGTCCAGTCAAAGTCTTGATTTGTAATAAGTGATTTTTTGCTTTCTGTTGTGAATTTCTCATCAACATACGGCAAAAACTTTGTTGCTAAATTGATAGACAATTAAAAATCTTCCTTTCTTTTATGGAAGCCGCATAGCCTGACGTAATCCGTAGTCATTACCAGATAAAGTGCTTCTACTGAACTCTAGCCCTTGCACTGGCTCAATCCCTACGAATTTTGTCGGCGGTACTTCCTTCTTTTTTTCCTCAACAAATTTTTCAATAATTTCAACGCTCTTTTGTAATGTTTCTTCGTCTGTGTAGTTGAGAGCGTCCAATAACTCCACAGGCATATTTTTTTCGCTTAAATATTCTTTAGCAGTCATTTGCAATTCACGTCTTTGTAAATCCTGCTCCCTTTGTTGCCAGTCAGATTCATTTTTTGCCTTTTCTTTTGCAAGGCGTTCTCCCACAATACGGTTTACATCTTCTTGACTAAAGGTTTTGCCCTGTTCTTCAACAGCCGTTTGCTCTTGAACTTGGTTTGTGTTTTCTTCCATGTAATAACCTCCGTTTTACGTCCTGAGTGGACTGAATTTAAAATAAAAAAAAGGCACAGAAAACCAACATAACATTGATTTCCCATGCCTTGAAGCTAACCATATCGGCGGTACTTATTAAGTTTTATTATAGCATAAAAACGCTGAAATTACAAGCTGCAAAATGTCATCATTTGTCATCATGTACACAGGGTTAGCAAAAGTTAGCATAATGAACCCCCGCCAATGCATAGAATATGTAGTATTTTGTAGTATAAACGTACCCCCGCATGTGCGGGGAATATCACCTGGGGAACGCTTTTAATTGTTCTGGTACAGGAGCACCCCCGCATGTGCGGGGAATATCACCTGGGGAACGCTTTTAATTGTTCTGGTACAGGAGCACCCCCGCATGTGCGGGGAATATATATTATTATATTAAATTGGCGATATTTGTCAAGGAGCACCCCTGCTAATGCAGGGAGTATATTATTATTTTGTTCTAAATGTCAACATTTGTCAACATACATCACTTGGCAATCTCAACATTTTTCAACAGCCTCTATGTAAATGTGTTTATACGGCGGGTGCGCTTGGCTTTTCTTAACCTTAGCATTTGTTAGCATAGGCTGTAAAAGTTTTAACACCTTGTCCGCTTCCTGCTCCTTTTGATATGTAATCTTAATTTTCATGTAGAAGTTGCGCTACTCCTTTATTGTTTTCAATTGCTTGGTCTAATTTTTCAATCAAAATATGAAGCAAGCTTCCTTCTTGTGAGCCTCTTCCAATTCTTCCCCTGTCTAGGTATTCGTGAAGTATTACAAGGCTATCTAAAATAAATTCAAGTTTATCTGTGTTGTCACTCAACTCAATGTACAACTGTTGACTTTTTTCTTGTTCCGATGTATAATTTAAATCGGTAATTTTATTGTTCCCAGTGGTGTTTGTGCTGTCTTTCACCACTGGGGCTTTTTCTTTTTTACTAATGTTTGTACTCATTTTTATTACCTCCTGTTAGGCTTTTTTGTCTAATAGTTAAGTATTCAGCTAATGCATGAACTCTTTTCAATTCTTCATTCGTCAATTGTTTTAAGAGTTTCTTTATTTCCTTGGTATACTTCTTTGTGGTCATACTTTTTATACTCCTTTGCATATAAATATGTGATTTGTGATAAGACTTTACGTAAATGCGTAGGGTCTTTTATTTCGTTAATCAACTGGCGTATTACCCTTCTAATACTTTCTTGTTCTGCTGGGTACTTACTTTGTAATTTCTTTTCAAGTTTTGCCATGTGCTTACGGCAAAGTTCGTATACTTGGTCTACGGCGTTTTCTGGTACACCTAACGCCCTTAATTCATCTCGTTTCATGGTTAGTTCTCCTCGTAATATTCCATTGTTTGTATGACACCCCCACTGGTGTATACTTCCAGTCCTTCGGTCTGTATGCGGTATACCGAAGTTGATATACAACGCAAGTGCAATTCTATCTGCTCCATTAACTCACAGAGTTTTGCAGCGTGAAAATCATCCATTTTTAGTTCTCCTTTTCTATTAAAATTTCCACAGTGGTGTATATGGTGTGTTAAGTTTCTATACCTTTATATTTTTACTATATACACCCTATCACCAACTAAAAATAATAATTATATAAAAGTTAATACACCATATACACCATATGTATGACAAAGCCAGTGATTAAGCCGTTTACAGGTGGTGTATTGCCCAAAAAACTTAATACACCACTTACCCACCAATACCACCATTTATACATTCAAAACTTCCATATTTTACAATTGGTAAAAAATATTGGTTTGTTCCTCTGCTAATTCTCATTACCGGTGGTGTATTAGTAGTATTAAATGCACCACGTAAAACCTCGCTATCCACCACTTTAGAAAGAGCTTTTCCTATCCTTCTTGAATCATTTTTTACACCTAGACGAAAAGCAACATCCTTTGCTTGCCACCAGTCCCATTTTTCAATTGGTAGGTTAAAATCAAACAATTCTATAATTTCAAGCTCATACGGTAGTGGGACATTAAACGCTTGGTTATCCTGTTGCAATGTTTTCATTTCGTCATCTGTCAATCTGAAACCGTTTTTATTTTCCATGTATATTGCATATACTTGTGCCCACAGTTGATGAACCCATTCCCGTTTTAAAGTAAATAACGCTTGTTTATCAATTTTTGTAACTGGGATTGTCCAAAAGCGGCGACTTCCTGTTTCATCTCTCAAGTAATCCTGTGGGTTTACTGTTCCACAAAATGATGTTCTTCTTGGGGTTTTTGTTGCCTTTTCTGCATATGGCATTCGGATTGTATCCAAAGGTTGAGTAATGAATGCTTTTAAACTGGATTGTTCACGCTTTAAAGTGCTATCCAATTCGCCCAATTCACACAGCATTCCGCTAACCGCCTTTATGATAGAATCTTTGTCGTGCATGTCTACAACTGCGCCCTCTATGAACCACTGAGGGAACGGGGAAAGTATTCTAAAAAATGATGTTTTGGCAAGTCCCTGTTCACCTTGCAACACAAGAACCCCTTCTGCTCCGATAGGATTTTCATCAGAATTTAACGCAAGCGCAATACTTTGAAGCAACCACTTTTTTATATACGTTTGGTATTTAGAATCATACACCCCTAGAATTTTGTAAATTTCTGTTAAGCGGTCTATGTTGTCCCATTTTGCACCCTTCATTAATTCTTCAAATGGATTGTAACGCGACTCATCAGATATTACCTTTAAATACATTTTTACATTTTGCAGATTATTTCCTTTTATTTTAAAAGTTTTTAGATGATCTATTAAAATAACGGGTAGAATCTCTGAAGCGTTATTAGTTGAATATTGGGACGATAACCCTTTTATATCTATTTCTTTTAACAGTGTGTTATATCTTACAGTTATACCCAACTCTTTCAAAGCAATTTTTACAATACTTAAATTGATATGTGCGCCCTTACAATCATTCAAAGAAATATCATCATCACCTACAACAACGCTAAATACTTCTTGTGGGCTTTTCCTAGGGTTGTACACCTCAGTACAGCAGTCAACCGCATTTTGAATTGTAATTGCGCCGTATGTAGTGCCGCTTTGCTGTCTGTCCCATTTGTCACGCATTAAACCAGATGAACGGAACAGCCTATCCATTTGCATATGGTCTTTGCCTGTATAGAAAGCAAGCATGTTACACAGCGCCATATCGGCTTCACTTTGCGACTTATACAGCCCTTGCCAGTCACCTTGATACAGCTTTGTAAATGTACTGCCGTTCTTTGCTTTTTCTGCAATTTCCAACAACTCGCTATCCTCTAATGAAACGGCTGTTGTGCTTGTCTGTACCGGCTTATTTTGCTTCTTTGGTGTAATTTCTTCATACAGTGCGTTTATAGCTTCCTGCGCTTCTCTGAGCGGTCTTGTCAAACCGTATTCTTTGCCTGTTACTGTGAAGAATCTTCCACAATCATACATTTCAGCTTTTTCGCGGTTTGTGCCTTTTTCAACATGCCCCTTACATATAATATGAACGCCTGTACCGCTTGGACTGTGTTCAACGTAACTGTTGAAACGAGCAACCCAGTTTGAAGCCCATTCATTAAGTACACCATTTTCAATGCAGTTATCAAAGTCAATCCCCACAAATCCGTCTTTGTGGAATTCAAACCCGATACCGTCATATTTCCCAGTATTCAGAGCCGACACAGCTTCTTCAAACCTTCCCCATGTTTGGGGTTGTCCTGCCTTTGCTTCAAAGCCTGTGATTGGGTTATATGGTATCTTGTTTTTCTTTTTTTTGCCATTTTTATCGACATAGTCTACTAAGCGGTATACAACCCACCGCGGCAATACTTTTAGTTCTTCTGGTACATTTGCATATTGCAAGTTTCACACTCCTTTTCTTTCTGCTGTCTTTTAAATTCGTTAAACAAAATACGGGCTACATCTTCGGCGTTTACTTCATAGTATTTCATGTCTATAAAGCCCACACCTACCCTGTACGTTGCCTCTAATGGTAATTTCATTGTTCCTCTTCTCCTCCGTTGACTATTCGATGATGTCTTGCACTCTAACTCCCAGTGCTTTGGCGATTTTTCCAACAACTACGGTCGACACGTCTTCACCTTTTTTGATTTTAAGCAGACTTGTAGACGACACAACAGTCCTTAGGTCTGTCGCCGCGCAACACTTTTCAGCTAAAGCGATGTCGAACGCTCTGCGGTTAACTTTCATTTTTTACCCTCCTTTGTATTGTTATATACACAAACTTGTGTTAAGATATAACAAAAAGTTTAGTATGGTTGTATTATAGTTTAGTTTACTAATATTTTCAAGTTAAAAGTTTAGTTATAACTCAACTTTGTAATTAATATATAAAATAGAGGTTGTAAGAATGTTATTTTTTGATAAATTCGTGCATATGTGTAAAATTAACCACGTCGCGCCTACTAAAGTAATAGAGGAAATCGGCTTAAATAAATCAAATTATACGTTCTGGAAAGAAGGGTCTATTCCTCGGTCTCCCACAATTGCAAAACTAGCTAACTACTTTAATGTAGCACCTTCTTTTTTTATTGACGGTAATATAGGAAAAACAGAGCGATACGCACACCCTAGCGAAAACTCAAGGGGCGGTTTTTGGTTCTATAATTTTGAAAACAAGCTAAAAGAAAACGGATACAGTATTGACTTTTTAGAAGATGATTCATATATGTGGATTGTATACCCTTCTGGCACTCTTGAAGTGCAAATTTCACAATTACAAGATTTGAACACTGAACTAAATTCTTTTTTAAGGTTTAAACTTGAAGAACTAAAAAATGATAATATATCCGACTTTAGACCAAACGAGAGGAAAAAAACAAAATACACCACCCCCGACGAAGAACCGCAAGAAAAGGAAGAATAACCACACACTGTGGGTTAACATTTCGTTCGGGCATCTTTCTATGACTGGGTGAATCGCCACCCCATATAATATAACAGAATTCTGTAACAAGGAGGTGCAGCCATGCAAAGAGCAGTAATTTATGCCCGCTATTCATCGGACAAGCAGACAGAAGATAGCATAGAAGCCCAATTGCGAGCCTGTAGAGAGTACGCAAGCAATAAACAATATCAAATCATTGATACGTACATTGATGAAGCTGTAAGCGGCAAGACAGCCGCAAGAGCACAATATCAAAAACTATTGCGGGACTGTGAGAAAGATAAGTTTGAAATTATTCTGATTCATAAGTATGACCGTATCGCAAGAAATCTCTTGGAGCATGTAACCCTTGAACAGAAGTTGAAAGCAAAGAACATTTTATTGATTGCCACGGCGCAAGACTTCGGCTTGTCCAACGAAGCAAAAATAATGCGTTCCCTTGTGTGGAGTATGTCCGAGTATTACAACGATAACTTGGCACAGGAAACAAAGAAAGGGCTAAAAGAAACCGCTCTAAAAGGATTGCATACAGGCGGCTGCCCTCCCTTTGGTTATGATGTGGTAAACCAAAAATATGTTATTAACGACTTTGAAGCCATATTTGTACGAAAAATCTTTGATTGTGCAAGCAAAAGAACCGGTTTTGTTGACATTATTCAAGAAATGGAATCATGCGGCGTAAAGGGTAAGCGTGGAAAGCCGATAAAGTACCCACAGATATATGAAATGCTTCGTAATGAAAAATATACAGGTACATTCATTTACAGCCCTAACGAGGAAAAGAACCGCACTAACAGGCGGAACAAACCCAATGCCATAAGAATTGAAAACGCAATGCCCCAAATTATAAGCAAAGAACAGTTTCAGGAGGTGCAAAAAATTATGTCAGAAAGAAAACAAACAGGAAAAACAAAATATTTGTGTAGTGGTCTTGTATATTGCCGCTGTGGTGCTAAAATGCACGCTATAAAGTCCAAAAAGAAGGGACATGAATATTTATATTACAATTGTTCTAAGCACTGCGGCGCACCTGTGGTTCATATGGAAGTTGTAGACAAAGCGGCAAAAGATTATTTGCATGAATTATTGAGCAAAGAAACGCAGAAAGACATTTCCACAGCTATGCAGCTATATCAAATTTATACAGATGACACAGAAAAAGACTTTATGAAAACAATTAATAAAAAAGTTCGTGAAAAAGAAAAACGCTACAACAATTTAATGGACACACTGGCAAGCGGTGCAGTCAATCAAACCGTTATAGCGGATATTACAAATGAAATGGAAACGCTGAAATCAGAAATAGAATCGTTGAAATGTCGAAAGCCTCCAAAAGATTTTACTTTTGATTACGTTTCTCAATGGTTGGAAGCATTGAAAGCAAATCCAGACGAAAAAGCCATTCATTTGTTAATTGAACGTATTGACGTAAAAAGCACAACGGACATCAGAATAACAAGTACTCTGACATCCGTCGTGGGAAAACTTGGTTGCGGGAGCTGGATTTGAACCAACGACCTTCGGGTTATGAGCCCGACGAGCTACCGAACTGCTCCATCCCGCGATATTTAATTGTGCCATTACGTTAGGCGCAATTAGTATTATATATGAATATATAGTATAAGTCAATAGAAAATCTTAATATCTTTTAAAAATCGTATTACAATATTCTATCTTTAACTAATCAAAGTACTAAAATCAACTTATTATTTCTTCTTTTTACGCACCACCAGAACTATAATAACGATTCCAATCATGCAAACGCCTAAACCACCTACTATTATATACACAAAATAAGAAGGCATTTGATTCCCAACAATATATAAATTTCTATCACCGTAAAATATGGTATCTGTATGTAACGTTTCGTCATCAATACCTTCTTCGGTAGTTTGTTTGGCTAATCCACTTGTTTTACCCCGACCGGAAGTGCTGCTTTTACTGTTACTTTCTTCTTTTATTTTTTCACCACGTGTCACATTTACTGTATATTGGCTTTTATTCTTTTTATCTGAAGATGTAACAGTAATAATAAACTGTGTCGTAGAACCTTGTTTTCCTAAATTCTTTCTGTTTACTCTTGCAGTTCCTCCATCAGCAGCTTCTAATTCAAATAATATTTGTTCTACTTCCGGTCCTACTTGCAAAGAATATTCCTGAATATAAGGATCAAACTCTGGTTCTAGCGTTCCTTGACTTGGAACCAGTTTTGTTAAAACAGCCTCTTTTGTGAACTCAGGCGTTATGCGGAATACAGAAGTAAGGCTGGAAACAGACGGCAGCTGTTTTGCAGTCCAATCTACCACTTGATCAATTTGAGCTGAAACTGATGTCTCTCCAAAAATTGCATCATCATTGACGCGGAATATTAATGTCATACATTCACCGGTCAATTGCGGGGCTGCTGTTCCGTCACAAACGTAAATTCCAGTCATAGTATCTCCAGCTATATGGTAGCGGAAGGTACCGCTTTCAATCTGCGATGATGTATCCACTCTTTTTAAGGTAAGTTTTGAAGAATCGTATTCTACGTTTAATCGAAACCCCGCAATGGATTTATTCACGCCCAATTCGTTGGCAGTCACCGTAATACGAATTTCATCATTCATCAAAACATCTTCCTTTGATGCAGTAAAGGAGAAATAATCTTCCGTATCTTGCGCAAAGACATAACAAGGACTTATCAGCATTATTGTATAGATGAACAAAGCAAATGATATTGCCGCAAACTTTTTCACACCGGTCCTCCTTTATTATCAATAGAAATTGTGAATTAGAATATTTTACTACAATGGATGATATATTAGAGGACTACATCGAAAATATTCACATAATCATCGCATAGAATTCACAGTTTCAATATATTATTTGTTATAATGGTAAAATTGAAGATGAATATAAAAAGAAAAGGGGTATACTATGCTTTTTCGCGCCTCAACAGCTCCCGAAATATTTAATATGTTCTTTTGGAATATTATTATCGTAAGTGCTTATCACTTTATCATATTTGCAATTTGCGTAAAGTTACCTCAATCGTCATTTGATGAAAATAAATCAAGATATCAAATGAAGAAATTTGAGAGAAACGGAAAATTTTATAAACAAACATTAAAAATAAATGTATGGAAAGAGCATGTACCGCAATTTACAGGAAAAGACGGTTTTTCCAAAGAGCACATGTCAAACAATGTTTCAGTTGAATATCTAAATGAATTTATTGCAGAAACTTGCAGGGCCGAATGGACGCATGAAACACAGGGTCTTTCCATTATCTTTACATTTTTAGCAAATCCTCCGGGATACAGCTTATTCTTTACTTTTTTTGTTTTACTAATCAATATGCCCTGCACTGCAATTCAACGCTATAACCGCTTCCGTTTACAAACTTTAAGAAAGCGATTAATCCGAACAGGGTCCATGCTTCCTTCTATGGCATCTGCATAATAAATCTAAAAGATTATGGATATCCATGTCAAACTTTTGTTGCTTTTAACTTAAATTCTTAAATTATTTTATAACATAGATAAATAAGCCAAAGTACGGGCAAACCATTGACTTTCTTCTATGTCTATCTTATAATAAAACCTATAAGCAAAGTAAGAGTTCTGTAGTAGAAAAACACTATAGTGCTCTTTTTTGGTTATAACTACATATTTACGGAAGGAAGTGAACGGAGTTATTCCTTGACTCTTATGGACGAGGTGAAATCTATGTGCAAAGTTCCTGAGATGTTTGGAGCGCTGGTATTTAATGATGATATTATGCGTGCCAGATTGCCAAAAGAGATTTATAAATCTTTAAAAAAGACCCGTGAAGACGGATTACCACTTGATATTCACGTGGCCAATTCTGTCGCAAATGCTATGAAAAATTGGGCCTTGGAACATGGTGCAACACACTACACACACTGGTTCCAGCCAATGACCGGTATTACTGCCGAAAAGCATGACAGCTTTTTGACTCCTATTGATAACAGTAAAGTCATTATGGAGTTCTCCGGCAAAGAACTGATTAAAGGTGAACCGGATGCTTCCAGTTTTCCGTCCGGCGGTTTACGCGCTACCTTTGAGGCACGCGGTTATACTGCTTGGGACCCAACTTCAAATGCGTTTATCAAAGACGGCTCTTTATGTATACCAACCGCATTTTGCTCCTATGGAGGAGAAGCTTTAGACAAAAAAACACCATTGCTGCGTTCAATGGATGTTATTGATAAGCAAGCAATGCGTATTTTAAATCTATTTGGTAATCCAACCGGCGCAAAGCATGTATTAACGACTGTAGGCGCCGAACAGGAATATTTTTTAATTGACAAATCTGTTTATAATCAACGGAAAGACCTTTTGTATACCGGTCGAACTCTTTTGGGAGCCAGGCCACCAAAAGGTCAGGAACTGGAAGACCATTACTTTGGTGTAATTAAACCAAGAGTTTCCGCTTACATGAAAGATTTAGATGAAGAACTTTGGAAACTTGGTATTCCATCTAAAACAAAGCACAATGAGGCAGCTCCCGGTCAACATGAAATGGCTCCGTTGTTCACAACCAGTAATGTCGCAACCGACCATAATCAATTAATTATGGAGGTTATGAAAAGAATTGCTGCAAAACATAATCTTGCATGTTTGCTGCACGAAAAACCATTTAAAGGTGTAAACGGCAGCGGAAAACACAATAACTGGTCTATGGCCACAGATACCGGCGTAAATTTATTAGAGCCGGGAGCATCTCCAAGAGACAATGCGCAATTCTTACTATTCTTAGTGGCAATCATCAAAGCTGTTGATGAACACCAAGATTTAATTCGACTTTCTGCGGCTTCTGCCGGAAATGATCACCGTTTGGGTTCTAACGAAGCCCCACCTGCTATTATTTCAATCTTTTTGGGAGATGAATTAACCGAAATTCTGCAATGTATTGAAGATGGCAGCGTATATCAAGCACAAAAAACTTCCTACATGGAAGTAGGTGTGGATGGGCTTCCCTCTTTTGCAAAAGATACTACGGACAGAAATCGAACTTCTCCGTTTGCCTTTACCGGCAACAAGTTTGAGTTTAGAATGTTAGGATCTTCTGCATCTATTGCCTGCACAAACTTTATTTTAAACACCGCAATCGGCGATGTTCTTTGTGAATTTGCAGATGAATTGGAACAAGCAGACGATTTCCAATCTGCATTGAGTGATTTGGTTCGTACGACCATCAAAAATCACAAACGTATCATTTTTAATGGCAATAACTACTCTGAAGAGTGGATAAAAGAAGCAGAAAAACGCGGATTGTTAAACTTACCTTCCGTTGCTGATGCTGTTCCATATTACATTCATCAGCAAAACATCGAGCTTTTTGAAAAACACGGTGTCCTTTCTGAAATGGAGATACGTTCTCGCTATGAAATCACCCTCGAGAACTACTTCAAACAGATTCACATAGAAGCCTTAACTATGATTGACATGGTTAAGCGGGATATTACTCCGGCGGTATGTGCATACATAAAAGATTTGAGTGAGGCTGCTCTTGCAAAAAAACAGCTAAACTTAGACTTAAACTGCCAGCTGGAAGAATCCCTATTAAAAGACCTTTCCGACCTTTCCTATGCTTTGTTCCAGAATTGCAAAAAGCTGGAAGAGAATGTAGAAATGGCCGAAAAGATTACCGATGTGAAGGACGCAGCATACGCTTACAGAAATGCTGTTTTCATGCAAATGGAAGCTACTCGCTCCATTGCAGACAGACTTGAAGGTATGGTGGGCGACAAATATTGGCCGTTTCCATCATATGGAAGACTATTATTTAGCGTAAAGTAATCGTTTTGTTTTTGCGACTACATATGTGTAAGCATATGTATAAACAAAAATGCATTACACAATTTTGTTTGGAGGTAGAAAACTATGGAAATTTCAGCAATAGATACCATGTGGGTTCTATTCGGAACTATGTTTATTTTCTTTATGCATAGTGGTTTCGCATTGCTAGAAACCGGTTTCTCAAGAGTTAAAAATTCAAGCACAGCTTGGATTGATAACTTGCTAGACTTTGCCATTGCTTCCCTTGTTTTCTGGGCATTCGGCTATGGTATTATGTTTGGTAACAGTAATCCATTTATTGGTGAGTTTAACTTTGTAGCTATGCACAGCTATCCGGATATCAATCCAACAATTCCTAGCTATGCAAATGTTATGTTCCACGGTGCTATTTGTGCTACAACCGCAGCGGTTGTTTCCGGAGCTATGCTGGAAAGAGTTAACTTTAAATCATTCCTCATTTACAGTACTATCATCAGTGGTTTTGTATACCCTGTTGCTGGTCACTGGGCATGGGGCGGCGGCTGGCTTGCAGACTTGGGCTTCCATGACTTTGCAGGTTCCGCATCTGTTCACGGTCTTGGCGGTATCATCGCTCTTGTTGGTGCTGCTATTCTTGGCCCACGTATTGGTAAATACGACAAAAACAAAAAATCCAGAGAAATGCCAGCTCATTCTCTTACATTAGCAGGTATGGGTACATTCGTTCTATGGTTCGGTTGGTTCGCCTTTAACGGCTGCTCCACCATTGTTGCAGATTCAGATACCATGGTAACAGCATCTAATGTATTCCTATCCTCTAACATTGCAGCTGCAGCTTCTACAGTAACAGTTCTATTTATTACTTGGATTAAATACAAAAAACCAAGCGTTTCCATGATGTTAAACGCACCTTTGGCAGGTCTGGTAGCTATTACAGCTGGCTGCGACCAAATTGAGCCATGGGGAGCTTTCTGCATCGGTGTAATCGTATCATTCGTAATGGTATTCGGTATTGAATTGGTTGACAAAGTATTTAAAGTTGACGATCCGGTTGGTGCTGTTGGTCTACACTGCTTCTGTGGTGCAGCCGGTACTATCTTAACTGGTTTATTCTCTACTGAAAGTGGCGTATTCTACGGCCATGGCTGGCAATTCTTCGGCGTTCAATGCCTAGGTATTGCTGCTATCTTGGCATGGGGTGCTGCTGTTATGGCTATTGTGTTCTTCGTATTGAAATACACAATGGGTCTACGTGCTCATAAAGAAGAAGAAATTGCTGGTCTTGACCGTGCTGACTTCAATCTTGTTGAGACTTCTTACCAAGAATTTATGCAAATTCAAATCGATCCACTTGAGGAAAAATTTACTCCTGTTACAACATTCGATCGTACTCCAATTAAGAAAGACGAAGAATAATTTTTCTTCTTGGAGGTTGCAGCCGGTTGTTCGATAGGGTGACGAGCAACTAAATGCTCGGAAAAAGCCAATTATCAAATGATAATTGGCTTTTTCCTTTTTTATATACATACGTCCCCACATACCTGCTATTTTAAATACTCCAAAAAAGGCAACGTAAAACATTTACGTTGCCTTTTTTATTAAAATCAACAGAGTGATATCTTAATAAAAAATATAAGAAATATCTTGACTTAGAGTAAACTCCAATTTATATAATGTAAATATAAAAGAGGAGATGAGATAATGACGATTACAGAAGTAGCAGAAAAATATCATATCAGTCAGAATCCCCTGCGTTATTATGAACAGATAAAAATAATACCGGAAGTTACAAGAACCGCTGGCGGTATACGCAACTATCAGGAAGGGATTTGAAATGGGTAGAGTTGGAAATTTGCATGAGAAATGCCGGCCTGCCTATTGAGGTAATGATTGCATATGTGAACTTATTTCAACAAGGAGACACGACCAAAAATAAAGCACGCTTCCCAAATGGGAAGCGTGCTTTATTGCGACCAGACCTATAAGCCGAGTTCTGTCGTGAACAGTCATCTATCTTGGCCGGGTGTTGCCACCACGGCTCATGCCACCTTCTCGAAACGCGCCGGGCAAGCGCTATCTTGTTTCTCTGCGGTGTTGCTCCGAATAGGGTTTACATAGCCGTATAGTCTCCTACACGCTGGTGAGCTCTTACCTCGCCTTTCCATCCTTACCACGGTAAAACCGGGCGGTATCTCTCTGTTGCACTATCCCTAGGGTCGCCCCCGGCGGCCGTTAGCCGTTATTCTGCCCTGCGGAGCTCGGACTTTCCTCAGGTACACCCTTTCGAGTTATACCCGCGACTGTTCAGTCTGCTCGCAACGTTTATTTTATAAGATTTCTTTACTGCTGTCAATAGAGAAATATTCTTACATTTTTCTATATTTCTTCACTTTACGCATCTTTTTCTTTTTACTTTTATAAAGCAGTGTAAGTGTAATGTAAACAATCAGAAGAACGCCAATAATACTTGCAATAATAATGAACCAAAGAGAACTAAAAATATCTTTCATTACACTTCCAATTTGCAGCAATTGACTTTTTTCCATAGATTCCGCTGCCACTAAGTTAATCGTGGTCAATTCTTGATTCGCATAACTGAGTGTAGCAGTACCAATGACATCTCCTTTTTTTACGGGTGCTTCTACTTTTTCCGGTAAATTTGTAGTCATCATTACACTGCTGGGATCAACATCGGACGGTAAAATGGTGGAGAAATCTTTTTCGGGCGACAGCAACAATCTGTCTTGATTCCAAACATAGTCTATTTTCACTTCCGCAACCGTATCTGTACTTTTCAGAATGTCCTTTTGCTCCAAAGTCGTGAAAGCCCAACGGTACAAATTTTTAGAATCTATCATCTCTCCGCGTTCTTCTATTTCTTTTCCATTGGCATCTACGGAAGGAGCCCCAAGTGCCACACATATATAAGTATAGCCATCATATATCGCACTGGAAACCAAACAATAACCGGCCTGATCATGAGAGCCTGTTTTAATACCTTTTGCATATTGATAATAATATGGATTATCCGCTGTATTTTCTGAAATCATCTTATTGGTAGTATATACTGTTCTTGATTTTGCGCTTTTATTCGTAGCAGGTAAAGTATAATAAGTTTGAGAGGTAATATCTGAAAAATGGGGTAATGTCAATGCATATTTTGTAATTTGATATAAATCAGAAGCAGTGGTGTAATGTTCATTATCGTGTAATCCGTGTGGATTGTTAAAATGTGTATTGCTTAATCCAAGTTCAGCTGCCTTATCATTCATCATTTGCACAAAATTTTTGACAGCTTCATCTCCCGTTGCACCTGTTTCTAATCCACCCACATATTCTGCAAGTACTAAAGAAGCATCATTTCCCGAAGGCACCATCATCAAATTCAACAGTTGCAGTGCTGTTAATTCTTCACCTGTAATAACGCCCGCCATAGAACTTCCTGTGCCTGTTAATGTTGGCTCAATATAGTCACTAACTGTAATTTTTGTCCCCTCTAAGTCACTGATATGCTCTGCTGCCACAATATACGTCATAATTTTGGTACAAGAGGCCGGTTCTAACCGTAAATCCGCATCCTTTTCATAAACTACAGTATCCGTGTCTAGGTTAGCCATATAAATTCCTTTGGATTTTGTTTCAAAATCAATATTAAATACCGCAGCTGAAGCAGATAATGCAGGTATCATCATGAAAACAACAAACAGAAATGCGATGCATGGAACTATCTTTTTTTTCATGGAAATTTTGCCTCCGTTATGATATGATGATTATAATCAAATTGAATAAAAAACATGTCGAAATTTCATCTAAAATTAAGTATACCAGTTCCTTTTCTAAATGAAAAGGGATTTTTCAGATTGTTAACAAATTGGAACAAATTTCAGGATAAGGAGGGTCCGTGTGATTTACATTACCGGAAATACGCATGGAGATATCAATCGTTTTGAAACAGAACAGACCAAAAAATTTACTTCCGAAGACTATCTCATCATTTGCGGTGACTTTGGCTTCATCTGGAACGGTGGAAAAAAGGAAGAAAAACAGCTGGAACGATTAAGTCAAAAACCATATACCATCTTATTCGTGGATGGTACCCATGAAAATTTTGATTTACTAAACGCTTATCCTACCAAACGATGGAACCAAGGAACAGTACACGAGATACGTCCCAATATTCTTCATCTAATGCGCGGAGAAATATTTGAAATAGAGGGACACAGCATTTTCGCCTTTGGCGGCGGAGAAACAGAAGAAAAAGAAGTCTATATGGAAACCGGCAGATGGTGGCCCGAAGAAATGCCAACCCGTCAAGAAATGATTGCAGGGGCAAAACATTTGTTTAATCATCAGTTGACAGTAGACTATATTATTACTCATGAGCCATGCCCAAACCATGTAGTGTCCGGCATGAGGCAAGATATTCATCGTTCTGCTTTGCACGCCTTTTTCGAGGAAATTCTCGTGCAAGTGACATACAAACAGTGGTTTTTTGGAGCACAACATGTTGACCGTGCTATGAACAATCGTCATATTGCGGTATTTGAACAAATCGTAGCACTGGATTCCCTGACCCTCTCTTCCCCCAAACGTGGCACCCGCAGAAAAAAATGACAGAAAGGAGCCTGATATGATGAAAATACTCCATACCTCTGACTGGCATCTCGGAAAAATGATTTATGGACGTTCTCTACTCCAAGACCAAGCACACTTTCTCAAAGAAATATTCCTTCCCACTGTGCAAAAAGAGCAGCCCGATTGTGTAATATTAGCAGGAGATATTTTTGACAGACAAATTGCACCTGTAGAAGCAATTCGTATGTTTGACAAAGTGTTAACTGAAATGAGCCGGCTCCAAATCCCCTTTGCTGTCATTTCAGGAAATCATGATGGCGCCGACCGTATTGCAGTGGGAGCTTCCATGCTGCGCAGCAGCGGTATCTACATTGCTACCAAATTAGAAGACGTGTTTTCCCCTGTGGTACTTACAAAGGGAAGCGAAACATTGCATCTGTATTTGCTTCCCTACATAGAACCTGCTGACGTACGTCAATATTTTCAAGATGAATCCATTCAAGGATTTCCCATGGCATATCAAGCAGTACTTTCCGCCATACAAGACAATATGGACCAAAATGCAATTAACATCTTGGTAGGTCATTGTTTTGCTGCCGGAAGCCAAACATGTGATTCCGAAAGCGCCATTTACGTAGGCGGCAGCGGAGAAGTCCCGCCTTCTTTGTTTCAAAGTTTTGATTATACTGCTTTGGGACATCTGCATGGCCCCCAACGCGTGGGTGAATACGGACGTTATTGCGGTTCGCCTTTAAAGTATTCGTTTGATGAAGAACATCACAAAAAATCGCTTACACTGCTGGATATTACAAAACAAAGCAATACCATAACTTTACTTCCTATCTCAACCTTGCGTGATATGCGTACGGTAACAGGAACACTGGAGGAATTAATTACTCTTGGCAAAACAACTCCGTCTGAGGACTATTTGGCCGTGGAGCTTACCAATGATACTCCTGTTTATATGCCATTGGAACAACTTCGCCCCTATTTTCCCAATGTGCTTTCCGTACATTGCAATTGGCTGCACACAGAATTATCAGGGGAACAAAAAATGTTGCGTCAAACGATACAAAACCGCACCATCAATGAAATGACCGTATTTTCACAATTCTTGCAGCAGATTTGCGGTACAGAACCTACCAAGGAAGATGAAGCATTATTTCAAACACTCTTCACAGAATTAAAAGAGGAACAAGCCAATTCATAATATAGAAAACAGAATAGAAAATGTAACAATATGATTCAGAAGGGAGGTTCGTATTAGTTATGAAACCCATTTCCATTACCATGCAAGGCTTCGGCTCTTATATTCAATCTACAACCATTGATTTTTCTTCGTTGGGAGAAAATCCTATCTTTTTAATTACCGGCTCCACGGGAGGCGGAAAAACAACCATTCTGGACGCTATGTGCTTTGCTCTATATTGCAAAGCAACAGGAGGACGCAGAAGTTGGTCCAGTATGCGCAGCACTGCTGCAGATGATGCCTTGAGTACCTCTGTTGATTTCTCCTTTCAGTTAGGCAGTGAAGTCTACCGCTTTTATCGTTCACAGTCTGTATATTATGTAAGAGGAAGCGGCAGACGAGATATCAGGGAAGAACACATTTGTTATCGCCTCACTGATGGCTTGCCCACCGATAAACAGGCTCAATGGGAACTGCTGGTCAGCGGCAGTGAAACCAAAGTGCGCGACTATGCACAGCGATTGCTTGGACTGACCTGCGAACAATTTTCTCAAGTGATTGTATTGCCGCAAGGGGATTTTCTAAAACTGCTCCGTGCCAATTCCAACGGTAAAGCAGAAATTTTGCAAACATTGTTTGCCACACAGATGTGGTCAAAAATTACAGATAAAATGAAACAGCATGCGAACATGCTATCGAAAGAGGTGGGAGAATTATATGCCACAAAAACCGCTTTATTAGAGCGCGAAGAAGCAGAAACTATGGAGGCATTGGAAGAAAAATGTATTCAGAGCAACTCTGCTTTATGTGCTTCTCAAACGGAATTAAAACAACTGCAAAAAACAGTAAAAGATACCTTGGAACAATTGAACCAAGCAAAAGAATTACAGCAAAAAATCATACAAAAAAAAGAATTGGAACGGAAACAAAGCAATCTGCATGATTACGCTCCAACTATAGAGAAAAAAAAGAAACTTCTTTCTTTTGCAAAGCAAATCGAACAAATATATCCATATTGGCAAAATTATCAAACTGCAAAAAAGGCTTCTATAGAAAAACGTACAGCCTATCAAACTGCGCAACAAACATTTGGACAAGCACAATTGTATCAAAAGCAACTGGAAGAACAGCAAGAGAATGTTTTGAAGCAAAAGGAACAAATGGTTCAGCTGGAAAAAATCCTTCCTGATTTGGAACGAAGCATACAAGCACTCAAACGAATTGACGCTCTGAATATTCAGCAAAAAGAAATACAAGAAATAATTGAAAAAAAGGATACAGAGCAATCTCAAATACAACTGCAAATAACTCAGATAGAAGAACGAATGCAAAAAGGGATTCTATATCTGCAATCCATCGACACAGAATATCAGCGATTACCCGAATACAAAGAACAACTGCTTATCTTACAAACATATGAACAGCAATATCTTACATGGTCTCAAATCAAAACAGAACATGAAAAAGCAAAACAAGTATTTGACTCTTCCTTTGCTATCAAACAGGAAAAAGAACATATCATTGCACAAAAACAAGAGCAAGTATCACACATACAAACAGCTGTTTTAGAGCAAACAGCCCTGGTAATGGCACAGGAGCTACAGGAAAATAAGCCATGTCCCGTATGCGGCTCCCTTCATCACCCTGCACCGGCTGTACAAAGCAGTTCAGAATCAACAGACGCTGCACAACTTTCTGCTCTCAGAGAAGAATTAGAGCAATTGCAAACAGACTATCGACAATATTTGCAAACATTCAGCCATGCACAAGCTGTATTGGACGAGAAAACAAATCAATTGAAAACTGCTTTAGAAGTATGTCAAGAAATTCCTACCGATTATGAGCATTTACAAATACAAATAAAGGAACAAGCAGAGCAGGTACAGAAATCAGAAGCATTGATTGCAACACGAAAAAAATCAGAAGAACGTTTGCAGAAATTATCAGATGAACAATCCCGTTTAAAAGAAACCTACGAACAGAAAAAAGAAGAAATTGCGTTTCATCAGCAACAATTGGCAGTCATTGAAGCTTCTATGAAAGAATTAAACAGCTCCATACAACTTCCAGACGGTATCGTAAATGCAGAAAAAGAATGGAACACTACGCAACACACATTAAAACAACTGAAGGAAAAAACTGCCCTTTGGGATACAAAATGGATGGAAACGTGTTCTCAAATAGCTGTAGAGAAAGCAAACTTGGAACATGCCGCCTCTGTTCAAGCTGAAGCCATAGCAACAGAGGAGAAAAGCAAACAAGTATTCACAAAACAACTGGAAACTGTTGAAAATATGCTAAATATCAATATAGATTCCGATTTAGAGCCTCTGCGCATGTCTGTACAAGAAATGCAGGAATTAGAACATACGATTCAAGATTACACCACACAGGTGCAAACAATTCTGCAGCAACTGCAGCAACTGACCATACAATTGCAGGGACAAGCTGAACCTAACATTGTCCCTTTGGAAACAGAATATATACAATTACAACAGCAACATGATGCACTATCTCTGAAAATTGGCGCCCAGACACAGCAACTGGAAAACTCGCAAAAAGCGCTCGCGCAGCTACAAGAAATTACCAGCAACAGCAAAGAAACAGAAGCACAATACGAACAAGCGAGCCGCCTATATCAATTATTGTCAGGTGGTAACCCCAAAAAGATTCCATTGCAGCAATTTATACTCGGAATTATGTTGGACGATATATTAACTTATGCTAACGAGTTCTTTTCTCTTCTCAGCCGTGGCCGCTACAGTTTAAGACGCTTAGAAGGCTCTGCCGGAGGAAATGCCAAAAGCGGACTGGATTTAGAGGTATTAGACGGCTTTACAGGAGCCCCCAGGTCCATAGAAACCCTCTCAGGCGGAGAACAATTTCTCGCCTCCTTGTCTCTAGCATTTGGTCTCTCCGATGTGGTACAATCTTATTCCGGAAGTGTCCGTTTAGATTCCATCTTTATTGATGAAGGATTCGGTTCTCTGGATCAAGATACTTTAGATACTGCCATGAAAGCATTGTCACAAATTCAAAAAATGGGACGTACCGTAGGAATTATTTCTCATGTCAGTGAGTTAAAAAATCGTATTGCCACCCAAGTTCAGGTGCACCCTTCCAAAAATGGCGGAAGCAGTATTACAATGATAAAAGATGCATAATAAAATAAAACAAATAAAAAGAGAAGATACATAGTATCTTCTTTTTTTACTGTGATAAATTCAATGAATAATAATTCGACTGAAGCAAAAATTAAGTACATGAAAACATTTGAAAATAAAAAAAGAAGGCTGGAATAAACCAACCTTCTTTTTTATCAGTAAGTAAAATTATTTTACTTCTACTTCTGCGCCAGCTTCTTTTAGTTTAGCTGCCATTGCATCAGCGTCATCTTTGGAAACGCCTTCTTTAACAGCTTTTGGTGCGCCGTCAACAAGCTCTTTTGCTTCTTTTAGGCCAAGACCAGTAACTTCTCTAACAACTTTAATAACGTTGATTTTGTTTGCGCCAGCAGCTTTCAAAACAACATCAAATTCTGTTTTCTCTTCGCCAGCTGGAGCTGCGCCGCCTGCTACAGGAGCAGCAGCAACTGCTACAGGAGCAGCAGCGGAAACGCCAAATTCTTCTTCAAGAGCTTTTACTAGCTCGGATAGCTCAAGAACAGTAAGAGCTTTAACATCTTCAATCAATTGTGTAACTTTCTCAGACATGGTAGTACCTCCAATAATATCATTAAATCATTTTTCATTTATTACGCTTTATGCGCTTTGTTTTTCTGCAATTGCATTTAATGCAACAACAAGGCCTTTCAATGTACCGTTAAGCACAGTAGCAAAGCCGGAAATAGGTGCGTTTAAGCCACCCAATGCTTTTGCAACCAAAACTTCTTTGGAAGGTAGGTTTCCTAGTTCTTTAACAGCATTTACATCTACAACGCTGCCATCAATAAAACCTGCTTTGATTGTAAAATTCTTGTGATCCTCTGCATATTTGGAGAGGATTTTAGCTGCGGAAACATAGTCTTCTTTGTTGTACGCAATCGCAGTAGTGCCTTCCAGTACAGAATCAAGACCTTCAATTCCGGCATCTTTCAAAGCACGAGACAACAATGTGTTTTTAACAACAACATAGGTGTCGCCTGCTTCACGCAGTTCTTTACGAAGCTTAGTGTCATCAGCAACATTAATGCCGCTGTAGTTAACAATAACACCAACACAGCTTTCTTTTAAGTGAGCGCTTAACTCAGCAACTGCTTGTTTCTTTTGTTCAAGAATTTTTTCACTTGGCAATGTATTCACCTCCGCAATATGAGATGCAGTCCATTATCCATAACACAAAAAGCCTTTCCTACTTTATAAAGGCAGGAAAGGCAAATACACATAAATATAAGCATACAAATGTATATTGTGCTTTTTCCTCGGCGGGTAGAGCAGTAAAGCTCTGTTACGCATAAGCACCCGCTGTCTTTGGATAAAGTACAGCTATAGAGTATAATAACACAGTCTTTTCAGACTGTCAACTTTTATCTTATTGAGCAAATTTGCTTGGGTTAATTTTAACACCAGGACCCATTGTTGAAGCAACAACGCAAGATTTGATGTATTGACCCTTAGCAGCAGCAGGTTTTGCTTTAATAATAGCTTCTAACAAAGCATCAAAGTTTGCTTGAAGTTTTTCAGCACCAAAAGAAACTTTGCCGATTACGCAGTGAATAATGTTTGTTTTATCCAAACGATATTCAATTTTACCGGCTTTTGCTTCTGTTACAGCTTTACCAATATCAGGTGTAACTGTACCTGCTTTTGGGTTTGGCATTAGGCCTCTAGGACCAAGCACTTTACCCAAACGACCTACAAGACCCATCATATCAGGAGTTGTAATCAGAACATCAAAGTCTACCCAACCCTCATTTTGAATCTTTTGTACAAGCTCTTCTGCGCCAACATATTCAGCACCTGCAGCTTGTGCAGCTTTTTCATTGTCGCCTTTGCAGATTGCTACAACACGTACAGATTTACCTGTACCGTTTGGCAATACAATAGCACCGCGAACCTGTTGGTCTGCGTGACGGCTGTCAACGCCTAATTTAACGTGAACCTCAACGGATTCATCAAATTTAGCGGAACCTGTTTTTACGCAAAGTTCAAGCGCTTCAGTAGTATCATAAAGTTTAGCACGATCGATCAGCTTAGCGCTATCAACGTATTTTTTACCGTGTTTCATTGCTTTTCCTCCCTATTGAGTGGTAAAATCGGATTTTACGGTGTTCCTCCCACCCGGGTGATTAATCTACAACTTCTACGCCCATGCTACGAGCAGTACCAGCAATCATGCTGATAGCTGTCTCAATGTTAGCTGCGTTTAAGTCTTTCATTTTTGTCTCAGCAATTTTTTGTAATTGCTCACGAGTAATTTTTGAAACTTTGTTCTTGTTTGGTTCACCAGAACCCTTTTCAATGCTGCAAGCTTTTTTAATTAAAACTGCAGCCGGTGGGGTTTTGGTAACAAAGGTAAATGAACGGTCTGCGTAAACAGTAATAACAACAGGAATAATCATACCTGCATCATTTTTTGTACGCTCGTTAAATTCCTTTGTAAAAGACATAATGTTTACACCGTGTTGACCAAGAGCTGGACCAACTGGTGGTGCCGGTGTTGCCTTGCCGGCAGGTATCTGTAGCTTAATAAAGCCCGCTACCTTTTGAGCCATTTCTTTGCACCTCCAAAATTCGTGGTAAATGGCGGAACAGTATTCATTTTGTCTGTTCCTCCCACTTAGGAAAACATATTGTTTCCTTTGGGGTATATTCCCCATACATAATGAGCGGTTACCCGCTGATTACCAAAATAAAATTATTCCACCGCTTCTGCTTGGTCTAACTCAAGCTCGACCGGTGTTTCGCGTCCGAACATAGATACTGTTACGCGGACACAGTTTTTCTCGACGTCAATTTCTTCAACAATACCGGTAAATCCGTCAAGCGGACCATCAATAATGTTAACAGTATCGCCAACGCCGTAGGAAACCTCAACCTCTTTCTTTTCAACGCCAAGTCTGGCAATTTCCTCATCGGAAAGCGGAATTGGCTTTGAAGATGGACCAACAAATCCTGTACAGCCGCGAATATTGCGTACTACGTACCAAGACTCATCTGTTAAAACCATTTTTACAAGTACATAACCGGGAAAAATTTTGCGTTCCACTTCACGTTTCTTGTTATCTTTAATTTCGGTAACAATTTCGGTCGGTACGCGAATTTCTTGGATTAAGTCTTGAATATGGCGATTTTCCACCGTTTTTTCTAGGTTTGAGGCAACCTTGTTTTCATACCCAGAATAAGTATGAACAACATACCATTTTGCTTCTTCAGGCATTGTACCATCCTCCGTCCAATATCTAGTGGGCAATGTTCATAATAAGCCCTAACAGATACATCAATAATGTATCAAGACCGAAGATAAACGCACCAAGAACGACGATAATTAAAAGAACAATACCGGCATTCTTAAATACAGTTGACGGCTTTGGCCAAACAACTTTTTTAACCTCAGCCTTACCATCGCGGAAGAATCTAGCAATACCTTTTCCAAACCTGACAAACACATTTGGTTTCGTCTCAGCCATAATTAATGTTCCTCCGACCTATTTGGTCTCTCTGTGAAGCACGTGCTTTCTACAGAATCTGCAGTACTTGTTCATTTCAAGTCTGTCCGGATCGTTCTTTTTGTTCTTCATTGTGTTGTAGTTTCTTTGTTTGCACTCTGTGCAAGCTAATGTGATTTTCACTCTCATGACGGCACCTCCCGTTGCACGGAAAAAATTTAGGCTAATTCATAAGCGAACTGCCCATGGCCTCCCTCAAAAAAAGGGCACAAAAAAATAACCCCTAATGCGAGGTAGTAATATGTTAACATAAACAAATCCTTAGGTCAAGCCTTTTGTACGAATTTTTTCAAATTCTCCCAAAAGTAATAAAAAAGCAACGGCAAAAGCTCCCCTTTCGGACAACTGTGCCATTGCTTCTAAAAAATCAAAGTCTTTTCGGTGCTTCGGAAGATGACCTTGAACCGCGTCTGTCTTTCAGTTTCTCACGTTCAGGTTTTGCTTTTTTTCCTTTCCATTTCACACCGTATTTATATCCTTTTTTTAGCATAGGGTCTGCTTGTTCCATAATGTTCTGTGCAGCTGTATCACTCAGTCCGTTTAGAATAACCATGGTAATGATGGAACGAACGTCCAAATCACCATTTTTATAAAACTCGTTTAGTAATTCGCACATTTTCTTAAAAGCTGCAGACTCTTTTTTCTTGATAGCCAAATTTTCTACTTTGGGTACTACAAATTCTTTTGCAAATGTTACGGAACGGAATCCTACGTAGGAAGTACGTTCTTCATTAATTTGTTCTTTTAAGTCAGGAAATATATTAACCAAACGTTTAAAAAAGAACAACGGTCCGGGGTTGTTATCATCATCTTTAAACGCCTGTCTTTGTGCTTTTCTTATTTCCTCCAGGCGGCTTGGACCTTCTACAGTTTCAATAAAATCTGTAGCGATTGCCTCTGCTTCACGCAAAGTATCCTGTTCCGGGTCAAATATCCAGTTTGAAACAGATTTCCAGCTGCTGTTTGGACCATCATCTGTCATGTTTGTACTGCGCAGTTCAAACATATTGTCATTTGTTTTAAATACAATACTGTAAGCTGCATCCTTATTTACAAATAATACTGCCGGTCCTAAATCGTCTTCAAAATCTTTAGACTGTTCAAAGCCTTGTTTTTTCAGGGCTTCCGCAGTTTTTTCTACGATAAGGTCAAAGGCCTCTTGCATCAAAAAAATCACTCCTGCTCGTTTTGCGTTGTAGCATTCCGTTTTATTTATATCAAAATGAAAATAGTACTTACAACTTTAAAATATTCATTGGCAATTATACTACATTTTCAGCCTTTATGCAACAGGCATGCAAGGAAATTCTTTTGATGCAATCAATATATTACATCTTGTCAAGACAAATTATGTCCGTAACACTTTCATTGGATTATTCAAAATATCCAATTACTTTTTCCGACACTTCATTTATAACATTTTTGGGTATATCTTCTATTTTCATAAGATAAACACAATTTAAACGGGGATTAAAAATTCCAAGATTCTGTATGGTTTCAAAATTCACATGATAAATTGACCGTAACCCCATAAGATAATAAATCAGCAGCTGCAAAGCGTGACTGTTTGTAGGCGACTTTGTCGATACTTTAAAATCCCATAACGTTTCTTTTGTTAAAAAATCTCCGTATCCTGCGGAGATGAAATCTGTATATCCTCCATCAAAGGTAATTCTGCGTTTGGTAACAGGTCCATATGTTTGGATAAATGCTAAACTCCGATTCACCATATGATAGATATTCTCTATCGTGTATTGATCTGCACAAATCAAATGAACCGGCTTATATGACAATACACTTGTTCTAAAACATACATCGTAACCAACCAGCTTGCAAGCATAAAAAATAGAGTCAGTATCTAATCCTCTGATTTGTTCTGCATACTGCTGTGCAAAAGCGTCTTCTCCCACCAGATGCGCACCTATCATGGAAACTTTAAATGCTTCTTCCACCGGAACACCTGTTTGAACCTGTGTCAGATAATCTACAGCAAGTCCAATCAATTTTTTTGATATATTCTCGCACGCATGCAAAGCATGGTGATTCTCCAATGTAATAATATCAAACTGTTGGGAAGAAAGATACCCTCCTTTCGGCTGTGTAATCTGTTTGATTCTTTGCTCCACAGAAATCATATCTCTCCTCCTACCGTCGATTTCTTATGAACGAATACTTCCAAAAGTTTGGTAGCTAAATCAGACTTTTTATGATATATATGGTAATATTAGAAAAAGGACCAAAAACGCTCATTTTTTGTGATTTTTATGTAAAAAACAGATGAGAAAAAAAGTCTACCTTATATACCATTTTATACCGTTTATCCGTCTGTTTTAGCTGTTCTGCACCATCAATAAAAAACTAAAATACTTACAGCCATTCCATTGCGTCTAACTGCTTGCAAGCTTTGCGTAAAATATGGTATGATATAGATTAAATCATTATATATAATAAGTATATCAAGTCAGTTCTGATTGAAACAAAAGTACGGGGGTATCTATTATGTCTAAAACAACAGTTGCTGTCATTTTTGGAGGTTGTTCCTCTGAATATGAAATTTCTTTGCTTTCCGCATCATCTATTATCCGTAACATTCCAAAGGATAAATACGAGATTATTATGCTCGGTATTACCAAAGAAGGTCATTGGCTCTTATTTAACGGTGATGTGGACGAAATTGAAAATGGTACTTGGGAGCAGCATTCTGAAAACCGTACTGCATTTTTATCGCCGGACAGAGGCATTCATGGAATTGTAATGGAAACAGAATATGGCTTTTCCGCAATTCGTATTGATGTTATTTTTCCTGTACTTCACGGAAAAAATGGCGAAGACGGTACCATTCAGGGATTATTCCAATTAAGCGGTATTCCTTTTGTAGGATGCGATACCCTAGCATCTGCTGTGTGTATGGATAAGGCGGTCACCAATATTCTTCTGGAAGCTGCAGGAATTGACCAAGCAAACTTTATGTGGTTTTATGCTTCCGACTACGAGAATGTAAAAGAGCAAGTAAAAGAAGATATTATGGCTGATTTGGGAGGCTATCCGGTATTCGTAAAACCGGCAAACGCAGGTTCTTCTGTTGGTGTCAGCAAGGCCAAAAATGCTGCGGAACTGGACAAAGCTGTAGCCGTTGCAGCAAAAGAAGATAAAAAGATTGTAATTGAAGAATGTATTGTAGGAAAAGAAGTAGAGTGTGCCGTTATGGGTAATGCCATTCCAAAAGTGTCTGTTGTTGGTGAAATAGCGCCCTCTGCAGAATTTTATGACTATGAAGACAAATATAAAAACGGAACTTCAAAGGTTTACATACCCGCTCCATTAGATGACGAACTTTCCGCAGAAATTTGCAACACAGCAGCAAAAGCATACCGTGCACTTGGCTGCAGCGGTTTGTCACGTGTGGATTTCTTCGTTCGTGACAGCGACAATGCAATTCTGCTCAACGAAATTAACACATTACCCGGCTTTACTTCCATCAGTATGTACTCCATGCTTTGGAAAGCCTGCGGTATTGACTATGGCCACTTACTGGACCATATAATCCAATTTGCATTTGATAAATAATAAACGTTATATTCTAGCTGAGAAAGTAAGGATTGAGATTCAACATGGATAACAGACCAATTGGCATTTTCGATTCCGGCCTTGGAGGATTAACTGCCGTAAAAGAAATCTTGAGTATTCTTCCACAGGAAGACATTGTTTACTTCGGGGATACCGGACGTGTGCCTTATGGTACGCGCAGCAAAGAAACCATCATGAAATATGCAAAACAAGACATGGCGTTCCTGCAGTCCAAAAATGTGAAAATGATTATTGCCGCCTGCGGCACAGTCAGTTCAGTGGCAGGTCATATTGGAGAAGCCCTCTCACTCCCTTTTACCGGAGTATTAAAACCTACCGCTTTGGCTGCTTGTCTGGCCACACATAAGAAACGGATTGGTATTATCGGTACCACTGCTACCATTAAAAGTGGTTCTTACCAAAAAGCAATTTTAGAAATCAACCCCGATATTCAGGTGTTTGCGCAGGACTGTCCGCTATTTGTTCCCTTGGTTGAAAATGGCTTTACTTCTCCGGACAGTGACATTGTTCTGTCTGTTATCAAACATTATTTGCAGCCTTTCATGGATGCAGATATTGATACTCTGATTTTAGGATGTACGCATTATCCGATTCTATATCATGCCATTGAAAAGGTCATGGGCAAAGGTGTATTTTTAGTGGACAGCGGAAAAGAAACTGCTGTCCATGCAGCAGATATATTGGAGGAGCAAGGGTTGCTCACCAATCGCAGCCGCAAAGGTACCTGTACATTCTATGTCAGCGACAGTACAGACGGATTTACAGAATCTGCCAACATCTTTTTACAGCAAAACGTAGAACAAACAGTAGAGTTTATAGATATTGAGGCTTTTTCTCAATCGCAGCATGTAAAATAAAAAGGAAGAATGAAGTTAAATATATGGAAGAAAATCACGTAATTACCATTTGCAACAGGCAAACAATAAATGGAGAAACAGAGGAAATTTGTTTAACCACAATGGGTACCTATGCCGAAAAAGGCGGTAACCGCTACATCATCTATCAAGAATATGACCAGGAAACCGGTCAGCCTATGCAAACATCAACGTTAAAAATTACGCCCAATCATGCGATTACGCTGATGCGTAACAATGCAAACCGCACCAATTTAATACTGGAAGAAGGCAAACGCCACTTATGCCAATACGGTACACAATTCGGAAGTATGATGCTTGGTGTATTTACAAAGCTAGTAAAAATTGACTTAAATGACCAGGGCGGTTCCCTACAGGCAAATTATACGCTGGATTTAGACACGAACCTGGCAAGTGAAAACGAAATTATCATTACGGTAAAGGAGGCTTAACCGCCCATGTCAAAACTTGTAGAACAATCTACTGCAAATTTAAGAACATTAATTATAGAGGCCATTGGAAAAGCAATCACCGCAGGTCAACTGCCAAGTGAACCCATTCCCGATTTTACCATTGAGGTACCGGCAGACCGTTCCCATGGCGACTGGGCAACCAATGTTGCAATGGTGTCTGCAAAAGCATTTAAATTGGCTCCACGTAAAATTGCGGAAGCTGTCGCTTCCCATATTGTATTGGACAGCTCCTATTTTAAATCATGTGAAATTGCAGGACCCGGTTTTCTAAATTTCTTTTTAAACGAGCAATTCTATGTAGACGTTGTAAAAGAAGTCATCGCTGAAGGAGACAACTACGGTCACAGCGACTTTGGTCAAAACAAAAAAGTAATGATTGAATTTGTATCCGCGAACCCAACCGGTCCTATGCACATGGGCAATGCCCGCGGCGGCGCTTTGGGCGACTGCTTGGCTTCTGTTATGAGTGCAGCCGGATATGACGTTTGGCGAGAGTTCTATGTCAATGATGCTGGAAACCAAATTGAGAAATTCGGAAATTCTTTGGAAGCCCGCTATCTTCAAATGTATTTGGGAGAAGAAAATGTTCCTTTCCCCGAAGACGGCTATCAGGGCGAAGATATCAAAGACCGTGCCGCTGAATTCGCAGCAATCAATGGAGACAAATTTGTCCATGTAGATTCCCACATCCGCCAGCAGGCATTGATTGAATATGCACTACCTCATAATATAGAAAAAATGCAAAAGGATTTAAAAAAATACGGTATTACCTATGACCAATGGTTCTTGGAAAGCACCATTCACAAAAATGGAGAACTGCAGGAAACCATCGAAGAGCTGACAAAACGCGGATATACTTACGAAAAAGACGGTGCCCTTTGGTATAAAGCTACCGAATTCGGTTCAGACAAAGACGATGTATTGGTACGTCAAAACGGAAATCCTACTTACTTTGCAGCCGATATTGCGTATCACCGCAATAAGTTTGTAAAACGCGGATTTGATTTATGCATTGACATTTGGGGTGCAGACCATCACGGTCACGTTGCCAGAATGAAAGGCGCTATGGAAGCATTGGGTCTGGACAGCAGTAAACTGGATGTCATTTTGATGCAATTGGTACGCTTGACACAAAACGGAGAAGTAGTACGCATGAGCAAACGTACCGGAAAAGCCATACAACTGGGAGACTTACTGGACGAAGTACCTGTGGATTCCGCCAGATTTCTATTTAACATGAGAGAAGCCAATTCTCAAATGGAATTTGATTTGGACCTTGCGGTGAAGCAAGATTCTCAAAATCCGGTTTACTACGTACAATATGCACGTGCACGTATTTGCAGTATCTTAAAAGCACTTGCGGCAGACGGAATTACACCTTATCCATGTACGGATGAGGAATTACGTCTATTAACCGCACCTGCTGAATTGGAATTGATTCGTCATTTATCCGCATACACATCCGAAATTATTGAAGCTGCAAAAGATTATGACCCTGCACGTATTACCAGATATGTCATTACATTAGCAACTTTGTTCCATAAATTTTATGATGCATGCCGTGTAAAAGGAGACAACCCACATTTAACAAACGCAAGACTCACGTTGTGCATTGCAACCTCTACTGTAATTTGCAATGTATTAAACATGTTTAAAATTTCCACACCTGAATCTATGTAGAAGAAACATCTTGGAAAGGCGTTGAGTGTTAAAATGAAATTTCCATTTAGCCTACCTCTATTGCTGGATGGCGCTACGGGAACCAATTTATTGGAACGCGGTATGCCACGCAATGTGTGTGTAGAGGAGTGGATTTGTCAAAACCCATCTATCCTTCAGCAACTACAGAAGGAGTTTATTGACGCAGGCGCACAAGCAATTTATGCTCCCACCTTTGGCGCAAACAGAGCTTGTCTTGCGCGCTATGGTCTGGAAGATAAAGTGGAAGAATTCAATCGTAAATTGGTAGCATTATCAAAACAAGTTGCCAAACCTAAAAATATATTAGTGGGCGGCTCCTTATGCCCTACAGGGCTTTTTGTTCCTCCCCACGGAGAAGCTGATTTTGATGATATTTATGAAATATATCGTGAGCAAATTCGTGTGTTGGATGAGGCAGAAGTAGATTTTTTTATCATTGAAACCCAAACCTCTTTGGCTGATATGAGAGCTGCTGTTTTGGCTGCTCGCAGCACCAACTTACCCGTTTTTGTTACTATCACTGTAGATAAAAACGGTCAAACCGCAACAGGAGGCACTTTACTGCCTATTATGATAACCCTGCAATCCATGGGTGTAGATGCAATTGGACTGAACTGCTCTTTTGGACCCGAAGATATGACGGAATTCATCAATGATATTGCTCAACATTCTCGAGTACCCATTATTGCAAAACCCAACGCAGGTCTCCCGTCTCACTACAACGGCGGAAACGGTTATCTTTCACCGGACGAATTTTCCTATCGTATGGAATCTCTCATGGAAGCCGGAGCCACTATTATTGGAGGTTGCTGCGGTACAACACCTGAACATATTGCCGCCTTACGTGGAATGCTTCAAAACAGACAGGATGATTTTTATCATTCAGAGCTGGAAACGGAAGATATTGACGATTATGCTGCTGCGATTGAAAGTGAATCTTTCTTTTTAAGCGACCACCTAACTTACAGTGAACCGATTGAATGCTCTGTCAGTCTGGGAGACGATTTTATAGATTTGGATGATGAACGTTCTAATGTAGCTCTGGTAGAAATAAACAGTATGGATGATGCGCTTTTGTTGGCTGAATACGGACATATGTCACGGCTTCCTATTGCCGTCAGAGCAGAATCGCTGCCTATTTTAGATGCTGCTCTTCGATATTTTCAAGGTCGACTACTGATTGATTCTGAATGCTGTATTGAACCTGAAGCACTTGATACCATCGCTGCAAAGTACGGAGCAATTGTATATTAAAAAGTCCCCTTCGGAAACGAAGGGGACTTTTTAATATATTTTGTTATACATTAAGCAAAACTTCCGCCAAATAGTCCTTGCATTGATTCAACAAGTTCTTCTGTTGTGCTGCCAGCTAACAATTCTGTTAAGCTGTTCATATTATCATCGTCTGAACTTACATCCCATTTACCGTCTTTCTTTTCCATAGTCACAGTAACAGTAACATCTTTTAATTCAATGGAAGACTTTTTAGCTTTCGCTGCATCAATAAACAATGCCATAACTTGTTTTTGCGCTTCTTCTGCAGTCATATTAGTTGTATCGTTCTTTGTTGCAAACTCTGTTGCTTTAGCCAAGAACTCAGTAGAAACGATAGGAATAAATTTAGACATATCCACTGCTTTACCGGAAACAGTTACCTTTGCTTCTGTATCACTAACAGTTTCAACATTCTGAGCTGTATATGTACTTTTACCAAACAAACTAGTCATCAAATCTTTCAATTGTGCTTCTGTAAAACCAGTTTCTTCAATAGCTTCCTTGCTATAACCTTCCAGTTGGCTGAAATCACCTGTCTTCAACGCATCTAGTTGTGTCATCAGTGCACCATCAGGAGTGGAAGTATCATATTTAGAACTACCACATCCAACAAATATAGCACATACCATTACAGCAGCTGCTACAAGGGCACCAATCTTTTTTACTGAACTTTTCATCATACTCATACCTCTTTCCATATTTTTTCCTTCAATATTATATAAGATTTGTCGCACTCTGTCAAATTTAGTAAATATGAAAGAATAGAAACAAAATGGTGAATTCATAAATAATATAGCTGTAAGCATCAAAAAAAAGGCACTAACATTGATATATATGATGAAAGACATATCAATTATGCTCAAAAGTTAAATATATCATTTATTGCTACTAGACAAAAAATTACAATATGTCTTTCATAAAAACACTATCTCCTTCTTTGTTCTACACCGGATACATTGATAGATATCACAATCGTTACAAGAACCGTTTTTTTACATATTTCTATTCTTATCGGCATTTTTATTTACCATGATATCATAACACTAACATCTATTTGTAAGCAAAATCCGTTTGCTATATTTAGTTTCATCTGTTTAAGATTGGAAAACTCTTATATCCTGTGATTTTATTGGTAAAAAGTATTCTAACATTTGATTCAAAACATAAAAACGGATAGATATTAAAATATCTATCCGTTTTTATGTTAGCTATGGAGATAGTTCATATTTTACAGCAAACTTTCCTTAACCACTATTCTTGCCACCAATCATCCGCTAATCTCCATTTGAATCAAGTATGCATCATTGCGAAATTTTTCTAAAGAATTCACATTGACATAAAACCACATTTTTCCTTATAGCAATCTCTAAAACAACAAATACTTCAACGTCTATCAGAAACGATAAATTTACTATTTGCTTATTCCATATGCTTAAAACAAATGAAATAATATGTGGCAAATTTTGTATAAAGCAAAAATTGTGAAAGGTACTTTGTCCTATAAAATATTACCTACTACCTTATATATTAAGTAATAATTGACATGTAGGCTTCCTTCTCCCCAGCCAAATCATACCCGGCTGCAATAATCTCATCTGTTTTATCCACTCTTTCATAGGTTTCAAAACCGCAAACAGTATCTACCCATTTTTGTATGGTATCATCCAAAGATAAAAATATAGTGGATTTTGTGACCGCAGCTTCGTATGGGACAGCTGTTGAAGTCACACATGGTAATCCAGATGCCTGTGCTTCAATTAATACAATTCCCAAACCCTCAAAACGAGAAGGAAAAAGAAAAACATCCATAGCCTGCATAATATCATGAATATCGGAACGTTGTCCTAAAAATATTACTTTATTCTGTAGATTTTTGTCTTTTACCAGATTTTGTACATGCTCAAAGTCAGGTCCTGTGCCTGCTAATAAAAGTCGTATCTTAGGGTTCTGTTTACTTGCAGCTTCTACAACATCTAAAATAAAAGGATAATTTTTGGGATAACAAAAGTTTCCCACATGACCTATGACAAAGTTATCTTCAACACCAAGATTCTTTCGCATTTGCTGTCTGGTGTTTATATTATAAGCAAACTTCTTTGTATCTACTGCATTATGAATTACTTTAAATTTATCCGACTCTACAATGCTCTCCGGAAACATCCATAAACCTGCTTTTTTTGAGCAGGCATAAAATTTATTTGCAGTTTTGTATAACTGTTTTTTATATTTATTATGAAGAAAATCCAACAATTTCCGTTTATAAGGATTTGAACAATCATTTCCCGTAGAATGACTATGTATGACTCTAATAGGAACATTACAATCAAAAGCAGCCTGTGGACCTATACGGCTAATGGCAGTAGAAATATTAAAATATGTAACATCATACTTATTCTTTTGAATAATGTCACAAATTTGCCGATATTGCAGATTAGGTTGTTTTAAATTTGCAACTTCATACAAATGAGAATCATATTGTTCGAGTTTTTGCTTTAAATTCGCATCAATATGATTTGTCAAAAAATCCACTTGAACACATTCATTATGGACTTGCTCAAGAAAATTTAATAAGTATTTATCTATACCACCAGCCTTGCCGTCCATAATAAATCCAACTAGTATCTTTACTTTTTTCATATATAACCTCTCTTTTTGACTATATACGCTTGAAATATTCATAAAAGAGAAAAAGGAGGTTTAGATAAAACCGCCTTCCATCTATATATAAATAAAATCAATTATCTTTGAATTGCCCAAAATATCATACTTCCAATTGATAAATGCAAATATAATAAAATTTTACTAAAATAATCTAAAAATAATAAATTAAGAATACGAACAAACTTTTGAAAAATATAATCCAGTGTAATAGTGCAATGCCTCTGATTGCACCTATGATTAAGGTAAACAGGCAAAAACATTGTTTGCATTGTAAAAGTCATATACAATAAAGGTAACACTACGTAAATAAGTTGGAATGGCACACTTGTCAAAAAACAATTCACACTTATTTGCGCAATATCCATAAACTATCTGTTTTGCTTTAATTTTGCAAATAATATAGGTAATTTATTTTTTACAAAATAAATGCCTTTACCGCACATATAACATGAATTTGTTTTTTTATTTTGTAAAAATACACTTAGTTTTTTTACTATTTTACTCTCCGGCGAAACATACTCTATCAATTCTCGATATAAATAAGTATCGAATAAGCCTTCAATAAACTCCTTTTGTTCTTTACCATTCATACCTGAGCGTTTATCACAATTTCTTTGAATTGCTGAAGTAACATATCGAACATAAATATTTGCTAAAATCTTCTTCACTTCTTCTGTGCACAATCCCCAGCTTTTATATAACTCTAACATTTTGCTAATTCTAAGCATATGCAAGTCATAATAATCTGCAACAAATTTAGAAGTTAAACCATAATCTATTTTTTTCTGATAATGGTACGGAGCAATATTTAGTATATTTAATGAATCAATATTTTGTACAAAAGCAATGTTAAAAAAAATATCTTCATTTAAAGCCATACTATCATATTGCAGTTGTTGTTCACGCAAATAGTTTAAATCATATAGCTTATTCCAAGGATATCCTAACAGCGTCTTTTTCTCCAAACGAATAATATGAGGTCTCAGCTCTTCTTTGGATGAAAATAAATATTCCGGGTAGTCTACCTTTACTGTTGTCGCTAATTGATTAGAATTATCATAGTATTCTTCTATTAAACCCCATATCACAAGCTTGGCAGGATTTTTGTGTAAAGAATCCACTGCTAACTGTAAGGCGTCTAAATCTAAATAATCGTCAGAATCCATGAATAAAACATAATGGCCTTCAGCTAAAGTCATCCCCTGATTACGTGCATTACTTACACCACCATTTTGTTTTAAATGCATTACCTTAACGCGATGGTCTTTGTTTGCAATTTCCTCGCAGATGGTACCGCATTTATCAGGAGAACAATCGTCCACCAAAATTAATTCAATATCCTGAAATGTCTGTTGTAAGATGCTTTCAGCAGCCCTATTTAAGTATTGTTCTACACCATATACCGGCATTACTACGCTAATAAACGGTTTGCTCATGTTGGTACTCCTAACGTTTTGCTTTTAAAGATGCAAACATTTTTACATTCTTTTGTTTGATGGAAGAGATAAATTTACCTTCCATATAGGCTAAATTAACATTTTTCCACTTGATTGGCTTTAACATTAATTTCATATAGGAAGAACGGGGCTGAGCCATTCTCAATGCCCTTGCAACGTTTGGATTATTCAATATTTTATGAATTTCTGCTTTTTTTTCAGCTGTAGACAAAGTGCAATTTGGAGTAGTTACATTTTCAATACATCCTACCACACGCTCTATATAACGACGGTGAATCATTTCCATACTTTTATAGTCTTTAATCTGCCAGTGCTTATATAAATCTAACATCCATTGGTGTTCTTCTTCACGTTTTTCGTACATATCACTGCGATACTTTGTAGTTTCACTTTCTGCTCTTGCGCGCATAAAATGATAGTATTTTTTAGAAGTGACGCCTACCCGTTCTACGTCACGTATCACACTTAGATTAAAAGGAAAATCATCCCAAAATGTATTGGAAAATCTTAAATTATGGTCGTTAATATATTTTGCGGAATATAATTTATTCCAAGGCGTATAAAGTAAATTCAAATCAAACAAGCGATAAGCTTGTTCGCGAAACTCTTGCTGTGAACCAAATATTTGGTCCGGCTGAGATAACTCCGCTGTAATGTAATTGTGGTTATCATAATACGTGTCAATGTAATAACCGGCTACCACTAATTGTAACTGATGTTTTTCTGCCAACTCATACATATCCTGCAACATGGTCGGTTCAGCCCAATCATCAGAATCCATAAAATAATAATATTTACCTTGTGCAATGTCCATAGCAGTATTTCTAGCGGTGGGGGCGCCAGCATTTTCTTGGTGAATTACATGGATTCTAGCATCTTTTTCGGCATATTCATCGCAAATTTTACCACTATTATCTGGAGTGCCATCATCTATAATTAAAAATTCAAATTCTTTTAAGGTTTGATTTTGAATGCTTTCAATCGCTTTTCTTACATATTTCTCAACCTTATATACAGGCATAATGACACTGATCTTTACATCAGACATATAAATTTACTCCTCCGCAAGTATCTGCTATTTGTCGGCCAACTCTTTTTGTGCCGCATTTAATGCAGATGCAATTACTTTATCCATATCATAATATTTATATTCTGCCAATCGACCTCCAAAAATAACATTATGTTCTTTTTCAGCCAAAGAAGCATATTGAGCATATATTTTTTGATTTTTTTCATCATTTACCGGATAATACGGTTCGTCTCCCAATTTCCAGTCAGCAGAATATTCTTTTGTAACAACAGTTTTCGGTTGTGTTCCAAATTCAAAATGCTTATGTTCAATTACACGTGTATATGGCGTTTCTCTATCTGTATAATTTACCACTGCTACACCTTGATGATTTTGTTCATCCAATATCTCACTTTCAAATCGTACACTTCTGTACTCCAATGCACCATATTCATAGTTATAATAAGAATCTATTGTTCCTGTATAAACAATTTTATCGGCCAATGATGAAAGTTTTTCTTTATCTTGTAAAAAATCTACGTTTAAACGAACATCGCATGATTCTAACAATCGTTCAATTAAAACATTGTATCCTCCCTCGGGGATACCCTGATAACGGTCATTAAAATAATTGTTGTCATACGTATATCTGACAGGCAAACGCTTAATAATGAAGGCCGGTAATTCTTTGCAGTCTCTTCCCCACTGCTTTTCTGTATAACCTTTAATTAGTTTCTGATAAATATCTTGTCCAACTAGGCTGATTGCTTGCTCTTCCAAATTTCTAGGTTCTCCTGTAATTTGGGATCTTTGTTCATCTATTTTAGCTTTCGCCTCTGCAGGTGTTTTAATACCCCACATTTTAGAAAACGTGTTCATATTGAACGGCAAATTATAAATTTCACCATAATAATTCGCAATAGGTGAATTGATATATTGATTGAATTCTACAAATTGGTTTACATAATTCCAAACCTTTTTATCACTTGTATGAAAAATATGGGCTCCATATTCATGCACTGTAATTCCTTCTATTTCTTTACAATAAATATTTCCGCCCAAATGGTCTCTTTTTTCAATTATTAAGCAAGATTTTCCGTTCTCAGTCATCTGTTGAGCAAAAACTGCACCAAACAGACCACTGCCCACAATTAAATAATCATATTTACTCAATTTCTTCTTAACACCTTTCGTAAAAAGTACAAACCTTCCCTTATACTCCGTACATTATAACATTTTTATAAATTGATTGCAACAAACGAACTTATATATGTATGTAGAAAAAACCTTCAATATTCACAAATTTTATGAAAATAATGGTGAAACATGCCGTTTATATTGCATTCAACCGGAGGATATGCTTAAATAATATAATAGAAAAATTAAAAAGTGGGAGGTTCTTGTTTGTGAATGATGTGCTTTATCTGGTTATCCCTTGTTATAATGAAGAAGCCGTACTTTATGAAACATCAAAGCGTTTATTAGATGTAATAAACCACCTGGTAAAAACAGAAAAAATTTCGTCCGAAAGCAAAATCATGTTTGTAAATGACGGTTCCAAAGACAAAACATGGGAAATCATCGAATCACTTCATACACAAAATCCCATTTTTTGCGGTGTTTGTTTATCCAGAAACAGAGGCCACCAAAATGCATTGTTAGCCGGATTAATGACCGCAAAAGAATATGCTGATATGGTTATTTCTTTGGATGCTGATTTACAAGACGATGTAAAGGCCATTGAAAAAATGGTCGATGAATATCATAATGGTTATGAAATTGTATACGGTGTTCGTTCCTCACGGGAAAAAGATACTTTTTTTAAAAAGACAACCGCTAAGGGCTTTTATAAATTTATGAAATTACTTGGCGTAGAGATTGTATTTAATCATGCTGATTACAGGCTGATGAGCAAAGCATCTTTAGATGTTTTAGCGCAATTTGAAGAAGTAAATTTATTTTTGCGCGGAATTATTCCTTTAATTGGCTTTAAATCAACAACTGTAGAATATGAAAGAGATAAAAGATTCGCCGGAGAATCCAAATATCCCTTAAGTAAGATGTTAGCGTTTGCGTTTGATGGAATCACTTCTTTCAGTATTAAACCAATCCGAATGATTACTTGTTTGGGATTTTTAATATTTTTAGTAAGTTTAATTGCGCTTATCGTTTTCATTATTCTAAAATATACCGGTTTCACAATAGGAGGCTGGACCTCTACTGTGGCATCTATTTGGATGATAGGAGGCATACAGTTGCTTTGTTTAGGTGTCATAGGAGAATATATCGGAAAAATATATAACGAAACAAAAAAACGTCCCCGCTACATTATTTCAAAAGTAATTCTAAATAAAGAAAGAACCGATTCATGAAGAAAAACAGAGCTGTCAAACCTATTGTAAGCCGTATTTTTCAAGGTTTATTTTTTATATCGTTTATATAGGTTTATGTTATTGTCACTTTAACAAATAGCGAGGATATGCCATGGCTTTCTGTACTGCTTGGAATGTTCATTTTAGATGCCGAGCATTGGTGCCGCTGATTTCTATAACAAAATCATTTTAAAATGAAAGAAAAAACAATTTCTCAAATTTACATTTTCATTGATTGTCAACAAACTTTTCGGCGGACATATGGGATTACCAGCCGCCGTTATTGGTTTATTTTTTGTTCCCTTTATACATATGCGTCCCAATATGATACAGAGGTTTTTACTCTTCCGTTTGTAATAATTTCAATTTACCTGTATTTGTGTGCTATTGCAAAAAGTACACGTAAAATATAAAAAATACCTAACTATATTTAGTATACCACCTGATTTCAATTAAAACTTTTACACAAATTGTAGATACCTATATATGATAAACAAAAACAGGAACTAAAAAAGTGTATAACCCCTAAAATTTGTGCATACAAATAATTAGTAGCTTAAAAAGGGGTGTAAAAGTTTTGAAAGTGAATAGGGGGAAGATTGCGAACCATAGCATAAGCCATGACGTGGAGGACCGCAGTGTAATACTGGGTCAATATATTTCCACAACACACTCCACCGTCCGAAGCACGGCTAAAAAATTTGGTGTTAGTAAAAGTACCGTTCATAAAGACGTAGCAGAACGTTTAAAATACATAGATCCCCAGTTATACAAAGAAGTAAAACAAATATTAGAAATTAACAAAGCACAACGTCATATCCGTGGCGGTATGGCAACAAAATTAAAATATAAAAAACATACAGATTGTGAAGAATCCTAGAATACATATATGAAAAGCAGCTGGCACCAAATATATCCGGTGTCAGCTGTTTTTATTTTATATCTATGATATCAATCACATATATTTCAAATAAATCAATCCGTCACCACTTTATGGCATCAGATTGTCTATCATTGGTTTTAAATAATAAACAGTAGTACTTATAGCCTACCAAAACATGATATATTTCTGAATACCAATATCACAATTCGTTTTTTGATTGTAATCCGCTTCATTTCCAATTTGTAGATGACTCCAGACATCCTCCTAAGTTTGTCCCCGGGCAAACTTGATTATCCTTTTCCTCCTGCCGGACCGAAATCTCCCCTTGTCCTTTTCGGAATGTCCGGGAGTGGTTGTAAACAAAACACAAAACGATTTTAAATAACTATGTATAAGAAAAAGTCAACGAACACCTGACTTTTTCTTTTTATTCGCAACAATGAGCTATGCAGCCTCTTTTAGAACTCTTGTAGGGTCAATCCAAACGCCTTCTTTTTTCATCTGAATATGCAAATGGGCCCCCAATTTCTCCTCAATCGGTATGGTACCAACGGTTCCTAAAATTTGGCCGTCTTCAACAGTATCTCCGGCGGCAAGAAGACTTTTATCTGTCAAGCCGCAATAACGCACCTCAATGTCCCCATGCTGTATCACAAGCACATTGCCCCACATAATGTCCTCATATGAGTCCACTACGGTTCCTGCACCAATACTCATTACATTTTGTCCTTTTTCCGCACCAATATCAAGGCCGTCATGTGTTCTCCAATCGTCCATTGTCATATTGTGTACAGGGTCTCCGTTACTGAACCCATTTAATATTTCTTGTCCGGCCACGGGATAATTATAATATTCCGGCACTTGGCTTTCTACCGGCTGTTCGGATACAACCTCGCTGGAAACAGTCTCTTCACTGGAAGCAGATTCGGAAACAACCTCGCTTTCTGCAATCGGCAAGTTATCTTCCATCACATTATCTTTCGGAACACCGCTGACGGTTTGATTTACTTCCGCTGTAGAACTTTGCGGTGCAGACGAAGAAGCGGTATCCTGGGTTACATCAGAAATTTTCACTACTGTATCGTATGTTGCCCAAGCTCCCACGCCAAGTGCTACCAAACACAGCGCCATAGCCAAATAAACACCTAAATTTTTTTGTTTTTTAGGCTGAGAAGCACCATCGTCTTTTACAGCACTTTCTTCCTCTGCCTCTTCATCATCTTCTTGATATTCCTCGTCATCCAGTATATCATCAGTTTCCTCTTCCAGAAGCTCTTCTTCTAAATCATCATGCTCATCATATGGTTGTTTTTTATCATGTAAATCCATTTTAGCACCTCCTAAAAAGTATGTTGCCCGTTCTTAATACGGAATATGCCAAAACAGGATTTTATTTTTGGATTTTATTATTTTTATATTTTCTTATGAATTGTACACGCTATGCTTCATTTAAAATATCCAAAAATACCCACAAATATGAAAAAAATCATTTCACAAAATAAAACATAAACAAAAAAATGATATTTTTACGGCAATATTTAAAAAAACCTTAAAAATCTGCCTATTGCCTTGATAAATACCATTGTTTTTTATATAATAGTTGCCATGATATGGAACGATAAAATAACGTATAAGGAGCGCTGAAATTATGGGAAAAGCTTTGATGATTGGTGCCGGCGGCGTTGCCGGCGTAGTAGCACATAAATGTTGCCAAAATCCGGAAGTATTCCAGGAACTTTGCATTGCCAGCCGCACATTATCTAAATGTGACGCTTTAAAGAAAAAATTAGACGGCGGCAAAACAAAAGTAACCACAGCACAGTTAAACGCAGACAATACAGAAGAAATTATTGCATTAATTGAAACATTCAAACCGGATATTGTAATCAATGTTGCATTGCCATATCAAGACTTAACCATTATGGATGCTTGCCTTGCAACAAAAGTCCACTATTTGGACACTGCGAACTATGAGCCGCCCGATACTGCAAAATTTGAGTATAAATGGCAGTGGGCTTATAAGAAAAAGTTTGAAGAAGCCGGCATTACCGCTATTTTGGGCAGTGGATTTGACCCAGGTGTTACAGGCGTCTTTTCCGCATACGCACAAAAACATTATTTTGATGAAATTCATACCATTGATATTGTAGATGCCAACGCGGGAGACCATGGTTATCCTTTTGCAACGAATTTTAATCCTGAAATTAACATTCGTGAAGTTACCGCAAACGGCAGCTATTTTGAAAACGGCAAGTTCATTGAAACAGAGCCAATGTCAATCAAACGTGTCTATAATCTTCCACAAATCGGACCGAAAGACATTTATCTGCTTCATCATGAGGAAATGGAATCTTTGGCATTGAATATCAAAGGCATCAAACGAATTCGTTTTTGGATGACATTCTCCGAAAGCTACCTGACACATTTAAAGGTACTTGAAAATGTTGGCATGACCTCCATTGAACCCATTGAATTTGAAGGCAAACAAATTGTGCCTCTGCAATTTTTAAAAGCGGTGTTACCTGACCCTGCATCTCTTGGTCCAAGAACAAAAGGCAAAACCAATATCGGCTGTATTTTTACCGGTGTAAAAGACGGACAAGAGAAAAAATACTATGTATATAATGTTTGCGATCATCAAGCATGTTATGCAGAGGTTGGTTCACAAGCAATTTCCTATACAACAGGTGTTCCTGCTATGATTGGCGCTATGATGGTACTCACAGGTAAATGGAATAAACCAGGTGTTTATAATGTGGAAGAGTTTGATCCGGACCCATTTATGGAAGCATTAAACAAATTCGGATTGCCTTGGGTGGAAGATTTTAACCCAAACTTAATTGACTAATCAATGGACAGTGTTGTTTACCACGTCGGATGTAAGCATCTGATTTGCGATTACAGTGAGTTGTGCAGTATCCTAATTTCATTTTGATACTGCTATGAGAATTTGCGACATTGATATTCTACAGTTGCAAAGCAGTGAAACACTGTCAAAACAATACATGATATAAAAAGACTGCAGAATTTCGTATCGTACGTATATGCTGCAGCCTTTTCACTTTTGAAATAAAACGGATAAGGAAATAAAAACTATGGATATTGATATTTCAACACTGCCCACCCCCTCCTATTTGGTGGACCAACGGCTATTAATCAAAAATTTGGAACTGCTCTCCTCTGTGAAAGAACGAACAGGATGTAAAATTCTATTGGCACAAAAAGCCTTCTCTATGTTTTCCGTTTATCCGCTGATTGCCAAATATCTGGACGGCGTTACCTCCAGCGGTGTTATGGAAGCTCGTTTGGGATATGAAGAAATGGGAAAAGAAGTCCACACATATGCCCCGGCTTTTGCAGACCATGAAATGGACGATGTGATTCGTTATTCCGACCATATTGTTTTTAATTCATTTCATCAATGGAACAAATTCAAAGATAAAGTAAAAAACAGCGGAAAACAAATCGAATGCGGCTTACGTTTAAACCCAAAATATTCTGAAATTGACACAGATATTTACAATCCCTGCTTTACAGGTTCCCGTCTCGGTATTACACCGGAACAATTTCAGCCTGACCAATTAGACGGCATTGACGGACTTCATTTTCATACCATGTGCGAACAAAATTCCGATACCCTGGAGCGCACCTTAAAAGTTGTGGATGATACCTTTGGTTCCTACATCAAACAAATGAAGTGGCTCAACTTCGGCGGCGGTCACCATATTACCCGTTCCGATTACGACATAGAAACCCTAATTCGCTGCATTCAATTTGCACAAGATACTTATGGGGTACAAGTATATTTAGAACCCGGAGAAGCTGTTGCATTGAATACAGGATATTTGGTATCTACTGTTTTGGATACCATTGAAAACGGAATGCATCTGGCTATTTTGGACACTTCCGCTGCCTGCCATATGCCTGATGTTTTGGAAATGCCGTATCGTCCTCATATCATTGGAGCAGGTTTACCCAACGAAAAAACGTATACGTATCGTTTGGGCGGTCCTACCTGTCTTGCCGGTGATATCATAGGAGATTATTCCTTTGATGCGCCTTTAAAAGAAGGCGACAAATTAATCTTCTGTGATATGGCTCACTATACTATGGTAAAAAACAATACGTTTAATGGAATGAACCTGCCATCTATTGCTTTATATTCTCAGGAAAACGGACTGCAAATCATCAAACAGTTTGGCTACGAAGATTTTAAAAGCAGATTGTCTTAACCTTCCACTTGACAATCTATTTTTACAGTTTTATAATAAACACATCATATAAAAATTTAATATAAGAACTGGGGAGTCAATGAAATTGGCTGAGAGTGAGGTGGTGTCCTCTTACTCATGGAACCTGTGCGGTTCATACCGGCGTAGGGAGTTTCTTTTTATGTATTTCCAGTTCAATTTTTACAGTATATACTGGAACTTCAAAAACCGAACTCTTTACAAGGGTTCGGTTTTTTGTTTCCCTTTTTCTTGCGATAAAACAGGAGGTTCTTTTATGAAATTAAACGGGACAATCTATCATTTGGAACAACCGGTTATCTTACTGGATTTACTGAATGAATACGGATTTCAAACACAGCGGATTGCAGTAGAAATGAACGGCGCTATTATTCCAAAAGCAACGTATGAGCAAGTAACCGTAACCAATGACGATACACTGGAAGTCGTAAGCTTTGTAGGCGGTGGCTGATATGAAACTGATTGTAAACGGAAAGCCATATACCACCAACGCTTCCAAACTACTAGACTTAAAAGAAGAGTTGCAAATTCCGTCAGACGTTACCATCTTAAACGGATTTCAAGTATCAGAAAATCTCGATATCAAAGAGGGAGATTTGGTGACTCTGATTCAAAAAGGAAAAATGCCTTCTCAAGACGAATTGGAAAGCATGATGTGCGCACGGCATACTCCAAATGTCCATCATAAGGTAAAAGAAGCAAAAGTGGCAATTGCAGGTCTGGGCGGGCTTGGGTCCAACATTGCAATTTTACTTGCCCGCACAGGTGTAGGCACTCTGTTTTTAGTGGATTTTGATGTTGTGGAACCCAGCAACCTCAACCGTCAAAGCTACTATATCTCTCATTTGGGATTGCCCAAAACAGAAGCGCTAAAACAACAAATTGAGCAAATCAATCCTTTTATCAAAGTAAAAACAAAGCAAATCCGTGTGACGGAAGAAAACGCGCATTCACTTTTTGAGGAGTATCCTATTGTTTGCGAAGCATTTGATAACCCGATTTCCAAAGCAATTTTAGTGAATACACTGCTGGAACAAAGTCCCCAAACAAAATTGGTATGCGGTTCCGGCATGGCAGGATACGGTTCTTCCAATACCATTCAAACAGCCAGAAAAATGAAACATTTATACATGTGCGGAGATGGCAGCACCGCGGCTGAAGTAGGCAACGGCTTGATGGCACCGCGTGTGACGGTATGCGCTGCTCATCAGGCCAATATGGTTCTCCGCTTAATTTTAGGAATAGAAGAGGTTTAACAAAATGAAAGATACATTGATTATCGGCGGTCATGAATTTCATTCCCGCTTTATCTTAGGGTCAGGAAAATATTCTCTTGAAAAAATGCCTGGAGTCATTGAAAACAGCGGAGCAGAAATCATCACACTTGCTTTGCGCCGCGCAAATACCGGAGGGGACGGAAATATTTTGGATTATCTCCCCAAAGGTATTACTCTTTTGCCCAATACATCAGGAGCCCGCAATGCAGAAGAAGCCGTACGCATTGCCCGACTTTCCCGCGAACTGGGCTGTGGTGATTTTATAAAAATAGAAGTCATCCACGACAGCAAATATTTAATGCCGGACAACCATGAAACCGTAAAAGCCACTGAAATTTTGGCAAAAGAAGGGTTCATCGTTATGCCTTATATGTGCCCTGATTTAATCACAGCCAGAGCATTGGTGGATGCAGGTGCAGCAGCAGTCATGCCTCTGGCAGCGCCTATCGGCAGCAATAAAGGGCTGGTATCACGGGAATTTATCAAAATGATTGTAAACGAAATAGACCTTCCCGTCATTGTAGATGCAGGAATCGGCGCACCGTCGCAGGCATGTGAAGCCATGGAACTGGGCGTTGACGCAGTGATGGCAAACACCGCAGTTGCAACCGCAAAAGACGTGGGCGCAATGGCAAAAGCATTTAAACTGGCCATTGAAGCAGGACGACTGGCTTATCTTGCAGGACTTGGACGCGTGCTGGACTTTACAGGAGAAGCCTCCTCTCCTTTGACCGGATTTTTAGAAGATTAACAGAACACAGAAAGGCAGGGAATGATGTATGGATACTTCTGCTATGATAGATGGAATCTCAAAAACAGAGCTGGAACATATGGAACGTATCGACAGTGATATCATGGAACGGACGCTTTCCTACTATCATCAATTTGATTTTTCCACATTTACCTCCGCAGATGTTCAAAACGCATTACAAAAAGAACAACTGTCTGCTTTAGATTTTGCAGCTTTACTCTCGCCCGCAGCACAACCATTGTTAGAACAAATGGCACAAAAAGCAAAACGGTTGACTTGTGCACAATTTGGCAATAACGTAGGCTTATATACCCCGCTGTATATTGCCAATTATTGCGTCAACGAATGTGTTTACTGTGGATTTAACTGCAAAAATAAAATTCATCGCGGCAAACTTTCTATGGAGGAAATTGAATCAGAATTTCAGGCGATTGCCCAAACAGGTCTGGAAGAAATTTTAATTTTAACAGGCGAATCACGTCATCAATCCAATCTTGATTACATTGGACAGGCAGTAGAATTGGCAAAAGAATATTTTACTACCATAGGTCTGGAAATTTATCCTCTGAATTCTGACGAGTACGCCTTTCTACATGAAAAAGGCGCCGACTTTGTCAGTGTTTATCAAGAAACGTATGATCCTATTTTTTACAAAGAAGTGCATTTGAAAGGTCCTAAGAGAGATTTTTCGTATCGATTCAACGCACAAGAGCGCGCTCTTATGGGAGGAATGCGCGGCGTAGGAATAGGTGCATTGTTAGGACTGCACAACTTTAGGAATGATGCACTTGCAACGGGACTGCATGCAAAGTTTTTACAGCAGAAATATCCTCATGCAGAAATCAGCTTTTCTGTTCCCAGACTGCGTCCTTACATTAATAACAGCGAAAACAATCCCAATGATGTTCACGAAACACAGTTGCTCCAAATTATGCTGGCATACCGTATATTACTGCCATTTGCAGGCATTAATATTTCTACCCGCGAGCGTGCGGGATTCCGTGATAATGTAGTGGGACTCTGCGCAACAAAAATTTCCGCAGGTGTGAAAACCAGCGTGGGCGGCCATCAGCTGGAAGAAAAAGGCGACGCACAATTTGAAATTTCTGACCCCCGCAGTGTGGATGAAATCCGTAAAATGCTCAAAAAACGCGGATTACAAGAAGTGTTTACAGACTACATACGTTTGTGAGGATACAAGTATGGTAATTTGCGTTACAAACAGAACCTTATGTAAAGATAACTTTTTAAAGCGCGTCGAGTCTATCTGCCAAGCAGGACCAAAGTTTATCATCTTGCGGGAAAAAGATTTAGACAGAAAAGAGTACACACAATTGGCCGCGCAGTGTCTTGCCATATGCAAAACATACGGAATACAATTGGTACTTCACACGCACATACAGTCTGCCCTTGACCTTGGTGTAACGGCAATTCATCTTCCCCTGTCTATTCTAAAACAAGAAAGTAAATATCTGAATGCGTTTACTATGATAGGCACTTCTGTTCATGCTGTGGAAGAAGTTGCTTTGGCACAGAATCTTGGGGCAACCTATCTTATCGCAGGTCATATCTTCCAAACGGACTGCAAAGCGGATTTAAAACCTCGCGGCATCTCTTTTTATCAAAAGGTACAAAACGCATCACATATTCCCGTTTATCCCATTGGAGGCATACATAAAGATACGGCGCAAGAAATCATAAATGCAGGAGCAACCGACTTTTGCATTATGTCAGAGCTGATGACTTGCGACCACGTAGAAGAGAATATAAACATATATCAGCAACTCACGCCAAAAACGGATTTATGTGCCATTCCTGGGGTAGGTCCAAACATGAAACAACATATGATTCGCTTGGGTTATCATTGGGTAGAAGATTTAAAACAAGCAAATCCGGACGAAATGTATCAACAAGATTGTATCTTACATGGCGGACAGTTGGACCGCTGTGTGTTATATGTATATCGTTTGGCTGTATACTTTGCAACAACGCCCAATCCGGAACCCCAAAAGTTAAAATGGTGGTATTGGAAAAAGCATTGTTAGCATTTGACGTGCCATAACTGTTGTGCTATGATATGGTTAATATATCAGATTGGAGATGAAAGCATGATTCAACTTTCTTGCTAATAAAAATAGGCACAATAAATATCACTGTGTATGACATAAAATACACTTTATTTATTGTGCCTTTGCAAGAAAGTATTCTCTGTTTTCAACTCAAAATCATAACAATACATCCTCCTATTGGATTTTAGAATGATATTTTTGAGCTGCAAGAAAGAACTTTCTTGCAGCTTTTATTTTGTTTTAAAGGGGGATTTTCCATGTCGCAAATCAATATATCCAACCTCACTTTTTCTTACAACGGAAGTTATGACACCATATTCAAACATGTCAGCTTTTGTATAGACACCAATTGGAAATTAGGTTTCATTGGAAGAAACGGAAAAGGGAAAACAACATTTTTTCACTTGCTTATGGGAAAATATGACTACAGCGGTCATATCTCATCCAATGTAACATTCGAACATTTTCCCTATGATGTAAAAGATAAATCACAATGGACCATAGAAGTCATCTCGCAAATTTATCCTGATTATGTCCATTGGCAGTTGGTAAAAGAATTGTCTCTTTTAGAAGCAGATGATTCCATTCTTTATCGCCCATTCCAAACTCTTTCCGACGGAGAACAAACCAAAGTATTGCTGGCAATTCTATTTTTAAAGGAAAACAGCTTCCTTCTTATCGACGAGCCTACCAATCATTTAGATGCACATGGAAGAGAAATTATCCGCAACTATCTCAATCAAAAAAGCGGATTTATTCTAATTTCACATGACAGAGCATTTGTAGATGGATGTGTAGACCATATTCTATCCATTAATAATACCAACATCGAAATTCAAAAAGGAAATTTCTCTTCTTGGCTTGTAAATAAAGAACGACAAGACTGCTACGAACTGACAGAGAATAAAAAGTGCATGAAAGAAATTTCTCGTTTATCCAAGGCAGCTAAACAAGCCAGCACTTGGTCATATCAAGTAGAAAAATCCAAATATGGTACAAAAAATTCAGGGTTACGGCCTGATAGAGGATATGTCGGTCATAAAGCCGCCAAAATGATGCAGCGTTCCAAATCCATACAAGGCCGTCGTCTGGAGGCAATCGAAGAAAAAGCAAAGCTGTTAAAAAATATCGACCAAACAGAGCATTTAAAATTATCTCAACCAGTTTACCATTCCCACCGTTTGGCATCTTTCCGAAATGTTTCTATTTGTTATGAGAACAATATCATTTGTAAAGATATCACATTTACTATTGAACAAGGTGACCGCATTGCTTTAAACGGAAATAATGGGTGCGGAAAATCCAGCATATTAAAACTTGTTTGCGGATACAATGTTCCATACTCAGGTGAATTTTATAAAGGCAGTAATATGATGATTTCTTATGTATCACAAAATACCGATGCATTATGCGGAACCTTATCCGACTATGCAGCAGCAAACAAAATTGCGGAAAGTGTATTCAAAGCAATTTTACGCAAATTAGATTTTACAAGAGAGCAATTTGACAAAGAAATACAATATTTCAGCGGCGGACAAAAGAAAAAAGTTTTAATTGCAAAAAGTTTATGTCAGCCCTCACATCTGCTGATTTGGGATGAACCTCTGAATTATATAGATGTAATATCGCGTATGCAATTAGAGCAATTATTGTTGGAATACAAACCAACCATGTTATTTGTAGAACATGACCAAACATTTCGAGAACATATTGCGACAAAAACGATAGAGCTTTGAAATGAAAAAAGAGCAACCCATAAGGGCTGCTCTTTTTTCATTTCAGATAGCAACAAATTTCCAATTATTTGTTGAAAAATCTTTTGATTTCAATCTTTGCATTTTCAACGGAGTCAGAACCGTGAATTACGTTTGCGCCGGTGCTGGAAGCAAAATCACCACGGATAGTACCTGCAGTAGCTTCTTCAAATTTGGTAGCGCCCATGATAATTCTCATACCTTGAACTGCATTTTCACCTTCTACAATCATGCCGAATACAGGACCGGAAGTCATGTATTCAACAATTTCAGGGAAGAATGGTTTGTCCGCAATGTGAGCATAGTGCTCTTTCAAAATAGCTTCGTCCAAATTCATCATTTTAGCGTCAATCAATCTGTAGCCTTTTCTCTCAATTCTTGCAATGATTTCGCCCATTAAACCTCTTTGAACTGCATCTGGTTTTAACATAATATAGGTTTGTTCGATCATAGTACCTAATCTCCTTTAAAAATATTACATGGATATGATTATTATATCATAAAAAAAATTGCTTTGCAATTTTTAACGAATTCTTGCTAAAACGTTCCTATCAACATCCAAAATTTTAATTTTGCTACTGTTGCAGGGCTGCTATAACAAAAATTACAGAGCAGTCTTTCACTATAAAATACTAAAATGTTCTTATATCGTTCGAAATTTTTAATTTTGTCTCCATGATAGAGTTATTGCAACTAAGTATTTTAACAATAACACGATTTAATTTACAATGTTTTTCTCATATGTATATGCATTTTTCCGCAGTCGTCAAACTCTTCTCCAAAAGGTTGATATCCGAGTTTTTCATAAAATCCTTTTGCATGCAACTGCGCTCCTAACATAGAAAACTGCGCACCTCTCTTCTTTGCCTCCTGTTCCAATTCACGTAACAAATATGCCCCTACTTTCTTTCCTCGATGCTCTTTTAACACCGCAATCCGTCCCAAGTACGCTGTAACATTATCCTCCATGATAAAAAAACGACCTACTGCAACCGGAACAGAATCGGAAAATACCAAAACGTGAAATGCAGTCATATCTTTTTCATCAAATTCTAAATTAGGGTCAAAACCTTGCTCGTGTACAAAAACAGCTTGGCGAATTGCATATCCCGGATTATTTTTTTCCAAACCACAAAATAGTTCTGTATGCAACATAATTTAAAATCCATCCTTTTTAGCGTTATTTTATTATATCGATTTCCCACTTGTATTTCAACAAAGATCGCATAAATAAGAAAAAACAGGCTACATTAATATTGCGCTTGATTTCTATTTTATCCTTTGTCTTCTAAAAGGGAATCAATCACATTTTACGAAACCGTATATACCTCTTTATTCGTAAAAAATAAAACCATAATATATATATTATATCAAAATAACTTCATTATGTTTAAAATTATATTGACAAAACAACACATTATATATATTATTTTCTAAAAACATCTAATTTTATACCAAGAAATGAGAGGGGAGCCTTTTGGAAAAAAAGCGTACACAATTTTCAGGCAAAATAGGGTTTATTCTAGCTGCCGCCGGCTCTGCAGTAGGACTGGGAAATATATGGAGATTCCCCTATTTGGCAGCAGAATACGGCGGCGGCACCTTTTTATTTTTTTATATATTATTTGCCATCACATTTGGCTTTTCACTTATGATTGCAGAAGTTGCTCTGGGACGCAAAACAGGGAGAGGCGTTGTCGGTACCTTTCAATCTTTGGACAAACGCTTTACATTTATGGGTTGGCTTACCATGCTGGTTCCCATTCTAACACTGCCATATTACAGTGTTACGGGCGGCTGGGTAATGCATTATGGCATGCTGTTTTTAACGGGTCAAGGCGCCAAAACAGCAGAAACAGGTTTTTTTCAGTCTTTTTCTGCCAATCCTTTATGGCCGGTATTCTGGTTGTGTATTTTTGTTGCTATCTCGTGCATCATTGTTATGTTCGGTGTAAAAAAGGGAATTGAGAGAACCAGCAAAATCTTTCTTCCTATATTAATTGTATTAAATATTGCCATTGCCATCTATGTCATGACGTTACCCGGGGCACTGGATGGCGTTCTGTATTACATTACCCCTGATTTTTCAAAATTATCATTTGGCACAATTATTGCAGCATTGGGACAATTGTTTTACTCCATGTCATTGGCTATGGGTATTATGTTTACGTATGGCTCATATCTAAATAAAAAAGAGAACTTAGAAGCTTCTGTACGTCACATCGAATTATTTGATACCGGTATTGCATTTTTATCCGGTCTTATGATTCTACCCGCTGTATTTGTATTTTCGGGCGGAGATGCAAATGTGTTAAACTCCGGTTCCAGTCTTTTATTTATCACAATGCCCCAAGTATTTATGAGCATGCCGTTTGGGCAAGCGGTAGGAGCAGTCTTCTTCATTCTGGTATTTTTTGCAGCATTGACTTCAGCTATTTCGTTTGTAGAAACCATTGTTTCCGTATTTCAGGATCAATTTGGGTGGAAGCGAATCCCTATTTGCATCGGTACCTGTTTTGGAGCCATTGTAATTGGTTTGGCTGCTGCTTGGGGATTTGGCTGGTGGAGTGGAGTTACTATATTTGGAATGAACATCTCAGATTTTCTGGACTTTTTCACAAACAGTATTTTAATGCCAATCTCCGCATTGTTCACCTGTATTTTCTTAGGATTTATTGTAGGTACCAGCGTTGTTGCAGATGAAGTAAAACTATCGTCTCGCTTTCGTTCAGAAAAAATGTTTATTGTTATTACCAAATGGATTGCACCTGTATGTATTGTAGCAATTTTAGTTACTTCTATTTTATCCGCAGCAGGTTTATTTACAATTTAATTGCCTTTTATACTCTGCCTGTATATACAAAAAATATATACAGGCAGAATTTTTATGCAAAATGCTGTAGAATGATTCCACAACCTTCTTGACAAATGTTGATATATACGGTATAGTTTTAAAGATTATTTTCATTTTATTCATAAATTATTTACTGTATATTTAGTAAATCCAAATAGATTGAGGGGGGTCTTCGTTGGAAAAAAAGCGTACACAGTTTTCAAGTAAAATCGGCTTTATTTTGGCTGCTGCAGGTTCTGCCGTTGGTCTGGGCAACATTTGGCGTTTTCCATATTTAGCTGCAGAATATGGCGGCGGTATATTTTTATTTACCTATATTATTCTGGCAATTACATTCGGTTTTTGTCTCACTGTAACTGAAATTGCAATTGGCCGAAAAACCGGAACCAGCTTTTTGAACGCTTACAAAAAATTAGATAAACGATTTGCATTCATTGGCATTATTACACTGTTTATACCTATCTTAATTTTGCCTTATTACAGTGTAATCGGCGGCTGGGTTGTACATTTTGCATATATGTTTATATCCGGCCAAGGCATGCAAACTGCCAACCCGGATTATTTTGCAGGCTTTATCTCACAGCCCGGATGGCCTATCTTGTTCTTAGCTATTTTCCTTGGATTAACAGCTATTATTGTCATGCTGGGTGTAAAGCGCGGCATTGAATTAACATGTAAAATTTTTATGCCTATGTTAGTACTGATGACAGTAGGCTTAGCAATTTACATTATGACATTGCCCGGTGCTATGGAGGGCGTAAAACACTATTTGATTCCAAACTTCAGCGATTTTTCTTTTGAAACCGTGCTGGCAGCATTGGGACAGCTATTTTACTCTATGTCATTGGCTATGGGTATTACCATTACATACGGCTCTTATATGAAAAAAGACACCAATATCGAAAAATCCACATTTACAATCGGAATTTTTGATACCGGTATTGCATTCTTCTCCGGATTGATGATTATTCCTGCAATTTTTGCTATTTCTCCGGGCGGTTCCACTGAGTTTGGACAAGGCAGTACCCTCATGTTTACTACTATGCCTCAAGTATTTGCAGGTATGCCTGGCGGACAAGTGGTAGGCGCCGTATTCTTTGTTCTCGTGTTTCTTGCAGCAATTACTTCTTCCATAGGACTTATGGAAGCAATTGTTGCGGCTATCCAAGACAAATTCGGCTGGAAACGTATCCCTGTCTGTATTGGTATACTGCTCTTTTCCATTGCTTTAGGCATTTGCTCATCTTTAGGCTTTGGTATTTGGGATGGCGTTCAAATATTCGGAAAATCCATTCTGGATTCCTTTGACTTCCTCACCAACAACATTCTAATGCCAATTGTGGCTTTATGTACCTGTATTTTTATAGGATTCTTCTTAAAACCCAAAAGTATCATTGATGAGGTACAGGAAACTGCTCCGTTCCGCTTGAAAGGATTATATGTTGTCTTCACCAAATGGCTGGCTCCTGTCTGCATCGTTATTATATTGGTAACTGCTTTCTTGCAGGCTGCAGGCATTCTTGTCATTTAGTATATTGAAAAAAGGAAATGCTTAAAACAGGCATTTCCTTTTTTCGTTCAAATGAATTTCAGAAAAACAGATGTTTTGGAATAGTATTGCAATTTTATGTCTGAAACGGTAGAATAGATTTATAAGATAAGACAAAAATACAAGAAAGGGCTTCTCATATGAAAAAGAAAATTTGCAAATCTTGTTATGCTATCAGTGCATTATTTTTCGCTCTTCCTTTTATGGTTCCTGGTGTATCCGCTGCTTCTGCCGATGCCGTTTATAACGTTATGACAGGAGACCAAACCAACTGGCCTATGATTATAGGTATTTCTGTTGCTGCTGGTGTTGCTGCAATTGCGATTATTGTGGCGATTATCCTTACCATTGTATCCAAAGCGAAAAAGAACAAAGGTTACAAACCAAAACACTAATGCCATTCAGCATATGATGGAAAAATCAAATATGATAAAAAAGGACAACTTTCAGTTGTCCTTTTTTATTTTTTATTCATTAGGTACCTTGACATTTTTTCTCCCAACAATTACAATTCCAATTATAAGGTACCTAATGAATTGGGAGGTTGTATAATGTTAAAACCGAATGATAACTTAACACTACTGCGTTTGTTGCATCAATGTGCTCACAGAATCAATATGTCCAGCAAATTTCCGGGTCAAGGAAGGTTGCTTGTTTTATTGCATAAAAAAGGTACACTGACACAACGGGAACTAATCGAGATTACCCAACGCCGTTCCGCTACACTCAGCGAACAATTAGCCAGCATGGAAAAGTCGGGATATATTACCAGAACAAAAAACTCACTGGATAACCGTAATATTGACGTCTCTTTAACCGCATTGGGAGAACAAGCAGCCATAGAGGCCGAACAGGCACGCGCAGAACTTGCCGACCGTGTATTTGGCACATTACAAAAAGAAGAAAAGATGCAGTTAGAAACTATACTATTAAAGCTATCTCAAACGCTCCCTCCCTCTTGTCATGAAAAAGGAGTATAGTGCATATGAAATTAATCTTTCACTATATTCGAAAACATCTTGGTTCTTTTATTGCAGCTATGATATTTCTATGTATAGAAGCAACTGCTGACCTGCTTCAGCCTACATTTATGGGGTATATTGTAGATAACGGTGTAAAAGATGCCAACATTGGTCAAATTATGTATTATGGCGCTATTATGCTTGGCATTGCAGCTGTCGGCGCCTTCAGCGCCGTTATGCGTAATATTTTTTCATGTCGTACTTCACAATATATCGGCAAAGAATTACGTGGTGATATTTATCGTAAAGTACAAACACTTTCCTTTGAAAATATAGACCGTTTGCAACCATCCTCCATTATTACGCGCATTACGAATGACGTTACACAAATACAGGATTTTACAAGCAGCAGTATGAGAATTATGATTAAAATGCCTATTACTTGTATTGGAGCTATTGCATTAATCATAATCAAAACGCCGCAGCAAATTCCTGTTATGATTGTCACGCTGATTTTAGCGGCAATTATCATTATGGCAAATATGAAACTGGGTTATCCCCGTTTTAGCAATTTACAGAAAAAACTGGATAAGCTCAACAATGTAAGCCGTGAATTTTTAACCTCTATTCGCGTGGTAAAAGCATTTAATGCAGAAGGACAAGAACAGGAAAAATTTGAAGCTGCTTCTGAAAACCTTTCCAAGGCAAGCATCTCCACCATGCGTATTATGGCAATTTTCCCGGCATTGATTAATCTGGTTGTAAATTTAGGTATTGTTGTACTGCTATGGATTACGCAAAGCCAGGCCTCAAGTGAAATTGGCCAGATTATGGCTGCAGTGAATTATATGACGCAGGTATTATTCGCATTGAGCATGGTATCCTCTATTTTTAACACCGCAGTTCGCGCAATGGCCTCCTCCAAGCGAGTAAGTGAAATCATGGAAGAGGTTCCTGCACAACTTTCTCCCAAAACCCCAATTTTTCCTAACATCAAAGGAGAAATTTCTTTTGAACATGTACACTTTTCTTATGCAGGTTCCAGCAGAGAATCTTTAAATCAAATTGATTTTCACATTATGCCGGGAGAAACTTTGGGAATCATTGGTCCCACCGGCTCCGGCAAAACTACATTGGTCAATCTGGTTCCCCGTTTCTATGATGCAACCAAAGGAAAAGTGTTAATTGACGGTCACAACATTAACACAATTGATGAACAAACATTAAGAACCGCTGTAGCTGTGGTCCCCCAAAAAGCCTTATTATTTACAGGTACCATTTTAGATAATCTGCGCTGGGGAAAAAGAGATGCGACAGAAGAAGAAATTACACGCGCTGCCAAAATTGCCTGTGCAGACACGTTTGTAACCGCTATGAAAGACGGCTACAACACACAATTGGGGCAAGGAGGAGTCAATCTATCCGGGGGACAAAAGCAACGCCTTTCCCTTGCAAGAGCATTGATACGAAATCCTCGCATTTTAATCTTAGACGACTGCACCAGCGCTCTCGACGCTTCCACCGAAGCAACTGTGTTAACTGGGTTACGGAAACAAGCCAAAGATATGACAGTACTGCTGATTAGCCAAAGGATTTCTACCGTAATGCGCGCCGACCGTATTTTATGTATGGAAAACGGTACTGTACAAGGGCTTGGAACTCACCAAGAACTATTAGCTCAATGCCCTACATACCAGGCAATCTATGCCTCACAGATAGGAGGCGGTACCAATGGCTGATAAAAATATGACTCCACCCCCTATCAACCGAAATGGCAGAGGCCCTATGTTTCGTCCAAGAGAAAAGCCGAAAAACCTAAAAGGTACACTACTCCGTTTATGGAGCCTGACCAAAGGCCAACGAAAAGGATTGGGTTGGATTTTGCTTCTATCTGCTTTGACATCTGCTTCTGCTATTCTATCTCCCTTTGTCATTGGCCAGGCAGTAACAGCATTGGATGCAGGTAATCCCGCACAAATCATTTTGTTGTTATTGCTTGCATTATATGTAAGCGACTGGCTTGTCCGTTTTTTACAACAATTTTTTATGGCTTCTATTGGGCAAAGAATGATACGCTATATCAGAAACAGTCTGTTTGACTGTATGAAAAAGTTACCTCTAGCCTTTTTTGACAGCAAGCAGCATGGCGAACTTATGAGCCGCCTTACTAATGATGTTGATAATATTAGTTCTACCATATCCAATTCCATGACACAGCTATTAACAGCTGTTTTTACTATCATAGGTATTCTTTGTATTATGATTTCTCTCAATTTGCTGCTGACTGCTGTTTCTCTTCTGTCCGTTCTGATTATCTTTCTGTTTACCCGTGTGATTACAAAGCGTACTCGCAAAATGTTTTCTTCTCAGCAAAAGATATTAGGAAAACTAAATGGTCACATTGAAGAAAGTGTTTCGGGAGCCAACGTAGTAAAGGCATTTTGCCAAGAAGATGAAATGATAGCGCAATTTGATACTAGTAACGAGGAACTTCGTCAAGTATCAACCCGCGCCTTAATCTGGTCAGGATTTTTAATGCCGATTACAAACGTATTGAATAATTTAACCTATGTATTTCTTTCTATTTTCAGTGGAATTCTGGCAGTAAACGGTTCCATCGAAATTGGTATGATATCCAGCTTTTTGCTATACTCCAAACAATTTGCACGTCCCTTCATCAGCATTGCGGATATTTATAATAACTTTCAAACAGCTGTTGCAGGTGCGGAACGCATGTTTGAAATTATGGATGAAGAACCGGAACCAAAGGATATGGAACAAGCACTATCCATTCAAAACCCAAAAGGAGATATTGAATTACAACACGTTGTATTTGGTTATTCTTCTGACAGACCTATTTTAAAGGATATTTCACTTTCCATTCCCGCAGGAACAAAAGTAGCAATTGTAGGACCGACCGGTGCAGGAAAAACTACAATTATTAATTTACTCACCCGCTTATATGATGTAAATGAAGGGAGTATATTGTTAGACGGCCACGATTTACGTGATTATCGTTTAAAAGACTTGCGTCGCTGTTTTAGTATTGTACTGCAAGACACCGCACTTTTTGCAGAAACCATAAGAAATAATATCAGTTACGGACGAGAAAATATTCCTTTGGAAAAAATTGAGGAAGCCGCTAAAATAGCAGGAGCCGATGCCTTTATCCAACGGCTTCCAATGGGTTATGATACTGTGCTGGTGCAAGGAGGAGCAGAGCTAAGCCAAGGCGAAAGACAGCTTCTTACCATTGCCCGTGCCGTTCTTGCCGATGCTCCTATTTTAATTCTGGATGAGGCTACCAGCTCTGTGGATACCGTAACCGAACAAAAAATCCGTCGCGCTATGCTAACAATTACTCAAGGGCGCACTTCATTCATCATTGCGCATCGTCTCTCTACCATTCGAGATTCCGATTTGATAATTTTATTAAAAGACGGAACAATTGCCGAACAAGGAACACATGACGAACTTATGGCATTAAATGGACAATATGCCGCTATGTATCGTACACAAATCGGTGAAAATATATAAGATGAGAAAAAGGACAGCCTTTTAGCTGTCCTTTTTCTCATCTACACCTGCCATATAAATGAACTCAAGACATATTTGGTATCCCTATCCTTTTGGTCTTTCCAAATATATTTCTATTTTGATTTTGGGAATTGATTTGTAAGCAGTACAACCGTCTCATTAAATTTCTCTTTGGACAGGAAATCTTTTTGCTTTTACTCTTTTCTACTCAAAAGGACAACCGTCTCCACATGTGCTGTCCTTGGAAACATATCCACAGGAGTAACTTCTTGCGGCATATACCCTTCTTCCGTAAACCATTTCAAATCTCTTGCCAGTGTAGCCGGATCGCATGACACATATACTACTCTGTCAGGTGCCATACGTGAAATAGTTTTTATTAAAGACTGGTCACATCCTTTACGAGGAGGGTCAATTACAATGACATTAGGGCGTAATCCCTGTTGCTCGAGCATTTCTGCAGCATTGGCAGCATCTCCACAAATAAACTCTGCGTTTTCTATGCCATTAACCTGTGCATTTTTCCTTGCATTGTCCACTGCCGCCTCAATTACTTCTACACCAATCAATTTTTTTGCTTGATGTGCCATAGAAAGCCCAATGGTTCCTGTCCCACAATATAAATCAAGCAATATTTCTTCTCCTGTCAAACCTGCATATTCTTTTGCAATGGCATATAATTTTTCTGTCTGCACACGGTTCACCTGATAAAAAGAAAGCGGAGATATATGAAATGTTAATCCGCACAATGTATCTTTTATGGTATCGCTTCCCCAAACTGTACGGCATTTTTTTCCTAATATGACGTTGGTATTTTCACGATTGCTATTGATAATCACGCTTTTTAAACCACGTACACACTCTCTTAATTGTTTGACTAACGTATCTTCGTGGTATAATCCGTTTCCGTTTACTACCACACACGCCATTACTTCTCCTGTTGCACCGGCTTCTCTTAAATAAAGATGACGCATGCGCCCTTTGCCCGTTTGTTCCCTATATATATCATTTCCGCTTGTATCTGCCCATTTTCGGAATGCATCCATCGCTTGTGTAAACGATTGCGGTTGCAATGCACAAGATTCGCAGTCTATAATACGATGGCTTCTATTGGAGTAAAACCCCATAATCATAGATTGATTATCATCTATACCAATAGGCAACTGTGCTTTATTTCTATAATGATCAGGCTGCTTTGCTCCTACAATCGGTTTCATCGGTAAATCAGAAAATCCGCCAATTCGGTTCAACGCATCTTTCACACGCTGTTCTTTTACTGCCAATTCCGCTTCATATGTCATATGTCTATATGTACAGCCGCCACATTTTGTAAAATACTTACAGTCAATTTCTATTCTATCTTGTGATGCTGTCATCAAAGAAATCATTTTACCAAACGCATATGTTTTTGCTACCTTTAAAATTTTAGCTTCAATGATATCACCAATCGCAGTGTAAGGAACAAATACTGCAATTTCTTCGCAGCGTCCTACCCCACAACCCTCTGCTGTCATTCCTGTAATTTCCAATTGAACTACATCATTTTTCTTAATAGGAAAGTGAATTTTATGTTTCAACTATATTTCGTCCTCTATATTTTTTATTTTTATTGTATCATCGCAGTTGTCAAAATACAACAGTATGCTTTTCAAAACAACTGAACAATCAGGATAAAAACAAATATACATTAAAAAATTACCTGCCTTTTAACACTTACCAAGTCAACTGACGAAAGGCATTTCCGAATATCTCCAAAAGGGCACCTTAACATAACCTAAGAGAGACAGAAGAAAGAATAAAAAAGACTCAGTATAGAACTTGAACAGGCTCTGTACCGGGTCTTTTTTGATTTATATAAGGTGTAAAAATGGCGTGTTTCCGGCTCTTTCAGGGAATGCACTTGGCTCGTAATGGACTCAGAAGGAGCTATGGGGAATTGCAGTAAGGACAAACTCGGTACGATACGGGAGTTTGCCCTTTTTTGGATATATTAGGCTGCCCACTAACATCAACTATGGCATAAATAAAAATAGTAGTTCCCTTAAACCAGCATAAAAAGGAAAACCCTCTAATGAAACTTTAATCTAAGGCAGATAAAATAAAGTACAAGAAATAAAAAGGAGGAAAGAGAAATGTATATTGTAAAAGAAGGAGACAGTCTTTTAAGCATTGCAAAAAATAAATTTGGATGCCACAAAAAATATTTTGACTTAATCCGTATGAATCAACTGGAAAGCACAATTATTTATCCCGGACAGATTTTAAGATGTTCTGAATAAAAACAACTGTTAGTTTTATTGTTTTATTACGATTCATATGACTTTTTACACATATTTTCCTAGATATCTTTTCTGATAGTAGCTTTATGTGTAAAATTTATATCTGTTATTTGATAAAAAGTACCATTGCTTTACATAAACAATCTGGTTATACTTATGGACATGAAGCAAGCATATGTGAAAATATGTATATAGTTTTAAACAACATCATATATGATAATACAAATAAAACATATAATAATAAAATTTCTTTCAGAAATGTATTCTGCATTCCTGTTTTTTGTTATATAAAATTATTATGTATACGTGTGATAAATACAAATATTCATATTGCTTAATATGCGGTTGCTTCTTACAGGTTGAATACAAAATATAAAAAATCTCTGGAATAAATGTGTAAACATGTAAATCAAACTAACTGTAACATCATCTTAGGCTATATTTTTAAATCTTTAAAAATATTCACCTATAATTCGCGTTTTTTTTTGCACCAAATCACTTATACTGTAGCCATTGAAGGACGTCCAAAATCTTGTATAAACAAGGAAATAATGGGAAAAATACATCATATTGAGAATGTATTTTAAATCTCAAAAAGAAAGGTATGTTAAATATGAAAAAGGTTCTTATTGCAATTTTAGCATGTAGTGCATTACTGGTAGGAACAACTGCATGCGGTACAACAAACAACACCACGTCTTCTACCAACTCTACTACAGAAACTACTTCCTCAGTAGTTTCCCAAGTAACAAATCCGGACTATCAAAAACCGGAAAATATTTCTACAGCAGATGATGCGAAAAAAGCTCTTGAAGCCGGAAACAAAGCTTACAAAGATGGTAACATTGATATCACTGCTACTAATGCAGACAGAACAGATCTGTCTGAAAACGGCCAAAAACCTTATGCTGTCGTTATTACATGCTCTGATTCCCGCGTTCCACCCGAATTGATTTTTAACAGCGGTCTTGGAGAACTATTCACCATTCGTACTGCAGGCAATGTAGTTGCAGATTTTGAAACAGGCAGTGTTGAGTATGGCGTTGACCACCTTGGCGCACCATTGGTAGTGGTAATGGGTCATACAAAATGCGGTGCTGTTGCCGGTGCAATTGAAGGACATGCGGAAGGACACGTTGAAGATATTATTCACGATATTCTTCCATCTGTGGAACAAGCAAGACAAAATGCAAAAGGTGAAGATGAGATTGCTACTTTAGCAGAAACTTATAATGTTCAAAACAGCATTAACCAACTAAGAGAAAGCGAAATTTTATCCAAAGCAGAGCAAGAGGGTAAAATTCAAATTGTTGGAGCTATCTACGATATTACAACAGGTGAAGTTAAATTCCTATAAGGTAAAATATCAATCACTATTTTGTGAGTTCTCTCTAATATAAAAAGAAGACCTGCCATCTCATATGAGATGGCAGGTCTTTTATCTGTTTTACATATTGGGGGGAATATAAAACAATTTGTATTAAAGGGTAGTATAAAATTTTTAAGATAGAAAAATGAGATAGAAATAAGCTCTATATTGTTAAAAATGTATATCAAAGAATGATATATCGTTATTAAATTTAAATAGGATGATACTACTATCCTTAAATATCAAATGCTATAATAATGAAATTAAGAGCGATTTGAAACAGAAGATAGTATGATATTCGACAAAAATATGGCTTTTATTTCATGCAAACACCAATTAAAACATGTAATAAAGCTGGGACAATGGCAATTTGTCCACTGGTTCAGAAGTAATTTTGATTCCGTCTGCTGTGACTTCGCAGGTCTTTGGATCAATTTCAATTTTTGGAACAGTATTGTTTAGAATCATATCCTTTTTACCAACGCTACGACAGTTGGAAACAGGAAGTACTATTTTTTCTAGACCCAATTCGCTCTTAATTCCTTTTTCGTAAGCTGCCTTTGATACAAATGTAATGCAAGTTCTGGCTCTTGCTTTACCAAGTGCACCAAACATCGGCTTCATAATTACCGGTTGTGGAGTTGGAATAGAAGCATTTGCATCACCCATTTTAGCAGCAATCATCATACCACCTTTGATTACAACTTCAGGTTTTACACCAAAAAGAGCCGGTTTCCAAATTACCAAATCTGCAAATTTTCCAACTTCCAAAGAACCGATGACATCAGAGGTACCTGTTGCCAAAGCAGGGTTAATTGTATATTTAGCTATATATCTTTTTGCGCGGAAATTATCGTTGTCAGCGTTTTGCTCCTCCGGTAATTTACCGCGCTGTTTTTTATTTTTATCTGCTAATTGCCATGTACGTGTAATTACCTCTGCAGGCCGTCCCATGGCTTGGGAGTCAGAGTTAATAATAGAAATTGCACCAATATCATGAAGCACATCTTCCGCCGCAATGGTCTGTTTACGAATACGAGATTTGCCGAACGCAATATCTTCCGGAATATCAGAATCCATATGATGGCAAACCATTAACATATCCAAATGTTCATCATATGTATTAATGGTGTAAGGAATTGTAGGAGTTGTTGTAGATGGCAGTACATTGGTTTCACCAACCACTCTCATAACGTCCGGTGCATGACCGCCGCCTGCACCTTCACTATGAAACGTATGAATAGTGCGGCCATCAAATGCATTGATTGTATTTTCTACATTACCAGCCTCATTGATAGAGTCTGTATGAATGGCAATAGAAATATCCATTTTATCTGCAACAGTTAATGCCGTATCAATACATGCCGGTGTTGTACCCCAGTCCTCATGTAATTTCAAACCGCAGGCACCTGCTTCAATTTGTTCTACCAGCGCTTCTTCCTGAGAAGAGTTTGCTTTACCTAAGAACATGTAGTTCATTGGAAGCTCTTCCACAGATTCCAGCATCTTTTTCATATTCCAAGGCCCCGGTGTACATGTGGTTGCATAAGAGCCGTCTGCCGGACCATCTCCTCCACCATACATAGTAGTTACGCCTGAAAACAATGCAGTTTCGGTCTGTTGTGGACAAATGTAGTGTACATGTGTATCAATTGCGCCGGCTGTTACAATTAATCCTTCAGCTGACAACACTTCTGTACCGGTTCCAACAACCAATCTAGGGTTGACCCCGTCCATTGTGTCAGGATTACCCGCTTTTCCGATACCTGCAATTTTTCCATCTTTAATACCAATATCGGCTTTTACAATGCCCCAATAATCCAACACAATTGCATTGGTTAAGCAAAAATCCAATGCACCTTCATGATTGGTCATACCAGACTTTTGTCCCATACCGTCACGAATGGATTTGCTGCCTCCAAATTTGAGTTCGTCACCGTAAACTGTGAAATCTTTTTCAATTTCAACCCACAAATCGGTGTCACCCAATCTTACTTTATCTCCTACAGTCGGACCGAACATGGAACTGTAGTTTTTTCTGTCAATTTTATGACTCATATGATATACACTCCTTTTTTATATCCGCTTGAACAATTTGGCTTAGATAAATCCTTTGGTTCTTGCATTCAGCATTGCTTTCCCTTTGGTTAAATCATTAATTTGGCCATTTGTTAAATTGTTCAAACCGTAAATCACACGGTTTCCTCCAAATGGGACCAATTGTACTGTTTTTGTTTCTTTTGCCTCGAAGCGGATACTTGTACCGGAAGGAATATCAAGATGATATCCAAACGTTGCCTCTCTGTCAAAAGACATAAACTTATTTACTTCAAAGAAATGATAGTGGGAACCAACCGCAATCGGTCTGTCATCTGTATTGGTAACCTTTACAGTAATGGACTCTTTCCCTTGATTACATTCCAAATCCTCTTTTTTTAATTTGTATTCTCCTGGAATCATAATAAAACACCCCTTCTTCTCATTGTACCGGATCGTGGATTGTGAGCAGCTTGGTTCCGTCAGGGAAAGTTGCTTCAATTTGAACGTTTGAAATCATCTCAGGCACACCTTCCATAACGTCATTGCGGGTTAGCAAGTGTTTGCCCTCCTCCATTAAAGATGCCACCGTTTTTCCTTCTCTGGCACTTTCATAGAGTTCAGCGGTGATGTAGGCTATAGTCTCAACATAGTTGAGTTTTAAGCCTTTTTCTTTACGTTTTCTTGCTAAATCCCCTGCTGTGTGTAACATCAGTCTCTCGATTTCTCTTGGAGTAAGATGCATAATGTTCAGCCTCCTTTAATATTTTGGGATGTTTTTATTATATTATCGTAATTATAATAAGACAACTTTTTTCTGCATAAATATTCTCAATAAAGAAATTGCATTAAATCTCGAGCATTATTAAAAACGATTAACAATTACCCTATGCTAACATTAGACCCGCAATAACACTTATTATTTCTTATCCAAAAAATTAATCCGGATAAATCATATTAAATCAGTATTTGTATATTTATTATTTTATTGAATATTTATTCTTAATTATTGAGAATCAGTAATTATTATCATTATCAATAAGAGATATTACTGTTAATTTCATACAATAATTCATGTATAAGCTCATACAGCTTTCATAATTATTTTTAATAGGAACCAAAATTTAAAGTATATAGTGAATTAAAATAAATACATTTTTATTCAAAATACAAATTCTATATAAAAAAGGAAGAGCTGTGATATCACAACTCTTCCTTTTTTATATAAAATATTCATTTATCAGTTCTTTTTGTTCTTTTTACCTGTTCTCCAAAAAGCTTCCTCATCGTGTAATGGTTCTTTTGGATAGGCCTTACCACCAATCTCCAATAGATGATTCATTTCAGCTTCTACATCTTCCCTTAATTTGCGTACTGTTTTACGGTGTGAACCGCAGTCTTCAGGATATACAGGATCTCCAACTGTAATGGTAATGCAGGAACCACGTTTTAGCAGCTTCCATAACCCCTTTCTCTCCCTTGGCGTAATTACCACAGGAAGTACCGGGGCATTGGCATCTACTGCAATTGTAAATGCCCCATCGCTGAATTTGCGCAAATGGTCACAATACATCTCGATACTGCCTTCCGGATACATTCCAACAACCCTGCCTCTTTTTACTGCATCAGTCATTTCATTCATGAAATTACGCAAGCCTTTAATTGTAGTGCTGATTGGAACACAGTCAAAAAAACGAATAAATGGACCTACAACAGGAATTTTAAAATTTCCTTCCATAGACGTATATACCATTTTTCTGGGTGTTGTCAGTACACCTAACCATGTACAGTCCATAGGGTGTACATGGTTACAAGTAAGCACAAACCCTTTGTTCTTTTTGCTTAATTCTTGTATTTTTCCTTTTCCCTCTTGTTTTAGTCCAAATACAAATGTATTCATAATCGTCAAAATAGGAATAACAAGGCCAAAATACATTAAAAAGCTTAGTGCTCTGCGCAAAAAATTGGTAGGAAGCAGTTTTTTCATTTCCGCTACATTTTTAGCCGCAAATTTACCAGCTGCTTCTTTTACATTTCCCGCAACTTCCTTCACATTTTCGGCAGCTTCCTTTACGTTGATTAATTCTTTTTTGGGAACTTCCATAAACTCTGGGTCTACTGCAGACTTTTCCTGCTTTACCTGAGTTTTATCTTCATTTATCACAGTATCTGCGTTATGTAGCTGTTCGGAATTGGAAACAGGAGCGTTTAAGGTCTCCTGATTTTCAAATGCCGGATCTGATAGTGTTGCATTCATACTATCTGCCATAACCACCATTCTCCTTGAAATCGTTAATCGCATCGTTAAACATAAGCTCTGCTTGTTTTACAGATTCTGAAACACGATATGTATTGCCTTGCATGGCGTATTTGGTAGACATAATTGCTTTCATTTCAGGATTTTCAATCCAATAATCAATCTTACGTGCTAAATCATCCGGATTATCTGCTTCAAATAAACTTCTGTCATCCAAAGCAAACTGTACGGTTGCAGATTTCGGCGAATTACTGATAACAGGTACCAAACCGCAGGCAAAAGCTTCCATACAAGCAATCGCTTCACTTTCAATATATGCCGCATGTACATACAAATCACAAGAATTAATCAGTCTGATTAATTCTTCTTTGGTGTAAAAACCAAAAATAGGCGGATTTTTCATTGTCTCACCTTGTTTACGCAAGGCTTTTTCACATGGACCGTGTCCGGCCAAATAAACTTGTATTTTATCCGCATATTTAGAGCATTCCACAGCCTTTAACAGTATGTCTTGTTTTTTCTCATAAGACAGCCTGCCAATCATCAAAATATTAAATTTTTCGGGGTCTGTTACCTTTTCCACTTCCATCGGACGGAACTCATCGTCTACACCATTACTAATTACATATAGCTTTTGTTTATAACCGTTTTTACGCAATTCTCCCGCAATAAATTTTGACGGACAGTGAATATGGTTAAAATCTTTGTAAAAGTATCTGTGGGCAAACCGATAAAATCCTACGGAAAGAAGCTCAACTTTTTCACAATGAATATTATAGGTAATATTCTCCGGCTGCAAATGAAACGCCGCCGATGTAGGAATTCCCATCTGTCTCGCAATTTTAGCCGCTTTGCGTTCAAATGGAAATGGAAGGAAAAAGTGAACGATATCTGCTCCCTTAAACGCCTTTCTGAACACCTTTTCATCAGGAGTGGCAAAACAAAAACCTTGTTTATGACTAATTCTGGTTACAAGTTTATAATGTGCTTCCGGTACACCGAACTTATCTTTTCCGGACTCACCAATAGAAACAACTCTTACCTGATGCCCTCTTTGCCTTAGCATATCGGCAAAGCGACGGGCAGTCATAGTGGTTCCGTTATTCTCCTCATCAAACATGTCAACTACAAGAACAATTCTCAAGTTAAACCTCCAACTACTCCAATCAATCGAATGCCTGTTACGAAAGCTAACAAAAAACAGGTATCCTTATCTCAATCTTTCTATATATCAAAACAATAAACACTTTCAAAATACTATTAAATAATCATACATAATTATTCATCATTCGTCAACATCTGAGTAAAAACGTCCTTTATTTTCCATAAAGAACACAATCTTTTTCTAAATTACCAGCTATTTTGCTACATTATTCTGTACGCTTCCGTTGACAAAAGCAGTAATATTGTCCGCAGCAATTCTAATCAATCTGCTTCTGGCGTCTTTAGATGCCCATGCAATGTGCGGCGTAATCACACAATTTTTTGCCGTCAATAACGGATTATCTTCTTTTGGCGGCTCCTGAGACAATACATCTAAAGCAGCTGCGTATAACTTATCCTGATTTAACGCATCTGCCAACGCCTGCTCATCTATCACCTGACCGCGTGAGGTATTGATTAGAATGGCCGTTGGTTTCATCAATGCCAAAGCTTCTCGATTTATCATACGCTCTGTATCAGGAGTCAAAGGGCAATGAATGGTTACAACATCACTTTCGCGAAGCAGTTCCTCTCTGCTTACCTGACGGCAGCCTTCCGGCATATCCTTTGCAGAGCGACTGTTCACCAGTACGTTCATTTCCAAAGCGCGGGCAATTCTAGCAACCGCACGCCCAATATTACCAAAGCCGATAATACCCAATGTACTGCCTGCAACGTCAATTAAGTCTGAATTCCAGTAACAAAAGTGACGGCTGTTAACCCAATCCCCTTTATGAACACTTTGATTATGTAACTCCACTTTATTTGTAATGTTAAATAACATAGCAAATGTAAACTGCGCAACTGCAGTGGTACAGTAAGTTGGAACATTACATACAGGTATTCCTCTTTGTTTTGCCGCCTGACAATCAATCACATTAAAACCTGTAGACAGCGTACCAATATACTGTAACTTGGGCAAAGCATTTATGGTTTCAGCCGATAATACCGTTTTGTTTGTAATTAAAATCTCAGCATCTTTTGCTCTTTCCACAATTTCATCCGGTTTTGTAAATTCATAAATTGTAACATTCCCCAGCGCCTCCAGAGGAGCCCAGCTAACATCTCCCGGATTCGTGGTATAGCCGTCTAAAATACATATATTCAAAGGAATACCTCCCTATTTGTAAATTAAATTAGATTTTCTACTAATTGTATTTTATTGTACCATAAGGATAGTGGTTTTGCAATTTCTAATGTGTGACAAAACAACTGAGAACTTTTGCCCATATCCGCCAAATAATTGCATATACATCATATTATAAAAGAAAATACAACACTTAAATTCCAAATTTTTCAATTGATACTTTCAGCAGAAAAATATAGTTTACAAATGCTAAACGATTGACCATTGTCCTATTTCAAAATATAATATATAAATAATATTCAGTAGAGCGCTTTATACCCAAAAATAAAAATAATTGTCTGGAAAGGAAATGATATTAATGAAACAAACCATTCAGACCAAACATCTTTTGAATTTAAATGAAACTTGCGCAGCTTCTTTGCTTGAACAATTTGAATATCCATGGCAGGCACTTCCTCATATTTCCGACTTTGTTATATCTCTTGGAAAAACACTTTCTCCGGACGAATATGAACAAAAGGAAGAACATGTTTGGATTGCACGGTCCGCTACTGTATTCCCTTCAGCCTATATTACAGGTCCAACCATCATAGGTCCAAATACAGAAGTACGTCATTGTGCATTTATCAGAGGAAATGCTTTGGTTGGCGCCAATTGTGTTGTAGGCAATTCCACCGAATTGAAAAACGTGATTCTGTTCAACCATGTACAAGTGCCCCACTATAACTATGTTGGAGATTCTATTTTAGGTTATAAAGCGCATATGGGTGCCGGTTCCATTACGTCCAACGTAAAATCCAACAAATCTTTGGTAGAAGTAAACTGTGACGGAGAAAAAATAGCCACAGGATTAAAAAAATTCGGTGCTATTTTAGGGGACCACACTGAAATTGGATGTAATTCTGTATTAAATCCCGGCTGCGTCATTGGAAAAGGCTCTCAAATTTATCCTGTTTCCACGGTGCGGGGAGTTGTACCGGAATATCATATTTATAAACAACCAAATGAAATTGTAGCCATAAAAGACTGATATGCAAAATCAGAGGTTTTTCCCTTCCATTTTCTTTTGATTTTTTGTATAATAGAAACAATATATCAGTTGTATACGAAACAGGAAAGCAGGGAATTTCATGCCAAAACAAAAAAAGGTTGCCATTATCGGCAACATATCCAGCTTTGATAAATGTTCTATTACAACCGCTTTGCCTATTTTTGCGGCCAGCGGAGGAATTGAAACCTATCCGCTTTTAACTGCCATTGTAGCCTCCCGTGATAATGACATTGATAGTCCTGATTATTGTGATTTAACCAATAATATGCCTACGGTTGCAGAGTATTGGCGTTCACAGCAACTGAAACTGGACGGTCTTATCAGCGGATTTTTAGGCTCTCCCGAACAGGCAAATGTGGTTTCCGATATTTTAACCCATTGTAAAGCTCAGGATTCACTGGCATTGGTCGACCCAATCATGGGAGACCACGGGCAAATGTATGGGTCAAGCTCCCCCAAAATGGTAGATGCCATGCGCAATTTATGTAAACATGCAGACATTATCGTTCCAAACATAACAGAAGCATGTTTAATGTTGGACGAACCTTATCAGCCGGGGCCGTATACCAGAGAATATATTCAAGATTTATTGGTACGATTAAGCCAATTGGGACCGAGCATGGTGGTCATTTCAGGCGTTTGGTTCAGCAAATTTTTATCAGGTGCTGCCGGTTATGATACTGTAGACGGAAGTTTTACATATGCATTTTCAAAGCATATCAAAGGTGAATACAAAGGTGTGGGAGATGTTTTTGACAGTGTACTGTTAAGCGCTTTGTTGCATAATATGAAGTTTAGAAACGCTTTACAGTTTGCTGTAGATTTTACCCACAAAAGTATTTTAACCCAAACAAATGCAGAAAAGAAAAATATTGATATGTTTCAATATGGTATTGACTTTGAAATGAATTTACCTTGGATTATTAAAACATTTAAATCAGACAGAACATAAAAAGGAGCGGAGTATTCTGCTCCTTTTTCTAACAAAATTCGTCACAAAAAATGGAGAGAAAGTGAAGAATTATTTACATACATCACAAATTACGATATAATGTTACAAAGTCTTCTGAAAAGTGATAAAATGTTCATATATTTATGGTACGTTAACATATGGAACCGAAACAATATGAAAAATCAACAGAAAGGGGGCTTTTCCATCTATGTTCAGCAGCCAGGTGTTTGAAAGCGCATTGAGTATTACTATGTTTGTGCTGAGAATCTTGGTACCTTTATTATCTACAGTAGTGCTGGTACGGTGTTTCGTTTCTCTAAAACGGGGCCGACGAAAAGAAGAGCCCGTTGTTTTATTAGAGGATTTGGCCAGCGGCCTTTCCATTCCCGTTTTATATTGGGAAAACTCGATTGGACGAAGCAAAAGCTGCGACATCGTTTTACCTGACAGTACCTGCAGCCGCGATCACGCTGTTCTATACAGACGAGCCAGCGGTTGGATGATTACAGACACCAACTCCAAAGCAGGTACGTATGTAAATGATAAAAAAATTAAAGAAGCCACACAGATTATTCCCGGCGATGTGATTACCATGGGAACATCACGGTTTGCATTACGCCGTGTAAGCGAAGGCACAGTGATTCAGCAGAAGAAAAAAATAAAACAGCCCAAAATTTCCAATAAAAAAGCGCCATCCCCTGCCGGGTTATTGGGTTTAACGAATGTTATCCATTTACTGCTTACGGTACAGTGCTGTTTTGTAGGCGGAGAATTTAACGCTATGCCATTCATACCATTTGCTTTATTATTGGCAATGTCATGGGGCTTATACCTGATTTCCCGAAAACTGCTGGGTCGCGTCAGTTTTGAGATTGAAACATTCGGTTTCTTGTTAAGCGGCGTTGGTATTATGCTGCTTTGCGCAGAAGACTTTTCTCTCATTTACGTTCAAATGGGAAGTATGCTTCTCGGTCTGTGCCTATTTGGATTTTTAATTTGGTTTATGGGCGATTTAAAACGTGTTATGAAGGCACGATTATGGATAGCCATTGCCGCAATTGTATTGTTTGCTGTAAACTTAGTCATCGGTACAGAAGCAAACGGTTCTAAAAACTGGATTAACCTCGGCCCTATCAGTATTCAGCCTTCGGAATTTATTAAAATTGCTTTTATCTTTGTAGGCGCCTCTACATTGGATAAATTGCAAACAGCAAAAAACTTATGGGGATTCTTGGGATTTACCGCTGTTTGTCTCGGCGCTTTGATGTTAATGAAGGATTTCGGTACTGCTTGTATTTTCTTTATTACATTTATTATCATTGCATTCATGCGCTCAGGCAGTATCCGTACCATATTATTGACTGTATCCGGTTCCGCGCTCGGTGTATTCCTGATTTTACGGTTTAAACCATATATTGCAGAGCGTTTTAAGGCATGGCGGCATGTTTGGGAATATGCCGATACTACCGGTTATCAGCAAACAAAGGTGTTGATGTATGCCGCCAGCGGAGGACTATTCGGTGTTGGACTTGGCAACGGATATTTAAAAGATATTTTTGCAGGTGACAGCGACCTTGTATTCGGTATGCTTTGTGAAGAAATGGGTCTTGTTATGGGTGTTATTGTTGTAGTTGCAATTGCAATGCTGATTTTATTTGCACGTAATGATGCAACAAGAAGCCGTTCTACATTTTACTCTATTTCAGCATGTGCAGCCGCAGGATTACTGCTGTTCCAAACCTGTTTGAATGTATTCGGCGCTACCGACGTGTTACCTCTTACAGGCGTTACACTACCTTTTATCAGTCTTGGCGGTTCCAGTATGATGGCTGTTTGGGGATTGTTGGCCTTTATTAAAGCTTCCGACGAACGCACTTATGCAGTAAGGAGGAAAGGCAAATGAAAACAACAGGCTGGCGCTCTTTAATCTTGTATATCATAGGCGCAGGTTTTTTGGTAGGAATTATATTCTTTATCTGTAGTTATTTTATACAAGGCGGTTCTTGGGCAATTCGTCCCTCCAATGCGCATATTACCAACAATGGTCAGTTAACCTATTCCGGTGAAATTACAGACCGTGACAGCAATTTGCTTTCTTACAGCAAAGACGGGGTACAGCAGTATAATGACAATGCATTAATCCGCAAAGCAACCTTGCATGTAGTGGGTGACCCCAACGGATATATTTCAACAGGAGCACAATATGCATTCCGCACTCAATTATCCGGCTTTAATCCGATTACAGGCGTAGTATCACCATTCGGCAGTTCGGTTACAGGCAGTAATATTAAACTTACCATCAGTTCAGATGTTTCTGCCGCGGCATTACAAGCGTTAAATGGTAAGAAAGGCGCGGTTGCTGTATATAACTATAAAACCGGAGAGGTACTATGTATGGTTAGCAGCCCTACATTTGACCCTCTGAATATCCCCAGCGATATTGAAACTAACAGTACATATGAAGGCGTTTACTTAAACAATGCATTATCTTCTACCTATACTCCCGGTTCTATCTTTAAAGTAATTACTGCAGCTGCTGCTATTGAAAACATCCCAGATTTAGACAGCCGTACATTTCATTGTTCCGGCTCTACCATAATCAATGGTGAGAAAATTACTTGTGATTCTGTCCATGGAGATATCAGCTTCCAAAATGGTCTGGCACAGTCTTGTAACGTAGTGTTCGCCGAATTAGCTGTAGAACTAGGCAAAGATACTATGACAAAATATGCCGACCAGTTGGGCTGCAACACCAATTTCTATTTAGATGGCAATCCAAATAAAATGAGTTCTTATAATGTTGAGCAGGCAGATGACAACTCCTTGGCTTGGTCAGGCATCGGCCAATATACCGATACCGTTAATCCATATCACATGATGATATTAATGGGTGCCATTGCAAACGGAGGTACCCCTGTGAATCCATACATCATCCAAAGTGTTACCAACAGCATTGGTTTACAAACCAAAACAGGTAAAACCTCAAACGGAGATAACATGCTGAAACAATCTACAGCAGAAGAACTTCAACGTCTTATGAGATATACCGTAAGCAATTATTACGGAGATTCTATGTTCCCGAATTTACAGGTAGCTGCAAAAACAGGTACAGCAGAAGTTGGTGACAATAAGATTCCAACCGGCTGGATTGTAGGATACTCTGAACGCGATGATTTACCTTTGGCTTTCGCCGTTGTTGTAGAAGAAGGTAACTACGGAAGAAATTCCGCAGGTGTCGTTGCCAATACAGTGCTGCAAAAAGCTGCAGCGCTTTATACATAAAAATATCAAGAAATGAAAAACTAAACTTACTATGAATCAAAGGAGAATGAAAAATGGCAGTTATTGAATTAACAACACAAAATTTTAACGAAGAAGTATTACAGTCCGATGTACCTGTTATGGTTGACTTTTGGGCATCATGGTGCGGTCCATGCCGCATGGTTTCTCCAATTGTGGATGAAATTGCAGAAGAAGTACAAGGTAAGGCAAAAGTAGGCAAAGTAAACGTAGATGAGCAAGGTGACTTGGCTTCTCAATTTGGTGTTATGAGCATTCCAACCATTATGGTATTTAAAAATGGAGAAGCTGTTGCAACTTCTGTTGGTGCGAAATCAAAAGCAGAATTGCTTGCATTGTTAGATTAAAGAACATAGAAAAGCCTGCGAGAAGCAATTTCGCAGGCTTTTTTGTTTGCTATAAAATTTCCGGGGTGATAGAATGTCTACTTCCAAAGAATTTGTAGAGTACGTATGTGAACAAATACATGAGGTCGGCTTTCTCCGTTACAAAAAAATGTTCGGAGAATATATGATATATGTAAATGATAAACCTATTTTATTGGTGTGCGACAATACTGTCTATATAAAAAAATTAGACTGCTTGGCAGAACTTATGAAAGAAGCACCGATAGCAATTCCATATCCCGGTGCCAAAGAGCGTTACATTCTTGATATTGAAAATCATCAGCTTACCAAAGAAATTATTTCCATTTTAGAGCCAATCACGCCTTTACCTAACCCTAAAAAGAAAAAATAAAATTTTTTGTCTGAAAAATGTTTCCTATCAGGAGTTATTTATATTATTCTATATCAGAACTATAATAAGTACAATATACCCTATAATGGGAACAATTCGTAAAGGAGAGATGAAAATGAAATCAAAATTTATGATATTGTTTGCCTCTGTTTTGGCTGTAAGTACAATTGGGTTAGCCGGATGCGCGAGCGATGGAAATGCAACATCATCTACTGATATAAATTCTGCTGCAGTATCAGAAACTGCATCTGAAGCAACCAGTCTTACTCCAACAGAAGACGCCGTTTCTTCTACCGCTTCTGACAATGAACATCGTGGTGAAATTATAAACGGTGTCTTTACCTCTACTGATGGGATTTACAAAATAACTGTGCCGGAAGGAGTTACTTTGCTTACCGCAGCAGACACTACTACCGTATTTACTGCAAACGAAGGAAACACTACTATTACAATATCCTCCGAAGTCAATAACGGACCCTATCAAGATTTAAAACAGGAAACATTTGAAACCATTTACAGTCAATTATATACAGAATATGCTACTACTGGCTTTGAATCGAAAGTAATAGATGAAAAACGAACTGACTATCGCCTTTCTTTTACCGGAAAGAACAAAGAAACCCCGCTGCAAGTGAACGTATTTAAAGCTATGACCAATCAAAGAGCAATTACAATTCAAATTTCTTCACCGCAGGACAATCAACCGGACAGCACTATGATGGATACCTTGATTCGCTCTTTAAAATTTTAACACAAAACGGCCGATAACATATCATCGGCCGTTTTTTATAAAAATTTTTATTCACTATATTAAAGTGTATATCCTTTAGTCCTCATCAATATCATATTCAAGAATTGCGCCGCTTACTGCGTCAATTACATACTCATACTCTGTTTCCTCTATATGAAATTCTATTTCATACTCAACACGGTCATTGTCTTTCTCAAATTTGGCTTTAGAAAAACGAACTTGATTTATTGTTAATCCAGCATGACTCACCGCAATATTTTTTGCTTCATCCACACTTATAAACCGAACCTTATCAGATACATTCTCGTTTACATCTGTTGCAGAGGAACTTTCTGTTTGTGGTTCTTCTTTTATCTGTACATCAACCGTAGGATTCTCGGTTGGTTGATGATTGTTCGTGAGAGGCTCCGAACTTTTTTTGATAATTTCACCAGTAACTTCATTCATTTGATAATCGTAGTGATGTGTTAACGTCGAGAATGCAATGTGATATATAGAATTTCCATTTTCTGTTATAAGTTCTTCCTTATAAAAAACGGCTTCTGGTATATTGACCTGTGCATCAGTTAAAGCAACTTGTTTAGCCATATCCAGTGTAATCACAGAGGGTTTCTCTTCTATTTGTCCCGTACTCTGAGATTGATTTTCATTAGGAACTGTAATTATGGTATTTGACGATTCGGATTGTTCTGCTACTGTATCTGGGGCTGTATGATACATAAAAGCGTTCACAAGCAAGATAGAAGATACAAGTATACTACACAATATGAATACTATAAAAATAAAAACCCATTTTTTATTTTTTAGAATATTTCTCATTTTTCTCACAACCATAAAATACATCTTTTCGTACATGTCTCTTTCATCTACAAAAGCGCATTCATTGCAGTGAATGCGCTTTTGTTATTAATCAGAACATTTTAATACTTGTCCCGGATAAATAATTGTACTTTGAAGTTGATTCCTACGAACCAACTCTACATATTTTGTATGACAACCCAGTTCTTTTCTTGCAATGCTCAATAGGTTATCGCCTTCTTTTACAATGTACATAATTTTACCTCCTTTTTGATTGTATCTATATGATATCTATCATTTATTAAAACTTTATTAGAAGTCTGACTTTGTAAATCTTAACACTTGGCCAGGATAAATAATGGTGCTTTCCAATTTATTTGCGCGAACCAGCTCCGCATATTTTGTATGGCAGCCCAGCTCTTTTCTTGCAATGCTTAATAGATTATCTCCTGTTTTTACAATATACATATTTATATTATCTCCTTTTTCTTTTTAATTTTATCTTCAATCTATCTTTATGATATCCATTGTTTATTAAAACTTTATTAGAAGTCTGACTTTGTAAATCTCAACACTTGGCCGGGATAAATAATGGTGCTTTCCAATTTATTTGCGCGAACCAGCTCCGCATATTTTGTATGGCAGCCCAGCTCTTTTCTTGCAATGCTCAATAGATTATCTCCTGCTTTTACAATATACATTTATTTCACCTCCTTTTGTTTGATTATATTTTTATTATATTCACTATTAATTAAAGCCTGATTAGAACTTATAAAAATAAAAAAAGCATATCTACAATAAATGTAGAGTATGCTTTTTCTTTTTATTATTTAATGAGGAGATTTTGAAATGATAAACAAGAATGTGCTACCTTCTCCCAAAATACTATTGACAGATATAGTACCTTTATGGAGTTCGGCAATTTCATTCACCATAGCCAAACCAATACCTGTTCCCTTGCTTGCTCTGGACTTATCCGCCCTATAAAAACGTTGGAATATATTTTTTTGATCTTCGCTTGAAATACCAATGCCATTATCTTTCACGGAAAGAACCACTTGTTCCGGAGATTCTGATAATTCTACGAAAATATATCCATTGTTTTTTCCATAACGATATGCATTTCCAATCAAGTTGCTAAGCAATCTGGTTAACAAATGTTCATTACCTGCTATAAAAACATCATCATCAGTTTTCCAAGTAAGTGTAATGTTTTTATCTTGTATTTGTGCCATATCTTCACATACAGCAGAAACCAACTTTGTAAGGTTAACTTTATGCATTTCAAAACTATCTATTTGAAATTCCAAACGTGCAAAAGCCAACATATCGGTAATTAAGTTCGTCATCTTTTTACTTTGACGTTGAATTAGTTTAATAGCGTCTTCATATTCTTCTGTACTTCTCTGTTTTTCCAATAAATATTCACATTGCGCCATAATAACAGCCATTGGGGTTCTTAATTCATGTGAAACATCGGAAGTAAATTGGCGTTCTGCCTCAAATGAAGAATCTAAACGCTCAAACATAGCATTGAATGTATCTGCAAGTTGATGAATTTCATCTGTTCCTTCTCCCAACTCAATACGTTTTTTTAGGTCCCGCCCCTGACCGATTTGGGACGCGGTAGTAGCAATTTTACGTATAGGAGCCAAAGAACGTCGGGCAATAAAATATCCGCCCAAAATAGCCAATATTAGAAAAATAGGGATAAATATCAACGAAAAATTTATGATAGACGCAAAATGTGTATCTCCTTGCTGAGCAGAAACAACGCCCCTGAGCCACAAACCGTCTAATCCGTTACCTACTAATTTTCGGTCATAGATATACCATGTAACTCCGTTTACGTTTTTGGTTTGGATTTGTAAATCCGAAAATTTCATATCTGAAAGTTCTTGAGAGAGGGGATTTTCTCCATATAGTAAGGAACCGTTTTCCTGATATACCGCAACGGAAACTTCGTTTACTTTTCCTAAGAAATCATCGTCTATTTCTAAGTAACCGTTTCTAAAAGACAGATACACATCCAAATCATAATCATTTTCTTTGTCTTGAATAGAAGGGAAATATTCTATTTCATCTACGTCATTTTCTACAATTTCAATTAAATTGTCTTGAATGACTTTTTGAATCATAAAATCATTGATATACAATATTACTCCGCAAGTTAATGCAACCAGTATAATCAAAACTGTACTGAACCATAATGTTATTTTTAGTCTAAGTGGGAAACGGTTCATATTTCCTCACGTATCACATATCCTCTTCCTCTGACTGTATGAATTAACTTATTATTGTAGTCATCATCCAGCTTTTTACGGAGGTAACGAATATAAACATCTACAACATTGGTTCCTCCTTCATAATCGAAATCCCATATATGGTCTTCAATTTTTTCCCTTGATAGTACAATTCCTTTGTTTTGAAGTAAATATTCCAGTAATGCATACTCTTTTGCGGAAAGAGAAATTTCTTGTCCTGCTCGTGTGACTGTATGGGCAGCACAATCCATGGTTAAATCGGCCACAGTGATTGTATTGTCGGTCATACCAAATGAATTGCGAATGATAGCGCGGAGTCTTGCCATGAGTTCATCAAACGAAAAGGGTTTGACTAAATAATCATTTGCTCCACTATCAAGACCTTTTACCCGGTCAGGAACTGCGTCTTTTGCTGTGAGAAATAAAACGGGGGTTGTTTTACCTGTCTGACGAAATGAACGCAATACTTCCAGTCCATCGATTTTCGGCATCATAATATCTAAAATGATTGCATCGTAGTCTACTACAGCCAATGCGTCCAATGCTTCCTCTCCGTCATAACAGCTGTCTACACTGTATCCTTCTGATCTTAACTTTTGTGTAATGATAAAATTTAAATCTTCTTCGTCTTCTGCCAGTAAAACTCTCATGACAAACACCTCCTTATACAGAGTAAAGCTATTATATTAAAATACCATTAGAATCAAATACTATGTATTACATGCACGCAATTTGTTTTAGTCTGTCTATAATTGGAAGCTTTTGTGTACAAAGTGTCTCACATTTTCCACATGCCACACAACGTGCTGCTGTGCTGTTGTCCATACTCCACTGCACTTTTAGACGCTCCTTAACAGCTCCACTGTCTCCCCCTGTCAAAACAAATTCATTATATGCATCCATTAATTTAGGGATTGCAATGTCTACCGGACATTCATCACAATAACTGCAGCCTGTACATAAGGCATCCAATTCCTGTGTTAGATGCTTTCCCATGTTCTCCAGTAAATCCGGTGTTGCAGGAATAATATGTTCTCCCGCAATTACACTTTCTTCTACATCCTTCACGGAATTCATTCCTACTAAGGCAATTGTAATTTCAGGTTGAGCCAAAATGAATTTTAAGGCAGAAACAGCAATGGGTTCCTCTGTATTTTGACGAATAAAAGAAAAGCGGTCCGGATGCTGTGGGATAATTCCTCCACCCAACGGATTCATCGTCGTAATACCCATTCCTGCCTTTGCACAGGCTTCTACCCCTTTACGGCGGTATGCAAAGTTTACGGCATTATATCCTAATGTTACACCTTCAAAAACGCCCTCCTGTGCAACTTTTGCAATATCGTCACCGTTTAAATGCGTAGAAAAACAGATATGGTCAACCAGACCCTCTTCTTTTGCTTTCAGTATTCCTTCATAAATGCCGCCTTTTTTCATATATGCTGCGTAATCTTCCATTGTTTTAATCGCCCAGATATGAAAAAAATCTATTTTTTGCAATCCCATTTTGGTAAGGGATTTTTCCAAAACTTTTCTTGCCTCATCGCCATCAGCAGCATTCCACAGTCCACATTTAGTAGAAACATAAAATGTACTGCGGTCCATTGTTTGAAATGCTTGTCCAAAAATATCCTCGCTGTGTTCATCGCAATAATCAGGAGCTGTATCAAAATAATTCACACCCAACTCATGGGCACGATGAATTATTTTGACACTGTTTTCATAGTTTCCTGACTGATAATCTTCTTTTGGAAAACGCAAACCGCCAAAACCAATTGCGGAAACTTTCTTGCCGGTTCTGCCGTATTCTCTATAATCCATGTTCATTCATCCTTCATTTCATTTTTCTGTCAGCTAAAAAATGTTTAATTGCATAAGCTACGCCATCCGCTTCATTGGACAGGGTAATAAAATCAGCTGCTTGTTTTACTTCATTCACACCGTTTTCCATTGCTACAGAGTATCCTGCCTGTTGAAGCAACATAACATCATTTAAACTGTCTCCTATTGCCATAACCTCGTTCATGGTAACTCCTAATACTTTGCATAGATGTACAATGGCCTGAGCCTTTCCTGTATTGACAGCGCTTACCTCAATATTCATGGAGGAAGATGAGGTAATGGAAACAGTCTGCATCAATGCTAACTCATGCCATAATCTTTTCCGCAAAGCGCTATCCGCTGTTTTTAAATTGATATTTTCTATATTTTGAGGCGACTGCTCTACGAGTGAACGAATGTCGTTCACCGGATTCCGGGTACTGAGCACATATGGAATATAATCTTTCGAGGTGCCGTAATGGGGCAAATTTTCTAAAAACCTTTGTTCCGTATATGCCTTTCCCTGTATGAATACTTCCACCATTATATCCTGAGAAGATAATGTATCCAGAATAGACAAAGATGTCCCTTTATCCAGTAAATTACAATAAATTCTCTGTCCCAGTGATAAATTCTCAATCGCCGCCCCATTAGAAGTTACTGCATAAGTGATTCCAGGGATTGCTGTCACTTCAGGAGATAAGGAACCTAACGCTCTGCCTGTACAAGGCACCACAAAGATATCTTGTTGTATGGCATACTCCAGTGCCTTTTTTACATTTGACGATAAAGAGGCATCATTACGCAACGTGGTTCCATCCAAGTCAATTGCCAGTAATTGAATTTTTGTATTATCATTCATACCACTGTTTCACCCTTTTTCGGTGTTTTCTTACACTCTCGCAACCCCTGTTTTTCTTGCAGCTTCTTTTACTGCGTTTGCAACTGCAGGTGCAACTTCTTTATTTAGCGGATTTGGAATAATAAATTCCGGACATAGTTCATCTTCTTTCACCAAACCGGCAATGGCATATGCAGCCGCAATTTTCATTTCGTCATTGATTTCTTTTGCCCGCACATCCAATGCTCCACGGAAAATTCCAGGGAATACCAATACATTGTTAATTTGATTTGGAAAATCGGAACGTCCGGTTCCTACAACTTTGGCACCTGCTTCAATTGCTTCGTCAGGGAAAATTTCAGGCACAGGATTTGCCATAGCAAAAATAATAGGATCTTTTGCCATAGAACGAACCATATCTTTTGTCACACAGCCCGGTGCCGAAACTCCAAGCAGCATATCCGCACCCTGAATAATTTCAGCCAAGGAACCTTTTTTGTGCTCTCGGTTTGTAACCGCGGCCATTGCTTTTTGGCCTTCGTTCAGGCCTTCTTTCCCTTCATAGATAGCCCCGTCACGGTCACATAAAATAACATGTTTCAATCCCATTGCCATAAACAGTTTAGTACAAGCAATACCTGCAGAACCTGCACCATTTACCACAACACGGATATCTTCTATTTTTTTATCCACAATTTTCAAAGCGTTCACCATAGCTGCTGCAGCTACAATGGCAGTACCGTGCTGGTCATCATGAAATACAGGAATATCCAATTCTTCTTTTAAGCGTTTTTCAATTTCAAAGCAGCGAGGAGCTGCAATATCTTCCAAATTAATACCGCCAAAGGTAGGGGCAATCATTTTTACTGCCTGTACAATTTCTTCTACATCCTTAGAAGCCAAACAAATCGGGAACGCATCCACATCTCCAAAGGCTTTAAACAGAACTGATTTTCCCTCCATAACAGGCATACCTGCTTCAGGACCAATATCGCCCAATCCCAACACAGCGGTTCCGTCTGTTACAACCGCAACCAAATTCCATTTGCGGCAGTATTCATATGCATCATTTACATCTTTATTAATCTGTATACATGGTGCAGCTACGCCCGGTGTATAAGCAATAGAAAGGTCATCCTTTGTCTCTACGGGACAAGTTGGTACAATTTCTATTTTTCCTTTCCATTGTAAATGTTTTTCTAAAGCAACTTTTGCATAATCCATAATAAAATACCTCTTTCTATATCTATAAACATATACGAAATAAGAATCATTCTTTAAAATGACCATTTTCAGTATAACAATAATCATTTAAAACCGCAATAGGAAACGCCTGTGCGATTTCAATTCACAAAAAGTCTTTACAATAGCATGATATATCCGTATAATAAATAAGAAGGTGGAAACGAAAAATGATAAAAGCATGTATTTTTGATTTAGACGGTACTTTATGCAATACGTTGGATTCCATTGCATATTTTTGTAATCAAACATTAAAACAATTAGGATATTCAAATATACCAACAGATAAATACAGAAGTCTTGTCGGTAATGGTGCCGAGCAATTAATACATAACATGTTTCATATCGTTCATCCTACTTATACTCCGGAAGATGTACACACAGCGAAACAAATGTTTATGGACTTATATCAGGAAAATCCATTAAAATGTGTAACATTATATGATGGCATCTTACCATTGCTTTATACACTAAAAAGCAATGGAATTCTTTTGGCAATTCTCTCCAATAAACCACATGTTTTGACCAGACTATCCGTTCCAAAATTATTTGGTGAGCATCTGTTTGATATATGGTATGGTCAAAGAGATGAAATTCCCCGCAAACCTGCACCCGACGGAGCACTTATGATTGCAAAAGAATTATCGGTACAACCAAGTCAATGTTTATTCATCGGGGACAGTGATGTAGATATGCACACCGGTAACAGTGCAGGTATGAAAACCGCAGGTGTGCTGTGGGGATATCGCAGCAGAGAAGAACTGCTTCATGCAGGTGCACAAATGATTGCTTCTACTCCGTCGGATATTCAAAATTTTATTTTTCAATAGTTTTCCCAATTCTCAGCAAACTTATGAATAATCATCACATAGTTATCACAATCAAGAGACATAATATAGGCATAGTCAATCAATTTATGATATCTTGAAGGAGAGATAACCACTATGAATCGTGATCATTCATATTATCCATATAATAACAATGAACAACCGTTAGAAGTAGAATGGCAAGCACCTGAACAAAATGATATTGCTGGGAATACCCAATGGAATGGCAGTACTTATCACGGCTCTTATCAAAACCATAATCGTTATTCCGGTGGTTCCGGAGAGCCGCCAAAACAAAAGCCACCTAAAAAACCAATCAAACTTTGGGTGAAAATTGTCTGTGGTGCAGCAGCATGTTTGGTAATATCAGCAGGCTCCATTGGTGGATTCATAGGTTTGGTAAATATGGGAGCAATCCCATTTTCCGCTTCCGGTACAAACAGTTCCAATTCTATTGTGAATACTACCAAAGTAGAAAATAACAATACCAGCGAAACATCTACTATTACCGGAAAACTATCAACAGAAGAAGCTGCACAGAAAGTAATCCCTTCTGTTGTGTGTATACAGGCTTACAGCAATACCAATGGATATTTAGGCACTTCTTCTGAAACGGGAGAAGGTTCCGGTATTATTGCATCATCTGATGGGTATATTATTACAAATGCTCATGTTATTGAGGGAGCATCTGCTTTAAAAGTAATTTTATCTGACGGTACCAGTTATGAGGCAACGGTAGTAGGCTCCGACACTGCAACTGACTTAGCATTAATTAAAATTGATGCTACCGGTTTACAAGCTGCTGAATTCGGTTCATCTGAAGATTTACAGGTTGGAGAACAAGTCATTGCAATCGGTAATCCCGGAGGTATTCAATTTAATTCTTCCGTTACAGTCGGTTATGTATCTGCATTAAACCGTTCCATTACTTATAATGGTTACGATATGGAGTGTATCCAAACCGATGCTGCAATTAACCCAGGCAATTCCGGCGGTGCGCTTGTAAACATGTATGGCCAAGTAATCGGCATTAACTCTGCAAAGATTACTGCAACCGGATATGAAGGTTTGGGTTTTGCAATTCCGATTAATACCGTTCAACCTATTATCAATAATTTAAAACAATATGGTTATGTAAAAGACCGTGCTATGCTAGGCATAACCGGTCAGTATATAGATGCAACTACTGCACGTTTTTATGGTTTAACGCAAGGATACAGCATTGTAAAATTAAACAGTAATGTATCTGATGCCGGACTGCAAAAAAGCGACATCATTACTAAAATTGATGGAAACAATGTAAGTTCCGAAACTACAGTGCAGAATGTAATTGCAAAGAAAAAACCGGGAGATACTGTAGAATTGGAAGTATACCGCCCAACTACGGGAGAAAGCTTCACAGCTACAGTTACTCTGACAGAGTACTCCCCTATGAGTTAGCTTACGACAAACTTTTTCATATATCTTCTTTCCCGAACAGAGCAGTATTCCTGCTCTGTTCCCTTTTTTACAAACAATCTAAAAAGAGGCATGCCCCTGAATAGGCATGCCTCTTTTTCTATATTTATCATTCTTCTGCTAACCAATTAATTTTACCCTGTGCCAGCGCTTCCTCAAAAGTAGCCGGATGCTGTGGTTTTGTTCCACCCTTGGCACTATACCAACCGTCAGGATATAAAACAGTTGAATTCCAAGTAACCTTGCTTGTATCCACTGTTGTATCTTCACCCTCACGTACCTTACGTGCTGCAATGACCGTTCTGAAACCATCCATCTCATACGAACAAGTAGACAGAAGCACAATCTGGTCATCTGCTGAAACATCAACTCCTGTATTAAACAGGGAACGAATTTCCATTTGGTAAATAAAATTCAGAAAATCGCTGTCACTGGAAAACGATGTTCTCAAATAATTAAATGGTTCTCCCTGACTTGATAGTGTATTGGTTTTAAATACAGAGAAGATTTTCCAATCTCCGTTGTATTTTACTGTATCCATTTCAAAAGTAGGATGTTCTTTATAATAATCCAAAGAACCGTAGTTTAATAAGCTTCCGAACATTCTGCCATCATTCATGCTGTGTCCGTATACAATCAAGCTTTTTGAACTTGGGTCCTCCAAATGAATTGAATTTCTTGCGTCGAAGAATAAGCTTCCGTATTTGCTGTGGTTCTTTTGATAATCCAAGTACAAATAGTATTCAGGATTATCTTCACCGGATTGCAAGATAGGATAATCTACCACTGTATCTGCAATTCGAATCCATCCCTTAATATCGGGATTAATTTTTTGCAATTCTACAAATTTCTTTAGATTTCCGTTTTCGTCATATTCAGAATCTTCGTTGGTAGCTGTATTATCCTGGCTATCATCCGCATGATAAATTTGTTGTACATAATTTGCTTTATTATCTACCATAGCGGGCTGAATGACCATTTCCCACAGTAGAATACCACCTGTTACCAAAAAGGTGATGAGCGCTACCAGAAAAACAATTTTGCGAATCGCCTCCCCTGCTCTATCCCCTTTCCATGGTAAAACAGCGGCTATCCAAGGACGCTTTTGTTTTTTTGCGTATTTTCCCGCCAATTGAGTACCTCCTAATTCGTTGCATCAGAAACAATTATTCTACAGGATTTAATCCCTGTAGATAACGCCGCAGCATATTTAAAGCAGTAGATGCAGAAAGCGTACGATAGTAATCTCTGCTTCGCTCTACTGTTTTTGTTCCTCCTAATTTTTTTACCCATGTTTTGGTGCCATCTGTCAAGCCGATATAAACCAATCCAACCGGCTTTTCTTCAGTGCCGCCTCCAGGACCCGCTATACCTGTGACACCAATTCCATAAGTACTCCCTGCTGTTTTGCAGACACCTTCCGCCATTGCCTTGGCCACTTGTTCACTAACTGCTCCATATTCAGCAAGCATATCGTTTGGAACATCAATTAACAAATGTTTAATGCGGTTTGAATACGTACAGGCGCCCATTTCAAATACTTCTGAAACGCCTGCAATATCTGTTAGCCTTTTTGAAACCAAACCGCCGGTGCAAGATTCCGCTGTAGCAACCGTTTCACCTCTGCTTAACAGACGATTCACAACCGTTTGCTCTAAGCTGTCTACATTTACACCATACACCACATCGCCCAAAATTGCAACAATTTCTTTTGTAACCGGTTCACATAATAAAGCTGCTGCTTCTTTTGTTCCGGCTTTTGCTGTTACACGCACAAACATTTCCCCATCTTTTGCATAGGTAGCAACCGTTGGATTTTGCCCGTCAATATATGCCGCAATTTCTTCTGCAACGGCACCTTCTCCTTTACCAAACACATGAATATTATCCGAGTAAATAGCAGATTGTTCTATATCCTGTAAAAACGGAACCGCATAATTGTGCAGCATTGGTTTTAATTCCGAAGGAGGACCGGGAAACATCATAATCATTTTCCCTTGGTTCGTTGTAACAACACAACCGGGAGCCGTTCCCACATCATTGGGCAACACAACACAGTCTTTTGGCAACAACGCTTGTTTTAATTGATTTTCTCCGCAATATCTGCCCTTAAAATATTGTTTGATTCGTTCCATACTGCCAGGGTCTTCCACAAGTGGTTTTCCGGCTACATCTGCAATGGTTTCTTTCGTAAGGTCATCTTTTGTTGGTCCCAAGCCACCTGTTGTAATGACCAAATCACTGCGCTGCAACGCTTGTTCCAGCGCCAGTTTTAAACGGCCTTCATTGTCTCCCACCGTACAAGCATACAATAAATTGATACCCAAGTCTGATAATGCTCTGGCCACTATGGTAGTATCGGTATTTACAGTATGACCTAACAATAACTCTGTTCCGACTGAGATAATTTCTGCATTCATAACACTGCTTCCTTTCTCAATAGATGCTTAAAACGAATATGGACAACTATTGTTTTACTCAAACAAAAATCATTGATTTTGACGATAACCTATTTTCTGATAGCGAGCATTTTTGACACATTCTTCTACCAAAGCATCGATATCAAGTGCAGACTCCCCTATTTCCACAAAGGATGGGATTGGTTTTGTTCTTGGATGTTTTGGTGTAAATATTGTGCAGCAATCTTCATATGGTTCAATGGATATATTAAAAGTTCCTATGCGATGTGCAATGGCTACAATTTCTGTTTTATCCATGCCGATTAATGGGCGGAACACAGGCATAGTGGCAACCATATCAGTGCAGCCGATTGCCTGCATGGTTTGGCTTGCTACCTGCCCCAAACTTTCTCCTGTAATCAATGCACCACATTCTTCTTTTCTGGCAATTTGTTCTGCAACACGCATCATAAAACGACGCATGATAATTGTAAACAATTCCTCCGGGCAGTTAGCCTGTATCAATTCTTGTACTTTTGTGAAAGGGACGGTATACATTTTCATTCTGCCGCTGTATGCACTCACTTGCGTTAACAAACGGACAACTTTATCCTCAGCCCGTTCACTGGTATACGGAGGGCTTGCAAAGTGGATGGCTGTGAGTTCAACACCACGTTTTGCCATCATCCAGGAAGCAACCGGACTATCAATACCGCCGCTGATTAATACCGCCGCTTTTCCGCCTGTCCCTACAGGAATACCGCCTGCTCCTTGCAGTGCACGACCTCTGATATATGCGCCGTAATCTCGAACTTCTACATACACAATACTGTCAGGATTATGAACATCTACTGTTAAGTGAGGATATGCCTCCAATAAATATTCCCCTACTTGCGTACAAATTTGAGGAGAATTCAGAGGAAATTTTTTATCAGATCGTTTTGCTTCCACTTTGAATGTTTTCGCCGCTTCCAGTTCTTCCGCCAAATATTCTGCTGATGCTTGTTTGATTGCATCCATATTTTTTTCTGTCACGCGTGCACGTGAAAAGGCTGCAATACCAAATATTTTAGAAACCCTTTCTGCCGCTTCTTCTAAATCAATTGTTTCTTCTTGCGGAACAATGGTGATTGTTGACTGCGCCAATTTTATATCAAACTTGCCTAAATCGCATAATGTGTATTGAATACGTTTTAACAATACATTTTCAAATAATTTTCGATTCAACCCTTTGAGCACCAATTCGCCCAATTTTAGCAATAAAATTTCATTCATCAATTCATAACTCCTATCATTTACCTGTCGCAAGAGAAGATAGTCCGTCTTTAACGGCTTCAATAAAAACATTAACATCCTGCTGTGTATTCTCTCTTGAAAAACTAACTCTGATTGCGGTTTGAATTCTGGCACGGTCCAGTCCCATAGCAGTCAGCACATGACTGCGCTTTCCCTTAGCACACGCAGAACCGCCGGAAACAAAGATATGTTTGGATGCCAAAAAGTGCAGCATCGTCTCCGAGCGAACAGAACAAGTAGAAAAATTCAGCACATAAGGCAATCCCTGTTCCGGAGAATTGATTACAATACCGGGCAGCTGCAACAGTTGTTCTTTACAGCTGTCATATAATGTTTGAATGCGTTTGATTTCCTCGGATATATTCGGAAGCTGCATGACAGCCTCTCCAAAACCACTGATAAGAGGGAGCGCCTCTGTGCCGGGTCGAATTCCATTTTCTTGTCCACCGCCAAATGTGCGAGGAGGAATACGAATGTCTTTTGAAATATAAAGCGCACCTATTCCTTTGGGAGCATGGATTTTATGGCCGCTTATAGTCAGCAGGTCAATTCCACTTTTGTTCGGATAAATTGCCATTTTTCCAAATCCCTGTACGGCATCTACATGAAACAATGCAGGAGACTTTTTTTGCTTGATTGCTTTGGCTGCGGCTTCAATTGGTAATATGCTTCCTACTTCGTTGTTCACCAACATCATGCTGACCAATACGGTATGTTCATCAATTGCTTCCATTACCTGTTCCGGTGAAATGGCGCCGGTCATATCCGGTTTGAGATAAACCACTTCAAACCCATTTTTTTCAAGCTGCTCCATACATCCCAATACGGATGGATGCTCAATTGCAGTAGTCACAATTTTATTGCCAAAGCGTTTTTTGGCTTCCACTGCTCCAAACACCGCTAGATTATTTGCTTCGGTTCCCCCTGAGGTAAAAATAATCTCGTTTTCTTTTACCCCAATTTGTTTTGCAATGGAAGCGCGCGCTTTTGTCATTTCTTTTTCGGCAGCAAAGCCCATTGAATGTAGAGAAGATGGATTTCCGTATACAACCGTCATGCATTCCATCACTTTTTCGGCAGCGGGAAGGCATACCTTTGTTGTAGAACTGTTATCCAAATAAATTTCCATAATCCATCCTCCTATAATTCATGTTTTTATTATACAATACTTGCAGCTATTAGTGAATAGCTTGTATATGGAAAAATAAAAGTTTACTGTTACGTTACATATTTTCTGTAACATATAAAAAGACCGTTCTTTCGAACAGCCTTCTTGTCATTCTTTTTATTTTATCATATCTTTCATCAAGGAAACTATTTTTGCACATCCATCTGACTGATCAAAGTTTTTACATGCTTGTTCCATAGATGCCAACTGCATTTTATCTGCTAAAAGTTCTTTTAAAGCATCCGTACAGCTTTCATTTTTGTGAAGTCTTCTTGCCATTCCGTGCAATTCCAAAAAATCTGCGTTATCCTCTTCTTGTCCTGGAATCGAATCAAATACCAACAAAGGCAAGTTGCTTGCCAAGGCCTCCGTAACCGTTAAGCCGCCCGGTTTGGTAATAATCAAATCACTGGCCTGCATATATTGTTCTACCTTTTGTGTGAACAAAATCAACTTTGTCTTTTTGGGGCTGAGCATAACCGTAGTTTTTAATGTTTGATATAATCTTTGATTTTTCCCTGTAATCACAATCATTTGAAAATCCATTGGCACACGAATGATATCGCGATAAATTTGCACAATGGTTTTGACACCAAAGCTTCCTGCCATTAACAGAATCGTCGGTTTATCAGGGGCAAGCCCCATTTCTCTCCGTAGAGAGTCTTTCGGCTGCGGATGAAAAAATGTCTCTAAAATAGGAATTCCAAACGGATGAATTTTTTCCGGTTCTACTCCAAAGTCTTGTACCATAGGAATTACCATATCATCATTTGCAACAATATATCCGTCTACATGTTCCGCTATCCATGTTTTATGAGGAGCATAGTCTGTCATGACTACCAATAATTTCGCGTCAATGAAACCTTTCCCTTTTAAATGTGACACCATTTCGGCAACGAACGGGTGTGTAGCCACAATGATATCCGGCTCAAATTCATGAATTAATGACAGCAAACGCTTACTGAGCGCATGATTCATTTTTGGTACAAATTTTGAAAGCGGACTGTTATCATTGGTATTATGATACATATGCCCAAATATTGCAGGCGTTTTTGTAGCAACAAAATGATACCCTTTGCATATTAATTTATCATAAATATAATTTACCTCTTTTAATGCGTCAACAACCTTTACTTTTGCATCTACTACATGGTGATTGATATACTGTTCCAAAGCTTGAGCCGTTCTGATATGTCCACCGCCGGCAGCCGCAGAAAAAATGAATACTCTCACTATGGTCACCTCTCATTTCTGTCACGTTTTATCAAACATATTTATATATTCAATATATCACAAAAAGGACATCTGCGCAATTTAAAGCCTGCATCTTTACTCGTAATAAAGCTGTAACTTTACTTTTCAATCTAAACATTATATCATTATAAAAGAGGAATGAAGAATTAGAATCCTTGACTAGGAGGAATATAATGTCTGAGCAAAACATGGATCCTAAAAAAAGAAATATTATTATCGGCTGCTCTGTTGCCGGGGCAGTTGTCGTCATAGCGGCTATTATTGCAGTTATTTTTACTACCGGTGCATTAAACAAGATTGGCATCGGCAGCAGTTCTGCCAATACTGTTTCTTATTCTGATACGGAACGTTTTTCTCAGGGTATCTCTATTGAGGGAATCGATATATCCGGTATGACAAAAGAAGAAGCAATGGAGGCATTGCTCCAGGCAGAAGTCTATCCAAAGGGATATGATATCCAACTTACTTTGGAAGAGCAAACTGTCACATTAACGGGAAAAGAACTTCCATTTGACCTGCACTTGCAAGATACCATTGACGAAGCTTACGAATATAATTGGCACTGCGATGAAGAAGAACATGCCTCCAGAGTAGCAGAGTTAAGCGTAACACCAAAAGATTTTGAATTAAAACCAACGCTCATCAGCGAAGAGCTGGAACCAAAACTGGCTGAATTGTCCGCACCGTTTAACAGAGATGCGCAAGAGCCAACCATTACCGGTTATTATAATGGCGGTTTTAATGTATCTGAACCTATAGATGGACGCAAAGTAAAAACAGACGAATTGGCAGCTAAGGTGGAAGAACTGCTCAAAACGGAAAAAACAGGTACCATTGAAGTGCCTGTGGAAGTGATAAAATGTACCAAAACAGCAGAAGATATCAAAGCAAACATGCAAAAACTGGGTTCTTACAGCACCGTTTCCACCAATACCGCAAACGGTAATCATAATATGAAACTTGCCGCAAATGCTACAAACGGTACAATTCTTCAGCCCGGCGAACAGTTTTCATTCAATGGTACAACAGGAAACACAACCAACGGCTCTAACGGTTATTTACCGGCTACCGCTATTTCCGGCGGAGAGTTTATTCAAGAGTATGGTGGTGGTATTTGTCAAGTATCCTCTACCATTTACGGCGCTGCTTTGCGCTCTAATATGACCATTGTCACCCGTTATAACCATACGTATCCATCTTCTTACGTACCAATTGGGCTGGATGCCACTGTATCTTACGGTTCTTTGGATTTTGTCTTCCGTAATGATACCGATTATCCTGTATATATTGCAGCAGGAATGGATGGTACTACCGTTTGGGTTACTTTCTACGGCTATCAATCGCCTGAATATGATACCATAGAACCCAGCGCTTGGATTACAGAAAACATTAGCAAACCCACAGCTGAATACAATACAGATAACAGCCTTGCCCCAAATCCAAATCCGCTTAGCGCCGCAAGACTGAAAAGAAGCGGAAATCCCGGGTATAAGACAGCGGCAAGCCGCACCTATTATAAAAATGGCGTGGCTGTAAAAACAGAAACATTGCCATCCAGTTATTATCCTGCTTTTGCAGATGTTTATGTCATCCCGCCAAAAGGCGGCAGTGTCCCTGACCCCGAACCAACACCGGAGCCGGAACCAGAACCAACTCCGCCTCCGTCCTCTTCAGAGCAGCCCCCATCTTCCTCTGAAGCACCTCCGGTATCATCTGATACCCAAACGTCTTCCTCTGAAGCGAATAATTCAGAGGGAAATAGTTCGTATTCATCAAATTAATCTACCAAAAAGGGGCACAGTTTTTATACTGTACCCCTTATTTTTGGACAAAGATATTGATTTTTCGACATAATATTGTATAATTTAATGAAGTATGTTTTTCTTAAATAATTTATTTTAAAGAAAGGATGAATCCGTTGGCAGAGAACGCAAATCAATATCAACCACCTAAAATAACGGTGCTTATGCCGGTTTATAACGTTAGCAAATTTTTGCCAAAATGTTTACAAACCTTAATGGATCAAACCTTTCGCGATTTCCGTCTGATTGCAGTAAATGACGGCTCTACTGATAATTGTTTGGAAATTTTAAGAGATTTTGAAGCAAGATATCATAATATTACTGTAATTGATCAACCTAATAGAGGTATGTCTATGGCGCGTAATGCTGCACTTGCATTGGCAGATAGTAAATATATCTGTTTTGTTGACAGCGATGATTACCTTGCTCCTACGTTTCTTCAGGAATTATATCAGGCAATTACCATTCACGATGCTGATATTGCTTGCTGTTATTATTACTATCATTTTGTTGAGTCAGATTCTTTATATAAATATCCTTTTCGTACCAGCGGCGTATTCAACAAAGAAGAAGCTTTGAAAAAACTATTAAAAGATGTACAAATTCAAAGTCTTGCCTGGAATAAAATTTATAAACGTTCTTTGTTTGTGGACCACGGTATTACATTCCCTTCTATGGCTTTTGAAGATATGGCGACTACTCATAGATTATTCTCTCATGCCGAAAAAGTAGTCGTAATTAACCGTGCATTGTACTACTATAATCAACAAAGCGCCAGTACTTTAGCAACGATTAATGCCCAAAAAATCAATGACTTTATTTTGGCCACAGCTATGGTGCGTGCTTCTTTGGACCAAAACGGTGTTTATGACAAATATAAAAAAGCGTATCGTTCTCTTACCAAAAAGACAGGCTGGTATTGTTTATATTGCGCATTGAAAATTCATAGAAAAAACAAATCTATGGGAGGACTTTGGTCCAATATGAAAAAAATCCGCAGTGCTTTGTCTTTTTGTGCCAGCAAAGAGTTTGACCACGCTACCTATGCCTATGATTTACCAGGCGTATTGAGCCCTCAAGAATTTGACAAAAAACCAAGAATTACAAAACCAAAAAGAGAAAGTTAATGCATCGCCAGCCATAAAGTCAATGCTGCTTTATATGTTGATATAAAGCATCGTTGACTTTTATTATAAAAGGAGGTATTTTCATGCATGACGGTTTTTTAAGAGTTGCATCTGCCACTCCTACAATTCAGGTTGCAAATTGTCCTTACAATGCACAACAAATCATTGCTGTTGCAAAGCAGGCAGCAGAAAAACAAGTAAGTGCAATTGTATTTCCCGAACTATGCTTAACAGGATATACATGCGGTGATTTATTTTTTCAACAAACGCTGCTGACCTCTGCTTTAAACGGCTTGGAAACAATTTTAAAGGAGTTAAAACAAGAAGATATCATTTGCATTGTTGGTCTGCCTATCAGAGTGGAAACAAATTTATATAACTGTGCAGCAGTGTGCTATCACGGAAGACTATTAGGAATTGTACCAAAAACCAATTTGGTGGACCAGGGTGGATTAAACGAAACACGCTACTTTTGCACTGCTCCTGACTATCGAGAAATAATGCTGTGTAATCAAACCGTACCGTTTGGCACAAATATTATCTTTTCATGTGATACTTTAACAGAATTTCAATTCGGTGTTGAAATCTGTAAAGATATTTGGGTCACTGAACCACCATCCAACGTACTGGCCAAAGAAGGCGCAACTGTTATTTTCAATTTATCTGCCAGCACAGAAGTTGTAGGAAGAGCTGCATACCGTAAAACATTGGTAACCGGTCAATCGGCTAAACTGATATGTGCCTATGTGTATGCAGATGCAGGAGAAGGAGAATCCACAACAGACTATGTATACTCCGGTCATGATTTAATTGCCGAAAACGGTACGATATTGGCAGAAAGTCCACTCTTTTATACAGGCTTTATTGATGCGGATATAGACCTGCAATTACTTTGGCAAGAACGCTGCCACACTTCCTGCTGGAATCATGTTTCAACTCCAAGCTATCAAAAAGTGAGGTTTTCTCTGCCTATCATTTCTTTGCAATTGGAGCGCACCATACAAGCAAATCCGTTTTTACCTCCTCGACTTCCGGATTTGCCCGCTCGCTGTGAATCTATACTCAATATACAGGCAAACGGTTTAAAAAACAGATTAGCTCATATTGGCTGTCGTCATGTAGTAATTGGTCTATCCGGCGGATTGGATTCTACTTTGGCATTGCTTGCCACCGTACGTGCCTTTGAAGCTATGCAATTAGACCCCAGCGGTATTACAGCAGTTTCTATGCCTTGTTTTGGTACTACCAACCGCACCAGACTGAACGCGCGTTCTTTAGCAATAGAGCTGGGATGTACGTTTCGGGAAATTGATATTTCCGCATCTGTGACACAACATTTTCACGATATTGGACAAGACCCCAATCAACATGATGTCACATATGAAAATGCACAGGCAAGAGAACGCACACAGGTATTGATGGATATTGCCAATCAACTTGGAGGCATTGTAATAGGCACAGGAGATTTATCCGAATCTGCACTTGGTTGGGCAACGTATAACGGCGACCATATGTCTATGTACAGCATAAACTGTGATATTCCCAAAACAATGGTTCGCTATTTGGTAGCACACTGCATTAATATTAACGTAACACCCTTAAGTGATATTCTGATGGATATTCTGCAAACACCTGTCAGCCCGGAATTATTGCCTCCTGTAGGAGAAACCATTTCTCAGCAAACCGAAGAAATTGTCGGTCCTTATGAACTGCATGATTTTGTCTTGTTTTATACACTTCGTTATGGCTTCATGCCCCATAAGATTTTTCGCTTAGCCTGCCTTGCATTGGGAGATAAGTATAAAAAAGAAACAATCAAACACTGGATGACTGTTTTTTATCGGAGATTTTTTGCACAACAATTTAAGCGTTCCTGTCTGCCGGACGGACCGGCTGTTGGCAGCGTATCTTTATCGCCCAGGGGTGGTTGGCTTATGCCCAGCGATGTAAAATCATCCATATGGCTTGAAGATGTAGAGGCCATATCTGTAGAATCATAATAGAAACAGCTCTCTTGATTTAGTAAGAGAGCTGTTTCTATTTATGAGAAATACAAAGCAAGTTTATTGCTTTTCTGTGCTTGATAGCTGTATAATGTCTTTATTTCAAGCATCTACCAGGATAATCTCCCCAACTTGACAAAACCTTTCTTGTTTTATTTTTATCATCTCCATAACAAGGCCTAGACCAGTAATCCGGTTTCATATCTAAATAAAAGGACCTGCCCATTAGATAGGCAGGTCCTTTTATTTATGGTCTTTCTTTTAAATCTTGATAAGGTCTATGTTCGGCGATATTCATATATGCAGGACGGATAATCTTACTATTGTTCAACAGCTCTTCTATTCTGTGAGCACTCCAGCCTGCAATACGTGCAATTGCAAACAATGGAGTGTACAGCTCTGCCGGTAAATCCAGCATACTATAAATAAAGCCACTGTAAAAATCAACATTGGCACTAACACCCTTATAAATTCTGCGCTCTTTCGAAATTACCTCCGGTGCTAATCTTTCTACCATACTATACAACGCATATTCCTTTTGACGACCTTTTTCTTCCGACAAACCTTTTACAAACTGACCCAATAATTTTGCTCTCGGGTCAGACAAAGAATATACCGCATGTCCCATACCGTAAATAAGCCCCGTTTTATCAAAGCCTTGTTTACGCAGCAAAGACACCAAATAGTTTTTTACCTCTTCTTCATCGGTCCAGTCTTTTACCGTTTGCTTCATATCCTCAAACATCTGAGTCACTTTAATATTGGCGCCGCCATGTTTTGGTCCCTTTAAAGAACCCAAAGCAGCTGCAATTGCTGAATATGTATCCGTGCCGGATGAAGATACCACATGTGTAGTAAAGGTAGAGTTATTACCTCCTCCATGCTCTGCATGAAGGACAAGAGCAAGGTCCAATACACGGGCTTCCATTTTTGTATATTTGCTGTCAGGTCTTAACAAATGCAAAATATTTTCCGCTGTAGAAAGATGTGGCTGCGGAGCATGAATAATTAAGCTCTGATCTCCATGATAATGGCGATAACAATTATAACCATACACTGCCAATACAGGAAACAACGCAATTAACTGCATACATTGTGCCAATACATTTGGAATAGATGTGTCATTCGGTAAATCATCATATGCATATAAAGTAAGCACACTTCTTGCCAAAGCATTCATCATATCAGAACTAGGTGCTTTCATAATGATATCGCGCACAAATGTTGTTGGCAATGTTCTATACTTTGCTAATAAACCACGAAAATCATTTAATTGTTTTTCATTTGGTAAGTTTCCAAATAATAATAAGTAAACTGTCTCCTCAAAACCGAATCGTTCATCGCGCATAAAACCTGCAACAATATCCTCAACATTGATTCCCCTGTAATATAACCTGCCTTCACACGGTACAGATTCCCCATTAATAATATCATTTGCATGTACTTCAGATATTTCAGTAAGGCCGGCCAGAACGCCTTTACCATTTATATCTCTAAGACCACGTTTTACTTCATATTTTGCATACAAGCTTGGGTCAATACCGCCTTTTTGTGTACATAACTTTGCCAGTTCAATTACTTCAGGGGTAATCTCTGAGTATTGATAATCCATAATTTCTACCTCTTCCTATGTGTAATCTTGTTTCTAATAAAAGTACCTCTCTTTTCAATTTTTTATGGAATGAATATATAAAAAATTTTACTATTTTATCCGCACTTATATGTTCTCAATTATACCATAAAACACAATTCTTAACAAGCTACAAAATTGTTAAATATTTATAAAAATACGTTTATATATGTAAAACGCATATATATATTCCCCAATTTTGTATACATTATAACGCAAAAAAAGCGTATTCCATTGCTACCAGGAATACGCATTTTTTTCTATATTTTATACTAATGCAGGGAGAACTTCACACAATAATTGAATAGATTTTTCTGCTGCCATAGCGGCAAACTGTTCAAAGGATATGTTGGCAACTTCATCTGCATTATCGGAAATAGCGCGAATCACAACAAAATCAATACCATTCATATAACAAACTTGAGCAATACTGCCACCTTCCATTTCACATGCAATGGCCTGAAATTGATTGGAAATCTCTTTTAATTTATCAGATTGTCCAATAAATTGATCTCCTGTTGCAATAATACCGATATGTACTGCCCCCTGATACGTGTGTTTTGCTTTTTCCACTACCAGATTCACCAATTTTTCCGTCGCAGGAATCGTGATTAAATTCATTCCGGAAATAAAACCTTTTGGATCTCCTACTGCGCTGGTATCCATATCATGTTGTACCAATCCTCTGGAAACAACTACGTCGCCTACAGACACGCCTTTGCCGATGCCGCCTGCAACTCCCGTATTAATAATTGCCTTAGGCCGATACACCAAAGCCATAATTTGCGCACATATTGCTGCATTTACTTTACCTACTCCACTGCGTGCAACTACACATGGAATACCCTGAATAGTTCCTTTATAAAAGTCAATTGTTCCAATGGTTTCTACTTCTGTATTCTGCATACGTTCTTTCAAACCATTCACTTCCATATCCATAGCCCCGATAATTCCTATCATACGATGAATCCTCCGTAAATACCTATTTTTTCGATTTTATCATATTTATGAACAGAATACAACGATGAACCATTACATAAAATTACAATCCCTGTCTAAGTAATGCTTTCTTTATTGGAATTTTTAATAATAACGTACCACAGAAATCACTTTTCCTAAAATGATAACCTCTTTTGCATAAATTGGCTCAAACGCATCATTTTCCGGCTGTAAGCGAACGCAATCTGTCTCCCTGTACAAACGTTTTACCGTTGCTTCATCTTCAATTAAGGCAACAACAATATCTCCATCACGGGCAGTGGGAGTTCGTTCTACTACGACATAGTCACCATCTAGGATACCTGCATTTTTCATACTTTCACCTTGTACAGTTAATGCAAATAGCTCTCGACCTCTCTGCTGACTAGCAGTAATAGGCAGATAACCTTGTATCTCTTCTACAGCTAAAATGGGAAGTCCTGCTGTAACCTTACCTAAAATAGGCACTTGTGCTGTTTGTTCGCAACCTTCTATATGAATGGCCCTGTTTAGCCCTGCATCTCGTGAGATATAACCTAAATTTTCTAAAGCTTTTAAGTGGGCATGCACAGTAGAAGTCGATTTTAGCCCTGTTGCAGCACAAATTTCTCGTACGGATGGAGGGATTCCATATTGAGAACGGTCTTTTAAAAAATCATATATCTTCTGTTGGCTCTTGGTCAATGGTTTCATCTAAACAATCCTCCTTAATTCGGATAATGTAATCATACCACATATGTATCAAAAAAACAAACAAATGTTTGATATTTTGAAAATTTATTTACAAAATCACTTTACTCTATTCACAGAGCCGTAACAACTCACCGCATTTTTTCGTTATAATATAAGTGTACAAAGGAAAGGAAGCCGCAACCGTTCTTTTCGTACATTCTACACTCCTCAATCAAATAACCTTTCAAGCTAACGAGAATGAACCGAATCTATATGATTCGGTTTTTTTCTTGCTGAGCTTCCATAAAATGTTTACAAATGAATGTAAAACTATTCATAACTTTGTCACAATATCATTTTATAATGATATTGTAGTGAAAGGTAGACCGCAACTATCTTTTCTACCTCCCATTCTTCTCAATCAAAATTTTAAGCTAACAGAAAACGTCCAAAGATTTCACTTTGGACATTTTCTTTTTTACTTTTTTATATCTTCACCCGGAGCAATTACAGTTGTAGACTCTCCATTTAAATTATCCTCGGATTCTTCTTCTACATTATTTTCTGCAGATTCTGTAGTTTGTTCCTCGGGAGAAGATGATTCTATTGAAACAAAATCATCTTTCTCCTCCCTATACTGATTACGATAACGGTAATTATCACGATACACTGCATCAGACTGATCGTTCCTGCCTCTTTTAGAAATTGCTTTTGTAGAAACTACAACACCACATAATAAAATAAGCAGAATTATGCTTCCTATAAAAATTGCCACAATCATCACCCAATCATTATTTCATAATAATATCATGTCCTTTTGAAGTATAAAATAAAACAGTTTTATTGGAGTAATTTTTAGCAACTTTGATTATTTTTTAACAATTTTCACATAAAAATGATAAAAACATTCTATTTTATGTGTATTTTTGTTATAAAGTTCTATAGATTTTTGATTAAAAAACGTGCTATACTGTTTCTCAATAAATAAAAAGGAGAAAATATCATGGGACGATTTTCTAATAAAACAATTATTATTACAGGGGGTGCTCGCGGGATTGGATATGGCATTGCAACTGCATTTGCAAAAGAAGGAGCAAATCTTGTGTTAACCAGTATTGTACAGGAAGAATTGAATAATGCAAAACAAACATTGGAAGAAGAATATGGTGTAAAAGTGTTGGCACTATATGCAGATGGAGGAGATTATTCTCAAGTACAGGCCGCAGTTAAAAATACTGTTGATACATTTGGAGGAATAGATGTTTTAATTAATAATGCGCAAGCCTCTAAATCCGGTGTTTTATTTGCAGACCATTCTGTAGAAGATTTTAAATTAGCAATTCACTCTGGGTTATATGCAGCATTCTACTATATGAAAGAATGTTTTCCTTACTTAAAACAAAGCAAACAATCTAGGGTAATCAATTTTGCATCAGCTGCAGGCGTATATGGCAATATGGGACAAACTTCCTATGCAGCTGCAAAAGAAGGCATTCGAGGTATGTCACGCGTAGCAGCACGTGAATGGGGAGAATTTGGAATTACCGTAAATATTATATGTCCATTGGCTATGACAGAACAATTGGCAAAATGGGCTGAGGCAGAACCGGAAATGGCAAAAGCAAATTTAAAAAGCATAACATTAGGGCGCTACGGAGATCCTGAAAAGGATATTGGCCGCACTTGTTTATTCCTCGCCTCAGAAGATGCGGCTTATATTACAGGTCAAACCATACATGTAGATGGCGGCGGCGGAATTAGGCCATAAACAAATAAATTAAATATTTTTATGTGTGCGTAGCAAGCGGTCACAAACATAATATCTGACCTATTGCTGCGCACAATTATTATAAAAATCTTAGGAGATAAAAATTATAATCTCTCCTATCTACAACATACATATTAATTTCTCTTATTGTCCAACAAACCACTAATTTATCTTAACATCCCAAAAAATATAATAAAACTCATTTATGACTAACATTATGATAAGCGTTGAATTGTACTACATTGTTATAGATTTATAACCATAAACCAAAATGCTCTTTGCATATCACTTTCAATTCATCCTCTGTTAGATTTTCAAATACATCTATTTGCTGGCCTTTTATGATTTTAAAGGTATTGCCATCAATACTTTTTCTTCCATCTATTGTTTTAATCGCAAGCATTCTATGAATTCTAAAAGGAGAATCTGGGTGTAGTTCACACCATGTACAGGCAGGAATAAAGTCAGCAGCTATCTGCTGTTGTTCAGTAAAAGATAAAATTCTCAACCATTGTTCTTTATAGTATTCATACAAAACCCAATCATAAAATGCTTCTTTTTCAAGCTTATAAACTTCGCCACACTGTTTCTGCACTAATCCTTCTGCTAAACGTAATGGATATTTAGGAGAACGTTGTCCAATTCCAATATCCCATATATAAGTACCATCTACAGCCTCTACTTTTAATAAGCGATGTCTCTGCATGGGTATATCATCTCCTGCATCCCGAAAAAATCTGGAAGAAAGATCTTTTACCCCAAATCCCAATGATCGCAAAAAAATTTCACTCAATCCATTTAGTTCAAAACAGAGGCCTCCTCTATGCTTTGTAATGATTTTATCATAAAGAATAGAACCGTCCAAAGAAATCATTTTATGATTCAATATATCCAAATTTTCAAATGGGATAGAAATATTATGTGCAAAACAAAGCTTTGCCAATAACTGACCATCTAATTTATGACACTTATAATCATCATAATTCAAACCAATTCTTGTAAAATAATTCATAATTTGCTCTTGATTTAAAGTCATAATAGCTCATCTCTTTTCCTCAATAAAGTTTTATATTTGGATTATAGCACAGTTCTGTTACAAATAAAAATACTTCGCATTGATTACGTGACATATAAAGAATAGAGCAAAGGGAAAATAAAGAAAGCAACTGCATAGTCTTGGACAACCATACCACATCTCAGAAATAGATAAAAGGGAATACAGTTTTGCTAAAGAGAAAAAAATAAAAAAGAAGAGAGTAGAATACTACTCTCTTCTTACTCTGGCTCCTCAAGTTGGACTCGAACCAACGACCCTGCGGTTAACAGCCGCATGCTCTACCGGCTGAGCTATTGAGGACTATTTGTGTTGGCATCTTCCTATTGTCCCGGGCCGTCTCCAGCCAAGTATCTTCGGCACTAATGAGCTTAACTTCTGTGTTCGGTATGGGAACAGGTGGACCCTCATCGTAATCAACACCAACTACTTCATATATATGATCTCACACTCTCGTGTGTTCATACCTCTGGTGACTCGTAGGGGAATCGAACCCCTGTTTTCGGCGTGAGAGGCCGATGTCTTAACCGCTTGACCAACGAGCCATACATTTGGCAGCTCAAGTTCTTCCACCCGGCTGCTCATCTTGGTGCACCATCAGGGGTTCGAACCCGGGACACCCTGATTAAGAGTCAGGTGCTCTACCAACTGAGCTAATGGTGCAAACTGCGGCAAACATTGCCATTTCTCAGTACCTTAGTGTAAAAGGATAAAAAACTTTGTACACTGAAAACTGAATAAAGAAAAACAGATAGGAAATTACAGAGCCAAACCAAAGAAATTATGGTCAAGCCCTCGACCTATTAGTACTGCCAAGCTGAACACGTTACCGTGCTTACACACGCAGCCTATCTACCTCGTAGTCTACAAGGGGTCTTACTAGTTTAACACTATGGGATATCTTATCTTGGAGTCGGCTTCACGCTTAGATGCTTTCAGCGTTTATCCGGTCCGCACATAGTTGCCCAGCTGTGCCATTGGCATGACAACTGGTGCGCCAGCGGTGCGTCCATCCCGGTCCTCTCGTACTAGGAACAGCTCTCCTCAAATATCCTACGCCCATGACAGATAGGGACCGAACTGTCTCACGACGTTCTGAACCCAGCTCGCGTACCACTTTAATCGGCGAACAGCCGAACCCTTGGGACCGAATACAGCCCCAGGATGTGATGAGCCGACATCGAGGTGCCAAACCTCCCCGTCGATGTGGACTCTTGGGGGAGATCAGCCTGTTATCCCCAGGGTAGCTTTTATCCGTTGAGCGACGGCAATTCCACTCTCATACCGCCGGATCACTAACTCCAACTTTCGTTACTGCTCGGGCCGTCACCCTCGCAGTTAGGCTTGCTTATGCGTTTACACTCAAAAGCACGGTTTCCATCCGTGCTGAGCAAACCTTTGAGCGCCTCCGTTACCTTTTTGGAGGCGACCGCCCCAGTCAAACTGTCCACCTAACAATGTCCCCCGGCCGGATTCACGGCCGCAGGTTAGAATTCCAATAACTTAAGGGTGGTATCCCAAGGGTGGCTCCACTCCGGCTGGCGCCAGAGTTTCCTAGCCTCCCACCTATCCTGTACATAAATTATCGAAACCCAATATTAAGCTACAGTAAAGCTCCATGGGGTCTTTCCGTCTTGTCACGGGTAACCGGCATCTTCACCGGTACTACAATTTCGCCGGGCGGGTAGTTGAGACAGTGCCCAGATCGTTACACCATTCGTGCGGGTCGGAACTTACCCGACAAGGAATTTCGCTACCTTAGGACCGTTATAGTTACGGCCGCCGTTTACTGGGGCTTCAATTCAAGGCTTGCACCTCTCCTCTTAACCTTCCAGCACCGGGCAGGTGTCAGCTCCTATACTTCATCTTTCGATTTGGCAGAAACCTGTGTTTTTGCTAAACAGTCGCCTGGGCCTATTCTCTGCGGCCACATTGCTGTGGCACCCCTTTTCCCTAAGTTACGGGGTCAATTTGCCGAGTTCCTTAACTACCCTTCTCCCGTTGGCCTTAGAATTCTCTTCCTATCTACCTGTGTCGGTTTGCGGTACGGGCACCTTAGATATTCACAAGACTTTTCTCGCCCCAGTCCACGCATACTTCCCTACTCTAATTTCAGTCCCTTACGCCCGGGTCAACCAACGCCCGGGTTATGCTCTTTCTGGGTGTCCTCTTGCTTAAATCTTTCGGTGGCTACGGAATTTCTACCGTATGTGCATCGGCTACGCCTTTCGGCCTCACCTTAGCTCCCGGCTTACTAGGAGCGGACGAACCTTCCTCCTAAAACCTTAGACTTTCGGCCAATATGATTCTCACATATTTCTCGCTACTCATTCCGGCATTCTCACTTGTATGCAGTCCACCAGCGCTTTCGCTCTGACTTCACCCCGCATACAACGCTCTCCTACCATGCATTACTGCATCCCAAGCTTCGGTATATAGTTTAGCCCCGTTAAATCTTCGGCGCAGGGGCACTCGACCAGTGAGCTATTACGCACTCTTTTAATGAATGGCTGCTTCTGAGCCAACATCCTGGTTGTCTGTGCACCCCCACATCCTTTTCCACTTAACTATATTTTGGGACCTTAGCTGTGGGTCTGGGCTCTTTCCCTTTCGACAATGAAACTTATCTCACACTGTCTGACTCCTGTACATCAATTATCTGGCATTCTGAGTTTGATAAGGTTCGGTAACCTCTCGGCCCCTAGCCTATTCAGTGCTTTACCTCCAGTAATCTAATACAAGGCTAGCCCTAAAGCTATTTCGGAGAGAACCAGCTATCTCCGGGTTCGATTGGAATTTCTCCGCTACCCACACCTCATCCGCTACCATTTCAACGGGAGTCGGTTCGGTCCTCCATGGAGTTTTACCTCCACTTCAACCTGGACATGGGTAGGTCACCCGGTTTCGGGTCTAATATAACTGACTTCATACGCCCTATTCAGACTCGCTCTCGCTGCGGCTCCGGACCTTTAGTCCTTAACCTTGCCAGTTACATTAACTCGCCGGACCATTCTACAATAGGTACCCGATCACCCTTTGACGGGCTCTCGGTGCTTGTAAGCACAAGGTTTCAGGTTCTATTTCACTCCCCTCCCGGGGTTCTTTTCACCTTTCCTTCACAGTACTCTTCTCTATCGGTCACTAGGTAGTATTTAGGCTTGGAGGGTGGTCCCCCCGTATTCCCACGGGATTTCACGTGTCCCGCAGTACTCTGGATACAGTTTGCCAGCTTTGCATTTCGCATACGTGATTCTCACACTCTCTGATTGGCCTTCCCATGCCATTCTGCTATGCTCTGCCATACATTCTACTGTCCGAACCCCGAGTGTATTGCTACTCTCGGTTTGGCCTCTTCCGCGTTCGCTCGCCACTACTAGCGGAATCTCATTTTGATTTCTCTTCCTCGCCCTACTTAGATGTTTCAGTTCAGGCGGTTCCCCTCATATACCTATGTATTCAGTATATGATGACCGGACATGACTCCGGCCGGATTGCTCCATTCGGATATCTATGGATCAATGCCTGCTTACGGCTCCCCATAGCTTATCGCAGTTTGCTGCGTCCTTCTTCGGCTCCTAGTGCCAAGGCATTCCCCTTGCGCTCTTTGTAGCTTGACCATGTGATTTTCTTTGGTTCTTCTTTGTAATTAATTCAAAATTGTAGATTTCATAAATAACAATATTGTCTTTACTCTATCATATCTGCTTCTCTATTCAGTTTTCAATGTACAACAGTGAATGCGAACATGCCTTTAATGCGGAAGTTTGCTTAGCAAACTTCCCTTCATCTCTACGCACACTCTTATTCAATTCTTTGCAGGTTTCCCTGCTTTGGTGGGCTTAAGTGGACTCGAACCACCGACCTCACGCTTATCAGGCGTGCGCTCTAACCGGCTGAGCTATAAGCCCATATCTTGGATTAGAGGCGGCTGTCCTGCCCCTTGCACCCTTATTCTCTTGGACATCTCTGTCCTGGTGGAGATGAACGGGATCGAACCGATGACCCCCTGCTTGCAAAGCAGGTGCTCTCCCAGCTGAGCTACACCCCCATATTCAATTGAACATAGGGCATCTCTCTTCTGTTGTTCTGCCCATTCTGTTTCCAGTTGAAAGCTCGTTTACTTTCTTCTCATAAAGAAAGCGAAGTTTGACAAACCAAACTTCCAATGTACATACAAAGTATGTACTATAGGGCCTTCAAAATTAAACAACACTTACAAATCAAACTTCGTAATTCCTGACCTTGGATGTTAAAAGCAAACCTCAGTTCACTTTATGTCTCCATAGAAAGGAGGTGATCCAGCCGCACCTTCCGATACGGCTACCTTGTTACGACTTCACCCCAGTCGCCAATCCTACCTTCGACAGCGTCCTCCTTACGGTTAGACTACTGGCTTCGGGTATTACCGGCTCCCATGGTGTGACGGGCGGTGTGTACAAGGCCCGGGAACGTATTCACCGCGGCATGCTGATCCGCGATTACTAGCAATTCCAACTTCATGTAGGCGAGTTTCAGCCTACAATCCGAACTGGGACCGTTTTTAGGGTTTGGCTCCACCTCACGGTATTGCTTCCCTCTGTTAACGGCCATTGTAGTACGTGTGTAGCCCAGGTCATAAGGGGCATGATGATTTGACGTCGTCCCCACCTTCCTCCGTTTTGTCAACGGCAGTCTCATTAGAGTGCTCTTACGTAGCAACTAATGACAAGGGTTGCGCTCGTTGCGGGACTTAACCCAACATCTCACGACACGAGCTGACGACAACCATGCACCACCTGTCTCGACTTTCCCCGAAAGGCACCTAATGTATCTCTACTTCGTTAGTCGGATGTCAAGACCTGGTAAGGTTCTTCGCGTTGCTTCGAATTAAACCACATACTCCACTGCTTGTGCGGGCCCCCGTCAATTCCTTTGAGTTTCAACCTTGCGGCCGTACTCCCCAGGTGGATTACTTATTGTGTTAACTCCGGCACGGAGGGGGTCAGACCCCCCACACCTAGTAATCATCGTTTACGGCATGGACTACCAGGGTATCTAATCCTGTTTGCTACCCATGCTTTCGTGCCTCAGCGTCAGTTAAAGCCCAGTAGGCCGCCTTCGCCACTGGTGTTCCTCCCGATCTCTACGCATTTCACCGCTACACCGGGAATTCCGCCTACCTCTACTTCACTCAAGCTAAACAGTTTCAAACGCAGTCCACAGGTTGAGCCCATGGTTTTCACGTCTGACTTGCCTAGCCGCCTACGCACCCTTTACACCCAGTAAATCCGGACAACGCTTGCTCCCTACGTATTACCGCGGCTGCTGGCACGTAGTTAGCCGGAGCTTTCTCCTTGGTTACCGTCATTATCTTCACCAAGAACAGTGGTTTACAATCCGAAAACCTTCTTCCCACACGCGGCGTTGCTGCATCAGGGTTTCCCCCATTGTGCAATATCCCCCACTGCTGCCTCCCGTAGGAGTCTGGGCCGTGTCTCAGTCCCAATGTGGCCGTTCAACCTCTCAGTCCGGCTACCGATCGTCGCCTTGGTAGGCCTTTACCCCACCAACTAGCTAATCGGACGCGAGTCCATCTTTCAGCGGATTGCTCCTTTGGTACTGCTACCATGCGGTAACTGTACGTTATGCGGTATTAGCGTTCTTTTCAGAACGTTATTCCCCTCTGAAAGGCAGGTTACTCACGCGTTACTCACCCGTCCGCCACTAGGTTTCGGAAAGCAAGCTTTCCAAACCCTCGTTCGACTTGCATGTGTTAGGCACGCCGCCAGCGTTCGTCCTGAGCCAGGATCAAACTCTCTAAAATTTGGTATCTAATCAGCTTTCGCTGTTTAAATCTTATTTCAGAGTGTTCTCTGCTCAAACGTTTGCTAACGTCTTTTTCTTTTTCTTAATTCTTTTAGAATTACGGGTTCCTAAAATTCGTCATACATTTCTGTATTTCACGCTTCTAGTTTGTCTTGTGTTGTTTAATTTTCAAGGTCCTATCTTACCGCCTCTCTCAAGGCAGCTCTCCTACTTTACCACACTATCCCCAGTTTGTCAAGCAGGACTTTTTGAGAAGTTACCTCCCTCTCGGAAAGCTTTTCTAGTTTAACACATCCCTTTCGGTTTGTCAACTACTTTTTTCTTCTCTTTTTATTTTTCTTTCGCCATCTCAAGTACTCCTCTCTCGACGGCTTGTCTATCTTATCACATCTTTCCTCCTCTTGTCAATATCTTTTTTTGTTTTTATATGGCAATATTGAAATATATTCTATTTAGTCGGAAAAATCCGAGCGTGCCCTGACTAATCGTACTCCTATAGAATCAAAATCTGCCAGGATACCGCTTTGTGTCTTTTTTAATGCTAATTCCACACCACAAATAATAGGGGAATAATCAAAAATTACTTCTATTAACCTTTGTGCGGCTTTTTCTATCAATTGATAAGGCTCCTCTTTTAATGTCTGTGTAATCAATTTAATTAGTTCACCACATTCAACCGTATGTTCTACCTTATCTGTTTCAATGGCTTTTTCTAAGCTACAATACAATATGGTATCAATCTCGAATTCCTGCTCCATCATCTTTTCTTCTTTGGTATAACCATGGCGCGCCATTACTCGCAATCCGTTTATTTCTATTTGATCCATAAAATCTCCTTCATGGTATAATTCCTTTATATCATTTCCTTTTTTACTATAACTTAAAATTGCATTAATACAGTACTACAATATTTCCTTTTACTTTGCATCGGCTTTCATAGCTTTGCTTTTGATTTGTTCGAGTGTCATAAATATTAGTAAAGCAAAATTCTCCCTGATCACTCTGTGCTTCATATTTTTCTAAAATAAAACGGTCATCTACACAGGTAATAAAGCGGCCGCTATCTTTTGGGTAAACTGCCTTTAAATAAGAATTTAAAAATCCTTTAATTTCTAATTCCTCTTCCTTTTTTGTAATATGAAAACCTCTCATATTTACCGTATCAATCCAGAACTCGGCTTCTCTTTCGCCTTCTTTTAATGTGAGCGGAGATACCACAAAACGTTTTCCGGTTTCTTTTTCTACGGCACACAAGCGTAAATCATTCCAAGGAAAATGCTTTGCTTTAAAGTACATGTTTTCGCCATCCATGCCAATATAACGAATCATTCCGTTAGAATCTGCTGTAAACAGAACCTCCATTAAAATTTCTTTTTCACAGCGGGCAGCATAAATTAAGCTTTCCAAATCACACGTCCATACTTTATCGCAAACATCTTCACCCAACCAACACTTATTTTTAAAGCAATGCTCTTTTTCGCGTTCCGTACCGTATGGTTGTAATATTAATAATTGAGTTTCTCCCTTTATTTTATAAGGAATAAAACAATTGCAGTCAGATTCACAAATACGCTCATCTTTAATATAATGGTATTCTTTTTCCTCCATATCGTATAGATAAGCAATATGTTTTAATCCGGTTAAGCTGCGATATTCCGTAAATAATTTTCTATGTTCCATATTCTCTTCTGTTAATACCAGAATATGGTCTTGACTTAGTGCTTTACATTGTAAAAAGTTACCAATAAAATTGATTTGCTCAAAGTTTTTTTCTTTACCCGTTTTTTTATCAATACGTAAAATCCAAGCCAAACTCTTGCCGTTTTCCATCAACACGATAATGTCATTTTCAAACGCAAAATAATGTTGGTTGTATGCTTCATCGTTTAAAATATAGTTTGCCACAATGCGCTCTTGCTGCTCTGCGCGGTTATATTCCAGCAGAAATAAGCTGTTATGTCCTTCTTCTACCTTTTCTTCTGCATAGTAAATGACTTCATCGTTAATCTCAATGAGTTCTACATCGCAATCATGGAAAAAGTTTCTCATATCAATCACTGTCATAACTTACAATCCTCCGCGCAAGAATTTTTATTTTGTGTTGTAAAGTCATTATAACACAAAATTTGTCGAGTTTCATTACAATTTATATTTTACTGTTGTATAATATAAATAAACGATAGAAAGGAAGTACCGTCATGACCATAACAAAAAAAGGTACTGTCATTGAGCTGGACATTCATGGTATGTATGCAGATGATGCCAAGCGCGAAATTGAACGGTACTTATCCACAGTCAGTCCAAAGGTACAGGAAGTCATCGTGATACATGGTTATCATAAAGGACAAGTACTTAAAAACATGGTAAGAACACGCTTAAAACATCCGCGTATTGCCAGTAAATTAGTTTCTTTAAATGAGGGACAAACTAGACTAATTTTAAAATTTGAATAAAAAGTGTTGACAAATAAATTGAATAAGCGTATGATGTACGAGGATAATATATCGGTAGGTGAGGCTACCGCAGAGGATACGGGTTGCTGCCGCGGATTAGTGGAGACACTATGAGCAGGTTAACAGGCTATGTCGAAAAACAAGGCATAACCTAACGCAATTGCATGCCCTGCGAAGTTGAAGCTTGAACGAATACAACTGTACGGCATTTTGTCGTGCATTTATATTTGTATTGTAAAGTAAGCCTTGCTGCCGTTATTGGCCGCAAGGCTTTTTTGTTGCCATCCAATTCCAAATTGGATTTTATATAGATATTTCAAACGTAAAAGGAGTGAGTAACATGGACGCAGGAAGTAGCAACGGCATAAAACCAAAAGGGCGACATAGAGCGGTAACGCATGCAAACACTGCGTTACATGGCTTGCTTATACCATAAATAAGTAAAGCAAACGATTTGTTCTTACGTTTGCTGTTTTGGTAATGCCTTACTTCCTCAAACTACGGCAAACACGCCGCAAAGGAGGTAAAGGTTATGAAAAGAACATATCCATTTAAAAAATCTGCTATGTCTCAAAAAACAGACATGCAAAACAAATATCTGCTAAATACTGCACAGCAGACTTCTGAAAAATTATTATTGCAACTGGGTTCCTCCTACAGTGGTTTGAATGAAGAATACGTACAAACCATGCGTCAAGAGTACGGACGTAATATTATTTCTCAGGAAAAGAAAGATACCATATTTAAAAAATTACTACGGTCTTTTATAGATCCTTTCACTTTGGTATTGCTTTCACTGGCTCTAATTTCTTTTTGTACTGATGTGCTATTTGTCGGTGCGGAGGACAGAGATTTTACAGCTGTAATTATTGTATTGATTATGGTCTTTTTAAGCGGAAGCTTAAAATTCATTCAAGAAATACGGTCTGGCAATGCTGCGGAAAAATTGAAAGCTCTAGTAAAAACCACGGTTCTGGTAGAGCGTGAAGAAACGGGAAAACAAGAGCTGCCTGTCAGCGATATTGTCCAAGGCGATATTATCCATTTGGCAGCGGGCGATATGATTCCTGCCGATGTGCGGATTCTTTCTTCCAAAGATTTATTTATCAGCCAATCTGCTTTAACAGGAGAAAGTGAGCCTGTGGAAAAATTCCCCAACTTAGATGCAGACCATTTTTATCAAACACCTTTGGAGTGTCCCAATTTAGCATTTATGGGTACCAACGTTATCAGCGGTTCTGCAACCTGTGTTGCAGTGGCTATTGGAAATGACACGATGTTTGGTACCATGGCAAAATCAATCATGCGCCCTAAAATAAAAACAGGTTTTGAAAAAGGCGTACAATCTGTATCGAAACTACTCATCCGCTTTATGTTGGTTATGGTACCAATTGTATTATTTATTAATGGCTTTACCAAAGGAGACTGGCTGGAGGCCACGCTATTCGCACTTTCTGTTGCGGTTGGTTTAACTCCTGAAATGCTGCCAATGATTGTTACAACCAATTTGGCAAAGGGTGCTGCCCAGATGTCAAAGAAAAAAACCATTATTAAAAATTTAAACTCTGTACAAAACTTTGGCTCTATGAACGTACTTTGTACAGATAAAACCGGCACACTGACTCAAGATAAGGTCGTACTGGAATATCATTTGGATATTCATGGAAATGAGGATGACAGAGTATTTCGCCATGCCTTTTTAAACAGCTATTTTCAAACAGGACTGCGCAATTTAATGGATGTAGCTATTTTAGAATATGCACAAAAATACCACGAGGGTGAATCATTAAAAGCTCGCTACCAAAAAGTAGACGAAATTCCTTTCGATTTTTCCAGACGTCGTATGAGTGTGGTTGTTCGTGATACAGAAGGAAAAACACAAATGGTTACGAAAGGCGCAGTAGAGGAAATGCTGCAAGTATGTGCCTTTGCCGAATACAAAAACGTGGTGGAACCCCTGACGGAAGAAGTAAAGCAAGAAATATTAGAAACTGTAAAGGGTCTCAATGAAAATGGAATGCGCGTACTGGCCATTGCACAAAAAAATAACCCTTCCGCTGCAGGTACATGTTCAGTACAAGATGAAAGCGATATGGTATTAATGGGTTATCTGGCATTTTTAGACCCACCGAAAGAAACTACAAAAGCAGCCATTGAGGCTTTGAAAACTTATGGTGTTTCTACAAAAATATTAACCGGGGATAATGATGCTGTTACACGCTGTATTTGCCGTCAGGTAGGATTAAAAGTAGATAATTTACTGCTTGGCTCGGATATTGAATTACTAACAGACTCACAACTGGCACAAGTGGTGGAAACTACAAATGTATTTGCAAAACTTTCTCCCGAACAAAAAACACGAATTGTTCATGCATTGCGTGAAAACGGTCATACTGTGGGATTTATGGGGGATGGTATTAACGATGCATCTGCCATGAAAGAAGCGGATGTCGGTATTTCTGTAGACACCGCAGTCGATATCGCAAAAGAATCTGCCGATATTATCTTATTGGAAAAGGACCTTATGGTATTAGAACAAGGAGTCATTGAAGGCAGAAAGATTTTTGGTAACATTATAAAATATATCAAAATGACCGCAAGTTCCAATTTTGGAAATATGCTCTCTGTATTGGCCGCCAGCATATTTCTTCCATTTCTCCCGATGCTTCCGATTCAAATTTTAGTTTTAAATTTGATTTATGACATTTCTTGCATTTCAATTCCTTGGGATAACATGGACCCTGAATTTTTGAAATGTCCTCGTAAATGGGATTCCTCATCTATCGGAAAATTTATGATTTGGATGGGGCCGGTTAGTTCCATCTTTGATATTATCACATATGTTATTTTATATTTTGTCATTTGTCCCGCAGTTTGCGGTGGTTCTTTTGGTGCACCGGGGGTAAACTCAGTTTTATTCATGGCACTGTTCCACGCAGGTTGGTTTGTGGAATCTCTATGGTCACAAACTTTGGTCATTCATATGATTCGGACCCCTAAGGTTCCATTTATCCAAAGCAGAGCATCTCTGCCTGTATTAGTCATTACTACCATTGCTATTATCGTCGGAACTGTCATTCCATATACACCTCTTGGCGCCGGTTTGGGTATGGTAGCTTTACCTGCAATTTATTTTGCATGGCTGGCAGGTATTATATTTGCATATATGGTATTGATTACTGTGGTTAAAAAAATATTTGTTAAAAAATACGGAGATTTACTCTAAATAAAAAAAGTCAGCCATAAAATAGCTGACTTTTTTTATTTGGCATGGGGAAACTCTTTTTCAAGTAATTGAAATGCTTGTTCTTTATCTCTATGAATTTGTTCTCCTAAAACCTGAAGATTGGAAAATTTTTGTTCTTCCCTAATATAATGGATAAGCTCTATTTTAGGACTGGTTCCATATAAATTCCCACTAAAATTTGGAATCCATGTTTCAGAAGCTACCACATAATCATCACCTACCGTTGGTTTTACACCTATATTGGTTACACCATAATAAACAGTTCCATTCTCCAATGTAACCAGAGAAGCATAAACGCCGCGTTTTGGTTTTACAAAATTAGGTGGCATCGCCTGATTTATGGTCGGGAAACCCATTGTTCTTCCCATTTTATTTCCTTCAATCACCGGAAATTGATAACAAAAATGACGTCCCAGCATTTTGGCAGCCATCTCTGTCTGACCGTTCTGTAAGTAATGGCGTATCTGGGTTGAACTGATTGGAACACCTTCCTGCAAAGACACAGCTTGTACTACAGTTACTTCTATTCCGTACTTTTCTCCAAACTGTTTGAGTTCTTCCGAGCCTGCCTTTCCACCTTTTCCAAAATGAAAATTAAACCCACAATATACTTTTTCAGCTTTGCAATATTGCTTTAGTACAGTATAGACAAATGCTTCCGCTTCCAAATTCATAACTTCTCGGAAAGAAGGCATAAACACTTGTTCCACACCAATTTCTTCAAATATTTGGTTCCTTGTATCAGGAGCCAATAAAGTAGGCACTGTATTTCCCGTTAACACCTGCAGGGGATTTTCCTGAAAAGTAAACACAGAAGGCGTAAGCCCATTGGGCTTGTCAGCAACAGCACAGCCAATCACTGCCTGATGCCCTAAATGGATGCCGTCAAAGCATCCCAGCGCAACAGATGCAGGCTCTAAGCAATTCTGTTTTAAATCTGTAATCAGTTTCATACTTTGTCCTCTCCACAAAAAAGCCTTAATATGCGAAGCTCTCCCTTTGCCACTGACACTACTCCCAAACCTAAAAAGATGCCATCGTAACCATATACGCGATATACCTTACCGTCTTCTTTTTTCTGAACCTCTGATAATCGCAGACGTTCTAAACTCAATCCTCCCCCATTGGAGAAACGTGTGGTTTGGGCTTGCGAAACGGTCAAAACAGGCTTATCTTGAAAAATAGAGTCAATGGGAAGTACTCTATCCTGCAACGTTCCCCCTTGTTCGATAATCTGTTTTGCTTTCTGTAAAGGAATGGTTTGTTCCAAGGTAAAACCGCATGCTATAGTACGTCTTAACGCAGTCATCATTCCATATGTACCCAGCGCTGTACCAATATCATGGCACAGGGTACGGATATAAGTTCCTTTAGAGCAGGCAACACACAAAGTTCCTGTTTGTGTGTTCTCATCGAAAGATACCAATTCACATTTGAAAATAGTAACAGGACGCTTTTCCCGCTCTACTTCTATCCCTTGTCTTGCCAACACGTAAAGTCTTTGCCCGTCCTTCTGTACTGCTGAGTACATAGGCGGCAGCTGTAAAATTTCTCCTCGAAACTGCGGAAGCACTTGCTCCAGTTCTTGTCTTGTAACTTTATGTTCACTGACAGCAACTACATTTCCTGTACTATCTTGTGTATCTGTTGCAGTACCTAACTGAAACTGTGCCTGATATTCTTTGTTGGTATCCTCCAAAAACGGAGCGCAGCGCGTAGCCTTTCCCAAAAGAATGGGAAGTACCCCGGTAGCCATAGGGTCTAACGTTCCTGTATGACCTACTTTTTTTTGATGAAACAATCCACGCATAACCGCAACCACATCAAAAGAAGTGAACGATTGTGGTTTATCGATTAAAATCATGCCATCCATAGTTCTCCCCCTTTGATTGATATTACTATAAAATCCCCTGAGAACGGAAATAGTTGCTGACTGCTTCCGCCAATCGTTTTTTTACAGTTTCCTTTTCATCTTCAATCACACAGCCGGCAGCACCTTTATGACCTCCACCGCCAAATTGAGCACAAATGGCAGAAGCATCATATGGTGGCGTTGCCCGAACAGAAATTTTATAGCCGCCTTCTTTTTTCTCACGCAAAGTTGCGGCAATTAATACACCTTCCACTTGACGTGGCAAAGCTGCTAAACCTTCAATATCACCTTCTGTGGCTCCTGACTGTTTCATCATTTCTTCTGTAATTTCCATAATATCAAAACGTCCGTTTTCATAAAACGTAATGCTTTCCATTGCCAAACGTTCCACGTTTAATCTGGCTCTGCTTTTCGTATCAAACATAATACGGTTAATTTCCGCTACATCTGCTCCTGCATCCATTAAACTTGCTGCAATACGCAATGTTGTTGCGGATGTATTGGAGTAACGGAAACATCCTGTATCCGTACACAGACCTGTATACAAACAGTTGGCAATCTGCTTATCAATGGTAACTCCCATCATACAAAACAGTTCGTAAATCACTTGTGTAGTGGAAGCAGCAGTACTATCCACGTAAGACATTTTGGCATATTCCTTATGTGACATATGGTGGTCAATTGCAAGGTCAATGCTATCTTTATACTGTTCGGTCTCTTTTCCAAGAAGCTGTGTGTCGGCAATATCTACGGCAACAATAAAGTTTGGTCCAAATTCTTCGGTTTTTAATTCCGCAAATAAATTTTCATATTTGGGAACCACCGGATCCGAACATGCAAAACGGACATGTTTTCCCATTCTTTGCAAAGCGGTACACAGCGCGGAAGCAGAACCAAGCGTATCTCCGTCCGGAGATTTATGGCTGAGCACCAAAACTTCATCTGCTTTCTGTAATACGTCCGCAGCCTGTTGGAGCTTAATCTTCATGATGCTTCTCCTCTTTTAAATCGTTAATCAGCTTGGAAATACCCGCACCATATTCAATCGAATCCGTGGCGGTAAAAATCAGCTGGGGAACATGGCGCAATTTTAAACGATGCCCCAATTCTCTGCGGATAAATCCGGCTGCAGATTTCAAACCTTTTTCAGCCACTTTCGCTTGTTCCAACCCCTGCATGGCACTGATATATACCGTACAATAGGATAAATCATTGGTAACGTCTACACGTACAATACTGATTAACCCCTCTTGCACTCTTGGGTCCTTTACTTCTCTGAAAATTGCGGTCAATTCTCTATGAATATCTTCTGTGATACGTCCTAATCTATGACTTGCCATAGTATTCAACCTCCTTACAGCAGTACATATAACAATTGCTGTTAAAAAACAAAATGGCAGGCGAACCAAGGCGCCCGCCATTTTTATTATTAGGACTTAGTCCTCTCTATATTCTTCCATAATATAGGATTCGAATACATCGCCCTCTTTTACATCATTAAAATGTTCCAGAGTTACGCCGCATTCATATCCTTCTGCCACTTCTTTTACATCGTCTTTAAAGCGGCGCAGGGAAGCAATTTTATCATCTGCAATAATAATGCCGTCGCGTACAATACGGACCAAAGAGTTACGTACAATTTTTCCGTCTGTTACGTAAGAGCCCATAACAATACCAACATTGCTGATTTTATAAACCTGGCGGCATTCCGCACGGCCGTAGAACAGCTCGCGGTATTTTGGAGCCAACATACCTTTCATCGCAGCCTGAACATCTTCAATTGCTTCATAAATAATGCGATACAAGTGAAGGTCAATGCCGTCACGTTTTGCATTTTCTTCCGCAACCGGGTCCGGACGGACATTAAAGCCGATGATAATTGCATTAGAAGCACTTGCAAGCATTACGTCAGATTCGCTGATAGCACCAACACCGCCATGAATGACTCTTACGCGCACTTCATCGTTACTCAATTTTTCCAAAGATTGTTTTACCGCTTCAAAAGAGCCTTGAACATCGGCTTTTACAATGATTTGCAATTCTTTCATTTGGCCTTCCTGCATTTGGTCAAACAGGTTATCCAAAGTTACTTTTGTTTGTGCATTGAAGCGTTCTTCTTTTTGTTGAGAACGGCGTTGTTCTACCAACTGACGACCCAAACGTTCATCAGAAACAGCGTTGAAAATATCGCCGCCTGTAGGTACGTCGTCCAAACCTGTGATTTCTACCGGAACAGATGGTCCTGCAGATTTTACAAGTTCTCCTCTGTCATTGGTCATTGCACGTACACGACCTACTGTAGTACCGGCAACGATGCTGTCACCAATATTCAAAGTACCGTTTTGTACCAAGATAGTTGCAATCGGTCCACGACCTTTATCCAATCTTGCTTCAATGACAGTACCTTTCGCAGCTCTGTCAGGATTGGCTTTCAATTCTTTCATATCAGCAACCAACATTACCATTTCCAGAAGCTCCTGAATACCTTCTCCAGTCAATGCTGAAATTGGCATACATGGTACATCGCCGCCCCATTCTTCCGGTAAAATCTCGTGCTGTGTTAATTGTTCTTTTACGCGGTCAGGATTTGCTGTTGGTTTATCCATTTTATTAATTGCAACAATAATAGAAACGCCGGCAGCTTTCGCGTGACTGATTGCCTCTACCGTTTGCGGTTTGATACCGTCATCAGCAGCAACAACCAAGATAGCAATATCTGTTACTTGGGCACCGCGTGCGCGCATGGTTGTAAATGCTTCGTGGCCCGGAGTATCCAAAAAGGTGATTTCGCCATCTCCTACAGGAACACGGTAGGCACCAATATGTTGTGTAATGCCGCCTGCTTCGGATTTTGTAACGTTTGCTTTACGAATGGCGTCCAGCAATGAAGTTTTACCGTGGTCAACGTGACCCATAACAACTACAACCGGAGCTCTTGGAACTAGGTTATCGTCTTCGTCTTCACTGTCATCAATGATTTGCTCTTCAATGGTAACCACCACTTCTTTTTCTACTTTCGCATGGAATTCCATTGCAATCAAAGAAGCTGTATCAAAGTCGATGACATCATTTACGGTAGCCATAACGCCCATCATCATCAATTTTTTAATGACTTCTGCAGCGGTTGCTTTTAGACGCAACGCCAATTCATTTACCACTATTTCATCAGGAATGGTAATGGTCATTTGTTTCTTTTGTCTCTCCAGCTGGATACGTTTTAAACGTTCCGCTTCTGTTTCTTTACGCGAATTCTTTGGCTTTCCTCTGTATTGGCTGCTTCTCTGTGTTAGTTTTTGTTTATTTACGGTTTGGTCTGTTTTTACTTTTTCACTTGCCAAACGGTCATACTTTTCGTTGTAACGGTCCATATTCACTTGGGAAGTACGTGTATCCACAATTCTTCCGGCAGGTTTTTGTACTGCATCTGAAGTTGTAACAACTGTGTTTGCAGCGGTGTCCTTTTTATCTTGCATTGTTTTTTCCTGTTTTTGTGCAGCAGGTTTTGTTTGTTTGTTATTTTTATTTGCTGCATTGCTTTTTGATTCTTTTACAGCAGGTTTCACTGCAGTTTTCTCTTTTTCAACAACAGCTTTTTCTTGCACTTTAGCAGTTGTGTTTTCTTTTGATTCCGGTGCTTCTTTAGAAGAGGAAGTTGGCTGAGCATCCTCCCTTTCAGCAAAATATGCGTCAAAAGATTCTACACTGTTTTCTTTTGTAAAAGTATCAAATACAACATCAAGATCTTCTTCTGTCAACGCAGTCATATATTTTTTTGGTTCATCGCTAAAAGGTTTTAATGCTTCGATGACATCTTTATTTTCAACATTGAGGTCTTTTGCAACCTCGTTCACTCTGTATTTCTTCATCATATAATCCTACTCCTCCTCATTTTTCTGTTGATTGTCCGTTTCACTGCACATAGTACGCATTTTATTTGCAAAGCCGGCATCGTTTACCGCAATTACGCCGGTACGTTTCCCCAATGCAGCACCGATTTCATCCATCGTCTCATTCATGGTAAGTACATCTATATGCGCTTCTTCTGCTGCAAAGCAAACACCCTTCAATGTTCGTTTTGATAAATCATTTGCTACCAAAATTACACATGTCTGTCCGTTTCGCATTGCTTCCAAAGCAGGGTCATTTCCCAGGGAAAGACGACCTGCTCTTCTTGCAATGCCCAGCAAAGAAAGTAATTTATTCTGACTCATATTTTGAAATCTCCTCCTCCATTTTGTCATATACCTCTGCGGGAATTTGACAAGAGAAGGCTCTTTCAAATCTCCTTGATTTTCGCGCCGCTTTCAGGCAGTCTGCTTTTTTACATACATAAGCACCGCGCCCCGGCTTTTTGCCGGTTGCATCCAGGGAGATTTCTCCTGCCGCCAATATATTGCCCTGCTCATCTTTTTGGTCAGGAGCTTTTACAACACGCACCAATTCCGGTTTTGGTTTCATTTCTCCACATCCGGTACACATACGCATGGGAATACGTTTTTTATGCATGATAAACTTCACCGCCTTTCGCACTTTTATAAAAAGATTGGCTGTTATATGACCAATTATGCTTCTTCTGTTGTCTCAACAGCTTCTTCCTGAACAGTATAAACCTCTTCCGGCTCTTCTCCATAAAAGCCGCTTTCCGGTTTAATGTCAATCTTCCAACCTGTTAATTTAGCAGCCAAACGTGCATTTTGACCTTTATTTCCAATTGCCAAAGATAACTGACTGTCAGGTACTGTAACACGGCATGCACGGGCATCTTCATCTGTTACCACAACAGACAGCACGTCTGCCGGAGAAAGAGAGGCTGCGATAAATTTTGCAGGATCTTCACTGTATTCTATAATATCAATCTTTTCACCGTTTAGTTCATTTACAATATTGGAAACACGAGCACCGCGAGAACCGATGCAAGCACCTACCGCATCAACATCTGCATTATGGCTTAGTACGGCCAGCTTTGTTCTGGAACCTGCTTCACGGGAAACAGCTTTAATTTCAACAGTACCGTCGTAAATTTCCGGAACTTCTGTTTCAAACAAACGTTTTACCAAATCCGGGTGTGTACGGGAAATCATTGCGCGCGGTCCTCTTTCGGTTTCCTTCACATCTACCACATAAACTTTGATGTGGTCTCCCTCTTTTAATACCTCATTTCCAACTTGTTCGCTTTTTGGCAAAACAGCTTCCGCTTTTCCAATGCGTAACGAAGCAGCGCCTGAGCGTGGGTCAATTCTTTCTACCAAAGCGCTGACCAATTCCTGATGTTTGCTTTGGAACTCCTGCATCATTTGTCCGCGCTCACCGTCACGAATCCCTTGACGAATCATATTTCGGGCGGTTTGAGCAGCAATGCGTCCGAATTCTTTGGTATTGAGCTGAACTTCCACTTTATCCTCATAAGTTGCATTTGGATCTATCTTTTGTGCATCTTCCAAAGAAATTTCCTTGTTTGGTTCAAATACTTCATCTACAACTTCTTTACGCAAATATACATCAAACGCGCCTTTATCGGGATTTACCTCTACACGGGCGTCTTCATTATCATAGCTGTTTTTACATGCAGTAAGAATGGCTTTCGTAATTTTATCTACCATAAAATCCACTTGAATACCACGTTCTTTTTCCAGAAGATTCAATGCTTCAAACAATTCACTACTCATTTTTCTAAAATTCCTCCTCAAAATCTTCATCATCAATATCTACATAATCGTCACAAACTCTGACAGACGAAGTATCTTTTTTATCAATGTCTAAAAATTCGCCGTCTTCCGTTTCCAAAGTAAGAACAGAATTTTCATACGCTTGCAGAATGCCCAGCACTTCTCTTCTGCCGTCTTCCAAAGGACGAATGAATTTTGCATTTACAACGGCACCCAGAAAAGCCTCAAAATGTTCCGGTCTTACCAATTCACGGTCAATACCGGGAGAACATACTTCCAGGCAATACTCCCCGTCAATAGGGTCCAATTGATCCAACGGGTCGTTAATTGCACGGCTCATGGCTTCGCAATCGTCCAATGTTACCCCTTCCGGCTTATCAATAAAAATACGCAAATACCAGTAAGAACCTTCTTTTACATAACGAATGTCCCATATGGTTAAACCAAGCTGCTGTGCAAACGGTTCACATAATTTTGCTACCGCTGCAACCGTATTTCCCGATTTTCTCTTTTGTGCCAAATTGTTTCACCTCATAATAATAAAAGAGCGGGCTAACCCACTCTTTTGTCCTTCTTACTATTCATATGCTTTATTTTATCATAAAATACGCATAAATGCAAGGGTTAACCCATTTTTTCTATATACTGTCCTTTACGATTCATGTATCTACTATATATACGAATCATCGTCAGGTATTTACTGTATAAAAAAGAGCAGGTCTATCACCTGCTTCTTTATAAATACAATATTAATCTTCCATTTGCTTTCCTAAAAAAGCTGCAGCAGCTTGCGCCAGCTTTACTTCTACCTGAGTTGGAGGAGTATTTTTTTCATCAAAGAGAATAATAATAGCACCGGTCACATCACTGGATGCAATGATAGGATAAACCACACTGGCATTTCGTTCAATTCCTTCAATCGGACGTAAGGCATGATCCGCTTCACTGCCCACAAACTTTTGTCTGGACTGCATATAGTCTTCCATTGCCTGTGTAACACGGCGTTCCAAAAATTCTTTTTTAGAAACACCTGCTGCAGCTACAACATGATCGCTGTCACAAATTAAAACAGGCACATTGGCTGTTTTGCTAAGTACCTCGGCATATTGTTCTGCAAAAGAAGATAGTTCTCCCACCGGAGAATATTTTCTAAAAATAACGCCGCCATCTGTATTTGTAAAAATTTCAAGAGGATCTCCTTCTCTGATACGCAGAGTTCGACGAATCTCTTTTGGAATTACAACACGGCCCAAATCATCAATTCTTCTTACAATTCCTGTTGCTTTCATTTATATTCATTCCTCCGAATCACAAATTTGGTGAATTGCTTGTATTGTCCAATTTACTGGAAATAGTATTTGTCAGCAAAAAGAAATTATTCCATTTCTTCCTACCAATTTTTGTGATTCAAAAAATGAAATTTACCATAACTGTTGTATCATGAAAGCAGTTGCTAAAAAACATGAATAAAACAAGCTGTTTTCTAAACCAAAAAATGCAGAAAATTTTAACAACAAGTTAATAAGCAGTCCAACCACCATCTACGGTAACGGTAGTACCATTTATAAAACTTGATTCATCACTTGCTAAGAAAAGTGCAGTATTTGCAATTTCCTCCGGCTGCCCCATTCTTGGACTAAGAGGAACTCCCGCACCTGAACGAGCCATACCAAATTCACTGGCATTGGAAAGTCCTGCTGCAATATTGGTAATAATACTTCCCGGGCAAATTGCATTACAACGGATACCTTCTTTTGCATACATAAAACCAATATTCTTGGTAAGACCTACGACAGCAAATTTAGATGCAGTGTATGCAGCACCTGCACGGCACCCAAATAAACCTCCTACGGATGCAGTATTGATAATAGAGCCACCACCATTTTTCATCATAATCGGAATGGCCTTTCGGCAAGCATACATAACGGAATTTACGTTAACACCCATTACTTTATCCCAAAATTCATCTTCTACCTCAGTAACAGAATACATTTTATCCAAAACGCCTGCATTATTTACGAGAACATCCAGTTTTCCGTATTTGTTTACTGCAAGATCAATCATAGCTTCCACCTGACTACGATTTGAGACATCTGTCTGGGAAAAAACAATTTCTCCCGCTATATCTCCTGAAGAAGCGATTAATTCTTTTACACCGGTTTCATTAATATCTGAGGCAATTACCTTTGCGCCTTCCTTTGCAAATAACCCTGCAATCGCTTTTCCCATTCCTGAGCCCGCACCTGTAACAATAGCAACTTTATTTTCCAGTTTCATATTGACTTATCCTTTCCATTAACAGATATTGATTCGTTCCACTTTAAACGATATTCGCTATATTAATTTTATATTAGCAATTTATATTTCTATGTGCAAGGATAGTCTTTTTTTTAACACTTTTTTGTATTGATTGTTAATGTAACAGTATACATTTTGTGAGAAAATAATAGGTCTAAAAGACATATTATTGTAAAAGAACAAATATGTACAATCTAAAATCAAAATAATAAAAAATCTTCGTAGTTTTAAATTATGAAAAGAGGCAGTCGTTTGAAAAAATTTATTTTCCTAATTAATTTATGCAATCATGAACTTGTTTTAGAGATTTCATGATTTTTATCAGGGCACTTTTCCTGTTTTTTCTTTTTCCATAAAAAGCGTTTGCCTGTTAGTATGAATGCAGCCACAGCCGAGGCTACAGGAACGGTAAGTACAATGCCAAATGTACCGCACACTCCCTGTGCAATTTCGATTGCCATATAATTGGAACTAAATAACTGATTAAACTGAACTTGGTAAGAGATAAATACAAGCAAAGTAATAAAAGCACTGCCTGTAAACGCAAGAATCAGCGTATTGGTCATTGTTCCTATCATATCTTTTCCAATTTCTATACCGGAACGGAATAACTGTCTTGCTGTAATGGATGGGTTGTGATGTTGTACCTCGTATAAGGATGACACAATAGACATACCCACATCCATAATCGCTCCAAGAGATGAAATTAATACTCCGGCAAACAATAAGTCTTTAATCTTTAGTCCTGTAGATTCATGAATCAAAATTAACGACTCCGCTTCTGATGAACTAAAGCCATTCAGGTGCAGCATCCATGACATTAGCATGAACAAGAGAAGTGCAAAAAGCACACCAATCGTAGTCGCGATAATAGCAGCATATGTCTTTTTGCTTTGTCCATTCAGAAGCAGTAATGTAACAGCGGTTGATAAAACCGCACATAAAATACTCATCCATATTGGAGAATAACCGGAAAAAACAGCGGGAATTACAAGATAGATAATGATAAACATAGAATATCCAAGACCAAGTATTGCTTTAACCCCTTTTCCTCGTCCGATACAAATGATAGCTGCCGCAAGTATGATACAACAACTTAATATAGGGATATTCCTGTCGTAATTATATACCGTATAATACGGCTCCGCATTTTTAGGTGTATCTGCATTAATAATAAGCTTCATACCGTTTTGGGCATAAACATTGTGCGTCTTAGTAAGATAATTGGAAACTTCTATGATTTCTCCCTTTTGCTCTCCGCCGGTAATTTCCACCTTTAATATTTGATTACCTAAATATAACCCTAACTCTTCATCATATTCCAGATTCTCAGAAGAAACCTCCACTACTTTTCCTTGTTCGTAGTGGAGGCTGTCTGTACTATATCTGGAATAAGATTTCACCCCAAAAAGTTGAAATAGAATGACTGCCGCTACTGAAAGAACAATGACTGCCAGTACAATCCCATTTTCTTTTATCTTATTCCACATAAATTTAAATATCCTTTTATGATTTCATTTTCTTTTTCGTTAGCACTACCACAATGGTACCTGCTGCTATAAAGGCAGAAACTGCAGAAACAATTTCTACTGCATTTGCAGTATCGCCTGTCTGTGGCCCGTTTATCTGCTCATCGGATGTATCTCCTGTATTGACCACTTCTCCATCTTGGTTATCTACCTTTACAAGACCATCTATCGCTTCTTGTAATGCCGTGGTTGCAGCATCTATATCTGACTGTGTCGCATTTGCATTATTTTTTAGCTCCGTTGCTGCTTTTAAGGCTGCTTGAAGTTTATTCCAGCTTTCTTCGGTATAATCTGCCTGATTCAATCCCTGTGCTTGGGAAATCAAACTGTCCATAGCTTCTGTGTTCGTATTCACACCAACTTTTACAAGACCATCTATTGCTTCTTGTAATGCCGTGGTTGCAGCATCTATATCTGACTGCGTCGCATTTACATTATCTTTTAACTCTACTGCCGCTTTCAGAGCTATTTGAAGTTTATTCCAGCTTTCTTCGGTATAGTCTGCCTGATTCAATCCCTGTGCTTGGGAAATTAAGCTTTCCATATCTGCCGTATTAAGCGTTTTATAAATTGTAAATGTATCTAGTACGCTCATATCATCTGCAAAATAGGTCGTCATCGTATAAGAAGTATTTGTTACCTCCACATTGGTAACAGTTCTTCTTTTGGACTGGTCTTGAACAGCAGCATATTCTGCCTCTGGTGCTGTAATACCGTAATATTTACTACCACTTGCTGAGTTTGCTGTTAAATATAGAATACCTGTGGGATTTGTCACACTGGACTGTACGCCCTGGCTTCTGTCCGGGGTAAATCCATCCATCATGTAAGTTCTTGTATATACGTGGTCATGTCCCATTAGAACGACATCTATATCAAGTTCATCGAAAATCTGTGGCAGTTCGTTTCTTCTATCAATAATATCACCATCACTGGCATGGCTGGCTGTTGAGTAAATAGAATGGTGGAATACAACTGTTTTCCATCTTACATCCGGATTCGCAGCAATTGCATCCTGCATAAACTGTTTATGCTCTGCAGCGGAACGGTCATTTGAGTTTATATCCATAAACAGCGTATTGTTGTAAACAAACCAGTAGTCGCTGCCTGCGGTAGTAGCACCGTACTGAGCACTTTCATTGGGAAGATTAAAATGCTCATTATAAGCAGCAGAACTGCTATCGTGGTTTCCTATGGTTGTAGCACTTGTAAGAGAGGAAAATGTATCGTTAAGATAACCAGTATATTGGGATTCATTATTTGCTGTATTTACTTGGTCACCTGCTGAGAATAAAAAGTCAGGATTTAGCTGATTTTTAATCACATCCAGAGTATCGTTCCAGCCCTGAATATCAGATGGCAAACTTCCTGCACCAATTTGTGGGTCACCTACAAAAGCAAAAGAAAATGCTCCGTCAAAGTCTCCGGTTTGGAATGTATACTCTTCGCTAACCGTCTCACCATTTACAACTCTATATACATACTCTGTATTCTCATCAAGATTTCTCATGGTCGCCTGATTGGAATAAAAGCCGCTTTCATTTGACTGTGAAGATATGGCGTCAGCTGTTTGATATTCAGATGGAAATTGACCATCTTTCATATCAGACTTTTTGGCATACTGTACTTGACCTGCTGTTTCAGAATTTGCATACCAAGTAAGATTTCTTGAGGTTTCATCACTGCCTACAGTTAGATTAACAGACTTTTGTTCAATCTCAGGTTCACCATAATTTAATGTTAGATTTTTAAATTCAAAATAAATATCCGAACTGTCTTTACGGTCATTATGCAATTCTACCGCAATTACGTTTGTTCCTTCTTTTACATATTGTTGGATTTGTTCCTTAGTGAGTTCCAGCTTAGCCTCTTTCGGCGCACCGGCCGAAACACCTGCATAATATAAGTTATTTTCCTGCTCCTCAGCAGGCATATCTACAGCCAGCACTTTATTTCCGTTAATATAAACGGCCACTGCGTCATCATGATATAAGGTGCCTGTAATAGATGTAATTTCGCTGAGATTCTCTACTTCAAATGTAGAACGGAAAAAGAAGGTTGGTACATCTTCGTTTGGTACATCTGATTTATATTGATTTAATAACACAGTAGGTGTAAAGCCATCAAACTCTGTTAACTGACCCCGTTTTGCACCAAAGCTGCCTGCTGCGGATTTCCACGCACCATCGTTAAAATCAGAAGTTGTCCATGCGGTTAGAGAGCCCAACCCCTTTGCCGGATCTGTATTATCGTCTAAATATTTCCAGACGGTAGTTGCATCAATAACATTTACATCAGATGGTACCTGAGAATATACATTTGCTTCCTGGGCATAAACAGCACTCATATTTCCGCTATTGAGTACGCTGGGCAATAAAACACCCGTTCCCACTGCAAAAGCCATTGTTACCGCTCCTGCTTTTAACCATATATTTTTTGACTTCATCTTCATATTCTGCCTCCTCATACATTCCTGTTTCTGTTCGCTTGCCTTATGTTATCATGTGTTTTTACTCCATTCAATAAGATTAACCATGATTTAATTTATCTCACAAACATTTAACCCAACCTTAAAAATGCCTTAAAAAAAGACCGGTGTTTTAACCGATCTTTTAATATATTTTTATGATTTTTTAAAATTGGAGTTTTGACGGTAACATGGTAATAAAAATTCAGATTAAATTTAAAACATAATATTTCCTTGTCATATCATTTACATATACAAAAACATTAGTAACAGAAATGATAAATTTTATAAAAGCTATTTTTTGTTCCTTATGAACTAGCAAGAAGAATGTTCATATTAATATTTTAAGAAGGAGCATTTTTCAAGATTACCTAATACAGTATAAAAATATTATCTTATTTTAGAGCCACCGCCTGTTGTATTGTAAGAATTTGTTGCTTTAAAAAGCCATATCAAATCTTTTTCCAAGCGATTCATGTCTTTTGGTTTGCAAGGAATCGTTTTGATATATACTTTATGTTAGTAAAAAATATTATTCTATCTTAAATATAAGCTTGGATTTTTCTCAAATTTTGTTTGATTTTCTTCCATTACATTTGGAACAAAGAACCTGAAGATTGGAGCGTATTGTTTTTCCGCCCTTAGAAACAGGGGTAATATGGTCTATATGAAGCCCCACTTCGTCCGGCATATACTTTCCGCACTGTTGGCAAGTGTAGTTATCCCGGATCATAATTTCCTTTCTAAGTTCTCTTGTCATACGTTTTCTCTGATTTTGACAGTGATAGTCCCTAAGCGTACATTCATGATTAATATGTTCCAATTGTCTATTTCGGTTTTCCAGATATGTATAATCGCATAAAAATTGACCCACTGTTTGTGAAACCTTATACGATGTTTTTACATAATTTCGCTGTCTATATCTTGTTTGCTCACGAATAAGATAAAATCGGAATGCATTTTCATCATCCAAACAAGAATGAAACTGTTTTTCCCGATAGTTTTTCATTTTGCTTTTTTGAATTCTTTCCTGACACTTTTGTTTCCAAAGCAAAATATCTTTATGATGTGCTTTAATTGTGGAAAAGTGCCCTAAATTTAAATATTCATCAATGAAAACGTCAATTTTGGGGTTTCTTTTACCGGAAACATTAAAATAGCTGCGAAAGTACGGATACCTAAACGGAGATTTTAAAATTAAAACGATAGCCGTAATCACAAGTGCTATTACGATTACACTTGCTGCTACGATTATGATTGCACATATTGTAGATGAATTTAATGTATTCACAATCTTTTCTCTCTCCCGTAGTACTTCTCTGTTTTTATTACAAACATAACAAAAGTTTGTAAAATAAACATATCTATATGGTCAATACCAAAACATAATTCATCACTTATTCCAATTCCTCATCATCCGGTTTGCCTGGTAATATACGACATACCTCTGCTTCAGGGAGTTCTTCTATCTCTCTCAGTTTACGATTAATCTGATTGGTTCTTGTTCCCACCAATTTGGATAATTCACTATCAGCTGCATGTAATTTATCTTGAACCTTTGCAAGGACTTCACTGAATTTACCAAATTCTGTTTTTACTGCACGTAATACTTCTCGTACCTCTGAAGAGCGTTTCTCAATTGCTAATGTATTAAAGCCCATTTGCAGCGAGTTTAGAAATGCAGAAAGTGTTGTAGGACCAGTAACGGTTATCTTATAGTCTGTTTGCAATGTTTGAAAGAGCTCAGGCATTTGTACTACCTCTGCATATAATCCCTCAAACGGTAAAAATAAAATTGCAAAATCCGTTGTAGCAGGAGGGTCAATATATTTATCTCGAATATCTTTTGCAAATGCTTTTATCTTACGGGAAAACTCTTTTTTGGCAGAATCAATAATTGTTTTGTCTCCACTATCATAAGCACTCAATAAATTTTCATATGTATCTGACGGAAATTTAGAATCAATTGGTAAATAAAGAAACCCCTCCCCATTTTTGTTTGGAAGTTTTACTGCAAATTCTACGCGTTCTTGTATACCTCTTTTAATTTGTACATTTTTATCATATTGGGCTGCCGTTAACATTTGTTCCAGAATACGCTCTAATTGGATTTCTCCCAGAACACCTCTCGTTTTAACATTAGTAATGGCTTTTTTCAATCCTCCAACATCTGTAGCCAGTGTTTGCATTTCCCCAAGTCCCTTTTGAACGCTTTCCAGATTTTTACTAACAGACTCAAAGGATAATTTTAACCTTTCGTTCAACGTTTTATCCAGCTTTTCTTCTACCACACCACGCATCTTCTCTAACTTTTCTTCATTGTTCATCTGTAGTGACGTAATTTTTTCTTCCAATGTTTTATTAATTGAACCTAAATTATCTGTAATTTCTTTCTTTAATTTCTCAAGGTCAGCATTGGATTCAAAGCGATTATCCGTAAGAGATTTTCTAACAGAGGATGAAATAGAATCAAATTTATCAAATACATCTTTCTGAAAGCCGCTAATCTTATTATTCAGAGTATCGTTTATTTTATCTAAGCTGTCCCTGTTTCCGGTGGTAAGCAGATTGATTTTTTCAAGAATATCGCCTTTGGACTCATTAAACTTTATAAACCATTCTGAGTTATTATCGTCGTTCATACGGAACGGTTCACCAACATTCTTTCTCTTTCTTGCTGCTGACAATAATACAGCAAGATTCATCAGACCAATAATGAGTAAAATAATTAGCAAAATAATAATAGCTATGTTCATATCTTTGATTCTCCTTATATTTCATATAAAATATCTTTCTATTCCTATACAAATATTATAACAATGCCACCAGCCATTGTTTATTTCATTAGTTATCTGGCCTGTGAATGGAGATATGTAAATTCAGGATATACCGAAGAAACTATATTATCAGCCGTTAATGTTTTAAAAGTAATATCAACAGGTTTACTATCTGCAAGATAAGACTGTCTCCAGTTTTGGTATTCACTTCCATCCAGTATTTGAGCATTGTCATAATCCCATGAGTCAGGGGCAAGAATATAATAAACAATACCATCCCCATCTACGTCAATGTTATCAGGAAACGGTATACCATTTTTTGTGTTGCTGACACTTTTATTCCATGCGTCCACTTTTGCAAATTCACTGTAACTGTCTTTCTCTGCATCATAGGAATAAACATTATACGGCCAGAAATCAAAGTTGATTCCAAGCCCTTGGTTATGTGACCACTTCATTTCAATAATTCCATTATCATAAAATTGCATAGAAGGATACCCTGAAAATTCGTTATAAACCATATGATCTCTGTAGCCAAAAATATATCCTACTGTTCCTGCCATACTGGCATCGGTCCAGTATAACAACAGTTCATCCTGTCCATCGTTATCTACGTCAAAAATAGCAAAACTGTTCTCGCCCGACTGACTATTTGTTTGTTCTAAACTTTTTCCATTGGGAAGGATACCATACAAATAAGCATCCCACAATATTTTCCCAAATGCCAGTTTTTGAGCGTCCTCTGTATTTTCAATTACAGTATCGCTATTCGCCGCAGAATCAGACGAAGTATTGGTCAATTCCGATGAAACCATACTTTCCTCTGGTTGAGATAGCTGAGAGGATTCAGACACCTGCGATGAGTCAAGCGCAGAATCGCTGCATCCAATGAAAGTAAACATGGCACCTATCATAAGAATGCCACAGCATATTGCTTTGATTTTCTTACTATACATTTTAATTTCCCCTTTTGTAAAATTATGAAATATTATACTTTTACAAAAAGGAAAAAAGATAATTTATTCTTGAAAAATACAACAATTTACGATATAATTCTAACTATAATTACAATATATGGTTAATTTGTAAAAGTATAGAATATAAAACTATTCTCATTCAATAATATTAAAAGTAAAAGGGCTGCAATTGCAGCCCTTTTACTTTTAATGAATATAACATGAAATAAAAAATGATTTTCATATAAATAACTATCACATAATATAACATATAACACACAAAAAATAGTTTATAATATTCTGACTGTCCGCCAAAATATTCATCATTTGGCAAAGACAATATTGCTACAACTGTAATAGTATAGAGTAACCGTACTTTTTATGCAGGGGGTGTAATTTTGAAAGCAAAAATCATGGATGCGTCACATCTGCTGATTATTTTAAGTGAGCAAGAAGCACTCCGCTTGGGATTAAACAGCATCTCCGTTGATATTCCCACAACTCTTTCAAAAATAACATTAGCAAAAGTATTTTTAGAAGGCTGTAAATATACCGGCTTTTCTTATTCAGAAGCTGAAAATATTACAATTCGTGCGCTTTCTATTCGAGACGGCACCTTTGTATTGCTGTTTAGTGTGCATATTCCGAATATGTCTCGTATAAAATCATCTTTTCAAAGAAAAAAATTTCGAATAAAAGAAACCACCGGCCCATATGTGTATCAATTTCAAAATTGTACAGACATGATGGACGCGGCGGAACGACTTTGTATGGCAGGCATTACCTGTCCAAAAGCGAAATTATTACGTTTTGGAGATAAGTACCGTATTATCTTTCATTTAAGGTGGAAAACCAGTAAGTTAGCAAAGGCGATTCTCCAAGAATATGGCATTTTAAAAGGAAAAGGACGCGTTGCCGCTGCTGCTGCAATGGAACACGGAATTTTGCTTACAGAAGATTTATTCAGCACTGTTTGCAGCACCTACCCTTGTACAAAACATTAAACATCTTTAGCTGCCTTTTTTAGATCTGCAATCATTTGTTTCGGGCAAGATGCTCGGAATACACTGGTCCCTGCCACACAAATGTCTACGCCTGCTTTGGCGCTGGAAGCAATGGTATCAACTCCAATTCCTCCGTCCACCTGAACCAATAGATGAGGCGCTTTTTGTTTTAATTGTCCTACCTTCGGCATCATGTCAGCCATATACTTTTGACCGCCAAACCCAGGCTCTACTGTCATTACCAACACCATATACAGCTTGTCCAAATACGGAAATACCGTTTCTACAGATGTATTCGGTTTGACTGCCAGTGCCGGCTTGGCACCACAAGCTACAATTTTTTCTATGGTTCCTGTTACATCTTCTTCCGCTTCTACATGGAATGAAATAATGTCTGCACCGGCCTTACAAAAGTCCTCAATATATCGTTTGGGATTCTGTATCATCAAATGAACATCAAACGGTAAATCTGAATATGGTTTTACAGCTTTTATCACCGGAGCTCCAAAGGTGATATTGGGTACAAATAAACCGTCCATTACATCTAGGTGAATCCAGTCTGCGCCGGCTTGTGTAATCATTTGAATTTGCTCGCCCAATCTGGAAAAATCTGATGCCAGTATTGACGGTGCAATTAACATGTTTCATCCCTCCAAAGTTATTGTATTATTATTTTACTCTAAATTATTGATTTTTTCAAGAAAATCAATAGGCCTGCCGCAAAAACAAATTGCAGCAGGCCTTATCTATTTAAAGGGGTTTTTCTCAGCCCCGTAGTCCAGTTTATGCATTACCAAACAAACGGGTTCTTTTTATTATGCACAACGTTTCATTTCTACTGTTTCCTGTTGTCTCAAAACGCTGACTTGTTTTTTTATTCTCGCTTCTTCCTTTACAATTGCCTGTGTGTGCTGTTTCTGTTCTTGCAATGATTTTACTTTGCGTATCGCAAATACTTTTTCACGATGTAAATAAAACAAACTGCACACTGCCATAATCATCTGTGACGCTGTTTGCAGCAATTGTAATATCCATGAACCACCGCCCGCTGTAATGGACATAATAGACATGGCTGCACAAAGCAAACATAAATACCATGATAAAAATGTCTTTGGACGATATTTTACTAACAATCCCACTGTAAATACCAGCAGAATACTTCCTACAATTTCTTGAAACATATATAATCTCCTCTTCTCTTTCAACCTTCCGAAATCGAACATACGTTTGATTTAGTTTTATTTTATCACAGTGATTGCAAAATTACAAGTAAAACATTTCATATTACATAAAAGTTGTCCTATTTATGGGACAGCTTTTTAACAATACAAATTCAAATATTTCTGGTATGATAAGAATGAATCTTGTACTATATCAGCACTTATGATAAAATAAAAGTATACTAAAAAAGGGGAATATATTATGACAATCACCTATAAAGATACAAAAGAATTTAACGCGCAAGAATTGCAAGATCTGTTTTTGTCTGTTCATTGGTCATCCGGATATCACCCTGAAAAACTGGTGATTGCCATGCAAAATTACAGTACCGTTTACAGTGCTTGGGACGGTGAGAAACTGGTAGGTTTGATTAGCGTTATGGACGATGGAATTATGACCGCTTACATTCACTATTTATTGGTAGACCCCGATTATCAATATAACGGTATTGGAAAAGAATTGATAGAACGTGTACTGAAAACATATCAATCCTATCTGCGTATCTCTTTGATTGCCAATGGCAATAATGTAGGATTTTATGAAAACTGTGAATTTAAGATAGACAAAAAGGGAATTCCTATGCATATTACCTCTTTGCTAAAATAATTTGATAAAAATCAATGCAAGTAAATATAGATAAAACAGCCATTTGCAGATATCAATGCAAATGGCTGTTTTATCTATATTCCAATCATAATGGACAGCAAATCAAGAAACGCTAACATTACAGTTGCTTCATTCCATTCTGATTTGGATATAAGGAAACGAAATTCCGTTTGCTATGAACAATAGCAATAACGTAACATTATTCTAGAACATTCTCCGGCATAAAAGAAATAAAAAAGCATTCCCGTCCTACGGAAATGCTTTTAACAGCTATATTATGCCAAAATATAAACGTTCATTTGACGACGGCCAAAGTTGACACATTCTCCTAGTGTATTATAATACAAGTCAACCAAAACACGACCTGACATCAACGCACCACCGGTATCAGAAGCAATTGCATAACCATATACAACGCTACCGTCCGGAGAGGCAATATATAATTTTGTACCATATGGAATTACGTTAGGGTTAACTGCCACGCGACCTACAGCAGCAGGTGCGCCTGTAGCGGTAATTCCACCGCCGGTGTATGCGGTACATTCACCGGTAATCACACGTGCAACGTTTAACACGTTACCATTTGCGTCAACAATTGTATTACCTGAAATAGTTGCACCTGTTTGGGCAGACGCACTTGCAGTAGACACAGAAGTTACTGCTGCAGGTTTTGTTTTTGTGCCTACCAATTGTACTTCCGCTACAGGCGCAGTTTCTGAGAGAACTGCTACATCTGTTGACTCTACCAATTGACCATTTACAAACTTACATTCCTTCACAGCAGTTTTTGTTCCGTTTACACCAGCTGTTTGAACCTGTGTTTCACCTTTATAAAGGTCTGCTGTTTCGATTACTTCTGTTTCAAAAGGAACATCCTCTGTTACAGTTTGTGTTGCGTAAGTAACACGATTTACGGTAATTTCCATACCATCTGTAACCGGCTCTGCTTCTGCTACGCTCAAAGTATCCTCTTCACCCAATGTGATATTCGCTGCCGATAATACATTGGCTACTGTTCCTTCCGGAACATCAACAATTTGGGTTGCCCCATTATCATGCACTGTTACTTTATGATATCTTGTAACAACTAGGTCCGTGTTATTGGTTAACTCACCGTTGATATCTACGTTTACAGCATCGTTATCATCTAAAACAACACCTGCTTCAGCAATCACGTCAGACACTTTGTCGCCGTAGTGTGCACTTACAGTTTTCTCTGCACCATCAGCCTCAACAGTTGCATCCATTTCACGTCTGATTTTAATTACAACACCATTGGTGTCATCTCTTTCAACAATATCATTTGAACCAACTTGAATATTGGCTTTCTCTAATAATTCTTCTGTATTTGTTGTGGTTAGATTTACACGATAAGATACACCGTTATCTAAAATGGTGGCTTTTCCTGTTGTAGCCATTACTGTTACAACAGAACCAACACCAATCACTGTAGCCAATGCAAAGGCACTGACACGTTTTACCGGTGTATTTACCAATTTTAAAAACTTATGCTCTTTTTTCTCTGTGTTTTTCATACTTGCTCTCCTTCATGCTTACGACAGTATGGAAAAGAAATTACATTTTGTTAAGATGCATATACTGCCGCTTGTTTTCGGATTACTTCGATGTTTGCTATTATATTCACTGTTTTTCCATATGTCAAATAAAAAATGAACTTGATTTTATATAATATGCACAAACACAATTTCCATAAAATTGAAATTACGACTTTTTAACTTAACTTTCTACCATTAATTTACATTTATGTTAATAAATCCTCTTTGTTTTATGTGCAGATTGCAAGAAAACATAAGTTACAAACTTGTTACATATATTACATGAGTGTTTTATTTTCGTCATTTATACAAATAGTTATGAAACTTAAAATTTCCTTATATTGGAAATAATTGTTTAAAACCGCTTCTCTGCTAGTTTGATAAGCGTTTTTATAAATAATATTTTTACAATTTTTTACATATAAAACATGTATTTACCTTGAAAAGTAAAACTAATATTTTTCATTTTGATAAAAAATTTTATGTAAACTGGGATTGGATATATCTTTACTGTTATTTTTAACTTTAAACCTTATCCTGTCTCCCCACTTTAAAAAATTTATATTTTTTTGCCTTATATTTGACTCATATAAGGGGTTGCATGGGCTTTAAAAGATTACAAATTGTAACTTTTTCATTATAACCAGATACATTATCTTGTACCAAAAAAGTTGTGATTGTATTCCAGAGTTCAAGTAAAATTTAGGTAAATAAAATATATTTAAACAAATTATTTCCTATTTTCTATTGTAAAAACACCCAACAAATTTATCTTATTGAGAAAACTTTTCTTTTTCATTATATATAATAAATTAATACTATGTTTGAAAACATAAAAATATAAAATTCTACATTATTATAAATGAAAGTAAAGCCCAAATATTTTCCATAAATAAAATTCCTCTATTTCGGAAGCTTTGATTCTATATATGGTATAGAAATAGGAAACATATAGATATCATGATACAATACTCTATCCCCACAATATTCTGTTAATAAACAGCTTTGTTCATATCCGGAAATAGTAAAATATTTTATCTTTTTTACTTTTTTCGCAGACCGCAGGAAGAATACGCGTGAAAACTTTAATATATTATAGATGCATATCTTCCGTTTATAACATTTATTATGTTTCTTAAAGTGAGTATCAAAGAACATCTGTCACAATGATTTCCTTTTTGGAGTGTAAAAAGAAAAAATGGATTCTGTATATACAGAATCCATTTTAAAAAAGACTGCAATAAAATTATCTTTTTGAGAACTGTGGAGCTCTACGTGCGCCTTTAAGACCGTATTTCTTACGTTCTTTCATTCTTGGGTCACGAGTTAAGAATCCAGCCTTTTTCAGAGTAGGACGGAGATTCTCAGAATCATATTGAAGCAAAGCTCTTGCAACACCATGACGGATTGCGCCAGCTTGGCCTGTAACGCCACCGCCTGCAACACGACAAACAATGTCGAATTTACCTTCTGTTTTTGTTAGATTTAATGGTTGACGAACAATTAATTTTAATGTTTCCAAACCAAAATAATCATCAATATCTCTATCGTTGATTGTAACTTTACCTGTACCTTGGTATAGTCTTACACGAGCAACGGAGCTTTTTCTTCTACCTGTACCATAAAAATAAGACTCTTTGTTATACATATTCCAATCCTCCTCTCTTATTTATCCCAAACTGTTGGTTGTTGTGCTGCATGAACATGCTCAGCACCTGCGTATACACGTAGTCTTGTTAGCTGTTCACGGCCATTGTGTGTGCTAGGAATCATACCTTTTACAGCCAATTGCATAGCAAACTCTGGTTTTTCAGCCATTAATCTGTCATAACCTACCTCTTTTAGGTGACCAACGTAACCTGTGTGACGGTAGTATTTTTTGTTTTGCAACTTATTACCTGTTAAAACAGCATCAGCACAGTTAATGATGATAACATGATCGCCACCGTCAACATGTGGTGTATAAGTTGGTTTGTGTTTACCACGTAGCAAAATAGCTGCTTGAGCAGCTACACGGCCCATTGGTTTGCCTGCTGCATCAATAATGTACCATTTACGCTCTACTTGGCTTGGTTTTTGCATAAAAGTAGACATTGCATTTCCTCCAAACATTAATATTCTTTATCATTGATAGCTCCCATTTTTTAGGTTGGGAAATCGTTCAAAACACTCATAAGTGTTAACATGCATTTATGATATTACCATACACGATTTACAGTGTCAACCCCTAATTTTCATTTTTTTAATTTACCAAATAAATTGCTTCTATTATCTCCTGTTTTCTCTTTATATCTCTTATATTCTCGATTGTCATTTTTAAAAAATTATTTTACTTTTATAAAAAATATGATATGATATGCGTAATTTAAAAATCGCGTTACACCGCAGTTATGCGCTATTTTTTCATATGGAGGTCTTTTATGCAGCAAATTATGAGCCAAATACGAGCTGCCGTTGACAGTTATCAATTAATCCAATCGGGCGACCGTATTGCAGTGGGTATTTCCGGAGGTAAGGATTCCCTTGTTCTACTCTGTGCTTTAGCGAATATGCGCAAATTTTTACCAATGAAATATGATTTGGTTGCAATCACTGTAGACCCTTGTTTTGATAATATACAAACTGACTTTCGTCAGGTGGAAGAACTATGCCGCCGGCTACAAATAAAATATGAAATACGCCGTTCTCAACTTGGTAACATTATCTTTGAACAAAGAAAAGAAAGCAATCCCTGCAGTTTATGTGCCCGTATGCGCCGTGGTATTTTGCATGATATGAGTAAAAAACATAACTGTAACAAACTTGCGCTAGGACATCATTTTGATGATGCTGTGCAAACTTTTTTTATGAATCTGTTTTATGGCGGTAAAATTGGCTGTTTTTCTCCTATGTCATATTTATCCAGAAAAGATTTATATTTAATACGTCCAATGGTGTTTTGTGAAGAAAGCAAAGTAGAATCTGCAGCACAGCGTTACCATTTGCCTGTTGTAAAAAGTGAATGTCCTGTAGACGGACATACCTGCCGCCAAAGTACCCAAGAGCTAATTAAAGATTTAGAAAAACAATTTCCTGATTTACGAAGAAAAGTCATGGGAGCGTTACAGCGCGCCGATATCGATGGCTGGGGAAAACACAAATAACTTTTATCTTGTGCTGACATCATAATTTTAGTAGAAAAACATGGAGAAATTTTAAAAATTTCTCTGATACAAGGAGCTTTATAAAAAATTTGCTCTTGTTTTATAGGAAACAATATCCAGCTTTAGAAAAAAGGAATCTATTTATGAAACTGCTCTCTTTTCCGTTTTGAATCAATAAGGCAGACCGGAAGGCCTCTTATGTATCATCAGACATACGAATATTGGGACAAAATCAAATTTCAATCAAAACAGTATCCGTTTCAAAATATAAGTCGGCGGATTTGAAATAATTCCTGATTATAAAATTTCACCATATCCACAGATTACAAAGCACTCATTTTAATGGGAGGTATGTCTTGGAATATAATATCGCTTTACAAATGGGCCACTTATAGAGTAATGTCTTCTCCAATCAAAAAATTCTGGGGAATTTGTGATACTACCACTTTTTTGGCGTCATTGGTGTATTGAATTATGCTGCCCAATACCGAAGGTTTTAAAGGTGCGAGCCAGTGCATCGTTATACCAATGAAAAAACTTATATGTACAGGCAGACTGTGCGTGCTCATAACCTTATTACTACAAATAGTACAGGGACATTACCATTTGCAAAGGAGAACTGTTAGTATGAAAGTATCTTCTGAAAAAACAATTCAACAGTGGTATCTTTATAAACCAGGTACATCATATATAAAAGTGAAAATGCGTGAGAATGACCGCTTACATTCTCACGCATTTTTTATTCTAAAATAAGATGATAGGTTACCGCACTCACAGTAAGTCTTACATTTCTCTATTAAAAATATTTGCCATTTGTCCTACTTTTTGCACTAAATCTGCAAAAGCTTCAATGCTTAACTGCTGTGCAGCATCACTGATTGCCTCTTTTGCATTTGGATGCACCTCTACAATTAAACCGTCAGCTCCGGCTGCAATACCTGCCAATGCCAATGGAGCTACATAACGTTCTTTGCCCGCTGCATGAGATGGATCGATAATAATTGGTAAACTGCTGCGTTCTTTCACAACCGGCACCGCAGAAACATCCAGCGTATTTCTGGTAGCCGTTTCAAAAGTACGAATACCCCTCTCACACAACACAACATTGTAGTTGCCTTCACTCATAATGTATTCTGCTGCATCCAGCCACTCTTCAATGGTATTGGCAATGCCTCGTTTTAGCACAACTGGCACTTTTGATTTACCAATATCTTTGAGCAAACGGAAATTTTGCATATTTCTTGCCCCAATTTGGAACATATCGCAATACTTAATTGCAGTATCAATTTGTTCGGAAGCCATTACTTCACTTACTACTTTCAGCCCGGTTGCATCCGCTGCTTTTCTTAATAGCTTTAATCCTTCTTCTTCTAAGCCTTGAAATGAATATGGAGAGGTTCTAGGTTTATAGGCACCGCCGCGCAAAAATGTTGCACCAGCTGCTTTTACGCCAATGGCTGCTTTCATAATACACTCTTCATTTTCTACTGCACAAGGTCCACCCATCATGACCAATTTTTTGCCACCAATGACTTGGTCACCTACGTGCACAAGGCGTCCGTCTGGACACATATCACGGCTTGCAAGTTTATAAGAGTGCATAATCGGCACACAGTTTTCAACGCCGTCCAATAGGGTGATATCCAAACCGCCCAGTTTGCTTTTATCACCCAAAATACCAATAATAGTTGCTTGGGTACCTTCAGATACATCGGCACCCAATCCACATTTTTTTAATGTTTTCACTACTTCTTGTACATTTTCTTTTGTACAATTTTGCTTCATTAAAATAACCATAACCTAAAACCTTCCTTTCTAAAAGTAGCCTAAGACTATTTTACACTTTAAAGCGATAAATTGCAAGTATTATTAAAGAAAAAAGCGAACAAGATGAAAAGACAGTTAAATCCACAAAAAAGTAAGGGAGAAAGGAACCCTCAAAAAGGCTCCTTCTCCCTTGCATACTGAAACTGTAAACAGCAGAGCAGTTGTATTTATCTGTCAAAGAAAACCATACGTGCTGTTATCTCTGCTTTTTACCTTTGGAAAGCGTATATAAAAGCACTCCTGCTGCACATGCCGCACATATACTTACTGCTGTAATAACTGCAACCATACTGTTTGTATCTCCTGTCCGGGGACTATCCATTCCTCCTGTTCCTTCCATATCCTCTGTCTGAGCACCGTTCATTCCACCTGTCTCAGGAGTTTCTCCCGGTGCTTGTGGTTGTTGGCTTTGGGCAAATACCACTTTTACCGTCACTGCCGCTGACGGCATTTGGAATGTATATTGATTTGTTTCTTGCATTGTTCCCGCTATGCGCACTTTTTCTGCCTCTGAAATATCAATTGTAGTTCCATTGCTGTCTGTGGCTGTGATGCTTTCTACTGTTCCACCCTGTGTATATACCGTAATTGGTGTTCCCGGTGCTGCCCTGCTCACATCTGTCCACGCTTGTCCTGTTCCTGTGCTTTCTATCGTAATTGGATATTCTGTTCCTTCTGTAGTCACAGCTTCCCAGAAGCGCAGTGTGTCTTCTGCTGTTGAATTTTTATCTTTGGTTGTGGCTGTTACATCCCATAACTTATATTGCCCTGTTTCTTCTACATCCTCCAATTTTACTTTAAAGCTCATTTCTATTTCTGTTCCCGTGTACATGCTTCCCACTTTTGCTGTCATTACTGTTCTTCCTGCTTCATTGGTACTTAATGTGGGGGCTGCCTCTACCGTACCGCTTCTATATCCGGTGTTCTCTCCTATATATTGAAAGCCTCCTATTACCACTTCAGGTTCTTGTGCAGGTACCATTCCCTGGGGCAATACTACCTCTAAATTGATATCTTCTGATTTTGCTCCTATATCCCCCACATACTGAATTGTTGTTTTCAGATATAGCTCTGTTCCTGCAGGTGTTTCCTCTTCATGCCAACGTATTTCATTGTTTTCTTTATTGACTTCTTTTACCAATGGTTGCTCTATTGTACCATACATCGAAGTATCTTCTTCTGCTGTATATTTGGGCTCTGTAGGATTGGTATTTCTTTGTATATTATGTTTACCAATGGATTTTACGCCTGCATTCTCCATTGTTTTTCTCACGGAAGATGTATTCTTCTCATACTCTTCTTTGATTGCTGTTCCGATTGCATCGTTATCTGCTGTCAAATTAATATTTACCGGAGCGTTGGTAAACATTCCTGTGATTGCTGGGCTTTCCATTCCTGTCCATCCGCTCAAATCCACTTCTGTTAAGTTGGTGCATCCGCTGAACATATTGGCTGTGCTTGTTAGGTTTGGCATATTTGCTTCTGTGATGGATACTCTCTCCAGCCTGCTTTGTCCTTTCAGCATCCCTTCCATGCTTGTTACTCCGCTTAATCCGCTCCAGCCTTTTAGTTCGGTAATATTCGAAATTAACCAATCACTTGCTGCAGATAGGTCTTGTCTTGTATTATTTAAATTCCAATAATTAGCGGAGAAACTCTTCGTTCCTATATTCCAAATTAAATTCAGATTTTCTGCATCTGTCAAAATATCATCTGCAGTTACTTCCCAATTGTCTGCAATAATGGTTACTTGACCCGATGGCCAGCTGTTTCCCCATATCTCGCTGGTGCTAACTGAATTTGAACCATCTAATACCCATCCTGAAATATCCATGTACTGCAAACTGTCCAAATAGTCAAAAGTACACCAGAAAAACATATCTTTATAGCCTGATTTTATGTTGGGAATTTTTAAAGTTTTTAAATTAGAACAACTAGAGAAAGCGGCATATAAATCATCAAGAGAATTAATATTGCTCCAACTGCTTAAATCGATAACCTCTAGCTGATAGCAATTTGCAAAAGTTTGCTGCAGTGATTTTAAAGTTGGAACATTCCAACCTTCCATACGAAAACTTTGGAGGTTATGACACTCATAAAAGAAAAATTGCAGATTTACAATGTTTTGGGGATTCCATTTAGATAAATCAACCGTTTGCAAATTTGTACATTGCCAGAAGAAAGAACGTGCCTCAGTAACATTTGGCAGTACCCAATCTTCCACGCCGGAATCTTCCATCGAAACCAGACTTTTACATTTTTGGAACATATTTTGTATGGTGATAAAATTTTGAGTATCTGTTTGATCCCAATGCAACTGTACATCCTGCAAACTGGTACAATTTGCAAACAGATAGCTGGCATTGGTTACGCTGGAAGTATCCCATGCGCTTAAATCCATACTTACTAAAGAGGAACATCCATAAAATAGGCTTTGTAGTACGGTGACATTGGAAACATCTAGATTTTCAATGCCTTTCACTTCTTTTAAACTGGTACAATTGTAAAATAGCATTCCCAATTCTGTAGCCGTAGATGTATCAAATTGATTGTTAAAATCTACAGTATGTAAATTTTGGTTCCAGCCATCCAGCACATATTTTTGGGAAACAGGGTCAAATGCTGCAAATAAACTTAAGCATCTGGAAGAAGCCTTTACACCGCCTTCCGCACTGATATACATATCATAACCATTCTGATGATCCGCTACAATATATGCAATTACACTGTTTCCTGGAGCACCTATATTACGTGCGTATACAATTTCAGATCTGCCCTTTACAATCACCTTATTTGAATCCGTTGGTGTTGGGTCTTCCACATACTCCAACAATTCATCTAAAAAGGTAATGGTATGTACTGTATTACCGATTTTAGTGTCATTTACAAATATTTGGCTAAAATCCAACGCCTGCATTTGACCCGGTATCTCCATAATTTGATTTTGAGTGACAGGGGCAACTGCCTGGCCTACTTCCACTTCAACACCAACATATCCCCACGCAGGTTCCAGTACTAAATCATAATCCGGCATGGCAATTGCTTCGTTGGCTGCATAACGCTCTCCTACATGCTCTCCCTCTGCAACAATCCAGCCACCAAAGGTATAGCCTGTTTTACTGATTCCATCTGCGGAAGCAATGGTAACAGGTTCGCCCGAAGCCGCTGTTTGTATTCCCGGCGCACTTCCGGATACTGTTCCATCATCTCCCAAGCGATAAGTAATCATTCGTTCTCCTTTGTTTAATTCTACCGCCGGAAAGTGAAGTGTGATATCATTTGTCTTTTCGTCAAACAACCCAGCATACATACTGTTTTTAAGCAAAATATCTTGTCCCTCGAATACTGTTTCAGGACCTGCTGTATTTGGGTCTAACGTTACTTTTGCAGTAATTAATAACGTATCTCCGCTACATAATTTGTCCATATGTACTTGAACGCCTTTTCCATTCTCAGTTATCTCAGCCGCAACATAACCTGTCCAACGCTGCCCTAAAATTAATGCTTTCGCATTTACTTCATCAATACTTGTAATCATTGTTTGGCCATCCGCCAAATTTAATGTAAAGTCAGCATTTTGATAATGGTCATGAACAATGGCTTCAAGGTCATTCAGCATACCCCACTCATAATCGCTTCCCGTTGTATAAGCATATGCTGCCGAAATTTCATCTGTTTCTCCTGCAGGAATAAACTTTGTTGCATAATTTTGGAGAGTAGCACTTGGAGTATCCGTCATTTGATAAGTGATAAACGCATCATTTTCACTCAATACTTGGTTCAATGCCTTTAATTGTTCGTCCACTTCAGCTTCTTTGTTAAAACTGCTTCCCAATGCCCATACAACTACTGTAGGATTTCCATTCATTTCATGTGCCTGCTGCACTGCTGAAGCAGCCTTTTCAAGTGCAACCGCTTCGTTTGCTTCTCCTAACATTGTTTCAATGCTGGAATACTTTTGTAATTCTTCCTTTGAGTTGATGAAACCGGTTTCTTGAACATCACTTGCATAGGAAATGATATTGACATTATTTTTTGTACCGTATTTATACATTAAATTAACGCCGTCACCATGACCCATAATCAGTTCAACAACTTCATTTTTAGAATTCTCACCGGTTTTAGATGCATCCACCAAAAAAATTACATTCACAGGGTCCTGTGGCTCTATTGGTACACTATATGTAATTTCGGCCTGTGTACGTTCCTGATTTAGGTATTGAACCGATGTTGATATTTGATTTTTTGTATAAAGATTCTCATCTGTGTTCGCAGCAAATACAGTAAATGGGACAATACCTAACATCAAAGTTGCACATAGTATTGCCGCCAGTACATTTTTGCCTTTCAAATATTTCTTCATTTTTCTTCTTACCTCCCTATATCTATTGAAAATTTTTGATGCACAAATACTATAAACGTATACATTTTACGTTTTCCACTCGAAAGATACCGCTTTATTTATCAGATTACTTTTGCAGAACTGTGAATGCAGCAACCGATTGAATTCTGATTCAGATACCTCCATTCCTTTTAGACAAAAACTGTATTTTGTCCTTAGAATCATATAATATAAAGTCTCTTTTCCCTGTTATCTTAAAAAAGCATAAAGAGAAGACTGAAACAATATAAAATTGCATTCAGCCTTTTTTAAAAAATATAAAAAATTAATTTAAAAACTTGAAATTACGACTGTTATTGTGTATAGTATAGGAAGATATATGACCTTTGTGGTTATGTTTTACACAATTTAAGGACAAAATACAGTTTTTGTCCTTTTTCGGAAAATAAAAACCGTTTAGCTTACAAGCCGCAAACGTTCAAGGTGATATTGGTGTTCTGTACCTGTAGAAAGTAAATAGATTCTGGTAGTCTCTATATGGGAATGTCCGAGTATATCTGCCAATTTTACAATATCATGACATACTTGATAGTAACAACGAGCAAATAAATGTCTTAGATTGTGTGGAAAAACTTTCGTAGCCTCTATACCGGCCTGAACACAAAGGGTTTTCATCTCCGACCATATTTGTTTACGTGACAATCCAATACCGCTTCTGGTGATAAAGATTTCACCGGAAGCGATTTTTTGTTTTTTGGCATATTGAATTAATTTACGGCATAATTTCCCCGGTAATAAGATGGTACGTACCTTTCCCTTTAATATAATTTCTGTCTTACCTGCCTGAGCAGCTGCGACTGTGATATATTTTACTTCCGAAACACGGATTCCCGTAGCACAAATTGTCTGAATTAATAGTGAAAGACGATGCTTTGCTTTACTTTCGGCTGTATCAATTAATTTTTTGTACTCATTCTTGTTTAATTCCTTAGAATGATCCCGAAATACACGATGCTGTACTTTTAGTAATTTTACTCTGCAATCATTTCGACCCATAAAAGATAAAAATTGATTCAATGCGGCTATCTTCGCGTTGACAGTAACCGTGCAATATCCTTTCGTTTGCAGATAGTTTTTCCATTCAATGACTGCCTGGCGTGAAATATGTTCTTTTACCCCTATCCATTTTATAAACATATGTACAGACCTGATATAATTTTCGATTGTACCTTTGCTTTTTTCTTCCTCCATTAAATATTGTTCAAATCTTTTTACAACATTCTTCATGTCATTTCTCTCCTTTTTGACATTGTTATCCTCACGATAATAGTAGTCTAAAAAAAGAAAAATTACATTTTGTTTAATTTCTTCACATAAAAACAAAAAAAACAGATACCCTACTGGGTATCTGCTTTATATGTTGGCATCTTCCTATTGTCCCGGGCCGTCTCCAGCCAAGTATCTTCGGCACTAATGAGCTTAACTTCTGTGTTCGGTATGGGAACAGGTGGACCCTCATCGTAATCAACACCAACTATTCAGTTTGTCCCGTTTCCGGCGACTTTTATATATTATCACATCTTAAAAGAAAATGCAAGCTTTTTTTATGTTTTTATATCATATTTTTCAAAATAAATAAAAAACAGATACCCTATTGGGTACCTGCTTTCATGTGTTGGCATCTTCCTATTGTCCCGGGCCGTCTCCAGCCAAGTATCTTCGGCACTAATGAGCTTAACTTCTGTGTTCGGTATGGGAACAGGTGGACCCTCATTGTAATCAACACCAACTATTTTATTCATTGGTATTATTATATCACAGATATATAAAAATTTCAACAGGGAATCCACCTAAATTACAATATTTTGTATTTTTATTTATTATATTCTACATTGTCTAGTATATTTCTGCACAAGCATATAATCAGAACAGAAACACCTACGGTCCAACCGATAAACGGAAGCCCTATTACAAAAGAGGGAACTCCTGTAGCAAAAATCCATACAAGAATACTGGAAATAATACCGGGAGTAGCTACCAATAGTACACATAGCATATAAATAAACATGATTGGTCCGCGATTAGAATTTGTTTTTCCAAATAATTTCTGAAATAAGATATTGCATGCTGTATATAGCAGACCTGTTGTACCGTACACAATTGCACAAACAAAAGCCAGCAGAGGATTTGCTTGCAACACAGCACATAAAATAGCAAACATAATAATTCCTTCCATAAAAGGACGGATAATGGTAGTCATGCTAGCCCAAATTAATTTTTGAAACGGATTGGCAGGAATTAAATAAATTGGTGTTTTATCTAATTCCAAAGACCAATCCCCGGAAACAGAAAAGAAAAACTGTATGTAACAGCTAAACATTGCAGAAATACCAATAATTAAATTTGGTGTTACTTGCCCTTCTGCTGAGATACGGAAAATAACAACAAAAATAATATTAATTAAAAACAAAAAAATCGCTTGGGTACTGATGAAAAATCTATTTCTTCGTTTTCCTTCCAACATATGTTTATAAAACAACACATTGGCACCCCAGCCTTTTTTGATTCCGGTAGAGGTAACGCGTACCTTTCCTCCCCCAAAATCCATTTTTCCTTCTCGTTTATTTTTTCTTACTTGGTCTGCTCGGGCCGTTGACTGAAGTACATCTTCATAAAAATCTAAATCTTTTACTGCAAAAATAGCAATGGCTGCACCTATAACAGCTATAAATAGAGCAGTATAAATACCTGCTGCGAGATAGTTGCCGAACAGATAACCAAAAACAGCGCCCTTCATCCAGCCAATCATTGGCACATACTCTAAGTAAGGAGAGCTTAAAGAAGAAATAGCACTATTGATATCTGCACCATTAGCAAAAAACTCAATGACATAAATAGCAAGTAAGGCAAGCACGCATGCAAATACAATGGCTAAGGTAATTTGAATGAGTTTCTTCTTACCGTTTGTTAAACTGTAAATCATCATGGTAAGCGCCTGCATTGCACATAGCATGATGGCGACTCCTATTGCCAAAACAATAATTTGCCAAATTTCTATTCCAAATAAATTCGTCAGCATAGAAGAATATGCCAATAAAATAAGAGTGACCAAGGCACTGGCCATTAACTGCTTAATTAAACCGTAAAATAATATAAGTTTTGGAGAAATAGGTGCTATAAATAAAAAATGCACATCACTCATACGAAAGAAAGTAGCGCCTGATTTTAAACCTCTTAATAAAATTGGCAGCGCAATCAAAAGCATTGCTCCAATGTAGCCACCGTGCAAGAAACTAATATCAGCAACAAAGTTTAATGCTTCATCCTCCGGAGAAAAAAATCGAGAAAACACAGATACACTGATACCCGCAATTAAGATAATATACAGAACCAGTTTTCCCGGATTATGAGCTAATTCTTTTATAAAGTTCTTAATCTGCTTACGGGAAAGATAACACAATGCACTCATTGACTTTCTCCTCTTCCTTCCGTAATTTCAAAGAATAACTTTTCAAGATCTTCTCCGCTTTGCTCAATTTCTTTTCTTTCTCGTACTGCTGCTATTTGACCGTTTCGCATAATTAGCGCTTTATCCCAGAATTCCTCAACGCTATCCAACATATGAGTACTGATTAATACTGCACATTCATCGTATCTTAATTCCGTCATAACAGCTTTTAATTCTTTTATTGCATGGGGATCTAACCCTACAAAAGGCTCATCAAATAAAACTACTTTGGGTTCCGGTAACAACGCACAACAGATACTTAATTTTTGTTGCATACCTTTGGATAACTCTTTCCCCAGTTTATCTGTTTTATCAGACATTTCAAATCGGCTTAATAACATTTTTGCTTTTTGTTCCCAATCACTTACTTGATAAGCACGACCAATAAATTCTAAATGTTCCATAACCGTCAAATTTTCATACGGTGCAGGAATTTCCGGAATGTACCCAAAATTACGCTTTGCATCAATTGATTTATTTGGGTAACCACAAATTTTAATTTCTCCCTGAAAACGCAGTAAACCTGAAATACATTTGATTGCAGTGGATTTACCTGCACCATTTGGACCTAATAAGACCGCAATTTCTCCGGGATTAACGGTAAAGGTTAAATTTCCGTTTGCTACCAGATTTTTATATATTTTTGTTAAGTGAGAAACTTCCAACATATAAGTGTTTAATCCTTTCATTATAGATGAAAAAAGGTAAATGTACTCTTACATTTACCTCCAAGGCTCCATTAATAATAGTAATAATAATTACCAGCGAATATAGCAACAATAACGACAATTGCAATAATTAACAAGATAAGTGCTGCATAACAGCAAATAGCTGCAATTAAGAAACCTTTAGCTCGTTTTTTAGATTGTTCCACAAATGGACCGTAAAACTGTTGGGCAAAAGGATTTGCATGATTACAATTTGGACAACCTGGCGCGCTTGCCGGGATTGCAAAGCCACAGGTAGTACATTGAATAATTCTTTGAGAGGAACTGTTTCTGACGCATAAATAAATAATAGCGGGTATCCATCCAAAGACACCTGTCAAAACACCCCACATTCCTGAGCTGGAATTACCTTTGGATTTTGCGTCGTGATAAACTGCCAAACCTAAAAAGATTTGTGCCAATATTGCTGCAATTGCTAGAAAGATTACAATTACAATAATAGCAATAGCAGCTCCTATCGCCTCTCCTTCATAGCTATAGTTATACCGGGCCAGTTGTTCAATTGAATTCATCATAAAATCACCTTTTCTAAGATATTATGGATAATAGTGCTTATAATATCTTTATTTACAAACTTAAATAAATAATATTTATTTATCATTATTACTTTAACTAAAATTGCTTTCATAGTCAATCATAATAACTAATTTGTAATAACTATAAATACAATAATAAGTAAAAATAAAAAAAGCCTTCTAAAGAAGGCTTAAATCTTATCATAATACAACATTTGTACACTGAAAACTGAATAAAGAAAAACAGATAGGAAATTACAGAGCCAAACCAAAGAAATTATGGTCAAGCCCTCGACCTATTAGTACTGCCAAGCTGAACACGTTACCGTGCTTACACACGCAGCCTATCTACCTCGTAGTCTACAAGGGGTCTTACTAGTTTAACACTATGGGATATCTTATCTTGGAGTCGGCTTCACGCTTAGATGCTTTCAGCGTTTATCCGGTCCGCACATAGTTGCCCAGCTGTGCCATTGGCATGACAACTGGTGCGCCAGCGGTGCGTCCATCCCGGTCCTCTCGTACTAGGAACAGCTCTCCTCAAATATCCTACGCCCATGACAGATAGGGACCGAACTGTCTCACGACGTTCTGAACCCAGCTCGCGTACCACTTTAATCGGCGAACAGCCGAACCCTTGGGACCGAATACAGCCCCAGGATGTGATGAGCCGACATCGAGGTGCCAAACCTCCCCGTCGATGTGGACTCTTGGGGGAGATCAGCCTGTTATCCCCAGGGTAGCTTTTATCCGTTGAGCGACGGCAATTCCACTCTCATACCGCCGGATCACTAACTCCAACTTTCGTTACTGCTCGGGCCGTCACCCTCGCAGTTAGGCTTGCTTATGCGTTTACACTCAAAAGCACGGTTTCCATCCGTGCTGAGCAAACCTTTGAGCGCCTCCGTTACCTTTTTGGAGGCGACCGCCCCAGTCAAACTGTCCACCTAACAATGTCCCCCGGCCGGATTCACGGCCGCAGGTTAGAATTCCAATAACTTAAGGGTGGTATCCCAAGGGTGGCTCCACTCCGGCTGGCGCCAGAGTTTCCTAGCCTCCCACCTATCCTGTACATAAATTATCGAAACCCAATATTAAGCTACAGTAAAGCTCCATGGGGTCTTTCCGTCTTGTCACGGGTAACCGGCATCTTCACCGGTACTACAATTTCGCCGGGCGGGTAGTTGAGACAGTGCCCAGATCGTTACACCATTCGTGCGGGTCGGAACTTACCCGACAAGGAATTTCGCTACCTTAGGACCGTTATAGTTACGGCCGCCGTTTACTGGGGCTTCAATTCAAGGCTTGCACCTCTCCTCTTAACCTTCCAGCACCGGGCAGGTGTCAGCTCCTATACTTCATCTTTCGATTTGGCAGAAACCTGTGTTTTTGCTAAACAGTCGCCTGGGCCTATTCTCTGCGGCCACATTGCTGTGGCACCCCTTTTCCCTAAGTTACGGGGTCAATTTGCCGAGTTCCTTAACTACCCTTCTCCCGTTGGCCTTAGAATTCTCTTCCTATCTACCTGTGTCGGTTTGCGGTACGGGCACCTTAGATATTCACAAGACTTTTCTCGCCCCAGTCCACGCATACTTCCCTACTCTAATTTCAGTCCCTTACGCCCGGGTCAACCAACGCCCGGGTTATGCTCTTTCTGGGTGTCCTCTTGCTTAAATCTTTCGGTGGCTACGGAATTTCTACCGTATGTGCATCGGCTACGCCTTTCGGCCTCACCTTAGCTCCCGGCTTACTAGGAGCGGACGAACCTTCCTCCTAAAACCTTAGACTTTCGGCCAATATGATTCTCACATATTTCTCGCTACTCATTCCGGCATTCTCACTTGTATGCAGTCCACCAGCGCTTTCGCTCTGACTTCACCCCGCATACAACGCTCTCCTACCATGCATTACTGCATCCCAAGCTTCGGTATATAGTTTAGCCCCGTTAAATCTTCGGCGCAGGGGCACTCGACCAGTGAGCTATTACGCACTCTTTTAATGAATGGCTGCTTCTGAGCCAACATCCTGGTTGTCTGTGCACCCCCACATCCTTTTCCACTTAACTATATTTTGGGACCTTAGCTGTGGGTCTGGGCTCTTTCCCTTTCGACAATGAAACTTATCTCACACTGTCTGACTCCTGTACATCAATTATCTGGCATTCTGAGTTTGATAAGGTTCGGTAACCTCTCGGCCCCTAGCCTATTCAGTGCTTTACCTCCAGTAATCTAATACAAGGCTAGCCCTAAAGCTATTTCGGAGAGAACCAGCTATCTCCGGGTTCGATTGGAATTTCTCCGCTACCCACACCTCATCCGCTACCATTTCAACGGGAGTCGGTTCGGTCCTCCATGGAGTTTTACCTCCACTTCAACCTGGACATGGGTAGGTCACCCGGTTTCGGGTCTAATATAACTGACTTCATACGCCCTATTCAGACTCGCTCTCGCTGCGGCTCCGGACCTTTAGTCCTTAACCTTGCCAGTTACATTAACTCGCCGGACCATTCTACAATAGGTACCCGATCACCCTTTGACGGGCTCTCGGTGCTTGTAAGCACAAGGTTTCAGGTTCTATTTCACTCCCCTCCCGGGGTTCTTTTCACCTTTCCTTCACAGTACTCTTCTCTATCGGTCACTAGGTAGTATTTAGGCTTGGAGGGTGGTCCCCCCGTATTCCCACGGGATTTCACGTGTCCCGCAGTACTCTGGATACAGTTTGCCAGCTTTGCATTTCGCATACGTGATTCTCACACTCTCTGATTGGCCTTCCCATGCCATTCTGCTATGCTCTGCCATACATTCTACTGTCCGAACCCCGAGTGTATTGCTACTCTCGGTTTGGCCTCTTCCGCGTTCGCTCGCCACTACTAGCGGAATCTCATTTTGATTTCTCTTCCTCGCCCTACTTAGATGTTTCAGTTCAGGCGGTTCCCCTCATATACCTATGTATTCAGTATATGATGACCGGACATGACTCCGGCCGGATTGCTCCATTCGGATATCTATGGATCAATGCCTGCTTACGGCTCCCCATAGCTTATCGCAGTTTGCTGCGTCCTTCTTCGGCTCCTAGTGCCAAGGCATTCCCCTTGCGCTCTTTGTAGCTTGACCATGTGATTTTCTTTGGTTCTTCTTTGTAATTAATTCAAAATTGTAGATTTCATAAATAACAATATTGTCTTTACTCTATCATATCTGCTTCTCTATTCAGTTTTCAATGTACAACAGTGAATGCGAACATGCCTTTAATGCGGAAGTTTGCTTAGCAAACTTCCCTTCATCTCTACGCACACTCTTATTCAATTCTTTGCAGGTTTCCCTGCTTTGGTGGGCTTAAGTGGACTCGAACCACCGACCTCACGCTTATCAGGCGTGCGCTCTAACCGGCTGAGCTATAAGCCCATATCTTGGATTAGAGGCGGCTGTCCTGCCCCTTGCACCCTTATTCTCTTGGACATCTCTGTCCTGGTGGAGATGAACGGGATCGAACCGATGACCCCCTGCTTGCAAAGCAGGTGCTCTCCCAGCTGAGCTACACCCCCATATTCAATTGAACATAGGGCATCTCTCTTCTGTTGTTCTGCCCATTCTGTTTCCAGTTGAAAGCTCGTTTACTTTCTTCTCATAAAGAAAGCGAAGTTTGACAAACCAAACTTCCAATGTACATACAAAGTATGTACTATAGGGCCTTCAAAATTAAACAACACTTACAAATCAAACTTCGTAATTCCTGACCTTGGATGTTAAAAGCAAACCTCAGTTCACTTTATGTCTCCATAGAAAGGAGGTGATCCAGCCGCACCTTCCGATACGGCTACCTTGTTACGACTTCACCCCAGTCGCCAATCCTACCTTCGACAGCGTCCTCCTTACGGTTAGACTACTGGCTTCGGGTATTACCGGCTCCCATGGTGTGACGGGCGGTGTGTACAAGGCCCGGGAACGTATTCACCGCGGCATGCTGATCCGCGATTACTAGCAATTCCAACTTCATGTAGGCGAGTTTCAGCCTACAATCCGAACTGGGACCGTTTTTAGGGTTTGGCTCCACCTCACGGTATTGCTTCCCTCTGTTAACGGCCATTGTAGTACGTGTGTAGCCCAGGTCATAAGGGGCATGATGATTTGACGTCGTCCCCACCTTCCTCCGTTTTGTCAACGGCAGTCTCATTAGAGTGCTCTTACCGTAGCAACTAATGACAAGGGTTGCGCTCGTTGCGGGACTTAACCCAACATCTCACGACACGAGCTGACGACAACCATGCACCACCTGTCTCGACTTTCCCCGAAAGGCACCTAATGTATCTCTACTTCGTTAGTCGGATGTCAAGACCTGGTAAGGTTCTTCGCGTTGCTTCGAATTAAACCACATACTCCACTGCTTGTGCGGGCCCCCGTCAATTCCTTTGAGTTTCAACCTTGCGGCCGTACTCCCCAGGTGGATTACTTATTGTGTTAACTCCGGCACGGAGGGGGTCAGACCCCCCACACCTAGTAATCATCGTTTACGGCATGGACTACCAGGGTATCTAATCCTGTTTGCTACCCATGCTTTCGTGCCTCAGCGTCAGTTAAAGCCCAGTAGGCCGCCTTCGCCACTGGTGTTCCTCCCGATCTCTACGCATTTCACCGCTACACCGGGAATTCCGCCTACCTCTACTTCACTCAAGCTAAACAGTTTCAAACGCAGTCCACAGGTTGAGCCCATGGTTTTCACGTCTGACTTGCCTAGCCGCCTACGCACCCTTTACACCCAGTAAATCCGGACAACGCTTGCTCCCTACGTATTACCGCGGCTGCTGGCACGTAGTTAGCCGGAGCTTTCTCCTTGGTTACCGTCATTATCTTCACCAAGAACAGTGGTTTACAATCCGAAAACCTTCTTCCCACACGCGGCGTTGCTGCATCAGGGTTTCCCCCATTGTGCAATATCCCCCACTGCTGCCTCCCGTAGGAGTCTGGGCCGTGTCTCAGTCCCAATGTGGCCGTTCAACCTCTCAGTCCGGCTACCGATCGTCGCCTTGGTAGGCCTTTACCCCACCAACTAGCTAATCGGACGCGAGTCCATCTTTCAGCGGATTGCTCCTTTGGTACTGCTACCATGCGGTAACTGTACGTTATGCGGTATTAGCGTTCTTTTCAAAACGTTATTCCCCTCTGAAAGGCAGGTTACTCACGCGTTACTCACCCGTCCGCCACTAGGTTTCGGAAAGCAAGCTTTCCAAACCCTCGTTCGACTTGCATGTGTTAGGCACGCCGCCAGCGTTCGTCCTGAGCCAGGATCAAACTCTCTAAAATTTGGTATCTAATCAGCTTTCGCTGTTTAAATCTTATTTCAGAGTGTTCTCTGCTCAAACGTTTGCTAACGTCTTTTTCTTTTTCTTAATTCTTTTAGAATTACGGGTTCCTAAAATTCGTCATACATTTCTGTATTTCACGCTTCTAGTTTGTCTTGTGTTGTTTAATTTTCAAGGTCCTATCTTACTGCCCCTCTCAAGGCAGCTCTACTACTTTACCACACTTCTTCTTCTCTGTCAAGTAGTAGTTTTAAGTTTTTTTAAAACTTTTTGAGATTTTAGCGCCTGTTCAAACGGCGCTTATATATAATATCAAATAGTTCGACATAAGTCAACACTTTTTTTCAATTATTTTAAAATATTTTTTTATCTAGAAAAACTGCTCTGTTCGCTTGTACATATTAGAAAAATTAATTTCATATCATAGAAAAGAAAATAGAAAAAACAAATAATTTTTTAAAAATATGGAACACTTCTTTAAGAGCAATATCTCATATAAATGAAAGGAGCTTTTATATGAAACGTATCAGCTTAAAATATGTACTTTCTATTTTGGCTGTTTTATTGGTAAATATTATTGTAATTGTGCTACTCACTCAATATGTGGGGGCAAAAGTAAAGGCAGAGGATTCAGATACCAGCGAATCAACCTCTACCGGAGAGACAACAGCTGTTTTTTCTAACTTAGGTTCTCGCGGTGAAGAAGTCAGACAAATTCAAACCAAGTTAAAAGAGCTAGGTTATTTACAGGGAAATGTTGATGGAATTTATGGTAACCAGACAAAACAAGCTGTAACTGCATTTCAAAGAGACCACGGTCTCTCTGCTGATGGTATCGCAGGGGAGAAAACTTTGGCTGCCCTTGGTATTGGCGCTAATACCAATACTGATAGCGGGACAAGCACCGGTGGTAACGGTTCCTTTACACAAAGCGAAGTAGACTTATTGGCACGTATTATTTCTGCCGAAGCCCGTGGAGAAGAATATGTAGGACAAGTCGCAGTAGGAGCTGTTATTATGAATCGTATTGAACATCCCAGTTTTCCCAATACATTGGCAGGTGTTATTTATCAACCCGGAGCCTTTTCATGTCTCTATGACGGCGGTGTAAACCATACGGTTGCCGAGTCAGCTTATAGAGCTGCAAGAGACGCGATTAATGGGTGGGACCCGACAGGCGGTGCTATTTATTACTATAATCCTGCAAAGACCAGCAATCAATGGATGCTTTCCAGACCTGTTCTTACTGTAATAGGAGAACATCGTTTTTGTGCTTAATTTCGGCATATCGAAAGAACTTTCCACAACTATGAGGAGAGTTCTTTTTATTTGAAGAAAAATGAATATCTGCGTGTATTTCTGTTTGAATGTGGCAAACTAATAAAATCGTTCGTTTTAACTATAAGATAGTGTTCCATATATATTTTCTTTTCATGTATGAAAACTTCTAAAACAAATCAAAACTATTATTGTTAAAGTTATTATAAGCAATTCTTACGTCATTTCCAACTCACATTATTACAACCTTAATACTAGCGACAGAATTTAAGATTTTACTGTTGTAATCGAATTATATAAAATAAAAATTAAATTTGTTTGGTATGTCAATTTCTTTTTTAGAAAAAGAGTGCTACTATTAAAAAAAGAGAAATGAATTAAGGAGGTATTTACAATGGCAGTTGTAACAGAATCATTTTATATTCCTTCTAAAGTAGACGGTCTGCAGCTGAGTGTTATGACAATAACACCGGATTGTGCACCGGTTGGTATTGTACAAATATCGCATGGTATGTGTGAACATAAAGAAAGATATATTCCTATCATGGAATTCCTAGCTTCCAAAGGATTTGCTTGTATTATTCATGACCATCGCGGACATGGTGGCAGTGTAAAATCTGAAGAAGATTTAGGCTATTTCTATCAAGGCGGAGAAAAGGGATTAATCGCAGATGTCGCTTTGGTAGGAACCCAAATGAAAAAGAAACATCCGGGATTGCCTTTCTATCTGTTAGGTCACAGTATGGGTTCTTTAATCGCACGTGCTTATCTAAAAAAATTAGATTTTACATTAGACGGATTGATTATATCCGGATGCCCTGTTTATGTACCCGGTTGTAAAATGGGTCAGTCCATTGTAAAGTTTTTGGAAGCATTTAAAGGAGACCATGGTCACAGCAAGATGCTTGACCGTTTAAGCAAATATAAAGATGACGGACGTTTTGCGGGCGAGGATTCCCCAAACGCTTGGGTATGCAGCAATCCTGATATTCTAACAGAATATGACAATGATCCTCTGACCCAATTTCATTTTACGCTAAGCGGATATCAAGCGTTATTTAAAACCATGGAGATGGTTTATAGCCCAAAAGGATGGAAAGTCACAAAACCAAATCTACCTATCTGGTTTATTTCAGGAGAAGATGACCCATGCATGGGTTCGGAAGAACGCTTTTTGGAGGCAATAGATATCTTACGTCAAGTTGGATATGATAATATTTCCTATCAAATTTATCCCCATATGCGTCATGAGGTACTAAATGAAACGGAAAAAGAAATTGTTTGGAATGATTTAGAGGAAAAATTGATGATGTGGAATCAGAAAATTACTGATGCATTATCCAAACAATTAGATGAGGAATAAAAAAAGCAAGCTCAGTGAGCTTGCTTTTTTTATTTGATGAATCCTCTTATTGAGCTGCACTTTCTGCAGTTGCAGAGGAAGTGCTGTTATTCTCTTGGTCTTGACTTTCAGAAGAATTTTCAGTTGAAGAAGCACTATTGTCAGCGCTGGAAGAAGTTCCTGTTGGTTCAAATTCTTTAAATAAAGTTAAAAGGCGTTCTTGAATTGGTCTGTTTGTATCATCTGTATAAACATCTTTATATATCATAAGATATTTTTCGTTATTGGATAAAGTGGCTGTTAATTCTCCATCCATAGATTTGAATTTTCCGTTTTCTTTGGCATTTTGGATTACTTCTTGTGCACTTTCGTTTAAATTATCTTTATCAAATTCATAAATCTCAACCAAAGCCACACTATCTCCATAAATAGCTTGAACCATTTTCCCTGAAACAGCACCTATCATTTCTGCTTTCATATCTGTTGTTGCTTCTTTGATAACACCATTGCCTTTTAGGTAGGTAATCATACCGTTTAAATTGTCCTCTGATACCTCTGATAAAGCCATAGAAGCAGTAGGCGCCGCAGCACTGGAAGCTGCATTTGGATCTGCAACCGTTGTTCCGCCGCAACCGGTTAAACCCACGGCTACCAATAAAGACATTGCTGCAACTACCAGTAAAACTCTCTTCTTCATATTTATATAAACCTCTTTCTTAATAAACGTTCACATGAATGGGGATATTATAACATAAAAAAAATTGTAATGCAATTTCTAACAAACGAAATATTACTGTAGTCTCATAACAATTCGCGTTTGTTATCTTGTCATGGTTATAAGCATGTTATAACATAAAATAAGTAACAATACAACTTTTAACTTTTATTTACTAAAGCATTTTTTAACAATCAAAATTTTAGTTTGGGTTATGAGAAAGATATAATATAATCAATTTTTTGAATTTAAGTTGTAAATAATTTTTACTCTTTATAAAAGCAATAAAGTATCGACAACTGTATTCTTTATATTTGTGTTTTGATATTTCTATTCTGTTTAAGAATAGATAGAATAACATAGTTATATAAAAAAGAAAACACACCAACAGAAATTTCTGTTGGTGTGTTTTTTCATCTGGTGACTCGTACGGGATTCGAACCCGTGAACCCGCCGTGAAAGGGCGGTGTCTTAACCTCTTGACGAACGAGCCACATGGTAGCGGCAAATGGACTTGAACCATCGACACTCCGGGTATGAACCGAATGCTCTAGCCAGCTGAGCTATGCCGCCATATGCCTCACTTCGTAGACATTCGGTCGAACGAAGCGAGTTCTATTATATTATATAAATATCATTTTGTCAATAACAATTTTAAAGAAAATTTAAATTTTTTTATTTTACATAAAATGAATTAATATCCGGAATGAAAAGAGTAGTTTGGAGCCTCTTTTGTAATCTGAATATCATGTGGATGACTTTCTTTTAAGCCGGCACCTGTAATACGGATAAATTGTGCTTTTTCGTGAAGTTCCTCAATGGTTGCACAGCCTGTGTAACCCATGCCTGCACGCAAGCCTCCCATTAATTGATATACCGTATCTGATAGTGGACCACGATAAGGCAAACGACCTTCAACACCTTCCGGTACCAATTTTTTGGCATCCTCTTGGAAATAACGGTCTGTACTGCCTTTCCCCATAGCGCCCATACTGCCCATTCCGCGATATACCTTAAATTGACGGCCTTGGAATAATTCTGTCTCGCCCGGAGACTCTTTACAGCCTGCAACCAAAGAGCCAACCATAACTACGCTGGCACCGGCTGCCAAAGCTTTTACAATGTCACCGGAATATTGAATGCCACCGTCAGCAATAATTGGAACACCGTATTTAGCACCAACGCATGCAGCGTCATAAATAGCTGTAATTTGAGGAACACCAATACCTGCAACAACACGAGTTGTACAAATAGAACCGGGACCAATACCAACCTTAACACAGTCGGCACCGGCTTGAATCAACGCCTCTGTTGCTTCTGCAGTTGCAACATTACCTGCAATCAGCTGAACTTCCGGAAACGCTTCTTTAATTTTGCGTACAGCATTGATAATACCGCTGTTGTGACCATGCGCAGAGTCGAGCGCAATTACGTCTACCTGAGCTTGTACCAGAGCTTCTACACGCTCTAATACGTTTTGTGTAGCACCAACCGCAGCACCACACAACAAACGTCCGTTGGCGTCTCTGGAAGAACGTGGATACTGCACTGCTTTTTCAATATCCTTAATGGTAATTAAACCTTTTAATCTACCCTGATTGTCTACCAAAGGAAGTTTTTCAATTCTATGTTGGCGCAAAATCTCTTGTGCCTGCTCCAAAGTAGTACCAACCGGTGCGGTAATTAGTTTTTCATGGGTCATAACTGCGGAAATAGGCTGTTCAAAATCAGTACCTGTCATAAAACGCAAGTCACGGTTTGTAATAATACCAACCAGCTTATCATTTTCACAAATAGGAACACCTGAAATTTTATAGCGAGCCATAATTGCATTTGCATCATATACAGAATGCTGTGGAGAAAGGAAAAACGGATTTACAATAACGCCATTTTCTGAACGTTTAACACGGTCAACAAGGTCTGCTTGTGCCTCGATGGACATATTTTTATGAATGATACCAATACCACCTTCACGAGCAATGGCAATTGCCATATCATCTTCTGTAACAGTATCCATAGCAGCAGTCATTAGCGGTGTGTTCAGCTTAATCTTTTTTGTCAAATAAGTGGAAAAATCCACTTCCTTTGGCAAAATATTAGATTCCGCAGGGATAAGAAGCACATCATCAAAAGTAAGTCCTTCTTTTACAAATTTTTCAGCATAATTAGAATTTAACATTCTCTTCCTCCTTTTTTATTCTTACATTCTACCATGTTTTTATTCCTATTATTATAACACTGCGCATACATACTTTCAATATAAAAATGTTACCAGACATTTCCCTTGTGAATATGGCAGAAATAAGTAACTTTGCCTAATTTTTTGACATACTTTGTCGTTTATAAAAAGATTTGTTTCTTACAGTATCAATACAAACCTTAAATAGACTACAATTTATAAACTGCTAACAACCAAATAGAAAACTATACTTGATAAAAAATCAATACAGCCTGCTAAAAACGGAATTTTCCTTGGCATTCAAACGTACGGCATCCTTCTACGCTGCCTATCATAATAAATCCCTGTTCCAGTTCTTTTCCACAAATCAACATATCATCTTTAAGCTTACTTTCTTTTACATAGTTAATCTGTAATTTATATAACTCTTTTCTACATATATTACTATTATTTATATAGTTATATGGCAAATAATCTTCGATAATATTACCATAAATACTATTGCTCATATGTCCGTTAAAATCCAAATCGGAAAAACGAATTTGGCGAATTCCCCATGATTCCATATCTTCAGGAATTTTTAACTTATTCAGCTTTTGTTTGGGAGACAGTGTCTGTTTAATATCAATTTTTAAATAATCGAGTCTACTTGGATGCGCAATTTTATGTGTAGTACTATCCACTAAAATGTTAGAATACATAATATCCATCAATTCTTCCTGACCAACACAAATTTTATAAGAACGATAAAATTGTGCCCCGCTGTTTCCTTCAGGACGCGTTAATACTGTAATAGTTTCTCCATCTTTGGGTAAGCGGTTTATGTTCATACCTACCCTTAAGATAAGAAAAGCCAAATTCTGTGTTTTCATTAATGTTACATGATCCATCTGATACATGGTAAGATGTTCTTCCGCTACCTCTTGGCAAATTCTAAGTACGGTCGATAACCGTAATTCACCAAACAAATTTACTTCATAACTGGCAATTTTTCTTGTTGCCGTATAATCTGTCATAATTCTCATAATGAAATACTATCCTTCTTCATGATAGAAAGAAAAGAGAAACAAACCGTCCTTGTTTCCCTTTTTCTCTTCACATTATTTAATCATATCTACACCCATATACGGACGCAATACTTCCGGAACAGTAACACTGCCGTCTTCATTTTGATAGTTTTCTAAAATTGCTGCTACCGTTCTGCCAACTGCTACACCGGAGCCATTTAATGTATGCACATACTGAGCCTTATCTCTCGGATTGTGTTTAAAACGGATTCCTGCACGGCGAGCCTGGAAATCTTCAAAATTAGAGCAAGAAGAAATCTCTACATAACGTCCGTAAGAAGGCATCCATACTTCAATATCATAAGTTTTTGCAGATGAGAAGCCAATATCTCCCGTGACAAGATTAATCACGCGATATGGAAGACCAAGCGCCTGTAATACGCGTTCTGCATCATTGGTGAGCTCCTCCAGCTCCTGATAAGAAGTTTCAGGGTCAACAAATTTAACAAGTTCTACTTTATTAAACTGATGCTGACGAATTAAGCCACGAGTATCTCTTCCGGCTGAGCCTGCCTCTGCACGGAAACATGCGGAATATGCGCAATGTTTGATAGGAAGTTTGCTACCCTCCAAAATCTCATTACGATACATATTTGTAACGGGTACTTCCGCAGTTGGAATCAAATAATAATCTTCTTCCGAAACCTTTGTTGCCAGACGAAATGCATCTTCTTCAAATTTTGGAAGTTGTCCTGTGCCAATCATAGAAGAACGGTTTACAATAAACGGAGGCATGATTTCTTCATACCCGTGCTCGCTATGTGTGTTTAAGTAGAAATTAATAATTGCGCGTTCCAATTTTGCACCAAGATTGCGGTAAAAGTGGAATCTTGCGCCTGTGACTTTAGCTGCAGTTTCCGGGTCTAAAATATTTAAATCTTTTCCAATATCCCAGTGGGCTTTAATTTCAAAATCAAACTTCTTAGGTTCACCCCATCTGCGCACTTCAACATTTTCGCTGTCGTCTTTGCCAACAGGAGTTGTTTTACTTGGTATATTCGGAATGGATAATATAATATCCGTTTGTTTTTTCTCTAATTCAGAAAGTTGACTATCCAATACTTTAATTTCATCGGATAGTTTTTTCAATTGCTCCATAAGAGCAGTAGTATCTTTCCCCTCTTTTTTCAGCAATGGAATTTGCTTTGTATCTGCATTTTGCTCTGCTTTTTTTGCTTCTACCTCCCCTGTAATCTTTCTTCTCTGTACATCTATATCCAGAATTTCATCTATAATTGCATCCGCATCCATATTACGTGTTTTCATTGCTTGTTTTACCGCATCCGGATTATTACGAATTACTTTAATATCTAACATGCTCAATTCTCCTCTAATCAATATGTATATTCAAATGTTTCACGTGAAACATTCTGTTTATCATTATGTATCAAGATGTAAGTTTTTAATCAATTCGGATAAATCTTCTTCACCATAAAATTCAATTTGAAGCATACCACGCTTTTTTGTTCCTTCTACGCTAACTTTTCTGCCCAAATGGTCATGGAGTGCCAATTCTACTTCCTGAAAATATTTTATTTTTGGTTTAGAAGGCTTTTTCTCTTTTTCTGTTTTTTGTTCATTCTCTGCTTTTACTAACAGTTCCAATTCACGAACAGAAAGTTCTTCTTTCACAACTTTCTTTGCCAGCTGGAGCATAATTTTTTCATCCTTTAAAGATAACAATGCCCTTGCATGTCCGGCAGAAATATCACCGTTTTTCAAAAAATCTACAACTGAACCCGGTAACTGCAGCAACCGTAAACTATTTGTGATTGCCGGACGCGATTTACCCATAGATTTTGCTACTTCTTCTTGTGTAAAACCGTAAGTATCAATCAAAGTCTGGTATCCCAAAGCTTCTTCCCAAGGGGTAAGGTCTTCCCTTTGTAAGTTTTCTATCAAGGCAATTTCCATGACTTCATTATCCGTTAATTCTTTTATTACTGCAGGTACTTCGGATAAACCTGCACGTCTGGATGCCCTCCAGCGGCGTTCACCCGCTACAATTTGGTATCCTCCACCCATGAGAGGTCGTACCAATAACGGCTGTATTACTCCATGCTGAGCAATGGAATCTGCAAGCTCGGTTAAAGATTCCTCATTAAATTCTTTTCTGGGCTGTTCTCGGTTAGGTTCAATTTCATCCAAACGAAGCATGACTGTAGATGAAGAATTTGCTTCCGTATCATTTTCTGCAAAAATAGCATCCAGACCTTTTCCCAGTCCACTTTTCTTTTTCACTGCCATAATAGATTTTCACCTTCTTATTACTTATTCCCACGAATCATTTCTTCTGCCAGCTCATTATAAGCTTTTGCACCTTTTGAACTTTTATCATAATATTGTATTGGCATACCAAAACTAGGCGCCTCGGAAAGGCGAACAGAACGCGGTATGACTGTTCTAAATACTTTTTTCGGAAAATATTTTTTAACTTCTTCCACTACTTGTTGTGTTAAATTAAGTCTTCCGTCATACATGGTCAGAAGTACACCTTCTAAATCTAACTGTTCATTATACTGGCGTTTTACTCTGCGTACCGTATTCATCAATTGTGAAAGTCCCTCTAATGCGTAGTATTCACATTGAATCGGTACCAATAAAGTATCTGCCACACAAAGTGCATTGGTTGTGATAATTCCCAAGGAAGGAGGACAATCTATAAAAATATAGTCGTATTCGCTTCTAAGCGGCAGCAAAGCATTTTTTAAAATGGCTTCACGCTTATCCAATGATACCAACTCTATTTCTGCTGCTGCCAAATCAATGCTGGAGGGAAGAATATCTAAACACTCAAACTCTGTAGATTGAATCACCTCTTTTGGTTGTTTTTGTCCAACCAGTACTTCATAAACAGAGTTTTCCAATGTTCTGCGATCAATTCCCAACCCACTGGAAGAATTTCCTTGCGGGTCCATATCTACCAGCAAAGTTTTCTTTTGATTACTGCCCATTGCTGCAGCCAAATTAACAGATGTGGTAGTTTTTCCTACCCCGCCTTTTTGGTTGGCAATGGCAATGATTTTGCCCATGCTGTTTCCTCCTATGTAACTGATGCAACCATCAAAATGCTTGAAACTATAATCGTTTATTTATTATACCATTTTTTATATAGAAGGAAAAGACCATTTCGAGGAAAACCATAAATGTTTCACGTGAAACATTTGGAAGTTTTCGTATATGCAGTTCAATAGGAAAAAGCCGCATACAGTTTCCTGTACACGGCTTTTCCCAAAAGTTATGGAAAGAAAGAAAGGGTTCTCGTAAGCAAATTTAAATTTTAGAAATACAACGCACAAGCTGCGTGTTTCTAAAAGTGTGAAAACTACTGTCTAAAATAAGTTTAAGAAGCAGCAGTAGAAGATTTGGCTTTTGGTATTCTAACAATACACTCAATATAATCTTCCGTTTCACATTTATGAGTAACAGCATGAATACCGGAAAGTTTCATCGTTTCAATTGCATGATTAATTGTATTCATAAAAATACGAATATCTTTTACAATAAAAGTACGTTTTCCTTTGCTTTTCGGCTTTGCTTCAGCTTCTTTTAAAGTAAGTAACTGTTCTATATAAGCATCTGTGCGCTGTACATTATAACCATTTGTTATAATGGTGTCCAACACTTTACTGCGCATTGCTTGATTTGGAATTCTCAGCAGTGCTCTTGCATGACGTTCGGTAAGACCTGCCTCTACAATTTTTTTGCGGTCTTCCAATGATAATTTTAATAATCTTAATTTATTGGCAATGGCAGACTGACTTTTCCCCAAACGAATTGCCGCTTCTTCCTGAGTGACTCCCCATTCCGATATTAAACGGGCAATTCCCTCTGCTTCTTCAAATAACTGCAAATCCTGCCGCTGTAAATTTTCTAACATTGCATAGATTGCAGACTGTTTTTCATCACAATCATTCACAATGCATGAAACTGTTTTAAAGCCTGCAATGCGGCATGCTCTTAATCTGCGTTCTCCTGCAATTAACTCATATTGGTTTGCCCCTAGACGGCGTACGGTCAGCGGCTGTAACAATCCGCTTTCTTTGATACTGTTTGAGAGGTTGTCCAACTCAGTCTGCACAAAAATTCTTCTTGGTTGAGATGGATTTGGCACAATCCTCTCTATCGGAATTTCAACTACTTTTCTCTTTTCTTGTGATAAAATCAACAAAACGCACCACCTCCAACGTGAATACAAAATTAATTTCCAAATTATTACAATTAATGTGTGTATTCAGATTATCACGGAAGTAATGCGTTTTATGTAGAAATATTAGTGGTGTAAAAAAATATTTCTGTATGTTTTTTTGCAATTATGTCGCTTATAAAGGCTTTTTTGCGATTTTTGAACCATGTCTCGGAAATTCTCCCGAAAACGACTTTTTACGTCTTATGATTAAAACAGCTCTTTTGCTGTCATCCGGTAATGTAAATGTTTTTACTTCTTCCAGTTCACAGCCAAGTACTTGTATTGCGTTTTTGGCGCCTTCCAACTCTTCTTCGGCATTGGGGCCTTTCATAGCCGCAAAGATACCTCCTAACCGCACAAAAGGCAAGCAATACTCACATAGTACATTCAAAGGTGCTACGGCTCTGGCTGTGGCAATATCAAATTTCATACGCAAATTTAAATCTCTGCCCGCTTCTTCTGCTCTTGCATGAATACGTTTTGTATCCAAATGCAAACGGTCGCTTACCTCTCCCAGAAAAGTCAGGCGTTTGTTTAAACTGTCCAATAAAGTCAACTTCAAATCTTCTCGATATAATTTCATCGGAATACCCGGAAAACCCGCGCCGCTTCCTATATCAATGACCTTTGCTTCCTTTTTTGGCTGAATACAGGAAAAAATAGTAAGACTATCTACAAAATGTTTCACAGCAATTTCTCTTGGCTCTTTAATTGCCGTTAAATTCATTTTTTCATTCCATTCTACCAATAATTCTGCATAAGTCTGAAATTTTTCTGTTTGCTCATCTGTTAAACAAATACCCATTTTTTCAGCATTTTCTGCCAAAAATGCTCTAATATCTTCCATAGGTTCTCCTCTGTTATTTTTTATCTTTTTTATCTGATTTATCCTTCTCTGCAGTGCGAAAATGCTGCAATGACCTCACTAATTTTCCTTTTGATTTCACCAGAAATTTCATATTCATAGTGCGGGGTTCCGGTGTTTTATTTTTCCATTCAAATAATAATGCATTTAATTCTCCGCCCATTACAAATATAATTCCTATTAAATAAAACCAAAGCATTAACACAATAATGGCTCCCAAAGAACCATATAATACAGAATAATTGCCCATAGTAGAAACATAAAGGGAAAAAATAGCGGAAACTACCATCCATGCAATCAAACTGAATAAAGCGCCCGGAATTGCCTCACGAAATTTTACCTTTTGATTCGGTACAAACATAAACAACAATGTAAGCACAAATAACATAGGAATGACCGGCAAAGCAAAACGCAGTATATTGGTCATGAATTCGAAACCTTCGTACTCAGGGAATACATAAATAATCAACTCAATAATTTTACCGCCGGCAACCAATACTACCATGCTCAAAGAAATCATCAGTAATAAAATAATAGCAAAGAAAATAGACATAATCAGCTTACGAATAAACGGTCTGTTTTCTTTTACATGGTAAGCCACATCTAGTCCTCTCATAAGTGAACGTACCGCAGCCGATGAAAAATAAACGCTCAATACCAATCCGGAGACCATCAGTCCCGTGTTTTTTGCTCCAAAGATATAGTGATAATACTCCGATATAATACTGAGCACATCCTGAGGAATGAGTTTTTCCAAGCCCGCAAAAGATGAAATATCAATTTTCATGGCAGAAATCAATGCTGCCACAAATATAATCAGCGGCAAAAACGAAAATAGAAAATAATACGCAAGTTCAGCGCCTCTGCTCATAATACCATGTTCAAATACTCTGGTGATAAACATCTTGCAAAACTTGAAGAATTTTTTAAAGTTTGATTGCTTTTCTGTCGATTGTTTTTCCAAGGGTTTCCCTCCTCTCGGAAATGGCACTTTACTTTATTATGTACGAAATGTCTCCAAGAATTTAGTATACGCTTGTTGCTTACCTTCTATACAATATTATAATTTGCTTAACCAAATCAGCAAAACAGATATATCTGCGGGACTGACACCTGAAATACGAGATGCCTGACCAATATTTGCAGGTTTCACCTGCTGTAATTTTTCTTGAGCTTCTTTTCTCAAACCAACCAATTCATGATAATTGACATCTTTCGGCAAAACCTTTTGTTCCAATCGGCGCATTTCTTCAATATCTGCTTTTTGCCGTTTGATGTAACCATCATATTTCATTTCAATTTCTGCGCCTTCAAACACAGCTTTGGGATAGTCCGGACGTTCGGAATCCACTTCTGTCAATACTTCATAATTTAATTGGGGGCGGCGAATCAAATCAATTAATTTTGTCCCTGTTTGGATTGGTGTGGTGCCGCACGCAACCAAAATCTCATTTACTTTTTCAGACGGAGAAATGACTGTCTTTTTCGCACGGGCATATTCCTGTTCTTTTTGGCGCTGTTTTTCTGTAAAACGATTCCATCGGTCATCTCCGATTAAACCAATCTCTCTCCCTTTTGGAGTCAATCTTTCATCAGCATTATCCTGGCGCAACACCAAACGATATTCTGAACGGGAAGTCATCATACGATAAGGATCTGTTACACCCTTTGTAATTAAATCGTCAATTAATGTGCCAATATAAGAAGAAGCTCTATCCAAAACAAACGGTTCTTTCCCTTGAATTTTATGAGCAGCATTAATACCTGCTATCAAACCTTGTGCGGCAGCCTCCTCATATCCAGAACTTCCGTTAAACTGTCCTGCACCATATAATCCAGGAATATCTTGAAACTCCAAAGTTGCTTCCATTTGTAACGGGTCTACACAGTCATATTCTATCGCATATGCACATCGCATAATCTCAACATGTTCCAACCCTTTTACAGTGCGATAAAAGGCCAATTGTACTTCTTCCGGCAACGAAGAAGACATTCCCTGCAGATACATTTCTTCTGTATCCAAACCACAAGGTTCTATAAATACTTGGTGACGCTCCTTATCTGCAAAACGTACAATTTTATCCTCCAAACTTGGGCAATATCTTGGTCCTACCCCTTCAATCTGACCACTGTAAAGCGGAGAACGATGAATATTTTCTAAAATTACTTTTTTGGTATCTTCATTTGTCCAAGCTACATGGCAAGTTACTTTATTTTCTCCCGGCTCCAATGTATCATAAGAAAACGGTACCACCGGTTCATCTCCATGTTGTTCTTCCAAATTTGTAAAGTCAATACTGGAACGCAACACCCTGGCCGGAGTTCCTGTTTTAAACCTGCGTAAATGCAATCCTAAATGCTTTAAAGAATCTCCCAATTGATTTGCAGGAAATAATCCATCAGGTCCACCGGCATAGCTTACTTCACCTACATAAATTCTGCCGCCCAAAAAGGTGCCTGTTGCAATAATGATTGCTTTTGCCTGATATACCGCATTCATTTGAGTAACAGCCTGCCAAGTACCATCTTCGTTTTTATCAATAGAAATAATTTCCGCTTGTTTCAAATGAAGATTGTCTTGCAACTCTAATTTATGCTTCATAATCTTGCTGTATTCTCTGCGGTCAATTTGCGCACGTAAGGAATGAACAGCAGGGCCCTTTCCTAAATTTAACATACGGCTTTGAATAAAAGAGGCATCTGCAGTGCGACCCATTTCGCCTCCAAGGGCATCTATTTCGCGTACCAAATGACCTTTTGCAGTACCGCCGATAGACGGATTGCATGGGCAGTTGCCTACAGCGTCCATATTGATTGTAAATATAACTGTTTTACAGCCAAGTCGTGCAGAAGCAAGCGCTGCTTCAATACCTGCATGACCCGCACCTATTACGATAACATCGTAAGTTCCGGCATGATAATTCAAATGGAGAGCCTCCTCTAAACTTGTAAATTTATATTGAAATATTATAACATAAAAGAAATTGCTGTGCAATTTCTATCCTATAAACGTTAAAACGTTCTAGTCAACAATCAAAATCTTTGATTTTGTACTTGTTGCTAGGTTGTTATAGCATATAAAAAATTGCCTTGCAATTTTTTACCTCTTTTTGCTAAAACATTCTCATAACAGTCAAAATTTTGAATATGGAAAGATGTTCCTTTCCATATTTGTTTTGTCTCTGTTATAACGTTCTTGCCGATAACCAAAATTTTGGAAATTGAAGGAGTGTCCCTCCAATTTTTGTTTTGAGATTGTTACATACAAGCATAAATCAGCCTATATTCTTCTTTATTATTGCTTCACTTTCAAATCTCATCAAACAATATTTTGTATTCTTTCAATTTTGGCATAACACTGCAAAATTAGACTAGATATTTCTATGGAACAAACCATTTCTTAAAATAGAAAACCCCTTAAAGTAAATTACTTTAAGGGGTTTGTATTATTCAGCCATTTCGGGATTTAAAATCATAGGTTCACTTAACACTTGTTCTTTTTCTTCTAATTGTGCTTCTTTTTTCCACATATGTTTCTTAAAGGCATATGCAATGAAAATCATTCCTGCACACAGTCCAATCATAGCTAACAATAAAACAATAACAGGAATATAGCTGTTAAATGCAGAATACAAAAATCCGAATAACGGTGTGCCAATCATACTGCCGATTGCCAATCCCATAGCAACAATTGAATAAATTGCCGCATAATTTTTTCTGCCAAACACATCACTTACCAATAATGGTCCCATTGTTCCCATAGATGCTGTCATAAATCCAAACAGAACCATAGAAATCATAACCATTACCGAACTTGTAGGGGTAATCAATAATAAAGTAAATGCTGCCACACCAAAAGACAAAGCAATCAGAACTGATATTTTAGCGCCTATTTTATCACTTAATGCTCCGAAGAACAATGCACCAATCAATGCGCCAATCATTTGTAGACTCATAGAGGTACCACCAAATGAAAGGTCAAATCCGTTAGAAACCACAAATGAAGAAATCAACTGAGAAAAACTTGCAATTGCTGTCAAAAGCAACATAAAGATAACCAATGCATAAAGAGAAATTGATTTCTTTGCAGATTTTACACTAATACCTTGTTCTACATGGGTATTTGGTTGTTCAGAAGCATTTTGATTTCCCTGTTCAACAACTGCCTGCACTCCATAAGGAAGAGAGCCTTTTTTGCCGGGTAAACGGATAAATAAAAGCGCGATGATTGCTACAACTGCTACGCCGATAACACCTGTAATCCAATAAGCATTTCTCCAGCCTACATTCACAATTAAAGATGTAATCTGAGGCTGCAAGATAGCTGAAACACCACCTGAAATAGCCATCATAACACCCATAGCCAATCCGGTATTTTTCTTAAACCAGCTGTTTACAATAACAGGTCCCAGAATATGACACGGAATTGCGGTTCCAATTGCCATTGGAATGGATAATATATAAAATCCCCATACATTGGAAAGTAAACCAAAACATGCAAATATTCCGCCTTGCAGAATAACAGAAGCAATAATCAACGTCTTGATATTTATTTTACCAATAAATCTTCCCAGTATAGGCAACGCTAACATTAACACCAAAGAAGAAATACTAAAATATATTGTCAGTACTCCCATATTCACATTTAAATCATTTGCAACAGGAGTCAAAAATAAACCGCCGCTGTTCATAAGTCCGCCTCTGGAGAAACCCAACAGCAGGCCCGTCATAATTAGAATAAAAAATGCATAATGCCATTTTCTTTGTTTTGTTTGTACCATATTCGCCACCTTTTTCTACATTCATTTTTAATTTATTGTTGTGCCTGGGCAAAAGCAACCATATCAGGTGCTGTTGGATTATTAATATAATGACCACCCTCTACTTCTATGGTTTGGCCTGTAATAAACTTAGATTCATCACTTGCTAAAAATAATACGGTATAGGCAATATCATTTGGCTCTCCATGATATGGTAACGCGTTAAATTTCAGAAATAATTCTTTCATAAAATCAGGTACATGATGAATTGCCGCAGGAGTCATAATCAAACCGGGAGCAACTGCATTACAACGAATATTTTGTTTGCCATACTGAGCAGCTACATATCTGGTTAAAGAAACAACTCCTGCCTTACTGGAACCATAAGTGGTTCTCATAAAATCTCCGTTGAATGCTGCCATTGAAGTAGTATTAATAATGGAACCGCCTCCATTTTTTTGCATATATGGAATTGCATATCTGCATCCATACATTACGCTGTCTATATTTAATTGAAATCCTCTGTGCCATTCTTTTTCATCCATGTTTACAATATCTAAATCTGCTTGAGGATTTGTTCCCCCTACATTGTTATGAATGATATCTAATTTTCCGTATGTTTGAACGGTTTGCTCAATTAAATTTTTAATAGATTCTTTCTCCAAAGCATTTAAGAACATTGCGCTTGCTGTTCCGCCATTTTTATTAATTTTTTCAGCTACAGCATTTGCTTGTTCTAAATTATAATCGCCAATCATTACGCTGGCACCTTCCCGTGCCATTAATATTGCTGTTGCTTCTCCAATGCCGGAGGCCCCGCCTGTTATAATTGCTACTTTATCTTTTAATCTATTCATAAACAACGTCTCCTATCTATTTTATAATGTCTATTTTTATAATAATAATTAAAGACATTTATGTCAATAATAATTAAAAAGTTAACTAAGTTTGATAAAAAATATACAAATAACATTATTTTGTCAAAAAAATAACAATAAAATTTAGACATATTAAAATAGAAAAAATTTGTAAAAATAAAAAGATGTAGTAAAACTACATCTTTTTATTTTTACAATGAAATTACCCAATAAACTCTTTGATTTTTTAGTTACCCTCTGAAGTCCCTATATCTTCAAAAAACTTCACCTGCTAAATGCTCAAATTTTGTATATTTTCCCTTATTTTTATTCTTACAAACAAAACAAGAGAATGAATTCATCCAATATCAAAACTAATGCGAGCTTGTGGCATTTGAAAAAGAAATACACCTGCAAAAATCTATTTGTACTCAGGATATTTCATCTATATTACAAATTTACTGTATTATCATCTATAGAAATATGCTACGAAAAGTTATCAAATAATTGAATATTTATTAAATGTAATCCATTTTTTTTATTCTATAACTTTCTTGCTTTAAACAACACGGAAATAGGAAACATTTTTGCTTTTTTAGCTTTGTTGCTGATATCTCCCTCCATCTGCATTGTTACCTTGTCGGTCTGTTCAACCATTTTCTCAATTACAAATCCCGCTTTTGCTAAAGCGTTGACGTAGGTAGATATTTTTCGGTTACATAGAAGAATCTCACTACCGTTCACCGGCATTCTGAAGTAGGACTCATCAAAATAACTTTTATTCATCACCAAGGTATTATTTTCAATCACATCTTTCCGTTCATCACAGGACCATGCGATGCAATAATTGAGCGGATGATGCCAACTAAAAATAAAAATACCATCTTTTTTCAGATATGATGAGATTTTTTGGAATGTACCGTCCAAATCAGTCGTCCATCCTATACCATAAATCGAATAAATGTAATCAAAATAATTTTTTGGGATATCCATGTCAGCTTCCATCGGCGAACAGATAAAATTAGCAGTATAACCATTTTCACTCAAATATCGTCTGGCATTTTCTATTTGTTTATGAGAAAGATCAACTCCCCATAATTCACTGGCATTTCTATCTGCATGATACTTTAGAGAATGTCCACTTCCACAACAAAGTTCAAGCATTTTCTTCCCTGAAACATCACCAAACAGTTGTAATTCATCCTCCGTTACAAAGTGTACTCCATATGTAGGAAGCGCTGTAGTTCCAAACCACAAATCTGCATAAGTATCCCAGTAACATTTATTGGTTTTTAATATTTCATCTCTGTTCATTTTTTCATCCTTGTATTATAAAAGTTCCAACAGAATCAACTTATTTCATATGTTTACCAATATTTTATTACATCTTACTTTCAAGTTTTCTGCCCTTTTTTATTTTAAAACAATTAAATTAAAGTAAAATTGTATATTTTAAATTCTTGTTTTCTCTCTATAAATCTCTATTCTGTGTAGAAAACAAATCATTATTTACCCACACAGAACTGAGCAAATACAGAATCCACTACAGCTTCCGTCGCACGCTCCCCTGTTAATTCCAGTAATGCAGAGATTGCCCCTTCAATGGAAACTGTAACAGCATCCAAAGTCATACCACTTTCTAACGCATAGATTGCTTCTTCTAAAGAATCTTTGGCTTGCTGTGCAGCATCACGTTGACGCTCTGTGGATAAAATACCGTCGGACGGATTTAATTTTGCAGTTTGAAGCACATCAGCAACAGACTCTTCCAATTGTTTTAATCCGTCACCTGAAATCGCTGAGATAAAAACGACATGACTAAATTTTTCTTTGATATAATTCAAATCTGCCACTGTTTGTAAATCACTTTTATTTACAATTGCAACTGCAGGTACTCCTTGTAATTCTTCCATTAACATCTTATCTTCCTGACTTAATTCACGGGAAGAATCAAAAACAGCAAATACCAGTTCCGCTGTTTTCACCCTATCTTTTGCCTTATCCACACCAATGCTCTCTACAGGGTCATTCGTCTGGTGAATTCCCGCTGTATCTGCCAAACATAACGGCACGTCTCCAAGCAAAACTGTTTCTTCTACAATATCTCTGGTGGTTCCTGCAAACTGAGTAACGATAGAACGCTCACAGCCGGACAGCAAATTCATCAATGTAGATTTTCCCACATTGGGTCTGCCGGCAATTACAGTATTGACTCCTTCCCTAATTGCTTTTCCTGCATCAAATTGAGAAAGAAGCTGCTCAATTTGCTCATTTGCCCGATATAAATTATCTTTCAACACTTTAGGCTGAAGTTGTGGAATATCATCTTCCGGATAATCAGCCCAAGCAGACAAATGAGCAGCAGTAGTAATTAACATTTCACGAATATGAATAATTTTCTGTTCCAAGACACCCTGATGACCAGCCAACGCTACTTTTACTGCCTGTTCTCCTTGTGCAGATATCAATTGCATTACAGATTCTGCCTCTGTTAAGCCAAGTTTTCCATTTAAAAAAGCACGTTTTGTAAATTCTCCCGGCTGTGCAGGTACGGCACCTGCTTCAAAAACAGCGCGCAATACATTTTTCATAATGGTAAGACCACCATGACAAGATAATTCTACCACATCCTCACCTGTAAAACTGGCAGGACCGGAAAAAATCAAAGCAATTGCTTCATCTAAAATTTCAGGCTGTTCTCCTTCATCATACGGTTTATGCACATTACCATATAAAGCTGTATATCCCTTTGCTTGCACAATTTTTTTTCCGTGAGGAGATGTAAATATTCGGTCTGCAATTTCTCTGGCATGTTCGCCTGAAATACGAATCATACCTACACCGCCTGCACCCTGTGCCGTAGAGATTGCCGCAATGGTAGTTCCAATTTTCTTTTGTTTGAATGGCATTTGTTCCATAATAAGCATCCTTTTTTCATAAATAAAAAAGTTGGGAAACCCATTGCGGTACCCAACTTTTTAGAACGTACCTTTTAGGCCGTCATGATATAAAATGATTATACTTTATCTAATTACGTCTAGGTGTAGTGTTATCATATTTTTGTTTTTTTGCGTATGGATTTTTTCCTTTATTGTGATAACGTTTTTTAGGAAAAATACGCTCTCCGCCTTCAGGTCCGATGATAATATGACGATTCAAATCTTCTCCTTCAGACCAAGACTTTGCACCTTCTACTCCCTGTACTGCCGCATGAATAATTCTTCTTTCGTAAGGATTCATGGGTTCCAGTGCATAATTTCTGCCTGTTTTCACAGCTTTATTTGCCATTTTGGTACCCAAAACAGTAAGTGTTTCGCGTCTTTTTTCTCTGTAATTACCAATATCAATGGTAATTCTGTAATAACTGTCTTCCAATTGATTCGCAATTAATCCTGATAAATATTGGAGTGCATCCAGTGTTTCGCCTCTATGACCAATCATATAACCCATATCACCACCGGAAACACATAGCATGGCACCGCCTTCTTCTTCCTGAATCGTAACGGTTACATTTTCATTTCCCATTTGTTCCAATACATTCAGTAAGTAGTCAGCTGCGGCTTGAGCAGGACTCTCTTTTACAAAAACCCTAACCTTAGCAGGATTGCCCCCAAAAATACCCAATGTTTTTTTCGTAGGCATTTCAATAATTTCAAAATTATCACCACAGGATTCAATTCCTAATTCTGAACATGCATTTTGAATTGCTTGTTCAACTGTTTCACCTGTTGCAATTGATTCTCTGAACACAGTATCACCTCCAAAAACGCGCAATTATGTACTATTTTTTCTTTTTATTTGATTTCTGTTTTTGCTCTGATTCACTTTTATCAAATAATTTTTTTCGTTGCTCAACCGGAATTTCTAAAATACTTGCTTCTACCAGTTCCATTTTTGCTATATGCCGTGCTTCTGCCTTAGCTGCCATATGGCCTGAACTGAAGAAATAATTAATCACTAAAGTTTGTGCAAACATAGTTACAGTGTTGCAAATCCAATAGAAACCGATTGCACCCGGCATGGTCCATGCAAGCCAAGCAGTAAATAATGGTAATGCCAGCATAACAAATTTCATACAACCTTGCTGGCCTTTCATTGCTTCGTTTGTCAACATCATATAAACTTGAGAACCGATAGATGCCAATAAACAAATGAGAGGAATTAGGAACAACATGGAAGACCATGGAGATGAAGAAGGTGTTCCCAACAAATCCAAACCTAAGAAATTAAAGCTATGGCTGAAATGTTGTACTTTATCATAATCTGCGCCAAGAATATCTTTTAAATATGGAGACAACTCATCAAAATGCCTGATAATGCTCATTTCACTGAATCGTCCGCCTATATTCATACTTGCACCGGGAATTTGATTCAATAGATTTGTAGCATTTGCAATTACTTCACTGGATAAATGCAGCGCATTTTGTAAAGGATTTAAAATTGTGTAATAAAGACCAATCATAAGTGGAAATGGCAAAAGAGTAGTCAAACAACCGCCGCCGGGCTTTGCGCCTTCTTTGGCATATAGCTTTTGTACTTCTTCCTGATATTTTCTTTTATCATTTGCATACTTTTTTGACAATTCCTTTTGTTTTTCAGCAATTCTTGAGGTAACTGCCATGGACTTTTGCTGTTTGACAGAAAGCGGAAATAGAATCACCTTAAATAAAATTGTAAATAAGATAATTGCTACACCGTAATTTCCTACAATATAGTAAAAGAACCATAGAATATAACCGAGAATGCTGCCAAAGAAATTAAATATAGCGTCCATTGCATTACTCCTCTATGTGTTTATGCTTTTCCTTTTTTTCAGGAACAGGATCATAACCGCCCTTGCTAAAAGGATTACACCGTAATATACGGTAAATTGCCATAAAAAAACCTTTGAAAGCTCCAAACCTTTCTATTGCTTCAATTGCATAATTAGAACAAGTAGGATAATATTTACAACAAGGTGCCTTTAACGGTGAAATACTTAATTGATAAAATTTCACAAGCTTAACCAGCAGACGTTTCATTTCAAAACCCCCGCCTCCTTTAGCTGCTTCCTCATAGACCGCTGTACTTCAGGACATTTTACAAAAGGGGTTTTTGCTCTTGCAACAAAAACAAAATCATAACCGTCTTTGATATCTTCTGTCAAATGGCGAACAGACTCCCTTATTAATCTGCGAGCTCTGTTACGCTGAACGGCATTTCCTATTTTTTTGCTGGTAGTAATACCAACTCTAATCTGCTTACAACGATTTTTGGAAACATAAGTAATTACAGACGAAGATACATAAGATTTTCCCTTTGCATAAATCCGTCTAAAATCCTTATTCTCATTTAACGGCACAAACTTGTCCATAACAAATCATTCCAATTGTAAAAAATAAAAAGAAAGGCCACAGTGCAGTGGCCTTCTTACCTCTTAGTAGGACAAGCGCTTTCTGCCCTTGGCTCTACGACGTGCCAACACCTTACGGCCGTTGCGATCAGACATTCTTTTTCTAAAACCGTGCTCCTTTTTTCTGTGGAGCTTTTTAGGCTGATATGTTCTCAGCATCCAAAACCCTCCTTTCGGGTATAAACCTTGCAATTTAGCATTATATCGTACCTTCTGGTAGTCTGTCAACCGGAAAGCCGCTATTTTATTGAAAAAAATAAAAAAAACATACAATAATTGTTTTAACTTTATTTATGTAAGATTTAACTTATTCAATATACCATAAAAAGCAAAAAAAATAAAGTAAAAGCGTTACAATTTTTTATTTTAAATGAAAATAAAAAATAAAATGAGATTTCCATAAAAACCATAATTGATTTTATATATAAAGGAAAAGAGAAAAAAACAAAATAATTTGAAATAAAATGTATTTTATGATAATATAAATTGAGATATACCCAAAATAAAAATGTATATTTTTGTAGCAAATTTTTTAGTTTTTACATATATACTGGCTTGGAGGTAATCATGGAAACCTTTATTGAGGCATGGAATTTAATTTGTGATTATTTAAAAAATCAAATTCCCGAGGTTTCATATAATCTTTGGATTGGTAAAATTGAACCTGTTAATTTAGATTTTTCCAGCGGCTCTGTAGTATTGAAAGTACCAACTCCTTTTCATAGAGACATTATTATGAAATCTTATCAAAATAATTTAAAAGAAGCATTTAATAATGTATTGGGGTCAGAATTTCAAATTGATATTTTAACAGAAGACCAAATGGAGCTGCAGGAAGAATCAAAAGAAGAAACAAAAAAAAGTGATGATTATGAATTTACATTTGAGACATTCATTGTAGGTCCATCAAATAAATTTGCTCATGCAGCTGCTATGGCAGTAGCGACAAAACCTGCAGTACTCTATAATCCTCTTTTTATTTATGGTAATTCGGGACTGGGAAAAACTCACCTGTTATACGCAATTTGTAATGAAATTGAGAAAAATAATCCAAACATTAATATTGTTTATATCAAAGGCGATGAATTTACCAATGAATTGATTGAAGCAATTCGCCGGGGTACTACAGCAGAATTTCGTCAAAAATATAGAAAATCAGACGTTTTGCTGGTGGACGATATTCAGTTTATCGCAGGTAAAGAATCTACACAGGAAGAATTTTTCCATACATTTAATACATTATATGAAGCAAAAAAACAAATTGTATTGACATCCGACCGTCCTCCAAAAGATATTGCAACTTTGGAAGAGCGTCTTTTAACTCGTTTTGAATGGGGTTTAACCGCAGATATTCAGCCTCCTGATTTTGAAACCCGTATTGCAATCATTAAAAGAAAAGCAGAATTGCTGGAATTTCATTTACCTGACCAAGTTGCAGAATATATTGCAAACAAATTAAAAAATAATATACGTCAGCTGGAAGGTGCTGTCAAAAAAGTACAAGCTTACTGTTTACTGGACGGAGCACCTCCAAGTATTAAAACCGCACAGGCAGCGATCAGCGATATTATCAATAATGACCAACCTGCACCAATGACCATTGAAAAGATTATTGAAGAGGTAGCGCGTACCTTTGGTACAACCGCAGATGATATTCGTTCGTCCAAACGTTCCTCCAACATTTCAAATGCGCGCCAAATTGCAATTTATATTGTAAGAGAAATTACACAGCTTCCTTATGATTCTATTGGAAAAGAATTTGGCGGCAGAGACCATTCAACAGTGGTATATGCAATGCAGCAAATTGATAAAAAGATTCAAAAAGATCCAAAAATGAAAGCGACTGTTGATGATATTATTAAAAACATCCGTGATAGATGATAAATCTATCATTTCTCTTTCTTATTTATTATTCTTTTTTAGCAAGTTGAAACTTTTTTCAACATTCCACAAAATTTTATGGAAAGCAAAAAATTCTGTCCACAAAATTTTTAACTTGTTTTCAACATTCCCCACAAAGTTTTCAACATATTGTTTAAAACTAAAATTCTCTTATTTTTATTCACAAACATTAAACAATCCTTTCACTGCATAAATATGCATACAAAACAAGGTAGATACTGGGCTTTTCCCGTCTTTCAACTTATAAGCCCCCTCTACTACTGATTCTAAATATTAATATATATTTCTATCTATATTAGGAAAAAAAGGTGGTACTATGAAACTTTCTTGCAACAAACAAGTTTTGGTGGAAGCAGTCTCTATTATTCAACGAGCAGTTTCCACAAAATCTTCTATTCCTGCTCTCGAAGGTATTTTAATTAAAACAACAGAACAAGGAATTGAACTATGCGGCTATAATTTGGAACTGGGGATGAAAACAACCATCAAAGCAAATATTGCAGAACCCGGAAAAGCAGTATTAAGCGCAAAACTATTTGGTGAAATTGTCCGCCGTTTACCTGCAGACGATGTTCATTTAACAACAGATGAATCCAATATTACAGTGATTCAAAGCGGACCAAGTGAATTTTCTTTGGTAGGGATTCCTGCTGAAGAATATCCTGAATTACCTGCAATTCCGGAAGACGACTCTATTGAAATTACACATAGTCTGCTGAAAAGCATGATTAAACAAACCATTTATGCGGTAGCAGATAACGATTCCAGACCGATTCATACAGGTACTTTATTTGAATTAAAGAAAAATCAAATCAACTTGGTATCTGTTGACGGTTATCGTTTGGCTTATCGAGAAGAATCCATTCAAAATGATTTGGAAATCAGTTTTGTTGTACCGGGAAAAACGCTTTCTGAAATTTTAAAATTATTGAATGATGACGATACAAAAGTCAATATTCATATTGGCAGACGTCATATTATGTTCCAAATTAACGGTTATTTTATTACCTCCCGCTTATTGGAAGGCCAGTTTTTAGATTATCATTCCGCAATTCCAAAAAATCATGATACAGAAGTAGTCGTTCAAACGCGTACTATCATCGACAGTATCGAACGTGTTTCTCTTTTGATTATGGACAGATTAAAAAGTCCGATTCGCTGTGTGATTGAAGAAGATGAAATTAAACTTTCTTGTTCCACACCAATCGGACGTGCAAATGACCAATTTGAAGTAAAAATGGAAGGTGATCCATTGGAAATTGGTTTTAACAGCCGCTTTTTATTGGACGCACTGAGAAATGCGGAAGGTGATGAAATTAGAATTTTATTCAGCGGTCAAACAAGTCCTATGATTGTACGTCCAAAAGAAGGAAATTCTTTCTTATTCCTTGTATTACCTGTTCGTTTAAAGTCAGAATAAATCACGATATGAAAAAGAGAAATGGAATTGGCTGAAAAGAAAGGCGACTTACGAAATGGAAAACGTAAAAATAAAAATTGATACCGAATTTATTCGATTGGATGCTCTCTTAAAATTCGGAGGCGCTCTCAGTACCGGAGGACAAGCAAAATTAGTAATTCAAGACGGGCTTGTAAAAGTAAACGGGGAAGTTTGTACTATGCGAGGCAAAAAAATGAGACCGGGCGATGTTGCAGAATATGAACATGTACTTTATGAGGTTTGTTCGTCTTGATTATAAAAGAAATAGAAATTTCTGATTATCGAAATCTTTCTCATGTTATATTAAAGCCCATTCCTCAAATTAATGTTATCTACGGACAAAATGCACAGGGAAAAACAAATTTATTGGAAGCAATGTGGATTTTCACCGGAGGACATTCCTTTAGAGGAGCAAAAGACAGTGAATTAATTGCGTTTGGCAAGACCACTTTTGAAATGAATATGAAATTTTTTAGCGAAGAAAGAGAACAAGACGCAAAAATCAACATGACGAACGGGAGAAGAAGTGTTACAATAAATGATATACCGAAAAAATCGGCTTCTTCTTTGGTGGGAAAATTTTGCGCTGTTGTATTTTCTCCTCAGCATTTATCACTTGTAAAAGAAGGTCCTTCCAATCGCAGAAATTTTATTGACGGAAGTTTATGTCAAAGTAAGCCGGCCTATGCAAAATTGTTGATGCATTATAATAGAACTTTATCTCAAAGAAATATGTTATTAAAAGAAATTACAAAACATCCTGAATTAAAAGATACACTTGAAATTTGGGATGAAAAGCTTGTAAAGTTTGGTGTTTCTATTATAAAAGAACGTTTTTCTTATTTAGAACGTTTACAGCCGATTGTAGAAGAAATTTATCATGGAATTTCTTCTCAAAAAGAACATTTTTCATTAAAGTATGATTCTTCTTTTTTAAAAGAGGGTCAAACAGAAATAGAAACCTGTTTTTTTGAGAAATTAAAATCATCTCGAAAGTCAGATTTTATGGTTGGATATACAACAGTGGGACCACACAGAGATGATATTTCTTTTTATATTAATGAAATTTCCGCAAGGTCTTTCGGTTCGCAAGGTCAGCAGCGCTCTGTAGCGCTTGCATTAAAACTGGCCGAATCTAAAGTAATGGAGTCTATTACAGGAGATAAACCTGTTATGTTTTTAGATGATGTTATGAGTGAACTGGATGAAAACAGACAGGATTATATTCTCAATCATTTAAAAGACCAGCAGGTTTTTATCACCTGCTGTGATCCAAATACCATTCATCAATTAAAACAAGGCGCTTTATTTAAATTTCATCAAGGCGAACTGATAGAACAAATGATATTAAAATCCTAAAAAGGTCAAAAGGAGGCAGCTTTATGTATTTACATTTGGGACAAGATACCGTTGTAAAAATGAGTGAAGTTGTTGGAATTTTTGACCTTGAGACATCTACCATTTCAAAAATTACAAGAGAATTTTTGGCAAAAGCTGAAAAATCAGGAAAAGTAATCAATGTTTCAATGGAAATGCCAAAAACTTTTATATTGTGCAAAGATCATAAAGAAAATACCATCGTTTATATTTCTCAAATATCTTCTTCCACTTTGCTGAAAAGAACAAAGTATATAAATGATATTTCAAATGTATAAACTGTATGATTAAGACAGAGAAAGGACGGATGGAATGAGTACTGAAAATCAAAATCGCGAAAATCAAAACGAAAAAGTAGATTATCAAGATTTATTTAATTCTCTGGTAAAAGAAAATGAGCAGAAAGAACCAATGGCAGAAAAAGCAAAGTCAAAAATGAAACGAAAACAAAAAAGTCAAGAAAAACATCAGCCTTCTGCTTCACAGTCTCAACCGGAATTGAATAAACAACATGTTTCCAATGAAAATTTACATCATAGTTATGCTCAAAATAATCATAGAACGCACGTTCCGCAGAAAAAAGGCAGATTTTATCAATCTTCCTGTCCTTATTGCGGAAAAAAAGTAGGATTATTCCGTACTTGGATGCTGAAAAATAAAGGAGATTATTTTTGTCCGGAGTGTGGAAACAGGTCCGCAGTAGTTATAGATAAAGTAATTGTACCGATGGCAATTACAGCTGTTGCAATCAGTCTGATATTAGTTTTGATTTTTACTTTTTTAGTTGATATGCATATTTGGTCAATCATATTAATCTTTATTCCATTTTTAGTCTTTTTTTGCGCATCTGTCTTTTTGGTTCGTTTCAAACGAATTGCTCCTCCCGGTGCAAAACGCAAAAAGAAACCTGTTCAAGATGATATGCAGAATACACGTGTCATTTAATTTTATGATTTTGTTTTACCGAAAGGAGAAATTTATTTATGAAACAAGCTCCATTAGCACTGCCGGTTTGTCCATATTGCGGTCAGCATTTTAGCTATAAAGAAGTTATGAAAAGTAAAGGACAAGAAGATGTTCAATGTCCAAAATGTAAGCAGAATTTTAAAGTGACATTGGAAACACCGTTTAGTATTTTAATTGCCGCAGTTGTAATTATTGTACTTTTGGTGAATGTCTGTTTGTATATCTTTAAACCTGATATCAACTTTTTATATATGGCAGGGGTTATGTTAGTTGGTATTATTGCTATTATTGTTATGCTTCCGCTTGTCATACGATATGTAAAACCGGAAAATGTGAAATATTCCACCAAAACAACAAGATTTAAAAAATAAAAATACATTTTGTATAAAAATGGAGGGTTAAACTTGGAGTTTACCGAAATGAATCAGCCTGCTGAAAATTATGAAGCGGATCAAATACAAGTTTTAGAAGGATTAGAAGCGGTACGTAAAAGACCTGGTATGTACATAGGTTCCACAGGTCCCCGCGGTCTGCATCATCTTGTTTATGAGATTGTAGATAATGGCATTGATGAAGCCTTAGCAGGATTTTGCGATAAAATTGAAGTAAAAATATTGCCTGACAACATCATTTGCGTCATTGATAACGGCCGTGGTATTCCTGTTGGAAAGCATCCGAAAATGGGAATTCCGGCAGCAACTGTTGTATATACAGTATTGCATGCCGGTGGTAAATTTGGCGGCGGCGGCTATAAAGTTTCCGGTGGTTTGCATGGTGTAGGCGCTTCTGTAGTAAATGCGCTTTCAGAATGGCTGGAAATTGAAATTTATAAAGACGGCGATATTTATACCCAAAGATTCGAACGCGGCAATATTAAGACAAATTTAGAAATCGTAGGAAAAACAGATAAAACAGGTACATTGGTACGTTTTAAACCTGATGCTGAAATTTTTAAAGAAACAACGGAATTTGATTTTGAAATATTAAAAACCCGTTTGCGCGAACAAGCATTTTTAAATGCCGGTATTCATATTCAAATCAGCGATGAAAGAGATCCGGATAATATCATATGTGAAAATTTTTGTTATGAAGGCGGAATCAGCAGCTTTGTAGAGTACTTAAATAAAAAGAAAGCAGTGGAATTGGTACATCCGGATATTATTCATTTTTCTACAGTGGCAGATGATGACCAGGCAACAGCTGAAGTTGCAATGCAGTACAACGACAGTTATAATGAACTGATTTTGTCCTTTGCAAATAATATTCATACCACAGACGGCGGTACGCATGAAGAAGGTTTTAAACGCAGTTTGACCCGTGTTATGAATGATTACGCCAGAAAATATAATTTATTGAAAGACAGCGACAAAAATCTGACCGGAGACGATGTTAGGGAAGGTTTGACTGTTGTTATTAGTATTAAAGTAAAAGACGCACAGTTTGAGGGACAAACAAAAGCAAAATTGGGCAATACGGAAATCAGCGGGCTTGTCAGCAATATGATGAACGACAAACTGTCAACTTATTTGGAAGAAAATCCCGCAACTGCCCGTGCTATTTTTGATAAAGCTTTGGCAGCTTCCCGTGCCAGAGAAGCTGCAAGAAAAGCAAAAGATATGGTTCGACGTAAATCTGCTTTGGAATCCGCAGCGCTTCCGGGAAAATTGGCAGATTGCCAATCAAAAAATCCGGAAGAATCTGAACTTTATATTGTAGAGGGTGATTCTGCGGGAGGTTCCGCAAAAGGTGGAAGAGACCGAAAAATTCAAGCAATTTTACCGCTTTGGGGTAAAATGCTGAACGTTGAAAAAGCAAGGCTTGATAAAGTATACGGAAACGAAAAATTAATGCCGGTTGTAACTGCATTGGGCTGCGGCATTGGTGAAGAATTTGATTTGGAAAAACTTCGTTACGGAAAAGTAATTATTATGGCCGATGCTGACGTTGACGGTTCTCACATTCGTACTTTGTTGCTTACATTTTTCTTCCGTTTTATGCGTCCGTTAATCGAGAATGGAAATATTTATATTGCTCAGCCTCCTTTATATCGTTTAACAAAAGGAAAAACACATTATTATGCTTATTCCGACCAAGAAAGAGACAAAATTATGCAGGAACTTGGCGGTAATTTAGATATTCAGCGTTATAAAGGTCTTGGTGAAATGGACTCAGAGCAATTATGGGAAACTACTATGAATCCCGAAACTCGTATCATGCTGCGTGTAGAAATGGAAGATGCCGCAATGGCAGATGAAATTTTCACAATTTTAATGGGTGACAAAGTAGAACCAAGAAGAGAATTTATTGAACGTAATGCAAAGTATGTACAAAACTTAGACGTATAATTTTGATAGAAAGGTATGGTAGTAGGTAATGAATAAAGGCGACACTCCTCCTCGAAGTATACAGGATGAGGAAGAATATTTGCAGGAAGAAGCAGATATCAAAGAAGTGGAAGAAGAATTGGAAGATGGAGAAATAGAAATAGAATGGGACGGTTCGGAAGCGGAACTGGTTCCTGATGAAGATGCAGAAGAATTTGAAGATAATTTTGCGGGTATCAAATTAAGTTATGTTTTAAAAGAAGATGAAATTTATGATGCGCTGCGTTCTTCAAAAAGCTATAGAAGTGCTCAAAAAAGATTGATTGCCGAAAGTATTATTTCATGCATTATGTCAGGTGTCTTTTTTGCTATGTTTGCAATTCAGATGAATTGGTTAACCTTGATTTTTGCAATATTGTGTCTTATATTGGCGGCTGTTATATGGCCGGCAGCTTGGTATAATATCAAGAAAAATGCAAAAAGATTGACCAGTGGGGAAGAAGTACAAATGGAAATTTATCCTTCCTTAATTGAGATGGGAAAAGCAGAGCAAAAGTGGGTAATTCCATTGGATGGTACGGTAAAATGTCGTAAAACCAATCATTTGTTTGTATTGCAAACAGACCCGACTCATATTACTATTTTGCCAATGCGCTGCATTGAACCCTCTGTTTTACCAGACGTGGAAGCCATTATTTTATCCGGTACCATACAGGCTGCATAAGAGGGGGAGTTCATTTTGAGAGCAGAAGACAACATTCCCGAATTAAAGTTTGACAATTTATCCATAGAGCGAAATTCGTTTGCAGATGCTTATTTTATTGCCCACAGTACCATTTCTCCAATTTATTTACCTATTGTAAAGGCAGGAATCTGCGTATCTTTGGCAGTTTTATCAGCATCTGTGCTGCCGCTTTATCATACATTTTTTTCCGGCATTGTTGTGCCGGTAATTGCCATTAGTTTTTTTCTTCTTCTGGCTCTCTTTTTTATGGTCGTTTGGCCGGGTATTATAAAAGGACGCGGTGCAAAAATTTTTGATTCCAACCAGATGATGTCTCTACCTTTTTCAGTTGCCTTTTTTAAAAGCTGTTTTGAAATACAAAATGAAAAAGAAATGATTAGAGAGTATTGGACAGAAGTAGACCGTAGTTTGGAAACAAAAAGTATGTTTATTATTTTAGGCGGTCAGCAACGTCCTCTTGTTTTAATTGAGAAAAAGAATCTTTCAGATGAACAACAGAATAAGTTATCTTCTTTTTTAGAAAAGGTATTGATATTTAAACATAAAAAAGCAAAATAACTTTTCCACAATTTTTTTAAAAGTTGTGGAAAAAAGAAAGGATAGACTTATATGGAGCAAAAGCAAGTTACAGCGAATTATCTTGTGACAAAAGATGATTTGTATCAGTTTGCAATTGCTGCAATGAAAGATCAAGATAATAAAGTAGAACGATGGTGTTGTCGTTTAATTGGACTTGCCACGGTAATATTCGGTCTGATAGGGGCTATCTTTCTTACAACTTCTGTTTTTCAAAGAATCATTTATCTGTTAATTGTTTTTGCAGGTTTGGCAGTTGGTTTATATTATGATACACTGCATCCCTATTTGATGAGAAAGCAGATAAAAGCCTATGTAAATAAGGAAAAGTGTCGGTCAGAACTACTGTTTTTTTATGAAACAGAGATGCAGTTTGACTTAGAAAACTATAAAGCTTCCATACCGTATCATATGCTTTATGAAGCGATAGAAACGAATAAAATTTACATTATAAAAATAGGAATTGACCAAGTAAAATATCTACCAAAACGTGCAATTACTCCGGAAGATTGTATTTTTATAAACCATTGTTTAGAAACACAGCTAAAAGAAAAATTTAAGCGAGAAGGTGTCCGATAAATGGAAGAAAATCAAGAACTACAAGCGCAAGAAAAAATTATAAACGTTGACATTGAACGTGAAATGAAAAAGTCCTTTTTGGACTATTCCATGTCAGTTATTGTTTCCCGCGCATTGCCGGATGTTCGAGATGGACTAAAACCGGTTCACAGAAGAATTTTATATACCATGTTTGAAAATAATTTGTATCCTGACAGGGCTTACCGTAAATGTGCTGATACAGTTGGTTCTGTATTGGGCAGATATCATCCGCATGGTGATGCTTCTGTTTATGATGCATTGGTACGTTTGGCACAAGACTTTTCTATGCGCTATATGCTTGTGGACGGACACGGAAACTTCGGTTCTGTTGACGGAGACCCGCCTGCTGCTTATCGTTATACAGAAGCGAGAATGAGCAAAACTTCCATGGAAATGGTAGCGGATATTGAAAAAGAAACAGTAGATTTCCGTTCCAACTATGACGACCGTTTGCAGGAACCAGACGTTTTGCCATCCCGCTTTCCAAACTTGCTGGTAAATGGTTCTACCGGTATTGCTGTTGGTATGGCAACCAATATTCCTCCTCATAATATGGGAGAAGTCATAGACGGAATGTGCGCTATGATTGATAATCCGGAAATTCCTTTGGAAGGTTTAATGGAGCATATTAAAGGTCCTGACTTTCCAACAGGCGGTATTATTATGGGACGCAGCGGTATTCGTTCCGCTTATGCAACAGGAAGAGGAAAAATCGTTGTTCGTGCACGTGCGGAAATTGTAGAAGAAAAAAATGGTCGCTTTAAAATTATCGTAACAGAGTTACCGTATCAGGTAAATAAAGCAAGACTGATTGAAAACATTGCAGAGTTGGTAAAAGAGAAGAGAATTGAAGGAATTTCCAATGTGGAAGACCATTCTGACAGAAATGGTATGCATATGGTAATTGACATCAAACGTGACGCTTCTCCGCAAATTGTTTTGAATCAGTTATATTCTTTCACACAAATGCAGACAACATTTGGCGTAATTATGCTTGCCATTGTAAATGGAGAACCAAAAACACTTACATTGGCAGAAATGCTCAGTGAATATATTAAATTCCAAAAAGATGTTGTAACAAGACGTACTCGCTTTGATTTAAGAAAAGCAGAAGAACGTGCACATATCTTGGAAGGTTTGCGTGTTGCGCTTGATTTTATTGATGAAGTAATTGCAATTTTGCGCAGTGCAAAATCCATTCCGGAAGGTAAAGCAACCTTGATGGAACGCTTTGGGTTAGATGATGTACAAGCAAATGCAATTGTTCAAATGCGTTTGGGACAGTTAACCGGTTTGGAACGTCAAAAAATCGAGGATGAATTGGCTGCTTTGGGCATAAAAATTGCAGATTTCAGAGAGATTTTGGAAAATGAATCACGCTTACAGGAACTGGTAAAAGAAGAAGCAATGGCTGTAAGAGCAAAATTCAATGATGAACGCCGTACAGAAATTGCTGCTGTCAGCGGTGAAGTAGATATTGAAGATTTGATTCCAAGAGAAGAATGTATCTTTACAATGACCAATTTTGGTTATGTAAAACGTCAGAAGATGGATACCTATAAAACACAAAATCGTGGTGGCAGAGGGGTAACAGGTATGACAACCCGTGATGAAGATGTGCCGACAGAAATGTTTGTAATTAACAGCCATGATTATGTAATGTTCTTCACTAATTTGGGAAGAGTATACCGCTTAAAATGTTATGAGGTTCCGGAAGGTTCCCGTACAAGCAAAGGTATGAATATTGCTAATTTACTTCCAATTGCATCAGATGAACGTGTTACTTCTATTATTCGTGTTCCTGAATTTGATGAGGAAAGCTATCTTGTTATGGTAACCCGCCATGGTATTATCAAACGTACCGGCTTGTTGGCATATAATACTGCACGAAAAGGCGGTGTAATTGCCATTGACCTTGATGAAGGTGATGAACTTGCTTGGGTAAATGTAACAGACGGAAATCAAGAATTATTGGTTGCTACCAAAAAAGGTATGTCTATTCGCTTTAAAGAAACAGATGTACGCGCAATGGGCAGAACTGCCCGTGGTGTGAAGGCGTTGACGTTAAAAGAAGATGATTTGGTCGCAGGTATGTGTGTTCTGCATGAAGGCGGTTTGGTATTGACAGTATCTGAAACAGGTTATGGCAGATTGTCTCCTGCAAGCGATTATCGTACACAGACCAGAGGTGGTAAAGGTCTAATCAACTACCATGTAGATAAGTATGGAGATGTTGCTTCCGTAAAAGCAGTAAATCTGGATGAAGACATTATTATGATATCTTCTGACGGTATTATCATCCGTATTGAGGCCAGTTCTATTCGTGAGTGTTCTCGTCCAAGCAAGGGTGTACGTGTGATGCGTGTAGACGGTGTGGAAAGTAAGGTTGTTACCATTGCAAGAGCGCCGCACGATGAAGAAGAAACCAGCAAAGATATAGAAATAGAAGATGACGGTCAAGATGAAGTACCTGACGAAAATGAGGGTAATGAAGAAACTGTAAATCAACAAGAATCATCGGAAGAATCTTAATCAAAAGGTATCATCTATACAGGATGATACCTTTTTTTGATTTGACATTGACAAAGGAGGAAGTACCTCCGTATAATAAACATATACCCCTTGCGGTATTGGGAGGTAACATATGAAACAATGTATGGATTCAGATAATTTACATCGCAGATTAAAAAAAATTATCGGACAAGTTCAGGCAATTGACAGAATGATAGATGAAGATGTGCCATGTGAAGATATTTTGTCTCAAATTAATGCTGCAAAATCAGCATTACATAAAGTTGGACAAATTGTTTTGGAGGGTCATATTCATCACTGTGTTCGTGATGGAATTGAGCATGGAGATGCAGAAAAAACAATAGAAAGTTTTACAAAAGCGGTAGAACGTTTCTCAAATATGTCCTAACAGTTCCGAATATTTCTGAGCATCTTAAAAAGGATAAAGAGAGTATCTCAGTAGACAGAGGGAAAGAGATGAAAAAAGTAGAGTATGGCTCAAGATAAGAGAAAAATCGTTCTTTATTAAAATAAAAACCTTCTAAAATCTTTTGAAAGTCTGAGAAAATAAAAGAAACGGTATCATTCAGTTGACTTTGTAGTAGATTTGGTTTGTTGTCTGGAGTTATTCATAGATATTAATTTTAAATCAAAAATCAGTTTCAAAAGGAACTGATTTCTTTTTTTATCGCTTGACAACCTATACCCCTATATGTATTATATACCTATAAGGGTATAGGTATGGGAGGCAGTTATGAGAAAAATAACAGAAAAAGTAGAACAATTTTTAGAATTGGGCGGCATGAAAAAAGATATTGTGCTGTTGGTCATTTCAGGAATCTCATTACTTCTCAGCATTTTTCATGTAGTACCACTGCCATTTGATATTGCATGGGTTGCTATTATTTTATGTGGTGTTCCTATTGTATTGGAAGCAATTATTGGACTTATTACAGCATTTGATATCAAAGCAGACGTTTTAGTATCAATTGCATTAATAGCATCAGTTTGTATCAGAGAAGATTTTGCTGCAGGTGAAATTGCATTTATTATGCAACTTGGTGCGCTTTTAGAAGATTTAACAGTGGCAAAAGCAAGAGCAGGCATTGAAAAATTGGTTCATCTTACACCGCAAACAGCAAGAATCATTTCTAATGGAACAGAACAGATGATTCCCGCTGAAAAAGTTCAGGTTGGAATGACATTAAGGGTACTCCCGGGAGAAACAATACCTGTGGATGGAATTATCACATTGGGAAAGACTTCAATTAATCAAGCGGTTATGACAGGAGAATCTCTTCCTGTAGATAAAGAAGTGGGAGATGAAATATCCAGCGGAACCGTAAACCAATTTGGTGCATTTGAAATGAAGGCAACAAAAGTAGGGGAAGACAGTTCTATTCAAAGAATGATACGTTTGGTGCAGTCGGCGGATGCAGGGAAAGCAAAAATAGTCGGAATGGCAGATAAATGGGCTACGTGGATTGTTGTAATTGCATTGTCAGCCGCTGGATTAACCTGGGCAATTACGGGAGAAATTATTCGAGCAGTTACTATTTTGGTTGTATTTTGCCCATGTGCATTGGTATTGGCTACTCCTACTGCAATTATGGCTGCGATTGGTAATTGTACCAAACATGGTTTTTTGGTTCGTCAGGGAGATGCTTTGGAACGATTATCAACGGTGTCCAAGATTGCATTTGATAAAACAGGAACACTTACCTATGGTACACCAAAGGTTATTGCAGTGAAAAGTATATATCCTGATTATTCAAAAGAGGATATATATACTTTGTGTGCCTCAGCTGAACAATTATCTGAACATCCATTGGGAAAAGCAATCGTAAGCTGTTTTCAAGAGAATGGGAATCTTTCACTCATGGAAGCAGAACAATTCAATATGATTCCCGGACAAGGAGTTTCTTGCTTTGTAGATGGAAAACAAATACTTGCCGGAAATATAAAATTGTTAGAGGAATATGGAATCAAATGGAATGATTCTGTAACACAAGAAACAAAACAATATCTTATGAAAGGTTGTACCGTTATTTATGTTGTAATTCAACGTATATTAGCAGGATACATAATACTTTCAGATACCATTCGAACAGAAAGCAAAAAAATGATAGAAGAGCTGACAAAATTAAAGGTACAGCCTGTACTGTTAACGGGAGATCATCAAGATGCCGCAACTCACATTGCAGGACAGCTTCATATCAAAGAAGTACATGCCGATTGTTTGCCGGAACATAAATTAAACTGGATTGAAGAATATCAAAATCATAAAGAAGCAGTCTGTATGATTGGAGATGGCGTAAACGATGCACCTGCACTCAAAAAAGCAAACGTTGGAATTGCAATGGGAGGTATTGGAAGTGATATTGCAGTAGATGCCGCAGATATTGTTCTTGTAGATGATGACATTAAAGAATTGCCACACTTAATTTCATTGTCAAAAAGAATGATGATGACCATTAAGTGTAACTTAATTTTTTCTTTGAGTCTTAATTTTCTGGCGATTTTATTGGCAATTACAGGAGTATTAAATCCGGTGGTAGGAGCATTGGTACACAATGCCGGGTCGGTAGTAGTCATTATAAATTCGGCTTTTTTATTAAGATGGAAACAACATAAAAAATAATTTTTATATTTATAAAAATTAAATCTTGTTTTAACATTACTGTGATATCATACCTTTGTATCGTTCTCAAAGAAGAAAGAAGGTATTGATATTGAAACAAGGAATCATATTATATCAATCGAAATATGGTGCTACTCAAAAATATGCAAATTGGTTATCTGATAAAACAGGATTTGACTGTATTGCCGTAGATAAGGCAGATATGAAACAAATACAGCAATACGATGTGATAGTGCTAGGTGGAGCAATTTATGCTTCCGGAATTTCAGGATTGTCTTTTTTGAAAAAACATATGGAAGCATTACGGGGAAAACGATTGGTTGTATTCTGTGTCGGTGCTTCACCTTATGATAAAAAAGCAGTGGAACAAATACATCAGCATAACTTGAAAGGGAAACTGAAAAATATACCTTGCTTTTATTGTAGAGGCGCTTGGGATGAAAATATAATGTCTTTTAAAGACAGAAGCCTTTGTAAAATGCTGCAAAAAGCTGTGTCTAGAAAAGACCCTTCTGCATGCGAATCATGGGAAGTTGCCCTCATAGAGGCAATAGGGAAAAAGTGTGATTGGACAGATGAAACATATCTGACACCTTTGCTTGATTATTTATCTCAACAAAAATAATATTTCGTCGTATTATATTTAAAATTTAGTCAATATATCTGTTTTATGTATTATCATATATCTTTATGCCATAATAAAAAGCCGCTGATCAGCGGCTTTTTATCAATAATTTTCAGCTCGAACTTCGAAAAATGCTTGTGCATGGGCACATACGGGACAAACTTCAGGCGCCTCTTGTGCAGTGTGAATATATCCGCAGTTACGGCAAATCCAAACCGTTTCTGTTCCTTTTTCAAATACAGATTCTGTTTCAATGTTTTTTAATAATGTTCGATATCGTTCTTCATGAGATTTTTCTATTTTCATAACACCTTCAAACATTTTGGCAATGGGTTCAAAACCTTCTTCCCTTGCTTGTTTTGCAAAAGATTCATACATTTCTGTCCATTCATAATGCTCACCGTTGGCAGCGGCTTTTAAATTGTCGGCTGTGTCAGGATAACCGTTTCTTAATAATTTAAACCATAGTTTAGAATGAGCATATTCATTTCTGGCTGTCTCCAAAAAAAGAGCAGCAATTTGCTCATATCCGTCTTTTTTTGCTTTTGCAGCATAGATTTCATACTTATTTTTTGCCTCTGATTCTACATTAAATGCTCTGAGAAGATTTTCTTGTGTTTTTGTTCCTCGGATATCCATATCAATCCCGTCCTTTTATAAGAATCTTATTTTAATAGGATTGTCATAATTGATATTGTTTATACAACAAAAGGCTGTGTTATGATAACACAGCCTTTGTTTTATTCTTCAAATTGATATTGATACGATATATTATTTTCGTATAGTACTTGATACAGTTTCTTTGCTTCTTTTTCATAGTAAGCTGCGGAATCAGTCGCAATTTGAACAGATCCCAAAGTACCGCCGGCTTGCTGACCGTCTGCACGGATATCAGCAAGGTCTGCATGTTGAGTAGAAAGCCATGTTTCATGGTCTGCTTTTACAGATGAGAATATATCGCTCGGCAAATTTTGCTGGCAAAGTTCATAAGCATGGTCAACTTCTTTTGCCCAAATACCGGCAAATTTTTCTTCTACCTGAAGCATGTCGTTGGTCGTATAAACAGAACCGGATTCCTCATTATGAGCCGCCGTAATCGGGTTTTGAGAAAAATATTCGTCAAAATCCGTATTGTTTTGGGATGACGTACTGCTGTTTGGCGATACTGCAGCAGATTGTACATTTGATTCTGCCTCAGCTGCTGAATTGAAATCAGATTGAGAATGGACAGATGAAGTTTCTGTTTCAGAAGAAACAGAGGCTGAAGAAGTTTGAGAGCTTTCCTGTCCATTGCCGGAACAGCCGGTAAAAATCATGCCTGACAGCAAAATTACACCTACAAGAGCCGCCAATTTTTTAGACGCATTCATATCGAAACATCCTTTCTTTTCAGATTGCTTTCATCATACTATAAATAAGATGAAAAAACAATGTCATGATTTTCTATAAAAATAAGGCTTCCATTAACATAGGTTCTAATGTTTGATAAATTTCATCAAATTGGGAAATAGGCAAAGGATTTATCCCTTTACCTACTTCAATGGTAAATCCCGGCCTCCTAAATCGACAAATAAACCAATCTTTATATCCTCCGAACGAAGCCAATCCTTCCGGTTTTGACAGTAAGTATCCGCTTGATGCGGCAAGTCTTTTTGCCATGTGTTCTGCATTGGGAGGAAGATAATCATCAAATCCATAATAAATTTCTTCCCCTTGGCTGTGAAAAGCTAACGTATATCCGAATTCACATTTACGAGTCAAATCTGCCAAATATTTACTTTCCGGTTCGCTTTCAGGATAGGTTCCTCCATATCTTGTCATTGCAGGCCCTGTAATACCATCTTCTATTTCCATTTGTCTCAGTTTATGCCAATAGGCATTAAAATTATGGTTGATATCCACACCGCGCGCATTTGACTGCCAATGCTTGGTGTCTCCTTTGCTCACTTCTTTTACCAAATTTGTATACTCACCTGCTGATTCTGCACCATGTATTTGAATTTCTACACCATCAGGATTCACACATGGAACGACAATCAATCGGCTGCGCTGCAATGCGGCCGCAGCGTCTTTGCCGCATAATGTTTTTCCTTGTTGGGCAGCTTTGCATAATCGCTCGGTAAAACAAATCAAAATAGATGTTGTAATCCATTCCATCCCGTGGAAAGCAGCGGCAAAAAGAACAGGCTGTCTGCCAAGTTCGCCTTTGCATGTTGATTCCAAGGCAATTAAGTCACGTCCGCAAAGACTTTTTCCGTAAATACATTTTTGAAAATAAGGATAAGAAGATGTAATTTCATCTGCAATTTTACATATGTTACCGTAATCACTGGGTTGTTGATTCCACTGATACAACAAAATTCCCCCTTGCTATATGACCTAGGATACTATAGAATAATAAGAAACCTTACTATAAATTATGCGAATATAGAAACAAGTGCCCCTATATTGCAAGTGTTTTTCCATAGAAAGAAGGATTTTTATGAATTTAACAGAGAAAACGTTAAAAAAAGAGTATCAATATCAAGGTAAGATTTTAAAAATGCGTGTTGATGAAGTTGAATTGCCAAATGGAAATACTGCAAAAAGAGAAGTCGTGGAACATCCGGGAGGTGTTACCATTGCTGCATTAACCGATGACAATGAACTGCTGTTTGTGCGTCAATTCCGTTATCCTTATGAAACTGTTCTGCTGGAATTACCTGCAGGAAAACTGGATCCCGGCGAAAACCAGCCCCTTGAGGCTGCCAAGAGAGAATTGCAGGAAGAAACAGGAGCTGTTGGAAAAGATTATATTTCTTTGGGAACATTCTATCCAAGTGCAGGATTTTGTGATGAAGTACTTCACCTATATTTTTGTAAAGTCGCCTCTATTGGAGCAAGCCATCCCGACGAAGATGAATTTATTGAACCAATTTTAATCCCCATAGAAAAAGCAGTTGAAATGGTATTAAACAACGAAATTCCTGACGGAAAAACACAGGTTGCGGTATTAAAAGCAGCTATGCTTGTAAATCATAAAAAAGTTTAATCGAAAAAAGAGAAAGCGCAGGTATATATACCTGCGCTTTTCTTTTTTATACATTATTTCAGTAAATCTTTCACTGTCTTTTCAAATTTTTTGGTGCAGTGCCGGCAAGCAGTATCTGCTTTTGTTTCTTTGCGGATGTCTTTTGCCGATTCTGCTCCCTTTTTTATTGCTTTTTTGATATCTTTTTCTGTCACTTTATAGCATTTACAAATTATTTTATCATTTGCCACATCAATTCTCCTATCTAAAAATGAATGAAAACAGGATAACTGCTTTGAGTTATTTTTTTACTTGCTATTTTACAATAAATTGTATATAATGGAAAATAAAGGAATTATGTCGAATCTTATCAATTTTATGCGAATTATGAAAGAAAGGTAGAATGTTCTTTATATGAACCACCATATTTTTATTTCAAGTATAACAGAATTACAGAAAGATTTCAAAAGGCAATTTTTGCGTATCTGCCAGTATCATCAAATTAGCAGTGAAAAGACATATTATGCAAGCGAGCATATCATTTGCATGTTAGAGTATATCAAATTTTTTTATCAAAAAGAGCAAATGGATGACAGAACAAGTAAAAAAGCGTTGGTATTTGAAATGGTGAATACATATTCCGGTTTTAGATTGCCAACCATACCTATGGCGCATATGTTTGAGCATAGTCCGATAGAACATTTATTTTACATTTCATTATGCAGTACAATGCCGCAGCACATTTGGAATTTAAGCTATATTATGCCGCAAAAAACAGTGTGTAATAATAAATATTACATTGATTTTGCTCTTTGTGACAGAAAAACGGGAAAAGTACAAATAGGAATAGAGTGTGATGGTTTTCATATTCATTATAATACACCTCAGAAGGTAGAAAATAATAATATGCGTGACCGAGAAATAAAAAGATTAGAGGGGTTTGATATTTGGCACTACAGCGGAAGTGAAATTTATCATTCCTCATTGGCTTTGGCAAAAGAGTTTTGGAAGTATGTTGCAATTACCTTTTATCCGGACCATTAGTTACACTTTTTGTCTTTTTGGAAACATTCTATCTTTTTTTCATATAATAAAAATAAAGAATATACATAATTTCAAACAAATAGGCAATTCTATAATGAATCTATAAAATTTAAATTACATTTTTATTGAATCTTTCTATTTACTTTAGTTTATGGAATGATATAATTAAAATAATTATACCTAATTACTATAGTTAGGTATTTATTTTTTAGGAAAGGATAGTAGATTTATGAAAAGGACTTTATTTTTATTAATCGTTGCAATTGGCATCGTAGCAATTTCTACCGGCTGTTCATCAGGAGATACCCAGGTTCTTGAAGATAAAATTTCTCAATTGGAGCAACAATTAAATTCACAAAATGCTTCAAGTAGTAATAGCACAACTGCTTCTTCAAATACATCTTCCCAAAATGATGCCACAAATGCTGCAACTTCTTCTGCACCTGCACAAAATAACAATTCGCAGCAAACAAATACCAATTTTGATACTACCGAATTGTCCAACAAAGTAGAGTCTGTTGCACAATTGGCAGACTCTACTCAGCCAAAATCTACTTATAGCGAAAATGTAAATTTGTACGGACAAGTAAAAATGCAAATAGAACAAGTGGAGTTTGAACTGGAACAATTTGAAAATCAAATTGAAATGGCTTTGAGAACAGGTACTTTAACTTACGACCAATATTACCAGCTAGACCGTACGCTGGATCAGTTGGATCATCGTTTAGATATGGCAAAGGATTCGTTAGAGTATCGTTTGGGTGTAGACGACTAAAATAGAATAAGAAAGAAAACTGCATTGTATTATCTTACAATGCAGTTTTTTGTTCAAACAATATTTACAATCTGGACATGGTTCCTTCAGGAGCTTTTCTTTACTAACATCATACTGCATGATATAATATAAATAATCAAATACATATTTTTTTGTACACTATGGCAATAAAAGGAAAGGGAGTTTGCAGTGGATAAATTAACGAGAACTGTTACTATTATGATTGCTATCGTTATTGCAGTCAGTGCGGTATTGCTTGCTTTCTTTTTAACCAGGTCCAATGAGCAAAAAGCGGAATCTTCCTCTTCTGTTGATACAGATGAAAAAGCGACGTTGGTTTCTCCCAGCATTGAGCATGTACAATCCATGACAATTACCAATCAATATGGAACATATACCATCGTTCCGTTTGGCGATATGCATGGGGATGCAGATACTTACTATACAATTGAAGGTATGGATATCAATCAGTTAGATGTCTATTCCATACAAAATATTGTGAAGTATGGTTGTAATCCTGTTTCAACAAGTAATATTGGCAATGTTGAAAATCTTTCAGAATATGGTTTGGATAAGCCGGCTGCAACTGTTTCCGTTACGTATGAAGACGGCGAAGTATATGATTATTATATAGGAAATGCCGTAAATGGAAAAAACAATAAATATTATATGTGTGCAAAAGATTCATCCAATGTTTATGTTATCATGATAGAATCTGATATGCTGGGTACAACAGATAATTTGTTAAATAAAACTATTTTTTCAATATCTCAATATGAGTATGTGAATAAAAACGATTATAACGCCGCCGAAAATGGTTTTAGTAGGATTACCGTTATGAATCCTAATTTGACGCAAGCATTCGTTTATGAAAAAGTAAGCGGAAAAACATATCGCTTGCCTGATTATGAAACCATCAAACCAAATGATACCACTTTGGACAATATTAAGAGCAGCTTGGAATCTTTAAATGCAGATGAAGTGGTTGCTGCTTCTGCCAATCAGGAACAGCTGGAGCAATATGGTTTAAAGGAGCCGGCTTCTTATATTTCTTTTGTAGTAAATGAACAATCTTATCAGTTGTTGATTGGAAATAAAACAGATGATGATAATATGTATTATGTGAAAAAAGCGGATTCTGATATTATTTATAAGATAAACAGTGATAAGATTTCAGTCTTTACAGATGCAACATTATTTTCACTGACAAATCCTACAATATACGCAACAGATGAAACAGATTTTTCTTCTTTTGAAATAGACTATAAAGGTCAAACTTCTAATATATCGTTAGAGCGTGAGGAAGATGAATATAAATCGACAGAGAATAAAACATATTATCAGTATCATCCAGTTTTGAATGGTGCTCAAATGGATGCTCAGGAATATGAGTCGTTTTTATCATCAATTCAAAATACAGCGTTAGAACAAGCAACCAATTTAACAGCAAAAGGGGAGCCTGTATTAAAAATAACGATTAAACATTTTGATACTGACCGTATTGATACCATATCTTTTTATGAAACAGATGGTAATATACTGGTTGTTACGGGAGATATCGTAAGAGGTATGATTGGAACATCTTCGTTTGAAACTTTGATAGAAAGTATGCCAATATAAAATAGCTTGAGATATTTCCATGGAAATAAAAAAGGACAGCACATCTTGTGCTGTCCTTTTCATTTTTTGTTTATACTGATAAGTGATGCCAGGAAAATCAATATCCTTTTGCTAAAACTATCGTTCCCTGCTCCAATGATTGTTTTACATCAATGATTCTTTGATTTCTGCTCCCACGGAAAGATAGAGATAAATCTTTTTGAGCAATGTCAAATTTGCCGTCAATTAAAATATCTGTTTGGGTGAGTAAACGTTGGACATCGGGATTTTTCATTTCCAATAACTGCTCTAAAGTGTACCCTGTATAAGTAGTTACATTTAAGCCTTTTTTATGTACCATTTCAGCCAGTACTGCTAAAGGGGCAGGTTGACAAAAAGGTTCTCCACCGCTGAAGGTAACGCCGCTTAGTAAAGGGTTGCTGCAAATTTCTTCATAAATAGCAGTAATCTCTTTCTCCGTACCTCCTTCAAAGTCGTGGGTATCAGGATTGTGGCACCCTTCACAGTGATGGGGACAGCCTTGTGTAAAAATGGTATACCTCAGGCCTTTACCATCTACAATAGATTCATCGATAATTCCGCTGATTCGGAGGGTATCTTCCATAACAATTCCTCTTTTCTTTCCCATTTTGAAAGGAGTAAGAAAGGTTCAGGATATCTGAACAGATATCTGAACCTTTTTTGTTGTTTTTATTGTTTATCGTCCATGTTTTACACGGTCTTTTTCTTCTGCACGTTTCGCATTGTTCCAACGGTCTGTAGTACCAACCAGGTATCCTGTAATTCTGCGGATACGTTCAAACTTAGGACCTTCTTCTTCGGTACGGTGACATTTAGGACATTCATTGTCAATAATGCCGTTATAGCCGCAGCATGGGTCACGGTCTACAGGATGGTTAATGGAACCATAACCAATGCCTGCTTCTTTCATACAGCGAATAACTGATTCAAAAGCCTCTAAGTTTTTACAGGTATCGCCGTCAAGTTCTACATAGCTGATATGACCAGCGTTGGTCAAAGCATGATAAGGAGCTTCCAATGCAATTTTTTCATGAGCTTTGATTGGATAATATACAGGAACATGAAAACTGTTTGTATAATAATCGCGGTCTGTGACGCCCGGAATAATACCATAACGTTTTTTATCAATTTTAATGAAACGTCCGCTTAAACCTTCAGCAGGAGTAGCAAGTAAAGAAAAGTTAAGACCTGTTTCGGCAGATTTGTCGTCCATACGTTTTCTCATATGGGTTACAATCTCTAGGCCCAGTTTTTGACTTTCAGCACTTTCGCCGTGATGTTTTCCTGTTAATGCTTTTAATGTTTCAGCCAGTCCAATAAATCCAACACTTAAAGTGCCGTGTTTCAAAATTTCTGCAATGCTGTCCTGTGCATCCAATTTTTCAGAATCAATCCAAACACCTTGTCCCATTAAGAATGGATAGTTATATACTTTTTTGGTAGATTGAATTTTAAATCTGTGAAGCAATTGATCAATGACCAGGTCAATTTTTTCATCCAGCATTTGATAGAATTTGTGAATGTCACCTTTTGCTTTGATACCCAGACGGGGTAAATTAATAGATGTAAAGCTAAGGTTACCCCTGCCGTTTACAATTTCTCTGGAAGGGTCATATACATTGCCAATTACTCTGGTACGGCAGCCCATATATGCAATTTCAGTCTCAGGATGTCCCTCTTTATAATATTGTAGATTAAACGGAGCATCAATAAAGCTAAAGTTAGGGAAAAGACGTTTTGCGGAAACACGAATGGATAGCTGGAATAAGTCATAGTTCGGGTCTTCTTTATTATAGCTAACGCCTTCTTTGACTTTGAAGATTTGGATAGGGAAAATAGCAGTTTCTCCGCTTCCCAATCCTTTTTCTGTTGCCAGAAGGATATTTTTCATAGCCATACGGCCTTCTGGGGAAGTATCGGTACCATAATTTAAAGAGCTGAACGGTACTTGTGCACCTGCACGGGAATTCATGGTATTTAAATTATGAATTAAAGCTTCCATAGCTTGGTAAGTTGCATCATTCGTATCGTCCATAGCAGTTTCCACTGCATAGGAATGCATCTTTTCAGCTTCTTGTTCCGTAACAGCAAGATTTGGTTTATTGGAAAAATACTCTTTTAATGCAGTTTCAAACGCAGCGGTAGTGCCCATAGTAATGTCTGTACCAATTTCATTTTGAATGGTTTTTGCAAGTTGGGTAGCTTCTGCTTTATTTAAGCCTTTTTGAAACTGCAATGCTTGTGCCAAAGATTTAAAATAGCATTTGCGGAATGTTTTGGCAACACCTAAAGCCATTGCATAATCAAAGTTAGGTACGCTTTGACCGCCGTGCATTTCGTTTTGGTTTGCTTGAATGGCAATGCATGCCAATGCAGTGTAGCTGCGGATATCATTTGGTTCACGCAAAAAACCGTGACCTGTGGAAAAGCCGTCTTTAAACAGTTTAATTAAGTCAATTTGGCAGCAAGTTTCGGTCAATGCATAGAAATCTTTATCATGAATATGAATATCTCCGTGTCTGTGTGCTTCTGCCATCTCGGAAGGGATAACATATGCATCATAAAAACATTTTGCGCCTTCAGAACCATATTTCAGCATGGTACCCATTGCAGTGTCAGCGTCAATGTTTGCATTTTCACGCTTAATATCTGCTTCTTCACTTGGCTTAAAGGTAAGATCCTCATAAATTTTCATAAGGTTCTCATCCATCTCACGCATTTTTGCATGTTCAGCGCGATACAGAATATATGCTTTTGCTGTTTTTGCATAGCCGTGTGTAATCAGGTGCTCCTCAACAGCGTCTTGGATTTGTTCAACGGTAGGAACATCTTGTGTTGTTTGAAATGTACTTACAATTTCTTTTGTAAGTGCATTTAGCTGCTGCTCTGTTAATTTTTCATCTGCAATACGAATGTTTGCTTTAAAAATAGCATTGTATATTTTTTGTGCGTCAAATGCTACGACAACACCGTTTCTTTTTTTTATAGTTTCTACCACCAAAAGCACCCTCTTTTCAACTAAATCATGGTTTTTATCATATCATCATATAGATTCTTATTTTCGTTTGTGTTCTTATTTTACAGGATATTGTGTGTAAAGTCAATTAAAACACAATATTTTGTATTTTTAAATATGTAAAAAAATCAGCAGTGAAAATTTAAAAATTTCGTATAAAGTGCAGAAAATATAAAAAAGAATGAAAAGGTTGTAACCAATTCATTCTCTTTTGTAACTATTTTTTACTTTTATTTTGTTTCATTTTTTGATTCAAATGATTCTACCCAAGAAATGCAATCCTGGAATATGGGAATTAATGCAAGCCCTTTTTGTGTAATTTGATATTCTACTCTTGGAGGAATTTCTTGGTATTGATGACGCTCTACAATACCGCTGGCCATAAGTTCTTTTAAGCTTTGGCTGAGCATCATATCTGTGATAGAAGATACTTCGTTTTTTAAAGTACTGTAACGTTTACTTTGGGCATTCTGTAAAGCCCAAATGATACGAATTTTCCATTTACCGCCTATATGCTGTAATAATGTTTCTAAAATCGCGTCTTCAGTTTCGGGGCTGACAGTTTTCACAGTTTCCGGAACAGATACTTGAGCAGATTTTTCTTTTTTCTTTTTTTTCGCTTCTTTATCTTTTTTCATGAGATGACCCCCTGTTCTTTGAAACTAAAGTATATGTATCGAATATAGATACGTTAGTATCATCATATCATGGGAGAGAAGGCATTGTAAACCTTTCCTTGATTTTTTACAATTTTTTGACAAAAAACGGGTTAATCTCTTCTTAAAGATTCAACAGGATCCAGTTTTGCCGCTTTTGCAGCAGGAAGTGTACCGGAAAGTACGCTGATTAATATACTGATACCAATGCCAAATAGTACATAATAAGGGCTTATCAGTATCATATTTACGCCAAAATGGCTTTGAATAACAGCATTGCCGATGAACATGATAATAAACGTAATTACGGTAGCAATGATACCGCCTGCCAAACCGAGTATAAATGATTCTGAAATAAAAATACGTCTGATATCCTTACGGCGTGCCCCAATTGCCTTCATAACACCTATTTCTCGGGTACGTTCCACTACACTGATATATAAAACAACCAAAATCATGATAGCTGAAACAAGAAGTGAAATTCCTGCAATACCTGCTAACACACCTGTAAATAAGTCCAGCATAGTCGTAAATGTTTCAACCATTGTTTCTTGCATGGAACTGCCATAGCCCATGTCAGTGACCGTTGACTTTATGCTGTCTACATTTTCTTCCGCATCTGCTATCAACATCATACTGGTCGGCATAAGGTCATAATCTTGTTCTGCACAAGCTTGTTTTAAGTCATCATAATATAAGTAAACTTGAGACATGCCGCCTGACATAGAACTCGTTTCACCTGATAATACACCACTGACCACAGTATCTATTACAATTTGTCTGTTGTCTACCTGAACAGAAACTGTAATTGTTTTGCCTACAATGTCATCCATCCCCAGTTCTTCTTTTACCGCTTCATTAATAATAATTTCGTTTTTATTTGCCATGGTTCCTTCTGACAGGTCATATTCATTATATTGAGACAAAGTGGAAACCATCATAAGAGGGGCTTGCTTATCATCGATAGAAGCAGTAGCAGTTCCCATAGCAAAGGCGCTGAAATGTTCTTCTGTAGCGGATACATGCTCCACGGTATTTAGCTTGTCAATATCTTCTTGTGTAAAATAGGTGTTGGATAAAAATGCTTCCGGTCCCATGGTCGAAGTATCTTCCTCTTCAGGCATAGTTACTTCAACAGCCAGAGGATTTGCAAGGCTTTCCATCGTATCACGAATATACGTTTTAATACCGTTGCCGATGGAAAGCATCAGCATAATACTCATAATGCCGATAGATGCACCTACCGCTACCAAAATATTGCGCATCTTTTTTTCTTTCATATTTTTAAATGCCAGTTTGATAGCGCCTGCAAAATTTAAGTTCTTGCTGATTTCTTTTGTCTTTGCTGTCTCAGCTGTTTCTTTCGGAGTTAGTGTTATTCCTTGTCTGTCTTCTACAATTTGTCCGTCCGCGATACGAATCACACGGGAAGAACATTCCGCAACATGTTCGGAGTGGGTAACAAGCAGCACCAGTTTCCCTTCCTGTGCTATTTGTGTAATAATATCCAAAATCTGCTGTGTTGTTTGGGAATCCAGGGAACCGGTAGGTTCATCGGCAACAATCATTTCAGGGTCGTTGATCAATGCTCTTGCAATAGCAACACGCTGCATTTGCCCGCCGGACAGCTGATTCGGTTTTTTGTGAATATGGTCTTTTAAACCTACTTTTTCCAGCATTTCTTTGGCGCGCTCGACTTGTTCGCTGCGTTTTACATTGGATAGTGTTAATGCCAAAGCAACATTGTCCAATATGGTTAAGTGGGGAACTAAATTAAAGCTTTGAAAAATAAAACCTATTTTATTTTTTCGGTAAATATCCAGTTCTTTTTCTGTAAAAGCTCCAATATTTTTACCGTCAACCAAAACTTCTCCTTCAAATTTGGAATCTAAGCCTCCAATGATATTCATTAAGGTGGATTTACCACTGCCGGATTCACCGATAATGGAGACAAGCTCACCTTTGTCAAAGGATACATTGATTCCCTTTAATACAGGAAATTCAGAGCCGTCTCCCAATTTATAGCTTTTTTTCACATTGTTTAACGATAAAACAGACATTTATTTAACCTCCTTTTTCACAATACCGTACTTTACCAGGTTGATTTTATCTTGATAACGTTTCATGAAGTGCTCTTTTTCTTTTGGATGATTATATACATCAATCGCAGCCTTCATCGTAATACCCATTAGAATTTCTAAAATATTTTGGAAGTCATCTTCTGAATTTACATTTAAATGCTGCAATTGAAACGATTCATAACAGAACAATTCCGCAATACATTCATTGTGTTGCTGAAACGTCATAAACATTTCATCTTGGTCGGTAAAGCGTTGATTGCTTAGTATAGAACGGAAAAGACCGAAGTTTTCTTTAGAAAATCCATACTCCAGCATATATGAAAAGATATCATCAAACAGTTGAAAAATGTTACCTTGAGATTTCTTTAAACTATTTTTTATCACGGAGAGAATACTTAATTTAAAGTTTTCCAGCAAATAAGAAAGCAGTTCTTGTTTATTGGCAAAATAATTGTATAAATTACTGCGTGAAACACCTGCATCCTTTGCAATATTCATAAAAGATGTTTGCTCAAATGGTACACGCGCAAATTCTTTTTTTGCCGCGGATAAAATATTAGCTTGTTTTTCCGGAGACAAGTTAAAAAATGTTTTTGACGGCATGGGGGACTTTTCCTTTCCTAGGCATATCTAAGACTGACATAGTGTCAGTGTTCTCACATTATATTTGACACAGTGTCAGAAGTCAAGAAATATATCGCAGAATATATTGAACAATATGTAAATTATAACTATATACGAAAATATAGAAAGATGATAGGAATTGGTTGGATTTTAATATAAATTATGTTATGATTACACTACCCAGGGTTAAATTGTAACAAGGAGATATTTTATGAAAAAGTTTGGAACAAAAACAAGAAATACCATTGCTATTACGCTGATTCTTACTTTTGCATTTATGTTTGTACCAATACAACACATGACATATGCAGAAGAAGATTTGCAATCAACACAAGAAACACAAAACAAGGGATATTTAGAGAGCTATACGGAAATGTATGGCTGGGAACAAGTTAAGGGTATCCAACCTTTGACGCAAAAAATCCAGAACAAACGTACTCGGTCGGCGCGCTCTGCCGATGCGAAGGCAACAGAGGTTCAGTATTTGGCGATACTAATTGAATTTCCGGATGCAGATATGCAGGATATTCATTTAGACGATGCATACACCTTAAAAGCAGCTGACATGGTAATGAACAGCGGTGGTGTGAATATACAACCGCTTGGTGTAGAAATACCGGTTATATCTTTGAAAAATTACTTGAATCAATACAGTTATGGCGCATTTCGTACTCATACATCTTTTTATCCTAAAAATGATGCGGGCACAACCATATCTTATACTTCAAAAAAACCTCGTACCTACTATATGAAGAAAACAGCAAGCAATCCTGACGGCTATACTCCCGACCAACAAGCCTCAAGAGAGGAAGAGTTGTTGGAAGAAGTATTGCAGGCGGTAAAACCTTCCATAGAGAAGGAATTGAGCGGCGCACAGTTGGATACCAATAATGATGGCTTTATTGATGCAGTCAGCTTTATGGTAGAAGGTAAATTTAGTGATAGCGGAATTGGATGGAACGATTTATTATGGTCACATAAAGCGGATAGAATTTTTTCTACAACAATATCCGGCAAAACGGTAGGTGCCTATAATTTGAATAATGTAGGAGATTCACAAAGTCCAGGTGGGGTTTTCTCTTATCGTGTGGACAAGACACAGGCAGCGCCGCTGGATACATTAAAATTAAATCGTGCAGGCTATTCTGTTATTCACCATGAGTTTTTACATACATTGGGATTGCCGGATTTATACAGAGGTACCAGCATAGGAGAACCTGTTGGTTTTTATGATATTATGGCGTCCAATAACAGCCAAAATCCTCAGGCAATGCTTAGTGTTTTATCTCACGATTGGTTGGGATGGGGCAGTAAATTATCAGAAATAACGGATGACCGACAAATTACCATTCAAAGACCAAAATATCAGGATTCAAATGAAGTAATATCCTATAAAATATATTCTCCATTCCATGATAAGGAATATTTTGTAGTAGAATACTATCAAAAACAAGATGCAACCCACAATACAGGACGTGATAATGGACTCATCGTTTATCGTGTTAACAGTACATTGTATACCAATATGGGAGGAACAACCGATGGTCTTGGAGATTTTCTCTATGTTTTCCGTCCGGAAGAAACTTCCCTGGGCGCAGCAGCCGGTAATTTAAAGGATGCAGTAATACTGCCAACAGTAGGCAATACATATGGTAAAACAATAGATGAAACCGGAGATACCTGGGATAAAGATACGCTGTATTACAGCAATGGGAAGAATAGTGGTATTAAACTGGAAGTAACCGCATCTGATGCGGACTCGATTACATTAAATGTTACTGTTCCTCAAGTGCAGGGAAGCGGAACAAAAGATGATCCATTTTTGGTTTCTTCTGTAGATGATTGGAACTTGTTGGTACGTGATAACAAATATATTAAAATTATGAAGGATATAGATTTTAATCATACAGCTATCACACCGATTGATAATTTTTCAGGACACATTGACGGCAATGGAAAAACATTGTCCAATATGACTGTAAACGGTTCCGGAATATTTGAAAGTATTTCAGGCGGCTCCGTTAAAAATATGACCTTAGCGAATGTAAATGTAACCGGCTCTGAGAGAGGACACGCCGGTGGTTTTGCAGGAGTAATCTCAGGCGGAAACATTGAAAATGTCGTACTGACATCAGGAACAGTGACAGGAGGAAACGGAGCCAACGGTGTTGGTGGATTTGTAGGCTATTTGGCAGAAGGCGCGTCTATTAAAAATAGTTTTTCCAGTCTGACAGTCTCCCGTGGACAAAACGTTGGTGGATTTATTGGTTTGACTACGGGTGGCAAAGTGGAAAACAGTTTTGCAAATGGACAAGTACAAAAAACTGAAAACAGTAACTCAGGTGGTTTTTATGGTTCATTATTTGTTGGAAGTCCTGCCCCAACATTTACTGATTGTGCATATGATATGAGAGCAACAGGACAGAATACAGCTGACAATCAAGGTGATATTGCAGGTATTACAGGATATCAGTCACCTGAAACGATTACTTTAGATATTGGAGGAATCAATGAGACTGATATTGATGTTGTTACAAAACCAATGTTGCAATCTATAAATTCAAATATTAGGCTAGGCAGTACAGCAATTGCAAATTTTAATCATGCGACCCAGAAACTCTATGGGGTAAGTGAAGGAAATACAACGTTATATGTCGATGTTATCATTGGTACGAATCAAATGCCTTTGACTACACAAGTTCAGGTGACCAATACGGGCACTCCCACAAATCCCATTACAAGTGTATCAGTAACGCCCAACACATTGCAGTTGGAAAAGGGAAACATTTCTATATTAACAGCAAGGATTACGCCTGCAGATACAACAGATAGTAAAACAATTGTATGGAGCAGCGATAATGAAGCGGTGGCAGATGTGGATGTAAATGGACAGGTAACTGCCAAAAATGTGGGAACAGCAACCATAACTGCAACTACCAGTAATGGCTTAAAGAGTACATGCATGGTAACAGTTACAGAAAAGTCTGTTGCTCAATCTGTCATCCCGGACGGCTATTACGAGATACGTTCTGCAGTAAGCGGAAAGAACCTGGAAGTGTACGGAGTAAGTACACTGGGCGGAGCAAAAATCACCCAGTGGTACGCTACAGGAGGAAAGAACCAGAAATGGAAAGTAGAAAACCAGGCAGACGGAAGTGTCCGCATTACGAATGTAAACTCAGGCTTGGTATTGGACTATAACGGAAGCGTAAACGCGTATGAACAATGGGACTGGCATGGAGGTTCCAATCAAAGATGGGAAATTTCCAAAACAAGTACCGAGGGAAATTACTGCATCAGAAATCAGTCCAACGGCTATGCAATGGATGTATTGTATGGAACCATGGATGTAGGACGGATTTTGCGG